>Ga0102589_1000123_pt1 | contig 213459 bp, 189 predicted proteins | sample AraplaMF_Col_mLB_FD_76858 | JGI IMG/M metagenome (GOLD analysis project Ga0102589, IMG submission 76858) | Arabidopsis root microbial communities from the University of North Carolina, USA - plate scrape MF_Col_mLB | ecosystem: Host-associated > Plants > Roots > Endosphere | place: USA... | reverse complement strand
TACGTTCCCGGGCCTTGTACACACCGCCCGTCACACCATGGGAGTTGGTTTTACCCGAAGGTGCTGTGCTAACCCAAAAGGAGGCAGGCAACCACGGTAGGGTCAGCGACTGGGGTGAAGTCGTAACAAGGTAGCCGTAGGGGAACCTGCGGCTGGATCACCTCCTTTCTAAGGAAGACGTCTTTGGCGCTTCGGGCTTGTCCCGGTTCGCAAAGACCTCTTGTTAGAACAAAGATCGTCTGGGCCAGTCAGCCCGCGATCGCAAAACATGCGGGAGCTGCCGCCTGCGTTTCTCTTTCTTCAATGGATGATCGCTCACGGGCCGTATCGCATTGCGTTGCAATGCGGGCCCTGCGCGGGCGCGGCCAAGGATGGCCGACGTGCTAGCGCACTGTATTGGTGCCGGTTCTTTTGCGGACGGCGTTGGTATAGGGGCTTGTAGCTCAGTTGGTTAGAGCACACGCTTGATAAGCGTGGGGTCGGAGGTTCAAGTCCTCCCAGGCCCACCATTTTATCGCTCACGCGCCGTATCGCAGCTGACGCTGCTGGCGCTTCGCGTGGGCACGGCAGCAGCCGCGACGGCCAGTCGGCCTTGCAAAGCTGTAGCTTTGATAAGTTACTTGATGAGGGGCCGTAGCTCAGCTGGGAGAGCACCTGCTTTGCAAGCAGGGGGTCGTCGGTTCGATCCCGTCCGGCTCCACCATCAGGTTTGGTGTCGAGAGGGGCGGTTGAAGGTCATCCACCAGGAAAGAAAGAAGTTTGCAGCTTGCGCGGCGTTTGCCGGGCGACTGCCTGTTCTGTATGAAATCGTAAAGAGAAGATATGTCCGGGTCCTTTTAAAGGATTGGCAGTTTGTACACTAGTACAGACCGCTAGGTCGTCGCCGATCGTTCGGCGCGCCCGCGCAGGCCCTTCGGGCCGTGAGCGCTTTTAAGAGGACGTCGTCAAGGGATGCTCATCAAAACCCTTGGCAGATGATTGGCGGCTTAACCGCAGTGCCATCGGATATGTCTCGAGAAGCTGGTCTTTTTTGTCAGATCGATCGTTGTCGAATGTTGGCTGCGGCATTGGTATCCCCCATGCCGGGCGACGTTCACAAAAGACAAGGATGGATATTGGCAATGAGAATGATCAAGTGTCTTAAGGGCATTTGGTGGATGCCTTGGCATGCACAGGCGATGAAGGACGTGATACGCTGCGATAAGCGTCGGGGAGGTGCGAATACCCTTTGATCCGACGATTTCCGAATGGGGAAACCCACCTTAGATATCTAGAAAATTTGAGTTGTTGGACCCTGAAGCCTGCGGGCTTCAAGGACAGGCTCCTTTTGGCGACAGAAGAGAGTTTGTGCCCATACAGACCGCTAGGTCGTCGGCCTTTGGCCGCCCTGGCGGAGCGCCCGTCCCGGCAGGGGCGATACGGCGCGTGAGCGAGAACAGTTCAACTTTCTAGATATCAGAATAAGGTATCTGACCTTCGAATAGATAGGGGTTAGAAGCGAACGCAGGGAACTGAAACATCTAAGTACCTGCAGGAAAGGACATCAAACGAGACTCCGCTAGTAGTGGCGAGCGAACGCGGACCAGGCCAGTGGCTTGAGTGAGACAAGTGGAACGCTCTGGAAAGGGCGGCCATAGTGGGTGAGAGCCCCGTACACGTAATGCGAACTCAAGTCCTTGAGTAGGGCGGGACACGAGAAATCCTGTCTGAACATGGGGAGACCACTCTCCAAGCCTAAGTACTCGTGCATGACCGATAGCGAACCAGTACCGTGAGGGAAAGGTGAAAAGCACCCCGACAAGGGGAGTGAAAGAGATCCTGAAACCGAATGCCTACAAACAGTTGGAGCCCAAGATTTGTTCTGGGTGACAGCGTACCTTTTGTATAATGGGTCAGCGACTTAGTGTGACGAGCAAGCTTAAACCGGTAGGTGTAGGCGCAGCGAAAGCGAGTCTGAACAGGGCGCCATAGTTCGTCGCATTAGACCCGAAACCGAGTGATCTAGCCATGAGCAGGTTGAAGGCAAGGTAACACTTGCTGGAGGACCGAACCCGCATCTGTTGCAATAGATTGGGATGACTTGTGGCTAGGGGTGAAAGGCCAATCAAACTCGGAGATAGCTGGTTCTCCGCGAAATCTATTTAGGTAGAGCGTCGATTTTATACTTCCGGGGGTAGAGCACTGGATGGGCTAGGGGATCTCACCGATTTACCAAACCTAACCAAACTCCGAATACCGGAAAGTACTGATCGGCAGACACACGGCGGGTGCTAACGTCCGTCGTGAAGAGGGCAACAACCCTGACCACCATCTAAGGTCCCTAAGTTATGGCTAAGTGGGAAAGGATGTGAGGATCCCAAAACAACCAGGATGTTGGCTTAGAAGCAGCCATCATTTAAAGAAAGCGTAACAGCTCACTGGTCTAAATAAGGGTCTTTGCGCCGAAAATGTACCGGGGCTCAAGCCATACACCGAAGCTGTGGATTTGCGAGCAATCGCAAGTGGTAGCGGAGCGTTCCGTAAGCCGTTGAAGAGAGACCCGTGAGGGCTCTTGGAGGTATCGGAAGTGAGAATGCTGACATGAGTAACGATAAAGGGAGTGAGAGACTCCCTCGCCGAAAGTCCAAGGGTTCCTGCTTAAAGTTAATCTGAGCAGGGTTAGCCGGCCCCTAAGGCGAGGCCGAAAGGCGTAGTCGATGGGAACCACGTTAATATTCGTGGGCCTGCGGGTAGTGACGGATCGCGTATGTTGTGAGGGCTTATTGGATTGTCCTTGCCTCGAAGCGGTTCCAGGAAATAGCTCCCGCGTATAGACCGTACCCTAAACCGACACTGGTGGACTGGTAGAGAATACCAAGGCGCTTGAGAGAACTGCGTTGAAGGAACTCGGCAAATTGCACGCGTAACTTCGGAAGAAGCGTGACCCTTTCTTACGCAAGTAGGAGGGGGTGGCACAGACCAGGGGGTAGCGACTGTTTACCAAAAACACAGGGCTCTGCGAAGCCGTAAGGCGACGTATAGGGTCTGACGCCTGCCCGGTGCTGGAAGGTTAAGAGGAGAGGTGCAAGCTTTGAATCGAAGCCCCAGTAAACGGCGGCCGTAACTATAACGGTCCTAAGGTAGCGAAATTCCTTGTCGGGTAAGTTCCGACCTGCACGAATGGCGTAACGACTTCCCCGCTGTCTCCAACATAGACTCAGTGAAATTGAATTCCCCGTGAAGATGCGGGGTTCCTGCGGTCAGACGGAAAGACCCCGTGCACCTTTACTATAGCTTTACACTGGCATTCGTGTCGGCATGTGTAGGATAGGTGGTAGGCTTTGAAGCAGGGACGCCAGTTTCTGTGGAGCCATCCTTGAAATACCACCCTTATCGTCATGGATGTCTAACCGCGGTCCGTTATCCGGATCCGGGACAGTGTATGGTGGGTAGTTTGACTGGGGCGGTCGCCTCCGAAAGAGTAACGGAGGCGCGCGATGGTGGGCTCAGACCGGTCGGAAATCGGTCGTCGAGTGCAATGGCATAAGCCCGCCTGACTGCGAGACTGACAAGTCGAGCAGAGACGAAAGTCGGTCATAGTGATCCGGTGGTCCCGCGTGGAAGGGCCATCGCTCAACGGATAAAAGGTACGCCGGGGATAACAGGCTGATGACCCCCAAGAGTCCATATCGACGGGGTTGTTTGGCACCTCGATGTCGGCTCATCGCATCCTGGGGCTGGAGCAGGTCCCAAGGGTTTGGCTGTTCGCCAATTAAAGCGGTACGTGAGCTGGGTTCAGAACGTCGTGAGACAGTTCGGTCCCTATCTGCCGTGGGTGTAGGAATATTGACAGGATCTGTCCCTAGTACGAGAGGACCGGGATGGACATATCTCTGGTGGACCTGTTGTCGTGCCAACGGCATAGCAGGGTAGCTACATATGGAATGGATAACCGCTGAAGGCATCTAAGCGGGAAACCAACCTGAAAACGAGTATTCCCTATCAGAGCCGTGGAAGACGACCACGTTGATAGGACGGGTGTGGAAGCGCAGCAATGTGTGAAGCTTACCGTTACTAATAGCTCGATCGGCTTAATTGTTCTCATTGCTTATGCTCATCAAACAGGTTTGATGAGCTATCGCTCTTGTCCTGACGCGCCAATGGCGCTGCGGACGGCCCGCGCCATTGGCGCGACGGCCTACCGGCCTGTATGGGTGCCAAACGCATCCTTCAGGTGGGAAAGAGAGAGACGTGTTCAAGACTAAAAAGAAGGCTCTGCCTTCACCAGCTTCTCAAATGTTGCGCTTCGCTGACCTGGTGGTTATGGCGGGGCGGCTGCACCCGTTCCCATTCCGAACACGGCCGTGAAACGCCCCTGCGCCTATGGTACTTCGTCTTAAGACGCGGGAGAGTCGGTCGCTGCCAGGTCTGCTAAACGCAACAATAAATCTTCTCATCACATGACGGCCAAGGCCGAAACAAAAGGGCCGCCTAAAGCGGTCCTTTCTGCTTTCCAAAGGCCCAAATGCAGAGCAAAATGAATTGGTGAGGCACCTGAAATAACGGTGCGTCCCTTACAGGAACAAAACCCAAAGGGTTTTGCTCCGGCATGACGACGGAAACGTCGTACGGGAGCAACCGCTTCGCAGTTGCCCCGGCAGAACGACAAACCGCTACGCGGTTCGTCGATGTCAGGATGAGGCGCAAGCGCCTCACCTTGAGGACGCGGGGTGGAGCAGCCCGGTAGCTCGTCAGGCTCATAACCTGAAGGCCGCAGGTTCAAATCCTGCCCCCGCAACCAAATCTTTCCCAGAACCTCGACGTTATCGTTGGCGCGAAGACTTCATCCTCGCTGGCGATGGTCGCTCGTCGTCCTCAGGACCATAAGCTGAAGGCCTCAGGTTCAAATCCCGCCCCCCCAACCAATCTTTTCCCACATAGACACTACAAATTTACCGCCCCGCCTTCGGAGGCCGATTGTCGCGGATTTGCAGGAGGATGCTGCGGCCGGCTGAGAGCAGCTCCATCAGGAAGGCCAGCAGCGAGAGCATGAGGGCGACGATGGCGCTGCCGAAGAACCAGACGAGGTTCAGCGGACGGATGCGGATGGCCAGCGCGCCGGACAGCAGATTGAGGATCGCGCAGCAGGTGCAGATGCCGGCGATGACGCCGAGGATGACGGCGATCTCAAGCACCAGCGTGCGCCGGCGCAGATAGACCAGCTGCCGCTCTCGCTTGTCGTCGGGTTCGTTCTTCTCGACGACGTCGTTCAGCCGGTCGGAGACGCGCCCGAGGCGGGTGGCGTAGATGCCGACGAAGGCTGCCGTGCCGGCCAGCAGAAAGACCGGCGCCAGCGAGGTCTGGATGATCCCGGCATAGTCGATGACGATCGGAGGGGTATCCATTGGTGTCTCCTCGCAAGCCACGCGCCCGTCGCTGCGATACCTGTCGGAGGCCTGTCACGGCACAAGGATCGCTGCGATGGTCGGCCGACACTAACGCTGACGGCCCCGGCAGGGCAAGCCGCAACCTGGTTGCCGTTGCCGAAGTCGTTTTTCCGTGACGGAAGGCGGGTCGCGGTGGGGCATTGAGCGGGGTAGGTGGGGCGCGAGATCGAGAGACGCAGCTCAAGCGCATCGTTGGTGGCGGCGCTGGTCGCCACATGACGGTTTGAGTGGCGTGGAAGCCTGTGGCTTGTGTCGCTTGGCCGGCATCATTTTAACGGCTTCACTTGGCCTGTCTCACTTGGCTGGTGTCACTTGGCTGGCGTCATAGGGCCGGCCTCACTGCGGCTTCAAGTCATAGGCTTGATGGGCCGCCCTGAGATCGGCAAGCGTCTTGCCCACACAATTGCCGCCGCCTTCGCCGCCGACGACCGCCTTGGCCTGGCCGTCGAGCGAGATGGTGCCGGCGATGCGATCGGATGCGACGTAGGTTGCGAGACCTGCGTCGGTGACCCTGGAGAGGTAGAAGATGTGGGTCGTATCCTTCTGCTGGCAGTGGATGACGATAGGGAAGCTCTTCAAGGGATCATCGGCGGCGTGAACCGTCGCCGCGCCGGCGAGATAGGGCAGGGCGATCATGGCGGCGGCTATCGCCAAGGCCTGACCGAGGCGTCTGGCGGAACGTCGAAGCGCAACATCTGTCATCGAGATCTCCTGTTTTTCCGGTGCGATATCGTTTGCGATCTGGCCTAGAGCGCGAGGGCGGCGAGCGCGTCCCTGTCCATCAGTTGCACGCGTCGTTGCAGCTTGCCCTTGAGGCGGATGATGTGTCTTTCGCGCAGCTTGGTGAAGGAGCGGGCCACGGTTTCGATGGTCAGGCCGAGATAATCGGCGACGTCGCTGCGGCACATCATCAGGTCGAATTCACTCTCGCCGGGGTGGCGTTCGGCCATCTCCTCGATGAAGACGGCGACGCGCTTCAAGGCGCTTTGTTCGATCATCGCCAGCTGCCGCGACTGGGCTTTCGCCAGATTGGCCAGCGCGATGTTGAGCAGGCTGCCCGTGGGCGTGCTGTTCCCTGTCGTCGCGAAAGGGCGGATCCTCGCCTCGCAGACGGCCTCGGCGAAGTCGGCGCGGTGGTCGCCCTGTTCGAGGCCGAACCAATCGCCCTTGGCGCAGAAGGACAGTATGTGCCGGTGCCCGTCCGGCATCAGCCGGTAGATCCTGATCGCGCCGGCTTCCACCTGGTAGAAGGCGAGCACTTTCTGGCCCTCGCTATAGACGATCTGGTCCTGTTTCAGCCTGATCGTCTGATCGGCATGGGCGGCAGGTTCAAAAGCGCGTGGGCGCGTGGGGACTTGGATAGGCTCCTGTCGCAGATCGTGAACATGCAACATCGTATCTCCCTCCATTCCCCACAGAATAGGCAAATCGGGCGGCGCGGCACATTCGAAATTCCCCTTACGTAGTGCTACGGAAGCTCTCCTCGCGCTTGGGGTGTATAACCGCCAAGCCCCACAGAACGACCGGGTCTTTCCGCAGGAGGGATCGATGGCAGCGAGCGACGGCGAGAATCGCGACGCCGAACAGAACCGTGCCGAGATCATCGACCAGCTCGAGCGGATCTTGAGAAGTCGCGAGTTCCAGGCGCCGGATCGTGGCCGTCGTTTCTTGCGTTATATCGTCGAAGAGGCGGTCGATGGTCGAGCCGAGCGGCTGACCGCCTATAATATCGCGCAGGCGGTGTTCGGCCGCGGTGCGGATTTCGATGCCCAGAGCGATCCTGTCGTCAGGATCGAGGCCGGCCGCATCCGGCGTGCGCTGGAGCGATATTACCTCGTCTGCGGAAGAGGCGACCCCGTGCATATCACCATTCCGAAGGGGCATTATGCGCCGCGTTTCGAGCGGCGGGCCGTGGCTGAGGGGGCGGTTGACGGGCCCGTACCGCGTTCCGGCGAGGCGAGCGGCGCGGCGCAGCCGGGGCGGAGCGCGCGCAAGCTCGGCTATCGCGATCTTCTGGTGCCGGTCGGCGTTCCCGCCATCTTCGCGGCGCTCGCGATGCTGGCGCTCATTCGTCCGCTTGAGGAGTATCTTGCGCCGGCGCCGGACCGAGCGGCGGCAGTGCAGGACCAGGTGGGCGGTGTGCGTGTTATCGTCGAGCCGCTTGCTGTCCTCGGCGCCCCCTCGGGCGGAGCGGAGATCGCCAGGGGATTGAACGACCAGATCATCTCGCAGCTGACGAAGCTCGATGGCGTCGTGGTCATGACGCCCGCCAGTTCTTCCCCCGCGGACGCCGCGGGGAATGCGGTGTTTGCATTACAGGGTAATGTCACCTTCGAGGACGATGCGCTGCATGTGCAGCTGCGGTTGATCCGCAGCGCCGACGGGCGGGTGATATGGGCCAAGCGGTTCGATCACGACACGACCGGCCAGAACGTCTTCGATCTGCAGGACGCGATCGGGACGCGTGTCGTCAAGGACATCGCGGCGGTCAGCGAAATCAAGGATGCATCGCAGCGGCGCTAGCGATGTCCGGTTGGCCGGCCGCGTTTTTTCGGTTCACTTTGGGCCGTTTGCGTTCGGGCGCTCACCGCTGAGGCCGGCCATTTCGTTGCCGACACCCACCGCGCGCAGCCCGGTCAGCATGCGCTCCAGATCTTCCGGCCGCTGCAGACGCCGGGATACTTCCTCGCGGACGTTCTTCATCATGTCGGGCGCGTGGGCGTTCAGCCAGTCTCTCAATTGCGCGGCTTCTTCGGTCTTGCCTTCCGCTCCAAGGATGGAGAGCAAAACCAGGCGGTGCATCGGGTTGTATTCCAGGTCAGACATACGCGACCAAAGCTCGGCGGCCTGCAGGTCACCGCGCATATATGCGCAGAGCGCCATGCCGACTTCGTAATAGCCCTTGGGGCCGGCATCCTTGTTGACGGCGCGGGAGACGAGTTCGCAGCCGGATTGCCATTTTCCGGACATGGCGAGCCGCAGCCCGTATTCGCCGGCGACCTCAGTGTCGTTGGCGTTGGCGGCATAGGCGGCGGCGCCGAGTTTCAGCGCCTTGTCGATATCGTTGGTGAAGAAGCTGACCAGCATCGCGGCCTGCAGCGCGCGGGTATTGTTTGGAGCGATTGTCGTTGCGCGCTCGGCTGCTTTCGTCGCCAGCGTCATGGTCTCAGGTGATGGCTTCGCGCCGAGCTTATAGCGGAACCGGATTTCATCGAGATAGACGAGCGACAGCAGCGCCCAGGAAGTGGCATTGTTCGGGAAGCGCTCGATTGCGCGAAGAAGACAATCGCGGGCAGCGGCGTGGCTTTTTGCGTCCATTCCCCTGCGATAGCTGTAATAGGCGAGCGTGCAGTCGTAGGCTTCGCCCATTTCGGTCGTCGACGGTTCGGCGATCTTGTCGGTATCGGTGACGAAGATCGCGCCATAGGGCTGGGCCACCGACACCGCGATATCCTGTCCGATGTCGGCCTGGATTTGCAGGATGCTCTTGGCGCCAAGATCGGCGTCGTAATTGTTCGCCCAGATGACAGCCGCATCCGAGCGGCGGATAAGCCTCGAGATCGAGCGCAGCCTGTTGCCGTCGCGCTGAACGCTGCCCTGCAAGGCAAAGCCGTGCAGGTTTCCGTCCTTGGCCCTCGATGGGTCGGCGACGACGACGATGTCGTCGAAGGTTGCGAGCTGGCCGATGATCTCGTCCCTCAACCCTTGGGCGATATCGGCGGTGGCGCCTTCTTCTCCATCCGATTGGAAGTTTTCGACGACGATCATCGGGCTGGAGGTATCGGCGACCGGGGCTTGCTGCGTTCCGGCCCGGCCGTTCAGCAAGCCAGTCGGCCAAAGGAAGTAACCGGCTGCCGCGGCGATCAGGAGTGTTGCGCCAACCGCCAGTGCGGCGAATGATCTGGTATCCCGCGTCTTGCGATCGGCCGGTGCGCGTGCCGTCGCTGGCTCGGAACGAGGCGTCGGAGCGGCGGATGGATGCGATGGTTCGGCATAATCGAAATGCGGGACGTAGCCGCCCTTAGGTATGGTGATCACGATCGGATCGGACTGCCCGGCGACGAGATAATAGCGCTCGAGGCCACGGCGAATGCGGCCGGCTTCTATCCTGACGACAGGGTCGTTCTGGGCGTCGAAGGTGCTCTGCCGGCCAAAGATTTCATTGGCGATGGTGAAGGCCTTGAGGAACTGGGCGCGCCCCTCGAGGGTCTCGGTGACCACGAAGCGCAGAAACTTCCGGCCACGCTCGGGCGAGTGAAACTCGTCGCTGGCGAGAACACGCTCGAGTTGCTGGAGGATGTCTTCCGGTTTCGGCGCTGGTTCGCCTGATAATTCGACTTTTGCGCTACTCATGATGCCCCTCCGACACGATCACGCAATTCTATTCAGTCGTTACTAATGGAGCATATCCCATAACCATGTGTGGTTTCAATGGCTTTGTCGAGCGCAGCTTAAAGTAGCCTGACCGGTACCGCTGGTGGAGCCGGGCCGCGCGTCGCGGGAGAGTGTGGCATGCCGCCCGAAGTCAAGACCATGCGCAAGAGTTCGGCCAGGTTGCGGGCCTCCATTTTCGCCATGACGTTGGCGCGGTGAACTTCGACCGTGCGCGCGCTGATACCGAGGTTGAAGGCGATCATCTTGTTCTGCAGGCCGTCCAGAACCGCGGCCAGAACCTGGTGTTCCCGGTCTGTCAGCTGCCGCAGCCGGCTAGCGACCATCTCGGTATCGACTGGCGCCTGCGAGGGGGGCGCTCGGCGCGATGTGGCCTGGTTGATCGCGGCGATCAGCGCTTGGTCCTCGAACGGCTTCTTGATGAAATCGGCCGCACCCGCCTTCATGGCCTGCACGGCCGTCTCCACGTCTCCGTCGCCGCCGACGAGGATCGTGGGGATGTTCGCGTTGAGCGCGTTCAGCCGTTCCAGCAGCTGCAGCCCGTCTGTGCAGGACATCCGCGTGACCTTGACGAGGCATGCCCTGCCGGAGACGGGCAACTGATCCAGAAACGCAGACGCGCTCTCATAGGCGCGAACCGCGAAGCCCGAGGATATCAGCAGGAACGTCAGGGATCGCCTAGGTATCTCCTGGTCGTCGACAAGGTGCACGGTCAGGTCATTCGCCATCGAGTAAACTCTCCCTCAAATGCAACGAAAGCGCTAGGGTCAAAACTCAATCAGGATAGGGGTTCTGCAAGCTGTATTTTGTGTCTGAGTAGGAGGAGAGGTGCAGGAAATGCTCATCATTTTCAAACCTTTCCGACGCCCGCAGGCACAAAATACAGCTTGCCCGCAGGGTTGACGATGACGGGCCGCCTGATCGCAACCAATGCTCGACAAGACCAAGAGGTCTTGCCTTGCGCTTGTTTGCTCCCATCCAATCCCGTCATCGTCAACAGAACCCCTATCCTGATTGAGTTTTGACCCTAGAGCGCGGTTGCCCAATCCACCCTCTACCTAACTGTATATTACCACTACACTGCGCGCTTCAGGCGTAGCATCGCGTAACATCTGTGGTAGCCGACACGTTGAAAACATTGATGTTGGACGTTTCAAGCGCCCGCATGCGTTGATCCGGCTCAATGCCTCCTTTCCTCGAGCGGCCTATTATCGCGGGACTTTCCCCAATTCGCGCCCCCAACTCTCGATGGAGCCCCTACGATGAGAAAGCTGGTTCTTGCGACAGGTATTGCGATCGCCGCCGTGATGGCGGCACCTGTCGGTGCGCAGCAGGATCGCAAGGAATATCGCCGCATGAACTGGGCCGAAAACCTACCCGATGCGGTGAAGGCCTATCACGGCAAGCGGTTCTCGGTCGTCAGCTATCGCACGGCGATTGAAACCGGCGCGCTGCATCAGCCGGGCAAACCGGATGAGGTGAAAGCCGTTCGGGCGGCGGCGCGGTCCAACAAGTGGCTGGTCGAACAGCTGAAGGCGAAGAAGCTGACGCCCGACGATATCGAATGGGTCACGCGGGCGCGCAACGGCAATCTCGTCTTCTACGTGGAGTGACCGTGGCTGCTGCAATGGCCTCCTGACCGGCAATACCGCTCCGCGCATTGCTTGCGATCAATGACACGGCCGAACCCGTCCCGTTAGGCTCATCCCATCCGTGGGTAGCAGGGCGATCGCTATCCCAGGCAGCTTGGAGGAGAGCGCGATGCGCGGTTTTGGGGTTCATTCGGAAGTCGGGAAGCTCAGAACGGTGATGGTCTGCCGACCGTCGCTCGCCCATCAGCGGCTGACGCCGGGCAATTGCCACGATCTTCTCTTCGATGACGTGCTCTGGGTTCACGAGGCGCAGAAGGATCACTACGACTTCGTGCTGAAGATGCAGGAGCGCGGCGTCGAGGTTCTCGAGCTGCACGACATGCTGGCGCAGACCCTTACCGACAAGCCGGCGCGCGACTTCGTGCTCGATCGCCGTATCACACCGAATGTGCTCGGCTCGCAGATCGCCGAGGCGGTGCGGCCCTGGCTCGACGAGATGTCGGCGACACAGCTCGCGGCCTTCATGATCGGCGGCATTGCGATCTCCGACCTTCCCGACGTCAAGGCGAAGACGCTGATGCTGAGCGCGCTGTCGGAGACCGAATTCGTCATTCCGCCCATTCCGAACACATTGTTCCAGCGCGATCCGTCCTGCTGGATCTATAACGGCGTGACCTGCAATCCGATGTTCTGGCCGGCGCGGCAGCCCGAGACGCTGATCCAGCGCGCGGTCTACAAGTTTCACCCGACGTTTCGCGACGGCGACTTCAAGATCTGGTGGGGCGACAGCGACGAGGATTTCGCCAATGCCTCGATCGAGGGCGGCGACGTCATGCCGATCGGAAACGGCACCGTACTGATCGGCATGGGCGAGCGCACCACCTATCAGGCAGTCGGTCAGGTCGCGCGCGCGCTTTTCAAGAACAAGGCCGTCACCAGGGTCATCGGCTGCCTGATGCCGAAGAGCCGGGCGGCGATGCACCTCGACACGGTCTTCAGCTTCTGCGACCGCGATGTGGTGACGCTGTTTGCCGAGGTCGTCGATCAGATCCGTTGCTACAGCATGGTGCAGACGGATGACGACGGCAATTTCGATATTCATCCGGAGACGGAGCCGATGCTCGATATCGTCGCCAAGGCGCTCGGCGTCGGCAAGCTCAGGGTCGTGGAAACAGGCGGCAACGCCTACCAGGCCGAGCGCGAGCAGTGGGACGACGGCAACAACGTCGTCGCCTTGGAGCCCGGCGTGGTGGTCGGCTACGACCGCAACACCTACACCAACACGCTTCTTCGCAAGGCGGGCATCGAGGTCATCACCGTTCGCGGTTCCGAACTCGGCCGCGGTCGCGGCGGCGGGCACTGCATGACATGCCCGATCTGGCGCGACCCCGCCTATTGACAGCAGACATCCTGAAACAGCCCTACGGAGCAAGACCATGAGCTTCAATCTGCGCAACCGTTCGCTTCTGACCGTGCAGGATTATACGCCGCGTGAATTCCGCTACCTTCTCGATCTCGCGCGCGATCTGAAGCGGGCCAAATATGCCCGCACCGAGCAGCAGCATCTGAAGGGCAAGGAGATCTGCCTGATCTTCGAAAAGACCTCGACGCGCACCCGGTGCGCCTTCGAAGTCGCCTGCTCGGACCAGGGGGCGAATGTCACCTATCTCGATCCGTCCGGCTCGCAGATCGGTCACAAGGAATCCTTCAAGGACACGGCGCGCGTGCTTGGCCGCATGTATGACGCGATCGAATATCGCGGTTCGGCGCAGCAGGGGGTGGAGACGCTGGCGCGTTATGCCGGCGTGCCCGTCTATAACGGCCTGACGGACGAATATCATCCGACCCAGATGATCGCCGACGTCATGACCATGCGCGAACATGCCGACAAGCCGATCGCCGATATCAAATACGCCTATATCGGCGACACACGCTCGAACATGGGCCATTCGCTGCTGATCGTCGGCTGCCTGATGGGCATGGATGTCCGGATCTGCGGGCCGAAATCGCTGTGGCCGGCCGAGGAGTACATCAAGATCGCCAGGGAATTGCAGGAGCGATCCGGCGCGCGGCTGTTGATCACCGACGATCCGAAGGAGGCGGTGAAGGGCGTCGATTTCATCCACACCGACGTCTGGGTGTCGATGGGCGAACCGAAGGACGTCTGGCGCGAGCGCATCAAGCTGTTGACGCCCTATCAGGTCAACGAAGAACTGATGAAGGCGAGCGGCAATCCGCAGACCAAGTTCATGCACTGCCTGCCGGCCTTCCACGACACGGAAACGACACTGGGCAAGCAGATCGCCGAGGATTACGGCATGAGCAATGGTCTGGAGGTGACCGGCGAAGTGTTCGAATCCGAGGCCAACGTCGCCTTCGAGCAGGCGGAGAACCGGCTGCACACGATCAAGGCGCTGCTTGTCGCGACATTGGGAGACTAGGATGCGGATCGTCATCGCGCTTGGCGGCAACGCTCTTCTCCGGCGCGGGGAAGCGATGACCGCGGACGTCCAGCGACGCAATACGCGGGTGGCGGCCGAGGCGATCGCGCCGCTCGCCGCCGAGCATCAGCTGATCATCACCCATGGCAACGGGCCGCAGGTCGGCTTGCTTGCGCTGCAGGGCGCCGCCTACAAGCCGGATGAAGCCTATCCGCTCGACGTGCTCGGTGCCGAGACGGAGGGGATGATCGGCTACATGCTGGAACAGGAACTCGGCAATGTGCTGCCTTTCGAGCAACCGCTGGCGACGCTGCTCACCATGGTCGAGGTCGATGCGGATGATCCCGGTTTCACGAACCCAACCAAGTTCGTTGGCCCTGTTTACGAGAAGGCGGATGCCGATCGTATCCGCTCTGAAAAGAACTGGGTGTTCAAGCAGGATGGCGACAAGTGGCGCCGGGTCGTCGCATCGCCCCTTCCAAAGCGCATCTTCGAGATCCGGCCGGTGCGCTGGCTGCTCGAGCAGCGCACCATCGTCATCTGCGCCGGCGGCGGCGGGATACCGACCATGTATGAGAAGGGCAAGGAGCGTCATCTTGCTGGCGTCGAAGCGGTCATCGACAAGGATCTCTGCTCGGAACTGCTGGCGCGCGAGATCGGCGCCGATCTGCTGATCATGGCAACCGACGCACCGGCCGTCTGCCTCGACTGGGGCAAGCCGTCGCAAAAGGCGATCCACAAGGCCCGTCCTGGCGACATGAAGCAGTTCGATTTTCCGGCGGGCTCCATGGGGCCGAAGGTCGATGCCGCCTGCCACTTCGCCGAGACGACGGGCAAGGCGGCGGCGATCGGGGCGCTCGCGGATATTGCAGGGATGGTGCGGGGCGAGCTGGGCACGATCATCGATGGTCGCTTCGGTGGGCTCAGTTGGCACGGCTGAATGGGCGGACCGGAAGAGGCAGAGATCAGAGAGAGGCAGCGGGGCGTATCGGCGCCCCGTTTTGCGTTTCGACGCCTTGCGTGCGCGCGACATCGCCGTTTCGCCTTTGCCAGACATAGACGGGAATGCCGAGCATCAGGAGCACCATGCCGTAGAGCACCGGCTCGGCGCCCGAGCCATAGAGCGTGAACATGGCGAAGAGGAATGCGATCAATTCGATGACGGTGACGCGGGGCGTCTTTTGCCCGTTGCTCAGCCGCGAGGCGACAAGGGTGCCGGCGAGCGCGCAGAAGGCGTAGGGGACGACTGCCGTCATCGTGCTCAGCCCCACCATCAGCCGGTAGACCGCCGCGAAACTATCCGAGCCGACCGCCTGGACGAGGACGAGCAGGGTCGCGAAGGTGGCCGAGACGACCATGCCGATGGCTGGCACGCCGCGGCTGGAGAGGCGGGCGAAGAGCGGCGGAAACAGGCCGTCGCGGGCGGCGGCCATCGGCACCTGGCCCATCAACAGCGTCCAGCCGTTGAGCGCGCCGATCGAGGAAATCACCACGGCGACCGAGATCGCCAGTTCGCCGCCACGCCCCCACATCAGCCCCGCCGCTTCCGAGAAGGGGGCGACGGAGTGGATGAGTTGCGGGCGCGGCACGACACCCATCACGACGACGGTGCCGAGTACATAAAGAGCCGCGGCGATGGAGATACCGAGCACGGTCGAACGGGGGATTGTTCGGCGCGCGTCTCGGACATCGCCAGCGGGAACGGTGGCCGATTCCAGACCCAGATAGGCAAACATGGTGAGCGGCGCCAGGGCCGCGAAGGATTGCAGCAGCGACTGGCCGCTCGGGTTGAATTCGGCGAAATGCGAGGTGTCGATATAGAGGAGACCGATGATGGCGACGGCGCCGAAGGGGATGAGCTTGGCATAGGTCGTCACCTGCGCGAAGAGCCCGGCCGCGTGGACGCCGCGCAGGTTGACGAGCACGATCGTCCAGATGACGCCAAGCGTCAGGATCGTTGCCGTCAGCCGGTTGCCGAGGGCAGGGAAGAGATCGATCATCACGCCGGTAAAGGCGATGGCGATGACGGGAAGCGACGACCAGATCGAGATCCAGTAACCCCAGGCGATGAGAAAGCCGGCGAAATCGCCATAGGCGAGCCGCGTATAGGCATAAGGGCCACCAACGGCTGGCACCATGCCGGCAAGCCGCGCGAAGGTGAGACCAAGGCAGATCGCGCCGGCACCCATGATCATCCACACCAGGATCGCCAGATTGCCATAGGGCGCGACCGCGGCCGGCGACAGATAGAAGCCGGAACCGACCATGTTGCCGACGACGATGGCGGTACAGGCGGCGAGCCCGAGGCTTTTGCCGTTCTGCGAGGTTGCCATGAAATCCCTCCCGAAGATCGGTTCAGCGCTGTAGACGATAGCCGTCGGGCGGCCCGGGATAGCGTCCCGGCTTGCGCGGCCATCGGCATCCTCTTACCAATCCGCAAGGCTCGCAATCCGGATCAATGCGTAGTACGCCCCCACGCCTGAAGCCTTCACCATTCGTGTGAACGCGCTAAAATGAGATGGGCAGCCAAGCGGAGACGGTGATGCGGAACGAGCAGCGCTTTTTGACCATATCGATCGTGGCGACCATCGTGGTGGCGGCTCTCGGCATCGTCTTCGGCATCATCTCTGGCTCATTTTCCATCGCTTTCGACGGCGTCTATTCGCTGGCCGATGCGGCGATGACCGGGCTTGCGCTCTGGGTCTCGAGCCTGATCGTGCGGTCTGCGCAGAATAATGAGAAGGCTGGCCGCATCCGCAACCGCTTCACCATGGGCTTCTGGCATCTGGAGCCCATCGTGCTTTTGCTCAACGGTTGCCTGCTGATGACGGTGGCCGTCTACGCGCTGATCAATGCCGTCATCAGCGTCATCAATGGCGGGCATGAGCTGCATTTCGGCGCGGCGATCGTCTATTCCGGCGCCACGCTCGTCGTCTGCGTGGTCATGGCGTCGATCGGCATTGCGTTGAACCGCAGCCTGAAGTCCGATTTCATCGCGCTCGATATCAAGGCCTGGATCATGTCCGGCGGTATTGCGTTTGCGTTGCTTGTCGCCTTCGTGATCGGTCTTGCGGTGCTGCCGACGCCGATGGCCTGGATCGCCCGATATGTCGACCCCGTGGTGCTCGGCCTCGTCTGCCTGGTGATGATCCCGCTGCCGATCGGCACGATCTGGAAGGCGCTGAGCGAGGTGCTTTTGATCGCGCCTGTCGATCTGCAGGAGCATGTCGACCAGGTGGCGTCGGAGACCGTCAAGCGCCTTGGCTTCCTCTCCTACCGCGCCTATGTCGCCCGCGTCGGAAGGGCGACGGAGGTCGAGCTCTACTTCATCGTGCCGGAGGGGCTGCCCGCCAAGACGATCGAGGAATGGGACGCGCTGCGCGACGATATCGGAGATCGGATCGGCGGCGAGGGGGCCAATCGCTGGCTGACGATCGCCTTTACCGCCGATGCCGAATGGGCCGAATAAGCACCGTTTCTCCCGCTTGACGCTTTTGCCTTCACGTTGACTGCAATCAACGACGGTCCGCAACCTGCCGTGTACCATCCGCCCAATCTCAGACGCGCGCAGCGGCATAACAGCCGCTGTCCAAACTTGGGTTCTGGAGGGGCGCATGGAATTCCACAAGTCATTTCCGATCGCAGTCATCGACGAGGATTTCGACGGCAAGAGTGCCGCCGGCCGTGGGATGCGCGATCTGGCTGCCGCCATCGAGGCGGAAGGGTTTCGTGTCGTCTCCGGCGTCACTTATGAGGATGCGCGGCGGCTGGTGCATATCTTCAACACGGAGTCCGCCTGGCTGGTTTCCGTCGACGGGACGGAGGACAAGGCGTCGCGCTGGCAGGTGCTGGAGGAGGTCCTGAGCGCCAAGCGCCGCAAGAACGATCGGCTGCCGATCTTCCTGTTCGGCGACGACACCACGGCTGAAGATGTGCCGGCCAGCGTGCTGCGCCACGCCAACGCCTTCCTGCGGCTGTTTGAGGATTCCGCCGAGTTCATGGCGCGCGCCATCGTGCAGGCGGCGCGCAATTATCTCGACAGGCTGCCGCCGCCGATGTTCAAGGCGCTGATGGATTATACGCTGGAGGGCGCGTATTCCTGGCATACGCCGGGCCACGGAGGTGGCGTCGCCTTCCGCAAAAGCCCGGTCGGGCAGCTCTTCTACACATTCTTCGGCGAGAACACGCTGCGGTCGGATATCTCGGTGTCGGTCGGCAGCGTCGGGTCGCTTCTGGATCACGTCGGGCCGATCGCGGAGGGGGAACGCAACGCGGCGCGCATCTTCGGTACGGATGAGACTCTCTTCGTCGTCGGCGGCACGTCGACCGCCAACAAGATCATCTGGCACGGCATGGTCGGACGCGGCGATCTCGTGCTCTGCGACCGCAACTGCCACAAGTCGATCCTGCATTCGCTGATCATGACCGGCGCAACGCCGATCTATCTCATTCCCTCGCGCAACGGGCTCGGCATCATCGGGCCGATCTCCAAGGATCAGTTCACGCCAGAGGCGATTGCAAAGAAGATCGCGGCCAGCCCGTTTGCCGGCGAGACGAGCGGCAAGGTGCGGCTGATGGTGATCACCAACTCCACCTATGACGGCCTCTGCTACAATGTCGATGCCATCAAGGTGTCGCTGAAGGATTCCGTCGAGGTGCTGCACTTCGACGAGGCCTGGTATGCCTACGCGAATTTCCACGAGTTCTACGACGGCTTCCACGGCATCTCATCGACGCAGCCGGCGCGCTCGCAGAACGCCATCACCTTTGCCACCCATTCGACGCACAAGCTTCTCGCGGCCTTCTCGCAGGCGTCGATGATCCATATCCAGCACGCCGAGAACAAGAAGCTCGACGTCACGCGCTTCAACGAAGCCTTCATGATGCACACCTCGACCTCGCCGCAATACGGCATCATCGCGTCGTGCGATGTCGCCGCGGCGATGATGGAGCAGCCGGCCGGCCGCGCGCTGGTGCAGGAGACGATCGACGAGGCGATCAGCTTCCGCCGGGCGATGAACGCGGTACGCGGGCAGATGGGGCAGAGCTGGTGGTTCGACGTATGGGAACCCACGATCGCCGAGGAGACGCCGAGCGATACGCATGCGGAATGGGTGCTGAAGCCCGGCGACGCCTGGCATGGCTTTACTGGGCTTGCCGAAAACCACGTGATGGTCGATCCGATCAAGGTCACCATCCTGTCGCCGGGGCTCTCGGCGGATGGCACGATGCAGGAGCACGGGATACCGGCCGCTGTTATCACCAAGTTCCTCTCCTCGCGCCGGATCGAGATCGAAAAGACCGGGCTTTACTCATTCCTCGTGCTGTTCTCGATGGGGATCACGCGCGGCAAGTGGAGCACGCTCGTCACCGAGCTCATCAATTTCAAGGATCTCTACGACAGCAACGCGCCATTGACGCGGGCGCTGCCGGCGCTGGCCGCCGCGCATCCGGAGGCTTATGGGAACATGGGCCTGCGCGATCTCTGCGAGCAGATCCACGCCATCTACCGCAAGGACGACGTGCCAAAGGCGCAGCGCGAGATGTATACGGTGCTGCCCGAGATGGCACTGCGGCCGGCCGATGCCTACGATCATCTCGTCAAGGGGCGGATCGAGAGCGTCGAGATCGACAAGCTGATGAACCGCATCCTGGCGGTGATGATCGTTCCCTATCCGCCGGGGATCCCGCTGATCATGCCCGGCGAGCGGATCACCGAAACGACGAAGTCCATTCAGGATTACCTGCTTTACGCGCGCGATTTCGACCGCAAGTTTCCGGGATTCGAGACCGATATTCACGGCCTGCGCTTCGAGGCCGGCAGCAACGGGCGCCGCTACCTCGTCGATTGCGTGGCGGAGGGGGCGGTCCAATGATCCCGCGCGACGTGAAATCGCCGACGGTTGCGATACCGTTCAACAAGATGCTGAAGATCGTCGCCGTCGTCGATCGCGACAACCGCCAAGTGCAGGAGCTGCTGGCGCAGCTTGCCGCCGACAATTTCGAAGTCGAGCTCCGCGATGACTATACGGCCGATGTTTCGGAAGACGCCTCGGTGGGTGCCTATATCGGCTCAGTGGAAGGCGGGTTGCTGCCCTATGCGCGCGGCTTTCTCCGTTCGCTGCGCGAGGCGGGTTTCCGCACGCCGGTCTGGGCGATGGCGGATACGCTCAGTATCTCGGACATGGACGTCGTCGAGATGGCGGGCGAGGTGGATGGCTTCGTCTATCTCGGCCAGCAGACGCCGGCTTTCTATGCCAAGCAGATCGTCTCCAGCCTGATCAACTACGGCAAGTCGCTGCTGCCGCCGTTCTTCGGCGGCATGATGGCCTATGACGGCGAGGCCAACATCGCCTTCGATTGCCCCGGTCACCAGGGCGGACAGTTCTATCGCAAGTCGCCGGCCGGGCAGTTGTTCTTCAAGTATTTCGGCGAAAGCATCTTCCGCAACGATCTTTGCAATGCAGACGTCGATCTTGGCGACCTGCTGATCCACGAGGGCCCCGCCGTCGAGGCGCAGAAGCAGGCGGCGCGGATATTCGGGGCGGATCGCACCTATTTCATCCTGAACGGGACAAGCACCTCCAATAAGGTGGTGACCAACGCGGTGCTGCGCGCCGGCGATCTCGTGCTGTTCGATCGCAACAATCACAAGTCGCTGCACCAGGGCGCGCTCGTGCAGGCCGGCGCTATCCCGATCTACCTGCCGACGGCGCGCAATTCCTTCGGCATGATCGGCGCCGTAGACTGGGCGGCGTGGGACGAGGGCTGGCTGCGCCAGCAGATCGCGGCCCATCCGCTTCTGGCGGACAAGAGCCGGGCCAATGCGGAGCGCCCCTTCCGGCTCGCCTGCATCCAGCTCGCCACCTATGACGGCACGATCTACAACGTCCGGCAGGTGATGGAGAAGATCGGCCATCTCTGCGACTACGTGCTCTGGGACGAGGCCTGGATCGGCTACAACGCGTTCCATCCGCTGTTCGAGGGCCATAGCCCGATGCGGCTCAAGGACCTCAAGCCCGACATGCCCGGCCTGTTCTCGACGCAGTCGGTGCACAAGCAGGGCGCCGGCTTCTCTCAGGCGTCGCAGATCCACAAGCGCGACGAACATATCAGCGACCAGCGCCGCTTCATCGAGCACAAGCGCTTCAATGAATCGCTGCTGATGCATGTCTCGACATCGCCCTTCTACCCACTGTTCGCCTCGCTCGACGTCAATGCGAAGGTGCATGAGGGCAAGGCCGGCGAGATGCTGTGGGATCGCTGCATCGGTCTCGGGATCGAGGTTCGCAAGAAGCTGCGCGGCTTCGTCCAGCATTACGAGAGCAAGGCGACGAGCGCCGAGGAACAGTGGTTCTTCGATCCCTTTGTACCGGACAAGATCTCCGTCACCGGCTCGAAACACACCGGCGACCTCACGGGCATAAGGTGGGAGGACGTGCCGACCGATGTTCTGAAGCGCGAGCAGCAATGCTGGCGGTTCGATCCGGAGGCGACGTGGCATGGCTATGCCGGCTATGCGCCCGGCTACACGATGGTCGACCCCAACAAGCTGACACTTCTGACGCCTGGTATCGACCGGAAGACGGGCGAATATCGCGAGTTCGGCATCCCGGCGACCGTCGTTGCCAATTATCTGCGCGAGCAGCGCGTCGTGCCGGAGAAGTGCGATCTGAACAGCCTGCTCTTCCTGCTGACGCCGGCCGAAGACGAAAGCAAGCTCAACACGCTGGTCGCCAAGCTGGTGAAGTTCAAGAACCTGTGGGATCGCGACGCGCCGCTGCAGGATGTGCTGCCGACTGTCTTCGCCACCAATCGCGAGCGCTATCAGGGCTACACGGTGCGGCAGGTCTGCAAGGAGATGCACAGCTTCTATCGCTCCGCCGGCGTCAAGGAACTGCAGCGCCTGTGCTTCCGCTCCGAGAGCTTTCCGGAGCCGGCGATCTCGTCGAAGCAGGCCTACGAGGCTCTGGTCGCCAACAATGTCGACTACGTGCCGCTATCGGAAGCCGCGGGGCGCATCTCGGCGACGCTGGCGCTGATCTATCCGCCCGGCATCGGCGTGATCGTGCCCGGAGAGCGCTGGGACGAAAGGGCGCGGCCGATGCGCGATTATTTCCTGGCCTTCGAGGAGTCCTTCAACCGCTTCCCGGGCTTCAACTACGAAGTCCAGGGCGTGTTCCAGGAACGGATCGATGGGCGCATCAAGTTCCACACATATGTCGTGCGCGAGTAGGGCGAGGGGAGAGTGTCATCATGACCGATCACACAATGCATGCTGCGGCCGATACCACGGCCAAGAAGAAGATGAACCTGATGCAGCTGACCTTCATCGTTGCCGTCAACATGATGGGGTCGGGCATCATCATGCTGCCGGCGAACATGGCGCAGGTCGGCGCCATCTCGCTGCTCTCCTGGATCGTTACCGCGCTCGGCTCGATGGCGATCGCCTACGGTTTCGCGCAAGCCGGACTGTTCAATCAACGGCCCGGCGGCATGTCTGCCTATGCCGAGGATGCTTACGGCAAGGATGGCTACTTCCTCGTCTTCTTCCTGTATTTCCTGTCGCTGGCCATCGGCAATGTCGCGATCGGTATCTCGGCGGTGGGCTATCTCGCCGGCTTCTTTCCGGTGCTGACCTCGACGCCCGTCATGACCTGCGTCGCGCTGATCGCCCTCCTGTGGATCACCACGGCGGCCAATTTCGGCGGTCCGCGCATCACTGGGCGGATCGGGTCTATTACCGTTTGGGGCGTCATCATCCCGGTGGGGTTGCTCTCGATCATCGGCTGGTTCTGGTTCAGTTCGAGCACGTTCGGCGCTGCCTGGAATCCGAAGGGGCTGACGCTGGCGCAGGGGATGGGATCCAGCATCTCGCTGACGCTCTGGGCGTTCCTCGGCATGGAGTCCGCGGCGCAGAACTCCGATGCCGTCGAGAATCCGAAGCGTGACGTGCCGCTCGCCTGCATGTTCGGCACGCTCGGCGCTGCTGTCATCTATATCCTGTCGACGACCGTGATCCAGGGCATCGTGCCGAACGCCGATCTCGCGGCCTCGACCGGTCCCTTCGCGCTTGCCTATGCGACGATGTTCAATCCGACGATCGGCTCGATCATCATGGCGCTCGCGGTGCTTGCCTGTGTCGGGTCGCTGCTCGGCTGGCAGTTCACCATCGCGCAGACGGCGCGCACGGCGGCACAGGAGCGGATGTTCCCGGCGATCTTCTCGCGGGTGAACCAGATGGGGGCGCCCGTCCAGGGCATGATCATCCTCGGCATCGTGCAGACGGGGCTTGCCCTGATGACGATCTCGCCGACGCTCAACGAGCAGTTTTCCGCGCTCGTCAACCTCGCGGTGGTCACCAACGTGCTTCCCTATATCGTGGCGCTTTCGGCTCTCTTCGTGATGATGAAGAAGGCGGGCGTGCCGCCGGCGAAGTACCGGCTGAACTCCATCATCGCCACGCTCGGCATGCTCTACAGCGTGTTCGCGATCTATGCTTCGGGCAAGGACGCGGTGCTTGGCGGCATGCTGGTGACGGGTATCAGCTTCATCATCTACGGCCGGATCGCGCCGCGCTTTGCTAGCGGCCTGAACCGTGTCGCGGCGGCAGAATAGTTCCGGGGAGGATGCGTCATGCAACAGAAAAAGCGTTTGAAGACATTGCTGACCGCGTCGATCCTCGCCGGCGCGGCCGCCTCCATGGCGCTGTCGTCCGCCGAGGCGCAGACGCTCGATCGCATCAAGACGAGCGGCTCGCTGAAGCTCGGCTATGAGCCGGATGCCCGGCCATTCTCGTTCAAGACCGAGCAGGCGGCGCCCGGCGGCTACGCGGTCGCGCTGTGCGGCAAGATCGCCGACAGCCTGAAGACGGCGCTGAACCTGCCGCAGCTGAATGTCGAGTGGGTGCCGCTCACGGACAAGGGGCGGGAGCCGGCGATAAAGGATGGGACGGTCGATCTCGTCTGCGGGGCCGAGCCGATCACGCTTACTCGTCGCGCCGAGGTGTCCTTCTCGCTGCCGATCTTTCCGAGCGGCACGGGCGTGGTCCTGAGCAAGAGCGCGCCCTTGGCGCTGACCGAGGTGCTGGCCTATGGGCAGCCCACCAGCCGGCCGATCTGGCGCGGCTCTCCCGCCCGAACCATTCTCGAGCACAAGACCTTCTCGTCGATCGCGGGGACGACCAGTGAGCGCTGGCTGGCTGACCGGATCAAGACATTCCAGCTGGCGGCGACATCAGTGCCGGTGGAAAGCTACGCGATCGGTATCGAACGCGTCGTCGACGGCAGTTCGGCTGCACTGTTCGGCGACATGCCGCTCCTCATGGACGCAGCCGCCCGCAGCGACAATGCCGGCAATCTCGTGGTGCTGAGACGGCATTTCACCTACGAGCCATTGGGGCTGGAACTGACGCGCGGTGACGAAGACTTCCGTCTCGCCGTCGATCGCGCGCTCAGCCAGACTTACGCCTCGGTCGACTTCGTGGACCTCTTCACGACATGGTTCGGCGTGCCCGACGAGGCGATCGTCACCTTCTTCCGGCAGACCGCGCTGCCGGAGTAAACGTTATGCCGACCCGCATCATCAAGCTATTCCGTCGATAAAAACGATATTCGTTTCATATCGGAACAATCCGATACCCTCAGGGATTCGTACAAGGAGTAGTGAATGCGGAGGTAAGCCATGAACCGCGAGCGCGGACGGAGGAGGCTGATGCTCAGACTGCCGGATATCCGGCATGTCCTGTCAGGTGTGCCCACGGAAGCGCTCGGTGACATGTTCGAGTCCTACGCACTCGCCGCCGACGCACTCGACCGGTTTCGCAGCGAACTGCCGCTGCAGGAAAGTCTGATCGCGGAGTATTCCGAACTTTGTCATGAGATCGAGCAGGAGGTTATCCTCTATTGCTCCGGCGGGCTCAGATCTCAGGGGTGAGGCCGTTCAGCCTTCTTTTGTCTCGTCTCAATCAACCGGCATAAGCGGCTTTGCTTCCGTGCTTTCACGCGGCGGCCAGGCCCAGGCGCGCAGCAACTCGTAGAACACGCTGAGCACGATCGGCCCGAGAAATAGGCCCAGCAGTCCATAGGATAGCGTGCCGCCGATAACCCCGATCAGGATCACCAGCATCGGCGTCGAGAGACCTTTCGCCATCAGGATCGGCTTCAGCACATTGTCGACAAGCATGATCGGCACCGCCACGACTGTCAGCGCTAGCGCGACCGGTGTCGGCCATGAGAGCCAGCCCCAGATGATCGCCGGCACGAGGACCAGCCCCGGACCCAGCTGCATCACGCAGAGCATGAAGATGATGAAGGTCAGTGCGCCCCGTGCGGGCAAGTCGAAGAAGGCGAAGCACAGGCCGCACATCAACGTCTGCAGGAAGGCAACGCCGATGACGCCGCGCGAGACATTCCTGACCGTCGTTCCCGCGAGCTTGGCGAAGCCGACGCCCCGGTCGCCGGCGATACGGCTGGCCAGAACCTGGATAGTTTCGGCCAGCCGCCTCGACTGGGTGAGGAAGAAGCCGGAGAGGATGACGGAGGCGACGAAGCTCAACACGCCGCCGCTGATCGAGGCGAGCTTGGCGACGACGATGCCCATCACATGCAGGATCGGCTTTTGATATTCGATGATGTTGGAGGCGAGATCGCCGGCGACCTTGTTCCAGCCGGCATAGAGGCGTTCGCCGATGACGGGCCATCCGCGAATGCTCTCGGGGGCTGCCGGCAGCGCGAAGCTTTCCGCCTGGAGCTTTCCGACCAGCCCTTCCACCGCGTCGGCGAAATTGACCGCCACGAGCGCCACGGGGGCGATGATGAGCACGAGGCAGGCGACGACGATGACCGTCGCGGCAATCACCGGCCGGTTGCCGATCAGCCTCGAGAGCGCGTTGAACATCGGGTAAAGCGCGACGGCAAGGATGGCCGACCAGACGACGATCAGCGCGAACGGCGCTATGAGCAGCACCGTCCAGTAGGCGAAGAGGCCGATGATCCCAAGGCGCACAAGGTCGCTGACCCTTGCCTCGATCGAGATCTGTCCGGCGTCCTTCGCCGCCATGCCCACGTCGTTCGTCTGGTCCATCGTCATAACCCGCGCCGCGAGCCCCCTTGCGCGTCTGGTTACTGCGTCGTGTCGGGCACGACGTGGCGGACGCTGCCGTCCTCGATGAAGTCCGACGGGCGCTTCTGGCGCTTGCCGAGATCGGGCTCCTCGAACTTGATGCGCTCGTAGGGGATGGACTGCAGGATGTGCGAGATGCAGTTGATCCGGGCGCGCTTCTTGTCGTCCGAGGGGACGATCCACCATGGCGCATGGTTGCTGTCGGTCATCCTGAGCATCTCGTCATAGGCGCGGGTATAATCCCACCAGCGCTGGTAGGACTCGACGTCCATCGGGCTCAGCTTCCACTGCCGGACCGGATCGTCGATGCGGCGGCGGAAGCGGCGCTCCTGCTCCTCTTCGCTGACGGTCAGGAAGTATTTGAGCAACGTCACGCCGCTCTCGACGATCGCCGCCTCGAAACGTGGCGCGAGCTCCAGGAAGCGCTGCACCTTCTTCTCGCTGCAGAACCCCATGACGCGGTCGACACCGGCGCGGTTGTACCAGCTGCGGTCGAAGATCACGACTTCGCCGGCGGCCGGCAGGTAGTTGATGTAGCGCTGCATGTAGATCTGCGATTTCTCGCGTTCGGTGGGGGCGGGCAGCGCGATCACGCGGAAGACGCGCGGGCTGACCTTCTCGGTGATCCGCTTGATCATGCCACCCTTGCCGGCGGCGTCGCGGCCTTCGAAGACGATGACCACCCGGGCGCCCGATTTCTTGACCCACGCCTGGAGATGCGCCAGCTCCACCTGCAGGCGGGCGATCTGCTTGTCGTAATCCCACGCCTTCTTTTTCTTCTTGTCCTTGCCGTTGGACTTTGCCGATGGCTCCGGGTCGTGCCCCTTGGTTTCCAGTATCTCGTCCATGGTTCTCCCTCCGTGCTCTTAAACCGTGCTGCCTGCCGATGTCGTGCCTGCCTGGTCGTAATTTCCGATCAGCGCGCGCAGCGCTTCTTCCCGGCCGTTGAAGATGTTGTCCGGACCGATCGTCCTGATGACGCCGGCGCGGCTCAGAATGCCGCGGCTCTCCTCGCTGAGGTCGGCGATCGCGAAGGTGATGTTTCGCTTGGCCAGAATCTCGGCCACGGCCTCGAGTGCTGTGGCGCCAGTGCTGTCGATATGGGTGATCGCGCTGGCATCGAGCACGAGGCAGCGGGTGTCGGCCGGCAGATTGCGCGCCACCGAGGTCAGGCGGTTCCTGATGTAATCGGCGTTGTAGAAGAGAATGCTGCCCTGGACCGCGAAAACGGCGGCGCCGTCGACAGGGCGCGCTTCGGGGTGGCGGGCAAGGTCGAAGAAGCCGTGCCGGCCTTCGATGCGGCCGAGCAAGCCGTCGCGCGGAAACATCGTCTGGCGCAGCAGGTAGACCAGCGTGGCGGCGACGGCGACGATGACGCCGTTGAGCACGCCGAAGCTGATGGCGCCCCACATGGCGATCAGCGCGAAGATGAACTCCATGCGGCTGATGCGCCAGATCTTGCGCAGTTCGTGGACGTCGATGAGGCTGATCGCCGCCATGGCAAGGATCGCGGCCAGCGCCGGAATGGGAAGGATGCGCAGCGCGCTGTGCAGGAAGACGAGGGCCGCGATCAGCGTTGCCGCCGAGACGAGGCCGGCCGCCTGCGAGACGCCGCCGGTCGACAGGTTGATCGCCGTGCGCGAATCCGAAACGCTGATCGGAAACGAGCCGAAAAGCCCCGGCGCGATGTTGGCCGCGCCGAGGCCTATCAGCTCCTGGTTCGCATCGACCTCTTCGCCGGTGCGCGAGCCGAAGCTGCGGGCCGCCACGATGCCCGCGCCGAAGCTCACCAGAAAGATCGCGGCGGAGCCGAGTATGATCTTGTCGAGTGGCATTTGGTGGAGCGCGGGCAGCGAGAAGCTTGGCAAGCCGCTCGGGATGTCGCCGACGACGGCGATGCCGCGCCCCTGAAAATCGAAGATGGCCGAGAGCACGACCGAGAGGACGACGACCAGCACCGGGCCCGGGATCTTCAATTGGAAGGCCCGGACGAGCCACAGCAGCGCGAACATCGCAAGGCCGAGAAGCAGCGAGGGCCAGTGGATCAGGCCGCTCTTGCCGGCGATCTCGACCAGCGGAGGGACGAGCCCGTCGGATTCGATCTTCACGCCCGTGAAGCGGCCGATCTGGCCGACGAGGATCGACAGCGACACGCCGGCGAAAAAGCCGACGAGGATTGGGCGCGAGAGGAAGCTTGCGAGAACGCCGAGGCGCAGCAGCTTCGCGGCGATGCAGCAGATGCCGACGCCGAGCGCGAGTGCCGCCGCGATGGCGACCCGATCGACCGGCGTGCCGGCGGGGTAGGCGGCGACGATCGTGCCCATGGCCGCGGCAAGCACGGTCATGGTGGCCGCATCGGGGCCTACGACGAGGAGCCGCGAGGGGCCGAAGATCGCGTAGGCGATTGGCGCGACGATGCTGGCGTAAATGCCCGTTTCCGGCGGAAGGCCGGCAATGGCGGGATAGGCGATGGCGCTCGGCAGGCCGACGGCCGCAATCGACAGCCCGGCCGGGATATCGCTCTTCAGCCAATCCCTGCTGAAACCACTCAGGCCTCGCAACATCGGAAGACTGCCTATCACCGCGGGCTCCTTATCACTTCGTCATCGGCATTCCCATGTTCGTGCCGGCCCCACTCCTAAAGAGCGGGACCGGCCTTCTCCCCTCAGTGTTCCAGGAAGACGTAGTTCATCCAGCTGCTCATTCTGAGCAGCACCTTTCTCAGCACCGCGACGTGGTGCCAGTGGTGGGTGTAGACGGCGACCTCGGCGACGACACCGCCGGGTAGCTGGTAGCCTTCGGTGCTCTCGAGGAGCTCGATGTTGGCGATCGTCTGGCCGGGCGCGGCGCGTTCGGGCGATTGCGGGTCGATCAGTGCGCCGGAGGGCTGCAGCTGGCCTTGCGCCATCACGTCGATGATCCCCTGCACGCGGGCCTTGAAGATCTTGCCTGGGACCGCCTTGAAGGCCACTTCGGCATCGTCGCCGACATTGACGCGTTGCAGCGAGTTCTGGATGAAGGCGGCGCCCAACATCTGGTCCTGGCTGTCGATGAACACCATGACCGGGCGCAGCGGCAGCGGGTTCGCCATCATGCCAGGGCGCAGGAAAACCTGGGTGACGTAGCCGTCGCTGGGGGCACGGACCGTCGTCTGATCGAGCTCGTATTCAGCGTTGGCAAGTTCGGCCTGCAGGCGGGCAACGGTGGGGTTGGTGCCGTTGATTTCCGATTCATAAGCCAGTTTTGCCTGCGTGGCCTGGGCGCGGGCGGTATCGACCGCGGCCTCGGCCGTCAGATAGAGGCCCCTGCGGTTTTCGACTTCGAGTTCGGAGTAGACGGCGCCACGACCGCTCGACTTGGCGTTTTCGTTGGAGGCCTGGAATTTCTCGAAGGCCTGCAGCGAACGGTCCCTGGAGGCTTCGGCGCCGGTGACGGCAGCGTTGGCGGCGTCGAGTGCCGCTTTCAATTGCAGCACCGTCTGCTTGGCCTCAGCGAGCGCTGCCGTCTTCTGGTCGACCGTGAACTGATAGGGGCGCGGATCGATGCGGAAGAGGACGTCGCCCTTCTTCAGCGGCGCATTGGGCGTGACCGGCACCTCGACCACCTGGCCGCCGACCGTTGGGATGACGGGCGCGGAGGTGAAGTAGATGCGGGCGTCGCTGGTGTAGGGATGATTGTAGCTCATCAGCAGCAACAGCGTGCCGATCAGGAAGATGCCGCCGAGAACCGATGTCGCCAGCGTCCACTGGTTCACCGGGATGCGGAAGATCTTGAAGATCGCGTAGCAGAGCGCCGCGTAGGTCAGTATGAGAAGCAGGTCCATCAGGCGTTCTCCCCCTCCGATGACTGGCCTTCCGACTGGCCTTCGAGTTCCGCGATGCGCGCATGCAGGCGTGCGATTTCAGCGTTGGCCTCCTGCGCCGGCGACAATTTGCCATCGCTGCGAATGCCCCAGCCGCGGTCCTCGCGGTAGATCGTTGCCCAGATGAACAGGAACGGCCAGATGGCGTGAAGGGTGAACAGGCTCACCCATCCGGCGACGTGGATCGCATCCTGATGCGGATGGTTTCTGGCCTTTGCCATCAGGTGCGGGATGTCGTGGATCGCGATCACCGCGTAGAACAGCGTGATCACGACGAAGAACAGAACGCCCAGTGCGAAATAGTCGAGGAACACGGTTTTTGCCTTTCGACAACGAATGGTCGACCTCAGCGGGTGCGGGGAATACGCAAAAACAATAGACCTGCGTGGGCGGCGATGCCCGTAGCATCACGTAACATCTATCGGATCGAGGACGGGCGGGTGGTCTTTCGCCGCCGTCGGGGGCATCGCCGATCTGCGAGCTCACGGTGTCAATTCGGGCTGTTCGCCACCATCGAGTACAAGCCGAAATGATCGCGGATGCCGCGTATGTTCGCGTATCTTACGTCTGCGCCCGCGCTCAACCGCCCTATAATCAGCTGGTCTTCCTGGGGGGAGATCGGCGGTGGGGGGTGCGATGAGCTGGAGAGTAAGCAATACGCCGCGACTGTCCGCTCTCGCCGTCGCCGAGGTTCATTTCCCCGATCAGGCCAAGAGGGTTCGGCATCTCTACCAGGTGAGCGAAGCGTTCCGCAGCATGTGCGAGGACCTCGCGGTGATCCTGGAGACGCTGACCCACCTCGATGATCTTCCGCGCACGGAGCGGGAGGCGCGTCGGCAGGAATACAAGGAACTGGAGAAGGCGCTTCTCACCGAAATCGGCGAGGCGCTGTCGCAATCGAACGTCGTATCGCTCAAGCGCTCCTGAGTGCTCGGACATGGAGCGCCAAGAGCAGCATTCATCGCCATTTGCACGGAAAGGTCGACGCGTCATGAAATCAAGATCGTTCAGACTAACTGCCGGCCTGACAACTGGCTTGACGGCGCTGGCCTTCATTTCCATGCAGCCGGCGCCTTTCGTGTTCGCTCAAACGGCGGCTCCCGCTGCGGCGCCGGCGTCTGCGGCCCCTGCAGCTGCGACCGACCTCTTGTCCGAAGATGAGCTGGAGGTACTGGTCGCCCGCATCGCGCTCTATCCGGACGAACTGGTCGCCGCGATTTCGGCGGCGTCGCTTTTTCCGCTGCAGATCATCGAGGCGCAACGCTTCCTTGAGGCTAAGAAGAAAAGCGCCGATCTCAAGCCCAAGGATGATTGGGATGGCAGCGTCATTTCGCTGCTGAACTATCCCGACATCGTGAAGATGATGAGCGACGATCTCGACTGGACGCAAAAGCTCGGCGATGCGCTCACCAACCAGCAGAAGGATGTGCTGGTTGCCATCCAGCAGCTGCGCGACGAGGCGGTGGCGAAGAACATCATCAAGACGGACGATAAGGTGACCGTCGTCACCGAAAACAACAACGTGGTGATCCGCCCGACCGATCCTCAGAAGGTCTATATCCCGCAATATGAGCCGCAGATGCTCTACGAGCCCGGCTACGCGGCCGAGCCGATCTCCTATTATCCAAGTTCCTACGACAACTATTACTATCCGGGCGCCGCGTTCTTCGCGGGGGCTGTCACCGGCGTCGCGTGGGCGGCGATCGTCAATTGGGACGACTGGGGTGTCTGGGGTGGACGCTGGAACGGCGACGTCGATATCGACTGCAACAACTGCTTCAACGACCGGAATTTCAACGGCAAGGTCAAGTGGAATGACGTCGATTGGACGAAGGTCGACCGCAGCAAGCTCAGCATCGACAAGAGCCAGTTCGCCAACCTGGATCGCACGGCGATCAAGTCCGGCCTTGAGGGCGACAAGCGCAACCAGCTGAAGAACCAAGTCGGCGATCGCCGGGCGGATTTCGGGGCAGGAGGGCGCAACACGGCGGCGCGCGCCGACGATATCCGCAAGGGAACGGTCAACGGCCTGAAGACCAACGGCAAGCCGGGCATCGCCAACAGACCGGCGGACCGGCCGAATGCCGGGAACCGTCCGGCGAATGCGTCTCGTCCGGATGCGCGTCCCGGCAATGCCGGGGCCAATCGTCCGTCGAAGGGCAATGTGAAGAAGAATTCCGGCGCGCCGAAGATGGCGGCGAGGCCGGACAACCGTTCACGGCCCAATGCGCTCGGCAACCCGCAATCATCCGGCCGCCGCGAAGCGATCGCGTCCCAGCGTGGCGGCCAGAGCATGGGTGGCGGTCAGCGCGGCGCGCCGCGGGCGCAGAGCCGCCCGGCACCCCGATCGTATGCCGGCGGCGGCGGGCGTGGCGGTGGCGGTCATTCGCGTCCCCCGCCACGGCGCGGCGGTGGCGGTGGTGGACGACGATAGGATCTGACCGGGTTTCCAGAGCCAATGGAGGCAACCATGGCATTGCGACTGAAGTTGAAGCGTTTGCTGGTTGGCGTGGTCCTGCCCTTGACGTTCGCAAGTTCGTCCTTGGCGCAGACCGCCCTCTCGGAGTTCATCGGCAAGGCGCCGCAGCCGTCCTTCGACACGCCTGATATGGCGCTCGACAAGCTGAAGGCGGTGCTTGCGGCAAACGATCTGAATGGGCTTGCGGAGCTGCTCGGGCTGAAGGCCGACAAGCTCAAGGACAACAACGCGGCCATGGTCAGCTACGCGCTGATCCGCGAGGGCGCGTCGCGGCTGATGAAGCTCGAGGATCTCGATGGGCGCAAGGTCGTTGCCATCGGCGACAGGCTCTGGCCGCTGCCGTTTCCGCTGACGAAGGGCGCGGACGACAAGTGGACGTTCGACACGCGCACCGGACTGGAGGAGATCGTCAACCGCCGTATCGGCGAGAACGAACTCGCGACGATCGAGACCATCCATAATTTCGTCATCGCTCAGCACATCTATGCCTCGGAGGATCGGACTGGTTCTGGCATCTACGAGTATGCGCAAAAGCTGATCAGCTCGCCCGGCAAGCGGGATGGGCTCTATTGGCAGGCAGGTCCGGGTGACGAGGACAGCCCGGCCGGCCCGCTGATCGAGACGGCTGCCTTCGGCAAGGCCAAACGCGGCGAGGGCTACTTCGGATATCACTATCGGATACTGACGGGGCAGGGCGACAACGTGCTCGGCGGCAAGCAGAGCTACATCGTCAACGGCCACATGACGGCAGGCTTCGCGGTGATCGCGTGGCCGGTCAAGTACAGAGAGACGGGTGTGCAGACATTCATCGCCAATGGCATGAGCGTCATCTACCAGCGCGACCTCGGGCCGGAGACGGAGAAGAAGGCGGCGGCGATCAAGACCTTCAATCCCGACAACAACTGGTCGGTCGTTTCCGAATAGGCTGAAACGCATTCGGGTGGCGGTTGTCAAAAACAACCGCCACCCGTCAAATCGATGCGCTATCCTAGCCCCTCTTGGGGCTTTATTTGACTGGGGGTTCCCAGGTCAGGAACAGGCCGACATCGCCGGGCATGCCACCGGGGAAATCGATGATCATGGCCTTGAGGCCATAGCCCTGGGGCTTGGCAAGCTGTTCGAACAGGTCGAGAAGCTCCTTCGCTTTGCCCTGAAGCGTCTTCTGCCATCCTGGAAGGCTGTTGTTGATGGCGCGGCCGCCGTCGTCGCAGAAGCTCGAGGGGAAGCTGTAGATCATCGCTTCGTACTTGCCATCCGCCGCGGCTTTCATGACGAGGCGCTTGATCATTGCGCGTTCCTTCTCGTCGATATGCTTGCGGGAGAAGTCCTCGACGAACTCGGCATGCTTTTCAGCTTCTCGCGCCTTGATCTTCTCGTCGCGCTCCATTTCGGCGATCTGGAGCTCAAGGGCGCGTTTGCGTAGTTCTTCGGCGCTGGCCATGGAATGGGGTGCGGATGTCTGCGTCGCTGTCATCTCTACGTCCTCCAAGTTCATCCTCAGGGGATGATAGGGCGGATGGAGAAGCGAAGGCAGTATGATACGCGGGGGTGGCTGTAAGATACGGTATGTTACGGCTGCGGCCCGGAATGGCTTGAAAAAGGCTTCGAATGCTGGCCGTCGAGGTCGATCCTGGCCTCCTTGCAATCGTGTGACGGCTCCAATTCAGCCCGCCAAGGCCGATGTGCGTTACGGTAATATACGCTCCGTTCGCGCGACATCATGCCATCGTCCCGCCCGTCGATGTGACCAGTCAGGGACGGATAGGATGAAAAGATCAAGACGAGGGATTCTGATAACGGCCGTTGCGTGTGTCTCCATGGGCCTTGCCTGGGGAGCGTCGGCGCAGACCTTGAGCTATGCGGATGCGGTGACGAAGCTCGCGAGCGATTGCGGCTCCGACATCCAGAAACTGTGCAAGGGCCTGAACCTCGGCAGCGGCCGCATCGCCGACTGCCTGCAGCAGAACGCGGCGAAGGTTTCGCCGAGCTGCAAGGCTTCGCTTGGTACCGTCTTCCAATCGATCACGACGCGCGAACAGGCGCAGACGGCCTATGAACGCGTCTGCCAGCGCGACATGTCGAAGAGCTGCAACGGCATCAAGGGAGACGGCTTCGTGCTTGCCTGCCTGATCAAGAAGCAACCGCGCGTCAGCGATGAATGCAATCAGACGATCACCAATGCCGGATGGAGATGAGACGATGAAGCGGGTTCTTTCGAAAGCAATCATTGTCGCGGCGGCGGTTATCCTCGTTCCAGCACTGGCATCGGCGCAGGAAGTGTCGCAGGAGCGCATTGTCAAGGGGCTCGGCAAGCTGACCTCCGCAGCGCCAGCCATCGATCTCGAAATCCTGCGACAGGAGGCGATCAGCGGCGGCAGCAAGCAGATGTCGGAGCTGCCGAACTGGAAGCGTATCGCCAAGCTGCCGCAGATGGTGGTCGAGATCAATTTCGAGAACGATTCCGTCGCGATCCAGCCGAGTTCCTACCGCACGCTCGGCCTGCTTGCCGACGCGCTGCACCATCCGAACCTCTGGGACTACAAGTTCCTGGTGGTCGGGCATTCGAGCTCGACGGGCGACGAGAAACACAATCTCGATCTCAGCGAGCAGAGGGCGGCCGCCATCAAGGAGGCTCTGTCCACGACCTTCGCGGTCGATCCGCAGCGGCTTTATGCCGTCGGCGTCGGCGAATACATGCCTATCCCGGGCACGGACACGACAGGATCGAACAACCGGCGGGTACAGCTGATCAATCTCGGTGTCTTCACGAAGAAGTCCTGAGATCGTCTTCAGGTCAGCCGGGAGCCCGTGAAATATATCCCGCGGGCGTCCAGCGGACACTGAATGGAAATACATGAAACGACCCGCGTGGAGCGATCCAAGCGGGTCGTTTCATTTCGGGCAAGTTTCTTTGCTCAGCCGGGCATCTGGCCCATCCGGGACAGCGTGACGCCAGCTTCGGCCGTTATGGGTCGCCTCACGGTGTAAGCTGATACAATTCGGGATATACGCAATGTTGAACATCGTCGTACCAATGGCAGGGCACGGAAGCCGCTTCGCCAAGGCCGGCTATACTCTCCCCAAGCCACTTCTGCCTGTGCACGGCGTGCCGATGATCCGGCTGGTGATCGAAAACCTTCGCCCGTCCATCGAGCATCGGTTCATCTTCATCTGCCAGGCTGCGCATGTCAGGGAGCATGGGCTGGGCGAGAACCTGCGCGCCTGGGCGCCGGGCTGCGAGATCTTTCTCGTCGAGCAGGTGACCGAGGGTGCCGCCTGCACGGTCCTTCTCGCGCGTGACGAGATCGATAACGATCAGCCGATGATGATCGCCAATTGCGACCAGTATATCGACGTCGATATCGACGATTATCTGCAGGCCATGGGCGATCTCGACGGGATGATCATGACCATGACGGCGGATGATCCTAAGTGGAGCTTCGTCTCCTTCGGCGCCGATGGCTATATCGACAACGTCGTCGAGAAGCAGGTGATTTCCGATCACGCGACCGTCGGGATCTACAATTTCCGCAAGGGCTCGGACTTCGTTTCCTATGCGGACCGGATGATCGAGCGCGACTTCCGCGTCAACGGCGAGTTCTATGTGGCGCCGGTCTATAACTTCATGATCGAGGACGGCTCGAAGATCGGCGCCTATTCGATCGGCTCGGTGGATGCGGGCATGTACGGTCTCGGCGTTCCGGAGGACCTCACCCATTTCCAGAGCCTGCCTCTGTCCGTCGATGTGACGCGTTCGCTGGGTGCTGCGGTATGATCGAGGTTCTCAGCCATCGCGGTTATTGGAAGACGCCTGAGGAGAAGAACTCGGTCGAGGCCTTCGTTCGCTCCTTCTCGCTCGGCTTCGGCACTGAGACCGACGTGCGCGACAGTCAAGTAGACGGCGCGCCTTCGATCGTCATCTCGCACGACATTCCGCGCGGGGGAGAGATCTCGTTCGCCGAGTTGCTTCGGATCGCCAAGCAACACGGCTCACCGTTGCTGGCGCTGAACATCAAGGCCGATGGCCTGCATGACATGCTGGCGGAAGTGCTCTCGAGCGAAGGCTACAGCAACTATTTCCTGTTTGACGCGTCGGTCCCCGATCTCATCCAGGGCGTGAAGCGCAAGATGGTCTCCTTCACGCGTCTCAGCGAATATGAGCGCGAGGCCTCGCTATATGATGATCCCGGCGTGACCGGTGTGTGGATCGACAACTTCCTGCCGGGGCGGTGGTACGACGCGGCGCTGATCGAGCGCATTCTCGCCGACGGCAAGTCGGCCACGCTGGTGGCGCCGGATCTTCACGGTCGTCACGACGAATATGAACCATTTCTCCAGTGGCTGGTGTCTTCGGGGCTCAACGAGCGGGACGGACTTTCCGTCTGCACCGACTTTCCGGAGCGCGCGCAACTGATTTTGACAGGCCGGGACGCAGCATGACCACGCTTAAGGCGATTATCTTCGACATGGACGGCGTGCTGATCGACGCACGCGAATGGCACTATGAGGCGCTGAACCGGGCGCTCGAGCTCTTCGGATACACCATTCCGCTGCACGAGCACCTGACGATCTTCGACGGCCTGCCGACGCGGCGCAAGCTGGAGATTCTGACGACCACGCGCGGGCTTCCCGAGGCGCTGCACGGCTTCATCAACGAGATGAAGCAGCTCTACACGACCGAGATGATCCACACCAAGTGCAAGCCGACCTTCAAGCAGGAATACGCGCTGGCGCGGCTGAGGGAGGACGGATACCGGCTCGCCGTGGCGTCGAACTCGATCAAGAGCACGGTGTCGCTGATGATGTCGAGGGCAGCACTCGATGGTTACCTCGAGTTCCAGCTCAGCAACGAAGACGTCAAGCACGGCAAGCCGAGCCCGGAAATCTATGTGAAGGCGATCACTATGATGGGCCTGACGCCCGAGGAATGCCTGATCGTCGAGGACAACGAGAATGGTATCAAGGCCGCCAAGGGTTCCGGCGCGCATGTCATGGTGGTGAACGATATCGCGGATGTGAACTATCCCGCGATCACCGAGACCATTCGAAAAATCCACGGTTGATGAGCTTGCGATGAATATTCTGATCCTGATAGCCGGCGAGCCTCGCATCCAGGCGATGGAAGCCTATCCGACCGCGTTGGTGGAAATCAACGGCGTACCCCTGGTGCAGCGGCAGCTGGCTGAATGCGCCAAGATTCCCGGCCACCGCATCATCGTGGCCATGCAGAAGAAGGATCTGGCGCGCTACCACCTCGACGAGGTCGTGCGCCTGCTGTCGCCGGAGGCCGCAGTGGTCTCGGTCGAGGACGGCACAGAGGGAGCCGCCTGCACGGCGCTGCTCGCCGCCGGCTATATCGACAACGACCAGCCGCTGCTGATCCTCAACGGCGACGAATTCCTCACGGTTCCCTTCGACGGCGTGATCCAGAACTTCGTGGAGCGCGAGCTCGACGGCGGCACGATGACCTTCAAGTCGGTGCATCCGCGCTATTCCTTCGTCCGGCTCGACGACCAGAACATGGTGGTCGAGGCGGCCGAGAAGCATCCGATCAGCGACAATGCGACGGCCGGCTTCTACTATTTCCGGCAGGGACGCGATTTCGTGCGCGCGGCGAAGAACGCGATCCGCAAGGACGCCCGGCACAACAACATGTTCTATGTCTGCCCCGTCTATAACGAGATGGTGCTCGAGGGGAAGAAGATCGGGATCTTCCCGATCAACGCCAAGGACTTCCACCCGATCAAGTCGGATCGCCAGCTGATCGAGCTTTCCGTGACCGAAGGTGACAAATGAGCGAGAAGCCATTCACCCTCAACGACATGATCGGCGGCTGGTTCATCGGCGATTTCGATCCCACCGTCGTCAAGACGGATGCGTTCGAGGTCGGCGTGAAGCATTACGTCGCCGGCGACAAGGATGCGGCGCATTATCACAAGATCGCGCGCGAGATCACGCTCGTCGTCTCCGGCACGGTGCGGATGATCGACCAGGTGTGGGAAGCGGGAAGCATCATCGATATCGAGCCCGGCAAGGTCAACCAGTTCGAGGCGCTGACCGATGCGACGGTGACGGTCGTGAAAATCCCGAGCGCAAAGAACGACAAGTATCTGGTCTGATCTACCTGAAGAAGGGCGTTCGCGGATGGTTTCGCGGGCGCTATACTCGGAAGACAGTGCTATAAAACAAGAACGCCCGCATCGATGATCTCGATGCGGGCGTTCTTGTTTGACTGCTTGCGCGTTATTCCGCGCGGATTTCGTGCAGAACCATGCCGGTGCTGCCTGCCATGCTGGTCAGGCGCGGACGGTTGAAGACCGTGTAGAGCGGGTTGACGCATTCCGGGTTGGCGAACAGCGTGTTGGTATCGAAGTAACCGTCCTCGATGAACTTCAGATTGTCGTGCATCGTGCGCAGATAATAGTACATCATGTGCAGATGACCGCGGCCGGCCAGCTGGTTCATGATCAGCGCATTGTGGAAGGCGGGAATGGCGGCCTTGCCGATCACGTGGATTGCATCGCCGACACGGCGGTGATCGCGCCAGTAGTCGCGATATTCCCGCCAGGTGAAGTGGATGCTGTTCATGTCGATCTTCAGGTTCCAGGCGTCGAACGGCTTCTTGAAAGCCAGGTCGAAGCGGACCACGACAAGCGCGTCGTATTCGGTCTTCTGGAAGACGTGCTTGAGCGCTTCCTTGTAGGTCTCGGCCTGCGAGCTGCCGTTGGGGTCGAGTAGGATCAGTTCGCATGGCGCGAATTTTTCCTGCAGTTCGGCCAGCGCCGGGCTTTCATATGTCGCCAGGTAGACGATCGCATCCGGGTTCCTGGCGCGGATCGGCGCGATCACGTTCTCAAGCAAGGACGTGGCGTTGTCCCGCCCGTCCATCGGCAGGCCGAAACGATCCTTTTCAAGAAAGTTATGGCCTCTAATCAATATAGACAGTCGCATTCTGGTCGTCCCTATCACCCATATAGCTCCATGAACGCTATTTTACTTGTGCCGGGCTTGCCTCGGGGGTGAGTAGGTGTGCGCTGCAGCATTCTTGCCGCCCGCCCGGGTCCGATTGGCGGGAATGGCCCAAAAATGGTCGGAAATTGTTGACGGTGGGCGGGGCTATGCTGCTGGAGCAACGCGCCGACATTTATTATCCGACGCTTCGAATCATCATGTAGCTTGCTGCTTCATGATGATTTTGCGTTATTTCTATAATATTTCTAATAGCTCATCTTGCGATTAATGAAGCAAAACATGTTTGGGGAGGGTTTTTTCTCCTTCCTGTTCTATCATTTTGATGGGATGCGGTAAGTCCTGTTTGGTGTGGGCGATCATTGTTGCAATCGCCAGTCGACTGTCCGGTTTCGGCTTAAAAAAATACGTAGTGTGCCAATTGCATCTAAAAAAATGGCGATTTAAACTTCCGGCGACCGAATCTGTAACAAGAGTGCAGCTCAGCTACAGTCGACGTTAACTCGAAATTAAAGACTGCCGAATAAGAGTTTTACTGCTCGCGATAGCTCTGCCGAGGGGCGCGGTTGGCCGGTGGGTCCATGATGGACGCTGGTAAATGGTGCTGGGGGTTAAGAATTTCGCGTTCACTGGCGTAGGGATCAGAGCCGCTTTGGCTCTGGGCGCATGATGCCCTCCTTTTGCGCTGGCTCGTCCGAGCCATGTTTAGTTTGACCCAATTTTGTTCCGACAGGAAACCCGGATCGTCGATGCCGACGACGCCGTGTGGCCGGCTTAAGTGCGGCTATGCGCGTCTGACCGACGAGGCGGGATGATGTCTTTTGATCAGCTAACGCGAGGGGCGCTCGTCCATGACTTCCATTGTAACTTCTCTGACCGTCAATCAGATCCGGGCGCTGTCGACGACCGCGATCGCGAACCTGACATCCGATGACGTGGCACAGCTCACGACAACGCAGATCAAGGCACTGAGCTCCACGCAGCTCGGCGCGATCGAAACCCAGGACTTCGTTGCTCTTTCCTCCCAGCAGATGAGCGCCGTAACGGCGACCGCGCTGGTTGGCCTCAAGCTCGAGCAGCTGGCAGTTCTTTCCACGGCACAGCTCGGCGGTTTCTCCACCGCGCAGGTCGCCGCTCTCTCCACCACTGAAGTCGCGAACCTCTCGTCCGAGCAGATCGGCGCTCTTTCGACCGGCCAGGTTGCCGCTCTTACCTCCAAGCAGATCGCTGCGATGGGTACGGAAGATGTCGCTGCCTTCACGACCGGCCAGATCGCCGTTTTGAAGACCACGCAGCTCGGCGCGCTCTCCTCCGCACAGATCGCCGGCCTCTCCACGGACCAGGTCGCTGCGTTCACCTCTACTCAGGCCGCTGCACTGACCTCGGTTCAGCTTGGCGCCATCTCCTCCGACGGCATCGCTCTGTTCTCGACCGACGAGATCGCGGCCATCAGCACCAAGGCTCTTAGCGGCCTTACCACCGATAGCATGGCAGCGCTCAACAGCGACCAGATTATCGCGCTCAAGACCAGCCAGATTGCACTTCTCAGCAGCGCCCAGTTCGGCGCGCTGGATTCTGATCAGGTCGGCGTTCTCACGGGTGCGCAGATCGGCGCTCTCGGCTCCAAGCAGCTTGCTTCGCTCTCCACCGACGTCATTGCATCGCTCTCGACCGACCAGATCGTCGCGCTGAAGACGACACAGGTCGCAGCACTCACCACCGACCAGCTGGCAGCACTCGACGTCAACCAGGTCGGCGCATTCAGCTCCTCGCAGACCGCTGTTCTCTCTTCCGCACAGTTCGGCGCGCTGACCACCGACGACATCGCGACCTTCACCACCGATGAGATCGCGGCCATCAGCACGAAGACGCTGGCCGGCCTGTCGACCGCGACGCTCGCAGCCCTCGACACGACGCAGTTCGCAGCGCTCAAGTCCAGCCAGATCGCCCTCTTGACCACCTCGCAGGTCGCATCGCTGGGTTCGGAAAAGGTCGCAGCGCTCAAGAGCGACCAGGTCGTCGCCCTGACCTCGAAGCAGCTTGCAGCTCTCACCACCGATGATGTCGCCGCTCTCAGCACCGACAACGTTGCCGCCATGAAGACCGGCCAGATCGCCGCTCTGAACAACGGCCAGATCGGCGCCATGTCTTCCGAGCAGATCGCCGCACTCACCAGCGCCCAGATCGGTGCGATGACCTCGTCGGAACTCGCTGCCCTCAGCACCGACGACATCGCGACCTTCACGACCGACGAAATCGCAGCGATCAGCACCAAGGCTCTCACCGGCCTGTCGGCCGACGCCATCGGCGCTCTGAAAAGCGACCAGGCTATCGCCCTGAAGTCGAGCCAGATCGCTCTGCTCAGCACCGGCCAGATCGCCGCGCTCAGCACCGACAACGTCGCTCTCCTGACCAGCGACCAGGTCGGTGCCCTGAACTCCAAGCAGATCGGAGCGCTCACCGCTGACGAAATCGGCGCGCTCACGACCGACAATATCGCTATCCTCAAGACCACGCAGGTCGCGGCCCTCAGCGCGTCGCAGATCGGCTCGATGTCGTCCGATCAGGTCAAGGCTCTGACGAGCTCGCAGATCGGCGTCCTCAGCTCCGCACAGCTCGACGCGATGTCGACGGATGGCGTCGGTTCGTTCACCACGGATGAAATCGCCTCCATCAGCTCCAAGGCTCTCACGGGTCTTTCCACCGACGACGTTGCTGCACTGAGCAGCGACCAGATCGTCGCGCTGAAGTCCAGCCAGATCGCCCTTCTGAGCAGCGCTCAGCTCGGCGCCATCTCCACCGACAACATCGCTCTCCTGAAGAGCGACCAAGTCGTCGCGCTGACCTCCAAGCAGCTCTCCGGTCTCTCCAGCGACGCCGTCGCTGCGATTTCCACCGATAACGTCGCAATTCTGAAGACGGCACAGATCGCCGCCCTGACGACGGCGCAGGTTGGTTACCTGTCTACCGACCAGGTCAAGGCCCTGACGAGCGTACAGGTCGGCTCCCTGACGGCCGGCCAGATCGGCGCGATGTCGAGCGACGACATCAAGACGTTCACGACCGACGAAATCGGCGCGATCAGCACGAAGGCCATCGCACAGCTCTCCACCGATAGCCTCGCCGCGCTGGATAGCGACCAGGTCAAGGCTCTGAAGTCGACCCAGATCGCGTCCCTGACCACCGGCCAGGTCGCGTCGCTGACAACCGACCAAGTGGCTGCTCTCGGCAGCGACCAGGTCGGCGCCCTGAACTCCAAGCAGATCGCCGCTCTCTCGACGGATGAACTTGCTGCCCTGACGACCGACAATGTCGCCATCCTGAAGACGACGCAGATTGCCTCGCTGAGCAGCCTGCAGATCGACGCCTTGACGTCCGATCAGGTGACCGCACTCACCAGCACCCAGGTCGCCGTACTCTCCTCCGGCCAGCTGCATGCTCTGTCGAGCGAGGACATCGCGACCTTCAGCACCGACGAAATCGCTGCGATCAGCACGAAGGCTTTCTCGGGTCTCACCACGGAAGCGGTCAACGGCCTCAGCAGCGACCAGGTCGTTGCGCTGAAGTCCAGCCAGATCTCCGCCATGGGCACCATCCAGCTCAACGCGCTGACGACCGACAACATCACCAAGCTGCTGAGCGACCAGATCCTGGCGCTGAGCACCAGCCAGCTCGCTTCGCTGTCGACCGATGAGGTTGCCGCGATCTCGACGGACAATGTCGGTCTCTTGAAGAGCACGCAGGTAGCGGCACTGACGACGGCTCAGATCGACGCCATGTCGACCGATCAGGTCAAGGCACTGACGACCGGTCAGGTCGCGGTTCTGACGGCTGCCCAGATCAGTGCAATGTCGAGCGACGACATCGTGACGTTCTCGACCGACGAAGTCGGCGCGATCAGCACGAAGGCCATCGCACAGCTCTCCACCGACAGCCTCGCTGCCCTGGATACCAACCAGTTCGCCGCTCTGAAGTCGAGCCAGGTCGCGCTGCTCACCACCAGCCAGGTCGCATCGCTTTCGACCGACAAGATGGCTGCCATGGGTAGCGATCAGCTCGGCGCCCTGAACTCCAAGCAGATCGCAGCTCTGACCACGGATGACATCGCCGTCATCTCCACGGATAACGTGGCTCTTCTGAAGACCGGCCAGATCGCGGCCATGACCACCGACCAGCTCAATGCGCTGACGGCTGATCAGGTCACGGCACTGACCGCCGACCAGATCGGTGCAATGTCCTCGACCCAGCTCGCGGTCATGTCCACCGACGACATCACCTCGTTCTCGACCGATGAAATCGCGGCCATCAGCACCAAGGCACTTGCCGGTCTGAGCACCGCCGATGTCAACGCGCTGACCAGCGACCAGGTGAAGGCTCTGAAGTCGAGCCAGATCGCTCTGCTTAGCACGGCTCAGGTCGCCGCGCTGACGACCGACAACATCGCGGTTCTCAGCAGCGATCAGGTTGGTGCGCTGAAGTCGAACCAGATCGCGGCACTGTCCACGGACGAGGTCGCGGCACTCAGCACCGACAACATCGCCCTGCTGAGCTCTGGCCAGGTTTCCGCTCTGAACAACACGCAGATCGGCGCCATGTCCTCCGACCAGATCAAGGCTCTGACCAGCGCTCAGGTCGGTGTTCTGACCGCCGACGAGTTCGCCGCAATGTCGACCGACGACATCGCGACCTTCTCGACCGACGAAATCGCGGCGATCAACACCAAGATCATCGCGGCTCTGTCGACCGACACGCTTGAGGCACTCGGCACGGAACAGTTCGCTTCGCTGACCACCGGTCAGGTGGCTCTGCTCAGCACCTCTCAGATCGCGTCGCTCACGACCGACAAGGCGGGTGCGCTCAGCAGCGACCAGATCGGCGCTCTGAACGCAAGGCAGATCGCCGCAATCAGCACCGCTGACCTCGCGGTTCTGTCCACCGACAACGTGGCACTGCTGAAGACCGACCAGGTCGCAGCTCTCACCACGGCGCAGATCACGGCAATGTCGTCGGATCAGATCAAGGCCCTGACCAGCACCCAGATCGGCGTGCTGACCTCGGCCCAGCTCGGCGCCATGTCGACGGACGGTGTCTCGGCCTTCACGACCGACGAGATCGCCTCGATCAGCACCAAGGCGCTGACCGGCCTGAGCACTGACGATATCAGCGTGCTCAGCAGCGATCAGTTCAAGGCTCTGAAGACCGGCCAGATCGCCCTGTTGACGACCGGCCAGCTTGCCGCGATCAAGACCGACAACATCGCCCTCCTGTCTTCGGATCAGGTCGGTGCGCTGACGGCGGTCCAGGTCAAGGGTCTGACCACCGACGAAGTCGCGGCTCTCACCACCGACAACGTCGCTGTGCTCAAGTCGACCCAGGTCTCCTCGCTGACCACGGACCAGATCACCGCCATGTCGTCGGATCAGGTCAAGGCACTGACGAGCGCTCAGGTCGCGGTTCTTACCGCTGCCCAGATCGGCGCGATGGATACGGACGATATCGGCTCGTTCTCCACCGACGAGATCGCAGCCATCAGCACCAAGGCTATCGCGGAGCTGTCCGCGGCCAGCATTGAGGCAATGAGCACCGATCAGTTCAAGGCTCTGACGACGAACCAGATCGCGCTTCTGACCACCAGCCAGATCGCCTCGCTGTCGACCGACAAGATGGTCGCCATGAGCTCCGATCAGCTCGGGGTCCTGACAGCCAAGCAGGTTGCTGCGCTCAGCACCGCAGACATCGCGGTCCTGACGACGGACCAGGTGGCTGTGCTGAAGACCGGTCAGGTGGCTTCGCTGACGACGGACCAGATCGAGGCGATGAGCTCCGATCAGGTTCAGGCCTTCACCAGCAGCCAGATCGCGGTGATGAGCTCGGCTGAGATTGCCGCGATGTCCAGCGAGGACATCTCGACCTTCACGACCGACGAAATCGCGGCGATCAGCAACAAGGCTCTGGCCGGACTGCAGACCGAAGACATCGCGGCCATGAACAGCGACCAGCTGGGCGCCTTCACCTCGACGCAGGTGCCGGCTCTGAACTCGGCCCAGGTCGACGCGGTTCTCGCAGCCTACGCAGCGCTGAACCCGTAAGCCGGAACCAAACCGAAATAAGGACGCCGCCCGATCACATCGGGCGGCGTTTTGCGTTTTGGCAGATTGAGCCAGACAGCCTTGATTTCAGGCGTTCTGCACAGTTTTGCGGGCCGATCAGCCAGCCCGACGCAAGCTCTATCCGATAGCAAGGAGCCCGACGCTTTCAGGCGTCTGTTGACACCAGGCCATCCGGCCACCTTGCCGTAGGACGTCCATGAACGCGAACACCGCCATTGCATCGAGCCAAGTCTCTCCAATCGCAAACATTTTGGAGCAGGCACGCCATCAACGCCTGTCGCTTGGCGACCTGATCGCCGTCGCGGAAGGCCTCGCGAACGCCGATCAACGGCAGCAGGCGGCCGAGCTCTACAAGACGTGGATCGCGTTCAATGACAGCAATCCGTTGCTGCATCTCGCCTATTTCAACTATTCCGTGGTGTCGCGTAATGCCGGCGATGTGGCCGGCGCGATCAGCGCGCTGCGTGCCTGCCTGAAGATCGATCCGCGTTTCGGCCCGGCGCATATCAACCTCGGCCGTGCGCTCGAGGATTGCGGTCTCGGCCATCAGGCGGTCGAGCAATGGCGCGCTTATGTCGAGATGACCAGTGACATCACCAGCGAGCGCATCGAACATCGCCTGATGACGCTCCAGCATATCGGCCGCGTTCTTGAAGGCGGCAATGTGCTGGAAGCTGCCGAAACCACGCTGTGGCAGGCGATCGAGCTGCAGCCGAACCGGCCGGAAGCCGGCCAGCACTGGACGTCGCTGCGCCAGCGGCAGTGCAAGTGGCCGATCCTCACGCCATCGATCCATGTCAGCGCGCGGCAGCTGCTCGACGCCATGTCGACGCTGACGCTCTCCTGCTACGCCGACGACCCGCTCTATCAGCTGGCGAAAGCTTATCGCTACAACAAGACGCTTGTCGGTCGCCCGAACCTTTCGGCCTTCCCGCGCAAGCCCGCGCGCGTGAAGACCGGCACCGGTCAGCGCCTGCGCGTCGGCTATGTCTCGTCGGATCTGCGCGATCACGCCGTCGGCTTCGCGCTCAGCGAAGTGCTGGAGCTGCACGACAAGACGACGGTCGAGATCTTCGGCTACTACTGCGGTGAGCCGCGCACCAATGACGCCACGCAGGAGCGCATCAAGGCGGCCGTCGATGGCTGGCGCGATATCAGCACGCTCAGCGACATGGATGCCGCCAACCTGATCCGCAAGGACGAGATTGATATCCTGATCGACGTCAACGGTTACACCAAGCACGCCCGCACGAAGCTGTTCGCCTATCGTCCGGCGCCTGTGATCGTCAATTTCTGCGGCTATCCCGGCTCGATGGGCAGCCCGGTGCACCAGTACATGATCGCCGACGAGACGATCGTGCCTGTCGAAAACGAGATCTACTATACGGAAAAGGTTCTGCGGATCGCCTGCAACCAGCCGATCGACCGTAAGCGCCAGATCGCCGCGCAGCCGACGCGCGCGCAGGCCGGTCTGCCTGAGGATGCTTTCGTCTTCGCCTGCTTCAACGGCATGCAGAAGATCAGCGAGCCTTGCTTCGCGCGCTGGATGACGATCCTGGCTGCGACGCCGGGCAGCGTGCTCTGGCTGCTTGCCGCCGACGATGCCGTGAACGACCGCCTCGTGCAGGCTGCCGTCAAGGCCGGCATCGATGCCAAGCGGATCATCTTCGCACCGAAGGCGCCGAACGCGCATCACCTGGCGCGCATCGCGCTTGCCGATCTCTTCCTCGACACCTTCCCCTATGGCGCACATTCGACCGCGGGCGACGCGATCACCATGGGCCTTCCGGTTCTGACCGTTCCGGGCAAGAGCTTTGCGTCGCGCTTCTGCAACAGCATCGTGGCCGCCGCCGGCGTGCCGGAACTCGCCTGCAGCGGGCCGGACGATTACGTTGCGCGCGCTATCGGCTTCTTCAAGGATCGCGCGAGCCTGGCTGCCATCCGCCAGTCGCTGAAGGACAAGCGCGAGGGCAGTGCGCTGCGCGATATTCCGGGTCTCGCCCGTCGTCTGGAACAGCTGTTCTGGCAGATGCAGGGCGAAGCCGAGCGCGGTGAAACGCCGGTGCCTGATCTCAGCAACCTCGAGGCCTATTACGAGATCGGCGCCGAGCTGGTGCAGACGCTCAGCGAGTTCGAGGACGATGCGAGCTATCGTCGCCACTACCGCGAGAAGCTCGCGCAGTGGAACGACTACGCGCCGCTCGCCATCGATACGCGCCTGTGGACGGAGCCGACGGCTTAACGCTGCCGGTCCATCGCTCAAGGGGTTTCAACTTGCCGCAAGGCCACAGGCAACGGGTGCTTTAGAGAATGCAGGGGAATGGAAAGATCGTGATCGTCGGCGCCGGATTGTCGGGCGCCGTGATCGGGCGGGAACTGGCGCTGGCGGGGCACAAGGTCGAGATCCTTGATGCCCGCGACCATATCGCCGGCAACTGCCACACCGAGCGTGACGCCGATACCGGCGTGATGGTGCATGTCTACGGACCGCACATCTTCCATACCGACGATGCCGAGGTCTGGGACTACGTCAACGGCTTCCAGACCTTCATGCCCTACAAGAACCGGGTGAAGACGACGAGCAAGGAACGCGTCTATTCGCTGCCGGTCAATCTGCACACGATCAACCAGTTCTTCGGCAAGACGCTGCGCCCGGACGAGGCGAAGGCGTTCATCGAGGAGCAGGCCGACAAGACGATCGCCGATCCGCAGACCTTCGAAGAGCAGGCCATGCGCTTCGTCGGCAAGGATCTCTACGAGGCTTTCTTCAAGGGCTATACCGAGAAGCAATGGGGCTGCTCGCCGACCGAGCTGCCAGCCTCGATCCTGAAGCGGCTGCCGGTGCGGTTCAACTACGACGACAACTACTTCTTCCATAAATTCCAGGGCATGCCCGAGAATGGCTATACCGACATGATCGGCCGCATTCTCGACCATCCCAACATCACGGTGAAGCTGAGCACGCGGTTCGAGCGCGCCGATCATGCGGATGCCAGCCACGTCTTCTATTCCGGCCAGCTCGACGGCTATTTCGACTATGAGGCCGGGCGGCTCGGCTACCGGACGCTTGATTTCGAGCGCTTCAGCTATGATGGCGATTATCAGGGCTGCGCGGTCATGAACTACGGCGATGCCTCGGTGCCGTTTACCCGCATCACCGAGCACAAGCATTTCTCTCCCTGGGAAGAGCATCAGGGTTCGGTCTGCTACCGCGAGTTCTCGCGCGCCTGCGGGCCTGACGATATTCCCTACTATCCGATCCGGATGGTCGAGGAGAAAGAACAGTTGGCGCAATATGTTACGCGTGCCGAGAAAGAAGAAGGCGTCACCTTCGTCGGCCGCCTTGGCACCTACCGCTATCTCGATATGGACGTGACGATCCGCGAGGCGCTCGACACGGCGCGGCTCTATCTCTCGACGCTGTCGGAGAGCGCCCGCATGCCAGCCTTCCTGCATCGTCCGGTCTGACCGGAACATCATCGTCGTTACTACGAAAGGCGCTGGCTGCAAGGCTGGCGCCTTTCTCGTTTCTCGCCTCGGATTTCGCCCACGCAGCGTTCGATCCGACAAGACGCGCGTCCATCAGACAATCACATATTGGTGAATTGGCATTCGCCGCTTGTCCGGAAGGCGGGTTTGGCTTCCGTATAGCGTTGTATTCCCTTGAATATATTGCTCAGCTGATGCGGCAGGCGGCGCTTTGGCGGGTGCGAGGTATTTCGCGTGGGGCGCGTAACAAAATGGCTGCGCCGCCCGTACTTGCTGTCAGACACACTTCATACCGTCGAGGAGACCACGAGATGATGAATAGACGCAGACTGCTCTTCAGTGCCGGCCTTGCCGCGATCGGCCTGCCGCTTGTGCTGGGTCGTTCGAAGGTTTCGGCCGCTGAGACCTTTCCCGTCACGCATACGGATGCCGAGTGGAAGAAGATGCTGACAGCGGATCAATATGCCGTCCTGCGCGAGGAGGGGACGGAGCGCCCCTTCACCAGCGCCCTGCTTCACGAAGAGCGGAAGGGGAACTTCGCCTGCGCCGGCTGCGGTCAGGACGGCTTTGCATCCGCGACCAAATTCGACAGCGGCACGGGATGGCCGAGCTTCTGGGCGCCGCTTGACACAAAGGTCGTCGGCACGACGCGCGACACGCAGTTCGGCATGGTGCGCGAAGCGGTGCATTGCGGCCGCTGCGGCGGTCATCTCGGGCATGTGTTCGACGACGGGCCGCAACCGACCGGCCTGCGCTACTGCCTGAACGGTGTCGCTTTGACATTTCATCCGGCTTCGGCCTGATCAACGGGACCTGTCATGATCCTCTTCATTCTCGCTTATCTCGGGGGCGTGCTGACCATCGTCAGCCCCTGCATCCTGCCGGTGCTGCCGTTCGTCTTCGCGCGCGCCGGCCAGCCGTTTCTGCGCAGCACGCTGCCGATGCTTGTCGGCATGGCGGCGACCTTCGCGGCCGTTGCGACGCTGGCGGCGCTCGGTGGCGGCTGGGCGGTGCAGGCCAACGAGTATGGCCGCTATGCGGCGCTTGTGCTGCTCGCCGTCTTCGGCATCATCCTGCTTTTCCCGGCCCTGTCGGATTATCTGACGCGGCCGCTGGTATCGCTCGGGGCGCGGCTGTCGCAATCGGCCGATCGCGGTACTCGAAGCGGCGGATCGACCGTCGCGGCGTCGGCCTTGCTGGGGGTTGCCACGGGGTTGCTCTGGGCGCCCTGCGCCGGCCCGGTTCTCGGCCTGATCCTGACGGGGGCGGCGTTGCAGGGAGCGAGCGTCGGCACGACGTTGCTGCTGCTCGCCTACGCTTTGGGTGCGGCGACGTCGTTGGCGCTGGCGCTTTTGATCGGCGGCCGGGTGTATCAGGCGATGAAGCGGTCGCTTGGCGTCGGCGAATGGGTGCGTCGCGGGCTTGGCGTTGCCGTTCTGGCGGCTGTGGTGGCGATCGGTCTCGGTCTCGACACCGGTTTCCTCACGCAGGCCTCGCTGGCCAGCACGGGTACGCTGGAGCAGAGCCTGATCGACAAGCTGCATCCCCAACAGCAGATGGCGGAGAATACCGCCTCCGTTGTCATGAAGGGCGACGCCATGAGCGGCAGCAACCAGATGATGATGTCCGGCAATTCTCCGGCCATGATGTCCGGCAACAATGCGATGATGGCCGGCTCGAACGCGATGATGATGAAGGGCGGGCCGAAGAAGGCTGCCGCTGAAGCGCTTCCGGTCGAAGGAACGATGCCGTCGCTGGATGGCGCCGTACAGTGGCTCAATTCACCGCCGCTCTCGGCGGAGTCATTGAAGGGCAAAGTCGTTCTCGTCGATTTCTGGACCTACTCCTGCATCAACTGCCTGCGCGCCATTCCCTATGTCCGCGCCTGGGCGGAAAAGTACAAGGATCAGGGGCTGGTGGTGATCGGCGTGCATGCGCCGGAGTTCGCATTCGAGAAGAACATCGACAACGTCAAGAAGGCGATCGGCGATCTCAAGATCACCTATCCCGTCGCCATCGATAACGACTATGCCATCTGGCGCGCCTTCGAAAACCAGTATTGGCCGGCGCATTATTTCATCGATGCCGAGGGGCGCGTGCGCCACCATCACTTCGGTGAAGGCGATTACGACGGTTCCGAGCGGGTGATCCAGCAGCTTCTGGCGGAGGCCGGCAAGGCCAACGTCGCAGCCGATATGGTCGACGTGAAGGCGACCGGTGCGGAAGCCGCGTCGAACCAGGCGGACGTGCAATCGCCGGAGACCTATGTCGGCTGGCGGCGCTCCGAAAACTTCGTCGACCAGAAGGGCACGGTCAACGACACCGCCCATACCTATGTCGCGGCGACACCGCGGCTCAACGAATGGGGCCTGACGGGCAACTGGACTGTTGGATCCGAGCAGGCCGCGTTGAACGACAAGGACGGTAGCATCTACTACCGCTTCCATGCCCGCGATCTGCATCTGGTGCTCGGCCCGGGTGCCGACGGCAAACCGGTGCGCTTCCAGGTGACCGTCGATGGCAAGCCGCCCGGTGACGGACATGGGGCCGATACCGATGCCGATGGCAACGGTACCGTGACCGCACAGCGGCTCTACCAGCTCATCCGCGAGCCGGGCGCCGTTGGCGACCACACATTCGAAATCCGCTTTCTTGATCCCGGCGTACAAGCCTACGCCTTCACCTTCGGTTGATAGGAGACCATCATGACTGACTATAAGGGCATGACTGATCATAAGGGTTCGACCACACGGCGCTCGATGCGCATCGTCGCCTTTGGTGCGGCGGGCTTGCTGGCCGCGGGGCTGGCGATGTATTTCACGCCGTCATCCGCCGAAGAGGCGCGGGTCATTCCGGCGCCCGTTCTGGACGAGCCGGCCGGCGGCAGCAGCGAGACGGCAACCTTTGCCGGCGGTTGCTTCTGGGGCGTGCAGGGCGTGTTCCAGCACGTTAACGGGGTGAAGAGCGCGACGTCGGGTTATGCCGGCGGCTCCAAGAATACTGCGCAGTACGAAACGGTCAGCGGCGGCGATACGGGCCATGCCGAGTCCGTCAAGGTCGTGTTTGACCCGAGCAAGGTCAGCTATGGCCGGCTGCTGCAGATCTATTTCTCCGTTGCGCACGATCCGACGCAGCTGAACCGCCAGGGGCCCGATACCGGCACGCAATATCGGTCGGCGATTTTCCCTGCCAATGACGAGCAGGCAAAGGTCGCCAAGGCCTATATCGGCCAGCTGAACCAGGCGCGGGTTTTCGACGCGGCCATCGTGACGAAGATCGAGCCGGGCAAGAGCTTCTATCCTGCGGAGGGGTATCATCAGGACTTTCTGACGAACAATCCGACCTATCCCTATATCGTCATCAACGATCTGCCGAAGGTCGCCGCGCTGAAGCAGCTGTTCCCGAGGGATTACAGCGAAAAGCCGGTGCTGGTCGCGGCCTCCGGGTCGAACTGAGGATCGCCTGACGCGAACAGCAAGCGCCCGCTCGGTTTCGAGCGGGCGTTTTGCGTTCAGCCGCGCCTCGTCATCTCATTATACCTGAGTAGAAAATTCCAGAAATGTCGAATTTTACGCGCGAAATATCGCGCGAAAGTTTGCACATGTGCAAAATAGTTCTCGCTTTCATCTAAAATGGAACCAGTTTTCACTTCCGGGTGCTTGTCACCTGACGCAAGCGGGCGTACGGCGCTAGCGTCAAATTGCCCTGCGCTGAATTGACGCTTCAGCAACACTCGGTGGCTGCCTCCCACAGCCACAAAGGAGCCAATCATGAGAGACCTCCCGGGCCTGCCGTCCCGCAGAAGCTTCCTGAAAGCTTCCGCGGCGACTGCGGCTATTGCCGGTATCGCCGTTGGAGCGAAAGCCGAACAGAAACCCGAACCCGTCGCGCTCACCGAATACAAGCCGGACTGTCTTCAGCCCACGGAGTGGGCCTTCGTCATGGCTGCGGTCGCCAGACTGATTCCGTCGGAGGGCGATGGCCCCGGCGCGATCGAGACGCGCGTTCCCGTTTTCATCGACAAGCAGCTCGCCGGCGATTACGGCAAGGCGTCCGACTGGTACATGGTCGGCCCATATGAGCCGGCGGCGAGCCCGCTGCGCGGCTGGCAGACCCCGCTCAACCCGCTGCAGATTTACCAGCAGGCGATCCCGCTGTTCGACGAATGGTGCAAGACCACCCACGGCAAGATCTTCGCCGAGCTTGACGCGGCAACGCAGGACAAGGCGCTCACCTCGCTCCAGAAGGACGAGATGAAGATCAAGCCTGAATTGCGCGAGTTCTTCTCGATCCTGCTCGCCAACACCAAGGAGGGCTACTTCTCCGACCCGATGTATGGCGGCAACCATGGCATGGCTGCCTGGAAGTATATCGGCTTCCCGGGCGCGCGCGGCTCCTACAAGGAGTGGGTCGGAAAGCATAACGTCAAGTATCCGCTTGGCCCCGTCTCGATCTCCGGCGAAAGGGGCTAACGATCATGGCACGCACAGAAAAGAAAAAAGACGTCGTTCTCGTCGGCTTCGGCTGGACGGGCGCGATCATGGGCATCGAGCTTGCCAATGAAGGTCTCGAAGTCCTGGCGCTGGAGCGCGGTCACGATCAGGCGACCGTTCCGGACTTCCAGTACCCGAACATGATCGACGAGCTGAAATACGGCATCCGTTACGGCATGATGGAAAAGCCGGCGAACACGACGGTCACCATCCGTCGTTCGCTGGATGAGACCGCGCTGCCTTACCGCAGCCTCGGCACCTTCCTGCTCGGCACCGGCGTCGGCGGCGCTGGCACCCACTGGAACGGTCTCAACTGGCGTCCGATGCAGTCGGAATACCGCCTGAAGTCCTACGTGACCGAGAAGTTCGGCGCCGGCGTCATGACCGAGGACATGACGATCCAGGACTATCCGATGACCTATGAAGAGCTCGAGCCGCATTTCGATCGCTTCGAGAAGGTTGCGGGCATTTCCGGCCAGGCCGGCAACGTCAACGGCAAGATCGTCGAGGGTGGCAACCCGTTCGAGGCACCGCGGTCCAACGACTATCCGATGCCGGCCATGCCGTCGACCTGGGATGGCGTGAAGTTCCGCGATGCGGCGAAGGCCGCGGGCTATCACCCGTTCCCGAGCCCTGGCGGCATTGCCTCCAAGGACTACGTCAACGAATACAACATGCAGATGGGCCCGTGTAACCATTGCGGTTTCTGCGAGCGCTACGGCTGCTACAACTATTCGAAGTCCTCGCCGCAGACGGCGATCATCGACGCGCTCAAGCGCAAGAAGAACTTCGAATACCGCGTCAATTCGGAAGTGCTGCGCGTCGAAAAGGCCGAAGACGGCAAGACCGCGACCGGCGTCACCTATTTCGACCACAAGACCGGCGAAGAGGTCTTCCAGCCGGCCGACCTCGTCATCCTGACCGCATTTGCACTGAACAACGTCCACCTGATGCTCGTCTCCGGCATCGGCCAGCCTTACGACCCGAACACCAATGAAGGTGTCGTCGGCCGTAACTATGCCTACCAGATCACCGGTGGCTACACGCTGTTCTTCAAGGACGAGGAATTCAACCCGTTCATCGGTACCGGCGCCAACGGCTTCTGCATCGACGACTTCGGCATCGACAATATCGACTTCGCCAAGGAAGGTTTTGTGGGCGGCGCCTACTGGCGTGCCGGCCAGACCAATGGTCAGCCGGGCCACACCATGCCGCTGCCGGCAGGCACGCCGAGCTGGGGTGCTGGTTGGAAGAAGGGCATCGGCGAGTGGTATGGCCATGCAATGAACATCGGCGCCCACGGCTCCGTCATGTCCTATCGCGGTCACTATCTCGACCTCGACCCGACCTACAAGGACCGTCACGGCCGTCCGATGCTGCGCATGACCTATAACTGGCACGAAAACGAAATCCGCCAGACGCAGTTCATGAAGTCGAAGATGGAACCGATCGCCAAGTCGATGAACCCGACCACGATGCAGGAAGGTTTCAAGAAGGAAGGCGCGATGTTCGACGTCCGTCCTTACCAGACCACCCACAACACGGGCGGCACGGTGACCGGCGACGATCCGAAGACCTCGGTTCTCAATCGTTACCTGCAGTCCTGGGATTGCCATAACGTCTTCGTTATGGGCGCCAACGTCTTCCCGCAGAACACGCAGTACAACCCGACCGGCATGGTCGGCGGCCTGGCCTACTGGGCGGCGCATCACATCCGCAAGGATTACCTGCCCAACCCGCGGCCGCTGGCATAAGGAGAACAGAGATGAAAACCTTTCTCCGCATCATCGGAACGCTGGTCGTACTTGGTGTCATCGCCTTGGTCGCCTTCATCTTCGTGCCGGTACAGCGTACCGGCCCGGTCACCCAGCTTGCCGCCGACTTCAAGCCGGTCAAGGGGCAGGGTGAATATGTCATGCGCGCATCGGACTGCATGGCCTGCCACACCAGCGAAGGCGGCAAGCCTTTCGCCGGCGGCCGCGCTATCCAGAGCCCGATGGGCACGATCTGGACCACCAACATCACGCCCGACAAGGACACCGGCATCGGCAACTGGACGCTCGCCGATTTCCGCGCTGCTCTCTACGACGGCGTGACGCCCAACGGTACGCATCTCTATCCGGCCATGCCGTACGAGAACTACCGCAAGCTCTCGGAAGAAGATGTCGTGGCGCTCTACGACTACTTCATGCACGAGGTCGAGCCTGTCTCGAACAAGGTGGAGGAAACCAAGCTTTCCTTCCCGTTCAACATGCGCTTTGGCCTGCGCGCCTGGAACTGGCTGGCCGCCAGCCACGCGGCCGGCTTCAAGCCGGAGCAGGGCGAGGACGAGCAGTTCAACCGCGGCAAGTATCTCGTTGAAGGCGCCGGCCACTGTGCCGCCTGCCACAGCCCGCGCAACCTGTTCATGGCGCAGGACGGCATCGACAATTCGTCGAAGGCCTTCCTCTCCGGCGGCGAGATCGACGGCTTCACGGCCCCTGATCTTCGCGGCCCGGCAAGCGGTCCGCAGACGTGGAGCACCGAGCAGCTGGCGGCTTATCTGTCGACCGCTCGCAACGCTCACTCGTCGGCAACCGGCGAAATGATGCTCGTCGTTCGCGACTCGTTGCAGTACATGAGCCACGACGACAACCTTGCCATCGCCACCTATCTGAAGAAGATCGGCGGCGCGGGTGGTTCGGCTTCGGCCGCACAGCCTGAGAAGGCAGAGGTGACGGCAACCGAAACGCTGCTTTCGGACGCCAAGCCCGACATGCCGCTCGGCCCGCGTCTCTATCTCGACAACTGCGCTGCCTGCCACATGGTGAGCGGCAAGGGTGCCGGCGAGACCTTCCCGGCGCTTGATGGTAATTCGCTTGTCGATGCCAATTCGCCCAAGGGTCTGATCAGCGTGATCCTGCACGGCGCGGAACTGCCGTCGACGCCGGATCGCCCGATGAAGCTGCGCATGCAGGGTTACGAAAACCGCCTGTCGGATGAGGAAGTCGCCGCACTCGCGACCTTCCTGCGCGACGGCTGGCACAACAAGGCCGCTGCGGTTTCGGCTGCCGACGTGACCGCCGTTCGTGGCGAGAAGCACTAGGACAAGAGGCCGGCAGCGCGAGAGTGCTGCCGGTTTTTTACATGAGACTGGACATGAAACAGCCCGCGGGAGAGATCCCGCGGGCTGTTTTGTCTTACAAGGTTCGGCCTGAAATCAGGTGCGCGGCTTCAGGTTGTCGGGGTCGTAGATCGGCTTGTAGCCGACGCTGACCACTTCGACCGGATAGGTCTCGGCGAAATATTCGACATTCAGCTTGCGGCCGACCTGGCAGTATTCCTGCGGCAGGTAGGCGAGCGCGATGTTCTTGCCGACGGTCGGGCCGTAGGCGACCGAGGTCGTGTAGGAGATGCGGCCGAGACTGTCGACCAGTGACTTGCCTGTTTCAGGATCCATGACCGGCATGGAGCCGACGGGGTAGCGCTTGACGCCCTTGCTGTCGGTGTTTTCGGTCATGACGAGGGTGCAGAGCATCGCCGGCTGGTGTTCGCGAGCCTTGTATTCCAGGTGCTTGGCCTTGCCGCGGAAATCGGCTTCCTTGACCTTCGGGCGGGCGAGGTCGGCTTCCAGCAGGTTGTACTGGGTGAGCAGGTCGCCGTTCTGCAGGCGCAGCGACTTTTCCATGCGGCGCGAGTTGGCGTAGGTTTCTACGCCGAAGGGCATGACGCCGGTGGCGCGGAGCGCATCCCAGACGGCAAGGCCATCCTCGTACTTCATGTGCAGTTCCCAGCCCTGTTCGCCGACATAGGAGATGCGGAAGGCGGTGACCGTCTTGCCCGCGATCTCGATCGGCTTGATGGCCGCGAAGGCGAAGTTTTCGGGATCGAGCGCTGCCGGATCGGCCACGACCTTTTTCAGTGTGTCGCGGGCGTTCGGGCCCCAGATGCCGATCGTGATGAACTTTTCCGAGACGTCGGTGATGGTGACGTCGAGACCGCGATCCTCCGCGACGCGCTTCATGTAGTGGAAGTCGCGCGGGCCGGCATCGGCGCCGTTGATGAGGCGGCAGCGGTCGGCCATGCGGATGACGGTGAAGTCGGCGCGCACCATGCCCTCGTCGTCGAGGAAGTGGGTGTAGATGCCCTTGCCGATGTTGGCATCGCCGCCGATCTTGGCGGCGCAGAGCCATTCGAGCAGCTCGACATGATCGGGGCCTTCGAGGTCGACCATGTGGAAGTGGCTGAGGTTGACGATGCCGCAATCCTCGCTCATCGCCAGATGCTCGGCATTGGAGACGCGCCAGAAGTGGCGGTTGTCCCATTCGTTTTCGCGCACCGGTACGCGGTCGGCGTATTTCTCCAGCAGGTGCTCGTTGGCCTTGTAGCCATGCGCACGCTCCCAGCCGCCGAGTTCCATGAAGTAGCCGCCGAGTTCCTTTTCGCGCTCGTAGAACGGCGAGCGCTTGGCGTTGCGGCCCGAGGCGTAGGGTTCGCGGGTGTGGACGGCTGGGAAGTAGATTTTCTGCGCGGCTTCGTAGCAGCGGCCGGCGATGAAGTCCTCGGTCAGCTGGTGCGGGTAGAAGCGGGCATAGTCGATCGAGTTGTGGTCGATCTCGGTGCGGCCGTCGGTCATCCAGTCGGCGATGAGCTTGCCGTAGCCCGGGCCGTCCTTGACCCAGATGGCGACGCAGTACCAGAGGCCGCGCACCTTCTGGCTCTCGCCGCAGGAGGGGCCGCCGGCGGCGGAGACCTGCAGCAGGCCGTTGAAGGAGTGGCCTTCGTTATAGCCAAGTTCGCCGAGGATCGGCGTCAGCTCCATGGCCTTTTCGAGCGGCTCGAGGATCTGTTCCATTTCGAGATCGCGCTGCGAGGGCGACAGGCGCGCCTCGTGCTTTTCGAGCAGTTCGCGCGGGTGGCACATGCGCGGATTGGTGGTCTCGTAATAGCCCCACTCGATCTGGCCGCCTTCGGTGGTCTTCGGGTCGCCGGTGTCGCGCATGTAGGCGGAGTTGCCCTGGTCGCGCAGCAGCGGGTAGCCGATTTCCTTGCCGGTGCCTTCGAACTCGTTATAGGGGCCGAAGAAGGTGAGGGGGTGATCGACCGGCATGACTGGCAGGTCCTCGCCGACCATTTCGGCGATCAGGCGGCCCCAGAGGCCGGCGCAGACGATGACGTGATCGGCCATGATGGTGCCGCGATGGGTGACGACGCCCTTGATGCGGCCGCCCTCAACGATCAGCGACTGGGCCGGCGTGTTGCCGAACATCCTGAGCTTGCCGGATTTCTCGGCGGCATCGACCAGCTTGCCGGCAACGGTCTGCGAGCGCGGGATGACGAGGCCAGCGTCAGGGTCGAACATGCCGCCCTGGACCTGATCTTCCTCGATCAGCGGGAACATTTCCTTGATCTCAGCTGGCGAGACGTAATGCGCCCGGGTGCCGAAGGCCTTGGCGGAGCTCAGCTTGCGCTTGATCTCTTCCATCCAGGCGTCGTCGCCCGTGCGGGCGACTTCGAGGCCGCCGATGCGCGAGTAGTGGCCCATCTTCTCGTAGAAATCGATCGAATACTGGGTGGTCCAGACCGAGAGATAGTCGTGCGACGTGGTGTAACAGAAGTCCGAGGCGTGGGCGGTCGAGCCGATATCGGTCGGGATACCCGACTTGTCGATGCCGACGATGTCGTCCCATCCGCGCTCGATCAGGTGATGGGCGATGGATGCGCCGACGATGCCGCCGAGACCGATGATGACGACCTTAGCCTGCTTAGGAAACTCTGCCATTGAGTGCGACCCTGATTGAATATTGAGATCGGATTTTAGGGATAGAAACGCGACGTGTAGAGCCTGTCTACGACATAATTATCAAACTGCACGACCAGAGCCATGTGGCTTGTGGATGACGGGCGCGGGCGGCGCGGGCTTTCGTGGCCTTATGGACCCGACCCGCGCCACCGGGCAAGGCTGATGTTGCGTCGTTTCCGCGACATGTTAGAATCCCTCCTAATATTCAGAGAGTTGGCTCTATTTCCGTCACCCCCGGCGGGCAAGGACCGGCAATGAAGACTGCGAGTGCGCCGATGGCAAGCTACGGTGTCGAACCAGGGATACGCTTCGCGTTGCTGCTTGATGGGCGCGGCGGCTGCAGGCAGATCGACATGGACGATGTCTGCGCCTGGAAGCCGGGCGATGGCGTGATCTGGCTGCACCTCGAGCGCGATCATCCGGCGGCCGCCGAATGGGTGAACGCCAAGGGCGGTTTCGATAGCTTCGTGGCCGAAGCGCTGCTGGAGGAAGAGACGCGGCCGCGCGTCGAGCCAGTCGATGATGGGCTTCTGATCATCCTGCGCGGCGTTTGCGCCACCGCCCCCGATGAGGCCGAGGAGCCGCATTCCGGGCTCGATCTCGTGCCGCTGCATCTGTGGGTCGATGGCAATCGAGTCGTCTCACTTCGAGATAGCGGCCACTATATCACCGCGCTTCGCGATATCAGGGCGGCGCTGGAGAAGGGCAAGGGGCCGCAGCGCAGCGGCGACCTCCTGGCGCTGATCGGGGAGAAGCTGGTGCGCGACCTCGAACCGGTTCTCGACGGAATGGACGAGGAGGTCGACGAGCTCGACGAGATGATCTTTCACGGCGAGGCGAGCGAGGTGCGCGAGCGGCTGAAGCTCTTGCGCCGCCGTTCCGTGCAGCTGCGTCGCTATCTGGCGCCGCAGCGCGATGCGCTGAACCGCATCGAACACGACGACGCGCCCTGGCTGCTCGAACGCGACAAGCTGAGGCTGCGGGAAGTGATCGACAAGCTGATGCGCTTCATCGAATATCTCGACGCCATCCGCGACCGCACAGGCATTCTGCACGACGACTTGTCGACTGTGATCAGCGAGCGCATCGCCCGCAATTCCAACCGGCTGGCGGCTCTTGCAGCGCTGCTTCTGCCGCCGAGCGTGGTGGCCGGGCTGTTCGGGATGAATGTCGGCGGGATACCCGGGGTCAACGATACCTGGGCGTTCATCGTCATCGTCGGTTTCGTGACGATCACGTCGATCGCGACGCTGTGGGCGCTCAGGCGGATCGGCTGGCTTTAGCTAAGAGTGGTAGCCGGGTATCAAACAAGCGTGATTCCGGCCGGGCTTCATTGACAATGCAATTTCAGGGGAAATATCACTTCCTCTACCGCTGCAGCGTGTGGCTCAGTCAATCCGTGTCCCCGCCACCTGTTGCCTTCAACCAAGGCTGAAGATCAGCATGATCGATACGCGTTTTTCCACGGCGATGCAGATCGTTGTCAGCGTTGCCGTCAACGACGAGGCCGACGTGCGCTCGACGAGCCAATCGCTTGCGGTGGGGCTCGACACGAATGCGAGCTTCGTGCGCAAGCTGCTGCCGCCGCTGACGGAGAGCGGCATTCTCGTTTCGGCAGCGGGGAGCAAGGGCGGGATCAGGCTGGCGCGGCCGAGCAAGGAAATCCTGCTCAGCGAGATTTATGCGGCGGTAACGGGAAGCAGGAAGCTCTGGGCGACGCGCCACGAAATCCCGCATGCGGGTCTGGTGGGCGAGAATATCGGCGATCTCTCCGAATATCTCTGCGACCGGGCGGAGCAGGCGGTTGTCGATATGCTGGGAGCGGTGACAGTCGAGGATAGCGTCGCGGAGCTGCGTCGCCTCGATGTCGAGCGGCACAAGCTTGATGCTGCCGGCACACGTGCGGCCGATCGGCGTGACGCCGCGGAATAATCCATTCAACCAATAGCAAAAGGTGGCTCAGCAGGGAAACCGAACCACCTTCCGTAAACTGATCGGAGGTCAATCTGATCAGAAACACCTGATTCGGGCGCCATTCCTCGCTCACGCCGGATCAGTGGATCCGGCGTGATTGAAGAGTGGCGCCCGAAGTTTATTAGAATGCGCGCTGCAGGCGGAAGAAGCCCTTGGTGATGCTGTCTGCGTTGTCGGCGTCCGTGTAGTCCACGGTTGCCTTGACGTAGAGGTTGTCAACGATCTGGTAGTCGACCGTGAGGCCGGCCTTCCAAGCGTCGTTGTTGTCACGGAACTGGCCGGCAGTGATGCCGTAGTTACCGTAGTACTGGAATGCAGGGGTGATCTTCAGCTTGTCGGTTGCCTTGATGGCGTATTCGACAGCCACTGCCCACTCGGACTTGTTGTAGTAGGAGTTCGGGCCAGACGAGTAAACGCCAGCGAGGCCGAGCGTGCCAGGACCGATTGCAACGGTACCCATGGCGCGAACTGCACCTTCTTCGTTGTCGGTGTCGTAACCGCCGGTGATCTGGTACGTGAAGGCGCCAGCCTTACCACCGATAGCAGCGGCAACGCCGAAGTTGTTGGCGGTTTCGCCCGGCTTGTAGTAGCCGTCTTCCAGTTCGTCGATTGCGATACCAGCGTAGAAGTCGCTGGTTTCGTACTGGTAACGAATGGAGTTGCGCAGGGTAACGGAGGAGCCGATGTCGTCGGTTTCGCCGGAGAGACCATCGTCCCACCAACCATAGAACAGACCAGCGCGCAGGCCAGCGATGTCGATGTAAGCGGAGTCGAGCGTCGTGGTCGTCGAAGAGTTGTCGCCGTTGTTACGGAGAACGATAACGCCGGTGAGCGGACCGTACTCGGTGTCGCTCTTAGCGGTGAACTGAACCTGGGCGCGCGTACGAGCGTTCCAGTCCGAGGTGCCCTTCTGGTTCGGGCCGCCGTAGACTTCAAAGCGGAGGTAACCGCCAACCTTGAGGCAGGTTTCCGTGCCCGGGATGTAGAAGTAGCCGGTGCCGTAAGCGTCGCAAACGCGAACGTATTCTACAGCTTCCGGTTCAGCAGCGACGATAGCGTCTGCAGCCTGAGCGCCAGATACGGCGGCGAGAGCCGCTGCCGAGCTGATGAGCATCATACGAATAGTCATAGTTGAGTCCAATCTATTTAGGATTGGGCACAGGTTATTGCTGCCGAAAACGGCTCCTACCTACCCCAATTTTTAAACAAGCCCTCACGGGGACGTGATGTTCCCGTGACCGGCAAATTACATTTCAGCTTAAATGTATCAATTACAGATACAGTCATAATTCGTTATATTTGCGATGCAAAAAGGCGGTGTTGCAGAAAGGCAACTTTTGTGACGGCGGGCAAGGGGCTGCGGCGGCCCGATCTTAAAAATCGAGCCATCTCAATGATATATGGCGAAATGCTTATGCACGCCTGTCGTGCTGCAGTGCAATAATATGACCGAGTTACAGTTGTCCTTCGGTCATGACGCGGCGCTCACGCCAGCGAATCGCTCGCCAATCAGGTGGCGGGTCAACGGGTCTTTAAGGTCAAGTTGCAGACGGCCGTCCGGCGTCGTCAGGCGCTCCAGCAACTTGCGGAGGCCTTCGCTGAACAGGCGGCTGGAATGCGGCGCTTCCGCACTCGCTAAAGTAGTTGTTCCGAGAATTCTGATGCCGTCATGGGCGACGATTTCGTCCATCTTGGTCATCGCGCAGTTGCCACCGGCGGCGGCCTCGAGATCGATGATAACGGTGCCGGCCGTCAGGAGTGGAAGCGATGCGTCGTCGATCAGAATCGGTGCGGTGCCGGCCGCGCTGCCAGCGCTGGATACGATCAACTGCATTTCGCGGAGCTGGCCGGCCAGCTGCTTGCGGCTGGTTGCGGCCGCAGTGTCGGCTGTCGAAGCGCGGGGGCGCGCGAGCGCGGCATCCATCGACACGAATTTCGCGCCCAACACTTCGGCGCGTTCGCGATCGTCCTCGGTGAAACCGAAAAGATAGGTGAGGGCGCCGAGACGCCGGGCGGTAGCGATCGCCTGGAGGGCGGCCGCGCCGGCGCCAAGGGCTGCCATCTTGATTGGGCGCGCCTGGGAGCCATCCATGACAAGCATCGGGTGGCCGATGCCAAGTTGGCGGGCGCCTTCGAGAACCGCGGCATGGCCGCAGATGGTCGCCTGCCGCGTCGCCACGTCCATGCTGCCGGCGTCCGCGATGCCTTCGAGGCGGGCGAGGTCGAGCCTGAGGCCGCGGGCCACCGGGTCGCTGGTGTCGAGCGGGGAGCCGAGGAAGATGAGGGTCGAGGATCCGGTGAAGCCGCGCGCGTCCAGCGGCTTGCGGATGCTGACGAAGAGATTGCAGTCGCGCGCGATCGTCTCGCGGTTGGCAGGCTGTGCACCGGCTGCGATATAGGCCTCATCCGCGTAGCCGGCGGCCGTGCCGCAGCCGGGTTCGAAGCTGATGGTCAGGCGTGTCGATAGGCTGCCGACATCCTCGGGCGTCAACGCCACGCGCCGCTCACCGGGCATAGTTTCCCGGAGCAGTCCAGCGTGGACGGGAGCGAGGTTTGGCATTCAGAACTCTGTTGGTGGAAAAACCGAAGGGCGCGCGGGGCCGCTATAGGGCGCTGACCTCATAGTTTTATGACAGTTTTGTAATTTTTCACCGATGATCGCGATATATTGGCGGAACGTGCAACCCACGGTAAAATTCCGGTTGAGACACGTTCCAGAAGTTTGCAAGAATGAGCTTCTGATGAAGCAGCATTGCAAAGAGATGCGGTTTTGCGCCGCCGCATTTGGATGTAATGATCCTTGCGAAGCGCTTGGCTGCTGGAGGCATTCGTGAATTTCTATTCGGTCTATGATCAGGGATTTGTCCGCGTGGCGGCTTGCACGCCGATCTGCGAGGTTGGCGATCCTGATTTCAATTCGAAGGCGACGCTGGATATGGCGCGGCAGGGCCACGCGCAGGGCGTCGGCCTGATGGTGTTTCCGGAGCTCGGCATATCGGGCTATTCCATCGATGACCTCCTCGGACAGGATGCGCTTCTGAAGGCGGTGGATGCGTCGATTGCCGAGATAGTCGCTACCAGCGCGGCACTGACCCCGGTCTTACTGGTGGGGGCACCGCTGCAGCACGAGGGGCGGCTTTATAATTGCGCCGTCGCCATTCACGCCGGCCGCATCCTCGGCGTCGTGCCGAAGGTGCATCTGCCCAATTATCGCGAATTCTACGAGAAGCGCTGGTTTGCGTCCGGGCGCACCGTGCGCGGCCAGGCTATCCGGGTCGCCGGCGAGACCGTGCCTTTTGGTATCGACATGATCTTCGCGGCCGAGGATCGGCCCGATTTCACCTTCCATATCGAGATCTGCGAGGATCTCTGGGCGCCGGCCGCGCCAAGCGATTTCGGCGCGCTTGCCGGCGCGCTTATCCTGATCAACCTGTCGGCCAGCAACATCACCGTCGGCAAGGCGGAAACCCGCAAGCTGCTCTGCGCCTCGCAATCGTCGCGCAGCCTTTCGGCTTACATCTATTCGGCCGCAGGGCCGGGGGAATCGACGACGGATCTGGCGTGGGACGGGCAGGCCTGCATCTACGAGCTTGGCTCGATGCTGTCGGAGACCGAGCGTTTCCCGATGACGTCGCAGATGTGCGTTGCCGATATCGATGTCGAGCGGCTGCGGCTGGAGCGCTTGCGCACCGGAACCTTCAACGATGCCGCGACGCTCAACCTGACGCCGGATCGCGCATTCCGGCGCATTGGTTTCCAGTTCCAGGCACCGCAGGGCGATATCGGGCTCGAGCGTGATGTCGCGCGCTTCCCGTTCGTGCCTGCTGACGAGAGCCGCCTGGATCAGGATTGCTACGAGACCTTCAACATTCAGGTGCAGGGCTTGATGAAGCGTCTGCGCTCGACGGGGATCAAGCGGCTTTGCCTGGGCATCTCGGGCGGGCTTGATTCCACGCATGCGCTGCTAGTGGCCGCGCGGGCATACGACAAGCTCGGCTGGCCGCGTTCCGACATTTTGTGCTTCACCATGCCGGGCTTTGCCACCGGCGACGAAACGAAGTCGAATGCCTGGGCGCTGATGCGCAGCATCGGGGTGACGGCGGAAGAGATCGACATCAAGCCGCTGGCGCTGCAGCTGCTGCGGGACCTCAAGCATCCGTTTTCCGGCGGGCAGCCGGTCTATGACGTGACCTTCGAGAACGTGCAGGCGGGCCTGCGCACCGACTTCCTGTTCCGCGCCGCCAACCAGCGCAATGCGCTGGTGCTTGGTACAGGCGACCTGTCGGAAATCGGTTTGGGGTGGTCGACCTATGGGGTCGGCGACCAGATGAGCCATTATAATGTCAATGCCTCCGTGCCGAAGACGCTGATCCAGCATCTTATCCGCTGGGTGATCCGCACCGGCGATTTCGACGCCGACGCCAAGGCGACGCTGGAGCGCATTCTGGGCACGCTGATCTCGCCGGAGCTCGTTCCCGCCGATGAAAACGGCGTGATGCAGAGCACCGAAGACAAGATCGGTCCCTACGATCTGCACGACTTCGCGCTGTTCTACACCACCCGTTTCGGGCTGCGTCCTTCGAAGGTGGCTTTCCTCGCTTACTCTGCGTGGAAGGATGTCGACGCCGGTGTCTGGCCGCCGCATTTCCCCGAGGACAAGCGCCGCGCCTTCGATCTTCCTGTCATCAAGAAGTGGATGGAAACCTTCCTGTTCCGCTTCTTCACCATCAGCCAGTTCAAGCGCTCGGCCTCGCCGAACGGGCCGAAGGTCACGTCGGGCGGTTCGCTTTCGCCGCGCGGCGACTGGCGCGCGCCGTCGGATGGCAATGCGCGGATCTGGATCAAGGAGCTGAAGGCCAACGTTCCCGATGTCGCGAACTGACGGAGTTGGCGGCGGCATCCTTGCCGAAGCGTGCCGGTGGCACACATAAGAGAGCATAGCTTACGGAGGTAGATGCTCGTGGAGTGTGATGGTCCTGACGAACCGTTGCGTTACGAGATTCGCCGCGAGCCCTCGGGGCGGTGGACGGTCGTGGATACGATGACCGCGCTGCCGGCGGCAAGCAACGGACGCGACCTGGTCGGGCTCTCCAGGGATGACGCGCGCGATATCGCCGAGGAGCTCAACCGGAGTATCGCGCAGGGTCGTGATCCGTTGATCTGACGACCGGCGGAACCTGCTGGAGATGCGATATGGCAGATCATGACGATCGCTTGACGGATCAACGCCGGACAGATCAAGGCTCGGCGGATCAGGCTAACGAACGGCCGGGTCGTCTGGATGACAGGGAAGAGCGCATGCTCAGCGAAGGCCGCAGGCTTTCGGCTTGGGCACTTATCGGTGCGGCGGTCTTTGTCGTGGTGATGATTGCGCTCGCTTTTGCCGTTTTCAAGAGCGATGGACCTGATCCTGGCGCCGCGACGTCACCTCCAGCTGCAAATAAGCCGTCTTCCGAGGGGCCATAGGGCAACACTTCGCCATATATACTCTATAAACGATGTCATTTGTTGTCTCTTCGCGGATTCAGCGCTATTGCCTGCCGGATAGGAGATCACGTGAGGAGCGTAAGGTAGTCGGAATGCTGACGAAAAAAGGAAAATACGGCCTGAAGGCATTGGTTGATCTCGCACGGCTCGCACCGGGCGAAACCGCGTTCATCAACGATGTGGCGGCACGCAACAATATTCCGAAGAAATTCCTCGACACTATCCTCCTCGAACTGCGCAATGTCGGTATCCTTCGCTCGAAGAAGGGGCCCGGCGGTGGCTACTCGCTGTCGCGGCCGGCGTCGGAGATCCGCATCGGCCATGTGATCCGCACGCTCGATGGCCCGCTGGCGCCGATCCGCTGCGCAAGCCGCACCGCGTTCGAAGCCTGCGACGACTGTTCCGATCCGGAGACCTGTCAGGTGCGCCGGTCGATGACCGATGTGCGCGACGCGATCGCCGATATCCTCGACAACATGACGCTCGAGCAGTTCGTCGCATCCGGCAACAACAACAAATGGACCGAGAGCGACGAGACGGTGCCGATGTCGGTCGCCTGACCGACCGCGTTTCGTACCGCATCCCAATTCCCGTTGATTTAGGTCATGTGACCTGTCCCATGACCGTGCTCTCGATTCATAGGATACTCACTATATGGTGAGGGGATGGTCTTCGCGGGGTGGCTGCGCGAAGATAGCGCGTGTTTTTTAAGAAATAAGAGTGTTACTGACATTCCATTGCCCGCGTGGGCGCTGTCTTGGGTCGTGTTTGCCGCTGCCTGATGAAAGGCGCTGCCATCGCGACCCATGACATAATGCAGCATGAGGTACCATATGCCGTCGAACCCTCGCACACGGCTCCAGCTCGATCCCGGCGATATGCCGATCTACGCGATTGGGGACATTCACGGCAGGCTCGATCTTTTGCGACAGGCCGAGCAGGCGATCTTCGAGGATGCCGCGCGCCTGCCCGGGCGCAAGCTCATCATCACGCTCGGCGATTATATCGACCGCGGGCCGGCCTCGGCGCAGGTCATCTCGCACCTGATGCAGCCGGTGCCTGAGGATTTCGATCGCATCAGCCTGACGGGCAATCATGAAATGATGATGCTCGACTATCTCGACGGCAAGATGTCCTACGACAGCTGGATGATGACCGGTGCGGATGCGCTGCTGCATTCCTACGGCATCGATATCAAGCAGATGCCGGTGCTGTTTCGCACGGCGTCGAAGCGGGATGCCTTCATCCGCGATTCTTTGCCGAAGGCGCATATCGAGTTCCTGCGCGCGCTGCCGATCATGATCGACACGCCGGCGGTGCTTTTCGTGCATGCCGGCATCGATCCGGCGCGGTCGATCGAAAACCAGCAGGATGACGATCTGGTCTTCATCCGCCACCGCTTCTTCGAGAGCGATCTGCCGCTGCCGAAGCTCATCGTGCACGGACACACGCCGGTCGATCAGCCCGACGTGCAGGAGATGCGGCTCAACCTCGACACCGGCGCCTACCGCAGCGACAGGTTGACTGTCGCGCGGTTGTGGCAGGGCGAGGTGCGCCTGTTCTCTACCTAATCAGGCATCCGCTTCCGCGGTTTCCCGCATCTTCGGCGTCTCTTCGGTGTAGTAGCTCGTGTACTTGTGGCGGTAACGCTCGGTGCCGCCGAAGTTGGTGAACTTGCCGAGTTCGGCCATGTCGGTCTTGTTGAGGATCACACCAAGGATCTTCGACTTGATCTGCGGCTCGGCGTTCAGGACATCGCGCACCAGATTGGTGGGCGTCGCACCCCATTCGGTGACGAAGAGGAAGCCGTCGACCTGCGGCGCGAAGGCCTTGGCGTCGATGACCGGGCCGAGCGGCGCAAGGTCGACCACGATATAGTCGAACATCTTGCGGGCGGCTTCCATCAGGTTGAACATGCCCTGCGAGGCCAGCAGTTCGCTGGTGTGCATCAGGTTGTCATTGGAGATGACGGGCAGGATCGCGAGCTTGGTGGTCGGATCGACCTTCACGGCGCCGGCCCACGGGATTTCACCCAGAACGGCTTCGACGAGGCCATGCTGCGGCGGCGTCTTCAGCATGCGGGTGAGGCCCGGGTTGCGAAGGTCGGCGTCGATGAGGAGCGTGCGCTTGCCGCTTGAGGCGAGCAGTGCCGCGAAGTTGGCGGCCGTCGTCGACTTGCCTTCGCCCGGCATCGCCGAGACGACGCCGATGACGCGGTCGGAGCGACCCTGGAACATGACGTCGCTGGCGAGCTTGGCGTTGCGGAGCGTTTCGGCGAAGACCGATCGTGGCGCTTCCAGCACGACACGCATGATGCGTTCGAAGGTCGCGCCGTCGTCACCGACAGGATCGCCGGGCTCAGGGGCGAGTTGGCTCGGGTTTCGGAAGATCTTGCGTTCGCGAGGCGGCTTGCCGACCAGCGGCAGGTAGCCGAGGAACTTCAGGCCGAGAATGGTGCGGACATCGCCCTCGACACGGAAGAAGCGTTCGCGGAACTCCTGGAACACGACCAGGCCGCCGCCGGCCATGAGGCCGAGAACGATTGCGAGACCAAGCGTCATCGTCCGCTTCGGGCTGGACGGCGAGACCGGGATGCCGGCTTCGGAGATCACGCGTGCCTTGGCGATCGGGAAGGACTGCTGCTGCGAGGCCTCTTCATACTTGCCGAGGTAGGATTCGTAGAGCGTCTTCAGTGCAGATGCGCGCTGTTCCAGGTCGTTCAGCTGAACGATGGACTTGTCGGCTTCGGAGTTCTTGCCGGTCAGGTGATCGATGTTCTGGCGGAGCGACGCTTCGCGCGAGCGGGCAACTTCGAATTCGTTGCGGGCGTTCGAAGCGAGCTGTTGCAGTTCCTGGAAGATCTGGCGGGTCAGATCTTCCTTTTCCGAGCGGAGTGCGACCGCCTGCGGATGATCGGCGCCGAAATTCGTCGTGACTTCCTGCTCGCGCTTGCTGACATTGATGTAGCGCGTGCGCAGATCCTGGATGACGGAATTGTTGGCCTGGCCGGACGAGATGGCGGCGTTGTTGACCGCGCCCTCGGGGCCGAGATCGATGATCTGCTTGAACTGGTTGTAGCGTGCCGAGGTGCTGGCGGCGTCCGACTGGGCGACGATCAGCTGCTTGGTGAGGTCGGCCAGCTGCTGCTCGGACATGAGCTCGCCATTGGCTGAGGTCAGGCCATTCTTCGCCTTGAAATTGGCGGCCTCGAGCGCTGCCTGCTGCGAACGTTCGCGCAGGTCGGTCAGGCGCTGCTGCAGCCAGACGGAGGCGCTTTCGGTGGCGTCGAAGTTGGCGTTCAGCTGGTCGCTCAGATAGGCGGTGGCGTAGGCCTTGGTGATACGGGCGGCGAGCAGCTTGTCGGTCGAGCGGAACGAAACGGCGAGAACCGCGCTTCGGTTGACGCGCGAGACAGCGACGGCTTCCTGAATGAGGGCGGCGGCTTTCTGGCGGCGGCCGGCGCGGGCGTCGTCTTCGGAAACCGGAGGACGGCCGGGAAGGACGGCGCTGGCGAGCAGCTTGACGCCCGACTTGATCAGGCCAACAGGGGAGGCGGGGGGATCGAGGATGGTGGCGTTGTCCTGCAGGTTCTCGGCATCGACGACGCGCAGAGCGAGCTGATTGGACTTCAGGATTTCGACCGCGCTGGCAATCTGCATGTCGACCTGCTGGGAGTTGGCCACCGGCGTGGCGTCTTGCGCATACTTGGTCATGCTGTCATCGAGCAGGATCTGCGTCATCGACGTATATTGCGACGTGGAGAACAGCAGATAGATCACCGCCAGCGTCACTGTCACCCCGACGCAGAGCGCGATCGAGCCGACGCGGCGCATCAGGATCGCGATCAGGCGATCGATGTCGATGAAGGAATCGGAGTCGTCGGGCGCTTTTGGCAGAGAGCTGTGCAAGGTGAGGTTCCGTTGGTTCATGGCTCTATCCTTTGCGGGAACGGGTCGTGCCATCGATGGCTGTGAGGTCGGCCTGCGGGCCAATCAGTTTGCGGAGCGACGCGATAACGCGGTTGGCCCGTGCTGCGATGGGCATGCTGAGATGCCCGACAGCGGATGGGGTGCCCCAGGCTGTCCTGATCGTTCCGAGGATCGACCGGTCTTTGATATTCTGGACGAGAACGAGGAAGGCTCTTCCCCGAAGCAGGCTTTTTGCCCTGAAATCCTGGGCGGCGGCTGCTTCCGCATCCAGCGTGTGATTGCGAAGGAAGGTCTTATCCCCTTCGATCATGGCGTCGATGTGGTGAAGCGAAAGAACGCGGGAGATCGATCCTTCGCGGATATTGTAGTCGTAACCGGCAAGCGGTTCGAAAACGCAACGTCCGCCGAGCGCCATGGCGCTGGCGAGATAGAGATAGTCCTCGCCGATCTTCAGGCTCTCGTCGAAGCGAAGCGCATGGCTTTCGATGAAGGCACGCTGAAAGATCGGCTTCAGATAGCCGAAATTATGGGTGGTTTGAAAAAGGGCGTTGGAGCGAATGAAGGCGGAAAGCGTGAGCGTCGGCATTTGCGCCAGCGCGTCCTCGGCGAACATGGTTTCGGCCGGCGTGCCGTCAGTCCTGATGACACGCAGATTGTCGACGGCGATTTCGGCACCGGCCTTTTCGGCGCGTGATATCATCCGGCGCAGCCGGTCGGGATCGACTGTATCGTCGGAATCGAGCACCGCCAGCCAGCGGCCGGTGGCGGCCGAGATCGCGGCGTTGCGCGCCGCCGACGGGCCGCCGTTGCGGGCGAGCGCGATCAGCCGGACGTTGCGGTCGGCATAGCTTTCGGCGATCGCCCTGGTTTCATCGGCCGAACAGTCGTCGGCGACGATCACCTCGACCGTGACGCCGCGCTGGGCAAGCGCGCTGTCGATCGCCTTTCCGAGCGTCGCCGCCGCATTATACGCGGCGATGATAAAGCTGACGTCGGGCATGTCTTGCTTCATGCAGCCTCCGCCGTTCCGTACTGGCGGATTTCGCGCACGCCGAGCAGGCCGCTGACGACGCCGGAATGCATGACGCCGCGGAGGGCATAGCGGTAGCGCGGCACGGCCGAGAAGACGCAGGCGAGGGCGGCAGCGTAGCAGAAGCCGGCCTTTGCCGCGGCGAGCACGATCTGCTTCGTCCGGTTGAGGCCGCCGCAACCTGTCTCCTGCAGCAGCCGCCCGTGCGTCTGGCCGAAGCGGAAGCGGCGCTTGGCGAGCCAGGAGAGATCGGCGCGGTTTTCGGTCACGGGTTCATAGACATAGGCCTTCTCGGCAAAGGCGATCTTGCCGCCGGCGTCATGCATGTGGCTGAAGAATTCCGTGTCTTCACCGCCCGTATGGCCGAGCGCCAGATTGAAGCGGCGGCCGGCAAGGCTTTGCGAGGAGAGGCGCAGCAGGACGTTGCAGGTATAGCCGGTGCGGATTTCGCCGTTGACCCAGACGGGGAGCGTCGAATGGAAATCGCCGACCCGCATCCAGCGTGGCGCGGTGTCCGCGTAGACGCTGCGGACAGGTCCGAGAACGGCGTCGGCCTTGGTTGATCGGGCGGTCGAGAGCAGCTCGACCAGCCAATCCTCGCTGGCATCCTCGTCGTCGTCGATGAAAGCCAAGAAGTCGCCGGTGGCGTTGTCGAGGCAGGCATTGCGGGCGATCGAGATATTCGATGCCGGGCAATGCACATAGGCGATTTCGTGGGCGATGCGCGGACGAAGCGCCTCGACGCGCTCCCTGGCGCTCGGCGTCTTGTCGTTATCGGCGACGATGATGCGCAGCCGCGAGCCGGGAGGGACCTCGAGGACGGCCAGTGACAACAGCGCTTCGTCGAGTGATGCGCGGCGATAGGTGCAGATGCCGATGTCGATCTGCAATTGTCTCGTCTGCTGCTTTTTCGTTTGCTCGGGGGGCTGGTTCACGACGCCACCTTTCTGCCGCGGAAGCTGAGGAGTTCCATCCAGAAGCCGGCCGACCAGGCGAAGTGCATGACCATGGCCGATACGGCGGCCAGCGGGCCGTAGGGATTGCGCTGGCCGATCGCCATCCAGAAACCGTAGCCGACGCAGGCGACTGCCCAGAGGCTGAACGGAATGACGGCGGCCCAGTTTACGACGGCGAGGAATGCGCCGATGAAGACGGGAACGACCAGAAGCGGCAGCATCTGGCGAACATTCGGCATGCTGCCGTGCTTCAGGATGTTCTTGGCGCGGCCGCGGCCATAGCCGAGATACTGCCGGAACAGCGTGGCGACGCTGGAGCGCGGGTAATAGACCATGCGGGTCTTGTCGGTCATCCAGATGCCGAAGCCTGCCTTCTTCAGGCGGTAGTCGAGTTCGGCGTCTTCATTGTGGCTGAAGGTCTCGTCGTAACCGCCGACGGCCTCGAAGGCGGCGATGCGCATCAGGGCGTGGTGCCCGTGATTGGTCCAATGGCCCTTGGCGCCTTCGCGATGCTTCGAGCCGCCATTACCGAGCTTGGAGTTCTGGGCGAAGGCGGTGGCCTTCTGGAACATGCCGAAGCCGACGGTTTCCATCGACACGACCACGGAATCGGCCTGAGTCGCGACGGCTTCCTCGACGAGGCGGCGGCAGTAATCGTCGGGATAGTCGCCATGGGCGTCGATGCGGATGAGATAGTCGTAGTCGCGGCCGAAGGTGGCGACGGCCAGATTGGTGGCGGCGCTCTGCAGGCGGCGGGGATTGTCGAGGAGCACGATGCGCGGATCGGACATGCTGATGCGGGCGACGATCTCGCGGGTCGCATCCTTGCTGCCGCCGTCGGCGACGACGATCTTGGCGTTCATGTGATCGATCTCGCGGCTCAGCTTGGCGAGCAGCGGCTCGATGTGCTTCTCTTCGTTCAAGCAGGGGATGATTATGAGACTGGAGACGCTGGAACTGGCATCAGGCTGCATGGTTGTCCACCCTTCTGGAGATACGGTTTTCGGTGCGGATGCACTGCTGTCGCCCCTCTCGACGGCAGCAGGCACAAGGCGGGAAAGGCTGGCGACGAGCGCTTCGCAGTCGCTGCGGTCGGCAAGCCAGGTTTTCTGATCAGTGGCGGCGACGGCGTCGCTGAGCGCATGGTAGCGCTCGCCGGTCATGGTTTCGAACAGTGTGCGCAGCGCTGCCGGGCTTGCATCCGGAAGGGCAAGGCCGATTGATTTTTCACGCAGGAAGCGAGCGGTCTGCGTGCCTTCGAGCGCGATCGGAACGGTGCCGTAGAGGCATCCCTCGTAGAGCCTGTTCGGTAGCAGCCAGCTGGAGTTCAGGCCTTCCTCGAAGAAATCGATCGCCCAGGAGAAGTGGACTTCGTCGTAGATCGCCCTCAAATCCTCGGGGTTCTTGTAGGGGCCTTCGAAGCGGAGATAGGGTTCGCTGGCGACGAAGCCGTCGAAATCCTCGAATTCGGAATAGGCGGGGCGCCCGCGCAGCACGATCTCGACGCGGCCTTCCATGAGGCGCGAGAACTCGGCGAGCATGGTCAGCGACTTCCGGCAACGCAGCGCGCCGAACCAGCCGATCTTCCAGGGCTGGCCGGGCTGTTTCAGCGGGCGGGCGATGGTCGGCTGGACTGTCTGGTCGATCGATATGACCTTGTTTTCGACGAGCAGTGTGGAGGCCTTGATGCCGGAGCGCGGCGCGAAGTGGTGTTCGATGAAGGCGGGCGAGCTCGTCATGATCAGCTGCGCGTTGCGGCCGAAACGGGCCTCGGCGCCGCGCATGATTTTGCCGACCATGTCGTCGCGCGACAGCAGCCGGTGAATGTCGAGGCATTCATAGACGACGGGCACATCGCCGCCGAACATCGTATTGGCGCGATCGGCGACCGCGAGCGCGTCGAGGTTGCGGCCGATGATGACGTCGGGCTTCTCGACTGTCTTCAGCAGGCCCTTCAGCCCGCTCATCGCTTTCACGACAGCGCCGATGCGCTGCGCGAACTTGGCGTCGGCGGTGCGGCCAAGCTCGATCGGCGTGAGGCCGTGCACTTCGGCGAGACGGTTTTCGCCGCGACGGAAGCCGGCCAGCGTCACATCCGCGCCGCCCTCGCGCAGCATCAGCACCCGCCGCCGGACGGCGGGATCCGCAAGATCATGCACGAGATACAGGACTTTGAGCATGGCACTCCTTGTCATTTGTGCGCCTTCGGCGCCGATCAGTTCAGCGTGCATGCGATCGATTCAGGGAACTGGCACTTGTCGCCGGGGGCCGTGTAGGCGAAGCGGTCGACTTCCAGCGATGTCGGCTTGGTGTAGGCGAACTTGCCCATCCAATCCTTCAGCGTGTCGGTGCCCCAGAGGCTGAAGAAAATCTTCTGCTGGCTATCCGGGATCTTCGAGGGATCGGTGACATCCTGCACGAGCTTGCCGTTCAGATAATAGCGTAGCCGGCCGGGCTCCCAGACGAAGGCGTAGTCGTTGAAGCCGTCATCGGCATTGGCGCCGATCGGAACCAGCTTCTCATTGCCGCCCTTGGCCTTGATGTATTGGTTGACCTGCACCTGGCCGGAGTTCTTACCGAGGACCTCGAAGTCGATCTCGTCGTGCGGCTGCTTGTCGGCCGGGCCGATATAGGTGAAGAAGGCGGAGTTCAGGCCGGAACCGGTGCCCGCCTTCATGCGGGCCTCATAGGTGCCGTAGCCGAAGCGCTTCTTGGTCTGGATCTCGCCGCAGAGATAGTTGCGGTCCTTCGACTGACCTTCGGCAAACGAGAGCTGCAAGGCGCCGCCCTCGACCTTCACCTGGTTTTTCGACCATGTGCAGTTCTGATGCGGGCCGTTGTTCCAGCCGTCGGAGATGTACCAGACGCTGCGGTCGAGCTTATCGAAATTCTCGACGAAGGAGGGGGCACTCGGTTGCTGGCCTGCCTGCTGGGCGAAAGCCGGGGAGGCGCCGATGAGGAGCGTGCCGATGATGCCGAGTGTGGGGCAAAGTTTTCGCGCATGGGCGATTTTGGTCGTCATGTGTCACCTTTGCTGTGTAGCGAGTTTGGAAGGAGCCGCGCCCGCGGAAACCGGCTTGTCATACGGCTTCTTGGCCCGCGCGCCGGTCATGACGGCGTAGAGGCGAGGGGCGATCTTGCGGCAGAGGTTGTTCGAGAAGGCCAGGAAAGGAAACAGGACCGCCAGCGACAGCAGGAAGAAGGCCGGGTAGAAGCTGACGCCGGCCTTGCCCCAGACGATCCACATGAAGATCAGCAGCGGATAGTGGCCGCAGAATATCCAGAAACTCAGGCTGCCGGTTTTCGACAGGCGCTGGCCGATCGATGTCTCGATCAGCGGCGCCGACAAGAGCCAGAAGCCGAGCGCGCCGAAGATGGCGAGCGTGTTGCGCAGGAACTGCACCCAATCCGGCAGGCTCGGGCCAGTCATGTAGATGACGGTGGCCAATGCCGCGCAGCTGCCGAACAGCAGGGCGCCGCCCAGCGACGCGTACCGGTCGAGCGCCTTCAGGTCGATCTTGTTGAGACCGATGTAGATGCCGAGGCTGAAGGAGAAGAGGATCGACCGCTTCAGGACGATATAGAGCGAGCCTTCCGGAATGACGGCGACGACAAGCAGGGTCGCCAGCGTCAAAAGCGGCGCATGGCGGATCAGCCATGCCAGCAGCGGCGACAGCAGGATGCAGACGAAGAGGTCGCGCAGGAAATAGAGCGGCACGTTGACCGGGAAGTCTTCGACCGCGAAGAGCTGGGTCATCAGTTCGCGCGCGGAGGCCTGCCACGGGTTCGGCACGTAGCCTTCGCCAAGGCCGACGCCGAGTGCCAAGAGGATCGCCAGGAAGAACAGCCCGTTCCACAAGAGGAATGGCAGGAGCACGGTCTTGGATTTCGTGCGTACCGTTTTCAGGTAGCTGAAGTTCTCCAAGCCACCACGGAACAGGAGATAGCCGGAAATCGCACTCAGGCAGGGCACACCCACCCTGAACAGCGCTTCCGCCAGGAATACTCTCAGCCAATCGAAGGCGCCGTAGGTCCCGACGAAGGGACTGGTCTGGTCGCTGAATGGTATGTGTACGAAGACGATGCCCGAAATGAGCACAATCCGCATCAGGTTGATCCGTGAGGACACGTTGGTATCAACATTCACGTTGTCAGTCACCCCTTTTGGGTCGCAGCTCCCCTTTGCAACCGTTTCAATCAGAGCAGACTTCAGCCCGCAGCGAGGGAAGTTAGGGCGAATTCACGGAAGAAAATATGGCACTGCAACAAAAGTGATCGATCACGCCGGTTCGTAACGGATACTACTTGCCGTAACAGATCGCGAAAAATGCGCGGCCTAGGTGTCTCTGCCCCGGCCAGAAGCCAGTGTCAGCAGTGCATTCAAGAAAATGATTATATTCACTGGCTTAGGCGCAAATGGCGTGGTGCGGCGCACGAAAGTTTTTATCAAATGAGAGGAAATGTTACAGCAGCCGTCCGCAAGTGGTTCACCATTTATGGTCGGAATGGGGCGGTTTGATCCGGAATGGAGCGTTTCCGGATCGAGGGGCCGTCAGCGGTCTTCGTGCCGCCTTTGACAAATTTCGGCCGAAATGCCCCTGATGCTTGTGCGGTGCAGCAGCTGGCCTAGATGGCACGGCTAAATGTGCCGACCGAAGCACCAATTCGAACCTCTCAGGGAGAGAGTATGGCGACTTTCACGATCATTATTCCGTTCTATCAGCGGGATGACGGCATCCTCAGACGGGCGCTTGCGTCGGCGTTTGCGCAGAGTTTTCAAGACTTCGATATCATCGTCGTCGACGATCAGTCGCCCTATGCGCCGGCAAGCGAGCTGGCGCCGCTGACCGCCGAAGAGCGGGCGCGAATCACCGTCGTCAGCCAGCCGAACGCCGGGCCGGGCGGCGCGCGCAATACCGGGCTCGATCATGTTCCCGCCGATACGCGCTATGTCGCGTTTCTCGATTCGGACGACATCTGGACCCCGGATCATCTGAAGAACGCGTTCACGGCCATGGATACGCTCGGCGGCGATTGCTATTGGGCGTCGATCGAGGGCGGGGCGGAGTTCGACTATCACTTCGGGATCGCGGCGCTTGCGAAGATCGACGGCGCGAAGCGTCTGATGGAGACGCCTGACATTCTCTCGGTTCCCGATATCGCCGGTGTGATGATCAACGACTGGGCCTTCCTGCACATGTCGTGCATGGTCATCGGCCGCCCCCTGATCGAGACGGTGCGTTTCGACGCGGCATTGCGGCTGGCGGCCGAAGACGTTTTGTTCTTCTGCGACTGCATGCTGGCGGCCAAGCAGGTTCTGCTCTGCGCCGATGCGGGCGCGCTGCGCGGCGAGGGGATCAACATCTTCCACGGCGTCGACAACACGTCGCCGGAATATCTGAAACAGCAGTTCATCACCTGGATGGCGCTCGATCGGCTGGAAAGCCGCTTCGCCTCGCGGCCGCGCGAGATCGCGACGATCCAGTCCTACAAGAGCCGGGCGCGCAAGCAGGCACTGTGGGGGCAGGTGGGGCAGCTCAAACGCCGCCGCCGCCCCGATTTCGGCCTGCTCGCCCGCTGGCTGGTGCAGGATCCGCGGTTGATTCAGAGCGCATTCCAGCTCGCCGCGGGTAAGCTGGTAAAGTAACGCGCTACTCCGCCGGCGCGTCGAGCAGATAGCGAAGGCGGTCGCCGCTTGAGGTGACCGCCACGCCATCCGGGTTGCGCCAGCGCTCCGTCTTGTCGGCGAGGATGCCGCCGGCGATTGCCGGGAAGGCGGAGGGATGCGTCGCGACATAGGCGATCGCGGCGCCGGCGCCCTTCTGGTTCTTGATGTCGAGGAAGTGGCGCAGTTCGTATTTGGCGCGAATGTGCTGTTCGTGCCGGCGCACGGCGTCCGCCGCCATCGGCTTCAGCTTGAAATCCTTGAGAAGCGAACGGTCTGCCTCGTAAAGGCGGCGCAGGTCTTCCGTGCGGTGGCTGCCGCTTAGCGAATTGCCGCGCACGACGGCGCCGTAGCCGCAGCTGTGGATCACCTTGTAGCGGGCGCCGAGTGCCAGTGCGCGGATGTAGAGATCGTAATCCTCGCCGAGGCGCATGTCCTCGCGGTAGCGGAGTTGGTGCTTGTCGAGAAAGCTTCGGCGCATCACGGGCTTCAGGAAGCCGATCTCGCCGCGGCGCACGCCGCGCTTTGATATGTTGCCGTCCACGAAGGTCGTCAAGTCGAGATAGAGAGGGTTTTCGGCGAAGCGATCGAGCTTCTGCGGCGCCTGGGCGACCGTGTCGGCATCGACGAAGGCGATGTTGTCGGCCACGAACTCCCAATCATTGTCCGAGAGCATGCGGGAGAAGCGGCCGGCGAAGAAGAAATCGTCGGCGTCCAGGATGGCGATCAGCGGTGCTGTGGAGATATCGATGGCATGATTGCGCGCGGCCGACGGGCCCCTGTTCTTCTCGAACCTGACGATCCTGAGCCTGCCGGTGGCGTCGTTGCCGCGTTCGGCGGCCTCCGCTGTGGAATCGCTCGAGCCGTCGTCGACGACCACGACTTCGGCGACCTCAGGCTCGAGAAGTGCTGATCTGACGGCGATTTCGATCGTATCGGCCGCGTTCTTGGCGGCGATGATGACGCATATGCTAGCTGTTTCAGCCACGCTCTACCTCCGTTGTTTCGCCCAAGACCTAGGACGTTGCAGCGCAGCAGACAACAAAGAGCGCTTCACATGATGTTACGAAGGGTGGGTTCGTGAGCGGCGAACGGGCAGTCAGGCTGCCCTTGGCGCTTAGCGATTGAACGGCTCGGAGCTGTTGAAAGGCGGTACGTGAAGCTTCTCAGCTTCCTCGGCGCGGCCGGGCGCGCGCTTGGCGCCGTTGCGCTCCTTGCTTTCCTTCCAGACGAGGTAGAGCACGCCGCCGAAATAGCCTGCCTGCAGCAGGATCGCGCAGATCACGGTCTTGATGATGGTGCCGGATAGAGAGCCGCTCAGCCAATAGGTCGCAACGGCGAACACGGCGAGTGCGCCCAACATGCTGACAAAAACGCGAGGTGCATACATTTGTTGCCTCCCCAGATGGTGCCCTTCAATGAACAGCCATTGAATACGCGGCCACACCAGGACCATTTTGTAGATTCTTTTTACAGGACTTCGTCATGTAACTAAAGCGGTGAAGACGTCTTTTGCGCCTGTATTCAGTAACTACAAGCGTCACCTTAAAGGTTTGTTCCGCGTATTGGTAAAAATGCCACTTATCGGCCCGCGCGCCCGGCAATCGGAAAACGTCGTTAAAGTTGGGTTTCGATCCGAGGGTTGCATCGATTTCGGCAATGCACGTTCTTGTTTATGCCACAATCGATACCCGCTGAGGTGTAGTGGCCGCGTTTCGCATTCAACTTTTATTACAAAGTTTTAATTTCAAACGATTTGTGAGTGCGGCGCAAAACTGATGCTGCGATGCAATAAAACGGCTCCGTTCAAGTTTAAAAAAAGGTCCGTTGGAGAAGTGATGGCCGTAACCAAGAACTTTCGACCGAGCCCCGTCACCCCTGTAAACTTCGTTCAGGGTGTATTGGCAAGAAGTCACAGGACATTTTATTTCGGTCTGCAAATATAGTTTTGATCGCTTTGGTGGAATCTAAATATGTTTCAGCGACCTCTGAAATACAAAAAGTTGAACAAATGTTTCCAAAACCGTTCGATAACGAGCGGTTTTAAAAACGTGGCTTAAAAAAACAAAATCCCCTCATACACTCCCAACTCGTCAGCGCTAGCTAAGCGTCCTGAGCCTTAACCGACCAAACGGCAAACATAAGTGGAGTTACCTCTATGAAGTCTGCGACGAGATCGGACAGTTCGCCATTTTATGGCGCAGTTCACGAAAACGCGTTCCCGCCCACAGGCGGTTTCGCAAAACGGGCATTCGATGTGTCCGCCGCCTGCCTCGGGCTTCTGTTTCTGAGCCCAATCTTTTTGATGGTGATGCTGCTTGTGAAGCTCACGGACAAGGGTCCGGCCTTCTATGGCCATCGCCGTATCGGCCACAATGGCCAGGAATTCCGTTGCCTGAAGTTTCGGACAATGGTCACCAATGGCGACAAGGTTTTGCAGGAATACCTGCGCAACAACCCTTCCGCCATGGATGAGTGGCGCGCCACGCGCAAGCTGCAGAACGACCCTCGGGTAACTGCCGTTGGCGCCGTGCTGCGCAAGCTGAGCCTTGATGAGCTTCCCCAGCTCTTCAACATCATTCGCGGTGAGATGAGTGTCGTCGGTCCGCGTCCCGTCGTTCAAGACGAACTTGAAATGTACGAGCACGCTGCCGTCTTCTATCTGCAGTCCCGCCCAGGCCTTACCGGCCTCTGGCAGGTCAGCGGACGCAACGACGTCTCCTATGCCGCTCGCGTCGCTTTCGACACCCACTACGTCGAAAACTGGTCGATGGCCCGGGACGTTGCGATCATCGCAAAGACCATTCCCGCCGTCTGCGCTCAGCGCGGAAGCTACTAACGGCATCCTTACGCCCGACGAGCACGTCTTATGGCTCGCCGTCGGGACGAAACACGGGGAAAAATATGAACGAACGTCTATTTGGCAGTCAGGCTGGGCGATCCCGTGCCCTTCGATCCGGTGTTGCAGTCGCTGCCGGGTTGAGTGCATTCCTGCTGTCCTCATTCATTGCCAGCGCGGACGACTACCGCCTTGGAACCATGGATAAAGTGAAGATTCGAGTTGCCGAATGGCAGACAGCGGATGGGACGATCCGCGACTGGTCTGTCGTCAGCGGCGACTACACGGTTGGCCCGTCCGGCAGCATTTCGCTGCCATTCGTCGGCGATCTCGCTGCTTCCGGGCAGACGACCGACGCCATCGCCAAGCAGATCGGCATGGCCCTTCAGAAGCAGTTCGCCCTGAAGGACCGGCCGTCGGCATCCGTCGAATTGTCGGAATTCCGCCCTGTCTATCTCTCCGGAGACGTGGAGAAGCCGGGTGAGTTTCCGTTCGCGCCGAACCTCACCGTCGCCAAGGCCGTCAGCCTTGCCGGCGGCCTTCGCCGGGCCGATTCCGGCCAGCGGTTCGCCCGCGATTTCATCAACGCCAAGGGCGACGCCGTCGTCTACATGGCGGACAGGGCACGGCTTCTGGTGAAGCAGGCTCGTCTTCAGGCCGAAATCGACAACAAGGATAGTTTCGAGATTCCGGCCGAACTGAAGGACAAGCCGGAGGCGAGAGCGCTCGTCGACAGCGAGAACGCGCTCATGACCTCGCGCAAGAAGCGGCTGACGCTGCAGCTTCAGGCACTCGATGACTTGAGGGCTCTGCTGCAGAGCGAAGTCGAGACGCTTGCCAAGAAGACGCAGACCCAGACCCGCCAGCTAGAGCTTGCCACGGCCGATCGCGACAAGGTCGACGATCTCGCCGAGAAGGGGCTGGTGCTCAGCGCCCGCAAGATGACGGCCGAGCAACGCGCGGCCGATCTCGAGGCGATGCTTCTCGACATCGACACGAACTCGCTCAAGGCCAAGCAGGATATCAGCAAGGCCAACCAGGACGAGATCACGCTTCGCAACGACTGGGACGCTCAGCTCGCCCAGGAAAAGCAAAGTGCCGACGCGCAGCTCGACCAGCTCAACCTGAAGCTCACGACGAGCAACTCGCTGATGGCCGAGGCGCTGACCCAGTCGACGGACGCGGCCCGCTTCGACACGTCGACGGGTGCGGCCAGCATTGCCTACTCCGTCATTCGTGACGTGGACGGCAAGCCGAAGGAAATCCCGGTGCAGGAAAGCACCGCGTTGCAGCCCGGCGATCTGATCAAGGTCACCGCCGGACTGGCCATGAGGTAACGAGGCAGTATGCGTATCGCTAAGTCGGCGCTCATTCAGCCCGGCGGGAATGTGGCCTATGCCGTTTCCGCCGTGGCGATTTCGCTTTTTTCGTTCGCCTACTCGCTTCGGTTCGGGCAGGTGTCGATCCTGCTTTACTATGCGCTCTGGCTGCCGCTGATCGCGGTCGATTACCGCAAGGTGCTCGGCAACTACAATCGCTACATCTGGATCTACGCGTTTGCGGCGATCGCCTTCCTGTCGGTCTTCTGGTCGGCGGCACCCAGCGTTTCGATGCGCGCCGCCATTCAATATTTCACGCAGGTGCTTTGCACGCTGATCGCGGTCAGGGTGCTGGATGCCAAGACGCTGACGCTCGGCATGGTCGCCGGCATCGGCATCGTGCTCGTCTATTCGGTGCTCTTCGGGCATTACGAGCTCGACGTGATCGACAACACCTACAGCTTTGTCGGCGCCTTCGCGTCGAAGAACCAGCTCGGGTTCTACGCCTCGCTCGGCCTGATCGCCTGCTTCGCGACTGTCTTCATCTTCGGCGAACGCCGTCCGTCTTGGTTGGCTGCGACCGGTATCGTCGGGCTGCTGTCGGCCTATTGCCTGATGATGTGCCAGTCGGCGACCTCGGTACTGACCGCCGTCGTGGTTCTGGCGCTGATGGTTGGCCTGCGTGTCGTGCTGACGCTGACGCCCGACCAGCGCAAGCTGCTCGTCATCGGTGGCGGTGTCGCGGTGATCGTGCTTGCTGTTGCCGGTGTCTATCTCGGCGCGGTCGATGCCGTGCTCGGGATCTTCGGCAAGGATTCGACGCTGACGGGCCGCACCTATCTGTGGCAGCAGGGGATCAAGGCTGCGGCCGACAATCCCTATTTCGGCGTCGGCTATCAGGCCTATTGGGTTCAGGGCTTCTCGGAGCCGGAGCGTCTCTGGGAAGAGTTCTTCATCGGCTCTCGCAGCGGCTTCCACTTCCACAATACCTATATCGAAACGACGGTGGAGCTCGGCCTCGTCGGCCTGGCAATCCTGGTCTTCACTTTCCTGAAGATCCTGTGGGGGCATCTCCGTCGCTTGATCGAAGACATCAGGAACGATGAATCCTACCTGCTGTTTGCCATCTGCGTGCTTTTGTTGATCCGCTCCTTCGTCGAGATCGACATTTTGACGCCCTATAATGTCGGGACGTTCCTGTTCTATTTCTGCGCCGGAAAGCTGATGAGCGTGCGCCGCCAGCCTGATGTCGCGGCATGGGCGCGGCAGGCACGGCAGCCCGAACCTTTGATGCATTAGCACTTAACAGCATTGTCGGCCGGCACTGACCGGTCATTTGAGGAAACCGGATGAAGACCCTTTACGGCATCCAATATCTGCGCGCCTTCGCGGCGCTTGCTGTCGTCGTTTTTCACGCGGCCGAGAAGTCCGGCGAGCACTTCGCCATCGGGGCTGCCGGTGTCGATGTGTTCTTCGTCATCAGCGGCTTCATCATGTGGGTGATCAGCGAGCGCCGGCCGATGACGCCGCAGGGCTTCCTCATCGACCGCCTGCGCCGCATCGCGCCATCCTACTGGCTGGTAACAGCAATCATGATCGCCGGCGCCGTGACCGGGCTGTTTCCGAACCTGCAATTGACGACGTCGCATATCCTGGCGTCGCTGTTCTTCATTCCCGCGCATTCGCCGAGCACAGGCGACATCTGGCCGGTGCTTGTGCAGGGGTGGACGCTCAATTTCGAGATCTTCTTCTACGTGCTCTTCGCCGGCGCACTGTTTCTGCCGCGCAAATGGCGTCTCGCCTTTCTGCTCGCGCTGTTCGGCGGCTTCTTCCTGGCCGGGCAGATCCTGCAGCCGACGACGCCGGCGCTCTACACCTACACGCGGCCGATCATTCTCGAGTTTGTCGGCGGCGTATTGATCGCCGAGCTGTGGCTGCGCTGGTGGATCGCCGGCACCAGCCTCGGGCTTGCCTGCGTGGGCGCCGCCCTATCCGGTTTCGCCGCCATCCATCTGATGGGCGCCGAGTTCAATGCCGGGATCTGCGGTCCGCTGGCGATGGTGCTGGTCTACGGGATGGTGTCGCTTGAGGCCGCCGGAAGCCTCGGCCGCATGCCGCTGCTCACCTATCTCGGCGACGCCTCCTATTCGATCTATCTCTGGCACACGCTGGCGATCTCGGTGGTCGCCAAGGCGGGGCAGGTGATCGGCCTCTCAGCCACCGTCATGGCTCCGGTGTGCGTCCTTGCCGGCGTGGTTCTTGGAACCGCGGCCTACGAACTCATCGAAAAGCCGCTGAGGAAGCTGCTTTCCAGCTCGCGCTCGAAACAGGCCACACTCGCCCGCAGAGCCTCATGACGAGGCTTCGGCAGGCGGGGCGCCCGCATCCGGTGCCGCAGTTTCCGCGGGCCGGGCCTTCCTTCTGAACGAGCGCAGCGCGACATAGAAGACGGGTGTCAGGAACAGACCGAAGATCGTGACGCCGAGCATGCCCGAGAAGACGGCGGTGCCGAGCGACTGGCGCATTTCGGCGCCGGGGCCGGTCGCGATCGCAAGCGGCAGCACGCCGAAGATGAAGGCGAACGCCGTCATCAGGATCGGCCGCAGGCGCAGATGGCTCGCCTCGACGGCTGCCTCCACCGGCGATTTGCCTTCGTCTTCCGCCTGTCGGGCGAACTCGACGATCAGGATCGCGTTCTTGGCCGCAAGGCCGATCAAGACGATCAGGCCGATCTGCGTCAGCACGTTGTTGTCCATGCCCCGGAACCAGACGCCGATCAGCGCCGCGAGCACCGCCAGCGGGACGATCAGGATGATGGCCAGCGGCAGCACCCAGCTTTCATACTGTGCCGCGAGCGCCAGGAAGACGAAGATGACCGACAGGGCGAAGATATAGACGGCCGTGTTGCCGGTGTGGGTTTCCTGGTAGGCGAGTTCGGTCCATTCGAAGGTCGTGCCCGGCGGCAGGATCTTGGCGGCCAGCGCCTCCATCTTCTTCAGCGCGTCGCCCGTCGATGTGCCGGGTGTCGGATTGCCCTGCAGCGGCACGGACACATACATATTGTAGCGCTGGACGAGGGCAGGGCCGCTGGAATCCTGGATATCCATCAGCGTGCCGAGCGGCACCAGCGCGCCGGTCGCCGAACGCACCTTGAGGCCTAAAATATCCTCGCGGTCCATGCGGTATTGCCGGTCGGCCTGGGCGCGGACCTGGTAGACGCGGCCGAAGGCATTGAAATCGTTGACATAGGCGACGCCGAGATTGATCGACAGCGCGTTGAAGATATTGGGAATCGGCACGTTCAGGAAACGGGCCTTGTCACGGTCGATGGCCAGATAATATTGCGGGCTGGCATCGGAGAATGTCGTGAAGACGCCGGTCAGACCTTCGGTCGTCGCGGCGGCGCCCATCATCTGCCGGGCAAGGCCGAGAACGCGGGTCATGTCGGCGTTTTCAAGATCGAGGATCTGCATCTTGAAGCCACCGGAATTGCCGACGCCGCGCACCGAAGGCGGCGGGACGGCGATGATGAAGGCCTCCTGGATGCTCTGCAGCTTGCCGAAAAGCTCGCCGATGATCTTGTTGGCGGTCTCGCCGCCTTCCTCGCGCTCGGCAAAGGACTTGAACGGCACGAAGACGACGCCGGAATTGGAGGCGTTGGTGAAGGTCGCGCCGCTGAAGCCCGCGAACTGCACGGCATTGCCGACGCCGGGGACCGTGCGGGCGATATCGCCCACCTGTTTCACCACCGCATCGGTACGCGCCAGCGACGCGCCATCAGGAAGCTGCACGACGACGATGGCGTAGCCCTGGTCCATGGTCGGGATGAAGCCCGAGGGGACCTTGGTGATCATGAAGTATGTGGCGCCGAGCAGGCCCGCGAAGACGAGCAGCGAGCAGGTGATGCCGATCCAGCTTCTGACGAGATGCCTGACGATCCACGAGTAGCCGTGGCTCAGGCGATCGAAGCCGTTGTTGAAGCCATTGGCGAGGCCTCGCCCGAAACGAAGGGCGATGTTGTTGCGCGTGTGCTGGTGATCGTGGCTTCTGAGCAGAATACCGGCCAGCGCCGGCGACAGCGTCAGCGAGTTCAGCGCGGAGATCGCGGTGGTGACCGAGATGGTCACGGCGAACTGCTTGTAGAACTGGCCGGAGATCCCTGGAATGAAGGCGGTAGGCACGAAGACGGCGATCAGCACCAGCGAGATGGCGATAACCGCGGTGCCGACCTCGTCCATCGTCACATGCGCGGCCTCCTTCGGCGTCATGCCTTTGGCGAGATTGCGCTCGACATTCTCCACCACGACGATGGCGTCGTCGACGACGATACCGATCGCCAGCACCAGGCCGAACAGCGTCAGCATGTTCAGCGAGAAGCCGAAGGCAAGCAGCACGGCGAAGGTGCCGATCAGCGACACCGGGATGGCGATGATCGGGATGATCGCGGTGCGCCAGGATTGCAGGAAGACAAGGACGACGATCGCCACCAGGATCGCGGCTTCGGCGATCGTTCGATAGACCTCGGTGATCGATTCCGAGATGAACTCGGTGGTGTCGTAGACGATGCGGTACTCCAGCCCTTGCGGGAAGGTCTGGGAGATGTCCTTCATCAGCGACTGGATCTGATGCGCGGTGTCGAGCGCGTTGGTTCCGGGGCGGGCGAAGATGCCGAGCGCCACGGCGGGGTCGTTGTTGAGATAGCTGTTCGTCACATAGTCCTGCGCACCGAGTTCGATGCGGGCGACGTCCTGTAGCTGCACAAGTCGGCCGGCGCCCGTCGACTTGACGATGACGTAGCGGAATTCGCGCACGTCGGAGAAGCGGCCGTCGGTTCTCACCGTATATTCGAAGGCGTTCTTGCCTGTTACGGGAGGCGCGCCGATCTTGCCGCCGGAGACCTGGACGTTCTGGTCGCGAAGGGCCGAGACCACGTCATCCGATGTCATGCCGTAGGCCGAGAGCTTCTGCGGATCGAGCCAGATGCGCATCGAATACTGGCGCTCGCCGAACACCTGCACGTCGCCGACGCCATCGAGGCGCACCAGCGTGTCGCGGATGCGGTTGCGGGCGTAGTTGGAGACGTAGAGCTGGTCGTAGCGGTGCGAGGGCGAGAGAAGGTGCACGACCATCATCAGGTCGGGCGAGCTCTTGTCGGTGGTGACGCCGAGGCGCTGCACCTCTTCAGGAAGTCGGGGCAGGGCGATCGAGACGCGGTTCTGGACGAGCACCTGCACCTTGTCGAGATCGGTGCCGAGCTTGAAGGTGATGGTCAGCGACATGGCGCCATCGGCGCTGGAATAGGAGGACATGTAGAGCATGTCCTCGACGCCGTTGATCTGCTGCTCCAGCGGCGTGGAGACCGTATCGGCGATGGTCTGCGGGTCGGCGCCCGGATAGGAGGTGCGCACGACGATGGTCGGTGGCGCGATCTCGGGATACTGCGACACCGGCAGCTGGGTGTAGGCGATGCTGCCGACGACGAGGAGCACGATCGAGATGACCGCCGCGAAAATCGGGCGGTCGACGAAGAAATGAGCGAACCTCATTGTGGCGTCTCCGTCGCGGCGTTATCCGGCGGCGTGTCGCGCCGTTCCTGCGGCAGTTCGGTCATCTGTGGCGTGATGGTGGCGCCGGGGCGGGCGCGCATCAGGCCGTTGACGATGATCGTCTCGGAGCCATCGAGGCCTTCGCGGATGACGCGGTAGCCGTAGAGACGCGGGCCGGGGCGCACGGGCTTGGTCGATACCTTGCCGTCGGTGCCGACGACGAAGACGACGCGTTCGTTCTGGTCGGAGCCGATCGCCTCGTCGGGCACGAGGATCGCCTTGTACTTGTTGGACGCCTCCACCTGCACGCGGCCGAAGAGGCCGGGCTGCAGGATCAGGTCGGGATTGGCGAGGCGAGCGCGGATGCGGATCGTGCCGCTCTCGTTGTCGATGCGGTTTTCGGCGAAGTCGAGCTTGCCGGTGAAGGGCTTGGCGGTCGGGTCGGAGATCGTCACCGTCACAGGCACGCCGCCGCCGCCCAGCTGCAGATCCTTGCCGAGCTTGCGCGCCGTGTCGGCGAAGTTCAGCAGGCGGCGTTCATCGACGTCGAAGTAGAAATCGATCGGGTCCAGCGACACGATGGTCGTCAGGATCGTCTGGTCGGCCTGCACGAGATTGCCTGTCGAGATCAGGCGGCGGTCGATGCGGCCGCTGAGCGGTGCTGATATCGTGGTGTATTCCATGTCGAGGGCCGCACGGTCGGCGGTTGCCTGGGCGCCGCGAACGTTGGCCTGCGCGGAGAGCCACTCGCGGCGGCGATCGTCGAGTGTCGAGACCGACTGGCTGCCACTGGTGGCAAGGCTCTGCGCGCGATTGAACTGCGCCTCGGCATAGGTCTGGGTGGATTTGGCGACTTCGAGCGCGGCGTTGGCCTCGTTGAGCGCGGTGACGAAGGGGCGCTGGTCGATGACGAAGAGCTTGTCGCCCTTCTTCACCAGCGCGCCGTCGGTGAAATCGACCTCGTTCAGATAGCCGCCGACGCGAGCGCGCACCGAGACCTCGTCGACTGCCTGGAAGCGGCCGATGAACTCGTCGTTGTCAATGACATCGCGCACCACGGGCTTGGCCACGGTGACGGGCGGCGGGGGCGGAGATGCGGCCTGCTGGGCGGATGAGGCGAGGGGTAAGAACGCGACGCTGCTGAAGGCCAAGACGTATCGAAGCGAGAAAGGCATGGCGGCTCCCCATTCGGGCGGCCAAACACGCCGCCATGACTATGCTGAAAGAATGCGTTTCATGTCAGGCGGTACTCGAGCGACTGTGTGTCGCTCGCCTATTTCTAATGCTGTCTTGCGTTCGTGGCGCTGATAGCGCTCACGACTTGCATGCCGTTGAGATCGATTGGCCGGGAAGGTCTCCACCCGGTAAGCCTCTGGATTTCCATATAAACGGGTGTCTTGACGAAAAGCAAATCCCGGTGGGTTGAAATTGTCGAGGTCAATGAAATCAGGGAGAGCATCGCAGAAGCGTCAACGCTCACGGGTTTCGGCGACATGTTCGTTAGCCGGGTGCGACAATTTGGCCGCACATTAGCAATAATCAAGCGAAGGTGACTTGTATGTTGCACCTGCTCAATATATCTAGGCACATTATAAGTGTGCTTACTATTCGCGCAGTCTTCAATGAACAGCAATCCGACCCTCGGCTTCCTCCTCCATGATGTCGCACGTCTGCTTCGAAAGCGTTTCGAGCAGCGGGCGAGATGTCTTGGGCTGACGCGGTCGCAATGGCAGACGCTGGCGTATCTCTCCAACAATGAGGGGATACACCAGGGCGGGCTGGCGGAGATGCTGGAGATCGAGCCGATCACACTTGTACGCATTCTCGACAAGCTCGCCGAACGCGGGCTGATCGAGCGCCGCCAGCACCCGACGGACCGCCGGATCTGGCTGCTTTACATGCGCGAGGAGGCACATCCGCTTCTGGCGGAAATGCGCGGACTTGGCGATGTGACGCGAGGCGAAGCCCTGGAGGATGTTTCCGCCGAAGAGCGGGAGCAGCTTTTCCAGATCCTGTCGCAGATGAAGACCAACCTAGTGCAGGCCTGCCGGACCCCCCTGGCATTGGCCGAAAACGAGACCAACCATGGCTGATAAAACTCCCCTGCGCGTCGTGTCCGACGCCGATGCCAAAACTGCTGTCGAAACGAACGAGGTTTCTCCCCGCGAGGAAACCGTCGCCGAGGCGCCATCGTCCACTCCGGCGCCCGTCACCACTGTGGCGCCACCCGTGACCACGCCCCCGCGCCGCAAGCGCAGCATGACCCGGCCGGTGCTGTTTGCACTGCTGCCCGTCGCGCTCGTTATCGGCGGTTATTACTACGTCAATGGCGGCCAGGTGATGTCGACCGACAACGCCTACATCAAGTCCGACATGGTTGGGCTGACGACCGACGTTTCCGGCATCGTCGACACGATCAACGTGCATGAAAACGAAGCGGTGAAGCAGGGTCAGGTGCTGTTCAGTCTTCGCCAGGACGTGTTCAAGATCGCACTCGATGGCGCCAAGGCGCAGCTCGGCGCCGTGCGCAACCAGATCCTAAACCTGGAAGCAAGCTACCAGCAGTCGCTCGCCGAGATCACCCAGGCCGAGGCCGATATCCCGTATTTCCAGACCGAATTCGACCGCCAGCAGAACCTGCTGAACAGCTCCGCGGCCACCCGCACGGCGTTCGACCAGGCAAAGCATAACCTGCAGGCCGGTCAGCAGAAGGTCGCTGTCGCGAAGGCGCAGGCTGCCGCCACGCTCGCCCAGCTCGGCGGCAATGCCGACCAGCCGGCCGAGCAGAACCCGCTCTATCTCGAAGCCAAGGCCAAGGTCGACGACGCGCAGCGTCAGCTCGATCACAGCGTCGTCCGGGCGCCGTTCGATGGCATCGCCACCAATGTCAACGCGCTGCAGCCAGGCTCCTATCTCGAAGCATCGACACAAGCCTTCTCGCTGGTCGCGACCAACAATCTGTGGATCGATGCCAGCCCGAAAGAAACCGAGCTCACCTATGTGAAGCCCGGCCAGACGGCCACCATCTATGTCGACACCTATCCGGGTGTGACCTGGAAGGGCAAGGTCGAGAGCATCAGCCCGGCTTCCGGCTCCAGCTTCTCGCTGCTGCCGGCGCAGAACACGACCGGCAACTGGGTCAAGGTCGTGCAGCGTATCCCGATGCGGGTCAGCATCGAGGATGCAGCCGGCAAGCCGCCGCTTCGCGTCGGCATGAGCACGGTCGTTGATGTCGATACCGGCCATGCACGCGGCCTGCCGGATTTCGTGTCCAAGCTTCTGGGCCGCTCGGGCGGAGATCATGAGTAACGCTGCCTCCGCGCCCTTCGTCCCGGTTGCCAACCGCGGCATGATCACGGCCTGCGTCATTCTGGCCGTCATCATGCAGGCGCTGGATACGACGATCGCCAACGTTGCACTGCCCTACATCCAGGGCAGCGTTTCGGCGAGCGCCGACCAGATCAACTGGGTTCTGACCTCCTACATCGTCGCGGCCGCCATCATGACGCCGCCGTCGGGCTTTCTTGCCGCCAAGTTCGGCCGCAAGAAGGTGCTGCTGACGGCGATCACCGGCTTCGTCGTGGCGTCCGTGCTCTGCGGTCTGGCGCAATCGCTGAACCAGATTGTCGGCTTCCGCTTGTTGCAGGGCCTGTTCGGCGCATCGCTGGTGCCGCTGTCGCAGGGAATTCTGCTCGACATCTACACGCCGGAAGAACGCGGCTCCGCCATGGCCTTGTTCGGCGTGTCGGTCATGGTCGGGCCGGTGCTCGGGCCCGTCATCGGCGGCTGGCTGACCGACAACATCAGCTGGCGCTGGGTGTTCTATATCAACGTGCCGATCGGGGCGCTCGCCTTTGCCGGCATCATGATCTACGTCACCGAGACGAAGCTGGATGCGCTTGCCAAGCTCGACTGGTTCGGCTTCGGGATGATGAGCCTCGGCATCGCATCGCTGCAGCTCTTCCTCGATCGCGGCGAACAGCTCAACTGGTTCGCCTCGGGCGAGATCATGATCGAGGCGATCATCTGTGCCGCAGCCTTCTATCTGCTCGTCGTGCACACGCTGACGGCGGAGAAATCCTTCGTCAATCCGAAGCTGTTTCTCGACCGGAACTTCTCCGTCAGCATGATCTTCATCTTCGTGATCGGGATCACCTATCTCGCCTCTCTGGCGCTGATGACGCCCTATCTGCAGACGCTGATGGGCTATCCCGTCATCACCGCGGGTATCGTCATGGGGCCGCGCGGGATGGGCACGATGCTGTGCATGTTCATCGTCGGGCGGTTGATCGGCAAGGTGGATACGCGCCTGCTTCTGGTGCTCGGCCTCGGGCTGACGGCGTGGGCGATGTACGACATGACCGGCTGGACGCCCGATGTCTCGCAGTGGACGATCGTCTCTGTCGGCTTCATCCAGGGCGCCGGTCTCGGCTTCCTGTTCGTGCCGCTGACGACGATCGCGTTTTCGACGCTGCCGGCGGAGATGCGCGGCGACGGCACCGGTCTCTACAACCTGTCGCGAAACATCGGCTCGAGCGTAGGGATCTCCATCGTCTCGGCGCTTTTGGTCGAAAACGCGCAGGTGAACCACGAGAATATCGCCGCCTATGTCACGCCGTTCAACCACGCCTTCGATGCGGCGGCCGCGCAGGGGATGAGCCCGCTCACCGCCGCCGGTCGCGCGGCGCTGAACGAGCTGATCACGCTGCAATCGACGATCATCGCCTATATCGATGATTTCAAGCTGCTGATGATCATGTCGCTGGCGGTCATTCCGCTGGTGCTGTTGCTGCGCAAGCCCAAGGTGGCGCCTGTCATGGACCACAGCGCCGTGATGGAATGATCAGCGAAACGGCTTGCTGAGATAGCGAGACCCCGAAATGCCGAAGCGCCATGGTGCTTCGGCATTTTTCGTTATGCCGATGCGTTTTCCGCTGACGATCTGCGCCGGTGCAGTCGGCGTCAGTGAATAGGGGGCGTGGTCGAGCAGGCGATCATTGAGGGCGATGGTGACGTCGAGCGCCTGGCAGAGCTTGCCGGGACCGCTGCAGAGCTGTGTGAGCGCGTCCGCGCCACGGCGTTCGATCATCGTGGCGATGCCGATTTCGGGCTCGATGGCGCGGATCAGCACGGCGGAGCCCGGGGTGCACACGAAGTTCAGGCACCAGTGCATGCCGTAGATGCGGTAGATATAGACATTGCCCGGTTTGCCGAACATGGCGCCGTTGCGCTGTGTCGGGCCGCGAAAGCTGTGGGAGGCCTCGTCATCGGGGAAATAGGCCTCGGTCTCGACGATGCGTCCGCCGATGCCGCCGACGGTGAGGCGGCAGGCAAGCAGATCGCGGGCGACCGAGATCGCATCGCGCTCGAAGAAGCGGGTGAGGGCTTCGCCCGCAATCGGTGCCGCGCCGAGCGCGCCTGTCCTGTCATCCATATGATCTATCGGCCGGGCTTCGGATCGTGCAGCGGGATCGACGAGCCGGTGACGGAGACCGGGTCGCTTGCGGGGAAGGTGTCTTCGAGGCCTTCGTCCAGTTCCTCTTCCAGCGTCGCCGCATCCTTGCTGTGCGGCCCGTCGCCGGCCGAGCTGTCATGCGCCGCGAGCAGCAGGTGGCGGGCGTGAGAGACGGCGTTGTCGCGGGTCAGGCCGGGTGTCGCAGCATTATAAAGCGTCACGGCAATGCTGTTTCCGGTCTTGTCGCCGAACATGACGGTAAAGCCGCCCTCGCGTGCATTCACTGTTATGTCTGTGATGGTCATGGTTTTGCTCCCGATGATGGGTTTGCCGAGGTCTTGATCGTATGCCTATGTTTGCCTCGCGAACACCTTCGTCAACCACTCGATGAAGACGCGGACGCGGGGCGAGAGCTGGCGGTTTCGGGGATAGAGCAGCGAGACCGGTGTTCTCGTCAGCGGATAGTCTTGCAGGATGGGCACGAGTTCGCCGCTGTCGATATAGCGCTGGGCATGGTAGCGCGGCACCTGGATGATGCCGAGGCCGAGGCGCGCCGCCGCGTGGAAGCTTTCGGCGGCGTTGACTGATAGCGTCGCGGGCAAGGTGACGTTGCGGATCTGGCCGCCGACGAGGAATTCGAGCGGCGCCAGCGCGCCGGTTGCGCTGGAGTGGAAGCCGACCATGCGGTGGCCGTCGAGCCGGTCGGGATGCTCCGGCGTTCCATAGCGCGCGAGGTAGGAAGGCGAGGCGAGCGTGACTTCCTCCAGCATCGCCACGCGGCGGGCGACCATGTCGCTATCGGCGGGAATGCCGACCCTCAGCACGCAGTCGATGCCCTCGCGCACGAGATCGACGAGACGGTCGCCCTCGCTCATATAGAGTTCAATATCGGGATAGGCTTCGAGGAAGGACGGCAGGTTGGGCAGCACGAAATGGCGCGCCAGCGTGCCATGCACATCGACGCGCAGCATGCCTTTCGGCTTGGCGCCTGCGAATGCGCCTTCCGCGTCCTCGATATCCGAGAGGATCGAGAGGCAGCGGCGGTAGTAGGCTTCGCCGTCGAGCGTCGGGCTCACATGCCGCGTCGTTCGCTGCAGCAGGCGAACGCCGAGGCGGGCCTCCAATTGCTTGACGGCGTCGGTCACCGTCGAGCGCGGCAGGCCGGTATCTTCGGCGGCGGCGGTGAAGCTGCGTCGCTCGACGATACGGCAAAAGACGCGCATGGCATCGAATCTGTCCATCTATCTGTTCGCTATATCCGGATAGTGATGGCGAATAATGGATGATTATCCGCCGTGAGAAAAGCGGCATCTTCTTTCCAACGGCGCGATATCGCGCTTCCAAGCAAGGAGAACGACAATGACGGTTTCGGAAAACAGGGTTGCGATCGTGACCGGCGCATCCAGAGGTATTGGTGCGGCGATTGCCGATCGGCTTGCGCGCGACGGATTCACCGTCGTGATCAACTATTCCGGCAACGCCGCGCCGGCAGAGGAACTGGCTGTTGCCATCGAAAAGCGCGGCGGCAAGGCGCTGACGGCGAAGGCCGATGTCAGCGATGCGGAAGCCGTGCGGCGGATGTTCGATGCGGCCGAGGCAGCATTCGGTGGCGTCGACGTGCTTGTCAACAATGCCGGGATCATGGCGCTTTCCTCGATCGCTGATGCCGACGACGCGCATTTCCAGCGAATTATGGACGTCAATCTGAAGGGCACGTTCAACACGCTGCGCGAGGCCGGCAAGCGGCTGCGTGATGGCGGCCGGATCGTCAATTTCTCGACGTCGGTGGTCGGGCTGAAGCTCGAGACCTACGGTGTCTATGCCGCGACCAAGGCCGCCGTCGAGACGATGACGGGGATCATGGCCAAGGAAATGCGCGGTCGCAACATCACCATCAACGCGATTGCGCCGGGCCCGACGGCCACCGATCTGTTCTTCAACGGCAAGTCCGAGGAGCTGGTGGCGCGGATGGCGAAGATGAACCCGCTGGAGCGGCTGGGCACGCCAGAGGATATTGCCGCGGCCGTCTCGTTCCTCGTTGGTCCCGATGGCTCCTGGATCAACGGCCAGGTGCTGCGCGCCAATGGCGGTATGATCTGATTTGTGTCTTGGGGAGGGCGGCCTTCGGGCCGCTCGCCTTCGAGCGGTGCCTTGTTGTGGATATTAGGCGTTGAAAAATTCCAGCGTTTTTAAGGGGATAGGGTTGTGCTCCGTCTTGAAGCGGCGGGGCCGCAATATCCCCTTACATTTGCATCATGATTGTCTATATTAGCAATGTAGGGATGTGCGGGACTCCTCCAATCCTACGCATCAGACCTCAATAACTGCCGAGCCATTGTTCCCTGGTGACCCGGCAGAGAGTGAAAGAAGAAATGGCAAAACACATGGTTGCGGCCCGTTGAAGGTAAACGCCTCGCGGGCCGCAGTTCTGTCAGTGGGCATCCAGCTTGGCGTCGGTCAGAAGCTTGACCATCCAGTCGACGAAGACGCGGACCTTGTTGCTGAGGTGACGGTTCGGGGGATAGACGATGTAGAGCCCGAGCGGCTCGCGATTCCACTCCGGCAGCACCTGTATCAGCTCGCCACTCTCCAACTCATTGCGGATCATGAAGCGCGGTAACTGCGCGATGCCAAGCCCTCTGGTGGCTGCCGTCACGAACGTCCTGCTGTCGTTGACCGAGACGAGGTAACGCGGATTGATCTCCAACTCCTCGTTGTCCTTGCGAAACTCGAACGGAAGCGTCCGGTTGGTCTGTGCGCGGAAATAGCTTACGGAATAGTGATCGTTTTCAAGGTCTTCCGGTCTGTTCGGTATCCCGTATTTCTCGATATAGAGAGGTGAGGCGCAAGTGATGAGCTCCACCTCCGATACACGGCGCGCAATCAAGGATTGGTCGGCCGGGGTGCCGGCGCGCAGCGCGCAGTCGACGTTCTCGGCGAGGTAATCCACGGTGCGGTCGCCGACGCCGAGGTCGATGCGGATATCGGGATATTTCTGATAGAAATCGCAAAGCGCCGGCACGACGATCCAGTCGGCGAAGGCGCCGGCCATCTCGACGCGCAGACGCCCGTTCGGAAGCCCCTGTGAGTTGGTGAGGCTGCCATCGAGCTCGGCGATCTCGGAAACGATCTGGGCCGCGCGTTCGTAGTAGAGCGCGCCGTCGGTCGTCACCATCACGCGGCGGGTGGTGCGGTTGAGGAGCTTGGTGTGCAGATGCGCTTCAAGCCCCTGGATGAGATTGGTCACCGTCGCCTTGGGCATCGAGAGCGTGTCGGCGGCCCGTGTGAAATTGCCTGTCTCCACGACGCGAATGAAAGCGCGCATTGCCGAGAGCTGGTCCATCGGAATTCACCTGAGTAGGTTGCAGTGCGGTATTGTTCGAAATCCGGAACAGTGTAATCGTATTGAGGCTTCTTATTCCGTGAGTGGAATAACAATATCTTTTTTTCAGAAATTGCAAGCCGTCGCCTTGGGCAATATGTTGCAACGGCAACATTACACCCGCGACGCAAGGATCGATACGATGACGGTGCAAGTGAAAGACATGGTGTTTGACAAGGTGGCCATTGGCCCCGTGTCGACGCGTATCTATCAGGGCGCCGAATACGGCAAGGGTTCGCCGATCGTGTTGTACTTCCACGGCGGCGCGTTCCAGTCTTCCGGGCTGCAGGACAATGCGGTTGCGGAAGCGATTGCAAGTGCCGGCGCGATCGTGGTTGTCGCGGATTACAACGCTCCCATGGGCGGGGTCTTCCCGAAGCCTCTCGAAGTCGGCTACTCGCTGTTTTCCTACATGGCCAACAAGCGCGCCTCGGGTCTCGGTGACCGCAACTCCGCGCTGCTGGTTGCCGGCGAGGAAGCGGGTGGCAACATCGCCGCCAGCGTGGCATTCAAGGCTCGCGATCACTATGCCGATGCCCTTGATGGCCAAGTTCTGATCTCCCCGCTGGTCGATCCGTTCATGGGATCGTCGTCGATGCGCGAAGCCGACAGCATCGGCATGCGCGAGCGTTGGGCCGCGGGGTGGAGCCATTATCTCAGCGGCGGCGGGTGCCATCCTTATGCGGCGCCGTGCCTCTGTTCACGCATCTCGGGGGTCGCGCCCGCACTGATCTTCACCGCGAAGGACGATCCCCTTCGTGATGAGACGCTTGGGTTCGCCGATCGCCTGAAACAGGCCGGCGTACCAGTTCGTCAGCATGTCGCTCCCGCCGGGGCAAGCTGGCCTTCGATTTACGGCGGGACGTCCGACAAGCCTCCGGGTTGGCGCGAAAGCATCACCCAAGAATTCGGAAGCTTCGTTCGCGACATGCGAAGGCAACCCGTACCTTTGAAGACCTGATCAATACACGGCCGTGGGGGCCGTAAGGAGAATACAAATGACGTCCAGTAAGAAGCGCTGGGCCCTTGTGGGCGCCGGTCTGAGCCTTGTTGCGTCCGTTTCAGCCGCAGCACTGTTTTTCGAACTGCCGATGAGCGGCACCGCGACTGCCGCAACCGCCGAAGCGCAGGCCGCTCCGCCGGCCGTGCCCGTTACCGTCGCTCTCGTCGTCAGCCGCGACGTCACCGAATGGGAGCAGTTTTCCGGCCGGCTCGAAGCCGTCGATCGCGTGCAGATCCGCTCGCGTGTCGCCGGCGCCGTCCAGTCGGTGCATTTCCGCGAAGGCGCGCTGGTGAAGGCTGGCGATCTGCTCTTCACCATCGATCCGGCACCTTACCAGGCAGCCGTATCGCAGGCAGAGGGTCAGGTGGCGTCAGCGGAAGCCAAGATGAATCTCGCGCAGATCGAGCTTGATCGCGGCCGCAGGCTTTCAGACAACCGGACGATTTCGCAGAGCGATCTCGACCAGCGTCAGAACGCATTCACCGAAGCGCAGGCCGGTCTTCGCACCGCGCAGGCCGCCCTTCGCTCGGCTCAGCTCGAGCTCGGCTATACCGAGGTCAAGGCACCGGTTGCCGGTCGTGTCGGCAAGCTCGAAGTCACCGTCGGTAATCTGGTCGCGGCCGGATCGGCCTCGTCGGAGCTGGCCTCGCTCGTCTCCGTCGATCCGATCTACGCCAGCTTCAGCGCCAGCGAAGGCATGGTCGCCAAGGCGCTTGCTCAGCTTCCCGCCGCCGATGGCGCGGTTCCGGCCCTTGAACAGATCCCTGTCGAAGTCGGCACGCTTGCCGATCAGGGCACGCCGATCAAGGGCAAGCTGCAGCTGATCGACAACCAGGTGGATGCCTCCAGCGGCACGATCGGCGTTCGCGCCGTGTTCGATAATCCCGGTGGCAAGCTGATCCCGGGCCAGTTCGTGCGGGTTCGCATGGGCCAGCCGAAGGCCGAGAACAAGATCCTCGTCAGCGAACGTGCGATCGGCACCGACCAGGACAAGAAGTTCGTCTTCGTGGTCGATGGCGAGAACAAGGTCAGCTACCGGCCGGTGCAGCTCGGCATTGCCGAGGGTGGTGACCGCGTGATCGAAAACGGCCTTGCCGTCGGCGACAAGATCGTCGTCAACGGTTTGCAGCGCATTCGTCCGGGCGCGGTGGTCGCACCGCAGATGGAAGAAAAGGTCGCGGCCAAGTAATAGGCAGACCCCTCCCCAACCCCTCCCCACAAGGGGGAGGGGCTAGGTGGCCGCTCGGCCACGGAGGGCTTTTACAGCATCCAGTTCTACCCCTACCGGCGGTATCCCAACCGCCGGAGAGGGTCGTTGCATCCCAAATTTCATCCCGGAGAGGGCTTTGAAATGAATATCTCCAGATTCTTTGTCGACCGCCCGGTGTTTGCCGGGGTGCTATCGGTCCTCATCGTGGTCGCCGGCCTGATCGGCATGCGATCGCTGCCGATTTCCGAGTATCCGGAAGTTGTTCCGCCATCGATCGTCGTGCGCGCCACCTATCCCGGCGCCAACCCGAAGGTCATCGCCGAAACCGTCGCCACGCCGCTCGAAGAGCAGATCAACGGCGTCGAGGGCATGCTCTACATGTCCAGCCAGGCGACATCCGACGGCGTGATGACGCTGACGGTCACCTTCAAGCTCGGCACCAATCCCGACCAGGCGCAGCAGCTGGTGCAGAACCGCGTCTCACAGGCAGAACCCCGCCTGCCGACGGAAGTCCGCGCACTCGGCATCACGACAGTCAAGAGTTCGCCCGACCTGATGATGGTGGTGAACCTGACATCGCCGGACAATCGCTACGACATCACCTATCTGCGCAACTATGGCGTCCTGAACGTCAAGGACCGGCTTGCCCGCATCGAGGGCGTCGGCCAGGTGCAGATCTTCGGGTCGGGCGACTATTCGATGCGCGTCTGGATCGATCCGCAGAAGGCGGCCGAGCATAATCTGGCGGCGAGCGACATCACCAATGCCATCCGTGCCCAGAACGTGCAGGCCGCTGCCGGCACGATCGGCGCTTCGCCGACGCTGACCGGTGTCGATATCCAGCTGAATGTCAACGCCCAGGGTCGTCTGCAGACGCCCGAGGAGTTCGGCAACATCATCGTCAAGAGTGGCGCCAATGGTGAGATCACGCGTCTGCGCGATGTCGCGCGCGTCGAACTCGGTGCCTCGGACTACTCGCTGCGCTCGCTGCTCGACAGCAAGTCGGCGGTGGCTATCCCCGTGTTCCAGGCTCCCGGCTCCAACGCCATCACCATCTCGGACCAGGTCATCAAGACCATGGACGAGCTGCAGCTGGCGATGCCTGAAGGCGTGAAGTACGAGATCGTCTACGATACCACACAGTTCGTCCGCGCTTCGATCGAGAAGGTCGTCGACACGCTGCTCGAAGCCATCGCGCTCGTCGTCATCGTCGTCATCCTGTTCCTGCAGACATGGCGCGCCTCGATCATTCCGCTGATCGCGGTTCCGGTCTCGATCATCGGCACCTTCGCGGTCATGTATGTCTTCGGCTTCTCGATCAACGCGCTCAGCCTGTTCGGGTTGGTGCTTGCGATCGGTATCGTCGTGGACGACGCGATCGTCGTTGTCGAAAACGTCGAACGCAACATCGAGAATGGCCTGTCGCCGCGCGATGCGACGTACAAGGCCATGAAGGAAGTGTCCGGCCCGATCATCGCGATCGCGCTGGTTCTGGTGGCTGTGTTCGTGCCGCTGGCCTTCATCACCGGCCTGTCGGGTCAATTCTATCGCCAGTTCGCGCTGACGATCGCGATCTCGACCGTGATTTCCGCTATCAACTCGCTGACGCTTTCCCCGGCTCTAGCCGCCCTTCTTCTGAAGGGCCATCATGCGCCGAAGGATTGGCTGACGCGCGGCATGGACTTCGCTTTCGGCTGGTTCTTCCGCGGCTTCAACCGCGCCTTCAGCGCCAGCTCCAATGCCTATGGCAAGGGCGTCGGCGGTCTGGTGTCGCGCAAGAGCATCGTCATGGTCATCTATCTGGCGCTTGCCGGTGCGACCTATGGCCTGTTCAACGCTGTTCCCGGCGGCTTCGTGCCGGCGCAGGACAAGCAGTACCTGATCGGCTTCGCGCAGCTGCCCGACGCCGCCAGCCTCGACCGCACCGAAGACGTGATCAAGCGGATGAGCGATATCGCCCTTGCAACGCCCGGCGTCGAACACGCCATCGCGTTCCCCGGCCTGTCGATCAACGGCTTCACCAACGGCTCGAACGCCGGTGTCGTCTTCGTCAAGCTGAAGTCCTTCGAGGAACGCAAGACGCCCGATCTTTCCGGCGGAGCGATCGCCATGACGCTCAACCAGAAATTCGGCGCGATCCAGGATGCGTTCATCGCCATGTTCCCGCCGCCGCCGGTCCAGGGTCTGGGCACGACGGGTGGTTTCAAGCTGCAGCTCGAAGACCGGGCGGGCCTGGGCTACAACGCGCTGGACGAGGCGACCAAGGCCTTCCTCGCCAAGGCCTACCAGACGCCTGAACTGGCCGGCCTGTTCTCGAGCTACCAGATCAACGTGCCGCAGCTCTATGCTGACCTCGATCGCGCCAAGGCCGAACAGCTCGGCGTGTCGGTGACCGATGTCTTCGAAACGCTGCAGATCTATCTCGGTTCGCTCTACGTCAACGACTTCAACGCATTCGGCCGCACCTATAGCGTCCGCGTGCAGGCAGACGCGCAGTTCCGCGCCCATGCCGATGATATCGGCCAGCTGAAGGTGCGTTCGGCGTCGGGGCAGATGATCCCGCTGTCGGCACTCCTCAAGGTCGATGCCACGACGGGACCGGAACGCACGACCCGCTACAACGGCTTCCTTGCCGCCGACATCAACGGCGGTCCGGCACCGGGCTTCTCGTCCGGGCAGGCACAGGCAGCCATCGAGCGGATCGCCGACGAAACGCTGCCGAAGGGCATCGGCTTCGAGTGGACGGATCTGACCTACCAGCAGATTCTGGCCGGCAGCTCGGGCGTGCTTGTCTTCCCGCTGGCGCTGCTGCTCGTCTATCTCGTGCTGGCTGCCCAGTATGAAAGCCTGACGCTGCCGTTGGCGATCATCATGATCGTGCCGATGGGCGTGCTGGCGGCCTTGACGGGCGTCTGGCTCACCGGTGGAGACAACAACATCTTCACCCAGATCGGCCTGATCGTCCTTGTCGGTCTTTCGGCGAAGAACGCGATCCTGATCGTGGAATTCGCCCGCGAGCTGGAATTCGAAGGTCGTACGCCTGTTCAGGCGGCGGTCGAGGCCAGCCGCTTGCGTCTGCGCCCGATCCTGATGACGTCGATGGCGTTCATCATGGGTGTCGTGCCGCTCGTCGTATCGACCGGCGCGGGTGCCGAGATGCGTGCCGCCATGGGTGTGGCGGTGTTCTCCGGCATGATCGGCGTCACCTTCTTCGGCATCTTCATGACGCCGGTGTTCTACGTGCTGATCCGCAAGCTGGCGGGCAACCGTCCGCTGGTGCAGCACAAGGACGACGACCACAACGGCCACGGTGGGGCCGAGGTGATCCGGATGGCGGCCGAATAGGCTACCGACGCACATAGATAGAGCAAAGGGCGGGACGCGAGTTCCGCCCTTTTTGTTTTGGAAGAGCGGTCAGTCGATGATGAACATCTTGGCGCCGGATGTCGTCCTGGACCGGTGCGCTGCGTCGCCATGGTCGGAGACCGTGTATCCCATTCCCGGCTTCATCACGAAGCTGCGGCCGTCCTTCAGCTCGCTCGTCACCTCTCCCTCCAGCACATAGACGATGTGGCCGCGGTCGCACCAGTGGTCGGCCAGGTAGCCCGGCGAGAGCTCGACGATGCGCATGCGGACATCGCCGTTGTTCAGCATTCTCCATGTGGCCGTTCCGGTTTCGCCCTTGTGTTCGATGGCCGGCAGCGCATGCCAATCGAGCGAGGTGTAGGGAAGCGGGGGAAGTTTCATCCTGGGGATCCTTGCGCGTTTCGTCGGCTCGGGTTCACGGATCCGGCGCGGTATGTCCAGCATTTTGTTTGCTATGCAGCATGGTTTTTTGAGCTTGCATCGGCGCGGGCGGCCCTATCAACTGAGAGGGGATACGGGTGGTTACTGCTTCGCCGCCTGTCACGAGAGGAGGTTCCATGCATATCGCTATCATCGGCGCTGCCGGCATGATCGGGCGCAAACTCACCGAACGGCTGGTGTCCGACGGGCAACTGTCCGGACAGACGATCGGGCGGCTGACGCTGGTCGATGTCGTGGCGCCGGCAGCGCCGGTCGGCTTTGTAGGGCGGGTGGATGCGAGTGCGGCCGATATCTCGCAGCCGGGGCAGGCGGCGCTGATCGTCGGGTCGCGGCCGGATATCATCTTCCACCTCGCGGCCATCGTTTCGGCGGAGGCCGAGCTCGATTTCGAGAAGGGCTACGGCATCAATCTCGAGGGGACGCGAGCGCTGTTCGAGGCGATCCGTCTGGCACATCTGCAGGATGGGTATCGTCCCTGCGTGGTCTTCACCTCCTCCATCGCCGTCTTCGGCGCGCCGATGCCCGATGTCATCCCCGACGATTTCAATCTGACGCCGCTGACGAGCTACGGCACGCAGAAGGCGATGAGCGAGCTTTTGCTCGCCGATTATACGAGGCGCGGCTTCATCGACGGTATCGGCATTCGCTTGCCGACGATTTGCGTCCGGCCGGGCAAGCCGAACAAGGCGGCCTCCGGTTTCTTCTCCGGAATCATCCGCGAGCCGCTTTCCGGCCAGCCGGCCATTCTTCCGGTGCCGGATACGGTTCGCCACTGGCATGCGTCGCCGCGCTCGGCGGTCGGCTTTCTCATTCACGCCGCGAGCATCGATCTCGAACCGCTCGGCGCGCAGCGAAGCCTGACCATGCCCGGTGTCAGCGCCTCGGTCGGTGAGCAGATCGAAGCCTTGAGGGCGATCGCGGGCGACAAGGCCGTGGCGCTGATCCGGCGGGAGCCGGACGAACTGGTGATGAGGATCGTCGGCGGGTGGGCGCGGGCCTTCGCGCCGGAGCGGGCGACGCGCCTCGGCTTCGTCGCCGAGACGAGCTTCGAAGAGATCATTCGCGTGCATATAGAAGATGAAATGGAAGGCAGAATTCAATGAGCAGTCAACAACGGGCGATCGCGTTTCTGGGCACCGGACTGATGGGCGCGCCGATGGTTCGGCGTCTGCTCGATGCCGGATTTGCCGTCACCGCCTGGAACCGCGACATCGCCAAGGCCGAGGCGCTGAGGGTCGATGGTGCCGCAGTCGCGACGACAGCGGCTTTGACCGTTGAAGGAGCGTCGGTCGTCTTCACCATGCTCAGCGATGGCAATGCAGTTGGCGACGTCCTGTTTTCGCAAGGTGTGGCACAGGCGCTCGCGCCCGGCGCGGTCGTCATCGATTGCAGCTCGATCACGCCTGAGGCGGCGCGCGATCATGCGGCGAGGCTCAGTGAACGCGGCATCCGCCATCTCGATGCGCCGGTTTCCGGTGGCGTCGTCGGCGCTTCGGCCGGTACGCTGGCGATCATGGCGGGCGGTAGCGCCGATGTCGTCGATGCGTTGAGCGACGTGTTTTCCGCGCTCGGACGGGTGACGCATGTGGGGCCGAGCGGTACGGGCCAGCTCGCCAAGCTCGGCAACCAACAGATCGTGGCGATCACCATCGGCGCCGTCGCCGAGGCGATGATGCTGGTCGAGGCCGGTGGTGGTTCGCCAGAGGCGTTTCGCCGGGCCATCCGGGGCGGCTTTGCCGAGAGCCGAATTCTTGAGATTCACGGTCAACGTATGGTGGAGCGCAATTTCGGCGGCGCGGGCCCTTCGAGGCTGCAGCTGAAGGATCTCAACAACATCGTCGCCGAGGCAAATAGCCTGGCGCTGACCTTGCCGCTGACCGAGGCCGTGCGCGCCGAGTTCGCCGCGTTCGTCGAGGATGGCAATGGCGATACGGATCACAGCGGCTTGCTGTTGCAACTGGAGCGAAAGGCCGGCCGCGAACGCGGAAAATCCTGATGGTCGGTACGGTCCCTGACGAACAATAAATAGTGCTGGCACGCCGGCATGCAATCATTGATAGATTTTTAGGGTGTTCTAATTAATGTCACACTTGGCAATCACTGGTAGGTGATCGTGGTTGCTGGCGGGCACGGGGATGGGTTTCGCTTTGACGTGGCGTGAGGCATGAATGGCTTTGGCATCTAAGAACTCCATACGCTCGGAGCGGGAGTTTCAAGATCTTCTACGGCGTTTGGAGCTTGCGCTCGATGCGTCGCAGATCGGTGTCTGGGAGCATGACCTGCGGTCGAACGAGATCTCCTGGGACGTGCAGATGCATCGCCTCTACCGCACCGGCCAGCGAAGCGGTCCCGTGCCGACATCGATCTGGTCGAACGCGATCCATCCCGATGATCGCGCGCGTGCCACCCAGGAATTCAACGACGCCATCGCCAAGCGCGGCCAGTACAATTCGGAGTTCCGGATCATCTGGCCGGATGGCGAGATCCGCTATATCCGCTCGCGGGCGCATTTCTATGTGAGCGACGAGGGAGCGCCGTCGTTCATCGGCGCGGAATGGGATGTGACCGCCGACGTGCTTCTCAACGCTGAAGCCGCGCGGCAGCGCGAGGTGGCCGAGGCCCGTGCGCTGGCGCTTGAGGAGAGCACGGCGCTGATCGAGCATGCGGCCGCGCACGACTACCTGACCGGCCTGCCGAACCGGCGCTTCTTCGACAAGCGGATCGCGGAGCTCGCGGAAGACGAAACCGTCTCGACGCTGGCGGTGCTGCATCTCGATCTCGACGAATTCAAGCAGATCAATGACAGCTACGGCCACGCTGCCGGCGATGCCGTGCTGCGCGCGGCGGCCTTGCGGATCGCCGCTGTGCTGCCGGAAACCGGGATGGCGGCGCGCATCGGCGGCGACGAGTTCGTCATCGTGCTCGTGAATTTCGAGAGCATGGACGAATTGCGGGAGATTGCGCGCCGTGTGCAGAAGCGGTTGCGCAAGAAGATCCGCTTCGGCCATGAGATGCTGCAATCGGGCAGCTCGATCGGCATTTCATGGTCGGCGGATCGTGGCGACACCAATCTTCTGGCCGAATCCGACATGGCGCTCTACGCGGCGAAAAGCGGCGGGCGCGACCGCATCGAGTTCTTCACGCAGCGGCTGAAGGACGAGCTGATGGGCAAGCGGCGGATCGCCGAGGAGCTCAAGCTGGCGCTGACGGCAGGCGAAATCGTTCCTTATTACCAGCTGCAATTCGACGCCCGCACGCGGGAGATCGTCGGGCTCGAAGCGCTGGCGCGCTGGCGACACAAGGAGAGGGGCATTCTGGCGCCGGCGGATTTCCTGAAGGTCGCCGACGAGCATGGGCTGACAGCGGAGATCGACGCTTCGATCCTTCGGCACGTCCTGAGGGATCGGCGCGAATGGGAGCAGCATGGCTTCGATGTACCGAGGATTTCGGTGAACATCTCCGGCCAGCGGCTTTATGATCCACTTTTGATCAGCGATCTGGAAGCGCTCGATATCCCTGATAATTCGATCGTCTTCGAGCTGATCGAGACGATCTTCCTCGACGACTGCGACGACGAGATGATGCAGAGCGTCGACCGGATCAAGCTGATGGGCATCGAGATCGAGATCGACGATTTCGGCTCCGGCCATGCCTCGCTGATCGGCCTCGTCAGGCTGCGCCCGACGCGCCTGAAGATCGACCGCCAGCTGGTGGATGCAATCGATACGTCCGACGAGCAGCGGCGGGTGGTGAAGTCGATCATCGAAATTGCCAAGGCGCTTGGCGTCAAGGTGATCGCCGAGGGCGTCGAGACCGAGCGGCACGCCGCGACGTTGGCCAAGCTTGGATGCGATGCTCTGCAAGGGTTTGCGCTGAGCCGGCCGGTGCCGGCGGCCGAGATCGACGCAAAGTTTTCGGCGCTGGTCGCGGGTTGAGGATCAGCTTGCCGTGCCGAGTTCACCGCGCGCTTCGAGATACCACTCCACGAAAGCCGCCGCACCCTGTTCGAGCGAGGTGCTTGGCGTGTAGCCGGTCAGCGCCTGCAGCAGATCGGGGCTGGCATAGGTGCGTGGCACGTCGCCTTGCTGCATCGGCAGCATGACGCGCTTGGCCGGATGGCCGAGGGCTTTTTCCACCGTTTCTACGAAGTCGAGCAGGCTGATGGGCTGGCCGCCGCCGATGTTGACGATGCGGAACGGCGCCTGGTGCGACAACGTGTCGACCTTCTCCGATGCGACGCGATTGCTCTCGGCTGGAACGACGGCCGAGAGACGCACAACGGCTTCCACGAGATCGTCGATATAGGTGAAGTCCCGGCTCATCTTGCCTTCGCCGTAGATCTCGATCGGCTGGCCCTCCAGCATGTTCTTCACGAACTTGAAGAGCGCCATATCCGGCCGGCCCCAGGGGCCGTAGACGGTGAAGAAGCGGAAGGCCGTGGTCGGGATCTTGTGGAGATGGGCGTAGCTATGCGCCATCAGCTCCATAGACTTCTTGGTTGCGGCGTAGAAGGTGAGCGGTTCGTCGGCGCGGTCGGTCTCGTGGAAGGGCACGGTCGGATTGGCGCCGTAGATCGAGGAGGTCGAGGCCAGCATGAGGTGGCTGACGCCGATGTTCTTGGCGATCTCCAGGATGTTCCACGAGCCGATCAGGTTCGAGTTCAGATAGGCCTCAGGGTTCTCGTTGCTGTAGCGCACGCCGGCCTGAGCCGCGAGGTGGATCATCACGTCGGGCTTGGCGACTGCGACCGCCTGTTCGACTGCGGCGCGATCCTCCAGCATCGCCGTCACCGGCTTGAAGGCCGGAAACTGGGCGAGGGCGGCGTTGCGCATATGCTTGAGCTTGATGTTGTAATAATGCGTCATGCCATCGAAGCCGGTGACCTCGTGGCCGTCCTGCAGAAGCCGGCGCGCGAGATGGAAGCCGATGAAACCGGCCGTTCCGGTGATGAAATACCGCATGCTCATGCCCTGCTGTTGGTTATGCCTTGCTCTTCTTGCCGACCGCGAAGTAGCTGAAGCCGTGTCTGGTGACTTCGGCGATCGGATAGATGTTGCGTAGATCGACCAGCACCGGCGTCTTGACCAGGGTCTTCAGCCGCTTGAAGTCGAGCGCGCGGAACTCTTCCCATTCGGTGACCAGCACCAGCGCATCGGCGCCTTCAGCGATCTCATACGGGTCGCTACCGTAGACGACCGGGCCGAGCAAGTCTTTCGCCGCGTCCATCCCCTCGGGATCATAGACGTGGACGGTGGCGCCTCCGTCGAGCAGCGCCTGGATGATCGTGATCGAGGGCGCATCGCGCATGTCGTCGGTGTTCGGCTTGAAGGTCAGGCCGAGAATGGCGATCTTCTTGCCGCGCACATTGCCGTCGCAGGCGGCGACCACCTTGCGGCCCATGGCGCGCTTGCGGTTGTCGTTGATGGCGACGGTGGTTTCGATCAGCCGCATCGGGCTGTCGTGATCCTGCGCGGTCTTGACCAGCGCCAACGTGTCCTTGGGGAAGCACGAGCCACCGTAGCCGGGGCCGGCATGCAGGAACTTGTCGCCGATGCGCTTGTCCATGCCGATGCCCTTGGCGACCTTCTGCACGTCGGCGCCGATCTGCTCGCAGAGATCCGCGATCTCGTTGATGAAGGTGATCTTCATGGCCAGGAACGCATTGGCCGCGTACTTGATCAGCTCGGAGGTGCGGCGCTCGCAGAAATAGAGCGGGGCCTCGTTGAGATAGAGCGGGCGGTAGACTTCGCGCATGACCTCGATGGCGCGCGGCTCCTCGGTGCCGAGCACGATGCGGTCGGGGCGCTTGAAGTCGGTGATGGCGGCACCTTCGCGCAGGAATTCCGGGTTGGACACGACCTCGATGTCCTTGTCGGGAAACTCTTCGCGGAAGATGCGCTCAAGCTCGTCGCCGGTGCCGACGGGGACCGTCGACTTGGTGACGACGACGGTGAAGCCTTGCACCGATGCGGCAATTTCACGCGCCGCCGCATAGACGTAACTGAGGTCCGCATGACCGTCGCCACGGCGAGAGGGCGTGCCGACCGCGATGAAGACGACGTCGGCTGCGGCCACGGGGGCTGCGAGATCGCGGGAGAAATCCAGGCGTCCGGCGGCTCTGTTCTGGGCGATGATTGTGTCGAGGCCGGGTTCGAAGATCGGTACCTGGCCGGCTTCTAGCGCGTCGATCTTGGCGGCCGACTTGTCGACACAGGTGATATGATGGCCGAAATCCGCGAGGCAGGCCCCCGAGACAAGGCCGACATAGCCCGAGCCGATCATCACAATACGCATGGAAATTTTCCTCAAACACCGATCAAAGCCCTGCCTGATGGCAAGGCCATGATGGTGTTACAGAGGTAATTTTATAAGTTCAAGACAACCAAGAGGTCAGTTGCGGCCGAACTCGTCGACGATACGGATGATGTCGTCTTCGCCGAGGTAGGAGCCGGTCTGGACTTCGATCAGTTCGAGCAGGATCTTGCCCGGATTGGCGAGGCGATGGACTTCGCCAAGGGGGATGTAGACCGATTCGTTTTCGCGCAGCATCTGCACGTTCTCGCCGATCGTCACTTCCGCCGTGCCCTTGACGACGATCCAGTGCTCGGAGCGGTGGTGGTGCTTCTGCAGCGACAGCTTCTTGCCCGGGGTGACGAAGATTCGCTTCACCTGGAAGCGGTCGCCGTTAAAGATCGAGGTGTAGCCGCCCCAGGGACGATAGGAGGTCGGGTGTGTCTCGGTGAGTTTCGATGTCGCCGGCTTGGAGGCGAGCATCTTGACGATGGCGCCAACGTCCTGGCTGTCCTTGAGGTGACCGACATAGACGGCATCCTCGCTGGCGATGACGGCGACGTCGTCCATGCCGTTGACCGCGAGATGCACGCCGTGGGTCATGACCAGCGAGTTGCGGGTGTTGACGACGGTGGTGTTTTCGGCGGCGACATTGCCCTTTTCGTCAGGATTGCCGCTCTTCCAGATCGCGTCCCAGCTGCCGAGATCTGACCATTGGAAGGGGGAGGGAACGACGGCTGCGTTCTTCGTCTTCTCCATGACCGCGTAGTCGATGGAGATATCCGGGCTCTCGGCGAAGGCCGCCTTGTCGAGGCGGATGAAGTCCAGATCCTTGACGCCTTGCGCGACCGCTTCGCCGGCGGCCTTGAGGACATCAGGCGCGAAGGTGGTCATTTCGCTGAGCAGCTTGGCGACCGGGAACATGAACATGCCGGAGTTCCAGTAGAAGCCGCCGGATGCCAGCATCTCCTCGGCTTTTTCAAGCGGCGGTTTCTCGATGAAGCGCTTGACCGTCAGCGCGCCGCTCGGCAGCGCCTCGCCGCCTTCGATATAGCCGTAACCGGTTGCAGGCTCCGTCGGCTTGATGCCGAAGGTGACGAGCTTGCCCGAGGATGCGGCGGCGATCGCGGCGCGTACTGCGTCGAAATAGACCTGGTCGGCATCGATCTCGTGGTCGGAGGCGAGCACATGCATGATGGCGCTCTCGCCGAAACGGTCGCGCACCAGCGCACCGGCGGCTGCAACGGCGGCGGCCGTGTTGCGGGCCATCGGCTCCAGAAGGATGCTCGACAGCGAAATATCGAGTTCTCGAGCCTGCTCGGCGACGAGAAAGCGGAATTCTTCGTTGGTGATGACGATCGCCGGCTCATAGAGCGTCTTGTCGGAGACGCGGAGCAACGTGTCCTGAAAAAGGGTGGTATCGCCGATGAAGCGGATGAACTGCTTGGGGGCGGCGGCGCGCGACAGCGGCCACAGGCGCGTGCCCTTGCCGCCTGCCATGATTACCGGAACGATCTTCTGCGTCATCTGGATGTGTCCTCGAATGGTCTTTAATCGTTGATCAGTTTGCGCTCGCCCAGGCGCGGATGCGCCCGAGGCCGGCTGCGAGAAGGTCGGTGGCAGCGCTCTCTGTCTCCGCTTCCACGTAGCAGCGCATTTCCGGCGCATTGCCCGATGGGCGGAAGTGGATGATGCGCTTGTCGGCAAGCGTCACGCGCAGGCCGTCGATATCGCTGGTGCTCTCGACTTGGCCGATTGGCTGCAGGAAGTCGGAGAGATTGGCCGGGCTTGCGCGCAAGTAGGCCATCAGTTTGGCGCTGGTCTCGACCGGGAAGTTCTCAAGCCGGTCGGCTGCGGCGAAGGGGAGCGCGTAGCCGGATGCGATTGAAGACAGCGGGCGCTTGTTTGCGGCCGCCTGCGCCAGTGTCGCCAGAACAGGCAGGAAGCAATCGCGGGTCGGCAGCGCCAGCAGCGTGGTGCCATTGACCTCGAAATCACTCGCCACCAGCGTGCCGCCATTGGCCTCGAAGCCGACGACGCCCTTCTTGCCCGACGTAATCGCCTCCTGCATGCCTGATATTACGAAGGGCGATCCGACGCGGGTGCGGATGACGCTGAACGATCCTGATGCTTCAATGCCGGAGTTGGAAGTCACCGGTGTCACCACGGCGTCCGCGCCGAGGAAGTTGGCGGCGATCAGGCCAAGGAGGTCACCGCGCAACGGAGTGCCGGTCTCATCGGTCACCAGCGGCCGGTCGCCATCGCCATCGGCAGACACGATGGCGTCGAGGCCATGGTCGGTTGCCGCCTGCTTCAAAAGTGCAATGGTCTCTTCCGAGACGGCTTCGGTATCGACGGGAATGAAATATTCGGAGCGCGCGAAAGCCGTGACCTCGGCGCCGAAGTGCTCGAGCAGTTCGATCATGAGATCGCGGGCGACGGTGCTGTGCTGGTAGACGCCGACCTTCAGGCCGGCAAGCGCATTGGCGGGCAGCAGGCTGGCGTTGCGCTTCGTGAAGAGGTCGAGGCACGCGGCGGCCCGATCCTCGGCTTGCCGGTCACCCAGCGGCCATTCGAAGCCGGTGCGGTCGAGATCGGTCGCCGCCGCTGTGATCGCGGCTTCATCAGCCTTGTCGATCTCGCCATCGGGCCGATAGAACTTGATACCGTTGCGATCGGCGGGGATGTGGGAGCCGGTGATCATCAGCGAGGCGGCACCGAGATGCAGGCCGTAAAGCGCCAGCGCCGGCGTCGGCACCGTGCCGCAATCGATCATCGCAAAGCCGAGCTTGCCGAGCGCCTTGATGCAGTCGGCGGCGATCTCGGGGCTGGATTGGCGAAAGTCGCGGCCAATAAGGATCGGGTCACCCGCCTTTGCCCTTCCGCTTTCGAGGAGATAGCGCCCGAATGCCGTCGCATAGAGTGCCGATGCCCGGCCCTTCAGATCCTCGGAAAGGCCTCGAAGCCCGCTTGTCCCAAATTTCATTCTGAATAAGCCCTCGGCAACGCTTGAATTCGACCGTGTTTTAAAAGCAGACTACCCAAAGTTCGTAAACTTAGATGGCCGGCGACCGGTAAAATGTCCGCCAAATCCCTTTTCGACGCAAGTTTGTAGCTCGTTTTTGGCGAGCCGGTGGAGGCAATTGCATGAATGAACAGACCATCGCACTCGAAGACAGCTGGAAGAGCGCCTTGTCCACAGAGTTCGAGCAGCCCTACATGCAAAGGCTGAAAAGCTTCCTTATCGAGCGAAAGCAGATGGGGAAACGGATTTTTCCCAAGGGATCGGAATATTTCAGGGCTCTTGATCTGACACCGCTTGACGATGTGAAGGTCGTGATCCTCGGACAGGACCCCTATCACGGCGCGGGCCAGGCGCATGGGCTGTGTTTCAGCGTGCAGCCGGGCATCAGAATTCCGCCGTCGCTGGTCAATATCTACAAGGAGTTGCAGGCCGATCTCGGGATTACGCCGGCGCGCCACGGCTTTCTCGAGCATTGGGCGCGGCAGGGCGTTCTGCTCTTGAACAGCGTGCTGACGGTCGAGGAGGCGCAGGCCGCGTCGCATCAGGGCAAGGGGTGGGAGACTTTCACCGATGCCGTGATCCGCAAGGTCAATGACGAATGCGATGCGGTGGTCTTCATATTGTGGGGTGCCTATGCGCAGCGCAAGGCGGCGTTCGTCGATACATCCAGGCATCTCGTTCTCAAATCGCCGCATCCATCGCCGCTTTCCGCGCATAACGGCTTTTTCGGCTGCCATCATTTCTCCAAGGCGAATGCCTGTCTTAAAGAGCATGGACGTTCGCCGATCGACTGGCAGCTTCCCGAAAACCCTGCCGATGAATAGCTTGCGATGAACGACATCAGATCGTCGTTCACTAAAAGTAGACAATGCGTTCCGGTCCGTGGGACTATTCCAACGCGCTGATAAAGATCATCTATGACCCATCGAACAGCCCGCCAGACGGGCCAGAAAGGGGTCTCAAATGCTCGACCAGATCAAGGGTCTTCACCACGTTACGTCGATGGCTGCGAACGCCCAGACGAACAATCAATTCTTCACCAATGCGCTCGGCCTGCGCCGCGTCAAGAAGACCGTCAACTTCGACGCTCCTGATGTCTACCACCTCTATTATGGCGACGAGAACGGTGCGCCGGGCACGATCATGACCTACTTCCCGTTCCCGAAGATGGCGCAGGGCCGTCCGGGCACCGGCGAAGTCGGAACGACGGTCTATTCCATTCCCGAGGGTTCGATCGGCTTCTGGAGCGATCGTCTCGCCAAGCTGAATGTGACGGGTCTGAAGGCCGAGGAGACATTCGGCGAGAAGCGGCTGAACTTTGCCGGTCCCGATGGCGACGGCTTCGCGCTGGTCGAGGTCAAGGACGACGCCCGTCTGCCCTGGACGCATGGTGGCGTTGATCAGGATCATGCGATCCGCGGCTTCCATTCGGTCGCCATGCGGCTGCGCGACGACGGCGCGACATCGGAGCTGCTGAAGTTCATGGGCTATCAGGTCCAGGACGAGCGCGACGGCGTCAAGCGCCTGACCATCCCAGGCGGCAACGGCGCGCATCTAATCGATCTCGAAACGATGCCGAACATCTCGCGGGCGCTTCCGGGTGCCGGCTCGGTGCACCACGTCGCCTTCGCGGTGGAAAATCGCGCGAAGCAGCTGGAGGTCCGCAAGGCCCTGATGGACACCGGATACCAGGTGACGCCGGTTATCGACCGCGATTACTTCTGGGCGATCTATTTCCGCACGCCAGGCGGTGTGCTGTTTGAAATCGCCACCAACGAACCGGGCTTCGACCGGGACGAGGATACGGCGCATCTCGGCGAAGCGCTGAAGCTGCCGACACAGCACGAGCATCTGCGCTCGCTGCTGGAACAGCACCTCGAACCGTTGGAAGCATAAGCTAAGGATATCGATATGACCGATCATGGATATGTGCACCGGCTGCATGCCGGTGCCGCGGGCAAGCCTATTCTCTTCACTTTGCATGGGACGGGCGGAGACGAGAACCAGTTCTTCGACTTCGCGCGGCAGCTTCTGCCCGAGGCAACCATCGTCTCGCCGCGTGGCGACGTCTCGGAATACGGCGCCGCGCGCTTCTTCAAGCGCACCGGCGAGGGCGTCTACGACATGGCCGATCTGGCGCGGGCGACCGACAAGATGGCTGGTTACGTCAGCGAGCTCGCGCGGGAACACCAGGCTTCGGCTATCCTCGGGCTGGGCTTTTCGAACGGCGCCAACATTCTCGCCAACGTGCTGATCGAGAAAGGGCTGTTCGATGCGTCGGCACTGATGCATCCGCTCATTCCCTTCCAGCCGAAGGCCAACACAGGTCTGGCGGGTCGCAAGGTGCTGATCACCGCCGGCGAACGCGATCCGATCAGCCCCGTGCCGGTCACGAAGGCTCTGGCTGATTACTACGAGCGTCAGAATGCTGATGTGACGACCGTATGGCATCCCGGCGGACACGAGATCCGGCCGAACGAGGTCGACGCGATCAAGGCGCTCTTCGAGCCGTACAGATAAGAACATCGTCGGGCAGGCCTTTCGGAGTCTGCCCGATGTCTTCCAGCGCACTACCACTTTGATCTATGGTCATGCCTTCAATCTTCTGTGGTAATTTTTCGTCATTGATACTGGAGCGGGTATAGGTTTCATTTTCCGAGGATATGCATTCGTATGAGCGATATTGCCGACCTCAGAATGATCTTGGGCCTTCTCCGTCGCCAGATATGGGTGGTCTTGGCCACCGCCGCCGCCATTCTCTCGCTCACCGCTATCGTCCTGACGGTGTTGACGCCGCGATATACGGCGCAGGCGCTTGTCGTTGTCGATACCAGCGCCAAGAACCTGTTGGCGCCGGACAGTGCGGTCATTGCCAATGCTTCCGACAATGCGCGGGTGGAGGGCGAGGTGCGGATCGCGCAGTCCGATGCGGTGCTCCTCGACGTCGTGCGCGAGGGGAAGCTGGTTGATGACCCGGAATTCGCGCCTCGATCGGGCTATCTTACGGGCATCTTAACTCACTTCAGCGGCGCATCCTCTCACACCACTGATGACGTCGAGCGCGAGACGCTGGCCTCGTTCAAGGAGGCCGTCCGGGTCCGTCGTGAGGGACTGACCTATCTCATTACCGTTGGCGTCACATCGCAGGATGCCGGGAAGGCAGCGCTTCTCGCCAATCGCGTGGCGTCGGTTTACATCAAGCATCAGATAGATGCCAAGGTGGCGAGCACGATCGCGGCCCGCAACAGCCTGCAGGCACGGGTGAGCGCCGCCAAGGACAGCCTTGCGAGCCACGAGGGGCGGCTGGATGCCTTCCTCGCCGCCAATGCTGGCATGCGCGATGCCTTCACGAACGCCAATATCGGCCTGCGCGTCGCCGATGCGCAACTCAATCGGGCGGCCGCGTCACCGACAAGCACGCCGCAGCTGGCGACACCTTCCGAGACGTTGACGCAGTTCTACAGCCTGCAGCAATCGGCTGAGATCGCGCGGGCGCAGTATCAGAACCTGCTCACCCGACTGCAGGACTTCGAGGCGCAGGCCAGCCTACAACTGGCCGACAGCCGGGTGATTTCGGAGGCCTTACCGCCGATCGAGCCATCCTATCCGAGGGCCGCTGCGATCCTTGCCGTCATGAGCCTCGTCGCGCTTGGGTTCGGTATCGGGGCCGGTTTCCTGCGCGAGTTCTTCGTTGGCGGATTTACCGGGGAGGACCAGGTCGAGGCCGTGCTGAACATCCAGCTGGCGTCGGTGGTGCCGCATGAAGAGGGTGGCGAGCTGGAGCGGCCACATGGACGAGGGCTCTCCGACCGGATCATGACGGCGCCGCTCTCGGTCTTTTCGGAGTCCATCCGGCGGATCCGGGTCTCGGTCGAACAAGCGCTTCTCAGCCGGCATCCCGCGACGGAGGATACCCGCGAGGAAGGCATCGTGATCATGGTGTCCTCCAGCCTTCCGGGCGAGGGGAAATCGACGCTCGCCACCGCGCTGGCTCGGACCTATGCGCTTGCCGGAAAGCGCACGCTCCTCATCGACTGCGACCTCAGGAAACCCAGCATTCATCGCCATGTCGATCGCGAGCCGACACCCGCCTTCGTCAATCTTCTGCGCGGCGAGGCCGATCCGGGGCTCGCCAGTATGGTGGCCGTCGACCACGCCACGAACCTCTCCGTCATACTGGGTGCGCGGCCGGCGGAGTTCGCGACCGACGAGCTGCTGATGAGCGCGCGGGTGCGGGCGCTTCTGACGCGGGCAAGGCTGCATTTCGACTACGTCGTCATCGACACGCCGCCGGTCGAGGCGGCGGTGGATGCGCTCTATCTGGCGAGACTTTGCGATGTCGCGCTCTTCGTGGTTCGCTGGGCGCGGACGCCGCAGAACGTCGCGCGCAAGGCGGTGGCGGCGCTGAAAGGGAATGTCGGCGGTGAGACGCCTGTGATCGCGGTGCTGAACGGGCAGGATCAGCGCCACTGGTTCAGCTTCAAGGCCAAGCCGCTGTGGCGCACGGTCTATGCTGGGTAGGGGGTGGAGGCCGCCGCTTCCGCCGTGGCCTACCTCTTTAGGTGCAATCCAGGCGTTTATCGGCGGCGTCCGCTTGACACACTAGTTGCGTTACTAAAGGTTTAGCTCATTCATAAATGCAACCTTATTCGCATCATGGCTGCGCCCCGGCTTTTTTGGGTGGCGCTTGATTGCAGGCATTTGAAATAGCGATTTCACTCATTCGTTGAAGAGCGACGCATGGTCCATGCAAGGCGCATTCTCGTCCACGACTATTCCGGTCAGCAGTTTCAGGTTCAGCTAGCCCGCTCGCTGGCGCGGCGCGGATACGAGGTTCTGCACGTTTATTCGGCCAGCTTCCAGACGCCGAAGGGTGATCTTGCCGCGCGGCCGGACGATCCGTCCGGGTTTCGTATCACCGGCCTTTCATTGTCCGAGCCGTTCCAGAAATCGAGCTTCCTGAAGCGGCGGGCGCAGGAGATCGAGTTCGGGCGGATGGTGGCCGGTGAGATCAGGCGGTTTCGGCCTGACATCGTGCTCTCCGCCAACGCGCCGCTCGATACGCAGGCCGTCATTCACAAAGCTACGCGCGCCTGCGGAGCGCGGTTCGTTTTCTGGCTGCAGGATATCTACAGCGAGGCCATTGGCCGCTTCCTGCCAGCGGCGTTTCCACTGATCGGAAATGCGGTGGCGCGACGGTATCAGCGGCTCGAATTCGGTCTGCTGAGGGCAAGCGATCATGTCGTCGCGATCACCGACGATTTCGTCCCGCATCTGCGGCAGAACGGCATCACGCCCGGTCGGATCTCCGTCATCGAAAACTGGGCGCCGCTGGATGAAATGCGATCAGTCGAACCGAAACACTCCGAGAGCGAAAGCGGCAATGGCCCGATCCGGGCGGTCTATGCGGGAACGCTCGGCTACAAGCACAATCCTGATCTGTTGCTGCAGGCGGCGAAAGCGCTGCCTGTTGCGATCGATGTTCATTCCGAGGGCGCGATTGCCGAAAACCTGGCACGCAAGGCGGCGGCGGAAGGTGTCAGCAATCTGCGCGTAAAGCCGTGGGTGCCGTTTGCCGATTTGCCCGATGTGCTCGGGGGCGCCGATATTCTGATCGCGATGATCGAAGAGGGGGCCGGGGCCTTCTGCGTGCCATCCAAGGTGCTGACCTATTTCGGGTGCGGCCGGCCGGTGCTGGCCTCCGTGCCACGCAACAACTTGGCGCGACGGCTCATCGAGCGCGCCGATGCCGGTCTTGTGTCTGATCCTGATGATGCGGCGGGGTTCATCTACAATCTGCGAAAGCTCGCTGGCGATGCCGATCTGCGCCGCCGGCTCGGCGCGAATGGCCATGCCTATGCCCGCGCAAATTTCGCGATCGAGCCGATTACCGACCGTTTCGAGGCCATTTTCGCCGGCCTTTATCAGATGGAGAAACAGGCAATCTAGCGCTGGGGGGCGTTGCATGCTGGAGAAGACTGCACTTGTCTGCGGCGCCGGAGGGTTTATCGGCAGCCACCTCGTCCGTCGACTGAAACGCGACGGCTTTTGGGTTCGCGGCGTCGATCTCAAATTGCCGGACTACGAGGAAAGCGTGGCCGACGAATTCGTCGTCGCGGATCTCCGGCTGATCGACGTCTGCGGACGGGTGATCGATCGCGATTTCCACGAGGTCTACCAGCTGGCGGCCGATATGGGTGGAGCCGGCTATATTTTTACCGGACAGCACGATGCCGACATCATCCACAATTCGGCGACGATCAATCTCAATGTCGCTGATCTGTGCCGCCGGCGCGGGGTTGGTCGCATGTTCTTCTCGTCGTCGGCCTGCGTTTATCCCGCCGTCAACCAGGCCGATCCCGACAACCCGAACTGCGTGGAATCCTCCGCCTATCCCGCAGCACCGGACAGCGAATATGGCTGGGAAAAGCTGATCTCGGAACGGCTCTATCAGTCCTATGCCCGCAACTACGGCATGACCTGCCGCATCGCCCGCTACCACAACATCTTCGGCCCATCGGGAACGTGGGACGGCGGCAAGGAAAAGGCGCCGGCGGCCATCTGCCGGAAGGTGGCGCAGGCCGACCATGGCGGCGAGATCGAGATATGGGGCGATGGCCTGCAGACGCGCTCCTTCCTCTATATCGACGAATGCATCGAGGGCACGATCCGGCTGATGCGCTCGGATTTCGCCGGGCCGGTCAACATCGGCTCCGAGGAAATGGTGAGCATCAACCAGCTGGTGGACATGGTGTGCGAGATCGCCGGCAAGCGGCTGCACAAGCGGCATGTGGCGGGCCCGATGGGCGTTCGCGGGCGCAGATCGGACAACAGGCTGATCACCGAAAGGCTCCACTGGCGGCCGACGCAGAGCCTGATGGATGGCCTGGAGAAAACCTATGCATGGATCGAGAGCCAGCTGCTGCGGAGTGCCGCGTGAGAAGCGGCTTTCCCCGGTGGAGCAAGTTCTCCGATATGGGCGGTAGGCCACGCGGTTCGGTCAACGCGGCGCTGTTGATCGTGAGCTTCGCAGTCGGGCAGGGCTCGATATTCCTGGCGCAGACATGGTTGATCCATCGCGGCGCGCTCGATCTCCTGGCGGCGTTCGCGACCCATTTCTCCTTTGCGATCCTGGCATTGATGGTTGTCGACTTCGGCGCGCCTGTTGTCGTCGCGCGACGGATTTCGCTGGCGGGGGATCGCGAGGTCCTGGATGTGGCGCGGCGCTGCTACTGGCAGGCCTCGGTTGTTCGGTTGGGCGTTGCGCTCGTGCTGGCGCTGGCGGCGCTTGTCTATGCGCGGCTTGGCGGAGACGGATTTTCCCGGGCCTATATTCCCGCCGCCATCCCGGCGCTGTTGATATCGGCATTCAACGCGGCCGGCGTCTTCGATGGGCTGGGGCTCAGCGGAATCAGCGGGTTGACCGGGATGCTCGCCTATATCGCGTCCGCTGTCGCACTGGTCGCGGCCGGGGCGCAATCGGCCGATGCGGGCATGATCCTCGGGGTGGCGCTGTCGCTGGGCTACGCCGTCGCGGTCGTTGCGCAACTGGTCATGCTTTGGCGGCTGGGCTGCCCGATGCGTGTGGCGCCGGTCAGCGTCGTTGACTGCGGCGCGTTTGCCCGTGAGGGTGCCGCTGCGCTCGTTGCGATCCTGCCGGGGCAGCTGTCGTTTCGGTTTCAGATCGTGGTCTGCGCGGCAGTTCTGGGGCAGGCGGGTGTGGGATTGTTCGTCTATGGCAGGCAGATCGCGGCGGCCGCCTCGCAGGTTCTGGAGTTCGTGCGGCGCGCGCATTTTCCCGATATGGTCCGCGCTCTTCAGCAGGGTGATGCCACGTTGAGGGTGGCATTCGAGGCGCAGCGTCTGGCGACGCTGCTCGCCGCCGCTCTGGCGTTTGGCTTGACGCTGGCTGGCGGCGGCTGTTTCTTGCTGATGAGTGGCGCCTTCGCGCAATCGGGTCTGGTGGTGGCGCTCTTCTCTGTCGGGGTGCTGACCGGCGCGCTGTCGCAGACGCTGGGGCAGGCGGCGCAGGGGCTTGGCCGCTTTCGGATTGTTGCTGTTGCAGCCGTGCTTGCCATGCTGATCGGCTTTGCAGCGAGCGCCGGTCTCGGGGCGTTGCTTGGGCTTGTCGGGCTGGCGGCGGCGGAGGTGGTGACGCATGTGGTTGGGGCGCTGGTGATCTGGCCCTCGGTGTTCCGGCGATCGGACGGGCGGAAGATTGTGCGGGTCAGCGCATGATCAGGCTGTGGACCGTTACTGCGCTTTATCTCGCCAATCTGCCCTTCGCCGACAGCCTCTTCGTCGTTCTGCTGACGCTGCCGATGTTTCTGATCGTGCTGGTCGGGCTGTATCGCATTCGGTCGCGCCGGTTCCAGATCGGCGATGTCTTCTGGTTCTGTCTCTTCGTCTACTTCGTGATCTCGCCGCTGCAGCGCATGCATGGGGACCGGATCGGCGGCGCGACGGCGATCACGGCCTATGCCTACGAGCCGCACGAGTTCATTGCCGCCATGATGATCGTGGTGCTCTTCTGCCTGCCGTTCCTGTTTGTCCCGATGGAGCGAGATGAGCCAGCCGCCGAAGCGGGTGGTTCGATTTTGCCGATGCCGGTTCTGCTGGCCTTGAACGCGCTCGCCTTCGTATCCTTCGTCGCATCCGAAGGCGGAATGGAGCGGCTTTTGTCGTCGCGGCTGGAGCAGGACCCGGCGCAGGCTTTCATCGGCAGCCTGTTATTTCTCGGACTGCAGTCGGTGACCGCTTGCCTTGTCGCGGTGCGGTTTCATGTGTCCCGATCGCGACTGATCTCTCTTGCTCCGCTGCTTCTCGTTATCGCCTTGCTGGCGGTCTCGCGAAATCCGTTCAACGCGCCGCGCTTCATGCTGCTGGCCGTATGGGGGCCGGTCGTGTTGGCGTTTTGTGGCGGCAGGGTTCCGGCTACGTGGTTTTATGTCGTCGGGCTGTTGGCGCTGACGATCCTGTTTCCGGTGCTGAACATCACCACGCGGCTTGGACTGGACGGCGTGGGCGATCTTTCCGAGATATCCGTCTTCGGCAACTTCTTCGATATTCCCTCGGTCGATGTCTTCGACATGGCGGTTCATGTGGTGCGCTTCATGTCGGCGCATGACCAGATGTGGGGCGAGAAGCTCACCGCCATCCTGTTGTTCTTCGTGCCGCGCGCGGTCTGGCCCGGAAAGCCTGTCGTCGGCGGGCTCGATGTCGGCAACGAGCTGTTTGCGGCGGGCATGTACGGGACGCCGAACCTGTCCTTCTTCGTCGGCTGTGATCTCTACATGGATTTCGGTTTTGCCGGCGTTGCGCTCGGCGGGGTCGTTGCGGCCCTGCTGCTGCGGTCGGTGCTGATGGCGGAGTGGGGCGTGTTCGGCGGTGTCAGCGTGTCGCGTATTCTCATCGCCTCGTCGATGCCGATCCTGCTGCGTGGCCCTGTTGGCGCAGTGCTGCCGTTGTTTGTTTGCCAGATCTTAGTCCTGCTGGCGATCTCCCGGCCGGTGCGGGACCAAGCTTATACGGCGCTGCTCTATAGGGAACGGTTGCGACGATGAGCGGTAATGCGCAGGAGAATTTCGGCATACTCGACGCCTCGAAGTCCGGCTCGCGCGAGGGCGGGCCGAGTTTTAGCGTTAGGCACCGCGCGCTACGGCTCGCCTGGGGGATCACCTGGGCGCTGCTGGCCGCCTGGACGCCGGCACCGTTGCATCGCTGGCGGGCGTTTCTGTTGCGGCTGTTTGGGGCTCGGTTGGCCAACAATGCGCGGGTGCATGGATCGGCGCGGATCTGGTATCCGCCGCATCTGGTCATGGAGGAGAACACGCTGATCGGTCGTGGAGCGATCGTCTACTGCATTGCGCCGGTTCGTATCGGTCGCGGCGTGGTGGTCTCGCAGGGCGCGCATTTGTGCACCGGTTCGCATGATATCGATGATGCGTCGTTCCAGCTTATTGCTCAGCCGATCACCATTGGCGCGGCTGCCTGGGTCGCGGCCGAGGCCTTTGTCGGCCCTGGCGTTTCGATCGGGGAGGGGGCGGTTTTAGGGGCGCGGGGCGTTGCCTTCAGCGATCTTGCCGCGTGGACCGTTTACGCCGGCAATCCGGTGCGTCCGATCCGCGCCCGTCACCAGCTCATAGCTGCGCGCGCGTTACCAGCCCATAGCTAGCGTAGCCGACACCCAGGCTGCGGCGGCGATTGCATAGCCCTGGTCGTTCAGATGCAGGGCGTCGGCGCGAAGCGATCTTGGAATGAGGCCGGCGGCGATGTCCTGTTGATCCTCGGTCGTTTGGTTTGCTGAGGCTGCAAGGGCGGCGTGGAGATCGACGAAGCGTGTCGCGTAGAGGGTAGCCAGTGTGGCGTTCAGGGTGGCGATCGTCTGGCGGGTTTCGGGGGCGTCGGCGGACGACGGTAGAATCGAGCCGATCAGGTAGCGGCCGCCGGGCACATTGGCCGTCATGGCCGCGATGTCGGAGAGAACGGTCTCGGGCGTGACCGCATTGTTGCGGCCGGCCCATAGCCATTGGATCTGGCCTGTGGTCGCATCGCTGGGCAAGAAGGGCGTGGCGTATACGACAGGCACGGCATCGCCCGCATGGCTGCGCGTGAACAGGTGGCGCGTGCCGCCATCGGTCGTCAGCGTGCCCTCCACGCCGGCCAGCGTGCCGCTGAGGCCGACGGCGCCATTGGCGCCGTGCAGCGCCTCGATCGATCGGTAGAGGACCTCCACTTGCGGGGTCTCGTCGCCCCATTCGATGACGATGTTGTCGAGCGACCAGCGGAGAAGGCTGCCGCTGCTGAGGAAGGCGATTGCCCCGCAGGTAGGGTTTGCGCTGGCGAGATTGCCGGCTGAGAAAACCAGTTCGTAATGACCGCTCGCCGAGATCGGCCATGTCGGGTCGCCGTCCGATGTCGTCGTCGCCCAGCTGCCGCCCAGTGCGCTGAGGCCGCCGACATGGATCTGGCTGCTGCCGTCGATGAGCTCGATGTCGAAGGCGATGTGGATGAGCTTGCCGCCTGGGATGATCTGGCCGCCGGGGATTTCGGCGATGGCCAGTTCGCATCCTCGCAGCACGCCGGCGTCGTCGTTTTCGACGATTAGTTTGCCGTCTAGCGTCGAGACCGGGGTCGCGTGGCCGTCCTGGAGGCGCGGCAGCCAGCCGTCGCTATCTTGATCGAAACGGCATCGCCGCGAGAATTCCGGGTGGTAGGCCGGGATTTCGCCGTCGCCGGGTGTCAGCTGCAGCGCGGTCGCGGTCGCGCCTTGTTCGAATTGGCCGGGGAAGATACGCAGTGTGATGTCGATCGCGCTGCCTGGGATGATATCGAGCAGGTGGGTGGAGCGGATGAAGCCGTGGGTGTTGGTCGCCGTCGCCGAGACGTGGCTTCGCGTGCCATCGAGCGTGAAAGCGGGCGCGGCGATTTCGCTGAGGTAGCCGCCGAGTTCGTCGGCCTCGATCAGTAGCAGGCGCATGCCCGCTATGCCTGAGGTGGAGCCGGCGATCATCTGAATTTCGCTTGAGATCGTCCAGGGGGTGCCTGGCTCGGCCGAGTAGTTGGCGGTAATAGTGCCGTAGATCTGTCGGCCGATGTCGGTGAAGCCGGCTGTCGCCGTCCCATGGATCCTGATGTCGCCATAGGGCAGGCCGTTTTCGTCGATGCCCTTGTGGATGCATTCATGGGTGAGGCCGTTGACGATGCCGGTCTCGAACCGGTCCATCCAGTCGCGCGTATGGGGATAGAGGTTCCTGATATCGCCGCCGGCCACGGCAAGCTTGAGCGGCACGCCGCCTTGTCTGGCTGCGATCTCGGTCGAGGTCTGGCCGCCGATACCGCGATTGATAATCGTTCTCGGCGGATCGAAGAGGCTGGCGGCGATAGCTGGGAAGGTGGTGTCGCGGGACGATGCGCCTGCGCCCTCGGTGAGGCTGTCGCCGAATGCGATGATGGCGCGAGGGTGTAAGCGTTGCCGGGCGGGGGATTGGGCAGTCGAAAGGCCGATACCGAGAAGCATTGCGGGTCTCCTGTGAGAACTGGGAAAAATATCCTAATTCAGTGTCGGGAGACGGGGATGACCTGTCGGCGCAAGTTCTTTTCCAATCAAACAGCGCAGAGCATTGCTCGCTTCATGCTCCGTTAAGTAATTATCTTGAGATTACAGGTTCCTTGTTCCATGATGATTCCGGCCGGAAGGTTTTCCGTGTTCGACATCATGTCGATCGATGCAGATCGCTTCCGTAGAGAACATGTTTCCTGGTCATCGATCGCGTATCGCGGCCGCTAGACTTGATTTCATCATATTATGCCGCCTGTGTGCGCTCGCCGTGGGCCTGATTGGGAAGATTGCATGAATTCGGAGTTTGCCGTTCGCCCCATGCGGCCCGGTGAGTTGGAGCTAGTGCTCGAATGGGCGCGCCAGGAGGGGTGGAATCCAGGTCTCGACGATTCGCTTCCCTTTCATGACGCGGATCCATCGGGGTTTTTCGTCGGCGCGGTCGGCGAAGTTCCCGTTGGCTCGATCTCTGTCGTCAAGTATGGCGACGACCTGGCCTTTCTCGGGCTCTACATGGTTCACCCGGAATTTCGCGGCAAGGGTTACGGCAGGGCGATCTGGGATGCCGGCATCGCCTCGGCGAATGGCCGCAGCATCGGGCTCGACGGCGTGGTTGCCCAGCAGGAAAATTACCGCAAGGCCGGCTTCGAGGAAGCCTACAAGACGGTTCGCTATGGCGGCGTGATCGGCTCCTTGCCGTCGTCGTCGCTGACCGCCACGCCGGTGACCGACAAGCTGGATGGGCTGGTGCGTTATGATGCCAGCGTGTTTTCGGCGCAGCGCCCGGCCTTCGTGACCTCGTGGTGCACCAACCGCAAGCATCGGCGCACGGCCGTCGTGCGCAAGAGCGGCAAAATCCGTGGCTATGGCACGATCCGCCGCTGTTATGACGGATACAAGATCGGGCCGCTGTTTGCCGCCGATGCGGATAGCGCCGCGGCGCTGCTTTCCACGCTCGGGCAGGAGGCGAAGGGCGCGCGGGTGTTCATCGATATCCCCTCCGACAATCGCGACGCGGTGGCGCTTGCCGTCGGTATGGGGCTGAAGCCTGTGTTCGAGACATCTCGTATGTATCGCGGCGCCGTTCCCACGGTTCCGCTGAAGAATGTCTTCGGCGTCACCACATTGGAACTGGGCTAGCTAGCTCGCGTCCGACGTCGCTGGGGCTACTCGATTGGGGCGGCCCTTTTCGGCGATGGCGATGCCGCCGAGCGTCAAGACCAGTGCCACGATGTGGAACGTCTGCAGTGTTTCGCCGAGCAGGGCCACCGAAAACAGCGTGCCGAAGACGGGCACGAGATTGATGAAGAGCGCCGCGCGGTTGGCGCCGATCCATTCCACGCCCTTGATGTAGAAAACCTGCGCCATCAGCGAGGCGAAGATCGCCGTGTAGATGGTGATGAGCCATCCGGTGCCGTCGGGAAGCTGAGCCGCACCCTTCGATGCCTCCCAGGCCAGAAGCGGCAGCGCGCTGAGCATCGCGCCGAGCGCGGGCACCGCCATCAGCGTGCGCCAGTCGAGCGGCGGTTTCCATCGCAGGAAGATGGTGTAGACGGAGTAGGCGGCGACCGCGACCAGCATCAGGCCGTCGCCGGTGTTGAGGCCGAGCTCCAGGAGCGTGGTCAGGCTGCCATGGGCGGCGGTGAGTGCGACGCCGAGCAAGGTCATCGCGAAACCCAGGATTTGGGCCAGCGACACGCCGGTGCGGAAGAACAGGAAGTTGAGCAGGAATATCAGCATCGGGATGCCTGCCTGCTCGATTGCGACATTGATGGCGGTCGTATATTTTACCGCGGAATAGAGCATGGCATTGAAGAGCGTGTAGCCGACGATGCCGTAAAAGAACAGCAGAGGGAGGTTTTTGCGCACGACCGGCCAGTCGCGCTTCAGCTGCGGCACGGATATGGCGGCAATGATCGCCGTTGCGACGAACCAGCGCAGGGAGGTCAGCATCATCGGGCTGACGTGACCGAGCGCCAGTTTTCCGGCAACGGTATTGCCACCCCAGCACATCGCGGCAACGACAAGGCATATGTAGGCGGCAAACTGCACGGCCGATTCTCTCCCGGTCGGCTGCGCGGGCGCAGAACTTCCTCCGACGATGGCGGCAAATAGCCTGCCAATAGCTGATTTGTCACGTAAAAAGCCAATTCAGACGGCAATACAGGGTCGCTTTCCCAAAAACAAAGCCTTATAGATGCGCGGGTTTGAGCAGGGAGCGGTTAAATCCGCCTTTAACAGGAAGACGTGAATGACGAACGTAGTTGTGGTCGGTTCGCAATGGGGTGACGAAGGCAAGGGCAAGATTGTCGACTGGCTTTCGGAACGTGCCGATGTGATCGTGCGCTATCAGGGCGGACACAATGCGGGCCATACGCTGGTCATCGATGGTGTCAGCTACAAGCTGGCGCTGCTGCCGTCGGGCCTCGTGCGCGGCAAGCTCAGCGTCATCGGCAACGGCGTCGTCGTCGATCCCCATCATTTCGTCGCCGAAGTCGAGAAGCTGCGTGCCCAGGGCGTCAACGTATCGCCCGAGATTCTGCGCATCGCCGACAACGCGCCGCTGATCCTGTCCCTGCATCGCGATCTCGATGGCTTCCGTGAAGATGCTGCCTCCAACAGCGGTACCAAGATCGGCACCACCCGCCGCGGCATCGGCCCCGCCTACGAAGACAAGGTCGGACGCCGCGCGATCCGCGCCATCGACCTCGCCGACAAGGAAGCGCTGCCGGCCAAGATCGATCGCCTGCTCACGCACCACAATGCTCTGCGCCGTGGCCTCGGCCTGCCGGAGATTTCGGTGGAATCGCTGGAGAAGGAACTGAACGACGTGGCCGACCAGGTTCTGCCCTATGTCGACCAGGTCTGGCGTATCCTCGACGACCAGCGCAAGGCCGGCGCCCGCATCCTGTTCGAAGGCGCGCAGGGCGCGCTGCTCGACAACGACCACGGCACCTATCCGTTCGTCACCTCGTCGAACACGGTTGCCGGTCAGGCTGCCGCCGGTTCGGGTCTCGGCCCGACAGCGATCGGTTATGTCCTCGGCATCACCAAGGCCTACACGACCCGCGTCGGTGAAGGTCCGTTCCCGTGCGAGCTGAACGACGAGGTCGGCAAGCATCTTTCGACCGTCGGTCGCGAAGTCGGCGTCAATACCGGCCGTCCGCGCCGCTGCGGCTGGTTCGATTCCGTTCTGGTTCGCCAGACGGTGAAGACCTCGGGCATCACGGGCATCGCGCTCACCAAGCTCGACGTTCTCGATGGTCTCGACGAACTGAAGATCTGCGTCGCCTACAAGCTCGACGGCAAGGAGATCGATTATCTTCCGGCCAGCCAGGCTGCCCAGGCGCGCGTCGAGCCCGTCTACATCACGCTCGAGGGCTGGAAGGAATCGACCGTCGGCGCGCGCAGCTGGGCCGATCTGCCTGCCCAGGCGATCAAGTATGTCCGCCAGGTTGAAGAGCTGATCGGCGCCCCCGTCGCTCTCCTGTCTACAAGTCCTGAGCGCGATGACACCATACTTGTGACCGATCCTTTTGAGGATTAAGGTTTTATATGATTATTTGTGTGGTTCGCGCGGCGAACCACACTCTTAGAGAAAGTACGTATGGCGGATTTTATCGCAGTTATCCGGCGGGCGGTTGACGGCCTGACCGACAACACTCCCGATATGCGGGTGAAGGTTTACGAGCGTGCTCGCGGTGCCGTACAGCGGCAGCTCGAGAACATGAAGCCGCGTCCGCCCGAGGCCATGCTGCAGCGCCAGCTGGAAAAGCTCGAAGCCGCCATTCGTGAAGTCGAAGCCGAGCATGCCGATGCGCTGCCGGCCGAGGACCAGGCCGCTGTCGCCGAGCCGGTGACGGAAGCGCCGCCGGAGCCCGAAGTCGCGCCCGAGCCCGAGGTTGCCGCGGCACCAGAGCCAGTCGCCGAACAGGCGGAAGAGGCACCGGAAGCCGAGCCCGCTTACGAGCATCCCGCCTACGAGGCGCCCGCGCAGGAAGAACCTGTTTACGGGGAACCGGCTTACGAAGCGCCCGTCGAGCCCGAGGCTCCGGTTGCTGCCGACCCTGTCGTGCATGAGGAGCCGGTTTACGAAGAGCCGGCGCCGGTGCATGCAGCCGAGGTTCACGAAGAGCCGGAAGTTCAGCCCGAGCCGGAAGTCTATCACGAGCCCGCGCATTCGCATGAAGAGCCCGTGTTCGAGGAAGCGCCGCATGTGTCCGCCGCCTCCGAGCCGGAGCTGGTCGAGCCTTGGCAACTGCCGGTCGAGGACCAGTATGATGCCGCGCGCGAAACGCATGGCCATGATTTCGCTGCCGCACCCGACGTTGAGCCCTATGCCGAGCCTGTCATCGACGATGCGCTGCGGGCGCAGCCGGTTGCGCGCGATTTCGACCTGAGCAACCGTCTCGTCGAGCCGGTTCCTGTTTTCGAGCCGCCGCATCAGTTCGTCGAGCAGACGCAGGACGATCCCATTCATGCCGACGCCGCCGGTCATTTCGACCCGGTTTGGAACGAGCCGGCCGAAGAGGTGCCGGAACCGTCCACGAAGACGGTTGAGCCGACGGATTGGGCGCTCGAAGAGCTGCGCCAGTTCTCCGAGACCTCGCATGCAGCGCCTGCCGCCAATGATGCGGCGCGCGCCTTCGACGAGGTGGTGTCGAGCATCGACTACGCTGCGGCGCCGGTACCGGCCGCACCGGCCAAGATGCCTGTCGCCAATGAGAGCTTCTCCTGGGAAGCGGCTGCGTTCGACGATCTGCCGCCGATCGACAACGACAAGAAGACACCGGCTGCCACATCCTACGAGGATGTCGATCTCTTCTCCGAAATTCACGGCGGACCGACGCCGAAGAACGAGCCTCTCGCCGGCGACGACTGGCAGGAAGCAACAAGGCTTCGCGGCTACGATAATCGTGGCGTCGTTGCCGCGGATGACGATGGCCTGTCGGTTGGAAACAGCGACGACGACATCGCCTCGAAGTTCCAGGGCAAGAATTTCCGCATGGAGCCGAAGCGTCGTCGTTTCGGCATCGGCTCCATCATCGCGCTTCTGATCGCTTTGGGCGTTGTCGGCGGCGGCGGTTATGCCGCCTATACGCACCAGGCTGCCTTGACCGAAATGGTCAAGGGCCTCGTCAGCGCAGCACCATCGCAGACCGCGCAGACGCCGCCTGTCGCAGGCACGACAGCGCCCGCCGACCAGACGAGCGATGCCAAGCCGGCTGCTGCGACGCCTGATGCCGCGCAGAACGGCGCCGCCTCCGCCGACGGTTCTGCTGCAGGCAACAAGTTCACGCAGCGGCTGATGGCCGATGGCACTGAGGTCGATAGCGGCCCAGCCGCGGCACCAAGCACGCAGGTCGCCGAAGGCAAGTCCGTCGCCGAGCAGAATGTCGCTTCCGCCGACCCGGTCGCACCTGCCGCCGCAGGCACGACACCGCCGGCCGCCGCTTCCGGCACGGCCGGACCTGCTGCCGCAGCATCCGCGACGCCGCCCGCCGCCGGCCAGACCGCGCCTGCCGGCTCCAGCGAAAAGATGTTCCTCTACGAAGAGCGTATCGGCCAGAGCTCGCCGACGGCGATCCAGGGTTCGATCGTCTGGAGCCTGCACCATGAGGCCGGCGCCGATGGCAAGCAGGAAGCTTCCGTCCAGGGCACGCTGACGGTGCCCGAGCGGAACCTCACGGCGCAGATCAACTTCAAGCGCAACTCCGATCCGTCGCTTCCGGCCAGCCACATCGTCGAAATGGTGTTCTCGCTGCCGGCGAACTTCGAAGGTGGCGCGATCGACAGCGTTCAGCGCATTTCGATGAAGCGGACCGAGCAGGATCGCGGTGATCCGCTTGTCGCGGTGCCCGCGAAGATCACCGACGACTTCCACATGATCGCGCTCAACGATTACCCGGATGCGCGCAAGGCCAACCTCGACCTTCTGTCTACGCGCGACTGGATCGATATTCCGATCACCTACCGCAATGGCCGCCGCGCGCTTCTGACCATGCAGAAAGGCCCGACCGGCGTCGAAGCCTTCAACGCCGCGATCCGCGAATGGAACGCAGCCGGCGACGTCTCGACCAGCCAGTAAGGGCGGTCGTCCAGACTGAACAAATACAGGAAAGGGCAGGTCGCAAGACTTGCCCTTTTTGACGAGATCGGCCCGCTTCGTTGCCGGGCTTTCTGGATTTGGAGTTTGGATAAGATGACCGCTGCAAGCCGCCCGGATCTGAGCGATATCAACCTCGACGACTGGGTGGAGCGCAGGCTTCCCAGAGCATGGAGACCCTACACGCGTCTGGCGCGGCTGGATCGTCCCGTCGGCATATGGCTCACGCTTTTCCCATGCTGGGCGGCGCTCATTCCGGCGTCGCACGGTTTCCCCGATATTCGGGAGTTGTTGATATTTTCGCTCGGCGCCCTGCTGATGAGAAGCGCCGGGTCCACCGTCAATGATATCGCCGATCGCAAGTTTGACGGCCATGTCGAGCGGACGCGCTTCCGGCCCCTGGCAAATGGCCAGATTGGTATCCTGCAGGCGCTGAGCTTTCTGGTCGTTCAGCTTGCGCTGGCTGCGTCGCTGCTGTTCTTCCTTTCGCCCTACACTCGGCTGGTCGCGATCTGTGTCGTTCCGCTCGTCTTCATCTATCCGCTCTGCAAGCGCTTCACGCACTGGCCACAGGCCGTTCTTGGCGCGGCGTTCAACTGGGGCATGCTGATGGCCTGGGCGGAGGTCGCCGGACACATCCCGCTTGGGGCCATCCTGATGTGGAGCGGGGCGATTGCATGGCAGATCGGCTACGACACGGTCTATGCCTATGTCGACGTCAAGGATGACACCCGGCTTGGGCTGAAATCGACAGCGATCCTGTTTGGCCGGCATGGCAAGGCGATCATTGGCGTCTTCTACGGCCTGGCCGTTGGCGCATGGGCACTTGGTGGTTGGCTGCTCGGGATGTCGCTGCCTTACATGCTCGGAATTCTGGTGATTGCCGCCCATCTTGCGTGGCAAACCGGGCGGATCGACCTTGTTCGCCCGGAGGTGAACTATCGGCTGTTCCTGGCGAATATCCTGACGGGCTTGCTGCTGGCGGGCGCGGCAGTGCTGGGAACCCTGTAAACGAAAAGGGCGGGTCGTGAGACCCGCCCTTTGTCTTTTGGGGATTGGTTCGCTTATGCCGTCGCTTCGACGACGCGGACGGCCTTGGCGCGGTCGAGCGCGTCCTTGCGGACGGCGTCCTGGACCTTTTCGAAGGCGCGGACCTCGATCTGGCGCACGCGTTCGCGGCTAATGTCGAATTCGCTCGACAGATCTTCCAGCGTTACCGGATCTTCGGAGAGGCGGCGTGCCTCGAAGATGCGGCGTTCGCGGTCGTTCAGAACGCTCATCGCCTTGGCCAGCATGCGCCGACGGGTGTCGAGTTCGTCCTGCTCGATCAGCACGTCTTCCTGGCTGTCATGATCGTCGACGAGCCAATCCTGCCACTGGCCGCTGTCGCCTTCCGACGCCTTGATCGGCGCGTTGAGCGATGCGTCGCCGGACAGGCGACGGTTCATCGAGATCACTTCTTCCTCGGAGACGCGCAGCTTGGTTGCGATCTCGGCCACGTGTTCCGGCTTCAGGTCACCTTCGTCGATGGCCTGGATACGGCCCTTCAGGCGACGCAGATTGAAGAACAGACGCTTCTGGTTGGCGGTGGTGCCCATCTTCACGAGCGACCAGGACCGCAGGATGTATTCCTGGATCGAGGCCTTGATCCACCACATGGCATAAGTTGCCAGCCGGAAACCGCGTTCCGGATCGAACTTCTTGACGGCCTGCATCAGGCCGACATTGCCTTCCGACACGACTTCGCCGATCGGCAGGCCGTAGCCGCGATAACCCATGGCGATCTTCGCAACAAGACGCAGGTGGCTGGTGACGAGACGATGCGCAGCCTCGCGATCGCCGTGTTCGGAATACCGCTTTGCCAGCATGTATTCTTCCTGCGGCTCCAACATCGGGAACTTGCGGATTTCGTCGAGATAACGGTTGAGACCGGCTTCGCCGGCGGTAATGGACGGCAAACTGCTTCGGGCCATTCTTGCACCCTCCTATCTGAATTCCGATCCCCGCTTGGACGCGTCCCTGCGTCTTGAAGGCGAACCGGGAACGTGCGGCTTTGTCAAAGCCCGCACGAAGTCAGTGTAGAGATAAGTGTGGCGAAACCGTAGTTCAAGGCTCAGGCCCGCTTCACGATGCCGTTACAGCTCGGCATTGCGCAAGGCATCGACCAGCGCCACCATATCATAGGGCAGCGGAACCTCGAAACGCATGAGTTCGCCGCTGCGCGGATGCTCGAACTGCAGCATGTAGGCATGCAGCGCCTGGCGGCCGAAACTGTTGACTGCCTTCTTGGCCGCATCCGGCAGAAGATTGGCCTTGGTCTTGAAGCCGGCGCCATAGACGGTATCGCCGAGGAGCGGATGGCCGATATGGGCCATGTGGACGCGGATCTGGTGGGTGCGCCCGGTCTCCAGATGGCACTCGACCAGCGAGGCGAGCGACAGCGCATCCGGCGTTTCGTGGAAACGTTCGATCACCTCGTAGTGCGTGATCGCCTCGTCGGCATCGGCGGTGCCCGGGCGCTTGACGGCGCGGCGGGTGCGGTCACCGGTGTCGCGGCCGAGCGGCGCGTCGATGCTGCCGGTCAATGTGCGCGGGCGGCCCCAGACGACGGCCTGGTAGGCGCGCTCGATCGGCATGGTGCGGCCGTGGTCGGCGAACTGGGCGGAGAGGTGGCGGTGCGCGACGTCGTTCTTGGCGACGACCATAACGCCTGTCGTGTCCTTGTCGAGGCGGTGGACGATGCCTGGACGGCGCACGCCGCCGATGCCCGACAGGCTGTCGCCGCAGTGATAGATCAGCGCGTTGACCAACGTTCCCGTCCAGTTGCCAGCGGCTGGATGCACGACCATGCCGGATGGCTTGGAGATGACGATCAGGTCGTCGTCTTCATAGAGAATGTCGAGCGGGATATTCTCGCCCTTAGGCGTGGGATCCTCGGGCTCGGGCAGGTTGATCTCGAAGATGTCGCCGGGGCGGACCTTCTTCTGCGGATCGGCGACGACTGATCCCTTCGACGTGACCTGGCCTTCCTTGATCAGCACCTTGACGCGGCTGCGGGAGAATTCCTCGCCGAGCTGAGCCGTCATCCACGCATCAAGCCGGCCTTCGGCATGTTCATCCGCCGTCAGGACTTTCATATTGCCGGCTGCTTGTTTAAAGGGGTCGCTCAAGACGCTTCTTCTCCGAAGTATTTTATAGAATGGAACGCCATATATGACGAATGTCCAGCCAGAAGACGATCAGGAAGAAAAGCCCCTCGATCCGGCAATGGAAAATGTCCGACGCAAGATGATCCGCCTGCAGATCGTCTCGGGCTTCATCATGTTCGTGAGCCTTATGGCGGTCTTCGGCGCGGTTGTCTACAAGACGATGCGGGCGCCGGCCAAGGAGCCGGTCGCGATCACGTCCGCCGGGATTCCGTCGGATGCGCCGGTTTCCGTGACGGCAAACCTGCCCGCCGGCTTCGTGCTTCAGTCCTCTTCGCTCTCGGGCGGCCAGATCATGTTCTTCGGCAAGACCGCCGAGGGCGTGGCCAAGGCGCTGGTGTTCGACATCAAGGCTGGAAGCATCATCGCCGACGTGACTGTCAACGGCGGCTGAGAACGATGGCCCCTCGGCTGATTACAATCGACAATGCCGACGACCCTGGTATCGCCGAGTTTCGCGATATTCGCGAACGCGATCTGACCGGGCGGCATAACCGGTTTATCGCCGAGGGCACTGTCGTGCTGCGCATGCTGGCCGAGGCCCACCGGTCGGGCGGCGATTTCGCGGCCGAGAAGGTGCTTTTGCTGCGCAACCGTGTCGAGGGCGTTGCCGATATTCTCGAGCGGCTGCCGGATGACGTTCCCGTCTACGTCGCGGAAGCGGATGTGCTCGACCGCATCGTCGGCTTCCATCTGCATCGCGGCGTGCTGGCCCTGGGGCGGCGACAGCCACGGGACGGCGCGCTGATCGATCGGTTGCCCGAGCGTTCGCTGGTGCTGGTCGGTTGCGGCATTTCAAACCACGACAATGCCGGCTCGATGTTCCGCAATGCGGCTGCCTTCGATGCCGATGCCATCTTCCTCGACGAGACCTCGTGCGATCCGCTCTATCGCAAGGCGATGCGCGTTTCTGTCGGCTCGGTGTTGAGCGTTCCCTATCAGCGCGGCGGTGACGCGGTTGAGCTGCTGACGCAACTGGCCGAACGGGATTTCGCCATCTGGACGCTGTCGCCGCGCGGCGAGGTCGATATCCGCTCCATTCCGGCCTCGGAGCGCATGGCGCTGGTCGTCGGCACGGAAGGCGAGGGGCTGCCGCAGGCGGTGCTGTCGCGCTTCCGTAGCGCGCGCATTCCGCAATCGCCGGGGCTCGATAGCCTCAACGTCGCGACCGCGACCGGTATCGCGCTGTTTGCCATGTCTTCCACGGCCAAGCGTATCTGAGATCTGCTGGCGGCTAGGCTCAGCCCGGCTGCGACAGGATCGTGGCAGCGCGCTGGGCGAGGTCGATGCGCTCGCCTTCCTTCGTTTCCGCCGTCTCAGGCAGCAGCTCGCGGATCGGCGAGGCCTTGCCTTCGTTGATAGCGGTCAGCGCCACCATGTCGGCGGCGATGGTTGCGATCTCTTCGCGGATCGCGCCGTCGTTGGAGGTGTTAAGCCTCGCGGCAAGGATTTCCTCGGAAACGGCCGCGCTGCGGGCGCGCACTTCTTCGGCGAGGCGCGCTGCGACCGCGGCGGTATCGAGTTCTGAGATCGGGGCTTCTTCCGGCACGGGCTTTTCCTGCGGCGGGATGAGAACGAGGGGAGCAAGGCCGGCCGAGCGAAGCGCGCGGTTCGCCTTGCGCATGTCGGCATTGGCGGCCTTCACCTGATCCTTGAGCTTGGTCAGATCCTGTTGCCGGCGCGTCAGAAGCGCTTCCTTGTCGGCAAGGGTCGCCTTGTCGCGCTCGGCGCGGTCTTCCAGACGCAGAACAGCGTGTTCCTGCTGTGTCAGTTTCTGTTCGGCATCCTTGGCGCGCTTCTGCAGCAGGCCGACGTCCTGGCGAAGCTCGTCGCGCTCCGTGCGCAAACCGCTGTGCTTGAAATTGAGGTTCTCGAGCTCGGTCTCGCGCGCGGCCATGTCGATCTTCAGATTGTCGGTCTGCTCGACGATCTTGTTCAGGCGGATACGGAGAGCATCGAGCTCGCCTTCCTTGGCGGCACTTGCCTGTTCTGCGATGTGCAGGCTCGTCTTCAGCTGGCTGATATAGTTCTCGTCCTTGCGCAGGTGAGAGCGCAGCTCTGCCGCCTCGACGCTCATGTCGGCGATCTGGGCTTGAAGCGCGCTGATCTCGGAGGCGAAGTGGCCGGCGTCGCGGGCGATCTGGTCGTGCTTCAATTGCAGCGACATCGACTTTTCGCGTTCGCGAATCAGATCCTGCGTGGTGCGGGCGTTTTCGGCGGCGTAAAGCGCGCGGACCATGTCCTTTTGCGCGCGCACTTCCTGGGGGCTCAACGGCATCGTCGCGCGCATGCGGTTTTCCGTGTACCAGACGATACGGCGATGGACGGCCGGCGATACGAGGAAAACCAGGAACGCCGCGGCCAGAAAGCCCAATCCGAACAAGAGCGCGTATTCGATCACGGCGAGGCCACTGCTTCCAGAAGTTGATTTGCGTCAGCCAATGATTAAGCGGCCAACGCCGTTAGGGCAAGTGGCGGATGGGTCACGGCGACACAGAGTTCGCCGTGACCATGATATCAGAAGGGGTTCCAGGTCGGATTTGGGGTAATCTTGATATAGCCGACGTTGAGGCCGAGGCGGGCGCCGACGCCGGTGCGGATCGGCACGACGAGAACGTTGTTGTTCTTGAGCAGCGTCATGCCGAAGCCGGCGATGACGAAGGCCTGGCCGCTGACGCCGCCGAAGCGGGCATAGATCGCGTCGGTCGACGGCAGGTCGTAGACCAGCATCATCACGCGCGTGCCCTGGCCACCGTAGTCGATGCCGAGCGAGGGGCCCTGCCAGTAGAGCGGATGCTCGCCGGCGTTCTTGGTGTTCAGCTGGCCTTCGCCATAGGTCAGGCCGGCGATGAAGGCGCCGGAGCCTTCCTGGCCGAGAATATAGCCATTCGGCAAGCCGTACTTCTGGAAAGCGGCCTCGACCGCCTTGGCAAGGCCGCCGCTGGTGGAGCCGAAGAAGGAATGGCCGGCGTCGACGATTTCTTGAACCGAGTATTGATCATTCCTGGCTTGCTGAGCCGCGGCCTGCGTCGCGACGAGCATCAGGCACGAGATCGCGAGCATCGAGACCCGCCGGCAGTCGGCCAGGAATCTTCCTAGGATTGAGGGGCGCATGGTGTCATCCGTTCATCATGGTCGATACATGGAGCCGTTTCCGGCGTTTCTATCATTTTGCGCGGATGGTCTTAACAATCGGTTTACCAAATATGGTGTCATTATGGCGCCGAGTACGCTCGCAAACTTCGTGCAATGATGAAGCAATATGTGTGGCGGAATGAATCACCGCCTTCTTGGAGACAATGATGTCGAAGAATCCAAACCTTACCCTGACCGGCCCAGATCTGGCCGCGCTTCTCTGCAGCCGTGTTTGCCATGACGTCATCTCGCCCGTCGGCGCGATCAACAACGGCCTTGAACTGCTCGACGAGGGCGGCGCCGATGCAGACGCCATGGATCTTATCCGCACCAGCGCGCTGAACGCCTCGGTTCGTCTCAAATTCGCACGCCTTGCCTTCGGCGCTTCCGGCTCCGTCGGCGCTTCGATCGACACTGGCGAAGCCGAGCGCGCCGCCAAGGATTTCGCCGCCGCCGAGAAGAAGACCGAAGTGGTCTGGAACGGACCGCGCGCCATCATCGCGAAGAACCGCGTCAAGCTGCTGCTGAACCTGTTCCTCGTCGCCTATTCCTCCATTCCGCGCGGTGGCCAGATCGATATCACGCTCGAAAACCCGGAATTCGACGCGAAGTTCACGCTCGTCGCCAAGGGCAAGCTGATGCGCCTGCCGCCGAAGTTCGTTGAGATCTCGACGGGTGAGATCGAAGAAGCGATCGATGCCCACACGATCCAGCCTTACTACGCAGTGCTGCTCGCGGAAGAGTGCGGCATGAAGCTTGGCCATAGCGCCAGCGCCGAAGAGATCGTCTTCACCGCCGAAGTCATTCCGGCCTGATCTAAAACAGCGCCGGGACAGATTCCCGGCACATTGCTTGTATCGAAGTAATACTTCCTTAGCCGAATGTTTCTATCCTTGCCCGTGAAGATGCCAGCCAGGACAGAAGCTGGGCAATGGAGCAGCGATGCAAAGGTTCATGATCACCGATTCGTCGGACGTCGTTCGTAAGGTCGGGAAGCGGATTCTTTCCGAACTCGACTTCATGGTCAGTGAAGCCTCCAGCGCCAGCGAAGCATTGTCCCACTGCCAGGTGGAGCTGCCGGACTACCTGATCGTCGATTCGTCCATGGATGGAGCGCTTGATCTGATCGTGGCGGTTCGCACCATGGAAGGCGGCAAGGAGGTCAAGATCTACTATTGCGTGATCGAGGCCGACTTGAAGAAGCTGATGATGGGCAAGCGGGCAGGGGCCACGGATTTCCTGCTGAAGCCGTTCGACCGCAAGATCCTGACCGCGGTCTTCGGCAATCGCGCCATCGCCGCCTGATATTTCCATTCGATTCAATCGCAAAAGCCGCCTTCAGGGCGGCTTTTGTCGTTTCAGACGTGTGCAAGATACAAAAAATCCCGCCGTGAAGGCGGGATCTTAAGGATGATCGGCGTAGGGACCGAAATCGGATATCAGGCTGTTTCGGCGTATTCGGCACCGTCAGGCTCGCGCAGAACGTAGCCACGGCCCCAGACGGTTTCGATGTAGTTTGCGCCGCCGGCAGCGTTTGCAAGCTTCTTGCGCAGCTTGCAGATGAAGACGTCGATGATCTTCAGTTCCGGCTCGTCCATGCCGCCGTAAAGGTGGTTCAGGAACATTTCCTTGGTGAGCGTGGTGCCCTTGCGGAGCGATAGCAGCTCCAGCATCTGGTACTCCTTGCCCGTCAGGTGAACGCGCTGGCCACCGACTTCGACGGTCTTGGCGTCGAGGTTGACGATCAGTTCGCCGGTCATGATGACCGACTGGGCGTGACCCTTGGAACGACGGACGATCGCATGGATGCGAGCAACGAGTTCGTCCTTGTGGAAAGGCTTGGTCATGTAGTCGTCGGCGCCGAAGCCGAGACCGCGAACCTTGTCCTCGATGCCGGCCATGCCGGAGAGGATCAGGATCGGTGTTTTAACCTTGGACAGACGGAGAGTGCGGAGCACTTCATATCCGGACATGTCTGGAAGGTTGAGATCAAGAAGGATGATATCATAATCATACAACTTGCCGAGATCGACGCCTTCTTCACCAAGATCGGTGGTGTAGACGTTGAAACTTTCTGACTTGAGCATCAGTTCGATGCTCTGCGCTGTCGCGCTGTCATCTTCGATGAGTAGTACCCGCATTCTTATCCCCTTTACCGCCGCCGAAAGGTGGTCTGGCCCCTACGCGATACAGAAATGTCACTGCGTGATTTGGAAGCTGCCACGAAATGGTTAACAAATTCTGATTCACTCTGGCAAGAGGTAATCAATTTATTAAATATTTTGTCCATTCCGCTGTTTTCCAACGAGAATCCGCAAGGCCCTCTTCTCAACTGTTACATTAAGAAAGGCCGGCAAGCGATTCATTCGACTCACCAATGAAACGGACCGGAAATCGCGTAGTTGTGTTTACCGACCCTTAAATCATCGGCACTATCATTAACGATGCCCGTAAACGAAAGGTTACCAGCGGTAGGTTTTTGTTAACGCCGAGGGAAATTTTTTGGGCAAGTCGCATGACAGCGGCAGCTAATGGGCGGTTTCAAGTGAAGCCGGGGTCTCGCATCACTGGAGTAATGCGTATGAAGTCGCGTGAGAGCCTAGTTCGTCTGAAAGAGTTTCAGGTGAACGAAAAGCGTCGTCAGCTGCAGCAGTTGCAGATGATGATGTCTGAATTTGACCGTATGACGAAGGATCTGGAGAGCCAGATCGTCGTCGAGGAAAAGAAGTCCGGCATTTCCGACCCGAATCACTTCGCCTATCCCACCTTCGCGAAGGCAGCACGCCAGCGCGCGGACAATCTTCAGGTTTCGATCAAGGAACTGAGGATGCAGGAAGAGGCCTTGGAGCAGACGCTCGAAGAGATGCAGGCGGAATATGCACGTGCTGCCGCGCTCGAAGAGCGCGACGGGGCGGTTCGGGCAAGAGCCTAGCGCATCGGCCCGAAAATCGGAATCGATTTTCGGAAAGCTCGATGCGTAGATTCAAAGAGTTAGAGCGTCCTTTGTGCGTCCATTCGGACGCACGGCGCTCTAAGCCAGGATGATCGATGCCTTCGGGCATCTGGGGTGTCATCTCATAAAAGCCATGCATGACGGGCGTGCTGTCCGTCATACATGGCTTTTGGCGTTTCTCGACTTCGGAAGATCAGTTGATGACGTCGCGCCATTCTTCATGGCGGAGCGCCTGCGCCTTGAAAAAGGGGCAGAGCGGAATGATCTTCCAGCCGCCGGTTCTGGCGGCTTCGACCGCATGCAGCGCCAGCGCCTGGCCGACGCCCTTGCCGCGCAGCGCATCCGGCACGCCGGTATGATCGATGATGATGAGCGTCGGCGTTGTGCGGGAATAGGTCATTTCGGCCTGGTGGCCTTCGAGCTCGGCGACGTAGCGGCCGCCCGATGCGTTCTCTTCGTTGGTGATCTTCATGCCGACTGCCTTCCTTTAGATTGCGTTGAAGCAAACGTGCCATGGCGCCGGCGCAAAGCAAAGGCCGCTCAAGGTGACGGATTGTTCGATGGAAGGGGAGGCAGGTGGTGCGGCGCTTGCGGAAGAAGATGCCGAGCCTTGCTCGCGCAGCCGTTGTCCGAGTGGTCTTTGTGGACGGTGGCCGCGCTGCAGAGCGTCGGTTCAGTTCGGCAATGAGATAAACGCCGGATAGCAGCAAAAGCTTCGGGCCGGCTTCACATCTTGCGATGTGCGGTCGGCCCGAACTGAAATGGAATCAATAATTAATCAATGGCGATACTGCTGGATGCGCGTAGTGCGCAGGCCAGCAAGACCATGGCTGTTGATGGATGACTGCCAGGAGAGAAACTCCTCGACGGTCAGGGTATAGCGTTCGCAAGCTTCTTCCAAGCTCAACAGGCCACCGCGCACAGCTGCGACAACCTCTGCCTTACGGCGAATTACCCAGCGCCGAGTATTCGGCGGCGGCAAATCCGCAATCGTCAGCGGGCTGCCATCGGGGCCGATGACATATTTCACTCGGGGACGTATCATTTCGGTCATTGGACTCTCTACACAACTCAAGACCACGAGAGCCACTCTAGCTTGTCACATTTAAAAATTGCCTAAACGCGTCGTAAGACTTTGATAATAAATTTAACCGCGTCGCATGATGACGCTGGCGCGCGCCGAGCGCACGGCTTCCCTTGCGTAAATTTGTCATAAGTGCATGGGAGCCATGCACAATGAATATTAGTTGTCTGATCCTCATCAAACTATAAGCCTCCCCAGGGGCAGATAGAACGTCGCGTGTCGTCGCGATTGTTGTTTCTGCGTGCGTTGGGAATAGAATGTCAGGCTTCGCATAACGTCGAAGCGGCCGTTTTTTCTTTTCCTATACTTTGATTGTTGCTGCCAGAAGGCCGTTTTCAGGCAAGTTTAGCCTTTGAAGGACGAAATCGATGCGGAATGAAGAACGCGCCGTTCAAGACGGCGCGGCGAATATTGTTTTTTTATCGACAGAGAAATCCAGTCCATTGCCGGATCCCAAGGAGCGCCTCGCGCGTCTGGCGAAAGCGGCGGGTTTCAACCACTATTTGTTCGCGGGCTTTCCCCATGGCGACAATGGCGGCTTTGCGGGAAATCACATTTTCAGCAACTGGCCTGACAGCCTCGTTGCCGCCTATGACGAAGACGACCTGTTTCACAATAGTGCGCTTGTTTCGGAACTCAGGAAATCGAGCCTGCCGGTTTCGTCTGGTGTCAGCGCATTCGAAAGCAGTGTGACGAACCCGAAGAACGAGCGGATTACCGGACTGTTTCGCGAGCTCGGATTTCGCCGGACATTTGCTTTCGTGCTGCATGACGCCGATCGCCAGCCTTATATTTTCGCGTTTTCGGGCGCGCGGGCGGATCTTTCGCGCGAGGAGGCGATGGCGCATGTGTTCAGCGCCATGGAATTTCTCGACGTCTACGCCCGCCTGCAGGTGACCGAACAGCCGCTGGAGAACCTCAGCAGCCGCGAGATCGAATGCCTGCGCTGGTCGGCTGCGGGCAAGAGTAGCGACGAGATCGCCATCATACTCGAGCTCTCGCCGCACACCGTGGTCGGATATCTGAAGAGCGCGATGCGCAAGCTCGATTCCGTCAATCGGATGCAGGCGGTTGCCCGGGCCTTCCGCTACCGCCTGCTGTAACTCACTCAGAGCATGACGGCGCAGAGTTCGGTCTTTGCCGGTCCGAATTCGTATTGCGCCGTGCCGCTGTGAAGCAATGCAAGCCAATCGCCCCGGTTCAGCCAGACGATCGTCGTCGCGTTTTGCCGGGTTGGTGATGCTGAAGCCGGGCCGCTCGCGCTGGCGACGACGGTGGCACCGTTGATCTCGATCGCCGCTCCGTGGCCTGATGAGGTGAGGGTGCTCACGGAGAGCGACAGAAGATAAAAACCGTCGGCCGGGACGATCAGCCGCCCGCCGGTGCCAGACGATACGGCGGCGCCGAGTTCGAAGCCGCCTTGTCCCGCGTTGATATCCGTAAGGCCGGTGCGGCTTGCCGCTGGTGGAGACGCGGTGCCCGCTGCAAGCGATGCCCGCACGATCGGCCGCGAGGGCATGCGCACCACGCCATCCGGCGCCACGACGAGCGCTGTCGACCAATCATTGCCATCACCGCTGACCTTGATCGAGAATGCATCGCTTCCCGCAAGGCCCATCTCTGCGCGGCCCGACCAGTTCGTCTGAAAGAGCAGCGTGCCTGTTTGAGACGGGTCGGCCTTGTTAATCTTCAGCTGATGACCTTGTCCCGCATGGCTGAAGAGGCTTGCCTCGGAGGCGACCGCCAGCCGGTTGATCGCGTCGGCCGTCGCATTGATCCCGATCATCGGAAGCGAGCCATCAGCATCGAGGGAGATGATGTTCCAGTTCGTGCCGTCGAAAGCGCGGAGTTGGCGGGTATCGAGAAAGAAAGCGCGCCAGCCGGGGTTTGGCGAGAGATAGGCCCATGCACCATCCTGCCAGACGGAGATGAGCCCCTGCCGGCCGAGCCATGCGCCCTCGGGATCGGCGCCGACGAGGTAGCGGTCGCCTTCGGCTGGTGTTTCAGGCGGTGCCTGGCGTTCGGCGATGATGGTCAGCTGGACCACGGTGTCGAGACGTTGCAGCGCCTCGTTGTGCGGCACGTGCTTCTGCGCCTGGGAGGGGAGAATGTAGGGCAAGGCGAGGTTGTTGGTCTGGTCCGACACGATCGAGCTCCGGTGTTCGCGGCAGGTTTCACTGCAGCAAATCGTAGAGGCGTGTCCGGAGCCGGGGACAGCGCGCGGGAGCTGGCGCTGATTTCAAAGGGATATTTGTGAGAAATATCCCCGCGTTCAAAGCCGGGGGGCGTTGCCCCAGGAGATGAAATCGGGGTTGGCGAAATCCGCGTCGTGGGCTTGGCGGGTCTTGCCGTAGGTGAGGGGGCGGCCGTCGAGGGTCACGGTACAGCCGCCGGCTGCGCGCAGGATTGCATCGCCGGCCGCGGTGTCCCACTCCATCGTGCGGGTAAAGCGCGGATAGACGTCCGCTTCTCCTTCCGCGAGGAGGCAGAATTTCAACGACGAGCCGATATTCTTGCACTCCGAGATGGCCTGCTCTGCCAGGAAGCGCGCGGTCTGCGGGCTGTCGTGCGAACGGCTGGCGAGCGCGGTGCGTTCGGCCTTGGCGAGGCGCACGTTGATTGGCATCCGCTTTTCGACACGGAAATCCGGGCCGACATGCAGCTTCTCGGCCGTGCCGTTCTCGCCGAGGAAGGCTACGCCCAGCGCGGGCGCGAAGACGATGCCGGCAGCCGGGCGGCCATCGACGATGAAGGCGATGTTGACTGTGAATTCCGGCCGCTTGTCGACGAATTCGCGCGTGCCATCCAAGGGGTCGACCAGAAAGAACGACGAGCCGACCGCCGGCACGATGCCGGCCGCGACCGATTCTTCGGCGATGACGGGGATATCGGGAAAATCGCGATAGAGATGCGCCAGAATGATCTGCTCGGCCTGCTCGTCGGCGATCGTGACAGGACTGTTGTCGGCCTTGCTGGCCGCCGTGCAGCCGGCGCGGTACACATCCATGATCGCCTTGCCAGCCTCAAGGGCGGCGCGTTCAAACGTTTCGAGCATCGCGGGTCGGTTCGATCCCTTCTCCATCATGCTTCTCATATAGTCGTTTTCACGCTTCATTGCACCGCCGGTCGACCGTCGCAAAAGGACACAGGTGTGGTTTAACGATTTTCCATCAGTTGGCGAAGGGTAAAGATCACAGGGAAAAGTGAATTTGCGGTGAAAAGTGGCGTCGGAGGCCGGATTGCGTTGAAAAAATCAACTTTTTGAACTCGAAAAAGTCATTTTCACCAAAACGGCAAAGAACTTTGGAGCTTTGAAATTTTACACTTCCCTTTTGCCTTGAAAGCAGTATGAAATCTTTAATCAAGGGCTCAACAAGGGCTCGAATAACAAGAGACGCAGGCTTTTTACGGTTCTGTGTCCAGGGGAAAGACATATGGAATATTTTGTCCAGCAGCTCATCAACGGGCTGACTCTTGGATCCATCTATGGCCTCGTGGCTATCGGCTATACGATGGTTTACGGCATCATCGGCATGATCAATTTCGCTCACGGCGATATTTTTATGATCGGTGGCTTCGCCGCCCTTATCGTCTTTCTCGTCCTCACATCGATTTTTGCTGGTTTGCCGGTCGCGGTTCTGCTGCTGCTGATGCTTCTCATTGCGATGCTGATGACGAGTTTGTGGAATTGGACGATCGAGCGCGTCGCTTATCGCCCGCTGCGCGGTTCGTTCCGCCTGGCGCCGCTGATCACAGCGATCGGCATGTCGATCGTGCTGTCCAACTTCATCCAGGTGACGCAGGGGCCGCGCAACAAGCCGATCCCGCCGCTGATCAGCAGCGTCTATAACATTGGTGGCGTCACCATCTCGCTGAAGCAGATCGTGATCATCATCATCACGGCCGTGCTGCTCACCGTCTTCTGGTATCTCGTCAATCACACGGCGCTTGGCCGCGCGCAGCGCGCCACCGAGCAGGACCGCAAGATGGCGGCGCTGCTGGGCGTCAACGTCGACAAGACGATCTCGGTGACCTTCATCATGGGCGCCGCACTCGCTGCCGTCGCCGGCACCATGTACCTGATGTACTACGGCGTGGTGAACTTCAACGACGGCTTCGTGCCTGGCGTGAAGGCGTTCACGGCGGCCGTTCTCGGCGGTATCGGTTCGCTTCCGGGCGCCGTTCTCGGTGGTCTGATGATCGGCCTGATCGAAAGCCTGTGGTCGGCCTACTTCACCATCGCCTACAAGGATGTGGCGACCTTCGCCATCCTCGCTTTCGTGCTGATCTTCAAGCCGACAGGTATCCTGGGCCGGCCGGAAGTCGAGAAGGTTTAACGTCATGGCAAATGTTGAAAACGCCCCTGGCAAGCCCGCATCCGGACTTGTCCAGAAGGGTATTAAAGAAGCTATCTTCGCAGCCGTTATCTCCTTCGGCATGTTCGTTCTCTATGTCGGTCTCGGCACGCAGCAGAACATCAGCAACGAACTCGTCGTGGTTCAGCGCTGGGGCCTGCTCGCGATCTTCGTCGCCATCGCGGCGGTCGGCCGGTTTGCGATCGTGGTTTTCCTGCGTCCGCATCTAGATGCCCGCAAGCTTGCCAAGGCGCGCAGCGGCGAGCTCGATATCTCCGACAAGAAGGGCTTCTTCCACGCCCACTTCCTGAAGATCGCGCTTCTGGCGCTGGTGCTCTATCCCGTCGTCATCGTGGCGCTGGTTGGGGCGCAGGGCTCGCTGAAGTGGGTCGACAACTTCGGTATCCAGATTCTGATCTACGTGATGCTGGCCTGGGGCCTGAACATCGTCGTCGGTCTTGCCGGTCTGCTCGACCTTGGTTACGTCGCCTTCTACGCGGTCGGCGCCTATTCCTACGCGCTGCTCTCCAGCTATTTCGGACTGTCCTTCTGGGTTCTTCTGCCGCTGTCGGGCATTCTCGCCGGTCTCTGGGGCATCATCCTCGGCTTTCCGGTGCTGCGTCTGCGCGGTGACTATCTGGCGATCGTGACGCTGGCCTTCGGTGAAATCATCCGCCTCGTCATCATCAACTGGACGGATCTGACCAAGGGCACGTTCGGTATCGCCAGCATTCCGAAGGCAACGCTGTTCGGCATTCCCTTCGATGCCAGCCCGCATGGCTTCGCCAAGCTGTTCCACCTGCCGATCTCGTCGGCCTACTACAAGATCTTCCTCTTCTATCTGATCCTGGCGCTCTGCCTCCTGACGGCCTATGTCACGATCCGCCTGCGCCGCATGCCGATCGGCCGTGCCTGGGAAGCGCTTCGCGAAGACGAGATCGCCTGCCGTTCGCTCGGCATCAACACGGTGACGACCAAGCTCACGGCTTTCGCCACGGGTGCGATGTTCGGCGGCTTCGCCGGCTCCTTCTTCGCCGCTCGTCAGGGCTTCGTCTCGCCTGAATCCTTCGTGTTCCTGGAATCGGCCGTCATCCTCGCCATCGTCGTTCTCGGCGGCATGGGCTCGCTGACCGGCATCGCGATCGCGGCGGTCGTCATGATCGGCGGTACCGAGGCGCTGCGCGAAATGGAGTTCCTGAAGCTCATCTTCGGACCCGACTTCACGCCGGAACTCTACCGCATGCTGCTATTTGGTCTGGCGATGGTCGTCGTCATGCTGATCAAGCCGCGCGGCTTCGTCGGATCGCGTGAGCCGACGGCGTTCCTGAAAGAACGGAAGTCGGTATCGGGAAGCTTCACCAAGGAGGGCCACGGCTGATGAGCCCTCAGGAAACCAACATGTCCAGCGATACTCTGCTCAAGGTCGAGCACCTGTCGATGAAGTTCGGCGGCCTGATGGCCATCAACGACTTCTCGTTTGAGGCCAAGCGCGGCGAGATCACCGCGCTGATCGGCCCGAACGGCGCCGGCAAGACCACCGTGTTCAATTGCATCACCGGCTTCTACAAGCCGACCATGGGCATGATCACCATGCGCCACAAGGACGGCAGAGAACACCTGCTTGAGCGTCTGCCGGACTTTCGCATCACTCGCGAAGCCAAGGTCGCCCGTACCTTCCAGAACATCCGGTTGTTCTCCGGCCTGACGGTTCTCGAAAACCTTCTGGTCGCGCAGCACAACAAGCTGATGCTGGCATCGGGCTACACCATTCTCGGCCTGCTCGGGATCGGTCGCTACGGCGCGGAAGCGAAGAACGCGATCGAGCTTGCCCGCTACTGGCTGGAGAAGGCCGATCTGATCGATCGCGCCGACGATCCCGCCGGCGACCTGCCCTATGGCGCTCAGCGCCGCCTTGAGATCGCGCGCGCCATGTGCACCGGACCGGAGCTGCTTTGCCTGGACGAGCCGGCCGCCGGTCTCAACCCGAAGGAATCGCTGACGCTGAACACGCTTCTGCGCGGTATCCGCGACGAGGGCACGTCGCTGCTCCTGATCGAACACGACATGTCCGTGGTCATGGAAATTTCCGACCACGTCGTCGTGCTCGAATACGGCCAGAAGATTTCCGATGGCACGCCAGACCATGTGAAGAACGATCCGAAGGTCATCGCGGCCTATCTCGGTGTCGAAGACGAGGAAGTGGAACAGGTGATCGCAGACGTCGAAAACCTCGAAGGAGGTACGCACTGATGACCGGTCAGCCACTTCTCAAGGTCGAGGGTGTTGAAACCTATTACGGCAACATCCGCGCGCTCGCCGGCATCGATGTCCACGTCAACCAGGGCGAAATCGTCAGCCTGATCGGCGCCAACGGCGCCGGCAAGTCGACGCTGATGATGACGATCTGCGGCAGCCCGCAGGCGCGCGCCGGCAAGGTCATCTTCGAAGGCCGCGACATCACCAAGATGCCGACCCACGAGATCGCCCGCCTGCGCATCGCGCAGTCACCAGAGGGACGCCGCATTTTCCCGCGCATGAGCGTGATGGAAAACCTGCAGATGGGCGCCGGGCTCGACAACCTGAAATACTTCAAGGAAGACGTCGAGAAGATCTTCGCGATGTTCCCGCGTCTCAAGGAGCGCCAGACGCAGCGCGGCGGCACGCTTTCGGGCGGCGAGCAGCAGATGCTGTCGATCGGCCGCGCGCTGATGGCGCGTCCGAAGCTTTTGCTTCTCGACGAGCCGTCGCTCGGTCTCGCGCCGCTGATCGTCAAGGGCATCTTCGAGGCGATCAAGAAGCTGAACAAGGATGAGGGGCTCACCGTGTTCCTCGTCGAGCAGAACGCATTCGCGGCGCTGAAGCTGTCCGACCGGGCCTATGTCATGGTCAACGGCAAGGTGACGATGTCGGGCTCCGGCCAGGAACTGCTCGCCAATCCTGAAGTTCGCGCCGCCTATCTCGAAGGCGGACGGCATTGAGCATGACGAAGGGGAGACTTTGATATGCAGGGACTTTTCTTTGAAGGCGATACCGGCGTTCGCAGCGTCATTCGCCTGATCGTCGTGTTGATCGGCTTCTGGACCGCGTGGCGTTCGGGCAAAGCTGCCGCTGACGGCTGGAGCGACTATCCAATTGTCATCGGCTACAGCGTGCTTCTGGCGGCCGCGATGCAGTTTCTGCATCACGCGCTGTTCGACGGACCTGTGCTGAGCGTGTTCTATTACGCTATCGACTTCGTCCTTCTCCTGGTCTTCGCGACGGCGGGATACCGCTATCGCCGGACCAATCAGATGGTCAATAATTACTACTGGCTCTACGAAAAAACGTCACCCTTCTCCTGGAAGGCAAAACATTGACAGCCGGTTGAATCTAGGGACAAATTACCTCTCCGAGTGGAACAGGTTTCCCGGCGCAGTAAAGTGGGTGATGCGCTGGGTAATGGAACGGAACCCGCTAAAAAACTGGGAGTAACATAATGAAGAAGTCTCTTCTGTCGGCAGTGGCTCTGACGGCGATGGTCGCCTTCAGCAGCAACGCTTGGGCCGACATCACGGTTGCCGTTGCTGGTCCGCTGACCGGCCCGAACGCTGCGTTCGGCGCACAGCTCCAGAAGGGTGCCGAGCAGGCAGCTGCCGACATCAACGCTGCTGGCGGCATCAACGGCGAGCAGATCAAGATCGTGCTCGGCGACGACGTGTCCGACCCGAAGCAGGGTATCTCGGTTGCCAACAAGTTCGCAGCTGACGGCGTCAAGTTCGTCATCGGCCACTTCAACTCGGGCGTTTCGATCCCGGCTTCCGAAGTTTACGCTGAAAACGGCATCCTCGAAATCACCCCGGCTGCGACCAACCCGCAGTTCACCGAGCGTGGTCTTTGGAACACGTTCCGTACTTGCGGTCGCGACGACCAGCAGGGCGGCATCGCCGGCAAGTACCTTGCCGACCACTTCAAGGACGCCAAGATCGCTGTCGTTCACGACAAGACTCCTTACGGCCAGGGCCTCGCTGACGAAACCAAGAAGGCCATGAATGCCGCTGGTCTCACCGAAGCCATGTACGAAGGCATCAACGTCGGCGACAAGGACTTCTCGGCCCTCATCGCCAAGATGAAGGAAGCCGGCGTTTCGATCATCTACTGGGGTGGTCTCCACACCGAAGCTGGTCTGATCATCCGCCAGGCCGCCGACCAGGGCCTGAAGGCAACGCTCGTATCGGGTGACGGTATCGTTTCGAACGAACTGGCATCGATCGCTGGTGACGCAGTCGCCGGCACGCTGAACACGTTCGGCCCGGACGCAACGCTGAACCCAGACAACAAGGCACTCGTCGAGAAGTTCAAGGCTGCCGGCTTCAACCCTGAAGCTTACACGCTGTACTCCTACGCCGCGATGCAGACGATCGCTGAAGCTGCCAAGGCAGCTGCTTCGACCGACGCTGAAGCCGTTGCCGCAGCGATGAAGGCCAAGGGTCCGTTCAAGACCGTTCTCGGCGAAATCTCGTTCGACGAAAAGGGCGACCCGAAGATCCCAGGCTACGTCATGTACGAATGGAAGAAGGGTCCAGACGGCAAGTTCTCCTACTTCCCGCAGGACGCGAAGTAAGAACTTTCGTTCTCACCTTGGAAGCCCGGTCTCGCACCGGGCTTCTTTCGTTTTGGCAACAATGCGAACCGCCCGGCCGCTTACCGGTCTTGCGATCGAGGATGATCCGGTTACGATCGCCGGCGAATTCAACAGGTTGCCGCCGATCGGCGCGCAGCCGCAGACGATACGGATACGCCATGTCCCGCCCCAAGATTCTGCTCACGCGCCGCTGGCCCTCCGCCGTGGAGGCTGTGCTCGCCGAGCGTTTCGACGCCACCTTCAACACCGACGACCTGCCGATGTCGCCCGAAGCCATCGCGGAGGCGCTGCGCACCCACGACGCCGTGTTGCCGACCGTGTCGGACAAGCTTCCGGCGTCGGTTTTCGAAGGCGAGATCCGGGCCAGAGTCCTCGGCAATTTCGGCGTCGGCTATAACCACATCGACATCGCGGCGGCGAAGGCCAAGGGCATCGTGGTGACCAACACGCCTGGTGTGCTCACCGATTGCACTGCCGATATCGCCATGCTGCTCCTGCTTTCGGTCGCGCGCCGCGGCGGGGAGGGCGAGCGGCAGATCCGGGCCGGCGAATGGAAAGGCTGGTGCCCGACGCATATGATCGGCTCCAAGGTCACGGGCAAGACGGTGGGGATCATCGGCTTCGGGCGTATCGGCAAAGCCTTCGCGCAACGCTGCCATTTTGGTTTCGGCATGGACGTGGTGTTCTACAACCGCTCGACGGTCGATGCGGCGGAAGCGGCGCGATATGGCGCGCGGCAGCTAGCGACCGTGGAAGAGGTGCTGGCCGCGAGCGATTTCGTGTCGCTGCATTGCCCAGGTGGGGCTGAGAACCGGCACCTGATGAATGCAGCCCGTTTCGCGGCGATGAAGCCTGGTGCTTATCTGATCAATACGGCGCGCGGCGATGTGGTCGATGAGGCGGCATTGATCGCTGCGCTCGAGACTGGCGTGATCCGCAGCGCCGGCCTCGACGTCTACGAGGCTGAACCGCAGGTGCCGGAGAAGCTGCGCGCGATGGAAAATGTGGTTCTGCTGCCGCATCTTGGTAGTGCTACCGAAGAGACGCGCAATGCGATGGGGATGAAGGTGGTGGACAACATCACGGCCTTCTTCGAGGGACGCGAGCCGCCGGACCAGGTGGCCTGATCCAGCCTATCGCTGCGCGCCGACAGTCTTGCGCTCGCCCGAGGGACCACGCGGTTTGGCTTCGAGGCCGAAGAGCAGGCGCGCGCGGCCGGGGATGAAGTCCACCGCGATGGCGAAGAGGCTCGACAGCACGAAGGTCGCGGCAGCGATGATGATGAAGCTCGGCACGGCCGGCAGGCCGAGCGGCAGCACGTAATAGAGCGCGCCGACGATCACCGTCTGGTGGATAATGTAAAGCGGGAAGACGAGCCGGTTGACCGTGACCAGCCGCGCGTCCGGCTGGTTGAAATGACGGGCGGCGAAGCCGATCAGCGTCAAGATCATCGACCAGGCAAGCAGGAAGATCGCGGCCTTGAAGAGCGGGGTTTCGTCTGCATAGCTGCCGATCGCCTGTTCGGCCGGCGCCAGCCAGGCGAAGGCATAGAGAAACATCGTCACGGCTAGCGCGATGGCGGCGCTGAGATAGCGCTTGGCGATGATCGGCTCGATCAGGCTGCGGTGATTGCGGGCGACAAGGAAGCCGAGGCCGAACCAGCTTGCCCAGACCGCGAACCAGGCGCCGTCATTATAAAGCGCATTGGTTTCCTTGGGGTAGAGCGGCGACAGAGCGAGATTGAGAGCGAGCGGCAGCAGGAAGAAGAGATAGATGGCGCCTGATTTCGCGACGCGTTCGAACCAGGCCATGATCCTGTTTTCGGGTCGGCTCAGATAGAGAAAAATCGGGTAGCAGATCACCGACATCACAAGCAGATAGGCGACGAACCACATGTGCGCCCAGGTGAAATTGCCGGTCGGGTAGCGGCCCTCCGTGAAATAGCGCGTCAGCCAGAAATTGATGAGCGAGCCGTCATAGCCGGTCTCGTACATGCGCTCGTACCAGACCTGCGGCACGACGAGGACGGCCATGGCGAAGAGCAGGGGAACGAGCAGGCGGATGGTGCGCTTGCGCAGGAAGGCGAGGCTGGAATCCGAGCGGAAGGAGAAGGCAGCACCCATGCCGGAGACGAAAAACAACAGAGCCAGTCGCCAGGCGCGCGGGAATTCCATGATCAGCGAGAGCGCCGGGCTGGTGCGATCGCTATGGATCAGCCAGCCCATGTCGGTGAAGAAGGCCGCCGAGGAGTGATAGAGGATCAGGATCGCGAAGGCGGAAATCCGCAGCCGATCCACATAATAAAGCCTGTCCTTCATGACCTGCCGGATATCATCTTGATGCCATGCCCAACTTGCGGGCGTCGCTCAAGGATATCCGTGTGTGCTTTCTAAAGTGTGAGCGCCTTTTCTGCTGTCATGACTCGCTCAAGTCTCATGCAACACATGCGCCGCCTTGACCGCGGCCGAGGCGCGGTTTTCGACGCCGAGTTTGACGTAGATCTGCTCGAGGTGCTTGTTCACCGTGCGGGCGGAGAGGCCGAGAATTTCGCCGATGTCGCGGTTGGCCTTGCCCTTGGCGATCCAGAGCAGGACCTCGGATTCGCGGTTCGTGAGCGCGAAGCGCTGGCGCAGCACCTGGTCGTCGGCGCGCTGGCTGGCGGTGAGGCGGAAGAGATATTCGTCTGGGCCGATCGTGCCCAGAAAGGCAAGCTGCAGCACGTCCTGGCCGCCATGGGCGACTGATATGGTGGAGGCGGTGCGGTCTTTCATCCAGGCGGCGATGGTTGAGATCACCGTGTCCATGCCGTCGTCGCTGCCCATGGCGGCGTTGACGAGACGGGTGGCCTGGGGGGTCGACCAGTGGATGTTGCCGTCGCCCTTGACCGCCAGCAGATGGCGGCCGGCGGCATCGAGCGCCACGCGGGCGCTCTGGGCGGAGCGGGCGTTTTTCAGGTGCACGCCGATGCGGGCGCGGAGTTCGTCGATGTTGATCGGCTTGGTCAGATAATCGACGCCGCCGGAGCCGAGCGCGTGGACGACGTGTTCGGTCTCGGTCAGGCCGGTCATGAAGATTACGGGGATCTGGCTGATCGCCGGGTTGGCCTTCAACCGCCGGCAGGTCTCGAAGCCGTCCATGGTGGGCATCACCGCGTCGAGCAGGATCAGGTCGGGGGTGATGCGCTCGACGATATTGAGTGCTGCCGAACCGGAGGTCGCGATCAGGACGGAGAATCCGGATTGCTCCAGCGCATCGGTGAGGAAGCCGAGCGCTTCCGGCGAGTCGTCGACCAAGAGAACGATGTCGCGCGGGAGCTCAGCCAATGTGTTCCACCTTTTCGTCGAAGCGGTGCAGGAAGGCCATGAAGCCGTTCAGGTCGAAGGCGGCAACATAGGATCGAAGTTCCTCGGTAAATGGCTGATTTGCCTCCACCTTGGCAAGGTCGGCGAGCTTCGCCTCGATGCCTCTGATATAGCCGATCTCGCCGAGGCGCAGCAGTTCCTGCACATGCGCGTCGCCGGGACTTTGCAGGATCTGCTCGGTCTTCTTCGGCGCGGCGGGCGTCGCTTCGGCGTACAGCCATTTCAGGCCGAGGTGCAGGGCAAGCTTATCGCGCAGGCGGCGAATGTCGACCGGCTTGCCGATCGCGTCATTGTGGCTGTCGTCGCTGTCGCCATGAGCGGCGGCGTCGCCGATGTTGGCTGAGAGCATGACGATCGGCGCGGTCTGGCCGGCTTCGCGAAGGCGCGAGACCAGCTGCCAACCGTTCATTCCCGGCATCAGGATGTCGACGAGGAAGAGGTCGGGCTGGATGCCTTCGATCAGCGTCAGGCAATCGGTGCCGCTTGCCGCCGTCAGCACGACGAAATCGAGCGGCACGAGGATCTCGCGCATCATCTCGCGGTGATCCTCGTTGTCATCGACGACGACGATGGTGCGGCGCGGGCCGTCGTAGCTGACGATCTTCTTTTCCTGCGGCGGAGCGGCCATCTCGCGCAGCACGGCCGAGAGCATCAGACGCACGCGGAAAGTCGAGCCCTTGTCCTTTTCGCTGGTCACCGAGATTTCGCCTCCGAGCGTGTTCGTCAGAAGCTGGGTGATCGTAAGCCCAAGGCCGAGGCCGGGCATGGGGCGGATGCTGTCGGCCTCGCCGCGCTGGAATGGCTCGTAGATGCGGCTCAGGTCCTTCTCGGCGATGCCGCGACCGGTGTCCGTCACGGTGAAGGTCGCGACCTGGCTGCGATAGGCGACATCGAAAGTGACGGTGCCCTCGTCGGTGAACTTGATGGCGTTGGAGAGCAGATTGACGAGGATCTGGCGCAGGCGCTTTTCATCGGTGCGTACGAACTGGGGCAAAGCAGGCGCGCGCTGGTGGTTGAAGGTCAAGCCCTTTGCGAGCGCCTGCGGGCGGAACATGTCGACGATCTGGTCGAGGAAATCCTGGATGTTGATCTCGTTGGAATAGACCTGCAGGCGGCCGGCCTCGATTTTCGAGATATCGAGCAGGCCGTCGATCAGCCCGGAGAGATGTTCGGCCGAGCGGCGGATGACCTTGATCGAGGATTGGCGTGGCGTCGGAATGGTCTCGTCGCGCTCGAGGATCTGGGCGTAGCCGAGCACGGCGTTGAGGGGCGTCCGCAGTTCGTGGCTGAGGCCGACGACATAGCGGCTCTTGGCGCGGTTGGCGGCTTCGGCGGTTTCCTTGGCGGCCTGCAGGGCGGCGTCGGTCTTCTTGTGGGCGGCGATTTCCTTGAGCAGCAGCGTGTTCTGACGCGAGGATTCCTCCTCGGCGACGACGCGGCTGTCATGCGCCAGCACATAAAACCAGCAGACGACGCCGGCGATGACGGCGAAGACGAAGAAGACGATCAGGATCGTGCCGTTGACGACTTCCGCTGTTGCCGGCGAGGCCGCGGAGACCTGGTGGGCGATCATGGCGAGGATGGCGCCGACAGCGGTGAGCGCGAGAATGACGGCGATGCCGTAGCGGCCGAGGCGCGTGGTGAGCTTTTGGACGATGGTTTCGGGCAGCACAGCCTTGGCGACATAACCGACCTGCGCGTTCAGATGCGCATTGGGCTTGCACATGTCGTGGCAGCGACTGTCGAGCGAACAGCAGAGCGAGCAGATCGGCGCGGCATAGGCGGGACACCAAGCCATGTCTTCCGGCTCGAAGGGGTGTTCGCAGACCGAACAGGTGATGTTCGTCAGGTTCTTCCAGCTCTGGCGCGGCTTGCGGGCGAGGTAGAACTTGCCCTTGGTGGCCCAGGCGATCGCAGGCGAGGCGATCAGGGCGACGATGAGGGTGATGTACGGTGCGAGCGAAGCGGCGATCGTGCCGAAAGCGCCGAAATGGGCGATGAGCGCGATGGTCGCCGACAGCGTCATGGCGCCGAGGCCGACGGGGTTGATGTCGTAGAGATGGGCGCGCTTGAACTCGATGCCTGGAGGAGCGAGGCCGAGCGGCTTGTTGATGAAGAGATCGGCCGAGATGGTGCACAGCCAGGCCATGGCAATGATCGAGAAGATGCCGAGCGTTTCCTCAAGCAGCCGGTAGATGCCTAGCTCCATCAGGAGCAGTGCAATCGCCACGTTGAACACCAGCCAGATGACGCGGCCGGGATGGCTATGGGTGAGGCGCGAGAAGAAGTTCGACCATGCCAGCGACCCGGCATAGGCGTTCATCACGTTGATCTTCAGCTGCGAGACCATGACGAAGGCGGCCATCAGCAGCAGCGCCGCGTTGTGCCAGGGGATCATGTAGCCGAATGCGGTCAGATACATCTGCGCCGGATCGGCGGCGCGGTCGGCGGGCACTCCTGACGCGAAGGTTAGCACGACGAGGAAGGAGCCGGCGAGCAGCTTCGGCGCGCCGATGATGACCCAGCCGGGGCCGGCGAGGAAGACAGCAAGGCGGTGACGCCACTTGGTCTGCTTTTCCGGCGGGAGGAAGCGCAGGAAGTCGGCCTGTTCGCCGATCTGCGACATGAGCGCCAGGATGACGGCCGAGGCAGCACCGAACTCGACGAGATCGAAGGGGGCGATGGTGCCGGGCGGACCCGAGGCATGGCGGATGCCGGAGAAGGCGCGCCAGAGGTCGAATTTCTCCCAGTCCATCACGGCGATGAAGAGGAAGGGCAGGATGTTGAGGACGATCCAGAAGGGCTGCGTCAGGAGCTGGAAGCGGCTGATCAGCCGGACGCCGTGGGTGACGAGCGGAATGACCATGACGGCGCTGATGATGTAGCCGATCCAGAGCGGGATACCCAAGGTCAGCTCCAGCGCGCCGGACATGATCGACGCCTCGATCGCAAACAGCATGAAGGTGAAGCTGGCATAGATCAGCGAGGTGATGGTCGAGCCGATATAGCCGAAGCTGGCACCCCGCGTCAGAAGGTCGATATCGACGCCGTGGCGGATGGCGTAGCGGCTGATCGGCAGGCCGATGGCGAGCATGGCGATCGAGGCGACGATGATCGCGTAGAAGGCGTTGGTGGTGCCGTATGACAGCGTGATGGCGCCGCCGATCGCTTCCAAAGCCAGAAAGGAGATGGCGCCGATCGCCGTCTGCGAAATGCGCTGCGAGGAGAATTGCCGGGCGCTCTTGGCGGTGAAGCGCAGCGCATAGTCTTCCAGCGTCTGGTTGGCGACCCAGCGATTATATTCGCGCCTGACCGGAATAATGCGTTGCCGCGCTGCCATGCCCGTAATCGGCCCCTTCGTTCCCCTTGTCATGCGTTCGTAACATGGAACAGTGCGGGGCTTAAGAGTGCGGTGCAACGCAAAACTGCACATTTCGCCCCGTCACCTACGTCATTTCGCGTATACGCTTTCGCAGTGCAGCACCAGATAGTCCCTTAAGCAACAGTTAATCGCCGTTTCAGGCCTGTTGTCGGAACAAGAAGAGGGGATCAACCAGATGAATCTGCGATCATATGTTTCCGGTGCCGTGCTCGGCGCCGTCATGTCGGCCACGGCCGCATTCCATGGAGCCGTTGCGGCTGACGACACCATCAAGGTCGGCGTTCTGCATTCGCTGTCCGGCACGATGGCGATCTCCGAAACGACGCTGAAAGACGCCATGCTGATGCTCATCGACGAGCAGAACAAGAAGGGCGGCCTTCTCGGCAAGAAGCTCGAGGCCGTCGTCGTCGACCCGGCTTCCGACTGGCCGCTGTTTGCCGAAAAGGCACGCGAGCTGATCGAAAAGGACAAGGTCGCGGCCGTCTTCGGTTGCTGGACGTCCTCGTCGCGCAAGTCGGTCCTGCCGGTTTTCGAAGAGCTCAACTCCATCCTGTTCTACCCGGTTCAGTATGAAGGCGAAGAGTCCTCGCGCAACATCTTCTACACGGGCGCTGCTCCGAACCAGCAGGCAATCCCGGCTGTCGACTACCTGATGGAAAAGGAAGGCGTTAAGCGCTTCGTTCTCGAAGGCACCGACTACGTCTATCCGCGCACGACCAACAAGATCCTGGAAGCCTACCTGATCTCGAAGGGCATTCCGAAGGAAGACATCATCGTCAACTACACGCCGTTCGGCTTCTCCGACTGGCAGACGGAAGTCTCCAAGATCAAGGAATTCGGTGGCGCCGGCAAGAAGACCGCCGTCGTCTCCACCATCAACGGTGACGCCAACGTGCCGTTCTACAAGGAACTCGGCAACCAGGGCGTCAAGGCAACCGACATCCCTGTTGTCGCCTTCTCGGTCGGCGAAGAAGAGCTTGCCGGTCTCGACACCAAGCCGCTCGTCGGCCACCTCGCTGCCTGGAACTACTTCGAGTCGGTCGAAAGCCCTGCGAACAAGAAGTTCATCAAGGAATGGCATGCCTACACCAAGAACGACAAGCGCGTGACCAACGACCCGATGGAAGCTGCCTATATCGGCTTCAACGCATGGGTTAAGGCGGTCCAGGCTGCCGGCACGACCGACACGGACAAGGTTCTCGACACGATCATCGGCACCACTGTTCCGAACCTCTCGGGCGGCTACGCTACCGTCATGCCGAACCACCACATCACCAAGCCGGTGCTGATCGGTGAAATCCAGGCGAACGGCCAGTTCGAGATCGTCCAGCAGACCCCTGCTGTCGTCGGCGACGAATGGTCCGACTTCCTGCCTGACTCCAAGGACCTGATCTCCGATTGGCGCAAGCCCATGAACTGCGGAAACTTCAATGTCGCAACGGGCAAGTGCGGCGGCAAGGGCTCCTGAGTGGACACCCCTTCACTCTAAAAGCCTGAAAACAGCTTCCGTCCGGCCCTCCTGTCCGGGCGGAAGTTCTCTCTCCGAAGCGTGGCCTTGAGGCTTCGGACGGCAGTTGCCGTGTTAGAGGCCTGAATTTCCCCGATTGCGCCGGAAGGCCAACGATAACCGAGGCAGAAAGCCGATGTATCGCGCCATCAAGATTTTGCTTTTGACCTTGTGCCTGGCCATGCCGGCATTCGCCACGGCGCTGAAGGCGCAGGAAGACATCCATGCGCTTGTCGACGCGCTCGGCGTCGGCGATTTCCCGGAACGCGAGGTCGCCATCAAGGCGCTGGTCGCATCCGGCGATGCCCATGTCAGCCAGATCCTGCAGCAGCTCAGCGACGGCCAGCTTTACGTGAATTCGGAAAGCGGTGGCCCGGTTCTGCTTCAGGGCGGCACGGAGGACGAGCCGACATTCTCCGATCCGATCAGCGGCGAGGCCGTCGCCGATATCGATGCGGACTACATGTCCAAGGTCAGGATCAACAATTCGCTGCGCGGCGTCATCGCCTCCGCGATGAGCCAGCTGACGCTGCTGTCGCCTGATCGCGGCGCCCGCCTTGCGGCTGCCCAGGGGCTGCTGCGCGATGCCGATCCCGCCAATCTCGAACTGCTCAACTCCGCGCTTGCCGCCGAGAAGGACGGCGAGGTCAAGGAGGCGATGGAAGCCGCCCGCGCCGTGATGGTGTTGAAGAGCGATGTCGGCGCCGAGGACAAGAAGGCCGCCATCGACACGATCGCCGCCCGTGGCGGTCGCAACGCGCTGACCATCCTGACGACGGCGATGGCGACCGCGCCCGACGAACTCAAGGGCGAGATCCAGACGCATATCAACACGATCAACCGCAGCCTGGCGCTTTGGGATGTGGTGCAGAACGTCTGGTACGGCCTGTCGCTCGGCTCGGTGCTGCTGCTTGCCGCCATCGGCCTTGCCATCACCTTCGGCGTCATGGGCGTCATCAACATGGCGCATGGCGAGATGGTGATGATCGGCGCCTACACGACCTATGTCGTGCAGCAGTATATCGCCTCGACATTCCCCGGCCTTGAAGTCTATTCGCTGGCCTTTGCCGTGCCGGCCGCCTTCATCTTTACCGGCTTCGTCGGCCTCGTCATCGAACGGACCGTGATCCGCTATCTCTATGGACGTCCGCTGGAAACGCTGCTCGCGACCTGGGGCGTGTCGCTCATCCTGCAGCAGGCTGTGCGCTCGATCTTCGGGCCGACCAACCGCGAAGTGCGCAATCCAAGCTGGATGTCGGGTGCGTTCGAACTTGGCGGCCTGTCGATCACCTGGAACCGCATGTGGATCATCGTCTTCTCGATGGCCGTGTTCGTGACGCTGCTGATGCTGCTCAAGCGTTCCGCCTTCGGCCTGCAGATGCGCGCCGTCACGCAGAACCGGCGCATGGCGTCGTCGATGGGCATTCGCACCGGCTGGGTCGATGCCTTCACCTTCGCGCTCGGCTCCGGCATCGCCGGCATGGCGGGCGTGGCGCTCAGCCAGATCGACAACGTTTCGCCCAATCTCGGCCAGAGCTACATCATCGACAGCTTCATGGTCGTGGTGTTCGGCGGCGTCGGTAATCTGTGGGGTACGCTGGTGGGCGCGCTGTCGCTCGGCGTCGTCAACAAATTCCTCGAGCCCTTCGCCGGTGCCGTGCTCGGCAAGATCCTGGTGCTCGTCCTCATCATTCTCTTCATCCAGAAGCGGCCGCGTGGGCTCTTCGCACTCAAAGGAAGGGCGGTGGAAGCATGATTACGGCCTTCCTTCTCCGGTCTCTCGATCGCAAGATCATCGTCGCGCTGTTCATTCTGCTGGCGCTTGCCGTGCTGGTGCCGGTGCTGAACCTGATGACGCCAGCCACGAGCCCGCTGCATATCCCGACCTACATCATGTCGCTGTTCGGCAAGTATCTGACCTATGCGCTTCTCGCGCTGGCGCTCGATCTCGTCTGGGGTTTCTGCGGCATTCTCTCGCTCGGCCACGGCGCCTTCTTCGCGCTCGGCGGCTATGCGATGGGCATGTACCTGATGCGGCAGATCGGCACGCGCGGCAGCTATGGCGACCCCATCCTGCCCGATTTCATGGTGTTCCTGAACTACAAGGAACTGCCGTGGTTCTGGCATGGGTTTGACCATTTCTGGTTCGCGGCACTGATGGTGCTCGTCGTGCCCGGGCTGCTCGCCTTCGTCTTCGGCTGGTTCGCCTTCCGCTCGCGCGTCAACGGCGTCTATCTGTCGATCATCACCCAGGCGATGACCTATGCGCTGCTGCTCGCCTTCTTCCGCAACGACATGGGCTTCGGCGGCAATAACGGCCTGACCGATTTCAAGGATATCATCGGCTACAATATCCAGGCCGACGGCACCCGCGCGGCGCTCTTCTCGGCCACCGCCATTCTGCTTGCACTGTCGCTGCTGATCGCGTCGGCCATCGTGCGCTCGAAGTTCGGCAAGGTGCTGGTCGGCGTGCGCGACGCGGAAAGCCGCACGCGCTTCCTCGGCTACCGTGTCGAGCACTTCAAGCTCTTCACCTTTGTCGTCTCGGCGATGATGGCGGGGATTGCCGGCGCGCTCTACGTGCCGCAGGTGGGCATCATCAATCCGGGCGAATTCGCGCCGGCCAACTCGATCGAAGTCGTCATCTGGACGGCGGTCGGCGGGCGTTCGACGCTGATCGGGCCGATCATCGGCGCGATCATGGTCAATGGCGGCAAGACGATCTTTACCGGCCTCTTCCCCGAATTCTGGCTCTTCGCGCTCGGCGGGCTGTTCGTGGCGGTCACGCTGTTCCTGCCCAAGGGCATCGTTGGCACGATCGGCCAGTATATCGGCAAGCGCAAGCCATCTTCCAGCGACACGCCGCCCGCCAAGCGCGAAGACGGCGTCGACGCAGAAATCCAGCCCGCGGAGTGAGCGCCATGATCCCTGACGTCAAACCCAACAGCGTTCTCTATCTCGACAACGTCTCCGTCTCCTTCGATGGCTTCAAGGCGCTGAATGCGCTGTCGATCGTCATCGAACCGGGCGAACTTCGCGCCATCATCGGCCCGAACGGCGCCGGCAAGACGACGATGATGGACATCATTACCGGCAAGACGCGTCCGGATACCGGTCAGGTGTTCTTCAACGGCCAGACTGACCTCACCAAGCTCGACGAAGCCGACATCGCCCAGCTCGGCATCGGCCGCAAGTTCCAGAAGCCGACGGTGTTCGAGAGCCACACGGTCTGGGACAATATCGAGCTGGCGCTGAACCGCCGGCGTGGCGTGTTTTCGACGCTGTTCTATCGGCTGTCATCAGAGGATCGGTCGCGTATCGAGGAGATCCTCGCGGCCGTTCGCCTGACGCATCGCCGCGACGATCTCGCCGCCAATCTCAGCCATGGGCAGAAGCAGTGGCTGGAGATCGGCATGCTGCTAGCGCAGGAGCCGAAGTTGTTGCTGGTCGACGAGCCGGTGGCCGGGATGACGGATGCGGAGACGGCGGAGACGGCGATCCTGCTCAAGGAGATCGCCAAGACGCGGTCGGTGGTCGTTGTCGAGCACGACATGGGGTTTATCCGCGATCTTGGGGTGAAGGTGACGTGTCTCGCTGAAGGCTCGGTGCTGGCCGAGGGGTCGATCGATTTTGTGAGTTCCGATCCGAAGGTGATCGAGAATTATCTGGGGCGGTGATGAGCGTTGTGCGCGTGATACCCCCCTCTGCCCTGCCGGGCATCTCCCCCACAAGGGGGGAGATTGGCTGGGTTTACCCGCTCGCTTCAACCTTTATTGTCTGGCGAGGGGCTTGCAACGAGTCGATCTCCCCACCTGTGGGGGAGATGCCCGGCAGGGCAGAGGGGGGCGCCACAACCGTAAGCCATCATAGGGGAAAACCATGCTGACCGTCGAAAACGCAAACCTCCACTATGGCGCGGCGCAGGCGCTGCGCGGCATCTCGCTGAAGGCGGAGATGGGCAAGATCACCTGCGTGCTCGGGCGCAACGGCGTGGGCAAGAGCTCGTTGCTGCGCGCCGTCACCGGCCAGCACCCGCTGTCGTCTGGCACGGTGACCTTCAACGATACCAGGCTCAACGGCCTTGCGCCCTATGCGCGCGCCAAGCAGGGCATCGGCTATGTGCCGCAGGGGCGCGAGATCTTTCCGCTGCTGACGGTGAAGGAAAACCTTGAGACCGGCTTCGCCCCGCTTACCCGCCGCGACAAGAATATCCCCGACGATATCTTCAGCCTGTTTCCCGTGCTGCAGACCATGCTCGGGCGGCGCGGCGGCGATCTCTCGGGTGGGCAGCAGCAGCAGCTGGCGATCGGCCGGGCGATGGTGACGCGGCCGAAGATCCTCGTGCTCGACGAGCCGACCGAGGGTATCCAGCCGTCGATCATCAAGGATATCGGCCGGGCGATCCGCTATCTGCGTGATAGTACCGGCATGGCGATCCTGCTGGTCGAGCAGTATCTCGATTTCTGCCGGGAGCTTGCCGACTACGTTTACATCATGGATCGCGGCGAGATCGTGCATGAGGGGCTGGCGGAGACGCTGGATACGCCTGAGGCGCGCCGGCATCTGACCGTCTGATCGGCATTCGCCGCTTTTAAAGGCATTCGACGACATGCGCCCTGTTGGCCGGCGCCGAGATTTCAGTGTCCTTCGCGCGGCACGGAAATTGCTTGCTTTCAATCAGTTACAGGATTGAATGAGAACGGCCGGGCAAACCGGCGGCATGAAAAGGGCATGGAATGACGAACGCCGCGGCAGCCACCAGACCGCAAAGGGCCGAAGGCCGCGGGCATCTGGCCGCGAAGTCGCTTGATGGCCGCACGCGCATCCGCGAGCTCTATCAGGAGGGTGCTGCGAAGATCCGGCTGCCCGATACCTTCGATGCCTCGATGGAAGCCGTCATCATCAATACGGCCGGCGGGCTCACCGGCGGCGACCGCATGGACTGGAGCGTCGTGGCCGGTCCCGGCACGCGCATCGACGTGACCACGCAGGCCTGCGAAAAGATCTACAAGGCGTCCGCCGGCACGGCCGAGATCACCACGAAAATTCAGGTCGGCGCCAATGCGCGGGTCGACTGGCTGCCGCAGGAAACCATCCTCTTCGATCGCTCCTCGCTCTATCGACGGCTCGATGTCGATCTCGACGAGGGCGCGGAGTTTCTGGCGGTCGAAGCGGTCCTTCTCGGGCGCAAGGCGATGGGCGAGGCGGTTGTCTCGGGGCTGTTTCGCGACCGCTGGCGTATCCGCCGGGAAGGCCGGCTCTGCCATGCCGAGGATCTGAGGCTTGCGGGCGAAGTGCAAGTGCTGACGCGCGAGCAGGCGGTGCTGTCGGGCCAGGTCGCCTTCGCGACGTTGCTTTATGTCGGGCCACAGGCGGAAAGCTATCTCAATGCGGTGAGACCGTTGCTGTCAGGTCATATGGGCGGTGCAAGCTGCTGGGCGGGCAAGCTGGTCGTTCGGCTGGCGGCGTCGGATGGCTTCGCTCTTCGAAAAATCCTGATCCCGATCATTTCAGCCTTGCGCAACGGTGCGCCTGTGCCGAAAGTCTGGAATCTCTAGTTCAAGCAGATGGATGCACGATGAACCTCACACCAAGAGAAAAAGACAAGCTGTTGATTTCGATGGCGGCGATGGTCGCGCGGCGGCGGCTGGAGCGGGGCGTCAAGCTCAACTATCCCGAGGCGATCGCGCTGATTACCGACTACGTCGTCGAAGGCGCGCGTGACGGCCGGCCGGTGGCCGAGCTCATGGAAGCCGGCGCCCATGTCATTGGCCGCGACCAGGTCATGGACGGCATTGCCGAGATGATCCACGACGTGCAGGTGGAGGCGACGTTTCCTGACGGAACGAAGCTTGTCACCGTTCACGAACCGATCCGCTGAGGCCATCATGCTCGAGCTTCGACCCAATTGCGAATGCTGCGACAAGGACCTGCCGCCCGAAAGCCTGATGGCCATGATGTGCAGCTTCGAGTGCACCTATTGCGCTGATTGCGCCGACAACGTGCTTTCAGGGATCTGCCCGAATTGCGGCGGCGAACTGGTGCGCCGGCCGGTGCGTCCGGCGGCCAAGCTCATCAACAACCCGGCATCGACGAAACGCGTTCTGAAGGCCGAGGGCTGCGCGCCCGTGAAGGCTGCGTGAGGAGAGACACATGATCCCAGGCGAAATCATTGCCGCACCAGGCGAAATCGAACTCAACGCCGGCGCGCCGACGATCACCATCGAGGTGTCGAACACTGGCGACCGCCCGGTGCAGGTCGGCAGCCACTATCACTTCGGCGAAACCAATGCCGGGCTCTCCTTCGATCGTGAGAAGGCGCATGGCATGCGGCTCGATATTCCCGCCGGCACCGCCGTGCGCTTCGAGCCGGGCCAGACGCGGTCGGTCACGCTGATCCCGCTATCCGGCAAGCGCGAAGTCTATGGCTTCCGCCAGTTGGTGATGGGCAAGCTGTGATCATGTCTCGGGAGGAGATGATGCGTTTCTTGATGCCTATGGGTTTCGGCCTGCTGGCGATGATGGCTCCCGGCAGCGCCGGCGCCGAGGAGATCGACTGCAAGAGCCCGACGACGCAGACCGACATGACGCTCTGCGAGCGGGCGCGGCAGGACGAGGCCGACAAGGCGCTCAACGTTCAATACAAGAAGACCCGCGCCGCCATGGTCGCCATTGATAGCGATCAGGATGACGACATGAAGGGGGCGGAGAAAGCTCTGGTGACCGCCCAGCGCGCCTGGATCACCTATCGTGATGCGCAATGCGAAGCCGAAGGCTTTCAGGCGCGTGGCGGCACGATGGAGCCGATGCTGGTTGCCGGCTGCATCGCCAACGTGACCGATGCCAGGACCAAGGAGCTGAAGACGCTCGAAGACGCGATGAGCAACTGAGGTGACAGAGAGCATCATGATCGTCGGCAATGGTGAGATCGGTGCGGAGGGGGCCGCGGCAGTGGCTGCAGCACGCTTCGTCATCCGGTTCAACGAATGCCGATCCTATGAGGCGAGCCCCGGCCGCACTGACGTCGTCGCCGTCTGCAATACCGGCCGTCCCGCAAAGGCGATGCTGTCTTCAGAAATATGGCGCGCGCATCCCGCCGTGGTCGAAGCTTCCGAAATCTGGAGCGTGCGCGATCCGGAGAAATTCGCAGCGCTCAAAGGCCCGCTTGCCATATCGCATCCGGAGCTCGACGATTTCTGCGACGATTACACGAGTCAATTCAACGCCTTCTGCAAGGAAGCTGGCAAGACGCATGTGGTCGTTGACAAAGTGATTCATGATGGCGTCGACCAGGCGCTGGCCGGATTTGATCCCGCGCCTTACGTCGTGCCGAGCAGCGGCATGATCGTGATCGCCGAGGTCATGAACCGATTTCCCGATGCCCCGATCGCGCTTGCCGGCTTCGGCCATCAAGGCTGGGAGTGGCATCCCTTCGCCGCCGAAAGGCAGCTCGTCGACGCTTACGTCGCCGCCGGCCGCGTCACGCGGTTTTATCCGTCCGCATCCCGTTCGTCCTCCCAAGGAGCCTGACCCATGCCCTACAAGATTTCCCGCGCCGCCTATGCCGGCATGTTCGGCCCGACCACCGGCGACAAGGTGCGGCTTGCCGATACCGAGCTCTTCATCGAGATCGAGAAGGATTTCACCACCTATGGTGAAGAGGTGAAGTTTGGCGGCGGCAAGGTCATTCGCGACGGCATGGGGCAGAGCCAGGCGACGCGGGCGCAGGGCGCGGTCGACACCGTCATCACCAACGTCGTGATCATCGACCACACGGGTATCGTCAAGGCCGATATCGGGCTGAAGAACGGCCGCATCCACGCCATCGGCAAGGCGGGAAATCCGGATACGCAGCCTGGCGTCAACATCATCGTCGGCCCCTCGACCGAGGCGATCGCCGGCGAGGGCAAGATCATCACCGCCGGCGGCATGGACGCGCATATCCATTACATCTGCCCGCAGCAGATCGAAGAGGCGCTGATGTCCGGCATCACCTGCATGCTCGGCGGCGGCTCTGGCCCGGCGCACGGCACGCTCGCCACCACCTGCACCGGCGCCTGGCATATCGAACGGATGATCGAAAGCTTCGACGGCTTCCCGATGAACCTCGCGCTCGCGGGCAAGGGCAACGCCTCGCTGCCGGCGGCGCTCGAGGAGATGGTGCTGGCCGGCGCGTCGTCGCTGAAGCTGCACGAGGACTGGGGCACGACGCCGGCTGCGATCGATTGCTGCCTTTCGGTTGCCGACGAATACGATATCCAGGTGATGATCCACACCGACACGCTGAACGAAAGCGGCTTCGTCGAGGACACGATCGGAGCGCTGAAGGGCCGCACCATCCACGCCTTCCACACGGAAGGGGCGGGCGGCGGCCACGCGCCCGATATCATCAAGATCTGCGGCCAGTCGAACGTCATTCCGTCGTCGACCAACCCGACGCGGCCCTACACGGTCAACACTGTCGCCGAGCATCTCGACATGCTGATGGTCTGCCACCATTTGTCGCCGTCGATCCCCGAGGATATCGCGTTCGCCGAAAGCCGTATCCGCAAGGAAACGATCGCCGCCGAAGACATCCTGCACGATATCGGTGCCTTCTCGATCATCTCGTCCGACAGCCAGGCCATGGGCCGTGTCGGCGAAGTGGCGATCCGCACCTGGCAGACGGCCGACAAGATGAAGCGTCAGCGCGGTCCGCTGAAGGAGGAGACGGGGGATAACGACAACTTCCGCGTCCGCCGCTATATCGCGAAATACACGATCAACCCGGCGATCGCTCAAGGGGTAAGCCACGAGATCGGCTCGATCGAAGTCGGCAAGCGCGCTGACCTCGTGCTTTGGAACCCGGCTTTCTTCGGCGTGAAGCCGGAGATGGTCTTGCTCGCCGGCTCGATCGCGGCAGCCCCGATGGGCGATCCGAACGCTTCGATCCCGACGCCGCAGCCGATGCACTATCGCCCGATGTTCGCCGCTTATGGCAAGCTGCGCACCAACTCGTCGGTCACCTTCGTCAGCCAGGCGTCGCTCGACACCGGCCTGAAGGGCCGCCTCGGCGTCGCCAAGGACCTCGTCGCCATCAGGAACACGCGCGGCGGCATCTCCAAGGCGTCGATGATTCACAATAGCCTGACGCCCCATATCGAGGTCGATCCGGAGACCTACGAGGTCCGCGCCGACGGCGAGCTGCTCACCTGCGAACCGGCGACCTCGCTGCCGATGGCGCAGCGTTACTTCATGTACTAGGACATGGAGCAGCCTTGGGGAGATCTACCAGAGAAGAACTATGATGCTGGGAGACCTGCCGCTTCCTACGCGCCATCACCATTCAAGCACGTGAATATAGTCCATATGCCGAAGATACATGGGCTGACGGCGATGTCTGTGGTTCGATATGCTCTGCGCGCAGAACGCCACTTTCTAAACGCTCAACGCCAGCACCGAGAAGCATTTTCATCGCATTTCGGTGCAGGCGATCAGATATCGTTGATGCGCGACGAGCTCGAGCTAATGATTTATTGTATGAGAAAGTCATTGGATCATTTGATCCAGGGCGTATTTTCTAAATTATATCAATCAGAACTCGAAATAGCTGGAAGCATTGCGGTGGATTCCCTTGGTCGAGCTCTCATGCCGAACTTGAGACGGAAATATCCCGAGTTGTCTGCTGTCATTCTTGGCGCAGATGCTGAGAAGTCTTCAAATTTCTTCGAAGTAATCAACGCGCTGTCAAACGCATTCAAGCATTGTTTTCTAATGCCTGAAAGCGCTGCCTATTGCTCTCCTGATCTTCCAAACATCGTGGTGTTCGATGTGCCCAATAAGAGCGTGAATGAAATTCCTGTGGTTCATAATCACACGGCTGTTCATCTTATGATGGGATACCAGGATGTCTTCGATCGGTTGCTTGTTGATTTGGGGGCGCAGCCGTTGTTCCCAGCGCGTTCAGCCCCGCTCTGAGCGCAGAGTGAGGTTTTAAAAAACGTAAAGTGCCAAAGCGGCTGTTGAGCATTGGTTTCTGACTACACGTTTAGCAATGCATTCTTAAAGTTGTGTCGTGATTGCGTGCTGTTCCACCATGGGGCGTTGCGTCCGAAATGGGACGCGGCGACGGCTGAAATCCTGAAAACTGTGATTTATCAATTTATTAGCTGCGCGGCCTGGCGACCATTTCCAGAGCCATTTTCGTCGCGTTTCGATCCATTGTGCAGCGCACGAACAATTTACAAAACTCGCTAAAATCCTAGTGATTCCCTTAAGACCCCGGCAGCGGTTCGTGTCTCATCAATAGACTTGGCGAGGGGCTAGAAGGTCGATTCGGATGCACATTTTACTCGAGGCGGAGCTCGGCGATTTCAGGAATCGCCTGACGATTTACACCTATGCGCTGAAGATGAGTTTCGCCGCGGTGATGCTCTCCTCGCTTGTCATCGCGGTGCTGCTGTTGCCGCTCGATTGGGCGGGCATGCTGCCGGTTTCGCTGGAGCATGCGGTGATCTACGGCGTGGCGCTATCCTGGGTGATCGGCGGGATCGTATCGGGAGCGCTGGCCCTGGTCGCGGGTTATGCGATGCATCAGCTCAGCGTCTCGCGCGCCGAGTTCGAACAGTTGAGCCGCACCGACATGCTGTCGGGCCTGTTGAACCGGCGGGCGTTCACCGAGGCGCTCGATGATGTCGACGGGCCTGCTTGTCTCGCGATCTTCGATGTGGACCGCTTCAAGGCTGTCAACGATTGCTACGGGCATGCCTGCGGCGATGCTGTCATCGTTGCTGTTGCGGCGGAGCTGTCGGCGGCATTCAGCGCGGACTCGACCGTCGCGCGGCTCGGCGGCGAGGAGTTCGGGGTTGTCGTCATTGCTCCCTTGAAAGAGGAGCGGGTGGCGCAGATCCGGGCTGCCTGCAACCGTCTTGCCGAACGGACAATCGCGCTCGATGGCTGCAGCTTCAATGTCACGATGTCTGCCGGCATCGCGGAACTGTTCGATGGGCGAAGCAGGCAGGCCGCCTATACCGCCGCCGACAAGGCGCTCTATCTGGCGAAGACGCTCGGCCGCAATCGCGTCGTCCACGAGGACGAGGGCATGCAGCGCCGCATGCGTCTCAGCCAGGATGAAACCAATGTCGACGGCAGGTCGTCCGCCATTCATTAGACTAAAGCGTTGCAACGACACGCGTATAGTGCGCAAACCGGCGTTTTGACACTTGCGCGGTTCCAGCCGATTTTGCATGCTCCTCGCCTGAACCGGAATGGACACATCATGCAGTATATCACCTCCTATCTGCCGGCCGGCACGCCGTCTTCCCACCCGACGCACAAGGTCGTGCTGCCGCATGATCTGAGGCATCTCCGGCGCAAGCTGCTGCATCTCGACAATGGCGAGATGGTCATGCTCGACCTCAAGGAACCGGTGCTGTTTGCCAATGGCGACATGCTGGTGCTCGGCGATGGCGAGCTGGTGGAGATCGTTGCGGCCGACGAGAAGCTGTTCGAGATCAAGGCCCGCGATCGCCTGCATCTGATCGAGCTCGCCTGGCACCTGGGCAACCGGCATCTGGGTGCGCAGATCGAGGAAGAGCGTATCCTGATCCTGCGCGACCATGTCATCCGCGCCATGCTCGAAGGGCTGGGCGCGATGGTCTCGGATGTCACCGAGCCATTCCAGCCGGCGCGCGGCGCCTATCATTCCCATGGCAGCCATTCGCATGGGCATGATCACGGGCATGGCCACGGACACGACCATGCACATGACCACGGCCATAACCATTCGCACGACTGAGCCATGACCGAGAACGGTGATCTGCAGGCGCTGCTGAGGCTGATGGCATGGCTCTCGCCGGCTTTTCCGGTGGGCTCGTTCGCCTATTCGGGCGGGCTGGAGCGGGCGGTGCATGACGGGCTCGTGCACGATGCCGCCTCGCTCAGCGATTGGCTTGGTGCCATGATGGATCACGGCGCCGTCTGGAACGACGTCGTGCTGCTTGCCGAGAGCAACAGGGTGCATGGCGACGCCTCTGTGCTGTCTGAGGTGGCTGAGCTTGCCGAGGCGTTGGCGGGATCGCGCGAGCGGCATCAGGAAACGATGCTGCTTGGCGACGCTTTCCTGTCTGCCGCCGGCGCATGGCCTGATGAGGTGTTCACACGGCTGCCAAAACATGTGGCTTATCCTGTTGCCGTCGGCGCCGTGTCCGGTGCGCATGGGATCGGCGCTGAAAAGGCGGTCGCTGCCTTCTTGCACGCCTATGTTTCGCAGGCCGTCTCCGCCGGCATCCGGCTCGGCGTTGCCGGGCAGAAGGATGGCGTTGCGATCATGGCGGCGCGGGAAGGGGATATCGCTCTGCTCGCGCGGCGGGCGGCGGGCTCGACGCTCGATGAGCTGGGCTCGGCAACGGTGCAGGCCGATATCGTGTCGCTACGGCACGAGACGCAATCGACGCGGCTCTTTCGGTCGTGACGCCGGCGCTTGTCGCTAACGATCTGCGCCATTTGCCGGTGGCCGCCTTGCGGTTGACGCGCTATGTTTATTCTCGATTGGAGTGCACGATATGAAATCAGGAAACGGACCTCTGCGGGTCGGCATCGGCGGACCGGTCGGCTCGGGCAAAACGGCGCTGACGGAAAAGCTCTGCAAGGCGATGCGCGACCAATATTCGGTCGCCGTCGTCACAAATGACATCTACACGACCGAGGATGCCGAGGCGCTGATGCGCATGCAGGCGCTGCCGTCGGAGCGCATCGTCGGCGTGGAAACCGGCGGCTGCCCGCACACCGCCATTCGCGAGGACGCCACGATCAACCTGCAGGCCATTGCCGGCCTCAACGAGCGCATTCCCGATCTCGACGTGGTCTTCATCGAATCGGGCGGCGACAATCTGGCCGCGACCTTCTCGCCCGATCTCGCCGACATCACCATTTATGTAATTTCGGTCTGCCAAGGCGAGGAAATCCCGCGCAAGGGCGGGCCTGGTATCACCAAGTCGGACCTTCTCGTCATCAACAAGAAGGACCTCGCGCCTTATGTCGGCGCCGATCTCGACGTGATGGACCGGGACGCGACGCGCATGCGCGATACGCGCCCCTTCGTGTTTTCAGACATGAAACGCGGCGACGGCATCGGCGCCATCGTCGATTTCCTCAAGGTGCATGGCGGCTTGTAATCGCCGGGATCGTCTTCAGGACGTTGAGATTGCTGATCTCGATCGAGCGGCCGCTGACGGTCACGCCGGCGGCGCGCAGAGATGAGAAGGCGCGGGAGAGCGCTTCTGGCGCCAGCCCGAGCTTTCGCGCCAACAGGCTCTTCTGGAAGGGGAGCCGCATCTTCGCCGCCAGGCCTTCCGGCTTGCAATGGGTGAGCAGATAAGTCGCGACCCGCTGGGGTGCCGTCTGCATGCGGTCGCTCGCCAGGCAATCGATCGTCGATAGCAGGTGCTGCGAGAGGCTGCGCATGATCGCGATGCCGATATGCGGCCGGTGTTCGACCAGCGCCCGGACCTGCTCGAGATTGAAGCGCGCGAAGATCGAGTGTTCCATGGCCTGGGCGCCATAGCGATAGTCGCCGCCATCCGTGACCAGGCATTCGGCGAAGCTGTCGCCGGGCTCGCAGATGCGGATGTCGCCTTCCTGATTGTCGCCGCCAAGCCGGTAAAGCCGGGCGAAGCCCGTCAGCACGCAATAGAAATACTCGCCCCGCTCGCCCTGGTGAAACAGGATGTCATGCATCTGGTAGCGCACGATGGTCGCGCAGGCGAGAAGCGCGTTGCGTTCTTCCCGGTTAAGGCCGGAAAAAAGAATGGTTTCGCCAAGCATGGCCTTGTGCACATTGCTCAGTTTCAAGCCCGTCGTCATCTCTTTCTCCACATTCGTCGGTCGCAGGCCGCGCCTGCCATGCGCTTAAACTAGCCGGAATGGTTGCGGTGAAAGTTGATCTGCATCAAGTGGGAGCAAGAAACAAGAAAGCGTGAGGTCGCAGCCATGCGCCACTTGCGGACATTTCATGAAGCCGAAGATCAAAAGCCGGGGCGAACCCCGGCTTTTTCGTTTGATCCGATTATTCCGCCGCGAAGGGCGGCAGGCGGACGACGTTGCCGCCGGATTTGCCCTTCTTGTCGTCGGGCTTCTCGATGGCGGTGATGCGACCGTCGAGGCTGGTGACGGCGGTCGTGAGTTCCTCGGGCGAGAGCGGCAGCTGCTCTTCGTCCTTCTTGCCGACAAGACGGCCGAACAGCCAGCCGAGCAGGCGGGAGAGATCGTCCATGATCAGGAAGAAGGAGGGGACGACGACAAGCGAGAGCACCGTCGAGACGATGATGCCGCCGATCACGGCGATCGCCATCGGTGAGCGGAACGAGCCGCCTTCGCCGACGCCGAGCGCCGAGGGCAGCATGCCCGCCGACATGGCGATCGAGGTCATGATGATCGGGCGGGCGCGCTTGCGGCCGGCTTCCACCATGGCTTCGACACGCTCCATCCCATGCCGCTTCATCTCGATCGCGAAATCGACGAGCAGGATGGCGTTCTTGGTGACGATACCCATCAGCATCAGGATGCCGATCAGAACCGGCATGGAGAGCGCGTTCTGGGTGACGATGAGCGCCAGTGCCACGCCGCCGATCGCTAGCGGCAGCGAGAACAGGATGGTGAACGGCTGGATCACGTCCTTGAAGAGCAGGATCAGCACGACCAGAACCAGCATCAGGCCCATCAGCATGGCATTGCCGAAACTCTGGACCATTTCGCCCTGAACCTTGGCGTCGCCGCTTTCGGCCAGATGCACGCTCTTCGGCAGCTCGGTTTCGGAGACGATGCGCTTGAACTCGGCGGTCGAGGTATCGAGCGCCGTGCCGAAGGGCACGTCGGAGCCGATGGCGACGACGCGGTTGCGGTTGTTGCGCTTGATCGAGCTCGGGCCTTCCGAATAGTCGACATCGGCAACGCTGTAGAGCGGAACGCTGGCGCCGCTCGCCGTCTTGATCTTGATGGCGCGGATGGCGGCCAGATCGCGGCGGACATCGAGCGATGCCTGCACGCGGATCGGGATCTGCCGGTCGTCGAGCGAGATCTTGGCGAGGTTGGCGTCGATATCGCCTATGGTGGCGACGCGGATCGTCTCCGAGATCTGCTGCGGCGTGATGCCAAGGCGGGAGGCTTCGGCCATGCGCGGGCGGATCTGCAGCTCCGGACGGGGCAGGGCGCCTTCGGAAGAGACGTTCGCCAGGATCGGCGACGCGCGCAGCTTCGATTCCAGCAGGCTGACGGCCTCGTTCAGATCGTCCTCGTTGGAAGAAAGGAAGTTGAAGGTGAGGTCGCGCTCGGCCCGGTCGTTGACCTTGGAGATACGCACGTCAGGGATACCGCGGACCGCGGCGAAGATATCCTTCTCCACATCCCACTGCGGACGCGTGCGGCCGTGTTCTTCCATCTTCGGGATCAGGTTGCCGATGACAGGCAGCCCGCCGAGACCCTTGTTGACGAGGGTCTTCAGCAGCGAGTGATCGATATTGCCGAGGATGACGCGCACGGTGGCACGGCGCAGTTCGAGATCGCCCTTGGGCGAGGCGCCGCCGAGAACGAAGACGCTTTCCACGCCGTTGATCCCGCGCACGGCGTCGTAGACCTTGGTCGATGCGGCGGCCGTGTCTTCGAGCGTGGCGTTCGGCGGGAGTTCGACGGAGAGCACGACGCGCGAGGAATCGTCCGGCGGCATGAAGCTGCCGGGCACGCGGCTCAAGAGCATCATCGAGCCGATGAGGAAGGCGATGGCGCAGAGCAGCGTCGTGTAGCGCCAGTACCATTTGCGTGTGGTGCCGGTGACCAGACGCGTATAGCCGCGCATGATCGTGCCGTCATTGTCGTGATGGTCTTCCATGCCGTCTTCGGCGCGCATCAGATAGGCCGCCATCAAGGGTGTGATGAGGCGCGCCACGACGAGCGAGAAGAAGACCGAGAAGGCGACCGTCAGGCCGAACTGGATGAAGTATTGCCCGGCGATACCAGGCATGAACGACACCGGCACGAAGACGGCGATGATAGTGAAGCTGGTGGCGATGACGGCGAGGCCGATTTCGTCTGCCGCTTCCAGCGCTGCCTTGTAGGGCGTCTTGCCCATCTTGATATGGCGGGCGATGTTCTCGATCTCGACGATCGCGTCATCGACGAGAATACCGGTCGCCAGCGTCAGCGCCAAGAAGCTCACGAGGTTCAGCGAGAACCCCATGATATCCATGATCCAGAAGGTCGGAATGGCCGACAAGGGCAGCGCCACGGCGGCGATCAGCGTCGCCCTCCAGTTGCGCAGGAACAGGAAGACGACGATGACGGCGAGGATCGAGCCTTCGATCAGCGTGTGAAGGGCTGCCTCATAGTTGCCGTAGGTGAAGTAGACGCTGTCATCCACCATCTCGATCTTGACGTTCGGATTGGCCTTGCGGATTTCCGTCAGGCTTTCCGACACGGTTTCGGCGACAGAGACCTCGCTGGCGCCCTTGGCGCGGAACACGGCGAAGGTGACCGATGGCGTACCGTTGAAGCGCGAGAAGGACTTCTGCTCCTCGTAGGTGTCGTCGATCGTGCCGAGCTCGGAGAGCTTTACGAAGCGGCCGTTGGGCAGGCTGATGGTGGTCGTGTTGAGCTGCGAGACGTCGCGCGTATCGCCGAGCGTGCGAATGGTCTGCTCGTTGCCGGCGACCTGGCCGCGGCCGGAGCCGAGGTTGACGTTGGTGCCGCGCAGCTGCTGGTTCACGTCGGCGGCGGTGATGCCGTAGGCGTCGAGCTTGCCGGGATCGAGCGAGACACGCACTTCGCGGTCAGCCCCGCCGTAGCGGTCGATACGGCCGATGCCGGGCTGGCCCTGAAGGGCGCGCTTGACGGTGTCGTCGACGAACCAGGAGAGCTCCTCGAGCGTCATGTTGGGGGAGGAGACGGCAAAGGTCTGGATCGCCTGTCCTTCGACATCGACCTTGCTGACGATCGGTTCCTCGATGCCGGCGGGAAGATCGCTGCGGATCTTGTCGACGGCGTCCTTGGTATCCTGGACGGCTTCGGCGGTCGGTTTCTCGATGCGGAAGACGACGACCGTCTGCGACAGGCCGTCGGTGACCGTCGACTGGATTTCATCGATGCCGCTGATGGAGGCGACCGCGTCTTCGACCTCCTTCGTCACCTGCATTTCGAGCTCGGCCGGCGAGGCGCCACTTTGCGTGACGCTGATGGATACGACGGGAACGTCGATATTCGGGAAGCGGGTGATCGGCAGCTTGTAAAAGGCCTGGATGCCCACGAACACCAGCAGCGCGAAGGCGAGCAGCGGCGCAATCGGATTTCGGATCGACCATGCGGAGAAATTCATGGATTGGCCTCGGTCAGTTCGATTGTGCCGATACGGCTTCGGTGACAGGGGTGATCTTGTCGCCATCGCGAACGAAGGCGCCGGCCTTGGCGACGACGGTGTCGCCTTCCTTCAGGCCTTCCGAGATCTCGACGAAGCCACCGTCCTGGATACCTGTCGTCACCTTCACCTGCTTGACGACGCCGTCCTCGACCTTGCGGGCGGTGGAGCCGTTACGGCCTGACGTGACCGCCGACAGGGGAAGGGCGATGTCGTTCTTTTCGGCGACGATGATGTCGGCGCTGGCATACATGCCGGAGCGGGCAGCACTCTCGTCGTCGATATAGATGTGCACGAGGCCAAGGCGGGTGGACTGGTCGACCGTCGGGGAGACGATGCGGACCTTGCCTTCGATCTTCGTGCGGTTGCCCGACAGCGTGACGATGGCGCGCTGGCCGACCTTGATCTTCTGGATATCGGTTTCCGACAGCTCGGCAACGAGCTCGATGGCGCTATCCTTGATGACGGTGAACATCGGCTCGCCGGTGCCGGCGGCAATGGCGCCGATGCGGGCGTTCTTGGCCGAGATCACGCCTGATACAGGCGTCTTCACGTCCGTGCGCGCCAGCTTCAGGTCGGCATCGGCGATCTGGCTGTCGATCACCTTCAGGTCGGCGATTGCAACCTCGATTGCCTGTTCGGCCGAGGAGACGCGCGCATTGGCGGTCGCAGCGGTCGCGTCGGCCTGCTCGACCTGGGCGGTCGATACCGTGCCCTTCTTGCCCATCTCGTCGGCGCGCGACTGCTGCAGGCGGGCCTGCTCGGCATTGGCCTTGGCCTCGACCAGCTGGGCGCGGAGCTGGGCGAGACTCGCCTCGCCCTTGGCCTTGGTCGCCAGCATCTGCGCCTTCTGCAGCACCAGCGCATCATCGTTCAGCGTCGCAATCGTGCTGTCGGCCGTAACCTTGTCGCCGACATCGACGTTGAGCGCGCGGATGGAGAGACCCTCGACCTGTGGCTGGATATAGACTTCCTCGATCGGGCGGATCGTGCCGGTGCCGATGACGCGATCGACCAGCGCGCGCTTGGCGGCGGTCGTGACCACGATCACGGGCAGGTTCTGCTGTGCCTTGGGTGGCTGGTTTTCTTCAGCGAACGCGACCGATGCGGCAAAGGCAGCCGCGATCAGGGTGGAGGCGCGTAGAGTTTTAGGCGTCATGCGTACCATGCGTCTTTGTCCAGTCTTTGAAAAAGGTTGGCCAAACTCGCGCCTTGTCCTCAGCTCGCGAAGGCCTTCTCCCGTAAGTGCAAGCTCAGAAATATTCCCGCATCATTGCCGTATCTTACTTCGTAAGATGACCCTCGTCCGGCAAATCCGACATGTACGTGGTATCGTTTTGTCCCACGCACAAGCCCGGCAGAAAATAATTCCTCGCGGCGCACATTAGTAATCTCGACGGCCGATATCAATCACCATTCCGTGATGCCGGCATTCGGTTTGTTGATCCGCAATTCCGTCATTCCTATGACGCGCCAGCCGACGCTGATCCGACAACACCACGAATTTTTTGTGACTTAAATGAGAAACGCGCGGTGCCAGCCCGCGCGTCCCTCGTTCATTCGATACGATCTGGCCGCCGCCCGTTACTTGGCGGCCGCGTCGGTGATGTCGTGCGTCCAGGCGCCCGTCGGTTCCTTGCTGATGATCTTCTGATCGAGCAGGGCCTTGGCGGTGCGGTCGTAGAGCGTGGTGTCGAGCTTGCCGGTGCCGTCGCCGATCAGCTTGGCCACTTCGCTCATCATCCGCTTCTGGTGGTTTTCGTCCTGACCGCCGGCATCGACGACGATGCCTGCCGCATCATCGGGGTTCTCGACGGCGTACTTCCAGCCCTTCATCGAAGCCTTGACGAACCTGGCCATCTTTTCCTTGAAGGCCGGGTCCTTCAGCTTCTCTTCATTGGCGTAGAGGCCGTCCTCGAGCAGGTCATTGCCCATGGCGGTGTAGTTGAAGACCGTCAACTCCTCAGGCTTGAAGCCGGCATCGATCGCCTGCCAGTATTCGTTATAGGTCATGACGGAGATGCAATCGGCCTGCTTCTGCAGGAGCGGCTGAACGTCGAAGCTCTGCTTCAACACGGTCACACCGTCCTTGCCGCCATCGGTCTTGAGGCCGATCTTGTTCATCCAGGCGAAGAAGGGATATTCGTTGCCAAAGAACCAGACGCCGAGCGTGTGGCCCTTGAAGTCAGCTTCGGTCTTGATCGGGCCGTCCTTGCGGCAGATCAGTTCCATGCCGGACTTCTGGAAAGGCTGGGCGATGTTGACGAGCGGAACCCCCTTTTCTCGGGCAACCAGCGCGCCGCCCATCCAGTCGACGATCACGTCGGCGCCGCCGCCGGCAATCACCTGCTCGGGCGCGATATCAGGACCACCCGGCTTGATGTCGACGTCGAGGCCTTCCTCTTCGTAGTAACCCTTCTCCTTGGCGACGTAGTAGCCGGCGAACTGCGACTGGGTGACCCACTTCAGCTGAAGCGTCACCTTGTCGGCGGCCATCGCGTGGCTTGCCGCCATCGCCATGGCGCTCGCCATCATTGCAAGAACCAGTTTTTTCATTTTCTTGTTCCCTTTTTCTTTCTTTACGCCCGACCCCAGTGTCGGGAATAAGCGACGCCTAGCCACCACGGATAGACGGATGCCAGAACGTCACCGCCCGCTCAGCGAGGGCGACGACGCCATAAAAGATCGAGCCTGCCAGCGCCGCGACGGCGATTTCGGCCCAGACCATGTCGACATTCATGCGGCCGATCTCGGTGGAGATGCGGAAGCCCATGCCGACGATCGGCGTACCGAAGAACTCCGCGACGATGGCACCGATCAGCGCCAGCGTCGAGTTGATCTTCAATGCATTGAAAATGAAAGGCATGGCCGCCGGCAGACGCAGTTTCAGCAGCGTCTGCCAGTAGCTGGAGGCGTAGGTCTGCATCAGGTCGCGCTCCATCGGACCGGATGCGGCAAGGCCGGCGACGGTGTTCACCAGCATCGGGAAGAAGGTCATGATGACGACGACGGCGGCCTTGGACTGCCAATCGAAGCCGAACCACATGACCATGATCGGGGCAACGCCGATCATCGGCAGCGCCGAGACCATGTTGCCGATCGGCAGCAGGCCACGGCGCAGGAAGGCGACGCGATCGGCAAGGATGGCGACGACGAAGCCCGCGCCGCAGCCGATGACATATCCGGCGAGCACGGCCTTGAAGATCGTCTGCCTGACATCATCGCCGAGGATCGGGAGCGATCCGACGATGCGGGCGGCAATTGCGCTCGGCGGCGGAAGGAGCACGAAGGGGATGCCGGCGCCGCGCGTGGCGGTTTCCCAGAGGATCAGGATCCAGGCGCCGAAGATGGCGGGCACCAAGAGCCGTAGCGCCGTATCGTCGGCGCGGGTGTTGGTTCTGATCTCGACGATCTCGCTGACCGTGCGCCAGGCAAGCAGCCAGCAGGCCGCCATCAGCAGGAAGAAGGGCTTTGCCGCGTAGCCTTCGTTCCCAGTCAGGCTCGACAGCAGAAGCCAGGCGCCACCATGGGCGCCGATGAAGAGCACCGTTGCGCGGCTGGTCTTCGACTGCGGCAGCAGGGAGATGAGAGCGGATGCCGCGATCAGGATGAAGGTGATCGCCGTCATGCCTGTCGATGGTGGCTTGCCTGATGCAGCGGAGAACAGCGGCAGCGTTGCCGCGGCGGCGATGGTGAGCAGGAGGGCGACGATCGACTGCCAGGATGCGTTCTTCATGCCGACCTCCCGCCCATGGCGCGATCGACGATCCTGGCGGCGATGCTGACGACCATGATCAGGAGCGCCGCCAGCAGCGAGCCGGCGATCAGTGCCGCCCAGATGTCGATGGTCTGGCTGTAATAGGAGCCGGCAAGCAGTTTGGAGCCGATACCGGCTACCGCTCCCGTCGGCAACTCGCCGACGATGGCGCCGACGAGGCTGGCGGCGATCGCCACCTTCATCGAGGTGAAGAGATAGGGCACGGAGGCCGGCACGCGCAGTTTCCAGAAGGTCTGGGCGGGCGAGGAATTATAGGTGCGCATCAGGTCGAGCAGCATGACCTCAGGCGAGCGCAGGCCCTTCACCATGCCGACGGTGACGGGGAAAAAGGAAAGATAGGTCGAGATCAGCGCCTTGGGGATCAGGCCGGTGATGTTGATGGCGCCCAAGACGACGATCACCATCGGTGCGATCGCCAGGATCGGGATGGTCTGCGAGGTGATGATCCACGGCATCAGGCTGCGGTCGAGCGCCTTGATATGGACGATGCCGACGGCGATGAGGATGCCGAGCAGCGTGCCGAGCGTGAAACCGAGCACGGTGGAGGAGAGGGTGACGCCCGAGTGATAGACGAGGCTGCGGTTGCTGGTGAGCTTGCGCAGGAAGGTGTTCTCGAAGACGTTCTGCGCCACCTGATGCGGGGCTGGCAGGAGGGGTTTCGGCTGCGATAGGGTTTTCTCGATGAACTCCATCGTGGTCGGGGTCTGGCCGGCGCGGGTGTCCATGTCGCGCTGGAAGGAGGCGTTCATCAGGATGGCCGCGATGTACCAGATGGCGACGAGGGCGGCCAGGATTGTGGTGACGGGGATGATCTTGTCTCTGAGGGTGTCTGGGGTCATGCGGCTTGCCTCGCATTGGCGAGGGTGTGTGGTGGGTTACCCCCCTCTGTCCTGCCGGACATCTCCCCCACAAGGGGGGAGATCGACTCGTTGCGGGACCTTCGCCAAACAATGAGCGTGGAGCGAGCGGATGCCTCCAGCCAATCTCCCCCCTTGTGGGGGAGATGCCCGGCAGGGCAGAGGGGGGTAGCCAGGGACTGCAAGTCTTCAATGCTCATAACTATGCCCCGCTCTCAGCCCATCCCGCACGCGGTGGGCAATCTCGAGGAACTCCGGGGTCTCGCGGATATCCAGCGGCCGTTCGCGGGGTAGCGGTGAATCGATGATGTCGGTGACGCGGCCGGGGCGGGGGGACATGACGACGATCTTGGTCGACAGGTAGACCGCCTCGGGGATCGAGTGGGTGACGAAGCAGATGGTCTTGTTGGTGCGCGCCCAGAGCTTCAGCAGTTCCTCGTTGAGGTGGTCGCGGACGATTTCGTCCAGCGCGCCGAAGGGCTCGTCCATCAGAAGCAGGTCGGCGTCGAAGGCGAGCGCGCGGGCGATCGAGGCGCGCTGCTGCATGCCGCCGGAGAGTTGCCAGGGGAACTTCTTCTCGAAGCCGGTCAGGCCGACGAGATCGAGCGCCTCGGCGATGCGCTTCTGCCTTTCATCGGCCGGGTAGTTCATGATCTCCAGCGGCAGCGCGATGTTCTTGTCGATGGTGCGCCATGGATAGAGCGCCGGCGACTGGAAGACATAGCCGTAGGCGCGCGCCTTGCGGGCGTCCTCCGGCGTCATGCCGTTGACTGTGATATCGCCCGAGGTCTTCTTCTCAAGATCGGCTATGACGCGCAGGAAGGTGGTCTTGCCGCAGCCCGATGGGCCGATGAAGGAGACGAAGTCGCCCTTGCGGACATCGAGGTTGACGTTGCTCAGCGCATGCACCGGCGCGTCATTGGCCTGGTAGGTGAGACACAGATCCTTGGCGGATACGACGGAGGCAGCTTGCGTCAATGCGGATCGATCCTGTTTTCCCCGCGCGGCGGCGGTTTGCGTGATATCATGGGCGGCGGTTTGGGCCGCGCCGGCAAGCTTTGAGGAGGACGACGATGGATGCGACATCAAAACCGACCTGCCATATCGTGCGCCCCGACCATTCCTACGACGGAAAGCAGGGGCTGAGCTATTTCCAGGGTATTGCCGCCGAGACGGTCGGCGCCAAGGGCATCTGCATGCATCTTCTCACCATCCCGCCCGGCGTGCGCGCCAAGGCGCATCTGCACGAGGCGCACGAGACGGCGATCTACATGCTGTCGGGCGAGGCGCACACCTGGTACGGCGACGACCTCGAGCATCATGTCGTCGTGCATGCCGGCGAGCTGTTCTACATCCCCGCCGGCGTGCCGCACCTGCCCGCCAATCTCAGCAGCACGCCCTGTACGGCGATCATCGCGCGCACCGATCCCAACGAGCAGGAGAGCGTCGTGTTGCTGCCGGAGCTGGATGGGAACGTGCCGGTGTGATGTCACTTGCATAGTGGCAGCGGCCCCCACTTTATGCCGGCATCCGAGGTGAAGCCGATCGTGTAGCCTTTTGGGCCATAGGTGATCTTTGCCGTGTCCTCGCTTGCCGCTTCTTCGCCCTCGGCCTCGCAGGAGACCTTGGCGGTGAAGTTCTTGCCCTCGGTTTTCAGCACCTTCTCGATGGTGCAGGCGGAGGCCGCCGTGGTGATGGCTTCCGATGTCAGCAGGAAGAAATTTTCCGATCCGGTGGATTCGCCCGACTTGGCATAGGCGCATCCGTCCTTGTTGCCGTAGCTCCCCTTGATCGGCAAGGTTTCGGCGCTTGCCGCGAAGGTCAGCGCGGCCAGCGAAACGAGAGTAAGAATCAGCCTGCCGCGCGCCATCGATCACACTCCGCTTGCCGGAATGCCTGATCGCTCGACCTTGCGCGGCGCGGTGATTTCCTTCCAGGTCGAGAGCGCCTTCGAGACGGCGGTGACCGGTTCGCGCTTGACGAACTCGCCATGGCCCTCGCGGGTCTTCATCGTCTCCTCTTCGACCACGACAACGCCGCGGCTCAGCGTATAGCGCGGCAGGCCGGTGACCTGCTTGCCCTCGAAGACGTTGTAATCGATCGCCGACTGCTGGCTTTTCGCCGAAATCGTCTTGGAGCGCTTCGGGTCCCAGACCACGAGGTCTGCATCGGCGCCGACGAGGATGGCGCCCTTGCGGGGGTAGATGTTGAGGATCTTGGCGATGTTCGTCGAAGTGACGGCGACGAATTCGTTCATCGTCAGGCGGCCGGTGTTGACGCCGTAGGTCCAGAGCATCGGCATGCGGTCCTGCAGGCCGCCGGTACCGTTCGGGATCTTGGTGAAATCGCCGACGCCGTAACGCTTTTGGTCGGTGGTGAAGGCGCAGTGATCGGTGGCGACGACCTGTAGCGAGCCGGAGGCGAGGCCGGCCCAGAGTGAGTCCTGGTGCTGCTTGTTGCGGAAGGGGGGCGACATGACGCGGCGGGCGGCATGGTCCCAGTCCTTGTCGAAATACTCGGTTTCATCGAGCGTCAGGTGTTGGATCAGCGGTTCGCCATAGGCGCGGATGCCCTTCTGGCGGGCGCGGCGGATGGCTTCATGCGCCTGTTCGCAGGAGGTGTGGACGATATAGACGGGGCAGCCGGCCATGTCGGCGATCATGATGGCGCGGTTGGTGGCCTCGCCCTCGACTTCGGCCGGGCGGGAATAGGCATGCGCCTCTGGGCCGCTATTGCCTTCGGCGAGCAGCTTCGCGGACATGGAGGCGACGACGTCGCCGTTTTCGGCGTGGACGAGCGGTAGCGCGCCAAGTTCGGCGCAGCGCTGGAAGGAAGCGAACATCTCGTCGTCGTTCACCATCAGCGAGCCCTTGTAGGCCATGAAGTGCTTGAAGGTGTTGATGCCCTTGTCCTGAACGATCGTCTTCATTTCGTTGAAGACCTGCTCGCTCCACCAGGTGATCGCCATGTGGAAGGAATAGTCGCAATTGGCGCGGGTGGACTTGTTGTCCCACATGGTGAGCGCTTCGAGCAGCGACTGGCCGGGGGCGGGAAGGGCGAAGTCGACCACCATAGTGGTGCCGCCGGCAAGGGCCGCGCGCGTGCCGCTGTCGAAGTCGTCGGAGGAATAGGTGCCCATGAAGGGCATTTCGAGATGGGTGTGCGGATCAATGCCGCCGGGCATGATGTAGCAGCCGGTGGCGTCAAGCGTCTCTGTTCCGGAAAGGTTGGGCCCGATCTCGACGATCTTGCCGCCATCGACCTTCACATCCGCCTTGTAGGTCAGGTCAGCGGTGACGATGGTGCCGTTCTTGATGACTGTGCTCATTGGTCGGGTTCCCTGTTTTTATGAGACGGGGCACCGTTCACGGTGCCGTCGCGCCGTGTCCAGCAGTCTAATGAATATGAAATACGCCTTCCGGAAAATGCTTGTCGAAGGCTGGTTCAGGTCTCGACGAGATCGAGCCTGCGCTCGACGCGCTCAAGGCGTTCATCGATGCGATCGACGCGCCGTGAGATGCTCGCATATTGCTGTTCAAGAAAGCCAAGCCGCTCCTTGGTTTCGAGATGATATTGGGTGTGCGATCCGAGCGTTTCCTGAATCCGCTTGAGCGTTTCGTAAATAAGCTCGTTGGTGACCTTGTCTGACATTGCTCAATCCCTTTGAGACCGAAGGGCAGGTGATAAGCGTTGCCGCTAGCTTTCGACGAGATCCAGCCGCTTCTCGATGCGCAGGACGCGCTCGTCGAGGCGGTCAAGCCGTGTCGAAATGGTCGCATACTGATGTTCGAGGCTGCCGAGGCGCTGCTTGACCACTTGCATGTCGTCGGAAAGTCGTTCGACCGTGCCGCGGATGGCACGCAAATGCTCAAGGATGAGGTTGTCAGACGACATGCACCAGCCTCCGTTGGCGGGAACTCATCTTCTAAACATAGCAACTGCAACATCATCCCACAATCTCCTTGCCCAATGCCTTACTCAGCATCGACCGAGGATTTGACTGTAGAGGAAATGCTCGCTTGCGGGCGCCGCTAGCTTTCGACGAGATCCAGCCGCTTTTCGATACGCAGTATGCGGTTGTCCATTCTGTCGAGGCGGTTGGACAGGATCGCATAGTTGCCGTTGAGCAGGGCAACCTGACTTTCGATCTGACCGAGGCGACCCTTGATTTCGATGAGGTCGTCCGAGTGACGATCCTGCGTGGCGCGGATCGCGCGCAGATGTTCAAGGACGAGGTTTTCTGTAGAGGAAGACATGCAATGGTCTCCGCGAGTTCAGCCGGTATCAAATATAGCGGCTGCATGGTCATCCGACAATCTCCGCCGTCTCCACCACCGCGTGGAACAGCACGTCCGCGCCGGCCGAGGCCCACTCCTTGGAGATCTCCTCCGCCTCGTTGTGGCTGAGGCCGCCGACGCAGGGGCACATGACCATGGTTGCCGGCGCCACCTTGGCGGCCCAGCAGGCGTCGTGGCCGGCGCCGGAGATGATGTTCATGTGGCTGTAACCGAGACGGTCGGCGGCGTTGCGGACGGCGTCCACCAGTTTCGGGTCGAAGGTGACTGGGTCGAAATGGCCGACGGCCTCGACCGAACAGCCGACGCCGAGGGCTTCGCAAATCTTGGCGGCCTCTGCCTCGATCGTCGCGCGCATGCGGTCGAGTTTGGTCTGGTCGGGAGTGCGGATGTCGACGGTGAAGACGACCTTGCCGGGAAGCACGTTTCGTGAGTTCGGCGAGAAGAAGACCTGGCCGACGCCGCCGACGGCGCCTGGCTGTTCGCCCATCGCCACGGCCTGCACCATTTCCATGATGCGCGACATAGCGAGCCCGGCATTGACGCGCAGGTTCATCGGGGTGGAGCCGGTGTGGGCTTCGCGGCCTGTCAGCGTGAATTCCAGCCACCAAAGGCCCTGGCAGTGGGTGACGACGCCGATCTGCTTGCTTTCGGCTTCGAGGATCGGTCCCTGCTCGATGTGATATTCGAAATAGGCGTGCATCTTGCGAGCGCCCACCTCTTCTTCGCCGAGCCAGCCGATGCGCTTCAGCTCGTCGCCATAGGTCTTGCCCTCGGGGTCCTTGCGGGAATAGGCGTAGTCGATGTCGTGGACGCCGGCGAAGACGCCGGAGGCGAGCATGGCGGGGGCGAAGCGGGCGCCTTCCTCGTTTGCCCAGTTGGTGACGACGATGGGGTGCTTCGTCTTGATGCCCATGTCGTTCATCGTGCGAACGACCTCGAGCGCGGCCAAGACGCCGAGCACGCCGTCATACTTGCCGCCGGTCGGCTGCGTATCCAGATGCGAGCCGACATAGACGGGGAGCGCTTCGGGATCGGTGCCGGGGCGGGTCGCGAACATCGTGCCCATCTTGTCGACGCCCATGGTCATGCCGGCTGCGTCGCACCATGTCTTGAAGAGGCTGCGTCCTTCGGCATCGGCGTCGGTCAGCGTTTGGCGGTTGTTGCCGCCCGCGATCCCCGGGCCGATCTTCGCCATGTCCATGAGACTGTCCCAGAGACGGTCCCCGTTGACGCGCATGTTCTCGCCTGGTGCTGCCACCATATCCGTATTCCTCACCAGTTTTTATGCGGCGCATGCGTCAGCATGTCCGCTTGTTCCCGTGGTCAGTTTCAGCGCCTTGTTTGTTTTATTGGCGTCTGAAAATCGTCAGTTGCCTTTGATTTGCTTCTGACGGATAATTTGACCGACTGGTAAACATTACAACTTCCGGCGTCGGGCTCAAGGCGAAAATCAGGAAAAATACAGACAAAATTCAGGGCATATGCCCGGTTTTTCGGCAGCGGATCGCCGCTGTTTAAAGTTGACTGAAATAGTTGAATTTGAAAGAGAAAAATTAGCGACATGGCGATACCGAGAGCTGCGAAAACACAGCGGCGTACCCGCATCCAGGAGGAGAAAGAGGAACAGATCCTGGAAGCGGCGCTCGATGTGTTTTCGGTGAGCGGTTTTCGTGGCTCGACGATCGACCAGATCGCCGAGGTGGCGGGCATGTCGAAGCCCAATCTGCTCTATTATTTCCGCACCAAGGAAGCGATGCACCGGGCGCTGATCGACCGCGTGCTGTTCACCTGGCTTGAGCCGCTGCGCGCTTTCAATGCGCAAGGCAATCCCGAGAGCGAGATCCGCGGCTATATCCGCCGCAAGCTTGAAATGGCCCGGGATTTTCCGCGCGAGAGCCGCCTGTTCGCCAATGAGGTGCTGCAGGGCGCGCCGCATATCGAGGATGAGCTGAAGGGACCGCTGAAGGAACTGGTCGACGAGAAGGCCGCGGTCATCCGCGCCTGGGCCAAGGCCGGCAAGATCGTCAAATGCGATCCCTACCACCTGATCTTCTCGATCTGGTCGACGACGCAGCATTACGCCGACTTCGACGTGCAGGTGCGCGCCGTGCTCGGGCAGGGGCAATCAGGCGAGGGGCGGTTCGAGGACGCGGCGCGGTTTCTCGAACAGCTCTTCGTGGATGGTCTCAGCGTGCGGACAAACCAGCCGGCGTCATGATTTGACGATCGGCGTCATGCGCGACAAAGCGCTTGCGACGCTCTCGATCGTATAAGGCTTCTGCAGCAGATTGGCGCCGAGCGCGCCATAAGCCTGCGATACCCCTTCGCCATAACCCGTTGCCAGGATCAGCGGCACGCCCTTCGCCGCCAGCCTTTCGGCGACGGCGATGCTCGTTTCCTCGCCGAGATGGACGTCGAGAACGGCCAAGTCGAAATTGCGGCTGTCGATGACCGCCAAGGCGTTCGAGACATTCGGGGCAAGCGACACGCTATGGGCGCCGAGTTGCAGGAAGATGTCTTCTCCATCCATGGCAATGATGAGATTGTCCTCGACGAGCAGGATGTCGAGCCCGTCCAGTGGCCGGTCCTTGATCGTCTCCAGAATGGCCTTGGCCGATTGCAGCGATTGTTCCGGCAGCAGAGAGACCGCGCCATCGGCGAAGGTCGCGAACTTCTCGGGGATCAGGAAATGTGCCTCAAGGCCTTCAGGTTCATAGCGCACGTCCGCCTGGCCGCCGAGCTCATAGGGGATCGAGCGGCGGATGATCGTGGTGCCGAAGCCCTGGCGAGTCGGCTGCTTGACGGGCGGGCCATCGCTTTCGCGCCAGTGGATGACGAGATTGCCGGCGTCGTCCTTGTGCCAATCGACCCCGACGGTGCCGCTGTCGCAGAGGCTGCCGTATTTGGCGCTGTTGGTCACCAGTTCGTGGAACACCAGCGCCGATATCGAAAACGCCTGAGGTGCCAGCAGCACTTCCGGCCCGTTCATGATGATGCGCGCGGCATTCGGGCCGAGATAGGCGGCGGCTTCGGCCTGGAGCAGGGCCCGCAGCGGCGCCGGCGCCCAGTGGTCGCGGGTGATCTGGTCGTGCGCGCGCGACAGCGCCTGCACGCGACCTTCGAGATGGCCGATGAACTCGTCGGTGCTGTCAGTCGTGCCGCGCGACTGGCGGATCAGGCCGCTGATGAGGCTCAATATGTTGCGCACGCGGTGGTTCAGCTCGGCGATCAGCAGTTCCTGCCGTTCGTTGGCCTGTTGGCGCACGGCGTTGGCTTCATCCGTCAGCCGCAGCACGACCTCGATCAGCGTGACGCGAATGGTTTCGGCAACGCGGCGTTCGGCGGCCGAGAAGGGCTGCGAGTGCTGGCGCACCAGCTCGGACCAGGTCTCGAAGCTCTTGCGCGGCGTCAGGCGCGGACCGTTCGGGCCGTATTCGACAGGCTTGTGCGGATCGCCCGCCCAGCGCACGGAGCGCACGATCTCCTGGCGGAAGAGAACCACGTAGTCGCGCGGCGAGCGCGAGATCGGGATGGCGATCAGCCCGGCCACGATGTCGCCGGACATCGTCCCCGGCCATGTCTCCGCGATGCTGTCGGTCGAAAACACGCGGCCGGCGGAGTTGCGGTTGAGGACGCGGACGAGCTCGCCGAATTCGGTCTGCGACGGCGTGATGCCGTTCAGCGCCGAGCGGCCGTTGATCCAGACGCCGATGCCATCGGCCGGGATCGCGTCGGCCAGCGCGTCGATCAGCCAGGAGGGATCGTCGAGCAGGCTGGCATTGTCGGCGACCGAGGTCAGCAGCCGGTCGGCGATCTGGCGGGCCTTGGTTTCGAACTCGAGCGCAAGCCGCCGCTCGCGGCTCTCCAGCCGTGACGCGAACATCTGGCCAAACAGTTCCGATGTCGTGCGCCGCTCGAAGGAGGGCAGGCGGGCGGAATAGTGATGGCAGGCGAACAGGCCCCAGAGCTTGCCGTCGACGACGATCGAGATCGACAGCGAGGCGCCGACGCCCATGTTTTTCAGATACTCGATGTGGATGGGGGATACCGAGCGCAGGATCGACATGGAAAGATCGAGCGAGCGTCCATGCGCATCGATCTCCGGCACCAGAGGCACATTGACGGCGTCGATGTCAGCGATGATGCGGAAGAGATTGCGGGTGTAGAGCGCACGCGCCTGCACGGGAATGTCTGAGGCCGGGTAATGCAGGCCAAGGAACGAGCCGATGCCGGCACGCGCTGCTTCCGCCACCACTTCGCCGGCGCCGCTTTCGTCGAAACGGTAGACCATCACGCGGTCGAAGCCGGTCAGCGCGCGGGCCTGGCGGGCGCCTTCACGGAAGAAGGCTTCCAGCGTTTCGGCCTGGTCGAGACGGCCCATCATGCTGCGGATCGACACCGGCGAGCCGCCTTGCGCACCCTCCTGCGAGGGCTCGGCCTCGATCACCACATGCTCGTCGCTCATGTGGATGGCGATATCGAAAAGCGGGCCGCCTTCGGAAAGCTCGATGCCGAAGAGGCGTTCCACCACGTCGGGGCCGCGCATGATGCTCAGCCGGTTGCGCAGCGTGTGCATGGTCTTGCCGCTGATCACGCGCGAGACAGGCTGGCCGATGATCTCATCGCAGGCGATGCCGACGAACTGTTCGAGATTGGCGGAGGCGCGCGCCACCATCCAGTCCGATGAGACGACAAGCAGAAAGCCGAAAGGCTGGATGGCGCCCAGGCGATGGATGGGTTCGCGGTCGCAGTTGGTGAGGTCGACCTTGCCGAAATTCTCGCTCGAATTCTCGCTCACGATGGACGATGCTCCCGATCATACGGGGCAGCGTCTGCCATCGGGAGAACTGGAAAAACGTCTGCCGCTGCGTGGCAATCGCTGGTGTGGGCGCGAAGCGCGCTGCAAGGGGGCATGCTGTGGGATTTCCAGTTTTCGGTTCGGGACGCGAGATAAATCTCTAATGAGCAGGATTGAAAATATGCGTCAAGCTATCCGGATTTCCACCCGCCGGGCAGGAAATTTCACAGCATCAAGGACTTCGCCTGTTTGCGCGCGGTTTTCTGCCTGATCTCGTAGACCTGCCGGACCTCATGTCTTCGCTGGTCTCGCCTGTCATTCGATGGGATTTCCGAGAGCCAGGCGATGGCTATGTCCGTGAACTCTGTGTCGGCGGGGATGAGGAGGTCGGTCTCATCGAGCTGCTTGCGGATGCAGCCGCGATCAAAGGCAATCACGTCGTTTCCGGCCGCCTTTGCCTCGAAGACGACCAGGGGCTGGGCCTCGTTGGCGTAGGTTGTCGGGAAGACGAAGACGTCGATATCTCGGTAGAACTTCGCCTTGTCGTCGCCAAGCACGCGGCCGCGATAATCCAGCGCGCCCGCGAATTCATTCAGCGCCAAGTCTATCATGGCGCGGTCGGCGCTGTCAGTCGCCGGGCCGGCGAGGACGGCGCGGATCGGCAATCCCTGCAGGATCGCCTGTCGCAGCAGATCGAGAAACGTCTCCAGTCCCTTGGCGCGGCTGAGGTTGCTGAGCATGCCGATGGTCAGCGGGCGGGCGGGGATCGCTGCGTCCTCGCTCTGCGGCGGTACGAAGGCGGCGTTGGAGATGATGGCGGTGTGCAGGCGCCGGTCATAGGTGTCGGTGAAGCGGTCGCGCATCATGCCGCAGAGAAAGACATGGGTGAGGTCGGGAGCGGCGAGCGCCAGGATGGCGCGCATGGTGAAGCTCGGCTGGTCGACATAGCGAAAGCTGTGGTGGTGAAGGTAGGTCGGGTAGGCGAAGAGCCGGGCGAACGCCACCAGCAGCAGCGTGTAAAGCTGGCCGAAGCCGCCGTCGCAGGCCAGATAGCAGGCCTTGTCGGCATGTCCGCGCTCGCGTGCGAGACCGGCGAGCGCGGCGAATACCCGGACAACCTTTGCCGGATGCCGCCAGAGGCGGGAACCGCCTGCTGGTGGCGAGAGGTTGCTGGTGACGACGGTGTGGTCTTCCAATAGCAGGTCCACCATCGCCGCCGTGGCAAAGGAGAAGCCGTGAAGCGGCGGCGGCAGCGGGCCGATGGCAACGATATGACGGGTCATGCGGGCCACCTCTCCAGCCTGCGATGACTATGCGCGCCGGCGCGGAAAACTCAATCTCCCCGTTCGGCGCATATGCCCGCCGCTATGCTGTTGCGTTGGGCGCTCCGGTTTCGAAATCGAAGCCTTCGTCCGCCCAGCCGGTCATGCCGCCGATCATTACCTTGACCCGGTAGCCGAGCCTTGCGAGGCGAAGGGCCGCCTTGTCGGTGCCGTTGCAATGCGGGCCGGCGCAATAGACGACGAAGAGGGTGTCCGATGGCCACGCGGACATGCGGTGCGCGGTCATCTTCCCGTGCTGCAGGTTCTGGGCGCCGGGCACATGCGACAGGGCGAACATGGCGGGAGAGCGGACGTCGAGGAGGACGAAGTCGATGCGTCCTGATGCAAGCGAGGCGTGAACGTCCCAGCAATCGGTCTCGAAGGCGAGCTTGCGGGCGTAGTAGGCGGCGATTGCCTCCGGTGCTGCGGCCGGGGTTTCGGCGACGTAGCTTGGTGCCACGGGGTGGATTGTGGGCTGCTGTTCGGGGATCATGTCGGGCATCGAGGTCTCCTGTCGTTGTTGTTGCCGCAGAAGATGCGCGATGATAGATGTTCGCGAAACTGGCCATAATGACGACTGGCGTAAAGATCATGCCAAATACCGCCGCGCTATCAGGACCCAAGGTTGCCGCGCTCGTCTATGACGGTCTGTGCACCTTCGAATTCGGCATCGCCTATGAGGTCTTCGGTTTGCCGAGACCGGAGATGGGGGCGAACTGGTATCGCTTTCGCGCCTGCGGTGTGGAACCAGGCCCCCTTCGCGCGGCCGGTGGGTTGAGCGTGACTGTCGATGGTGGTCTCGACGATCTCGAGGATGCCGATCTGATCGTCGTTCCCGGCTGGCGGGCGATCGATGCGCCGGTGCCGGATGCGCTGATAAAGGCGTTGCGGGCGGCGCATGGGCGTGGGGCGCGGATCATGTCGCTATGCTCAGGTGTTGCTGTTCTGGCCGCCTCGGGATTGCTTGCAGGCAAGCGGGCGACGACGCACTGGCGCTATGTCGCTTCCGTGGCCGAGCGTTATCCCGAGATCGGGCTCGATGCCGATGTGCTCTACATGGACGAGGGGCGGATGCTGACGGCGGCGGGCAGTGCCGCCGGCATCGATCTCTGCCTGCATGTGGTGCGCGGCGATTTCGGCGCGGAGGCGGCCAATTCGGTCGCCCGGCGCCTCGTCGTGCCGCCGCATCGCGAGGGCGGGCAGGCGCAGTTCATCCGCGCTCCCGTGCCGCTGCCGCGCGAAGGCGTGCGGCTCGGGCCGCTCATCGAATGGATGCGGGCGCGGCTGAACGAGGAACAGCCGATCAGCCTGCTTGCGGCCAAGGCGGGGATGAGCCAGCGCACCTTCCAGCGCCGTTTCGAGGCAACGACGGGATCGAGCGTCGGCGAATGGTTGCTTGCAGAGCGGCTGCGACATGCGCGCGAACTCCTGGAGCGAAAGGGTGAGGCATCGCTCGACGACATCGCCACCGCTTGCGGCTTCGGAACGCCGGCAACGATGCGGCATCACTTTCGTCGGCGGCTGGGGACCAGCCCGGGGGCTTATCGGAAGGTGTTTTCGGGTGGCGTTACGGATGCGAGCCGGGGCGATAGGGCTTGACGTTGATGTCGTTCTCGCGCTTGCGGGCCTGAGCAATGTCGAAGCTGTTTTGCATGCGCATCAGCGTATCCATGGAAAGCCCGAACGCCTTCTCGAACCGCAGCGCCATTTCCGGCGAGAGCGATGCCCTCTCGTTGAGCAGGGCGGAAAGGGCAGGGCGGGTCACGCCGAGGACGCGCGCGGCATCTGTGACCGAAAGCGCGAGCTCTTCCAAGACCTCGTGCTTCAGAAAGTCGCCGGGATGTGCGGGGCTCTTCACGCGAATACCAAGTGCGTCCGTCATGGGGTCATTCCTAGTGATAGTCTTCGTAGTTCAGATCGATAATCTCGATCTCCGCGTTGTCGATACGAAATGTAAGCCGCCAGTTCTTGGTGACAAACAGGCTCCAGGTGCCTTTCCGGCCGCCTGTGAGTTGGTGCGCTTTCCAGCTTGGAATAGCCCTTAGCTCGTCTTCCGTCTGCATATCCTGCAGATAAGAAATCATGCGGCGCAGCTTGGCCACGACAGCCGGCTGGAGGCCGGACGCGTCGTCATCGACGACGAACCGTCGAAGGCCTTTATGCAGAATATTCCGTATCCTCATGAGGACATATAATCACAAAGCCGCAAACTGTAAAGTGTCGCTTTACAGTTTGCGGCTTTGTATTCTGATGACTGGACTTGCTTACTCCGCGGCCTGCCTTGCCATCGGGTTGTTCGGGTGCGTCGTCCAGTTGGCGTAGTTGGGGTCGACGGTCTTGCCGGTGCGCTCGTCGAGGCTGCCGACAGGTAGCTGCTCCATGGTGATGCAGTTTTCGACGGGACAGACGTTGACGCAGAGGTTGCAGCCGACGCATTCGTCTTCCATCACCTCGAAGTGCCTGACGCCGTTGACGAACTGCGTGATCGCCTGGTGCGAGGTGTCCTCGCAGGCGATGTGGCAGCGGCCGCACTTGATGCAGGCGTCCTGGTCGATCTTGGCCTTGGCGATGTAGTTGAGGTTCAGATACTGCCAGTCCGAGACATTGGGCACGGCGCGGCCGGTAATGTCGTCGAGGTTGCGGTGACCCTTGGCGTCCATCCAGTCGGAGAGGCCGGAGATCATCTCCTGGACGATCTTGAAGCCGTAGGTCATCGCCGCCGTGCAGACCTGCACGTTGCCGGCGCCGAGCACCAGGAACTCGGCCGCGTCGCGCCAGGTGGTGACACCGCCGATGCCCGAGATCGGAAGGCCCTGGGTTTCCGGATCGCGAGCGATCTCGGCCACCATGTTGAGCGCGATCGGCTTGACCGCCGGGCCGCAATAGCCGCCATGGCTGCCGCGTCCGTCGATCGAGGGTTCCGGCGAGAAGGTGTCGAGATTGACCGAGGTGATCGAGTTGATCGTGTTGATCAGCGACACCGCGTCAGTGCCGCCGGCTTTCGCGGCGCGGGCAGGCTTCCTGATGTCGGTGATATTAGGCGTGAGCTTGGTGATGACTGGCATGCGGGTGTACTGCTTGCACCAGCGCACCACCATTTCGATATATTCAGGCACCTGGCCGACGGCGGCACCCATGCCGCGCTCGGACATGCCGTGCGGACAGCCGAAGTTGAGCTCGATGCCGTCGGCGCCGGTTTCTTCCACCAGCGGCAGGATCGCCTTCCAGCTTTCCTCCTCGCAGGGAACCATGATCGAGGCGATCAGCGCGCGGTCCGGCCAGTTCATCTTCACCTGCTTCATTTCGCGCAGGTTGGTGTAGAGGTCTCGGTCGGTGATGAGCTCGATGTTGTTCAAGCCGAGCAGGCGGCGATCGGCGCCCCAGATCGCGCCGTAGCGCGGGCCGTTGACATTGACGACGGGTGGGCCTTCCTCGCCCAGCGTCTTCCAGACCACGCCGCCCCAGCCCGCCTTGAAGGCGCGCTCGACGTTGTAGGCCTTGTCTGTCGGCGGCGCCGAGGCGAGCCAGAAGGGGTTCGGCGATTTGATGCCGACGAAATTGTTGCGGAGATCAGCCATGGTTCACTCTCCCCTTCAGGCGACGGCAACGGCCGGCTGCGCATCGGCGGCCAGCATGCGGTGAATGGATTCGGCGGCGTCGCGGCCATTGGCGACAGCCGAGACGGTGAGGTCGTTGCCCCCGAAGACGCAGTCACCGCCGGCCCAGACGCCGTCAAGCGAGGTGCGGCCTTCGGCATCGACGACGATGCGTCCGGATTCCAGACGCAGGCTTCCAAGGCTCGACGAGACGAGGGCCTGGCCGATCGCCTTGAAGATCTGGTCGGCGGCAATGACGCCGGTTTCGCCCGTGGTCGCCAGGCGGCCTTCCGACAGCGTGGTGTATTCGACCTCGAGCGCCGCGACCTTGCCGTCCTGCGCAAGGATCGCCTTCGGCGCCAGCCAGTGGCGGATGATGACGCCCTTGGAAGTTGCGAGATCCTGCTCGAACTCGGAGGCGTTCATATGCTCCTTGCCGCGGCGATAGCAGATGGTCACTTCCTCGGCGCCCAGAAGCTTTGCCTGCACGGCGGCGTCGATGGCGGTCATGCCGCCGCCGAGCACGATGACGCGGCGGCCGATGGCGATGTCGGCCTTGTTGTCGGTCTGGCGCAGCGCGGCGATGAAATCGACAGCGTCGTCGACGCCCGCGAGATTTTCGCCCTCGACGCGGAGCGCGTTGACTCCCGATAGACCGATGCCGAGGAAGACGGCGTCATATTGCGACTGCAGGTCGGCGAGCTGGAAGTCGCGGCCGAGCAATTGCCCGTGCTGGACCTCTATACCGCCGATCGAGAGCACATAGTCGACTTCCTTCTGCGCGAAGCCATCGACGGATTTATAGGTGGCGATGCCGTATTCGTTGAGGCCGCCGGATTTCGGCTTGGCGTCATAGATCACGACCTCGTGGCCCTTGACGGCAAGACGATGCGCGGCGGCAAGGCCGGCCGGGCCGGCGCCGACGACGGCGATCTTCGTTCCTGATGCGGCGGCGCGAGTGTAATACTGCTTGCCTGATTGCATGGCCGCATCGGTGGCGTAGCGCTGCAGGCGGCCGATCTCGACGGGGCGTTCCTCGGCCGTGTTGCGCACACAGGCCTGCTCGCAGAGTTCTTCGGTGGGACAGACGCGGGCGCACATGCCGCCCAGGATGTTCTGGTCGAAGATGGTCTTCGCGGAGCCGAGGGGATTGCCAGTCGATATCTGCCTGATAAAGAGCGGGATATCGATGGCGGTGGGACAGGCCGTCATACAGGGCGCGTCATAACAGAAATAACAGCGGTCGGAGGCGACCAAAGCCTCGTGTTTGTCGAGGCGCGGGTGAAGATCGGAGAAATTCTTGTCATACTCGGCGGGCGAAAGCCGGCCAGCATGAATCCCAGTGTCCAGACGTTCCATTGAAGTTCCCTCATTATAGGTAAACGGCCAGTGGAACGAAGCGTAACTCAGGATAAAAAATTTATCAAACGGTAAAATTTTAGCATGGAGCGGGCTTGGTAGCGGGCGTATGCTGCTGTTTGGGAACGGTTTTTCGATTCTGGGTTGATTGCTGCCAAGTTGCTCAGTGGGCGCTTGCGGCCGCGCCGATCTTCACAGTGGAAGAATAATTGAAAAAATCAGAGATTTTTCGTGAAGGGCGGGAACCATTCCTCGCATAGCCCGTTATGGCGATATCCGAATGGTGATCGCATCGACCCAAAAATGCGCGCCCCCAAACCACCTTCGGATCACACTCACGGTCCCCTCCCGGTGAGTGAAAACAGCCGGTGCGCCGCCCTCGCACTGGCTGTTTTCTTGTGCACGGTATTCAATAAAAATCGATGGAAGGTCAGCTTGTGACGGTCAGACGCCGCCGACCTGCTGCGGCGCGCGCTTGAGGATCTCGAATTCCGTGTCGGGTATCAGGAGGTGATACTCGATGCGGCCGGGCGTCAGGCGCAGATCGGCCTTGCCATTGACCGACGAGGGCACGACGCGCTCAAGCACGATGCGGCCGAAGCTGTTGTCGCTGAATTCGTGAACTTCGTCGTTGGGCAGCGTTTCGGTCCAGGTGAAGCTGATCGCCTTGCGGTCGCCGTGCGTGGTCTCCTGACAGTCGAGCGCGATCTCGGGTGCGCCGCCGGCAATGGCGCCGAAGGTCGCCGAATTGACGATCAACTCGTGCAACGCGAGGCCGACATGAACCGCGGCGTTCGGCGTAAGGTGAACATTCAGCCCGGTGACGGGCAGGGGGCCGGCGCTCTCCGGCCAATAGGGGGCGAACTGCTTGCGGGTGAGTTCGAAGAGGAAGGCGCCGCGCCAGCTACTGTCGGTGATAAGGTCCTGCGAGTTCGACAGCGACTGGAGCCGGCCGCGGAATTTCACGAGGAAGCTGTCGAGAGACAGCGTGTTGCGGGCGGTCTGCGTGGCGATGCCCTGGATGATGGCAAGCAGGTTTTTCGAGCGGTGCGAGAGTTCGCGCAGGAGCGATTTCAGCACCTTCTCGCGGTGTCTGGTCTCGGTGATCTCGGTGATAATAGACAGCAGGCCGATCTCGTGTCCGAGCGTGACGCGCTGCACCTTGATTTCGTAGGTGCGCATCTCGCCGTCGATGGCGATGTCGGCTTCCGTGCTGGCCGGCGTGCCGGTTTCCAGCGCCTTGCGCTTCAGTGTTTCGAGATTGCGTGCGTGGACTTCGCCGAACATGTCGGCGTCGCTGCCGCCGGGGAGTACGGCGTGTTCAAGATGCGCGGGGAGGTTCTCGGCGTAGACGATGCCGAGGTCGGGATCCTGATAGACAACGGCGATGCCGGCGCTCGCGAGCGCCCGCTCCATCAAGAGCTCTTTGCCTTCCAATGCGAAGGGCGTGCCGGCCAATGGTCCAGTCCTCTTCACCCAGCCGCCTTTCCTTCAATCCGTTTATGCCGCCAGCAGACCCTAAAGTCCGCCCACCGCTTCTTTTTAGAGGCAAGCGCTAGATAAAATCTTAATATCCGGGGAGCGCTGCAGATGGACTGGAACGCTCCCCCTTTCGCATTGTTCCGCAATGGCTGAAATATAGCGTCAGGCGGCTGCCTTCGTGCTTTCGTTGAAGAAAAGCGCCTGGCTGATCAGAGCTTTGACCATGTCAGGGTTGAATGGCTTGGTGACGAGGAAGGTCGGCTCGGGACGCTCACCGGTCAGAAGGCGCTCGGGGAAGGCGGTGATGAAGATCACCGGAACGCTCGAGGTCTTCAGGATGTCGTTGACCGCGTCGATACCCGAGCTGCCGTCGGCAAGCTGGATGTCGGCGAGAACCATGCTCGGCTTGGTCTTGTTGTAGAGCGCCACGGCTTCCGTGTGGGTGCGGGCGATGCCGGTGACGCGGTGGCCCAGGCTCTCGACCATCTGCTCGATATCCATGGCGATCAGCGGTTCGTCCTCGATGATCATGATATCGGTCGCGACCTGGCGGGAAATCTCGCGCGACGCGCTGTCGAGCAGGTTCGCCACTTCGCTCTCTTCGCTGTCGAGAATTTCGGCGATTTCGCCGACGCGGAAATTTTCGACCGAGGCCAGGATGAAGGCCTGGCGGGCGCGCGGCGAGACCTTGCCGAGGTTGATGGTGGCGCGCTGCTCCCAGGCGTAAGGGGAGGAGGGCTCTGGAATCTGCACTGTCGAGGAACCAAACAGCGTCGTGAACAGTTTGTAGAGTGCGACGCGGTCGTTCGATGTGTCAGGGAAAATGGATATGTCGGCAATGATTGCCTCAAGCACTGCGGCGACATACGCGTCGCCTGATGTCTGTGTGCCGGTCAACGCCCGTGAATAGCGGCGCAGATAAGGAAGGTGCGGCGCAATTCGAGTAGAAAGTGTCATAGAAAGCTCCCATAAGCAGGGCCGAAAAACAGCTCCAGTGCATCGAGAACGCACACTACCTGAAAAAAGTTCCAGATGATCAGGAACTTTTTTTACCACCGCGCATTCTACTGCCCACGAGAAGGGGCTCATCGTAAACTGACCTGCGACACGACATGCATTCCGAGAGGGTTGTCCGGCGAGAATTCGACCGAGGCGGCGGGGGACCGGAATGAAGGTTTTCCCGCAGCGGTACACGAGGCTTAGAGACAACGGACAAGAAGTGAAAAGTTAATGACAAGCCGGAACAACGAAGACCTAGACGGCCAACGCGCTGAGTTACGTGCAAGCGACATCATGGATCCCAACAGCCAGATCGGGGTGCGTTTGAGGTCGCTTTACGCTGCCGTTCAGGAAGAAGCGATCCCCGATCGTTTCCTCGATCTCCTCGAAAAGCTCGACCAGGCCGAAATGGCCTCGGCCAAAGCAGCGAAGTGAAGGTCGATCGATGGACAAGCAGCAACCAAGCTTCAAACGCGAGCTCCTTTCGGCTCTCCCAAGCCTGCGCGCATTCGCCATCTCGCTGATCGGTCGTCATGACCGCGCCGATGATCTCGTGCAGGACACCATCATGAAGGCGTGGGCCAAGCAGGACCACTTCGAGATGGGCACCAACATGAAGGCCTGGCTCTTCACCATCCTTCGCAACGAGCTCTACAGCCAGATGCGCAAGGCGGGCCGCGAGATTCAGGACAGCGACGGCCTGTTCACCGAATCCATGGCCACGCACCCATCGCAATACGGCGCGCTCGACCTTCAGGACTTCAAGAAGGCGCTCGAGCAGCTGCCGAGCGACCAGCGCGAAGCGATCATTCTGGTCGGCGCATCGGGCTTCTCCTACGAGGAAGCTGCCGAAATCTGCGGCTGCGCGGTCGGAACGATCAAGAGCCGCGTCAATCGCGCCCGCCAGCGGCTGCAGGAAATGCTGCAGATCACCGGCGAGGCCGATTTCGGACCGGATGCGACTTCGTCGCCGCTGACCTCGAAGGCCTTCGCCTTCTGAGACTGTATTGATCGGACAAGGAAAAACCGGCTGACCCTTGCGGGCGCCGGTTTTTTTATGCGTTCAGCGAAAGCGGCATTGCGGTCAGTCGCGATCCTTCGAGGTGAAGAGATTGGCGGCGACCATGGCGGCAATGACGCCGGCGGTCAGCAGCGGCTGCGAGCGGATGATGCCGAGGCTTGCGGCGGCGGCCGTCTCGAACGCCTGCTTGCGTTCTTTTGCGCGCCGGGCCTCCTGGGCGTTCATCACCATCATGACGATCATCACGATGATGGCGATCAGAAGCGCGCAGGCCGCGAGGAAGAGTGCTGCTCCGACAGCGCCGTAAATGCCGGCAAGCCAGATCGCGCCGGCTGTGACGGCCAGTGCATAGGCGGTCAGCACGAAAATCGCGGCTATGGCAATGAAAATACCGTTGCGCTTGGTGCGCGCAACGGTGCGGTGAACACTCGTGCCTACCAGGAGGCTGAGGATCGGGAACAGCATCTAGCCTCCTTAGCGTCGTGCCAGGAGGGCAACGACCAGTCCGAATGCGGCAGCAGCGCCGATGGTGGCGACCGGGTGTCTGCGAACGGTGTCGCGCACTTCGGAAGCGCCGCGCAGATAACCATCCTGCAGGTCGCGCAGCAAGTCCTCGCTGCGGGCAACGAGATCTTCGTAGCCGGATGCCGCCTGGGCGCTGAGCTTGTCGCTCTGCTTGCGGGAGTTCTTGCTGATCAGCTTCGTCAGCGACGCGATTTCATCCTGGAGGGATGCGATCTGGTCCTCGACCGTTGCCTCGATGTTGTGGAGAGCGGCGCTGCCATTGCGACGGTGACGGCCGGACTGAAGGAAAGATGCCATGGTTTTCTCCATTGTTACGGCGCGGTTTCGCACCGCCTGGTTAAACACAGGATCAGAACGCAAGCTTGCATGAACACAGATGCCCGGCAATGACCCAAATCAATGGCTTAACGCGGGTTGTGGGCAAAAGGTTCCGCGCGTGATCAGCCGCCGACGGCGCTGTGGGCGAGCACGAATGGGGTCCCGTCGTCGGGCACCTTGTTGATGCGCAGCGGGCAGCCGAACACCGAGTGCATGGTCTCGTCGGTCAGCACCTCGTGCACCGTGCCGCGGGCCGCGAGACCGCCCTGCTGCATGAGGATGATCTGGTCGGCGAAGAGCGCCGTCAGGTTGAGATCGTGCATCACCGCGATGACGCCGCCGCCGGCGTCGCAGAAGGCGCGGGCAAGCCGCATGATCGTCAGCTGGTGGCTGATATCGAGGCTGGAGACCGGCTCGTCGAGCAGCAGCCAGCGCGGCTTGCCGTCGACGACGGGCTCGGAGATCTGGCAGAGCACGCGGGCAAGCTGCACACGCTGCTGCTCGCCGCCGGAAAGGTGCTGGTAGAAGCGTCCTTCGTAGCCATCGAGATCGACCGAAGACAGCGCCTTGGCTGCCGTCTGCTCGGCGCGTTCGGGATTGCGGTTCAGCCCCGAGGTCAGGCCCATGCGGACGATTTCGCGGACGGTGAAGGGGAAGGAGATGTTGCTCGCCTGGGGCAGCACGCCGCGCACGGCCGCCAGCTGGTATGGCTGCAGCCCGCGCACGTCCTCGCCATTGATGCGGATCGAGCCGTTATAGGGCAGCTCGCCGGATACCGCCTTCATCGTGGTCGTCTTGCCGGAGCCGTTCGGCCCGGCAATCGCCGTCAGTTTGCCCGAGGCGGCGGTGAAGCCGACGTCTTCGACGATGGTTTTGCCCGACAGGCGAACGGAGACGCCGGAGACTTCGATCATGGCAGATACTCAAAGGGCAAGGCGGGAACGCTGGCGCAGCAGGATCCAGAGGAAGAACGGGCCGCCGACGGCCGCGGTGATGATGCCGATCGGCAGTTCGGCGGGCGCGACGATGGTGCGGGCGATAACGTCGGCAAAGATCAGCAGGGAACCGCCGAGGAGCGCCGAGGCCGGCAGGAGATAGCGATGGTCGGGGCCGATCGCCATGCGGAGCAAATGCGGCACGACGATGCCGACAAAGCCGATCCCGCCGCTGACGGCGACCGATGCGCCTGTCGCGGCCGCGACGGTGACGATGGCGATGTTCTTCAGCCGCTGGACGGGAACGCCCATGTGGAAGGCCGCGGCTTCGCCGAGCGTGATGGCATTGAGGCCCTTGGCGAGAAAGGGAACGACGATGAAGGACAGGAGGATGATCGGGCCGGCGGCGGCGATCTTGGTCCATGTCGAGCCGGCGAGCGAGCCCATGCCCCAGAAAGTGAGATCGCGCAGCTGCTGGTCGTTGGCCATGTAGACGAGCAGGCCGGTCATGGCGCCGGCAAGCGAGCCGAGCGCGATACCGGCAAGCAGCATGGTCGCGACGGAGGTCTGGCCGTTGCTGGTGGCGATGCGGTAGAGCAGCAGCGTCGTGGCGAGGCCACCGGCAAAGGCTGCGAATGGAAGCGCGTAGATGCCGAGCAGGACGTAGAGCGGGGCGACGAAGCCGCCGCCAAGCACGATCATGACGACCGCGCCAAGGCCGGCGCCGGAGGAGACGCCGACGAGGCCGGGATCGGCCAGCGGGTTGCGAAACAGGCCCTGCATGACGGCGCCTGACACCGCCAGCGAGCCGCCGACGAGGAAGCCGAGGATGGCGCGGGGCATGCGGATGTCGAAGATGATGATGCGGTCGCGCATGCTGAGCGCATCATCCGATCCGGCGACATTGGCGATCACGTCGAGGAAGGACGCATCCGAGGCGCCCGTCGTGACGGAGAACAGCAACGACAGGACGGAGCCGACCACCAGCAGCGCGATGACCGCCAGTGCCAGCAGCGAGCGGTCACCGGCCCGGTGACGCTCACGCATCCCCGAGGCCGAAAACACGATGCGACGTCCGTCCATGTCGTTCAGTACCGCCATGGTCAGCCCCCGTAGATCGCCTTGGTGAGCTCGCGCACGGCGCTTGCGGTGCGCGGTCCGAAGCCCAGCAGGTGCAGGCCGTCCATGCGGATGATCGCCTTGTTCTGCACGGCGGGTGTCAGCGCCAGCGCCGGCTGGTTCATCAGGTCTTCGTTCTTGGTGCCTGCGCCGTCGCCGCGGTTCATCATCAGGATGACGTCGGGCTTGGCTTCGATGATCGCCTCATCGGTCAGCGGCTTGTAGCCCGGGAAGGTGCCGACGGCGTTGACCAGGCCGGCGAGCTTGATGATGCCATCGGCCGCCGTTCCGGTGCCCGAAGCCATGATCTTGCCGCCCTGCATGCTGAGGATGAAGAGAACGCGCTTGCGTTCGCTTTCCGGGTGCTTGGCAGCGTCGGCAATCGCGGCATCGAGATCGGTCGCGACCTGCTTGTGCAGTTCGGCGGCCTTCGGCTCGACACCAAGCAGCGCGCCGACCTTGTCGATCTTGGCGAGGATGCCGTCGCGCGTATAGGCGTTCGGCACCGTCTCGAAGGGGACGCTGGCGCTGCGCAGCACCGTCAACGCTTCCGGCGGGCCGGAACCTTCGACGGCGACGATCGCCGTCGGGTTCATGGCGAGGATGTTTTCGGGCGACAGCGCGCGCATGTAGCCGACGTCGGGCAGCTTCAGGGCCTGTTCGGGAAACAGGCTCGTCGTGTCGCGGGCGATCAGGTGCTTTTCTTCGCCGAGCGCGTAGATGATCTCGGTGAGGTCGCCGCCGATCGAGATCAGGCGGGTGCTGTCGATCTTGTCTTCGGCATGGGCAGCCGGCGAGAAGGCGAGGAGCGAGGCTGCCAGCGGCAGGGCCATGAGGCCCCGCAGCATGGATGTCGTCTTGGATGCCCCGCGATTGTGGTTCGACATCGTCATCTCCTTCGGCTTACGCCGCAACGCTGGTCGCCTTGGGCAGGCTTTCGACGATGTCGCGCCAGTCGGCGCGTTCCGCGGAGCCTTCGTGGCGCTTGCCGAAGAACTGGATGATCATTTCGCCATTGGCGCCGTAGACCTCGACGGAGGTGACGTGGCCATCCTTGGTCGGCTTGCGCACGGCCCAGGTCTCGGCGATGTGGTCCTGGCGCAGGTGCAGGTGGAAGGTCTCGTCGAGGATGTTGATCCACGGACCCATCGGCTGGATGTTGAAGATCGGGCCGGAGTGGATCTGGACGATGCCGTCATTGCCGACGAAGCACATGATCGGCAGGCCGGACTTCACCGAAGCGTGCATCATCTCTGCGGTCGCGGTGTTGTCGAGCTGCCAGGCGAAGTCGTCGCCAACGGTTCGCACGGCGGCCTGGCGGCCGATCTTCAGCTTGCGCAGCATGCCAAAGAACTCGTGCGTGTCGGTCATCTTGCTCCAGTGGTCGCGCAGCTCGTCCTTGGTGACGCTGCCGCTCTCGTCGGCCACCGTCTTGCTGTCGTCGGCGATGAAGTCCTGCGACTGGTCCTCGATCTTGAGGTCGTTCACGATAGAGTGATAGGCCTCGACGTTGGAGGCCGGGCGCAGGTGAACCTTGTGCACGGCGGTGCCGGCCTTGTCGAAGTATTGCAGGCTCAGGCGCTCCTGATCGCCATCCTTCTTGGTGACCGCGAATGCGTGGACCCAGCGGCTCGGGAAGATGCGCAGGTCGATGTTCTCGCCGAGCACGATGGCGCCCTGGCCACCGGTCTTGATGTTCTCGTAGACGCCGATCTTTTCGTGGACGGCGCTTTCGTTGCGCGAGAGCGCCATGACTTCGCCGAGCTCGGCGACGCGTTCGAGAAGCTTGAGCGCGCTTCCGTCGATGCGGGTGGCGGAAATGCCGACTTCTGCTGCAACAAGCGCTGCCTCGGAAACCTTGAGCTGGGCGGCGATATCGCGCTCGCGCATCTTCGGATTTTCGGCGCGGAAGGCGCGGATTTCGGCCGGTGAAGGCTTGGTGTTCTCAGTCATTGTCTACCCCTACTTATTCAGAATTAGTTTGCCCTGGCGGGTGATTTTCATTCGGTACAAAGCGCCATCGTGGCGAATGACGATCTCGTTGGCGCCGCGAAAAATCTCGCTGCTCTCCAGTATTCGGACGTCGGCCACGGCGTCGCGCGCCAATAGCGTTTGCTTCAGTGTGTCCGTCTTCTCGACCATCATTTCGTTGGCTTTTTTGCTTCTCTAGGTAGGCCAAAAATGGCCCCTGCGACCTACAAGTATCTTGACTCTCATAGTCATCATTTTTTAAAGACGCAATAGCGGACTTTGTAAGTCAAGTTTCTGAAATTCAGTGGAGAGACACAATGGTAGTCACGAGGCCGGTCACACGATTTGCAACGCTTTTGGCGGCCGGCTCTCTGGTGCTGACGGGCGCGATCCAGGCCTATGCGCAGGAGCCCGCCGCGGCAGCCGCGCCGAAGGCGGCGCTCGATGTGGAACTCAACGGGCTGGTCCCATCGCAGAAGGGCTGCATGATGACCTTCGTGGCGCTGAACACGCTGCCTCAAGACATCACCAAGGTCTCCTTCGAGCTTGCTTTCTTCAACGACAAGAACGCCGTCGACAAGATCACGGTTCTCGATTTCCGCGATCTGCCGCAGGGCAAGAAGCGGGTGCGGCAGTTCGATATGCCGAATGTGAAATGCGAGGCGGTGACGCGGGTGCTGATCAACGACACGCCTGCGTGCGAAGGCCCGGACAAGGGCGAGTGCATGAAGGGTCTCGTGACCCGCTCCCAGGTTTCCATTCCTTTCGAAGGTTGAGCGACGGCCGGGGATAGCCCCGGCCTCTTGCGTTGCAGCGGTACAAGGCATCCAAAATGGTGGTTTCAGCGAGATCAAAGCCGAGACAGGTTCTCTTCGACGAGACGGTCGCCGATGGCGTTGTGAACGACAACAATCCGGGCATGCATCCCGGCCACGAGTTGTCGGATCTTCGCAACGTCGCGCGCCAGCCAGCCGCCGAGGCTGTTCTTCATTATACCCGCCAGGCGCAGATCTCGTCCTTCCCGCAGGATCCGCGTAGCGCGAGCAACGGCCATGCCGCGGCACCGCTGATGGATGCGAGCGTGGAGATGCCGGCGGCCACCCGGTCGCATCGCGGCAAGCTCGGCGTGACGGCCGCCTGCATCGGTTCCTTCATCTTTCACGGCGCACTCGCCATCGCGCTGATCGTCGGCGTCGTCGTTACCCCGGAGCAGCCGGAGGAAGAGGCGGGCGAGACGGTGAGCGTGATCATGCTCGGCGATTCGGATCTCGACCAGGCATCGTCGGGCGAAGAGAAGGCCGAGCCGCAGCCGGAAGAGATCGTGGCGGAACAGGTGCAGCCTGAAGCCGCGCAGCAGCCGACGGAGGTTCAGCCCGACGCGCAGCCAGTCGATCCGCAGCCTGTCGCGCCGACGCAGGAAGTGACGCGCGTCTCGCCTGAGAACATGACGGCAGTCGAGCCTGAGGTTCTGACGTCGCAGGTGCCGGCCGAGACATCCGTGGTTCAGCCGATGGCAACCGAGGTGCCGACGGAGGTTCAGCCGGAGATGACCGAGACGCCGCCCGCGACCCCTGAGGACGTGGCGCCGGTGCAGCCGGCCGAGACGGCGGAAATTCCGCCAGAGCCGGAGACCGTGCCGACGCCGGATCCGAAGCCGGTTGCGCAGAAGCCGGTGGAAAAGCCGAAGCCGGTCGAGAAGAAGCAGCCGCCTAAGAAGGTCGTTACACGCTCGGGTTCACAGGGCGAAAACAAGCAGGATAGCCGCCGCGGCGCGTCGGATGGCGTCGATCAGGCTTCCGACCAGGATTCGCGCAGCGCTGCAAGTCGCAGCGGATCCGGCAGTGCGGCTGTCGCCAACTATCCGGGCAAGGTGCAATCGAAAATCCGGCGGTCCGTCCGCGTGCCTTCCGAATACCGGCGGATGAACGCCGCGATGAGCGTTCGCATCCGGTTGAGCATCAACGGCTCCGGCGGCGTGAGCAGCCTGTCGGTGGCGCGCAGCTCCGGCATCCCGGAACTCGATGCCGCCGTTGTCGACGGCGTTCGCCGCGCAGCACCATTCCCGCCGCTGCCGGCCGAATGGGGCAAGCCGATCTGGACTTTCACGCAGGAGGTGCAGGTCACGACTGGTCGCTGAGAGCAGGCGGCCCGACGATAAAATCGGGCCGTCCAGAAAATATGATGAAAATAATCAACTTTATACTTTACTATAAAAATCAAGTTTAATAAGGTCCACCCACACACGCAGCAATCGTGTGCCGATCAATGAAGCAACGGGTGGTCAATGGCGCGTAAGGCGAAGAAGGGTTCTAACCGGGAAATCCGCGTGAGTGCGGATACAAGCACGGTTGAGGAGACCTCCGGACGTTCCAAGCTCGATGGCCGCAGCTTCCTTTATGTCGGCGGGCGTGACTGCCAGGTGGCGCATCTGCGCCAGATCGCCAGCAACTTCGGCGCCGAGCTGATCCACCACGATGGCGGCCTGCGCGAGGCGGTGTCGCGCATCGATACGGTGCTTCCCTCCGTCGACTGCGTCTTCTGCCCGATCGACTGTATCAGCCATGATGCGTGCCTCAGGGTAAAGACCGGCTGCAAGAAGTTCGGCAAGACCTTCATTCCGCTTCGCAACGGCAGCAAGTCCAGCCTTGAGCGGGCGCTGACGACGATGAACGAGCGAAACGCCACCCGATGAGCGATAGGCACCCGGAAGGGTACACGTTGATCGGCCTGCACAAGCTGGCCGCACACAATGGCGATGGCATGGTGCCCGAACTCTATGAGCTGATGATGGAACGCGAAGAGCGGCGCAGGTACTATCCCAATGTCGAGCAGTTTCCGATCTGGGAAGCGCGCATGCCGGGCGAATTGCCGGAAAAGCCGCTTGGACGGGATGCGCTCGACGGCCGGAACGTGGTAGCCTTCGAGGCTCCCTAGGCCGAGAGGAAACGCAAGGCGTGAGTGCTCCCATGTTTATCGCGATGAACCGCTTCAAGGTATCGATCGGGTCGGAGGCAGAATTCGAAAGCGTCTGGCGCAACCGCGATTCCAGCCTTTCGGAAGTGCCCGGCTTCGTGGAATTCCGCCTACTGCGCGGTCGCGAGAATGCGGAGGAGGGCTATACGCTGTTTTCGTCGCACACGATCTGGCGCAGCGAAGAGGATTTCCTCAACTGGACGAAGTCCGAGCAGTTCCGCGCCGCCCATCGCAATGCCGGTGACCGCAAGACGATGTACAAGGGGCCGCCCGTGTTCGAGGGCTTTCAAGTCGTGGACGGGATCTGAGCGATGGTGGCTGACAATCCTGATCGTATCGAGGTTCTTCCGGTTTTGCCGTCGCTCGACATCGGCGAGACGCTGTCGTTTTATCGCGGCGGGCTCGGCTTCGAGACGATCGTCTATCAGGACAAGGACTATCTCATCCTGCGGCGCGACGAGATGGAGCTGCATTTCTGGCTGACGGACGATCGCTCGCTCTGCGAGCGCACATCCGTCTACCTGCGCGGCGGCGGCATCGGCGCGCTTCACGCGGAATACAAAGCGCGCGGCGTCGAGAAGCTCAGCGACATGACGGTGCGGCCGTGGAACATGGAAGAGTTCTACATCCACGATCCGCACGGCAATCTGCTGCGCTTCGGACGGATCCCGCAGCAGGCATAAGCCGCTTGGTCTTAGGCGCGGTTGCGGAAGACGGCGCCGGCGGCGATTGCCAGCCAGCCGAACATCATGGCGAAGCCGCCCGTGGGCGCCGCCATCGGAAACAGGCTTGAGCCTGCAAAGCGAAGCGTTACCAGATCCCCGGAAAAGAGCAGCGTGCCGAGGCCCATGAGGAGCCCGGCGAGCCAGGCTGTTTTGAGCTTTTCGCCAGCCAGCGCGAGGGCCAAGAGGGCAGGGGCGTGGGCGAGGCACATGGCGGAGGCTGAGGCGAGGAAGTGTCCGTCGCCATCGAGATGGGCGGCGGCTGCGGCCAGCGCCACGCCGGCAAAGCCGAAGAGGCCTGAAAATACCAGGAAAAGCGGCGAGAAGCGCTGATTGAGCGTCATTATAGGAAGCCTATTGCTTGTTCTGCATGTGATCAGCCAGTCGCTCGATCGGCGGCAGGATGATCTCGCGCAGCTTCGGGTTCGGAACGGTCTCTTCAAGCGCCTGGCGGAAGCACAAGAGCCATTCGTCGCGCTCGACGGGGCCGATCTCGGCGATGAAGTGGCGGCTTCTCAGGCGCGGATGGCCGTATTTCTCAACATAGACGGGCGGGCCGCCGAGATAGCCGGTCAGGTATTCGTAGAATTTCGCTTCGCTGCCCTCGAGCGTCGGCGGATGGACGGCGCGGACGTGGCTCGCCTCCGGCAGCGTATCCATCAGCTCGTAGAAACGATGCGACAGAGCCCGGATCGTCGCGTCGCCGCCGACGGCCTCGTAAAGTGTAATGGTGTTCTCGCTCACGGCGCGGCTCCTCACAGCTTGTCCCTTCATGCACCGCCGCAGCCTTGATCGCAACCGATACCAGCACCACCAAGCGCGACATTTCGCGCCGGCCCCGGCGATCGAAATTTCGCCGCGTCTTGACAAAACCGTCCAGACGGTATCTTTGTGCGCTATGTCAAACGCTCATCACCGCCGCAAGCAACCCGCCATCGTCCGCCAGCAGCTGCTGGACGTCGCCGCGCGCCTGACGAACGAGCAGGGGATGAGTGCCGTGACGCTCGATGCCGTGTCCGGCGCCTCTGGCGTCAGCAAGGGCGGCCTTCTCCACCATTTCCCGACCAAGAACGCGTTGCTGGATGCACTCTTCGAGAATCTTCTGGCGCGCTTCGATGCCGATCTCGATGAGCGCACGCGCGAGGATCCGGTGCCGCACGGCCGCTTCACGCGCGCCTATCTCAACGCCGTCGCCGGTCTGCGCGACAGCCCTGACGATGCGGGCCATTGGGCGCAGGTGACGATCGCGCTTCTGGCCGAGCCGCGGCTGCGGCTGCGCTGGGGGGAGTGGATCGACGGGCGGATCGAGGAATATGTCGGCACGGACTCGTCTATCGATGCGCAGATCGTGCGTTTCGCCGCCGATGGGCTCTGGCTCGCCGACATGATCGGCGGTGCCTCCGACGATACGCAGCGCCAGGCGCTTCTGGCGCGTCTGGTTGAGCTGACCGCACGCTAACTTCCCTGCAATAGAGGATAAACCATCATGGCACCGGTTGCGGTCTATGCGCTCTTGTTTACGGCGATCGCGCTCGAAGTCATCGGCACGACGGCGCTGCAGCTCTCGCAGCAGTTCAGCCGGTTCTGGCCGACCGCGCTGATGGTCGCGTGCTATGCCGCCTCTTTCTATTGCCTGTCGCAGACGCTGAAGGTGATCCCTGTCGGCATCGCCTATGCGATCTGGAGCGGGCTCGGCATCGTGCTGATTTCCAGCGTCGGCCTCATCTATTTCAAGCAGCGGCTGGATACGCCTGCTGTCATCGGCCTGGGGCTGATCATCGCTGGCGTGCTCGTGGTCAACCTGTTCTCCAAATCCGTCACCCATTGATTTTAATGGAATCCGGTCGTATGCGAGGAAAGCCCCCAGTCACCAGGGGAGATGGCCCCCGGGGTCGCGATATTTGACCTCACCTCACGGAGGCCTGACTTGCGCAATCGGCTGCGATGTCCATATCCTGAGTGACAGATGACAGTTTAAGCATCGCGCATTGGAACCACCATGACTGACAGCACCGCTGATCTTACCTCCCCAAAATCCGCTGATTCCAAGCCCGAGGGACAGACCTTCGGCACCTCCGGCATCGCCCCGATGGGCCGCCCGAGCCCGGTTACCCGGTTCTTCATGGGCATCGTCGCCTGGGCGGAGAAGCTGAATTACAAATACGCCAAGCTCGGCAATCCGCCGGTTTACGACAATGCCACTTTCCCCTGGGCGAAAGAGGTCGAGGCCGCATACCCGCAGATCCGCGCCGAGTTGGAGCGCGTGCTGGTGCGCCAGAGCGAGCTGCCGACTTTCCAGGATATCTCCACCGACGTGAAGACGATCTCGACCGATTCCGGCTGGAAGACCTTCTTTCTCCTAGGCTTCGGTGTGAAGTCGGAACAGAACATCGCGCAGTGCCCGGAAACCTGGCGCGCGGTGCAGAAGATCCCCGGCCTGAAGACGGCGATGTTTTCGATCTTCGAGCCGGGCAAGCATCTGCCGGCGCATCGTGGTCCCTATAACGGCGTGCTGCGCCTGCATGTCGGCATGATCGTACCGGAGCCGGCCGACAAGCTCGCCATCCGCGTCAAGGACCAGATCTGCCACTGGCAGGAAGGCAAGGCGCTGATCTTCGACGATGCCTACGAGCACGAGGCGTGGAACCACACCGACAAGACCCGCGTGGTGCTGTTCGTCGATTTCGACAAGCCGCTGAAGTTTCCGGCCCGCTTCGTCAACTGGGCGCTGATGAACCTCGCCGTCTTCACGCCGTTCATCCGCGAAGGACTGGATAACCACAAGGAGTGGGAAAAGAAGTTCTACGCGGAAGCCGAGGCCTTCAGAAACCGGCCGCAGGGCTAAGCGAGCAAGGCTGAGAGCCCGGAAAGATAAAACAGCATGGCCTCGTTTGAGAGGCCATGCTGTTGTTCGGCGGGTGGGACGCCGCTCTTAAATCATCGTGCGGCGATCGCGCCGCAGTCCGTCTCGATGCGTATGTTTCGGAGCCGGCAGGTCGCTTCCCCTCGTAAGCAGGCCTTGCTCCGGCGACGTCAGTCGCCCCCATTCGCAACTAGTTGTTGTTTGCCGCCCTCAGGCGACGGTCCGGCTTGGTTGCCAGGTAGATGACATAATCTTCTGCTGCGTCTGCCAGGTGAAGCGCGATTTCTGCTTCACGCCATCCCGCCGCGATTGCGCGACGGACAACTTCGGTTATCGCCCCTTTGCAGACGCTTTCGCATTCCCGCGACCGTCCCATATCATCGGCGTTGAATCTTGGAGAGCGGATGTTTGTCATGGCTGAAGATTGCCATAACCGCCTTCGTTTTCAACAGGATGCTAATGGATTGGTTACCCAGTAAGGTTAAGGCTTGCGGGTGTTTCAGGCTGCGACAGACGCGTTGTCGCGGAACGAAACGAAGGGCTGAAAATGGCCAGCGAGAGAGGCTGAAATGTCTCGATCCGGATCGAAATCCTGGCAGACGGCCCAACGGTCGGCCGACGCGCGGCCCGCTCCGTTAACGCACGTTAAGCGTGTTTTTCTGATTTTCTGCCCGGATCGGCCTTTGCGGCTTGGCGTCTGATCTGTTAAGGATGGCGCGAAGCTGAACGCAAACTCGTCCAGGGAGACTGTCATGAAAGCGATCCTGTCCAGAACGAAAGGAACGATCACCCACAAGGACACTCCGCTTCATGTCTATTCAATTCGCCCGCGCGCGAAAAGACGCGCCGCGTCGTAAACCACTCCCGACCACTTCCGAGCTTGATGCTACCGCCGATCAACAGGCGCGGCGCCGGTCTCGGGTCGCCAAGTTTCTCAGCTACTACCGTCCGCATCTGCCGCTGCTCTGCGCCGATGTCGTCTGCGCCATTCTTGTCGCTGCGACCGCCGTGGCATTGCCGATCTGCGCCAATATCGTCACGAACCGCCTTCTCGTGATCGCGGATGCGGGGGAGGCCACCGTGCTGATCCTTAAGGTCGGCGCTGTCATGCTGGCGCTTCTGGCGGTGCAGATGATCGCGGTGTTCTTCGTCGATTATCGCGGTCATGTGATGGGCGCGCGCATCGAGGCCGCCGTCCGGCAGGAGCTGTTCGATCATTGCCAGAAGCTCTCCTTCAGCTTCTATGATCGCCAGCGCACCGGGCAGCTGATGAGCCGCATCACCAGCGATTCCCTCTGGCTCGGCGAACTGTTCCACCATGGTCCCGAGGATGTCTCGATTGCGATCCTCAAATATGGCGGCGCCATGCTGGTGCTTTTCTACATCGACCCTCTTTTGGCCGGGTTGATCCTGTTGCTGACGCCTCTCGCGGTCGCCTACGCGCTGCATTTCAACCGCCGCATGAACCGCGCGCTGGAACGCAGCAAGCAGCAGATCGCCGGCGTCAACGAGCGGCTGGAAGACAGCCTCGCCGGTATCCGCGTCGTGCAGTCCTTCGCCAATGAAGAGTTGGAGAGGGATCGCTTCGCCGTTCAGAACGAGCGCTTTCTCGTAAGCCGTGCCGACGGCTATCGCAGCGAGGCATGGTTTTCCGTGGGAACGGAGAGCTTCGCGCAGTTCATCACGATCCTCGTCATCGTCATCGGCGGCATCAGGATAGTGTCGTCGGCGATGACGGTGGCCGATCTCCTGACCTTCCTGCTCTGCGTTGCGGTGCTTGTCGATCCCGTGCAGCGGCTCGCCAATTTCGTGCGGCTCTGGCAGGAGGGCTATACCGGCTTTGTAAGGGCGATGGAGATCCTCGACGTAGAGCCCGATATCGTCGACCGGCCAGGCGCCCGGGTGTTGCCGGCGCCGAAGGGAGAGATCAGGTTCGAGGATGTCAGCTTCGGCTATGACGCCGACACGACTGGTGTGTTCGAGAACCTCTCCTTCACCATCGCGCCCGGCGAGTTCGTGGCGCTGGTCGGTCCGTCAGGCGTGGGAAAGAGCACTTTGTGCTCGCTCATTCCCCGCTTTTACGACGTGCAGGCGGGGTCGATCCTGATCGATGGCGCCGATATCCGCGATGTCACGCTGTCGTCGCTGCGCGGACATGTGGGCGTGGTGCAGCAGGACGTCTATCTCTTCGCTGGCTCGGTCGCCGACAATCTCCGTTATGGGCGGCCGGATGCCACCGATGCGGAGGTGGAAGAAGCGGCGCGGGCGGCCAATGCGCATGAGTTCATCATGGCGCTTGCTGATGGATACGGTACCGACATCGGCCAGCGCGGGGTGCGGCTCTCTGGTGGCCAGCGGCAGCGGTTGACGATCGCGCGGGCGTTTTTGAAGAACCCCGCGATCCTGATCTTCGACGAGGCCACCAGCGCGCTCGACAATGAGAGCGAGCGGGCGGTGCAGCAGGCGCTGCTTGGGCTCGCCAAGGGGCGCACCACCGTCGTTATCGCGCATCGCCTGTCGACGGTCCGCCACGCCGATCGCATCCTGGTGCTCACCTCGGACGGCATCGTCGAGGAGGGCAGGCATGAGGATCTGATGGCGCGCGACGGGATCTATGCCGGCTTGCACAGCGTGCAGGCCAGCATGTGATCGCTGGCATTAGAGAGGTACGCAACGCTTCGTCGAAGCGGAGCGTTGCGTGTCTCCGTGGCGTTTCAGTATTTCAGGTCGCGCGCGGTTTGCCGACCGCTCTGCTTGGTCTGGCGCTTGTCCTGCCGGCATGCCGCGTTGCTTTGTTGATTGGCGGCGCGGCAATCCTGCTTGGTATCGCGGGCGCTCTGCCGCGTCGTCTGCTTGACGTCACGCCCCGCCTGACGCTGCTGCGCCTGCTCTGTGCTCCACGATACATCGGCTAAGGTCGCCAGGAACAGTCCGGCCAATAGCGCCGTGCCTAGCGGTCTCAAGTTGCCCATTGTCTCACTCCCCGTTTCCGTACTGGTGCTGGAGCGGTTGCGACGATCAGTCGAAACCGGGAGCAATTTTACAGGATGCGGATGAGCAAGGGGCGTATCTTACGGTATCGTACACGACGAGCGCTCAAAAAAGCCCCGGCGAACCGGGGCTTTTTCTCAATTGCTGTCGTCGTCTCAGTTTGTCTTTGCGGCAACCTTGACCGGGGCGGTGTTGCCACCCGGGTTGTAGCCGCCGCCGATGGCGACGTTGAGGGCGACGTAGTCGGTGGCCATCTGCTGGACGGCTGCGGCCAGGCTTGCCTGGGCGAGCGAGACCTGACGCTGGG
>Ga0102589_1000122_pt1 | contig 218949 bp, 214 predicted proteins | sample AraplaMF_Col_mLB_FD_76858 | JGI IMG/M metagenome (GOLD analysis project Ga0102589, IMG submission 76858) | Arabidopsis root microbial communities from the University of North Carolina, USA - plate scrape MF_Col_mLB | ecosystem: Host-associated > Plants > Roots > Endosphere | place: USA... | reverse complement strand
CTTCGCCGACCTCCCGGTCGGGCTCATCAATCGCTACACCTGCAAGCTGCGCCCCTTCGCGCCGGCCCGGCCGGGCCGGCGCGATCAGCGTTCTCAACGGCACCGGAAACCTGTCAACGATGTCTCCGGTCTATAGTGTCAACGATCTCTCCGGTTGCACAATCCGCGATCGGATCCAGTGACCGGCGCCTTGACGCTCCGGCTGCGATCGCGTTCCCATCGCTCATGATCCAGCCTCCCCCGAACCGCACCGTCGCCGTCCTCGCCTATGACGGGCTGTGCACCTTCGAGTTCGGCGTCGCGGTCGAGGTGTTCGGCCTGCCGCGGCCGGAATTCGCCGACTGGTACCGCTTCACCGTCTGCGCCGCCGAGCCCGGGCCGCTGCGCGCCACCGGCGGCATCCAGGTCCAGGCCGAGGCCGGGCTGGAGGCGCTGGAGACGGCCGGCACCATCGTCGTGCCCGGCTGGCGCGGCCTCCGCGAGACCCCGCCCGAGCCGCTGCTGGCCGCGCTGCGCCGGGCCCATGCGCGCGGCGCCCGGCTGGTCTCGATCTGCTCCGGCGTGTTCGTGCTGGCCGCCGCGGGCGTGCTGGCCGGCCGCCGCGCCACCACCCATTGGCGCTATGCCGAGGCGCTGGCCGCGCAGTACCCGGACATCCGGATCGTGCCCGACGTTCTGTATGTCGACGAAGGCCAGGTGCTGACCTCGGCCGGCAGCGCCGCCGGGCTCGACCTGTGCCTGCACATCGTGCGGCGCGACTGGGGCGCGCGGATCGCCAACCAGGTGGCGCGGCGCCTGGTGGTGCCGCCGCATCGCGAGGGCGGCCAAGCGCAATATGTCGACCGGCCGGTGCAGGTCGAAGAGCGGCCGCGCCTGGCCGCGCTGTTCGACTGGGCCCGCCGACACCTGGCCGAGGACCTGCCGCTGGAGCGGCTGGCCGGCGAGGCCGGGATGAGCCTGCGCACCTTCCTGCGCCGCTTCCGCGACGCCACCGGCACCACCCCGGCGGAGTGGCTGGTCAGCGAACGCCTGGCGCTGGCCCGCGAGCTGCTGGAGACCACCGCCTTGCCGATCGAGCGCATCGCCACCGATTGCGGCTTCGGCTCGGCCGACACGCTGCGCCACCATTTCCGCCGCCGCCTCGCCACCAGCCCGGCCCGCTACCGCGCCGGCTTTGCCCTCGGTTGAGCCGAGGATCGCCATGCTCCGTCTCTTCATCGCCATCGCCATCCCCGCCGCGTTGCGGCCCCGCCTGTCGCTGCTGCAGGGCGGCGTGCCCGGGGCGCGCTGGACCAATGCGGCCGATTTCCACCTGACCCTGCGCTTCATCGGCGAGGTCGACGCGCTGGAGGCGGAGGAGATCGACCAGGCGCTGCACGCCATCGCCGCGCCCGGCTTCAGCCTGGCGCTGGACGGCGTCGGCCGGTTCGGCACCAAGCGCGCCGCCTCGACCCTGTGGGCCGGGGTGACGACGGAGCCGGCGTTGAACTTCCTGCACGCCAAGATCGACCGCGCTCTGGTCGCCGCCGGCCAGCCGCCGGACGACCGCAGCTACGCCCCACATGTCACCCTGGCCCGGCTGCGCCAGGCCCCGGCCGAGCGGGTCGAGCGCTGGCTGCTGGAGCACGGCCCCTTCCGCGCCGAGCCTTTCGCGGTCGACGCCTTCCACCTGTACCAGAGCCATGTCGGCCGCGAGGGCGCGGTGTATGAGATCCTGGAGAGCTATCCGCTGGCGCCGGCGACCCGGGCGTAGGTCGGGTTCGCAACGGCGAACCAGACGTCCTCTCGTCGCCCTGTTTTGTCATGCCCGAGCTTGACCCGGGCATCCAGGGACTCTCGATGCCGCTCCGGGTGGCCCTGGATCGCCGGGTCAAGCCCGGCGATGACAGACAGGAAAGGCTTCAACGCGGCGGATTCGCCTAGGCGAACTCAACCTGCACGACTACGCGTCACGACCCGGCGACGTGGGGCCCTGCGCCCCGTCCCGCGTCTTCCACAGATCCTCGAGCGCCATGTTCTCCAACTTCCGGGGCACGGCGAGAAGGACGCTGAGGCCAAGCATCAGCGCCGCGCCAAACGCGATGATGACACCGATCGCCAAACGGGGGAGAAGCTCTCGTCTGACCCATGGGTCCGACAGGCTCAACTCCGAGACGCTCACCCCGTCCATCCCCATCGTGACCAGAAGTCCGACGACGGACATGACGGCCATTGTGGTCGCGAAGATGATCGGCCACAGCACTAGCGCGTGGATCCCGGATCGGACGGACGCGATCATCCGCGCCGCGCGCGGGTCGATCTGGGCAAGGTCGGATGCCCGGCTCATCGTCTGGTGCCTCGAAACGGACTGGGCTGTCAGCGGATCGTAATCAGGATCGCGACCGCGTGCCCAGCCCCATCGCCTGGCGCATGAAGAAGCGCTTCACCGGCGGCAGGCGGCCGACCGCGGCGAGGCCGAGGTCGCGGACTAGCTGCACCGGGGCCAGGTCGGTGGAGAACAGCCGGTTCAGCCCGTCGGTCGCCAGGATCATGGCGACGTTGTCCGGCCGGCGCAGCTGTTCGTAGCGCTGCAGCATCGTGGGATCGCCGAGGTCGAGGCCGAGCCGGCTGCGCTCGACCAGCAGCTCGCTCAGCACGGCGATGTCGCGCAGGCCGAGATTGAGGCCCTGGCCGGCGATCGGGTGGATGCCGTGCGCCGCCTCGCCGATCAGCGCCGCCCGGCGGGCGCCGTAGCGCCGGGCATGGATCACCCCGAGCGGGTAGGTGAAGCGCTTGCCCAGGGTGCGCACCGGCCCGAGCCAGTCGCCCACCACCGCCTGCAGCGCCGCGTCGAAGGCGGCGGCCGGGCGGTGCACCAGGTCGTCGGCGGTGTCCGGATGCTCGGTCCAGACGATCGAGGAGCGGTGGTTGCCCTCGGCATCGTCGGTCATCGGCAGCACGGCGAAGGGGCCGGCCGGCAGGAAATGCTCGACCGCCACGCCCTCATGCGGCTCGGCATGCGCCATGACGCAGACCACCGCCTTCTGCCGGTAGGCGAAGCTGCGCGCCGGGATGCCAAGCTGCTGGCGGGTGAAGGAGCCGCGGCCGTCGGCGCCGATCACCAGATCCGCCCGCACCACCCTTCCGTCGGCCAGGGTCACGGCGGCATGGCCGGTGCCGGTCTCGACCGCCACCACCTTGGCCGGGGCGACATGGCGCACCGCCGGCAGGGCGTCCAGCCGCTCGAACTGCGCCAGCCGCAGCAGCCGGTTCTCGACGATATGGCCGAAGGGCGCGCCGTCCGACTCGCCGGCCATCTCCTGATGGTCGAAATGCAGGAACACCGGGGCGCGGCCGTCGGCGATGCGGATGTCGAGGATCGGTTCGGCCTGGCCGGCCACCGGGTCCCACAGCCCGGCAGAGGCGACGATCCGGCGCGAGCCGTAGGACAGCGCGGTGGTGCGGCCGTCGAAACTCGGCAGGGTGCGGGCCGCCGCCGGCTCCTGGTCGAGGATCACGGTGTCGATGCCGGCCTGGCCGAGCGCCGCCGCCATGGTCGCCCCGGCGAGGCCGCCGCCGACCACCACGACCTGGGCGCGCAGTGAAGTGCTGTCGTTCATGGCGCGCAGCATCGGAGCGCGGAGTCGCGCTGTCCAGTGGCGGCGTGTCACATCAGCCGATGCCAGGACGCCGTTTCGTGTTAGGATTTCACCATGCTCCGGATTCTTCTCCTATCTGCTCTGGTGCTGGCCGCGGGGTGCTCCGAACGGCGGGGCGTCGGCATCGCCGCCGGCGGCAGCTGGGGCTCATCCGGCGGCGCCGGCAGCCTGATGTCGCTGTCGATCCCGTTCGGGCCTTGACCCCGGCAATTTCGGGTCGCGCTGCGATCCTGATTCGTTCGTGATTCGTCCGAGCGTTCTCCAACCGTGCCGGACCGGCCACACCGTGGCCCGAAAAGCGCGCCGGGCGGGCCGGCCGGCGACGCCGGATTTGACAGGAGAGGTCAGAAGACCGGATAAAGTAGTTGGAATCTAAGAGCTGTTTCGCGGCGGCACCGGCCGCCGGAAGCGAGGGATGAGGCCGGCGGCAGCCGGCCCGACGCGGCATAGGGTGTTGCAGAAGAGCATGCGGGGCGGCCGACTCAACGAGGCATTGGAACGGCTCGCGGACTATCCGTTCGCGCGGCTGGCGACGCTGTTGTCCGGGATCACCCCGCCCGAGGGGGTGGCGCCGCTGGCCATGTCGGTCGGCGAGCCGCAACACCAGCCGCCGGCCTTCCTGGCCGAGATCCTGGCCGCCAACGCCGGCAGCTGGAACCGCTATCCTCCCGTCGGCGGCACCCCGGCCTTCCGCGAGGCCTGCGCCGGCTGGCTGCAGCGCCGCTTTCACCTGCCCGACGGCCTGGCCGACCCGGCCCATATCCTGCCGCTGTCCGGCACCCGCGAGGCGCTGTTCCTGGTCGCCGAGCTGGCGGTCGACCACCGGCCTGGCGCCAACCAGGTGCCGGCGGTGGCCTTGCCCGACCCGTTCTACGCACCCTATGAGGGCGCCGCGGTGATGGCCGGGGCCGAGCCGGTGTTCCTGCCGGCCGGGCCCGCCACCGGCTTCCTGCCCGATCTCGACGCGCTGGAGGCCGACTCGGCGCTGCTGGCGCGGCTGAAGCTCTTGTACCTGTGCAACCCGACCAACCCGCAGGGCGCCGTCGCCAGCCACGAGTATCTCGACCGCGCCATCGGCCTGGCCCGGACGCACGGCTTCATCCTGGCGGCCGACGAGTGCTACGCCGAGATCTACGACCGCGATCCCCCCGTCGGGGTGCTGGAAGTAGCGGCCGGTCGCGACGGCGGGTCGCTGGACAACCTGCTGGTGTTCCATTCGCTGTCGAAGCGGTCGAACGCGGCCGGGCTGCGCTCGGGCTTCGTCGCCGGCGACCCGGCGCTGGTCGCCGCCTTCCTGCGGCTGCGCAGCCATTCCGCCGCCGGCATGCCGCTGCCGATCCAGGCCGCCTCCGCCGCGCTGTGGGCCAATGACGCGCATGTCGTCGAGAACCGGGCGCTGTACCGGGCCAAGTTCGACGCCGCCGAGGCAGCTTTGGGCGGGCGCTTCGGCTTCCGCCGGCCGGAGGGCGGCTTCTTCCTGTGGCTCGATGTCGGCGACGGCGAGGCCGCCGCCCGCCGGCTGTGGGCCGAGGCCGCGATCCGCACCCTGCCCGGCGGCTACATCACGCGGCTGGACCGGCCGGAGATCGGCCGACGCTGGCTGCGCATCGCCGTGGTCCATGACACCGAGACGGTCGGGCGCGCCCTGACCCGGCTCGGCGAGATCCTGTCCCGATCCGAGGCGGCAGAATGACGATGGCCGGCACCTCCTCCCGTCGCACGGCGGTGACGCGCAGCTCCGGCCGCGCCGCCTCGAGCAAGCGCTCCTTCCTGCCGCCGGTGGTGCAGGAGTTCCTGCGCAACCGGGTGCGTGAGCTGAGCGGCTTCGCCATCGCCGTGTTCGGCTGCGGCCTGCTGGTCGCGCTGGTCAGCTATTCCCCGACCGACCCGTCCTGGAACACCGCCAAGGCCGGGCCCGCCGCCAACCTGCTGGGCCGGCCCGGCGCCCATCTCGCCGACCTCTTGATCCAGACGCTCGGCATCGGCGCCTTCCTGCTGGCCGTGCTGCCGCTGTTCTGGGCCTGGCGGCTGATGCGCCACCAGCCGCTGGACCGGGTGTGGTGGCGCGTCACCAGCCTGCTGTTCGGCGTGCTGTTCCTGGCCGCCGGCCTGTCGCCGCTGCCGGCGATCGAGGGCTGGGCCGAGCGCGGCTCGCTGGGCGGCGCCGTCGGGTCGATGATCCTGAAGCGGATCTCGGACACCGTGATCATGTCCGCCGGGCCGGTCGCCACCTTCTGGCTGGCGCTGGCCACCGGCGCCGTCGGCCTGCTGCTGGTGCTGGTCGCGCTCGGCCTGTCCTCGACCGAATGGCACCGCGTCGGGTCCGTGACCGGCGCCGGCGCCCGCGCCGGCGCGTCGATCACCGGATCGCTGTTGCGCGCCTTCGGCCGGGTGCTGCAATGGCTGGGCCTGCGCACGCTGCACGGCGCCGGCACCGTCGCCTCCAGCATGATGCGGCGCGAGCCCGCGCCGGAGGCCCCGGCCGCCTTCGCCATGCCCGGCGCCGGCCCGGCGGCGCGGCCGCGCTTCGCCCGCGCCAACCCACCCGGGCCGCGGATCGGCGATCCGGAGGCCGAGCCGGACGAGGATCATCCGCCGTCCCGCCCGCCGCTGATCATCGGCGGCGGCAGGACCGAGCCCGATCTCGACCTGCCAGAGGAGGAGGACGACGACGTCATCGACCTGCCCTCGCTGCGCCCGGTCGAGGAGCCGCCGCGCCGCCCGGCCGCACCGATGCCCCCCGCACCGCAGCGCGTCGCCCCCGCGGCGATCGAGCCGCCGCCGCGCCGCCCCGCCACCCCGCCGCCGCGCCAGACCAGCTTCGAGCTGGCGCCGCCCGACACCTATGAGCTGCCGTCGCTCGACCTGCTGACCATGCCGGACCCGACCAAGCGGCCGGCCGTGGCCGATCCTAGGGTGCTGGAGCAGAACGCCGCGGCGCTGGAGCAGGTGCTAAGCGATTTCGGCGTCCGCGGGTCGATCGTGAAGGTCAATCCCGGCCCGGTGGTCACGCTGTACGAGCTGGAGCCGGCGCCCGGCACCAAGTCCAGCCGCGTCATCGGCCTGGCCGACGACATCGCCCGGTCGATGAGCGCCGTGTCGGTGCGCGTCGCCGTGGTGCCCGGCCGCAACGTCATCGGCATCGAGCTGCCGAACCAGAAGCGCGAGATGGTGCTGCTGCGCGAGCTGCTCGGCTCGGACCAGATGGACAAGGCCGGGTCGAAGCTGGGCCTGGTGCTAGGAAAGGACATCGGCGGCGGCCCGATCATCGCCGACCTGGCCCGCATGCCCCATCTGCTGGTGGCCGGCACCACCGGCTCGGGCAAGTCGGTCGCCATCAACACCATGATCCTTTCGCTCCTGTTCCGGCTGCCGCCGGACAAGGTGCGCTTCATCATGGTCGACCCGAAGATGCTCGAGCTGTCGATCTACGAGGGCATCCCGCACCTGCTGGCACCGGTCGTCACCGACCCGAAGAAGTCGGTGGTCGCCCTGAAATGGGCGGTGCGCGAGATGGAGGACCGCTACCGGTCCATGTCCAAGGTCGGCGTCCGCAACATCGAGGGCTACAACCAGCGGCTGCGCGAGGCCAAGGCCAAGGGCGAGGTGCTGACCCGGCGGGTGCAGACCGGCTTCGACCCGGACACCGGCAAGCCGATCTTCGAGGACCAGCCGATCGACCTGACCGAGCTGCCCTACATCGTCATCATCGTCGACGAGATGGCCGACCTGATGCTGGTGGCGGGCAAGGACATCGAGGCGCTGATCCAGCGGCTGGCGCAGATGGCGCGCGCCGCCGGCATCCACCTGATCATGGCGACCCAGCGCCCCTCGGTCGACGTCATCACCGGCACGATCAAGGCCAACTTCCCGACCCGCATCAGCTTCCAGGTCACCTCCAAGATCGACAGCCGCACCATCCTGGGCGAGGGCGGGGCCGAGCAGCTGCTGGGCCAGGGCGACATGCTGTACATGGCCGGCGGCGGCCGCATCACCCGCGTGCACGGCCCCTTCGTCTCCGACGGCGAGGTCGAGGAGACGGTGCGCCACCTCAAGGCCCAGGGCGAGCCGGCCTACAACGACTCGGTGCTGGAGGACCAGGAGGACGGCGGCAGCTTCGATTCGCTGGCGCTGGACGGCGAGGGCGGCTCCGGCGACGACCTGTACGACCAGGCGGTGGCGCTGGTGGCGCGCGAGCGCAAGGCGTCGACCAGCTTCATCCAGCGCCACCTGCAGATCGGCTACAACCGCGCCGCCCGGCTGATCGACCGGATGGAGCAGGAGGGCGTGGTCAGCCCCGCCAACCATGTCGGCAAGCGCGAAGTGCTGGCGGGGAATCACTGAGACCTAGGCTGAGTTCGCCGGGGCGAACCCAAAGCCCCATCCATACACCCACACTGTCATCCTCGGGCTTGACCCGAGGATCCAGGGGCTTTCAAGAGCGGCTCTCGGTGGCCCCTGGATTGCCGGGTCAAGCCCGGCAATGACAGCAAGGGGGATGGCGGCGCCCCTGAGGCCCGCGGCGCCGCCGCTTCGCTTGGCCCCGATCGTTACGCGGATTTCATCTCCTGCCCACGCAGGCGTTAGCTCCGGCATCGTAGGGTTCGTTCGTCGGAGCCAAGACGTGGCCTTCCGCCCGCCTCTCCTCCGATCTTCGTTGTCCCCTCGATGGAGATCGTTTCATGCGCAGGAGCCTTCTGTTCGCCGTTCTTGCGGTGCCCGCCCTGGCCCTCACCCCCGCCCTGGCGATGGCACAGACCCAGCCCGCCACGACGGCACCGGCCGCCGCCGCGCCGATGAAGATGAAGACCCACCACACGGCGGGGACCCATCATCGCAAGGTGACGGCGCATCGCAGCGCCACCAGCGAGCAGGACCAGACCCGCAAGCTGAACGAGGAGCAGCTGAGCAAGAAGTAACCGGTTCGGGCCGCCACAGGCCCTCGCTTCCACCCCCCCCTTCCGAGGCGAGGTCCGCGGTCCGCGAGGCCCGGCTGCACAGGCAGCCGGGCCTTTTTTTTCGTGGGCGCGAGGCGGAGATCGTTCGGATGTCGCGCTGCCTCTCTCGCCAGACGCAGAACCATTTCACAATGCCGTTCCCTCGCCGTCATTGCGAGGAGGCGTAGCCGACGAAGCAATCCATGCCTCCGTTCTTGCGGCTCGATGGATTGCTTCGCTGCGCTCGCAATGACGGTGTTGGGAAGATCGCTCCGGCATGAGCTGATCCAAGATCATCCACCCTCAGGATTCGCCGTCAGCACGGCAGACGAACCTCCGGAAACATGAAATATCGTTCATGAAGGCATTTTCTTCGGATCGGTATCGCCGGTCCTGCCGTTGAGGGAGGGATCGGATCCCGTGCCGCGGCCGACTGTGCCGCCGGCCCCGATCTTCAGGCATCCCTCGATGGAGACCTTTATGCGCAGGAGTTTTGTCTTTACCGCCCTCGCCGTGTCGGCGCTGGCCGCCGCGCCCGCCCTGGCCCAGACCGGGACCGAGCCGGCGATGCCCGGGACGGCGCCGTCGGTCGAGGCTCCCGCCGCGAACATGCCGTCGGAGTCGACGCAGGGCACCCATCATCGCAAGCACATGCAGTCGTCGAACGCCGACGACCAGACCCAGACGCCCCGCAAGCATCGCGGCAGCAAGAGCGCGCAGAATGCGGCGGAGCAGGAGCAGACCCGCAATCTCAACCAGCAGCAGCTGAGCGCCGGCGCCACGCCGCAGCAGACGATGCCCGGCCAGATGGCCCCGGCCCAGCCGATGCAGCCCGGAACGATGGACCAGGCGCCGTCGATGCAGCAGGCCCCGACGGACCAGACCATGCCGTCGGACGAGGCGGCGCCGACCGAGTAATCCCGGCGACGGACCATGGGCCCGGCCGCAGCAGCGGCCGGGCCTTTTTCATGCCTCGGCGGGGCGATCGCTGCCCGAGGCGATGACCGCATCGCGGAAGGCCGCTGCGGCGGGCGACAGGGTCCGGCCCGACCGGGTCAGCACGCCGATGTCGCGCGTCACCTCCGGCCCCTGCAGCAGCCGCGTGGTCAGGGCCGGATGGGCCAGCACCGGCAGGGTCAGCACCGGCAGCGCCGTCACCCCGAGCCCAGCCGCCACCAGCGCGCCGGCGGTAGCCAGATGCGACACCTCGAACTCCGGCTCCACCGCCACGCCGGCCCGGGCGAAGCCGCCGTCGGTCAACGGGCGGACGCTGGTGATCCGCGACATGGCGACGAAGGGGAAGCCCGCCAGATCGGCCCAGGTCACGGCGGACAGGCGCGCCAGCGGGTGGTCCTGGCGCAGGATGGCGACGAAGCGGTCCGACAGGATGCGGACGAACTCGATCTTGCCGTCGGGCGCCGGCCGGCCGGCGATGCCGAGATCGGCCTCGCCGCGCAGCACCGCGCCGACCACGCCGTCCAGCAGCGTGTCGATGACGCCGACCGACACGCCCGGATGGCTGCGCCGGAACCGATCGATCACCGGCGGCAGCAGCCCGGCCGTGACCGAGGGCAGCCCGGCCACCGAGACGCGGCCGCGGGCCGAGCGGAAATAGTCCCCGAGATCGTCGAGCGAGCTGCGCAGGTCGCCGATCAGCCGGCCGGCGATGGCGGCGAATTCCCGGCCCTGCGGCGTCGGCTCGACCGTCCGGGTGTTGCGGTCGAACAGGCGGACACCCAGCCGCGTCTCAGCCCGCGCCACCGCGCGGCTGACCGCGGGCTGCGACATGCCCAGTGCCTCCGCCGCGGCGCGGAAGCTGCGCAGCCGGTCGACCTGCAGGAACACCTCGATCTCGAACAGCGACAGGTTGATGCGCTTCATGCATCAATCGATGACACAAATTCACTTCCGGTTCCACCGCTCGCCATGGCGTCCTGAGGGCCTGAGCGGTCGCCGAATGAAGGACGCCCGCCGCAACGGGAGGATGGCGGATGCTGGCGGCCCTGGGGTTCCTGACCATCGCGGTATTCCTGGCGCTGATCCTCAGCGGCCGGGTCTCGGTGCTGGTCGCGCTGGTGCTGGTGCCGCTGGCCGGTGGCCTGCTCGGCGGCTTCGGCGCCGGCCTCGGCCCGATGATGCTGGACGGCATCGTCAAGGTGGCGCCGGTCGGCATCATGATCATGTTCGCGGTGCTGTATTTCGGGCTGATGCTCGACACCGGCATCTTTGACCGGCCGGTCACCTTCCTCTTGTCCCTGGTGCAGGGCGACCCGGTGCGGCTGTGCCTGATCACGGCGCTGCTGACCATGCTGGTGGCGCTGGACGGCGACGGCGCCACCACCTTCCTGATCACGGTCACGGCCCTGCTGCCGGTGCATCGCCGGCTGGGCCTGAACCCGCTGGTGCTGCCCGGCATCATCTGCCTGGCCGCCGGCACCATGAACCTGCTGCCCTGGGGCGGTCCGACGGCGCGGGCGATGGCGGTGCTGAAGACCGACGCCTCGGCCCTGTTCAACCCAGTGATCCCGGCGATGGTCGCCGGCCTGGCCTGGGTGTTCGTCGCCGCCTGGCTGATCGGCCGCGGCGAGCGCAAACGCCTGGGCGTCGCCGATGGCGTCGACGCGGTGGCGCTGGTCGAGCCGACCGAGGCCGAGCAGGCGGCACGCCGGCCGCATCTGGCCTGGTTCAACGCCGCCTTGACCATCGCCCTGATCGTGGCCCTTCTGGCCGGGCTGTGGCCGCTGCCGGTGCTGTTCATCACCGCCTTCGCCATCGCCCTGCTGGTCAACTATCCGCGCTGGGAGCAGCAGCGCGAGCGGCTGGTGAAGCATGCCGACAGCGTCGTCACCGTCACCGCGATGATCTTCGCCGCCGGCATCTTCACCGGCATCCTGGGCGGCACCAAGATGATCGGCGCCATGGCCGAGGCGCTGGTGGCGGTGGTGCCGCCGGCCCTGGCGCCCTACCTGTCGCAGATCGTGGCGGTGACCGGCATGCCGCTGAGCCTCGTCTTCACCCCCGACGCCTATTATTACGGCATCCTGCCGGTCTTCGCCGGCACCGCCGGGGCGCTGGGCCAGGACCCGCTGGCGATCGGCCGGGCCGCGATCCTGGGCCAGATGACCACGGGCTTCCCGCTGAGCCCGCTGACCGCCTCGACCTTCATCCTGGTCGGGCTGACCGGGGTGCAGCTGGGCGCGCATCAGCGCTTCATCTTCAAATGGGCCTTCGCCTCGACCCTCGTCATGACGGCCGTCGCCTGGGCCACGGGAGCCATCTGAATGCCGAAGGCGATGCGCATCGGGGCCGGCGCCGGGTTCGCCGGCGACCGGCTGGAGCCGGCGGCGGAGCTGGTGGCGCGCGGCAAGCTGGACGCGCTGGTGTTCGAATGCCTGGCCGAGCGCACCATCGCTTTGGCCCATCGCCGCCGCCGGGCCGACCCCGATGCCGGCTTCGACCCGCTGCTGGAGCGCCGGCTGCGCCCCGTTCTGCCGGGCGTCGCCGCCCAGGGCATCCGGGTGCTGACCAATATGGGCGCGGCCGACCCCGAAGGCGCCGGCCGCCGCGCCGCCGTCTTGTGCCGCGAGCTGGGTTTGAAGATGCGGATCGCGGTGGTGACCGGCGACGACGTGCTGGACCGGATCGATCCGTCCGCCCTCGCCCTCGAGGACGGCCGGCCGCTGGCCGCGCATGGTCCGCTGATCGCCGCCAATGCCTATCTCGGCGCCGATGCGATGCTGCCGGCGCTGGAGGCCGGGGCGCAGCTGGTGATCACCGGCCGGGTGGCCGACCCGTCGCTGTTCGTGGCGCCCCTGGCCTGGCGCTTCGGCTGGCCGCTGGACGATCCCGGCCGCATCGCCACCGCCACCCTGGCCGGGCACCTGATGGAGTGCGCCGGCCAGGTCACCGGCGGCTATTTCGCCGATGCCGACGGCAGCGACGTGCCCGGCCTGGCCGATCTGGGCTTCCCGATCGCCGAGGTGACGGCGGCGGGCGGCATCACCGTCACCAAGCTGCCGGGCACCGGCGGCCGGGTCAGCCGCGCCACTGTGACCGAGCAGCTGCTGTACGAGGTCACCGACCCCGGCGCCTATGTAACGCCCGACGTGGTGCTGGACGTCACCGGCGTGTCGGTGGCCGAGCAGGGCACGGACCGGGTCGCGGTCGCCGGCGCGCGCGGCCAACCGCGGCCGGACTCGCTGAAGGTCAGCGTCGCCTATGAGGCGGGGTGGGAGGCCGAGGCCGGCATCTCCTATGGCGGTTCCGGCGCGGTCGAGCGCAGCCGGCGCGCCGCCGACATCGTCCGCGAGCGCCTGGCCCGCCGCGGCGACATCACCGACCTGCGGCTGGACCTGGTCGGCGTCGATTCGCTGCTGCCCGGCCGGCTGCGGAGCGGCGAGCCCTCGGAGGTCCGGCTGCGGCTGTGCGCTCGCGCCGCCAGCGCCGAGGCCGCTTCCGACGCCGCCCGCGAGGTCGAGAGCCTGTACACCAACGGCCCGGCGGCGGGAGGCGGCGTGCGCAGCACCCTGCGCCCGGTCGTGGGCATCGTCTCCACCCTGATCGACCGGCAGGACGTCAGCCCCGCGGTCGAGATCCTGGAGGCATGATGGTCCGCCTGGGGACGCTCGCCCATGCCCGCGCCGGCGACAAGGGCGACACCACCACGCTGAGCGTGATCGCCCGCGACCCGGCCGATTACGAGCGGCTGCGCCGCGCGGTGACGGCGGAGCGGGTGGAGATGCATCTGTGCGGCGACCTTGCCGGCCGCTTCACCCGCTTCGAGCTGCCCGGTTTGGCGGCGCTGCATTTCGTCGGTCGCGGCGTGCTGGGCAGCGGCGTCACCACCTCGCTGGCCCTGGACAGCCATGGCAAGTCGCTGTCCTCCGCCCTGCTCGACCTGGAGCTGCCGGACGACGGCTGACCCGGCGCCAGCGCCGGCCAATCAACACGACACATGGGGGAACGCATGAGGGGTTGCATCATCCGCGCCGCGGCGCTGTCCGTCCTGGCCCTTTGCCTGCCGGACCTGGCCCAGGCCCGCCTCACCACCCTGACCGTGGAGCGGCAGGACTCCGCCGCCCCGGCCAAGCCCGGCGTCCCGGCCTATGAGATCCTGCACGGCCGGTTCCGGGGCGAGCTGGATCCCGCCGACCCGGCCAATGCGATCATCACCGACCTGCGGCAGGCACCGCGCAATTCCAGCGGCAAGGTCGAGTATTCCGCCACCTTCGCCATCGCCCTGCCGGCCGATCCGAAGCAGGCCAGCGGCGTGCTGGTCTATGACGTGCCGAACCGCGGCAATGGCGGCGTCGCCGCCGATCCGGACGGGCATATCCGCGTGGTCAGCGGCTGGCAGGGCGATATCCCGGCCACCGACTGGCTGCAGACGGCGGAGGTGCCGGTCGCGGACGGGCTGACCGGGCCAGCCTTCGCCCGCTTCATGAACATGGCGCCGGGAACCCGCAGCCTGCCGATCCTGGTCGGCTTCTCGCGCACCGGTCCCGGGCCGGTGCCGGCGACGCTGGACACCCGCCGGGCGCGGCTGTTCCGGCAATCGGCCGACGACCGGCCGGCGATCCTGGTCCCGCCGCGCGACTGGACCTTCGGCAATTGCAGCGACAGCGCCTTTCCCGGCACGCCCGACCCCGGCTGGATCTGCCTGCGCGGCGGCTTCGACCCGCGCTTCGCCTATGGCCTGGCCTATACCGGCAAGAACCCGAAGGTGCTGGGCATCGGCTTCGCCGCCACCCGCGACCTGACCGCCTTCCTGCGCCATGCCGCGACGGACGATGCCGGCACGCCCAACCCGGCCGCCGGGCTGGTACGCTGGACGGTGGCGACCGGCACCTCGCAATCCGGCAACTTCCTGAAGAGCTTCCTCAATCTCGGCTTCAACGCCGACGAGCAGGGCCGGATCGTGTTCGACGGCCTGAACCCGAACATCGCCGCCCGCCAGCTGCCGATGAACATCCGCTTCGGCGTGCCCGGCGGCGCCGCCACGCTGTATGAGCTGGGCAGCGAGGGCACGCTGTGGTGGACGCAGTACGACGACCGCGCCCGCCGGCGCGGCCCGTCGAGCCTGCTGGACCGCTGCCAGGCCGCCGCCACCTGCCCGAAGATCATGGAGACCTTCGGCGCGGCGGAGCTGTGGGGCCTGCGCCTGTCGCCCGGTCTGGTCGGCACCGATGCGCGCCGGGATCTGCCCTTGCCCGCCAATGTCCGCCGCTACTACTTCCCCGGCGTGACCCATGGCGGATCGTCGATCGGCGGCTTCTCGACCACCGGCGATCCAGCCTTCCCCGGCTCGCCCGCCTGCGTGTTGCCGGGCAACCCCAACCCGTCGTCGATGACCCTGCGGGCGCTGCGCCAGGCGCTGATCGACTGGGTCCGGTCGGGCAAGCAGCCGCCGGCCAGCCGCTATCCGACCCTGGCCGCGGGCGAGCTGGTCGATCCGACATCCCGGGCGATGGGCTGGCCTGCCATCCCGGACGCGCCGCCGCCGGACGGCAAGCTGAACGTGTTCCTCGACTACGATGTCGGCCGCGGCTTCCGCTATCAAGACCTCAGCGGCGTGCCCGAATTCCTGCCGCCGCGGATCCGGCAGGCGCTGCCGTCCAAGGTCGTGCGCGTCGACGCCGACGGCAACGAGGTCGCCGGCGTGCCCTCGGTCCAGTCGCTGGTGCCGCTCGGCACCTATACCGGCTGGAACGTGCTGGCCCAGGGCTATGGCGCCGGCCTCGGCTGCTCGTTCCTCGGCGGCTTCATCCCCTTCGCCCGGACCCGGGCCGAGCGGATCGCCGCGCATGATCCGCGCCCGTCGCTGCAGGAGCGCTACCGCGACCATGCCGGCTTCGTGGCCCGGGTGAAGGCGGCCGCGACGCAACAGGTCGCCGCCGGCTGGCTGCTGTCGGACGACGCCGCTACGCTGGCGGCCCAGGCGGAGGCCAGCGCGGTGCTGAAGGACTGAGCGGCAACTCGCCGCCCTGGATATCGCGGGGTCCGCGCCCTACTTGGAACACAGACCCCGTGTATCCGGACTTCCATGACCATCCTACGCTTCATCGCCGCGGCCCTGGCCGCACTGCTGATCGCCGCCGGGCCGGCCACGGCCGCGGTGCAGCCCGCTCCCCTGACCGCCCAGGACCGCCAGGACCTGCAGCGGGTCGAGCAGTATCTGGGCAGCCTGACCACGGTGCAGGCGGACTTCGTCCAGACCACCAACAACACCGACCTGTATCGCGGCCGCTTCTACCTCAAACGGCCGGGCAAGATGCGGCTCGAATACGACCCGCCGATCGACTACATGTACATCGCCGACGGCACCTGGCTGACCTATTACGATGCCGAGCTGCGGCAGCGGAAGGATGTGCCGCTGGGATCGACCATCGCCGACTTTATCACCCGGTCGAATGTCCGGCTGTCCGGCGACGTCACCGTCGTCAAGGTCAGCCGCGGCAACAACCTGCTGAGCGTCCAGCTGGTGCAGACCGACAAGCCGGACGAAGGCAGCCTGACCCTCAATCTCAGCACCAATCCGATGTTGCTGCAGAGCTGGGTCGCCGTCGACGCCCAGGGCACCGTCACCCAGGTCGACCTGACCGGCCTGCAGCCGGGGGTGCAGCTGGACAACAAGCTGTTCATCGTGCCGCGCAAGAAGAGCGACCGCTGAGTGGTGGCGGACCCGGTGCTGGAATGGCGCGGCGCCTTCGCCAATGGTGAGCTGAACGCCCTGCATGCCGAATGCTTCGAGCATGCCGTGCTGGACGACGACTGGTGGGCCCAGGTCAACCGCTTCAGCCTGGGCTGGGTGTGCCTGCACCAGGCTGGGCGCCTGATCGGCTTCGTCAACGTCGCCTGGGACGGCGGCGTGCACGCCTTCCTGCTGGACACGGCGGTGACGCCGTCGCTGCAGCGCCAGGGCCACGCGACGCGGCTGGTGCGGGAGGCGATCGCGCAGGCCCGCGCCGCCGGCTGCGAATGGCTGCATGTCGATTTCGACCCACACCTCCGCGGCTTCTATCGCGACGCCTGCGGCTTCACGCCGACCGAGGCCGGCCTGGTCCGGCTGCGCTGACCTTCGGCCCTGCCCGTCCCGGGGCGAGGCCGTCGAGCAGGAAGGCGAGGCCTTTGCTGAAGGTGCCGCCCCAGTCATCGTCCAGCAGCAGGCGAGAGCGCTCGATCGTCGGATAGCGTTCGATGAGACGGGTCAGGCGTTGCTGCCCGGCGATCCTGTCGTCGTCCGAAAGGTCGAAGCTGGTCCGGGTGATGGTCGCGCCCATCACATAGTTCCACAGCGACCAGATCGCGACGTTCATCTCCGCATCGGCCACGCCGGCCCTGGACAAGCTCTCGCCCAGCAGCTCCAGGCGGCCGAGGATGTTCGGGCCGAGCGCCCGGCCCGGCAGCAGCGATGCCGACCATGGATGGCGCAGCATGGCGGCGCGCCAGTCTTCGAGCATATGAACGACGTCTCCGCGCCAGTGCCGAGGCTCGCCGGTCTGCGGCGGGCCGCGATATTCGAGCACCGAATCGAGCGCCAGGTCGCAGACGTCCGCCTTGTTGTCGACATGCCAATACAGGCTCATCACGCCCGAGCCGAGGCGGTCGGCCAGCCGGCGCATGGTCAATCCGTCGACGCCCCGCTCGTCCAGCAGCTCCACCGCCGTCGCCACGATGCGGTCGAGCGAGAGCGGGGTTTCACCGTGCGGCGGCGGCCCGGGCTGCAGCCCCGCATCGATCGACCGAGACCGTTTGCTCCGGGTGCCGCTGTGTTTGGCTGCCATCCGCCTTTTCCCGCCAGTCAGACCGCCAATTTTGGCCGCCGACGCGACGGATGTCGATCCTTGGGCGATTGACTCGTATGGCGTACGATGCGATCTCTCGTACGGTGTACGAGTGGCGAAACCAAGAGACCATCATGTCACGCGCAACCAAGCATCTGCTGATCGGAGGGGTGTTCATCATGACCATGGGCGTTTCCGCTGCGGCGACGGCGAACGAAACCGATCGCGGGCTGACCATCGTCAATCCGAAAACCCTCTACGACCCGTCGCCGAACGGCTACAGCACGGCGGTGATCACGCCCCCCGGCGCCCGGTTGGCCTATATCTCCGGACAGGGCGGCCAGGACGGCACGGGGGCCCTGTCGCCAGACTTCGCCGCCCAGGTCCGGCAGGCCTATGCCAATCTCGGCGCCGCCCTCGAGGCGCTCGGCGCCAGGCCGGACCAGGTCGCCAAGCTCACGGTCTTCGTGGTCGACCACGACATGTCCAAGCTCGGGGTCCTGACCCAGGCGGTCACGGAGATGTTCGGCCGGGCGCTGCCGGCGCAGACCCTGATTCCCGTTCCCAAGCTCGCCATCGACCCCATGCTGTTCGAGGTCGAAGCCGTCGTCGTTCTGGAATAGCGGCGACCGGACCCGTCCGGGTCGGTTCCGAAGTGCCGACGCCGGACATAAGACAGCCGTCGCGCGCTGCACAGAAGCGAAGCCCAGATGCGTTCCCAAGGCTCTCTCCCGGATGCATCTGGGCTTTGGCGTCACGTCCGGACATGACGTCTCCGAGGACCTCGCAGAGGGTCGATGCGACCGGATAGAGTTCAGATCGAGCCGGCCGGCGGAACGGCGGGAAAGTCCTTCTCGGGATCGAACACGTTATTGAACAGGTTCGTCAGGGAGTACATGGCCACCAGCGCGACGATCTCCATGACGTTCGCATCCGAGTAGCCGACATCGCGGACGGCTTTCAGATCGGCATCACCGACATGGCCGCGGGTCTCGATGACCTTGCGCGCAAACTGGACGGCGGCATCCCGCTTCGGGTCACCGGCATGGCCCTTCCGGGCGAGGATGATGTCATCGGCCGGCAGCTTGGCCATGTGCTCGGCCGTAAAGCTGTGGACCGTCAGGCAGTAGTTGCAGCCATTCACTTCGGACACGGCGAGGCCGATGCTGTCACGCGTCTTCACGTCGAGCGCCTTGCTCAAGGAGCCGAGCAGGTTGGCCCATGAGTTGAACGCGATCGGGCTCTGCGCGAACGTCGCCATCATATTCGGGGTGAACCCGATATTCCGGGTGAACGCATCGAGCGTCGGCTTGGAATCGGCCGGCACCTGTTCCGGCTTGAGAGCCGCGGCTCTAGCCATCGTATTCTCCGCAAGTTGCTGATTTTACGAAAAATTAGACGAGGTCCAGGACTTCGGCCACCGGACGGCGCGGCTTCTGCGGCCAGTTCCCGGGACGCTCCGCCCCGACGGACAGCAGCATGACCGGCACTTCGTCCTCGGCCAGTCCGAACTCGCGGGCCACCGCTTCGGCATCGAAGCCGATCATCGGCGTCGAACCCAGGCCCAGCGAGCGCGCCGCATAGATCATCGCCGTCGCGCCGATGGCGCCGGAGCGTACGGCCTCGTCACGCTGGCGCTGCGGATATTCGAGATACAGGCCGCGTGCGGGAATCTCCCATTCCGGCACCAGCGCTGCCGGCATGATGCCCGCTTCCACCAGCGGTGCCAGGCGCTCCGGTATCACGCTGGAATCGGCCAACTGGCCGCAGATGATGAAGGTAACGGCCGCTTCGGTGATGGGGGGTTGATTCCAGGCGATTGGCTTCAGCCGGGCCTTGGCTTCAGGCGTGCGCACGGCGATGAAGCGCCAGTTCTGCAGGTGGAAGGATGTGGGCGCGGTGGTGCCGATCCGCACCAGCTCGCGGATCTGGTCGTCGCTCAAGGTGGCGGAGGGGTCGTAGTACTTGGCGGCGCTGCGGCTCAAAATGCAGTCGATGACGGCGTTGGTCATGGTGATTCCGTTGGTCTTGGTGATGTCTTCGGAACGTCGCCCAGCTTGTCCCGGGCGCGTCCAACAAGGGCGCAGCCGCCCGTTCCGGGCAGCGCCCGGCCGGCCGCATGCAGCGATAGGGACGTGTCGCCTAGGGTCGGACGCGAATGATCGTCTTCCCCGGGCGTCGCTCGGTCGGGTTGAAGGCGGCGACGGCATCGTCGAGGGTCGCGACGGTGCCGATATGCGTCCGCAGCCGTCCGTCCCGCACCCGCTGGACGATCTCACTCAGCTGGGCGCGGTCGGATTCGACAACGAAGTCGATCGCCAGGCCGTCGGCGGGCCGCGCCTCGGCCGGCCCGACGATGGACACCAGCGTTCCTCCGGCCCGGATCAGGCCTGCCGACCGCTTCCCGATGTCGCCGCCGATGACATCGAACACCAGATCGATTGCGCCGACGTCTTCCAGGACGTCGTTGTCGAGGTCGACAAACTCCTGCGCGCCGAAGTCGAGCACCGCCTGACGGTCGGCGGAGCGTCCGGTGCCGATGACGTAGGCGCCGGCCTCTCGTGCGAGCTGCGTTGCCATCGACCCGACCGCGCCGGCCGAGCCGTGCACGAGGACGCTCTGCCCCGCCCGAACGCGGCCGTGCTCGAACAGTCCCTGCCACGCGGTCAGGCCCGAGATCGGCAGGCTGGCGCCCACCGTGAAGTCGACGTCGCCCGGCAGCGGCGCGAGGTTGCGTGCCTCGATCGCGACATAGTCCGCCAGGGTGCCGTCGCGATACCAGTCGGCGAGGCCGAACACCCGCTGTCCCACCGACAGCCCCGCCGTGCCGTAGCCGAGAGCGGTGACCACCCCGGCCAGCTCGTGCCCAGGGATCGACGGTGTTCGCTCACGATCGAGGCGATCGGTCCAGGTCGAGGGCCATGCCAGCTCAGTCGGGACGAATCCCGACGCATGAACCTCAACGACGACGTCGTTGATCGCTGCCTGCGGCTCGGGCCGATCGGCCAGCTTCATCCCGGCAGTTCCCGCCGCCTGGTCCGTCACAACGATTGCCTTCATCGTCCACCTGCCTGTGTGCGGTCGCGCGTCGTCTTCCGAATCCCGAAGCCACGCTGCCACTGGTGCCGGCGCGATGAAACCCGCGCCGGGCGCCCCTGGACGAATGGACACGTATTCTGGAATCCAGAGCCGGCAAGCGCCGATGATCGGTGCGCCAGGCCTGCGCGACCCCCGCTCAAGGACGGGAAAAAGCTCGGTCGGGTCGCGGCGCGGGTGTGCACCAGCTCACTTGGCTCAAGCGCCGTTGCCGCCCTCATCGGTCTTCGCGTTCTGCCGGTACTCGCTGGGATCGACATCGTAGGCGTTGCGGAAGGCCCGCACGAAGCTCGAGCGGCTTTGGTAGCCGGCGTTGTAGGCCACGACCTCAACCGGGGCCGACGTCGTCGTGAGATCGAGCGCCGCCTGCCGCATCCTGAGATCCCGGACGACGGCCATCGGCGAACGGCCGAAGATCTCCGAGAACCGCGCCATGAAGGCCGACCGGCTGAGACCCGCGCTCTGCGCCAGGCTCTGGACCGTATGGGCGGCCCCCGGACGCGCCACCATGTCGGCGAAGGCTCGCGTGATCTGCCGGTCCGCCAGAATCGAGAACCGTTCGGTCCAGCTGCGGGAGGACTTCATCGACCGCCGCACCAGGGCGACGATGACCTGCTTCAGCAGGGACGCCATCATGGCGCCCATGCCGATTTCCTGCGCGCACAGCTCCTCGATCGCTTCGCGAAGCTTCAGGTCGATCTTGTCCGTCGGCTCGAATTTCTCGACCACGGGCTCCCGCAATTCGCGAAACAAGCCGACGGATGGTCCGAAAGATGCGTTGAAGAAGCCGCAGATCTGGATGACCTCCGGTTGCTCGGCCGGCATTCCGATGCGCAACACGCCGTCATGCTGCTTCCAGCAATCGCGGGAGATGAGCCGCTTCGGGCCGCCGGCCCCGTCGACTTCGATCGCGAACGGGGTGTTCGGAGGCTTGATGATGAGCAGGTGAGGCTCGAGCGGCATCGAAGGCCCGTTGCCGATCGAAATCCGTCCCCTGCCACTGACCGTGTAATGGATCGCCGGCGCGTCGATCGTCCCCATCTCGGCGCGATGGCCCGATGGAATCAGCATCTCGGTGAGCGCGATGACTTCGATCTCAAGCGCCCGCATGAGGTTGTCGAGATCGGCGGTGGAGAGCTTGGAGGCAGAGGCGTCGATCATCGACCCGGTCCGCTCCCCCTGTCCGCTTTCGGCCCGCGATTTGGCCGTGTTTCGCATAGCAGCCTGCCTACAAGATCAACCCGCGAAATCCGATCGCATGACCGAACGGACAGGCAACCCGACGCAAGCGTCCAGTGCGAGTGATCGCGGAGAGCCCCCGAATGCGCAAGAGGGCGGCGGAGCAGACATCCAACAGCTTCACGGGGACGTTCCGCAAGAGCCCAGACCGCACCCGGGGCGACGCGCGGCGAAGGCATGGCGCCCCCTGGCTGCTGCGGGGCGACCGCCGTTCTTCGGATCGACCCGGCGGTCAGCCCTTGACCATGATCACGGTCGGCAGGGTGATGCCGCCGGCCGTCGGCATCTCCTCGCGCCGGACCGGGCGGTAGCCGAGCCGGGCGTAAAAGGCCTCGGCATTGGCGTTGGCGCGCACCCGGAAGCGATGGAAGCCGGCGGCCCGCGCCGCCTGCTCCGCCGCCTCGACCATGCGGCGGCCGAGGCCCTGGCCGGCCCGGTCCGGGGCGACGAAGACCTTGCGCAGCCGGGCCACGGCCGCGTCGTCCGGCACCCGGCACCAGCCGGCGGTGGCGACCAGCGCGCCGTCCGGCGCCTCGGCCACCAGCAGGTTGTTGGACAGGAGCTCGGCGACATAGTCCGGCGCCATGATCAGCGCGACATGCGCCGCGATCTGCGCCGGGCTGTGGATGTCGCCGGCCAGGGCCGAGAACGAGTCGGCCTGCAGCCGGCGCACCGAGTCGAGATCGGCCTCGCGGATCGGGCGCAGGACCGGATCGGTCACGACTCCGCCGGTTCCAGCCGCCGCGCCAGCGGGCCGTCGCGCTCCTCCAGGCAGCAGACGAGGTAGTCGCAGGTGATCTCCTCGCCCGCCGCGATGTCGCGCGCCGCCAGGGTCACCGGCCCGGAATTGTCGGTGTTCGGATCGTCATCGTGGTTCAGGAAGCGGGCGTCGTCGCCGTTCAGCACATAGCCGCCTGGAAAATCCGGCGACAGATAGGCGTAGGTCTCGAAGAAGCGGCGCGGCACCTCGGGCAGCGCGGCCACCACCTCCTCCGGCACCACCTTGTCGACCGCCGGCTCGAACCGCCAGATCGGCGTGCCCCGGGCGATCGGCGCCGCGGCGAACACGCCCAGGCCGTGGATCGCGCTGGGCGCGACATAGGTCGGAACCAGGAACATCGGGCCCCCCGCTGTCATTCGTTGAATGCTTATAACCACGGACCGCGACGGGCCGGAAGGGGGCAATCAAGGCATTGTCGCGACGGGCCGAGCCATGCGCCTGCCGCAGGGCCAGTCCCGTCCCTGCGGGGCTGGTCGAACCCGGCCTGCGCGGCGAAATATGAGGCACCGGTCCAGGAGCCTGCCCATGTCCGCATCCCGTCCCGTCGTCGGCATCCCGGCCTGCGTCAAGCCGCTCGGGGTCCACCCGTTCCACGTCGTCGGCGACAAATACATCCGCGCGGTGTCGGAGGGGGCGGATTGCCTGCCCTTCCTGATCCCGGCGCTGGGCGGCTGGCACGACATCGACGCGGTGCTGGACCGGCTGGACGGCCTCCTGATCACCGGCAGCCTGTCCAATGTCGAGCCGAAGCACTATGCCGGCGCGGCCAGCGAGGTCGGCACGCTGCACGACCCGGATCGCGACGCCACGACCCTGCCGCTGATCCGCCGGGCGATCGAGCGCGGCGTCCCGGTGCTGGCGATCTGCCGCGGCCTGCAGGAGCTGAACGTGGTCTGCGGCGGCACCCTGCACCAGCATGTCGAGCGCGTGCCCGGCCGCGCCGACCACCGCGCCGACGAGACCAGGCCGGTCGAGGCGCAGTACGGCCCGGCCCATCCGGTGGCGCTGGCCGAGGGCGGCGCGCTGGCGGCGCTGTTCGGCAAGGCCGAGACCATCGTCAACACCATCCACGCCCAGGGCATCGACCGGCTCGGCGCCGGCCTGGCGGTCGAGGCGACGGCCCCGGATGGCCAGATCGAGGCGGTGCGGATCGAGGCCGCACCCTATTTCGGCCTGGCCACCCAGTGGCACCCGGAGTGGAAGTTCCGCGACAATCCGGATTCGACGGCGCTGTTCGCGGCCTTCGGCAGGGCCGTCCGCCGCTACGCCGCCGACCGCGACGGGCGCCGGGCGGCGGCGGAGTAGCGCCTCGCCGGCCGCTTCGCGATCGCAAAGGACGGACCCGGACCCGACGCCCCTTCGCGCGACCATGTCCGGACGTCATTGACGCTGCGGACGCAGCGATCGACGTCGCCTTCGGTCATGGCCGTGTGCACCGGCAACCGGACCAGCCTCTTCCAGACGCCCTCCGCATTGGGCAAGGACACGGCATAGCCCATCTGCCGCGCCCGCGGTGAGAGGTGCAGCGGCACGTAATGGGCCCGGGCGTCGATGCCGCATTGCCGGAGATGCCGCATCAGCGCATCGGCGATCCGCTCGCTGTCCGCCACCGCGCCGATGAAGTGGTGGTTCCCGGCCGTGTGCGCGTCCGCCCGCAGCAGCCGCAGCGGCAGGCGCCCGACGTCGAGAGCCCGGAGGACGGCGTCGCCCAGCCGGCGGCGCAGGGCGAGCATCTCGTCGAACTCCTCGAACTGCGCCAGCAACAGGGCCGCCTGCAGCTCGCCGAGCCGGAAGCTCGACCCCGGTGACGTCCATTCGTAGAACGCCTTGGCGCCCGATTTGACGCGGGAGAAGTCGGTTCCCCGCTCGATGATCTCATCGACCCGGTCCAGCAGGACGGGGTCGTCGGTGTTCACCAGCAGCGCTCCCCCCTGGCCGCACCCCACCACCTTGGTCTCGTGGAAGGAGAAGGCGCCGAAGGTACCGAAGGACCCGAGCGCACGGCCGTTCCAGGTCGAGCCGAAGCCCTGGGCGGCATCCTCGACGAGGTGGATTCCGCGGCGCCCGGCGATCGCGCCGAGCCGGCTCAGATCGGCGGCCGCGCCGCCGTAATGCACCACCAGGATCACCTTGGTGCGGCTGGTGATCCGGCGCTCCACATCGGCGACATCCATCATCATGGTCGCCGGATCGATGTCGCAGAAGACGATCCGGGCGCCGGTCCGCTCGAACGCCGTGGCGGTGGCGCAGAAGGTGAAGGTCGGGACGATCACCTCATCGCCGGGCCCGACGCCGAGCGCGAGCGCCGCGATCTCGAGCCCCGCCGTGCAGGATCCGGTGAGGACGGCGCGCCGGCAACCGGTGCGGTCCATCAGCCACCGCTCAGCCTCGCCGGAGAACCATCCGCCGGACCCAAACTTACCTGCCGCCAGGGCCCGGGTCACATAGGCCTCCTGCCGCCCGGCCTTGTGCGGCACATGGAACGGCAGCAGTTTCGTCGCTTCGAGCTCTTTGACCGACATCTCCATTCTCCCCCTTTTGTCGGGCGGCTGTCTGATCTTGCTGCCGCCTTCGACAAGGAAGAATGTTTCGTACAATTTGCCGGTTCTGTGGCAGATCATGTACAGCCATCGACAAGACTTGGACTCAGCCCGCTTCGCCCCGCCGCAGCAGCCGGGCGCGGTCGATCTCCTCGCGCCGCAGCTTGGCCCGCACCCGCAGCAGGTCCTTGCGGGCAAGGATGCCGACCAGCACGCCGTCCTCGCGCCGGGTGACCGGGACGCGGCCGGCGTCGCCCTCGGCCATCCGATCCGCCACCCGGCCGACCATCTCGTCCGGGTGGCCCAGCACCAGCGGACCGCCAGAGACGGCATCAGCCAAGCTGGTGCCGCGCGGCCAGCCGGAGACCATCCAGCGCAGCACATCGGCCCGCGCCACCATCCCGATTGGACGGCCGGCCGCGTCGACCACCGGGTAGCTCTTGTGCCGCGGCCCGCCGCTCTCGTCGGTGAAGAAGGCGACGGCGTCGTCGACCGGCATCGCCGCCGGCAGCGTGTCGACCCCGGCCACCATGACGTCGCCGACGCGGGTCAGCTCGAACGGGTCGACGATGTATTCGCGCAGGATGTGGTGGCCGCGCCGGGCGATCTTCTCGGTCAGGATCGACCGCTTCAGCAGCAGCACGGTGACGGCATAGGCGGCGATGCAGGCGGCCAGCAGGGCCGGCAGCATCGCCAGGTTGCCGGTCAGCTCGACCGCGAACACCGCGGCGGTCAGCGGCGAGCGCATGGTGCCGCCCATCATCGCCGCCATGCCGAGCAGGGCCCAGGCGCCGCTGCCGCCGGGCAGCACCGTGCCCTCCAGCGCGCCCAGCGCCCCGCCCATGATCAGGAGCGGCGCCAGCACGCCGCCCGAGGTGCCGGAGCCGAGCGCGATCGACCAGATCAGCGCCTTGACCACCAGCAGGCGCAGCACGTCGCCCGGCGGCAGTTGGCCGGCCAGCAGGGCGCGGATCGAATCATAGCCGACGCCCAGCGCCGCGGGCTCGATCAGCCCGCCGATGCCGATGGCGACGCCGCCCAGCACCGGCCACCACATCCAGTGGATCGGCAGCCGCTCGAACAGATCCTCGAAGCCATAGACCAGCGCGGTCAGGATGCCGGATCCGAAGCCGGCGGCGATGCCGACGCCGATCACCGCGAGCAGCGCCGGGCCGGACAGGTCGACCACGCCGCCGAAGGCGAACAGCGGCCCGGTCTCGAACAGCAGCGGGCGCCAGGCCGCGGCGACGATGGCGGCGGTGGCGACCGGGATCAGGCTGCGCGGCTTCCATTCGAACAGCAGCAGCTCGACCGCCAGCAGCACCGCGGCGACGGGCGTGCCGAAGATCGCGGTCATGCCAGCGGCGGCGCCGGCGACCAGCAGGGTCTTCCGCTCCGCCGCGGTCAGGTTGAACAGCTGGGCGAACAGCGACCCCAGCGCGCCGCCGGTCATGATGATCGGGCCTTCGGCGCCGAACGGACCGCCGGTGCCGATCGAGACGGCGGAGGACAGCGGCTTCAGCACCGCCACCTTGGGCTGGATCCGGCTGCTGCCGATCAGGATCGCCTCGATCGCCTCCGGGATGCCGTGGCCGCGGATCTTCTCCGACCCGTAGCGCGCCATCAGGCCGATGATCAGGCAGCCCACCGGCGGCACCAGCGCCGCCGCGATGCCCCAGGCCGACTGGGCGAGATCGACCGCCGCGGTCGACAGGCGGCCGAAATAGGCCAGGTTGGTGACCAGCGCGATCAGCTGCAGCAGCGCCCAGGCGGCGGCGGTTCCGGCGGTGGCGACCACCGGCGCCATGGCGATCAGCCGAAGGGCGCCGCGGTCGATGGTGAAATCGCCGAGCCTGGCGGATCGGGTGGGGATAGCGGTAGGCGCCGCCGGGTCTGCGGGTCTCGACATCAGGCTGGATTCCGGTGGATCAAGGAGCATCCGGCGCTGAGCCCGGACGCCGGATAAATATCGCGATGCGATATAATTTCAAGTGCAAGGATGCGCGGCGCGATGACCCAGGCCCTGAGCAAGGCGGATTACGAGGCACTGGCGGCGTTCCGCCACGCGCTGCGGCGCTTCCTGGATTTCAGCGGCGAGGCGGCGAAGCAGGCCGGGCTGACGCCGCAGCAGCACCAGGCGCTGCTGGCGATCAAGGGCTTCCCGGACCGCGACAGGGTGACGATCGGCGAGCTGGCGGAGCAGCTGGTGCAGCGCCACCACAGCACGGTCGGGCTGGTCGACCGGCTGGAGGCGCTGGGGCTGGTGCGGCGCGAGGCCGACCCGGCGGACCGGCGCCGCGCCCTGGTCGGTCTGACCGACCGGGCGGAGCAGGCGCTGGCCGGCCTGTCCGCCATCCACCGCGACGAGCTGCGCCGCCTCGGCCCGTCCCTCGCCGCGCTGCTGCAGCGGCTGGAGGGCCGGGACGGGGAATAAGACGGGCCTATGGCGCCGGCGGCACCTTCGACAGCAGCGGTCCGAGCCCCTCGGCGATCGTCAGATGGACGATCACGGCATCGCGCAGCGTCTGGTAGGGCAGCCCGGCCAGCATCGCGGTCTGGATCGCGGCCAGCACCTCGCCGGCCTCGGAGCCGACCATGGTGAAGCCGGCGATGCGGTCGTCCGGGCCGACCAGCACCTTCATGAAGCCCCGGGTCTCGTCCGTCGCCGCGGTGCGCAGCACCTGGGCCATCGGCAGCGTGGCGACGCGGACGGGGATGCCCCGGCGCTGCGCCTCGGCTTCGCTGAGCCCGATGCGGGCCAGCGGCGGGTCGGTGAACATGACATAGGGCACCAGCCGGTCGCGCGTGCTGCGGCTGCCGCCGGCCATGTTCTCCCGCACAATCCTGTGGTCGTCGACCGAGACATGGGTGAATTGCGGGCTGCCGGCGGCCTCGCCGATCGCCCAGACGCCCGGCGCGCTGGTCTCCAGCCGGTCGTTGACGCGGAGATAGCCGCGGTCGTCCAGCGCGATGCCGGCTGTGTCGAGCCCGATCCCGGCGGTGTTCGGCACGCGCCCGACCGCGACCAGCAGGTCGCTGCCCTCGACCGCCCGCTCGCCCGACGCCATGCGGACCGTGACGGTGACCGCGTCGCCGGACAGGCCCTGCACCGCCACCGGCTCGGCGCCCGTCAGCACCTGGATGCCCTCGCCCTCCAGCACGCGCCGGATCTCCGCGGCGACGTCCGCATCCTCGCGGCCCATCAGCCGGGGGCCCGGCTCGACCAGCGTCACCCGGCTGCCGAAGCGGCGGTAGGCCTGAGCCATCTCGATGCCGACATAGCCGCCGCCCAGCACGATCAGATGCGCCGGCAGCTCATCCAGCTCCAGCGCGCCGATATGGGTCAGCGGCCGGGCGGCCTCGAGGCCGGGGATGTCCGGCACGGCGGCGTGGGTACCGACATTGACCACCACCGCGTCGCCGCTCAGCCGGCGGGTGCCGCCATCGTTGAGGGCCACCTCGATGGTCTTCGGCGCCACGAAGCGCCCGGTGCCCATGACCAGCTCGGCGCCGCTGTCCTTGTAGGCGCCGAGATGGAAGGCGATCTCGCGGTCGACCATGCCCTGCTTGCGGCCGCGGACCACCGCCATGTCGGTGCGGACCGGGCCGGTGACCGTGCCGAAGGGCGCCGCGTGCCGCGCCAGATGGGCGACCCGGGCGCTCCAGATCTCGTTCTTGCTGGGCAGGCAGGCCACGGCGGGGCAGGAGCCGCCGACCCATTGCCGCTCCACCACGGCGACCTTGCGGCCCTCCCGGGCAAGGCTCCAGGCCAGCAGCTTGCCGCCCTGGCCGCTGCCGAGGATCAGGGTGTCGACATGCTCGGACATCTGCGTTCTCCTGTTCCGGGATTCCGCCGCGGAGGCTAGGGAGGACGGGAGGCGGCGGGTAGAAACAACCCCCGACTAGGACCTATTCCTGCTGGGAATGGGTATCCTGCGCCGCGGCCGCCAGCTGCGCCTCGACGAAGGCGGCGAAGGCCCGCGCCTTGGCGCTGACGACGCGGCCGGCGGGGAAGACGGCCCAGAGGTCGATCGGCGCGATGGTCCAGTCCGTCAGCACCGCCTTGACCCGGCCGGACGCCAGCTCCGGCGCGAACATCCATTCCGAGGCCACCGCCAGCCCGAGCCCGGCGAGCACGGCCGACCGCACGCCTTCCGCCGCCGACACGCGCAGGCGGCCCTTCACCGTCACCGAGATCTCCGAGGATTCCTTGCGGAACATCCAGGCGTCGCGCGCCGGCCCCCGGGTCTGGACGATGCATTGATGCGCGATCAGCTCGCCCGGGATGCGCGGCTCGCCGGCCCGCACGAAATAGGCGGGCGTGCCGACGACCAGCCGCGGCGCCCGGGCGATCCGGCGCGCCGTCAGGCTCGAATCGGTCAGCTCGCCCATGCGCAGGGCGATGTCGATTCCCTCCTCGATCAGGTCGATCTGGCGGTCGTCGAGCACGACCTCCAGATCGAGCTCCGGATGGGCATCGAGGAAGGCCTGCAGATGCGGGATGACGTGCAGCCCGGCGAAGGTCGGGGCCGCACCGACGCGCAGCCGGCCGGACAGGCTGGCGCCGGCGCCGCGGGCGGCGAGGTCGGCCTCGTCCGCCTCCTCGATCGAGCGCTTGGCGCGATGATAGAAGCTCTCGCCGGCCTCGGTCGGGGCCAGGCCGCGGGTCGAGCGCAGCAGCAGCCTGACGCCGAGTCGGTCCTCGAGCTGGGCGACGGACTTCGACACCGCCGGCTGGCCGATCTGGAGCTGGCGCGCCGCCTCCGAGAAGGAGCCCGTCTCCATCACCCGGACGAACACCGCCATCGCCGCCAGCCTGTCCAAGCCATGCTCCCGCGGAATGGATTGATGCCTTGCAACGATGAGATGATAGCTGGAACCATTCTTCGTGGGAATGAATCCTATTCAGGCGGGCCGGCTACCTCGGCCGTCGGGCCACGGTCACCTTGGAAATGCGAACCGGGCCATCGCGGCCCGGACACCGAGGAGACCGATCATGTCGCTGCAAGCCAGGCTCGACGCCTTCAAGGCCGATTTCGAGGCCGGGAAGCCGCCCTACAACGTGCCGCCCGTGGTGATCGAGACCATGCACCGCGCCACCGCCGAGCTGATCGCCTCCGGCGCCGCCGACAAGGCCCTCAAGGCCGGCGACACGGCCCCCGCCTTCACCCTGGACGACTCCGACGGCCGGCCGGTCGGCTCGGCCGAGCTGCTGCGCCGAGGCCCCCTGGTGCTCAGCTTCTACCGCGGCGTCTGGTGCCCGTACTGCAACATGGAGCTGCAGGCGCTGGAGGCGGCCAGGCCGGCCTTCGAGCAGCTCGGCGCGTCCCTGGTCGCGATTTCGCCGCAGACCGCCCCGAACAGCCGCAAATCCGTGCGCCAGAACAACCTGGCCTTCCCGATCCTGTCCGATGCCGGGGGCGCCGTCGCCGCCGCCTTCGGGCTGCGCTTCCGGCTGCCGGATTATCTGGTCGAGCTGTACAAGAGCCTGAGGAACGACCTGCCGGCCTTCAACGCCGATCCGGGCTGGACCCTGCCGATGCCGGCCCGCTACGTCATCGCCCAGGACGGCACGATCCTCTACGCCGAGGTCAACCCCGACTACACCCGCCGGCCCGAGCCGGAGGACATGCTGCCGGTCCTGCGCCAAGCCGCTGCGAGCCGCGCCGCCTGACCATCCCCTGCCGAGCTTCCGCAGGGAGCCTATGCGGCCTTGCTGGTGACCAGGCTGCGGTAGGCGGCCGTCTCGAGATCCATATACCCGGTGAACGACACGGCATCGCCGAACGGCAGGATCTGCGTCGCCCAGAAGCCGCCGATGCCGTTCCTGCGGTCGATCCAGTAGAACAGATTGGCGAGCCCCGCCCAGCAGAGCGCGCCGGCCGGACGACCGGTCGGCGCATCCTCGTCGTTGATCATGAAGCTGTAGCCCCATGATTTCGGCATGCCGGGGAAGAACTCCGCGTCGTTCGACAGCGCCGGAATGACGCCCGGCAGCATCCTGATCTTCTTGTCGCCCAGGCCGTTCACCGCCGCGGCGCGGACGGTTTCGGGCCGCAGCACCGGCCCGGCCTCTCCCGCCCCGTCGTTCAGCCACATGCGGATGAAGCGGCAATAATCGCCCACGGTCGAGTAGAGCCCGTGCCCGCCCATGTGGATTTCCGGGTCCTGCGGCAGCTCGAAATCGGGCATCGGGGTGAGCGACCCGTCGGCCTCGCGCCGATGCATGCCCGCCAGCCTGGCGCGCATCGCCGGCGTGAGGCGGAAGGCGGTGTCCGTCATGCCCAGCGGCTCGAAGATCCGCTCGCGCATGACCTCGCCCAGCCGCTGGCCGCGGATGGCTTCGACGACCTGGCCGCACCAATCGAGGTTGGAGCCGTATTCCCAGCGCTCCCCCGGATCGAACAGGAGCGGCGTCATGATCGACGCCTTCGACGCGGTGGTGACACTCGGTTGACCGTGCTCGCTGGCCAGCCGGTTGTAGTCCTGGTTGAAGATGTCATAGGCCAGGCCGGCCGTGTGCAGCATCAGCATGCGGGTGGTGATGTCGCGCTTCGGCGGGCGAAGCTTCGGCCGGCCCGCCGCGTCGAATCCATCCAGGACCTGCAGCTCGCCGATATCGGGCACATAGGTCTTCGCCGCGTCGTCGAGGTCGAGCCTGCCCTCCTCGACGCATTGCAGCACGGCCGTGCCGGTCACCGCCTTGGTCGTCGAGAACATGGCGAAGACGCTGTCGGCCGTCATGTCGGCATCCTGGCCGAGCACGCGCTGGCCCGCCGCGCCTTCGTAGAGGGTCTCGCGCCGATCCGTGATCATCGCGACGACACCCGGCACCCGCGGGCTGCCCGAGACCGTCCGGTTCAGCACGTCATCGGCCGCGGCCTGCAATGCGCTGGTCATCGTTTCCTCCAGTCTTTGTACACCCTACCGACGATGCCGGACGCGGGCCGGACCGGCCAAGTGCGAGCTCTCTATTCCGGAAGATCGACCAGCATCTTCCGATAGTCCTGCTCCGGGAACGTCTTCATCGTGGTGGTTCGCACATTTCCGCGCGAACCGACGGCGAGCACGAACCTCGCAACCGTCTCGTCGTTCGGAGCGTCGACATGGATCATGATGTCGTATGGCCCGATGCAAAGGGACAGCTCCTTGAATTCGATGCCGAGACGCCGGGCGAGCTCCCGCCCGGCATCGATGCGCTTGGCGCCGTCACGGATGGTCCGAATTCCCTGATCCGTGAAGTTGATCAGCAGACAATAGCCAGCCATCTGGGCCTCCCAGGTGAGGGTGGTTGCAGCGAAGGACCGAGATGTGCCGAAGGGGACTGCGCCAAGCAGATCGTCGCCGGGCCACCGTCGAATATAAGAAGATGCCGACGCCCGTCACATCTCGTTCGAGGCGACCGAAAGAAGATCCTAGATTTCTCTCGGATATGCCGACCGATCTTCTCTGAAGATGATGATCATGGAATTCCTCCCCATGATGAGATTTTTAGTTCTTAACAATTGTGAATATTACGCCCCTCGAATGCGAATGTCATATGAAACCATCATCACCAGGCGGCGGCATCTGCCGGAGAGCAGGGATGAGGTGTAGCAGCGGCGTCTGAGGCCGGCTCACCCGCGCAACTCCTCGCGGGATACTTGAGACGAGTCGCCCCGGTCAGCGTGCCAGGGCTGCGTCGACCGCCTCGGTCACCTCCGGCCCGGTCGGCTCGGCGCCGCTCGGGAAGGCGGCCAGCAGGGTGCCGTCGCGGCCGATCAAGAGCTTGTGGAAGTTCCATTTCGGCACCGCCGCCGCATCCTGCTGCGCCGCCCAGCGATACAGCGGATGGGCGTCGGCGCCGACCACCGGCTGCTTGGCCAGCATCGGGAAGTCGATGCCGAAGGTGGTCTCGCAGAACTCCGCGATCTGGTTGGACGACCCCGGCTCCTGCGCCCCGAAATCGTTCGACGGCACGCCGAGCAGCACGAAGCCGCCGTCGCGGTGCCGGGTCCACAGCTCCTCCAGCCCGGCATATTGCCGGGTGAAGCCGCAGAAGGAGGCGGTGTTGACCACCAGCACCACCTTGCCGGCGAAGGCGTCCGGGGCGAAGGCGCCGCCTTCCAGCTTCGGCAGCGGCACGGCGGACCAGTCGAGCGGCCGGGCCGCGGCGGGAGTGGCGATCATGATCAGCACCAGGGCGATGAATCGGGCCAGCATCGGGGACCTCCGACGGGATCGCCCCAGGCTGCGCCACAGCACCACGGGGCGCAAGGCCCTGGCGCCTCGCCGACGGCCGAATCCCGTGCTAGGACGAAGGCCCGCCCGATCCCCCGGCGATGGAACCCCGCCCGTGCCTGAAACAATCCTGCACCTCCACCCCGGCATGCCGGAGGCGTCGCTGCGCCCGATGCGCGAGCGCTATGAGCTGGTCGAGCATTCGCGGGCGAGCGCCGAGGCCGGCCCGCTGCCCCAGGCCGACCGCATCCGCGGCGTCGTCACCATCGGCGTGATCGGCATCGACCGCGTGCTGATCGACCGGCTGCCCAATCTCGGCATCATCGCCTGCTACGGCTCGGGCTATGAGCGGATCGACGTGGCGGCGGCGCGCGAGCGCGGCATCGCCGTCACCAGCAACACCGGCGCCAACGCCGCCTGCGTCGCCGACATGGCGCTGACCCTGCTGCTGGCCAGCGTGCGCCGGCTGGGCGAGGGCGACCGCTTCGTCCGCGCCGGGCAATGGACCCGCCCGGCGGCGCCGCCGTCGCTGATCTCGACCGGCCTGGCCGGGCGCCGGGTCGGCATCCTCGGCCTCGGCGCGATCGGCGAGAAGATCGCGCGCCGCGCCGCCGCCTTCGACATGGAGGTCGCCTACCACAACCGCCGGCCGAAGCCGGGCGTGCCCTGGGCCTGGCACGACAGCCTGACATCGTTGGCGGAGTGGGCGGACATCCTGGTGGTCTCCTGCCGCTCCGACGCCAGCACCCGCGGCATCGTCGACCGGTCGGTGCTGCAGGCGCTGGGACCGCGCGGCCATGTCATCAACATCGCTCGCGGCGAGGTGCTGGACGAGCCGGCGCTGATCGCGGCGCTGGAGGCCGGCACCATCGCCGGCGCCGGGCTGGACGTGTTCGAGCACGAGCCGCAAGTGCCGGAGGCGCTGAAGCGGCTGGAGAACGTGGTGCTGGCGCCGCACATCGCCAGCATGACCGAGGCCGCCCATCGCGAGATGTGCCGGATGACGATCGACGCCCTGGACAACTTCTTCGCCGGCCGGCCGCTGACCAACGCGGTGTGAGGCGTTCGGCGGCTCAGGCCACAGGAAGAGTGCCGCCGTCGATCACATGCTCGCTGCCATGAATCGCGGCGGCGCGGTCGGAGGCCAGGAACGTGACCAGCTCCGCCACCTCCTCCGGCCAGGCCGGGCGGCCGATCGGGATACCTCCCAGCGACGCCATCAGGGCCTGGCGGGCGCCATCGGCATCGGTGCCCAGCTTGACCGCCAGCTCCTCGATCAGCCCGATGGCGCCGTCGGTCTGGACCCAGCCCGGCGCCACCCGGACGACGCGCACGCCTTTCGGCCCGACCTCCTTCGCCAGCGCCTTGCTGTAGGTCGACAGCGCCGCCTTGGCCGCGGCGTAGGCGATGGTCGCCTCCGGCAGCGGCAGCCGGCTCTGGATCGATCCGACATGGATGATCACGCCGGCGCCGCGGTCGAGCATTCCCGGCAGCAGCGCCCGGTCCAGCCGCACCGCCGGCAGCAGGTTGAGATCAAGGGCGCGCTGCCATTCGCCGTCGTCCAGCACCGCGAAGCCGCCGGCCGGGGCCTTCGAGCCGCCGAGGACATGGACGAGGATGTCGGCGCCACCGAGCCGGTCCCGCACCGCTTCGGCCACGACAGCGCAGCCTTCGGGCTCGGCCAGGTTCGCCGTCACGAAGGGCTCGGAATCGTCCAGATCGGACGGCCGGCTGCGGGCGACGGCGAGGACAAGAGCGCCGGCCCGGCGCAGCCGCGCCGCCACCGCGGCACCGATGCCGCGGCTGCCGCTGGTCACCAAAGCGCGCTTGCCCGCGAGCTCGCGCGGATCCGCCGGGAAGACGGGTCGGGCGGTCATCCGTGGATCTCCAGCGTCGCGATGCGGCCGTCCTTCAGGCCGAAGACGTAACGCAATTCGACCGGGCTGCCCGGGAACTGACCGGAGACCCGGCCGGTGAGCACCGCCCCGCCTTCCGCCTCGGACACGGCGATCGGCTCGACCGTATACTGGTATTTCCGCTTCGACTCGGCCTTCCAGGCCAGGATGGCATCCGCGCCGCGGATGGTGCGGCCCTCGTCGCGGACCACGGCATCGGCGGCGAAGCAGGCGGCCAGCGCCGCATCATCCCCAGCATTGTCGGCGGCGACATAGGTGGCGATCGGGTCGGGGAGCTTGAGCGTCATGGCGGATCCTCCGGTTGCGGGACACCGAGGATGGGAATAGGGTTTCAGTATGGCAAGTACGCACGAAAAAGTAAGGTACTCACCCGAAGGTGAGCGCCCGGTCTACACTCCAGGCTCTGCCGCCGCGGGCGTCGAGCAAGCGTTGAAGGTCCTGGAGGGGCGGTGGAAGCTGGTGATCCTGTTCCACCTGTTCGGCGGCAGGCTGCTGCGCTTCTCGGAGCTGGAGCGCGCGATTCCGGCGATCTCGCAGAAGATGCTGATCCAGCAGCTGCGGCAGATGGAGACCGACGGCATCGTCCGCCGCATCGTCCACCACCAGGTGCCGCCCAAGGTGGAATACGCGCTGACCGACTGGGGCCAGGCGCTGTGCCCGGCGCTGGACGCGATCCTGACTTGGGCCGAGCAGCGGCCGGCGGTCGAAGCCGAGGGCTGAACAGGGAGCAGACCATGGATGCGCTGACCGGGGTGAAGGCCTGCGTCTTCGATGCCTATGGCACGCTGTTCGACACCGCCTCCGCCGCCCGGCGCAGCGCCGAGCTGCTGGGCGACAAGGCCGGCCCGCTGGCCGCCCTGTGGCGCGAGAAGCAGCTGGCCTACACCTGGCTGCGGGCGGTGCAGGGCCGCCACGCCGATTTCTGGCAAGTCACCGGCGACGCGCTGGACTTCGCGCTGGAGGCGCTGGCGGTCGAACGTCCCGGTCTGCGGGACCGGTTGATGCAGCTGTACCTGACGCTCGACCCCTATCCGGAAGTGCCGGAGGTGCTGCGCCGGCTGCACGCCGCCGGGCTGAAGACCGCGATCCTGTCGAACGGCACGCCGCGGATGCTCGACGCGCTGGTCGTCGGGGCCGGGCTGGAGTTCGACGCCCTGCTGTCGGTGGAGCAGGCCGGGGTCTACAAGCCGCATGCCAGCGTGTACCAGCTGGCGCTCGACGCCTTCGGCCTGCCAGCGCGGGCGATCGCCTTCCAGTCGTCGAATGGCTGGGATGCCTACGCCGCCTCGGCCTTCGGCATGCAGGTGGTCTGGTGCAACCGTGGCCGGCAGCCGTGGGAGCGCCTGCCCGGCGCGCCGGATCGCGAGATCTCTACACTGGCGGCGCTGCCGGGCCTTGTCGGGGCCTGAGATCAGGTCAGACCGCGGGCTTCTCGGGCACCGGCGAATAGGCCTCGCCGAAATCGACGACACAGGCCAGCCCATCGGGCGTGACGACCAGGATGGTGTAGGTCTCGCCACCGGGACTGGCCAGGATCTCGACCACATGACCACGGGTCGAGAGCATCCGGGCGACAGGCACCTCCTTGACCTGGTCTCGGAGGGCGGCGGCAAAGGCGTCGTAGGGCGCACAGACCGGAGCCGCCGGACCGGCCTGCGCTGTGGTTCCCGCCAGCGCGATGCCGGCGGCCAGAAGCAGGGTCCTCATGGCGACCTCCATACAATATATGGGGTGCCACGAGGCTGCGGCCAAGGCCGGTGCGTCCCGCCGCGCTATCCCTTCGCCGGGCCGGTCGAGGCGCGCAGCACCAGCTCGGTGCCGAAATGGATCTGGTCGCGGCCGCGCGGGTCGATCAGCAGCTCCGCCGCCGCCCGCCCCTTCTCGACCAGCGGCTGGCGGATCGTGGTCAGCGGCGGCTGCGAGGTGGCGGCCGCGGCGATGTCGTCGAAGCCGATCACCGAGACGTCGCCCGGCACCGACAGGCCCTGCCGCGCCAGCCACGCCATCGCCCACAGCGCCAGCCGGTCGCAGGTGGCGAGGATCGCGGTCAGCCCCGGCTGGCGCCGCAGCAGCCGCGGCATGCTGCGCTCGATCGATTCGGCCTCGAACAGGCATTCCTCGACCGCCACCTCGCTGGCCGGGATGCCGGCTTCGGCCAGCACGTCGAGATAGCCGAGGAGCCGCTGCTGGCAGGCGTCGTAGATCGAGTCGCGGATGCGACGCAGCGACACCGCGCCCTCGCGCGAATCCGGCATCAGCTCCATCGACAGCACGCCGATGCGGCGGTGGCCGAGGTCGAGCAGGTGCCGGGCCGAGGCCTCGGCGCCGCTGCGGTCGGCGACGGTGACGGTGCGGCAGCCTTCGACCAGCGGCTGGTCGACCGTCACCACCGGCAGGCCGCGGCTCCTGATGATGTCGAGGACCCCCGGATCCTCCTCCATGCAGTACATGATGAAGCCGTCGACCGCGGCCGAGGCCAGCGCCTTGCGGGCTGCCTCGACATCCGACGCGGCATAGACCGAGATGCCGCGCCCGGTCTCGTCGCACACCGCGGCGACGCCCTGGATCAGGGCCAGCGCCGCCGGGTCGCCGAAGGCGTAGCCGAGCCCCTCCGGGATCATCACCGCGATGGTGCCGATATGGCCGGTGCGCAGCATCCGGGCCAGCGGGTCGGGGCCCTGGTAGCCGAGCGCCTCGGCCGCCTCCATCACCCTGGCACGGATCGCGTCGCTGACCCGCTCGGGATGGTTGAAGACGTTGGACACGGTGCCCTGCGCCACCCCCGCCGCGGCAGCGATGTCGCGCAGCCGCGCTTTCGGCTTCGGGGCGTCGGGCGTCGGGGCGTCCTCGGGCATGGCCTACCCTAGCCGCGTTCTTGAACCGATTCAAAAACTCCTTGACGGCGGTCTCTCGAAGCGCAATTATGAATCGATTCAAAAAATCGATTCAAAGGAGGCCGTCATGTCCCTCATGACCGGATTCCCGCTGGTCGCCCATCTGATGCAGATCCGCCTGGGCGGCCGCTTCAGCCACCTGCCGCCATCGGTCGCGGCAGAACTGGAGGCGTTCGCCGCGGATCAGGACGACGCCGCCCGGCCGGCCGTGTCCGCGCCGCAGCCGGCCGCCCGGCGCAGCTCGTCGGTGCCGTCCCCGGCGCCCGCCTTCGCCCTGCGCAAGGCGTGCTGAGCCCGGCGCTTCGGGCAGTCAGTCGATCCCCTCGCACTCGACCAGCTCGAGCTGGCCCTTGCCCTTGAGCTCGTAGAGACCCTGGCTGCGGGCGCGGCAGCGGTCGCGGATGGGCTGCCAGAGCGCGGCGCTCAGGAACACCGAATTGGCGTTGGCGCAGGCGGTAATCCGCGCCGCCGTGTTGACCGTGTCGCCCCAGAGGTCGAACAGGAACTGCCGCCGGCCGATCACGCCCGCCACCACCGGGCCGTGATGGATGCCGACGCGGACACCCCAGCCGGGTTTCGCCTGCCGGGCCGCCGCCACGAGGTCGAGGCCGCAGCGGATGCTGGCCGGCAGCGGCTGCTCGACCCCCTCCAGCAGCCCCGCCGTCGCCATCAGGGCATCGCCGATGGTCTTGATCTTCTCCAGCCCGTGATCGGCGACGATGGCTTCGAACGCCTCCACCAGGCCCTGCAGCTCGGCCACCACCTGCTCCGGCGGGTTGCGGTCGCAATAGGCGGTGAAGTCGACGATGTCGCAGAACAGCACCGCCACGTTCTCGTAGCGCCGCGGCGCGACCCTGTCGGTCGCCTTGAGCTCGCTGATCGCGCCGGAGGGCAGGATGGCGCGCAGCAGGCGGTCGCTGCGATCCTTCTCGCGCTCGATCTCGCCGAGATAGGCCGTCTCCTGATCGCGCAGTGCTTTCTTCTCCAGCGACGCGCCGACGCGCGCCCGCAGCAGGACGGGATTGAACGGCTTGGGCAGGTAGTCCTCCGCCCCCAGCTCGATGCAGCGCACCACGCTGTCGACCTCGTCGAGCGCCGATATCATGATCACCGGGATGCCGCTCAGCGCCGGGTCCGACTTCAGCGTCGCCAGCACCTCGTAGCCGTCCATGCCCGGCATCATCACGTCGAGCAGCACGAGATCGAACGCGCGGCTGCGCAGCAGGGCCAGGGCGGCGACGCCGGCCGCCGCCTCGGTCAGGTTGTGATAGCCTTCGCGCCGCAGCCGGCGGGCCAGGGTGTAGCGGTTCATCTCGTCGTCATCGACGATCAGGATGGCGGCCGCCGGGTCAGCCATCACGCCGCGCCTTGTCCAGCAAGGCCTCGATCTTGCGCAGCAGCCGTGGCAGGTCGACCGGCTTGGTGTCATAGTCGTCGCAGCCCGCCGCCAGGGCCTTCTCGCGGTCGCCCGCCATGGCGTGGGCCGACAAGGCGATCACCGGGATGCCGCTGGCCGCGGCCTTGATCTGACGCGTCGCCTCCCAGCCGTCGATCACCGGTAGGCTGAGATCCATCAGCACCAGATCCGGGCGCTCGCGGCCAGCCATCTCGACCCCTTCCGCCCCGTCGCGGGCGACAATCACCTCGAAGCCGCGGCGCTTCAGGCGGGAGGACAGCATGTAGACATTGTCCTCATTGTCCTCGACATAGAGGATCGTCGCCATGGTCAGGCCCTCCGCCGGGTCGCGGCGGTGGCGTAGCGGCCGACCAGCAGGCGGATCTGCGCCAGCAGCTCGTGCTGCTCGAAGGCCGCCTTCTGCAGGATGTGCTCGACACCGCCGTTCAGGCGGCGGTGGTCGTGGGCGGTGAGGTCTGCGGCGGTGACGATGATCACCGGGATGCCGCCGAATTCGGGCACCTTCCGGCAGGCGGCGAGGAATTCGAAGCCGTCCATCTCCGGCATCATCAGGTCGAGCAGGATGAGATCCGGCCGTTCGCGGCCCATCCGCGCCAGCGCCTCGCGGCCGTCGCCGGCCTCGGCGACCTTCCAGCCCTCGCCGATCAGCAGGCGGCGCATCATCAGCCGGGTCGGCGCATCGTCCTCGACCACCAGCACCCGGCGCGTCGCCGCGACCGCCGACCGGTAGCGGGCCAGGATCGCGGCAAGGCGGGCGCGGTCGATCGGCTTGTTGAGGTAGTCGGACGCGCCGAGGGCGATGCCCTTCTGCTTCTCGTCAACGATCGTGACCATGATCACCGGAATGCCCGCCAGCTCCGGATCCGATTTCAGCTCCTGCAGCACGCTCCAGCCGTCCATGTCCGGCATCAGCACGTCGAGGGTGATGACCGACGGGCGCTGCGTCCGGGCGGCGGCCAGCGCCTCGGCGCCGTTCTCGGCGGTAACGACGTCGAAGCCCTCGCGGCCGAGGAAGCGGCGCATCAGGTCGCGCACCGTCGCGTCGTCATCGACCACCAGGACCCGGTCGGCGACGGCGCGCACGGCGTCCGGGATCGCGGCGACGGCCCCGACCGGGGCGGGGGCTGGTCCCGGGATCACATCCGCCCCCGCGGCCACCCCCGCCGGCAGGCGGACGGTGAAGCTGGTGCCGACGTCCGGCTCGCTCTCGACCGCGATGGTGCCGCCCATCAGCGCCGCCAGCCGCTGGCTGATCGCCAGCCCCAGCCCGGTGCCGCCGTATTTGCGGGTGGTCGAGCTGTCGGCCTGGGTGAATTCCTGGAACAGCCGGCCGAGCTGATCCCGGGTCATGCCGATGCCGGTGTCCGAGACGCGGAAGGTGACCCAGCCCGCTTCGGCCTCGCGCGCCACCGCCAGCGTCACCGTTCCGCCTTCGGTGAACTTGCAGGCATTGCTGAGCAGGTTGAGGATGATCTGCCGCAGGCGGGTCTGGTCGGCCCGCATCGCGCCCAGCCCGGCCGGCCGCTCGATCACCAGGCGGTTGCCGTTGCGATCGGCCAGCGGCTGCGCCGCGCCGGCCAGATCGGCGATCAGGGCGGCGAGGTCGATCTCCTCCTCATGCAGGTCGAGCCGCCCGGCCTCGATCTTCGACAGGTCCAGCACGTCGTTGATCAGCTCCAGCAGGTGCCGGCCGGCGCGCAGGATGCGGTCCAGCGGCTCGCCGAACTCCGTCAGCGCCTGGTCCGCGGCATCCTCCGCCAGCATCTCCGCCAGCCCGATGATAGCGTTCAGCGGGGTCCGCAACTCATGGCTCATATTCGCCAGGAAGCGGCTTTTCGCCAGCGTCGCCTGGGTCGCCTGGTCGCGGGCATCGGCGAGGCGATCGACCAGCTCGCCCAGCTGCGCCTCCCGCGCCTTCAGCTCGGTGATGTCGGTGAACACACCGACGCAGCCGCCATCGGCGGTGAGGCGCTCGCTGATCTTCAGCCAGCGGCCGCCGGCCCGCCGCTGCTCATAGGCGCCGCCCGGATGATGGTGGCGGTCGAGCCGCGCCGTCAGCCAGGCATCGAGATGGCCGTTGGCATCCGGGATCATCCCGGCCTGCGCGGCCGCCTGGATCACCTCCTGGTAGTGGATGCCCGGCGCGATCGCGACATCGAGCCCGGCATACATCTCGCGATAGCGGCTGTTGCAGATCACCAGCCGGTCCTCGGCATCGTACAGGGCGAAGCCTTCGGAGATCGTCTCGATCGCCTCGCCGAGCTGGCGCTGGGCCCGCTGCGCCTCGGCCTCCGCCTCGCGGTGCTGCCGCTCCAGCCGGTCGCGCTCGACCAGGCTGCGCTGCAGCAGCCCGAGGGTCCGGGTCATCTCGCCGATCTCGTCATGCCCGGCCGGCGGCAGCGCGACGTCGAGCCGGCCGCCGGTGATCGCGGCCATGGCGTCCTCGAGCTGGCGCAGCGGCCCGATGATCGAGCGGACGATAACCGCGGTCAGCACCGCCGCCAGGAGGAAGGCGAGGACGCCGGTCGCCAGCGACAGCCGCACCGCCGTCTCGGCGTTGCTTGCGGCCGCGTCGCGCTTGGCCACGGCCTCGTCCTCGAGCCGGTCGACCATCCCGGCCAGGGCGGCGTCGATGGCCAGGATGTGGTTGCGGGTCTGCGACATCAGCGCGTTGCCGACGACGCGCTGGTCATCGGTGTAGGCGTCGACGGCCTTGAGCGCCTGGTTCATGAGCGGTTCGATCTCGGCCTGGATCGACCGCACGCCATCGGGATCGTAAGGGGCCAGGGCGGCGAGGTCGGCCGACAGCTGGTCCCGGGCGGCGCGGGCGTTCATCTCCGACCGGACCAGAAGACTCACGGCCAGGTCGGTCAGCCAGTATTTGAGGTCGCCGAAATCCTTGTTCGCCTTGTTGGCCGTCTTCAGCACGGAGACCAGCCGCGCCTCGTCGGCCAGCGCCGCCGCTTCGGACGCCACCTGGCGGTTCAGGTAGAGCGTGGTCAGGGTGAGGATCGCCAGCAGCAGGACCGCCAGGGAGACCAGCCGGGTACGGATCGAAAGCTGCGACATGCCGCTCCTCGGCGGCCGGCGGCCCACCGCCGGTCGGGCTCAGTCGAACAAGGTGACGCTGACGACGCCGCCCAGATCCCCCAGGCTCGCGCCTTCCTTCGGATAGCCGGTGATGTCGATCTCGCCCTTGGGCTTGCCGTGGCAGGAGAGGCAGCCGGCGCCGTAATATTCCGGCACCAGGACGCGGGTGGCAGGTCGCCCGTTCACGGTGGTCGTCGCGGCGTAGACGGCATCCTTGGTCCAGCCAGGCGACTGGAACTTGCTGCGGATGACATCGGTCTCGAACGCGTCGGGCGAGGCCTTGCGGTTGCGCACCAGCTCCGGCGGCGCCGTCACCTTGATCTCGGCCCGGCCACTCTGGTCCCGGCGGAACTGCTCGGTCGCCAGCCGGGCGAAGACGGCGGGAACGAAGCCTTTGAAGCCCGCCCCCTTCTCGTTGATCACGGGCTGGTTGGCGTCCATCACCTCCTTGACCGCCAGGGCCATGGCGGTGAGCAGCCGCCCCGTCTCCGACCCTGGATCGACCTTGCGCGGATCGACGCCGGTGGTCGCGATCATGTTCCGGATCGCCGCCTCGACGACCACGTCGCCGGTCAGCCCTTTGTCGCCGAGAGCGGGGTCGTTGATCCGGGCCTGGTTCGCCGAGATCACGGTGCGCGCGCTGCGCAGGAACTCGGCCAGGCTGAGCGCCGCGTCCACATTGTCCTGGCCTGCCGCGAGGATAGGGGGAAGGCCTGCCGCGAGCACGCCCAGCAGGACGAGAGACGCCAACGTCTTCCTCGCCCCGGGAATCCTAAGCCATGGCCGGCCATCCCAAGACATACTAATCCCTAGACAGCAACGCAGTAGTCGATTGATGGCTTCCAAACATAGGAAAAGAAGTATCTCAATTGTCAGGATACCGATATCGGCTCCAGAACGCAAGATTGGCCAAGAAAGCGGATCATCTCGGCCTGATGATTACTCGAATGGGGTCACCATAAGGCTTTCGGACGATAGGATCGAGATGACTACTCCAATATGCGCTGGACGATCGATTGGAGACCTCAGCGGCAGGGGAAACAAAATGTCTTCAGATCCGCATCGCGCGCAACTCTGGCATGAAATAGGTCAGTCTCATTGACATAAATCGGCTGGTCATGGTTCGGTCGGGGAACGGCGCCAGGACAGACGCCACGCCCAGGAAGAGACATCATGACCATCGGCGAGACCCACTACGCCACCCGCGCCACCCGGATGCGCGCCTCCGAGATCCGCGAGCTGCTGAAGCTCCTGGACCGGCCGGGCGTGATCTCCTTCGCCGGCGGCATCCCCGACCCGGCGCTGTTCCCGGCCGAGACCATCCGCGCCGGCTATGAGGCCGCGCTCGCCGCCGGCGACACGGCGCTGCAATATTCGGTCAGCGAAGGCTATGCCCCGCTGCGGCAGTGGATCGCCCGGCACATGGCCTCGATCGGCGTGCCCTGCGGCGCCGACAACATCGTCGTCACCTCCGGCTCGCAGCAGGGGCTGGACTATCTCGGCAAGCTGTTCCTGTCGCCCGGCGACACCGCGCTGGTGGGCTGGCCGACCTATCTCGGCGCGCTGCAGGCCTTCAACGCCTATGAGCCGCGCTACGACCGGCTGGAGCCGGAGCACGGCAACGCCACGCCCGACGCCTACCGGGCTGCGGCCGAGGCGGCGGGCAGCCGGGTGCGGCTGGCCTATCTGACGCCGGACTTCGCCAACCCCTCGGGCGAGACACTGAGCCGGGCGGCCCGCGAGCGCGCTCTGGCCCTGGCCGATGAGCTCGACATCCCGCTGGTCGAGGATTCGGCCTATCAGGCGCTGCGCTACGACGGCGAGGACGTGCCGCCGCTGCTGGCGCTGGACGTGGCGGCCAAGGGCGACATCGACCGCAGCCGGGTGATCCATTGCGGCAGCTTCTCGAAGACCCTGGCGCCGGGCCTGCGCATCGGCTGGATCTGCGCCGCCCGTGGCGTGGTGCAGAAGCTGGTGCTGACCAAGCAGGCGGCCGACCTGCACACGCCGACGATCAACCAGATGGTGATGCACCACGCGGCCGAGCACGCCTATCCGGCCCAGGTGGCGAAGATCCGCGCCGCCTATCGCGACCGGCGCGACCGCATGCTGGCGGCACTGCAGCGGCACATGCCGGCAGGGGTGAGCTGGACCCGGCCGGAGGGCGGCATGTTCATCTGGGTGACGCTGCCGGAGGGGCTGGACGGCGCGGCGCTGCTGGCCCGGGCGGTGGACCAGGGCGTCGCCTTCGTCCCCGGCCGCGCCTTCCACGCCGACGGCACCCACGGCAACACGCTGCGCCTGTCCTTCTCCCTGGCCGACGGCGAGGCCATCGAGCAGGGCATCGGCCGGCTGGGGCGGCTGGTCGCAGGGGCGGCGAAGGCGGCGGCCTGAGGCGGGCGGCTTATCCGTCTTGCGCAGATGTTTTTTTGCCTCTCCCGCTTGCGGGATCTTTTCGGAATTCGATCACCTGAACCGATCCATGCTTTCCACGCTCGCCCTCCCCTCGCGGGAGGGGGTAGGGGGAGGGGGTGTCGATGACGGGAACCGGCGTGAAATTAGCCAGGATTTCTGTGGGGTCGGTGTCAGCGCTCGATGCCAATTCCATCGGCACCAAACCCCTCCCCCTTCCCCCCTCCCGCAAGGGGAGGGGGAGGAAAAAGGGTAGACCGGACCCAACGGCTGCGTTCTGAAAAGGTCGCGCTTGCGGGAGAGGCAACGCGAAAACGATCATGGTCTAGTACAGTCCGGGCACCATCCGCCAGGTGCGGTCGCGATAGGCTCGGTACTCCGCGCCGAACTGGTGGGCCAGCAGCCGTTCCTCGGCCCGGATGCGGGCCAGGAGCGGCAGCAGGTTGAGCAGCGCCAGCACCACCCCGACCGCCGAGCGGAAGGCCAGCGCCCAGCCCAGCGCGCCGATCATCAGCCCGAGATAGCTGGGATGGCGGATCATGGCGTAGATGCCGGTCGTGACCAGCGTGTGCCCCGGCTGGATCGCCACCAGCCCGCTGAACCGCCGGCCGAGCACGAAGACCGGCCACAGCCGCACCACGCCGCCGAGGGCGAACAGCACAACCCCGAGCCAACGGACCGTGTCGCCGTCGAGGGTCCAGGCCCCCATCCGGTCGGTCCAGGCCGGCACGTAGGCTCCAAGCAACCCGAGCACGGTGAAGGCGGCCAGCACCCAACGGTTGCGGCGGTCCTCGCGCTCGCCGGGGCTGAGATTGCCGGCGCTGAACAGGCTCGCGGCCGTCAGCGCCACCGTGATCACGACCAGGGCAATGCGGGCCGGATGGGCGAAGAAGGCGGCGAACCCGCCCCAGCCGAGCACGGCCAGGCCGAGATAGACCAGGACACCGAGCACGGCGACCAGTACCGTCCGCGGCGAAAGCATCGATCCATCCATCCGGCGCCTCCCGGGATCACGGATCCCGAGGACTCAATGCCGGATGGCCGGCCCATGTTCCTGCGGAAACCTCAAGCCTCCGGCGCGTCGTCCCGGAAATACGGCTCGACCGTGCCGGTCATCTTCATCGTCAGCGGGTTGCCGCGACGGTCCAGCGCCTTGCCCATCGACAGGCGGACCCAGCCCTCGCTGACGCAGTACTCCTCGACATTTGTGCGCTCGGTGCCGTTGAATCGGATGCCGACGCCGCGGCGCAGCGCCGCCTCGTCGAAATGCGGGCTGTTCGGATTGTTCGACAGGCGGTCGGGCGGGGTGTCGGCCATCATCGGCTCCCGGCAGTGGCGGCGGATGGCGGGTGATAGCCGCACGCGGCGGCGCTGACAATGCGCGAGGCGGATGCTATCCGATCGGGAAGAACCGACGGGGGCAGGCGATGCTGGTCTATATCTGCAGCTACACGGGCGCGTCCGGCAACGGCGAGGGCATCACCCTGGCCCGGCTGGACCCGGAGACGGGCCGGCTGGAGGCGCTGCGCAGCGTCGCCGGGCCGAGCCCCTCCTGGCTCGCCTTCGCCCCGGACGGGGCGCATGCCTATGCCGTCAACGAGATCGACGCGTTCGAGGGTGCGGCGCAGGGTGCCATCACCGCCTACCGGGTCGAGCGGCAGGGCGGCGACCTGGTGGCGCTGAACACCGTCGGCTCCGGCGGCACCGTGCCGTGCCATGCCAGCGTCCATCCCGGCGGCCAGCATCTGCTGGTGGCGAATTACGGCGACGGCCGGCTGGCGGTGCTGCCGATCGCGGCGGACGGGTCGCTGGGCGCCGCCAGCGACGTGCAGGCGCCGGCAGGGCCGGTCGGCGCGAACCGGGCCGAGGCCGGGCCGCCCGGCAGCTTCGCCATCAGCGGCCATGACGGCTCCCACGCCCATATCATCGAGACGGCCGGCCGCTTCGTGCTGAGCACCGATCTCGGCCAGGACCGCATCCATGTCTGGACCCTCGACGAGACGGCCGGAACGCTGCGCCCGGCCGACCCGCCCTTCTTCCCGACCGCCTCGGCCGGCGCCGGGCCGCGGCACCTGGCCTTCCATCCGAACGGCCGCATCTTCTACACCACCTATGAGGAGGCGTCGCAGCTGGCCGTCCATGGCTGGGACCCGACGACCGGCCGGGCCCCGCTGAAGCAGCAGCTGAGCTCGCTGCCGCCGGGCTTCGGCGGCTCCAGCTTCGCCTCGGCGCTGGCGGTCAGCCGCGACGGCCGCTTCCTCTATTCCGGCAACCGGCTGCACAACAGCATCGCCATCTTCGGCATCCGCCCGGACGGGACGCTGCGCTGGCTGGACGCGGAATGGACCCGCGGCGACTATCCGAACCATGTGGCGCTGGACCCGACCGGCCGCTTCCTGCTGGCCTGCAACCGGCGCAGCGACAACGTCACCCTGTTCCGGGTCAACCCGCAATCCGGAGCGCTGGCCTTCACCGGCCGCTATCTGCCGATCGGCAGCCCGAACATGGTGGTGTTCCCGCCGGGGTGAGCGCGGTCACCCGATCTCGACCACGACCTTGCCGGCCGGACCGGCCGCGACCGCCGCATGCGCGGCCTCGGCCGAGTCCAGGGTGAAGCGGCGCGGGTCCAGCACCGGGGCGAGCAGGCCGGCCTCGGCCAGCGCGGCGGCCTTCCGCAGGATCTCGCCGTGATGCGCCCGGCCCTCGGCGGTCAGCAGCGGCAGCAGGGTGAAGACCCCGGAATAGGTGGCGGCGCGGAAGGACAGCGGCGCCAAGGCGTGGCTGCCCCAGCCGAGGGCGCTGACAACATGGCCGAAGCGGCGCACCGCCTGGAACGAGTCGTCGAGCACCGCCCCGCCGACCGTGTCATAGACCAGGTCGAAGCCGCGCCCGCCGGTGTGGGCGGCGACATAGGTCTCGACGGTCTCGGCGCGGTCGATCGGCGTGGCGCCGAGGCGCCGCACCAGATCCAGCTTCCCGGCCGAGGCGGTGGCGAAGACCCGGGCGCCGTAGGCGCGGGCCAGCTGCACCGCGACATGACCGACGCCGCCGGCGCCACCCTGGACCAGCACCGACTGCCCCTCCCGCACCCCGGCGCGGTCGACCAGCCCTTCCCAGGCGGTGATCGTGACCAGCGGCAGCGCCGCGGCCTCGCGCATCGACAGATTGGCCGGCTTCGGCGCCAGCAGCGCCGCGTCGACCGCCGTGAATTCGGCCAGCGAGCCCTGGTGGCCGCCGACGCCGCCCGTCATGCCATAGACCTCGTCGCCCGGCCGGAAGTCGGTCACGCCCGGCCCGACCGCCGCGACCGTGCCGGCGAGGTCGATGCCGAGCACCGCCGGCAGCTTGTGCCTGGCATGGGCCGCGGCGCCGGCGCGGATCTTCAGGTCGAGCGGGTTGACGCCGCTGGCGCCGATCCGCACCAGCACCTGGCCCTCGGCCGGCACCGGCCGCGCCAGCTCGGCGGGGCACAGCGGCCCGTCCGGCCGATCCAGCACCAAAGCGCGCATCATGGTCATGGCTTGGCTCCTTTCGGTGATGGACCGAGAGATGGGCCATGCCGGATCGTTCCGGAACGAACGAGAATGTTCGAGATCCATGTAGTTCTGTATGATCGCTGCATGGAATGGAGCGACCTGAAGGTCTTCCTGGCGATTGCGCGGGCCGGCACTTTGGGCGCCGCGGCCCGGGCGCTGGGCCAGACCCAGCCGACCATGGGGCGGCGGCTGCGGGCGCTGGAGCAGGCGGTCGGGCAGACACTGTTCCAGCGCACGCGAGACGGCTTCGTGCTGACCGCCGAGGGCGCCGCGGTGCTGGCCCATGCCGAGCGGATGGAGGAGGAGGCGATCGCCTTCGAGCGCCGCCTGGCCGGCCGGGGCGAGACGCTGGAGGGGACGCTGCGGGTCTCCGCCTCCGACTGGTTCGGCGCCCGGGTGCTGGCGCCGATCCTCGCCGGCTTCACCCGCGCCCATCCCGGCGTCACGGTCGAGTTGGTGACGGATTCCCGGCTGTTCAGCCTGGCGCGGCGCGAGGCCGAGCTGGTGGTGCGCATTCGCCCCTTCGACGCGCCGGAGGTGGTACAGCGCCGGCTGACCCACGTGCCCTACGCGCTCTACGCCGCCGCCGGCACACCGGTGCCGGGCGACGGGACGGGCTGCGCCCTGGTCACCATGGACACGGCGTTCGAGGCGATGCCGGATGTCGGCTGGCTGACGCGGATGCTGCCGCATGCCCGCGTGGCTTTCCGCAGCAACAACCGCGAAGCCCAGGCCCGGGCCTGCGCCGCCGGGGCCGGCTTCGCCGTGCTGCCCCGGCCGCTGGGGGACGCCGAGCCGGGGCTGCAGCGGATCGATCTCGGCGAGGCGCCGCCGGGCCGCGACGTCTGGCTCGGCTTCCACCGCGACCTCCGCCGCCTGGCCCGGCTGAGAGCTTTGCTGGACGCGATGGTGGAGGGGGTGGCGGGGTAGAACCGAACGATTGTGGTCAGGACGCAGGAAGGGCCGCCCTTTCCGTTGACTCTCCCCACTTGCGAGACCTTTCACATTCCCAACACCGTCATTGCGAGCGCAGCGAAGCAATCCATGGCGCAGCTCGTGCGGGACGATGGATTGCTTCGTCGGCTTCGCCTCCTCGCAATGACGGTATGAGAGGGCTTTGATAAAGGTCCCGGTCGCGGGAGAGGCTACGCGAAAATATTCGGCATCCTATTGCGATGGCCGCCAGCCGCCCTCACCCCCGATAAATCGGCGCCCCATAGGGCGAACCCGTCCCACCGCCGTCGACGAACAGCTCGGCCGACTGGATGTTGCTGGACTCGTCCGAAGCCAGGAACAGCACCGTGTTCGCCACCTCCTCCGGCCGGCCCAGGCGGCCGAGCGGGATGCCGCGGGTGAGCTGCTGGTCCAGCGCCGCGCGGGCCTCCGGCGTCGGCGCCATGGCGGACCAGATGTCAGTGTCGGTGGCGCCGGGCGAGACCACGTTCACCCGGATCCGGCGCGGCGACAGCTCCGACGCCAGCACCCGGCTCATCGACCGCACGCCGCCCTTGGCCGCGGCATAGGCCGACCAGCCGGCCACGCCGTAGACGCTGTGCACCGAGCCGTTGAGGATGATCGAGGCGCCGTCGTTCAGATGCGGCAGCGCCGCCTGCACCGTGAGGAACACGCCGGTCAGGTTGGTGCGGATGATCTGCTCGAACTGCTCCAGCGCGGTCTGGCCCAGCGGCGTGGCGCCGCCGATGCCGGCATTGGCGAAGACCACGTCGATCTTGCCGAAGCGCCGCGCCGTCTCGGCCGCCGCGCGCTCCATCGCCGAGACGTCGCCGGCATCGGCCTGCAGCGCCAGCACGGCATCGCCCAGCTCGCGCGCCGCGGCGTCCAGCGTCTCGCGGTTGCGGCCGGTGATCGTCACCCGCGCGCCCTCGGCCACGAACCGGCGGGCCGTCGCCAGGCCGATGCCGGCATTGCCGCCGGTGATCAGCGCAACCTTGTGCTGCAACCTCATCTCGGTCTCCTGCGATCCGGGCTGGCGGCGACGGCCGGTCGAGCCCATATTGTGGATGATGATCGTCATCTCGATCAGCAGATGATGACCATCATCCAGAATGTCAATGACCGGCCGAGGAGGAATTTGCCATGGGCCATTCGCGCCAGGACAAGGCGGCCAGCCACGACCGCATCGTTCGCATCGCCGCGGGCCGCTTCCGCGAGGCGGGGGTCGGCGCCCTCAGCGTCGCCGAGCTGATGCAGGAGGCGGGGCTGACCCATGGCGGCTTCTACCGCCATTTCGGCTCGCGCAACGAGCTGGTGGCCGAGGCGCTGGACGAGGCCCTGGCCCAGAGCCGGGCGACCGTCGCCGCCGCGCGGGAGGCCGGCGCCGGCTATGCCGAGATCGTCGCCGAATATCTGAGCCCGGCGCATCGCGACGCGCCTGGGCTGGGCTGCGCCGTGGCGGCTCTGGCCAGCGAGGCCGGACGCCTGCAGGACCGGCCCCGTGCCGCGTTCACCCGGCACGTCGAGGCCAGCGCCGAGACCTTCCTGGCCCTGCTGCGGGCGCAGAACCCGGCCGCCACCCGCGCCGACGCACTGCTGGCGATCAGCGCCCTGGCCGGCGCCGTGGCCCTGGCCCGCGCCGTGTCCGACCCCGCCCTGTCGGACGAGATCCTGCAGGGGGTCGGGGAAAAGCTGGTTGCCCTGGCCGGGCAGGCCGACGGGACGGCGACGGGGGACGCAGCCGCGTGAGCGGCCTGCCCCTGCCGGAACGCCGCGGATTCCCTCAGGTTGCGCGGTAAACACAATGTTCATTGCGCAGGCGGCTCGTTCTCGTTCATGATATGTTCCATGAACAAGCCGCAGTCCGACTCACCCCCCTCCGTCCCGCCGGGCCTCGACCCGGATCGGGCCGAGCGGGCTGCGCGCATGCTCGACCGCTTCGCCGAAATGGCGATGGCGCAGGCCGAGGCGATGCACCAGGCCGCGCTCGCCGCAGCCAAGGCCGGCGACTCTGCCGGGGCCAAGACGTTCTCGGCGATCTTCGACGACGCCGGCCGCAGCCTGCGCCGGTCGCTGGCGCTGCAGGTCCGGCTGGCGCGCGAGCAGCAGGAGGCGGTGGAGAAGAAGGCCGCAGCCGTCCGCGCCCGAGGCGAGGAGAAGGCGCAGCGCCGCCGCCAGGTGGCCCGCGCCGTCAACCGGTCGATCGACGCCGACGACAAGATCGACGCCAAAAAGGCCGAGCAGCTCACGGCCGAGCTGTGGGAGCGGCTGATCGAGGACGAGGATCTCGACGCCGAGCTGGCGATTCTCGACCATCCGCTCGAGGAGGTCGTCATCCATCTCTGCCGCGACCTGGGCATCCGCCCGGACCCGGCCTGGCTGGACCCGGATTATTCCGGCGCCGACCGGTCCCCTGGCCGCATGGCGGGGGAAGACGGCGAACAGGACGATGGCGAAGATGACGAAGATGACGAAGATGACGACGATGACGACGAGCCCGTCTCGCCCTGGTGGCCCCAGGACGGCCCCGAGCAATGCCGGTACTTCTACTTCAAGGGCAGCCAGAAAACCCCTCCCGGCTGGATCGACCTCTTCACCGAGAAGCGGCTCGACCGCCCGCCCTGGGAGCTGAAGCCGAACAGCAGCTGAGCGCCGCCGACCATGCCTGCCATTCTCTCCCTGCCCAGCCTTCCACTCTCCCCCTCCCCTTGCGGGAGGGGGCCAGGGGGAGGGGTCTGCGCGCGTCCGCGCGCGACAGAGCAGGCGTCAGCCGCGCGCGCCCGCCTTCTCGGCCTCCGCCGGGGTCCGGGTGGTCAGCGACAAGGCGTGCACCCGGTCCTGCAGCTCGGCCGCCAGCAGGTCGTAGACCAGGCGCTGGCGCTCGACCCTCGACTTGCCGGCGAAGGCGTCGGAGACGATCAGCACCCGGAAATGGCTTTCGCCGCGGCCGTCATGCCCGGCGTGGCCGGCATGCCGGTGGCTGTCGTCGATGATCTCGAGCTGGGCCGGGGCCAGCGCCTGCTCGATCTTGCGGCGCATGCTGTCGGCGATCTGCATCGGTCGTGTCCTCCATCCGGTCCCCGTGATAGCAGAGCCGGCGCCGCGGCGGGAGACCGCGACCCTATATTCCCATATGACGCAAGTCCCGATGCTGCGACACGAGGGCAGGGCAGATTTCCGCCGGCTCGGCTTGTCAGGCGAATGAGCCCTCCCCATACTCGCAGCATGGCCACCGCCAACCGCAGAGAGTACCGGGCATTCGAGGAGCCGGCGCCGGCAACGCGCCGCTGCGACCACCCGGACTGTGCCTGCGCCGGGGAGTTCCGGGCGCCGAAATCGCGGCAGCATCTGAACGACTACTGGTGGTTCTGCCTGGAGCATGTGCGGGAATACAACCGCGCCTGGAACTACTACCAGGGCATGAGCGCCGACCAGATCGAGCGCGAGGCCCGGCGCGACACGGTGTGGGACCGGCCGACCTGGCCGATGGGCAGCTGGCGGGCCGAGCAGCGGCTGCGCAGCCGGATCTATCAGAGCTTCGCCGAAGGCGCGGGCGACAATCCGTTCCACGCCGGCCGCGAGGCGCAGGAGGAGGCGAAGCAGGGCCGCCCCCTGACCGAGCACGAGAGCGCGATGAAGACGCTCGAGCTGGCCCATCCCTTGGACCTGAAAACCCTCAAGGCCCGCTACAAGGCCCTTGTCAAACTGCATCACCCGGACGCCAATGGCGGAAGCCGCGACGCCGAGGAGAAGTTCAAGACCATCAACCACGCCTATAGCGTGCTGAAGGCCGGCTTCGCCTCGTGACCCGATACTCTGGAACTTGGACTTCGACTGGATCATGAGCGCTGACACCTCCACGACGCTGCCCGACATCAAGGTGTCCGTCCGGCAGACCTTCGGCATCGACAGCGACCTGCAGGTGCCCGCCTTCTCCTCCGCGACGCCGCATGTGCCGGATGTCGACAGCGCCTATCGCTTCGACCGCGACACCACCATGGCGATCCTGGCCGGCTTCGCCCACAACCGGCGGGTGATGATCCAGGGCTATCACGGCACCGGCAAGTCGACCCATATCGAGCAGGTGGCGGCCCGGCTGAACTGGCCCTGCGTCCGCGTCAACCTGGACAGCCACATCAGCCGCATCGACTTGGTCGGCAAGGACGCCATCGTGCTGCGCGACGGCAAGCAGGTGACCGAGTTCCGCGAGGGCATCCTGCCCTGGGCGCTGCAGAACCCCTGCGCCATCGTGTTCGACGAATACGACGCCGGCCGGCCGGACGTGATGTTCGTGATCCAGCGCGTGCTGGAGGTCGAGGGCAAGCTGACGCTGCTGGACCAGAACCGGGTGATCAAGCCGCACCCGGCCTTCCGCATCTTCTCCACCGCCAACACCGTCGGCCTGGGCGACACCACCGGCCTGTATCACGGCACCCAGCAGATCAACCAGGGCCAGATGGACCGCTGGTCGATCGTCGCCACGCTGAACTACCTGCCGCATGACGCCGAGGTCGAGATCGTCCTGGCCAAGGTGCCGGATTTCGACACGGAGGAAGGGCGGACCAAGATCAACGCCATGGTCCGCCTGGCCGACCTGACCCGCGCCGGCTTCATCGGCGGCGACATCTCGACCGTGATGTCGCCGCGCACGGTGATCACCTGGGCCGAGAATGCGCGCATCTTCGGCGATGTCGGCTTCGCCTTCCGCCTGACCTTCCTGAACAAATGCGACGAGGTCGAGCGCTCGACCGTGGCCGAGTACTACCAACGCTGCTTCGGCACCGAGCTGCCGGAAAGCGGCGTCCGCGCCCATCTGGCGTGAGCGCGGTTCGAGGGCGGCGGGGCCGGCTCCCGCCCCCTCACCCGGAAATCCTGACGGATTTCCGACCTCTCCCCAGGGAGGGGTGTAAAGCGGCGCCCCTTCCCCCTCTCCTTGGGGAGAGGGAGGGGCCCGGCCGAAGGCCGGGAGGGTGAGGGGGAGAGCCGCCCGGAGATGCAAGGACAGGCCGTCCCGACATGCGGGCCGGTAGAAACGAAGCAGGCGATGCCCCAGGACGACAGCCCGATCGAGGTGTTCAAGCGCGCCACCACGGCGACGGTGCGGGCCATCGCCGAGCGGCCCGACATCACCGTGGCCTATTCCAGCGAGCCGGCCGGCGTCGCCGGCACCCGGGCGCGGCTGCCGCAGCCCTCGCGCCTGCTGACCTCGGCCGAGGTCGCCAAGGTGCGCGGCGCCGCCGATGCCGTGGCGCTGCGCCTGCGCCACCACAACGCCAAGGTCCACGCCGCCCGCATGCCGCAGGGCGACGTCGCCCGCGCCGCCTTCGAGGCGCTGGAACAGGCGCGCTGCGAGGCGATCGGCGCCGTCCAGATGGCCGGCGTCGCCGGCAACCTGGCGGCGGCGCTGGACGATCGCTTCAAGCGCCAGGGGCTTGACCGCGTCACCGAGCGCGAGCAGGTGCCGCTGGCCGAGGCGGTGCGGCTGGCCGCGCGCGAGGCGATGACCGGCGAGAAGCCGCCGCCCAACGCCCGCCACGCCGCCGAGCTGTGGCGGTCCTGGCTGGAGAGCCGGATCGGCCGGTCGCTGCACGAGCTGGCCGACGCCATGGACGACCAGGAGACCTATGCCCGCTGCGCCAAGCACCTGCTGGCCGAGCTCGACATCGAGATCGGCCAGGAGGACGAGAGTGAAGAGGACGAGGACGGCGAGGACGACGACAAGGCCGATGGCGAGCAGCCGGAGGAGCAGGGCCGCGAGGGCGAGCAGGTCAGCGCCGAGGCCGATGACAGCGACAGTGATCCGGAGAGCGGCGACGAGACCGACGCCGAGGGCGCCCAGCAGGAGGAGGCGTCGGACGACGCCGACGAGTTCTCGACCGAGGACACCGAGTCGCCGGGCCAGCCCTGGCGCGACGACCAGACCGGCGCGCTGGACCCGCACGGGCTGAACTACAAGGCCTTCACCACCCAGTTCGACGAGATGGTGGCCGCCGAGGACCTGTGCGACGCCGACGAGCTGTCGCGGCTGCGCCTGATGCTGGACCAGCAGCTGCAGCACCTGCAGGGCGTGATCGCCAAGCTGGCCAACCGGCTGCAGCGCAAGCTGATGGCCAAGCAGACCCGGTCCTGGGACTTCGACCTGGAGGAGGGCATCCTCGACGCCGCCCGCCTCGCCCGGGTCGTCATCAACCCGCTGACGCCGCTGTCCTTCAAGATGGAGCAGGACACCGATTTCCGCGACACGGTCGTGACTCTGCTGATCGACAATTCCGGGTCGATGCGCGGCCGGCCGATCACCATCGCCGCGATCGCCGCCGACATCCTGGCGCGCACGCTGGAGCGCTGCGGCGTGAAGGTCGAGATCCTCGGCTTCACCACCCGCGCCTGGAAGGGCGGCATGGCGCGCGAGCGCTGGATCCAGCAGAGCAAGCCGCAGAATCCGGGCCGGCTGAACGACCTGCGCCACATCATCTACAAATCCGCCGACGCGCCCTGGCGCCGGGCCCGCAAGAATCTGGGCCTGATGCTGCGCGAGGGCGTGCTGAAGGAGAACATCGACGGCGAGGCGCTGCTGTGGGCCCACAACCGCATCGTCGGCCGGCAGGAGCAGCGGCGCATCCTGATGGTGATCTCCGACGGCGCCCCGGTCGACGACTCGACCCTGTCGGTCAACCCCGGCAACTATCTCGAGCGGCACCTGAAGCAGGTGATCGAGTACATCGAGCGCTGGTCGCCGGTGGAGCTGGTGGCGATCGGCATCGGCCATGACGTGACCCGCTACTACCGCCGCGCCGTCACCATCGTCGACGCCGAGCAGCTGGGCGGCACCATGATCGACAAGCTGGCCGAGCTGTTCGACGAGGAGCCGAAGAAGGCCGTCACGATGCGCCGGGCCAGCTGAGTTCAGCCGGCCCGAGGTTTTCCGTCATCCGTTCGCGCCGAAGCGCCCTGGCTTTGCCGTCCCGTCTCCACACCGATGCCATAATAAAAGTGCTCTGATGGCATCGTGAAAAACACGGTATGATCCTTCCGAGCGAGGAAGACGTTCGCGGCATTGCCGCGATGTCGTCCTCGTGGGATCGGTGTTGTTCAAGAATCGGCGGCTCGATTAGCGGCGTATTTTCCTGTTCTAGGATATTTTGGAGCGCGGGAATGCCGGTGTTCCATGATCGACTTGTGGGCGGCACGCAGACGGGGGTTGGCTTCGATCCGTCGTACCATAAAGGGTCGGCCGGGTGACCGCGGGCGCACAGGCGATCCTGCGGACCGTGCAGCGGATCTACGACGCCGCGATGGAGCCGCAGGACTGGCCGCACTGCCTGGACTCGGTGCGCGACCTGGTCGGCGGCTCGCACGCCGTGTTCACCACCACGACCGACGACCGGGTCCAGCTCTCCACCTGCTCCCGGATGGATGTGCTGCAGCATGGCGACCGCTGCGACCAGATCCTGCACAGCGACTTCTGGGCCGAGCAGATGCGGCGGTTCCCGACCGGCGCCACCCGCACCCAGTCTTCCATGGTGCCGGTCCAGGACTATGAGCGGACGGATTTCTACCAGCAGCTGATCCGGCCGATCGGCGGCGGCCTGGCGGCGGTGGCGGTGCCGTGGCGCAGTACGTCCGGCTGGTCGGCGATTCGCGTCTGCCGGCCGCTGGACGAGCGCGATTTCGGCGCCGAGGAGCTGAACCGGCTGCAGGCCCTGGTGCCGCATCTGGCCAAGGCCGGCAAGCTGAACCGCAGGTTGGCCAGCGTCGACCCCTGCGCGACCGGCGCCCTGGCCGCGATCGACGCGCTGGGCCTCGGCCTGATCCTGCTGGACCGGCACGGCCGGCCGGCCTATCGCAACGAGCGCGCCGAGGCGCTGATCGCGGCGCGCGACGGGCTGCTGGCCGACGCCTACGGCATCGCCACCACCCTGCCGGCGCAGACCCGGGCGCTGCACCAGGCGATCACTGCGGCGATGCTGCTGGCCGGCGGCCCGGACACCGCCGATGACGCGCTGAACCGTGCCGCCGCCGCGCTGCTGCGCATCCCGGTGTCGCGGCGTCCCCCGAACGGACCGCTGATCCTGACCGTGATCCCGGCCCCCGCGCCCGACCGCGGCGCGGTCCCCGGCGAGCCGGGCGCGGTCGCGGTGCTGATCTCCGACCCCGACCGGCGCAGCCGCATCGACACCGCCGGCCTGGCCAGCGCCTACGGCCTGACCCGGCGCGAATCCGACTTGGCGGCGCTGATCGCCGGCGGCCTCGGCCCGGCCGAGGCGGCGGAGAGCCTGGGCATCTCCATCGGCACCGCCCGCCACTATCTGAAGCAGGTGTTCGAGAAGACCGAGACGCACCGGCAGGCCGAGCTGGTGCGCCTGCTGCTGCACAGCTTCGCCGCCCCCGACATCGGCACCGCGGCGGAACGCTGAGCGGCCGGCTTGACCGGCCGGCGGGGATCGGGCCTGCTGCGCCTCTTCGAGTCAGGAGACGCGCGATGCCCGAACCGGTGCTGGAGACCGCCCGGCTGATCCTGCGCCCGCCCCGGCGGGAGGATCTCGACGCCTGGGCCGAATGGGTCGCCGATGCCGAGGCCATGCGTTTCCTTGGCGGCGTCGCCTCGCGCCCGCTCGCTTGGCGCTTCCTCGTCACCATGGCCGGGGCGTGGGCGATCCAGGGCTTCGGCAACTTCTCGGTGATCGAGAGGGCGACCGGGCGCTGGATCGGCCGCCTCGGTCCCTGGCAGCCGGAGGGCTGGCCCGGCACCGAGATCGGCTGGGGCCTATCCCGCGCCGCCTGGGGCAAGGGCTACGCCACCGAAGGCGCCGCCGCGACGATCGACTGGGCCTTCGACCGCCTCGGCTGGACCGAGGTGATCCACTGCATCGCGCCGGAGAACGAGCCGTCCAAGGCGGTGGCGCGCCGCCTCGGCTCGCGCTTCCGCGGCCTCGACCGGCTGCCGGCGCCGATCGACACCAAGGTCGAGATCTGGGGCCAGAGCCGCGAGGAGTGGCGCGGCCGGGCCCGCTAAGACGGCGCGACGGGCTTGCTGAGGCGGCGGGTGGTCGGCGCGAAGCCGGCCGCCTCGTAGCACGCAACCGCTCCAGCGTTGAACTCCCAGACGCCGAGCTCGAGGCTGCCGAGGCCGCGGCCGTGCGCCCAGGTCTCGGCATGGCGCAGCAGCAGCCCGGCGACGCCGCGGCGGCGATGGCCCGGCATCACCACCAGATTGTCGATCTCGGCGATGCGGCGCTCCGGCCGGACTGGATTGGCCGCGACCGTCTTCTCGATCAGCGTGGCGAGGCCGGCCAGGGCGCCGCCGTCATCGGCGACCAGGATGGTGCTGTCCGGCCCCGCGATCAGGCCGGCGATCAGCTCCGGGCTGCGCGCCGGCCCCTCCGGCTCGACGAAGACATCGGGCAGGACCTCGCGGTGGAAGCGGTCGAGCTCGGCGAACAGGACGCAGAGGGCGGAATGCTCGTCCGGCCGGGCCGGGCGGATGATGGGCATGTCGAGTCTCCTGGCGGCGCCGCGCGGCCCCGGAGACCCCATATGGAAATGCCGCCGGAACCGGCGGCATGGGATGGGCATGAAAGATCGTCCCCGCCGCCTCAGAAGGGCGGGGCACCGTATCGCGGAGCGGGGCGAGGACGACGGATCATGCCGGCAGGCTATCGGCGGGCCGGGTCGCCGTCAACGGCACGCCACGCGGCCAGCGCTTCGGCGACGACGGTCGCCGCCTGGTCCGGGGTCAGGACGGCGTTGTCGAGGACGAGATCGGAGAAGGCCGGGGCGGCATAGCCTTCCGCGTACATCTCGATGATGCGATCACGCTCCTTCGCCGACAGCGGCCGGCCGCCGCGATCGGCCAGGGCGACCGCCATCGGCGGTGCCAGTGTGGTCACGAACAGCCGCGCCCCGCGCCTGGCCGCCGCCGCGGCCAGGCGGGCATGGTCCTGCAGCCGCAGCGGATTGGCGATCACCAGGTCGCCCACGGCGGCGGCGATCAGCGCCTCGATCCGCGCCAGGGCGGCGGCGATGCGGATGTCGAGGCCGGCGCCGTCCGGCGCGTCGTGGTCGTCGCCGTCGACGAAGGCGGCGCCGGGCAGGAGAGCGGCCAACCGCCGCCCGACCGTCGACTTGCCGGCGTTGATCGGCCCGTTGATGCAGATGATGTCCATGGCCTGCCGCCCAGCTGTTGCCGCCGCCGTGTTACTCGCTGTCGAGCCGCCGGCCAATTGCCTTGAGAATGCCCCCGAGATCCGCTACCGCCAGAGCAGCGCCACGGGGATGCGGATGATCGGGGTTTTCGATTCGGGACATGGCGGGCTGACGGTGCTGCAGGCGCTGACCCGGCACCTGCCGCAGCAGCGCTTCCTCTATCTCGGCGACCACGGCCACGCCCCCTATGGCAATCGCGAGCCGGAGGAGATCTACCGCCTGACCGTCGCCGCGGTGGAGCGGCTGTTCGGCCTGGGCTGCCGGCTGGTGGTCCTGGCCTGCAACACCGCCGCGGCCACCGGGCTGCGCCGGCTGCAGCAGAGCTGGCTGCCGCAGCACCACCCCGACCGGCGGGTGATCGGCGTGCTGGTGCCGATGGTGGAGGCGATCACCGGCGTGCCCTGGATGGCCGACATCCGCACCGGCCGGCACCGCGGCGAGCCGCGCACCGTCGCCATCTTCGCCACCCGCCACACGGTGCGGACCGGCGCCTTCGTCGAGGAGATCGGCAAGCGCGCGCCGGAGATCACGGTGATGCAGCAGGCCTGCCCGGTGCTGGTGACGCTGATCGAGCGGGCGGCGCCGGAGGCGGTGCTGCGCCGCGCCGTGCGCCGCTATGCGGCGCTGCTGATGCGGCAGCTGCAGGGCGTGCCGCCGGATGCGGTGATCCTGGGCTGCACCCATTACCCGCTGGTCGCCGACCTGTTCGCCGAGGCACTGCCTCGGGGGGTCGAGGTGCTGTCGCAACCCGACATCACCGCCCGCAGCCTGCAGGCCTATCTGCAGCGCCACCCCGAATTCGACACCGCCGGCGGGACGGAGGCATCGCCGCTGTTCTTCACCACCGGCGATGCCGAACAGGTCTCCGCCCTCGCCACCCGCTTCTACGGCCGCCCGGCGCTGTTCCGGCCGATCGGGGCGGAAGCGCTGGCCGCGGCGCGGTAGGGCCGCGCCGCCGGCCTAGAAGAACTCGATCCCGTCCTCCCATGGGTTGTCCCGCATCGACTGCAGACGTGTTCGCCAGTCGCCGTCGTGGATCTCGAGCTTGTGCCCGTCCGGGTCGAGGAAATAGACCGACAGCCCCTCGGTCCGGTTGACGCGCCAGATCGGAGCGCCGTGGTCCGCCAGCCGCTTGGAGCAGGCGTCGAAGTCGGCGACGCTGAAGGCCATGTGCGTGTAGTCGGGATGGGGCGACGACCGCGTCTTCTCGTCGACGCTGAGGCAGAACCAGAGATCCCCGGCCAGCAGATAGGCGCCGCGGCTCCATTTCGCCAAGGGCTTCAGCCCCAGCACATCGACATAGAACCGGAACGATCTCTCGACGTCGCTGATGGCGAGGGTGACGTGGTTGATCCCGGTGACCATGGGGCGTCACTTCAGCGAGAATGAGCCAGCGGACATCCGGGCTCGGGCCACTCCATCGCCGCGAGCCGCCCGGTGCCGGACAGGGTGATGTAGGCGGTCCTGCGGTCCGGCCCGCCGAAGCAGATGTTGGTGACGATCGGGTCGTCCGGCAGCATCACCTGGTCCAGCACGGTGCCGTCCGGAGCGATCACGGTGATGCAGCCGGTGATCAGCGTGGCGACGCAGATGTTGCCCCGGGCGTCGACGGCCATGCTGTCGAAGCGCTGGTAGCCCGGCAGGCCGCAGACCAGCCGGCCGCCATGCGGCGACGGGAACGGGTGGCGCTTCGGCCGCCCCGGTTCCTCCAGGTCGAAGGCCCAGAGCCGCCCGGTCTCGGTCTCCGAGACGTAGACGACCGAATCATCCGGCGACAGGCCGACGCCGTTCGGCATCTCCATCGGATAGGCGACCTCGACGATGCGCGACCCGTCGGCCAAGGCGTAATACAGCCCGCCATAGTCCCGTTCGCGCTCGCGATGCTTGCCGTAATCGGTGAAGTAGAAGCCGCCGGACCGGTCGAAGACGATGTCGTTCGGGCCGCACAGCGGATGGTCGCCGCAGCGGTCGTAGAGGGTGCGGAGTTCGCCGGTGGCGAGGTCGAGGCGTTCGATCCGGCCGCTGGTGTAATGCGGATGCACGCCGCGGCGCATCCGGTTGAAGCCGCCGTCGTGGTGGAACAGGAAGCCGCCATTGTTGCAGACGTAGAGCGCGCCGTCCGGCCCGACCGCCAGCCCGTTCGGACCGCCGCCGAGTTGCGCCACCACCTCGACCGAGCCGTCCGGCCGGACCCGGCTGACGGTCTCGCGCTGGATCTCGACCAGCAGGACGGAGCCGTCGGCCTCCGCCACCGGCCCCTCGGGAAATTGCAGCCCACTGGCGACGATGCGGATCATGGTTCCTCCGTCGGATCGGCCTGGATCGGGCCGCGCTTCGGTATCGGCTTCCGCACGATACCGCCGCAGCCGGTTCCGTCCAGGCCGATCCGGCCGGTGCTCAGCCGATCGTCCGCGGCGTCAGGATGTCCGCGAGCCCGATCCGCCGCAGCAGCTCGGCCCGCACCCGGTCGGCGACACCGTTGACGATCTCGGCGCCGTCCTGCGACGGGTCGATATGCACCCGGAACGGCCGCTTGCCGAAGGGCGTGTCGACCACCTTGACGATGGCGTCCGCCACCGCCTGCGGGTCGGCGTCGGCCGGCTCCAGCGCGGCCAGGCCCTTGAAGGCGATCTCGCTGAAATCGGCGGTCGGGCCTTGAGCGTATTCCTCCGCCCGAGCCGTGTCGGCCGGCTGGCCGGAATGGGCGAAGTGGTTGGTGCCCTTGGTGAAAGCGCCGGGGACGATGATCGAGGTCTCGATGCCCCAGCGTGCCAGCTCGCCGGCATAGCTGACCGCCAGCGCGTCCATCCCGGCCTTGGCGGCGAAGTACGGCGCCAGATAGGGCGGGGTGCCGCCGCGTGAGCTGCTGGACGAGACCCAGACCAGCAGCCCCCTGCCCTGCTTGCGCAGCTGCGGCAGGGCGGCGCGGTTGACCCGCTGCGTGCTCAGCACGTTGATGTCGTAGAGCTGGGCCAGCTGCTCCGGCGTGAAGGCCTCGGCCGGGCCGTAGACCATGTGGCCGGCATTGTGCACCACGACGTCGAGCCGGCCGCCATCGGCGATGATCCTGGCGATCGCCGCATCGACCGAAGGCTGCGACGCGACGTCGAGCTCGACCGTGCGCAGGTCGATGCCGTGCTGCTTCGCATAAGCCGCGACCTCGGCCACCTGCGGCGCGTTGCGGCCGGCGGTATCGCGCATGCTGGCATAGACGATGTGGCCGGCATGGGCCAGGGCACGGGCGGCCATCAGGCCGAAGCCGCTGGACGCGCCGGTGACGACGATGACGTTGCTCATGGCTCTATTTCCTCGGGATAGAAAACAGCAACGGAAGATTGGAGACCGTCCGAGACTGCGCTGGCGTGAGTCGGATGGTGGTGGTTTCGAGAACCGGCGCGCAGCGGACGTTTGAGTCCGTGAGCACCGGAAGCGGAGAAACCGCCATCAGACGGCCGCGCCAGTAGCAGTATCGGATGGTCTCTCAGACCAGGCCGCCATTGGCGCGCAGGACCTGGCCGTTGACCCAGCCGCCCTGCGGGCCGGCGAGGAAGGAGACGACGTTGGCGATGTCCTCCGGCGTGCCAAGCCGCTCCAGCGGCGCGGCCTTGGCGAGGCGCTCGACCAGCTCCGGCGACTTGCCGTTGAAGAACAGGTCGGTGCCGGTCGGGCCCGGGGCCACGGCATTGACACTGATGCCCCGGCCGCGCAGCTCCTTCGACAGGATCCCGGTGAGTGCCTCCACCGCGGCCTTGGTCGCCGTGTAGGCGCCGTAGGTTTCCAGCCTGGTGCCGACGACGCTGGTCGAGAAATTGATGATCCGGCCGCCGTCGCGCAGCCGCTTGGCTGCCTCGCGCAGCACGTTGAAGGTGCCCTTCAGATTGATCGCGACCGTCCGGTCGAACAGCGCGTCGTCGGTGTCGGCGATCCGCGCCAGCTGCATGATGCCGGCATTGTTCACCACCACGTCGACGCCACCGAAGGCGGTCTCGGCCGCCTCGAACATGCGGCGCACCGCGGCGGGGTCGGCGACGTCGGCCTGGGCGGTCAGGGCCCTGCCGCCCGCCTGCTCGATGCTGCGGGCCAGGGCTTCGGCCGCCTCGGCATTGCCGGCATAGTTGACGACGACGGTGAAACCGTCCCGGGCGAGCCGTTCGGCGATCGCGGCGCCGATGCCGCGGGAAGCGCCGGTGACGATTGCGACCTGGTTGTTCCCTTCGCTCATCTTGTCCTCCTCCCCGACCATCGTGTCGGTGACGGAAAGATGGACCTTATCCGTTTCCGGATAATCTGCTTTGATCCGGCATCATCGTTCGGAAATCAGGAACAGCTGTCATGGACCGGCTGGATGCGATGCGGCTGTTCCTGCGGGTGGTCGAGCGGCGCAGCTTCTCGCTCGCCGCGCAGGATCTCGGCCTGCCGCGCTCGACCGCCACCGAGGGCGTCAAGCAGCTGGAGGCGCGGCTGGGGGTGCGGCTGCTGCAGCGGACCACCCGGCAGGTCCGGCCGACCCTGGACGGCGAGGCCTATTACCAGCGCTGCCTGTCGATCCTGGCGGATATCGAGGAGGCGGAGGCCGCCTTCACCGGCGCCAAGCCGAAGGGGCTGCTGCGGGTGAACGTGCACGGCATCCTGGCCCGGTCCTTCATGATGCCGGGCCTGCCGCGGTTCCTGGCGGACTATCCGGACATCCAGCTGCATTTCGGCGAGGGTGACCGCTTCGTCGACCTGGTGCGCGAGGGCGTGGACTGCGTGCTGCGGGTCGGGCAGCCGGCCGACAGCTCGCTGGTCGGGCGGCGCATCGCGGTGCTGGCCGAGAGCACCTTCGCCAGCCCGGCCTATCTGGAACGGTTCGGCGTGCCGCGCGGCCCGGGCGACCTCGACGGGCACCGCATGGTCGGCTTCCTGTCCTCCGCCACCGGGGCGCTGCTGCCGCTGGAGTTCACGGTCGACGGCGCCCGGCGCGAGGTGACGCTGCCGGTGACGGTGTCGGCGGCGGGTGCCGAGATCTACTTCGCCGCCGGCCGGCTGGGGCTGGGGCTGATCCAGCTGCCGCGCTACCGCCTGCTGGAAGACTTGGCGGCCGGCACCATGGTCGAGGTGCTGGCCGACATGCCGCCGGCCCCCCCGCCGGTCTATGTGCTGTACCCGCACAGCCGGCAGCTGTCGCCGCGGGTGCGGGTCTTCATCGACTGGCTGGCGGCGGAATTCGCCGCCCGCTTGCCGTCGGCGGAGGGCGGCTAAGGACGGTTGGAGGCGGCTTATGCCGCCTCTGTCCGTCGATTGGAGGCGGCTTACGCCGCCTCCTGGCCGTCGATCAGCCCCATCGCCTGGTGCTCGAACAGCTCGCGATAATGGCCGTCCTCGCGCTTGACCAGCTCGGCATGGGTGCCCTGCTCGACAATCCGGCCACGGTCGAACACCAGGATGCGGTCGACCTTCTGCACGGTCGACAGCCGGTGCGCGACGATGATCGTGGTGCGGCCGACGATCAGCTTCTCCACCGCCGCCTGGATCAGCGATTCCGACACGCTGTCCAGGCTGGACGTCGCCTCGTCCAGGATCAGGACCGGGGCGTCGGCCAGGATGGCGCGGGCCAGGGCGACGCGCTGCCGCTCGCCGCCCGACAGCTTCACCCCACGCTCACCGACCAGCGTGTCGTAGCCCTGCGGCAGGCGAGCGATGAAGTCGTGGGCATAGGCCTGCGTCGCCGCGTCGACGATCTGCTCCATCGTCGCGTCGGGCCGGCCATAGGCGATGTTTTCCGCCAGCGAGCGGTGGAACAGCACCGGCTCCTGCGGCACCAGGGCGATCTGGCGGCGCAGGCTCTCCTGCGTCACTGCGGCGACGTCCTGGCCGTCGATGCGGATGGCGCCGCCGTTCAGATCGTACAGGCGCTGCACCAGCTTGACGAAGGTGCTCTTGCCGCTGCCGGAATGGCCGACCAGGCCGATCCGCTCGCCCTGGGCGATGGTCAGGGTGAAGCCGTCATAGATCGGCTCCTTCTGCCCCTGGTAGCGGAAGGTGACGGCATCGAAGTCGATGCGGCCGGCTTGGATCTCGATCGCCGGCGCCGCCGGCCGGTCCTCGACCCCGAGCGGCTGGTCCATGAAATCGACCAGCTCCTCCATGTCGTTGACCGCGCGCTGCAGGTTGCGGACATGCATGCCGACGCCGCGCAGATAGCCATGGATCAGGGCGTAGGTGCCGAGGATGTAGGTGATATCGCCCGGCGTCGCCATGCCGCGGCCCCACAGCCAGAGGCCGATGCCCAGCACCATGCCGTTCAGCGCCACCATCAACAGGTTCTGGGTGGTGCCGGAATTGGTGCCGCGATGCCAGGTGCGGATGGTGCGCTGGCGCCAGATCTCGACCGTGCGGGCGATGAAGCTGTCCTCGCGCCGCTCGGCGCCGAAGGTCTTCACCACCGCGTTGCAGCCAATCGAATCCGCCAGGTTGCCGCCCAGCTTCGAATCCATCTCGTTGGCCAGCCGCGCCGCCGGGGCGACATAGCGCAGCACCAGCACCAGGCTGACCAGCAGGAACAGGGCGACGCCGCACGCCACCGCCGCCCCCATCATCGGCCAGCGCGCGGCCAGGAGCGCGGTGGCGCCGAGCAGCACCAGGATCGACGGCAGCAGCTCGACCAGGATCACGTCGTTCAGCAGGTCCATCGCCCAGGTGCCGCGGTTGATCTTGCGGACGGTGGCGCCGGCGAAGCTGTTGGCGTGCCAGTCGGTGGAAAAGCGCTGGACGCGCCAGAACGCCTCCTGCGTCATCGCCTGCATGACCCGCGTGGTCAGCCGGATGATGGCGCGGAACACCGTGTCGCGCAGCGCGACATAGACGATGCCGAGCCCGACGATGGTCAGCAGCGCCTGCAGCGCCGCGTCATAGCCGCCGGGGCCGGAGGCGATGGCGTCCACCATGTGGCCGGCGAACACCGGCAGCACGACGTCGATGCCGGTCGAGGCCAGCACGCCGCCGATTCCCACCGCGATCTGCAGTGGATGGCGGCGCCAATGGCCGTAGCTGAAGCGCAGCACGCGCATAAGGGGGTTCTGGTTGGTCGTCTGGTCTAGTGCCACGGTCGATCCGACACCGCCGAAGCGGCATCCTCCCGGCTGAACGGTTCAGGCGAGTCGGCGAAGGCGGGGCCTGGTGCCGACGGCGATCTGAGGGTTTCGGAGTGGGACGCTTGGGCGTTCAGGCCGTCGGGCGTCCTGGGCGGGGTCCGGAGGCCCCCGGGGCCAGACCAGCCGGGAGCGCGGAGGCGGACCTACCTAATGACGGAGGTCCGGGGAGCTGACGATGCGTGTCGATGCCACTGCAACTCCCCCTCTGTCGTTTCATGGACGCCGTTGACCCCGCCGCGATGGACGGGACGTTCTAGATACCAGCGACAGAATGTTTCGGCAAGCCGTGATGGGAAGACGGTCCGGCCGAAACGAAAAAGGGCCGCTCGCGCGGCCCTTTCCGGATGGATCGGCAAAAGAGAAAACTGGTGCTTACGGCTTCTTCGGCTTGACGGCCGGAGCGGCCGCCTTGTCGGCCGGCGCCGCCGCGGTCTGGGTCTTCGCCCCGACCTCGTTGTAGCGCGTGTGCAGCATCTCGTAGGTCTTGTTCAGATACTCGTCGAGCTGCTGCGGGTTGTACTTGACCACCTCGGCGAACTGATCCTGGCGCGCCAGGCAGTAGGCGGTCTGGGTCATCCGCTGCATGCGCTGGGATTCGTCGTTCGCCATCTTGGTCCGATAAGTGTCGAACAGGCGCTGGCCGTTGCCCTTGCTGTATTTGCCCAGCAGCCGGCCGAGCTTGTCCTGGGTGTCCAGGATGCGGTCGTCGTTGTTGACCACCCACTGGCTGAAGGTCCGGAAGATGATCGGATCCCTGAACTCTTCCTTGCAGCTCAGTCCGGTGACCATCATCTCGGTCTGCAGCTTGACCAGCAGGTCGTAGCGCACCTCGGTCGGCGTCAGCTGTGCCTTCGGTGGCAGGTTCACCGGCTGGTAGTTGCCGACATCGGGGAACAGCCCCCCCGTCTGTGGCTTCGGCGGCGGTGCTTCCTGACACGCCGCCAAAGCCATGGCGGCCAATGCGGCCGCGGCAAAACCCTTCATCATCCTCATCGGTACCCCCGCAGATCCATCGCCCGCACTTTAGCGCAGAAGCCCCGCCGACAGAATTCGAAATGCTCCGCCGCACCGGCTGGGCTTACAAGATGCTTCAACTCAGACCCATATCCCATTGTGTTGTATCAGTAAAGCGCAATCAGTCCTGGCTCAGCTCCAGCGCCTCGACGCCGAGATCGGTGAGCTGCCAGGACGGGTCGGCGGCGTCGGGGTCGAGACAGGCGACCAGCTTCGCCCGGCCGGTCTCGCGCAGGGTGGCGCGCACCCGCCAGAGCGGCAGGCCGGCGGCCTCGGCCAGCCTTGCCGAGGTGTGCGGGACGGCGAGCAGGGTGAGGCTGCGCTTCGCCACCTCGGTCAGCGTGCCGTCCGGGTTGATGCAGGCCATGTCCGGACCGGATCAGCCCTTCACCTCGGTCTCGCAATACCAGAAGTCGGTGTAGGCATACCCGCCCTTGGCCCGGGCGTCGGCATCCTCGATGGTGCGCGGCGCCGGCACGATCACCTTGCCGCCCGGGCGCCAGTCGGCCGGGGTCGCGACCTTGTGCTTGTCGGTGGTCTGCAGCGCGTCGACCAGGCGCAGGATCTCGTCGATGTTCCGGCCGGTGGTCAGCGGATAGTAGATCATCGCCCGCACCACCCCGGTCGGGTCGATGACGAAGACGCAGCGGCTGGTTTCGGTGCCCGACTGCTCCGGCATGATCATGCCGTACAGCGTCGCCACCTTGCGGTCGCCATCGGCGATCACCGGGAACGGAATCTTGGTGCCGAACAGCTCCTCGATCCGCTTGGTCCAGGCGAGATGGGCGTAGATGCTGTCGATCGACAGGCCCAGCAGCTCGACCCCACGCTCCTTCAAGGCCGGGGCGATCCGGGCGAAGGCGACGAATTCGGTGGTGCAGACCGGGGTGAAATCGGCCGGGTGCGAGAAGAGCACGACCCAGCTGCCGCGGAAATCCTCGAGCGCGAGGCGGCCATGGGTGGTCTCGGCTTCGAAGGGCGGGGCCACCTGCCCGAGGCGGGGCAGGCTGGGCAGGGGGGATGTCTCGGTCATGGCGGGACTCACTGCTGACAGCGATGGCGACGGCGTCGGCAGAGGATAGTCCAGCTGCGCCGCGAGGGCCAACCGGCTGGTCCGGGCCATGGCCGCGGTATAAGCTCACGCCCGAACCCGGACCAGCCGGAGGATCGAGATGAGACGAGGCACCTGCATCGCCGCGGCGCTGCTTCTCACCCTCAGCGGCCCGGCCGTGGCCGAGATCGACGTGCTGCGCCGGGCGCCGGAGCTGATCCGGGCGGTCGACGCCAACGATGTCGACAAGGTTCGGACCCTGCTGCTGAGCGGGACGCCGCCGAACGCGACCGATGCCGGCGGCCGCACCGCGCTGGTGATCGCCGCCCGCGACGGCCGCGATGCCCTGGTGCGCGAGCTGCTGCGCTTCGGCGCCCAGCCGGACCAGGCCGATTCGCTGGGCAACACGCCGCTGTTCTGGGCGGCGGACACCGGCGATGCCGGCATCGTCCGGGCATTGCTGGACGGCAAGGCCAACCCGAACCGCGCCAACCGCCAGGGCATCACGCCCCTGATGGCGGCGGCCCGCGGCGGCAGCCTGCCGGCGGTGGAGGCCCTGCTGGCCGGCGGCGCCAAGCCGCAGCTGCGCGACTTCACTGGCCGCTCGGCCCTGGGCTGGGCGGAGACCAGCCGGTCCCGCTCGGTTGCGGCGCGGTTGCGCAAGGCCGGCGCGTCGGACTGAACCGAGAAGATGCGACGGACGGGGCGCGGTTGCGGTCCGCGCCCCGTCCGTTTAGGAGTCCCGGTCGTTGAGGGGCAGCAATGACGACCGGGACCGAGACGGGGCCGTGGGGCGACCCCGTCTCACGGATGCTCCGCCTGGGGGAAGGCGGGCCCCGCTTCCGTTGCCGGCTGCTTGCGATCGCGCCAGGCGATCAGCCGGTAGAACATCGGAATGAAGAAGGTGGCGATGACGGTGGCGGCGAGCATGCCGCCGATCACGCCGGTGCCGATGGAATGGCGGCTGGCCGAGCCGGCGCCGCTGGCGATGGCCAGCGGCAGGCAGCCCAGGATGAAGGCCAGCGAGGTCATGACGATCGGCCGGAAGCGCAGCTTCGCCGCCTCCAGCGCCGCGTCGAAGGCGCTCATCCCCTCCTCGCGCTTCAGCACCGCGAACTCGACGATCAGGATCGCGTTCTTGGCGGCGAGGCCGATCAGGGTGACCAGGCCGATCTGGAAGTAGACGTCGTTCTGCAGTCCGCGCAGCCACACCGCGACCAGCGCCCCGAACAAGGCGAAGGGCACGGCGGTCAGCACCGCGATCGGCAGCGACCAGCGCTCGTACTGCGCCGCCAGGATCAGGAACACCATGACCAGGCCGAACAGCAGCGCCTGGTTGCCGGAGCCGCCGGTCGACTGCTCCTGGAAGGCCGAACCGGTCCAGGCCAGGGCGTAGCCCTGGGGCAGGACCTCCTTGGCCAGCTGCTCCATCGCCGCGATCGACTGCCCGGAGGAGAAGCCCGGGGCAGGGCCGCCCATGATCTTGGCCGCCGGGAAGATGTTGAAGCGTTCGACCTGGTCGGGACCGACGACCCGCCGGCTCTTCACCAGCGCATCGATCGGGATCATAGCGCCGCTGTCGGCGCGGACGAAGACCTGCTTCAGACCCTCCGGCCGCTGGCGGAAGCTGCCCTCCGACGCCAGGCTGACGCGGTAGTTGCGGCCGTACAGCGTGAAGTCGTTGACGTAGAGGCTGCCGAAGGTGGCCTGCATCGCGTCGAAGATCGACGAGATCGGCACGCCCAGCGCCCGCGCCTTCTCGCGATCGACATCGAGCTTGTATTGCGGGATGGCGATGTTGAACTGGGAGCGCACGCCGGCCAGGTCCGGCCGCTTGGCCGCCGCTTCGACCAGCTTCTGCGTCGCCGCGGCCAGGGCCGGATAGCCCGCGCCGGTGCGGTCCTGGACATAGGCCTCGAAGCCGCCGGTGGTGCTCATGCCCATGATCGGCGGCGGGTTGAAGGCCAGCACCATCGCGTCCTTGATGCCGGCGTTCATGCCCATGAACGGCCCGGGCAGGTTGCGCGCGTCCAGCGCCGGGTCGGTGCGCTGCGACCAGTCCTTCAGCGGCACGAAGACGACGCCGCCATAGGTCTTCTGCGCCGCCGACAGCAGGTCGAAGCCGGGCACGTCGATGCTTTCGCTGACCGCCGGGTGCTGCAGGATGTTCCGCGTCGCCTCGGACAGCGCCTTCTCGGTCCGCTCCAGCGAGGCGGCGGGTGGCAGGAAGGCGGCGACGATCAGGTAGCCCTGGTCCTCGTCCGGCACCAGCGATCCCGGGATCTTCTGGAACAGGAAGCCCGCCACCCCGGCGAAGCCGGCGAACAGCAAGAGGCCGATGGCGAAGCGCTTGAGGAAGAAGCGCACACCCGTGGTGTAGGCCGAGGTGATGCCGTCGAACACCCGGTTGAACCAGCGGAACGGCCGGGCGGGCTCATGGTGGCCGGGCTTCAGGATCAGGGCGCAGAGCGCCGGAGTCAGCGTCAGCGCGACGATGCCGGAGATGGTGACCGACACCGCGATGGTGACGGCGAACTGCCGGTACATCTCGCCCGCCAGCCCGCCCATGAAGGCGACCGGCACGAACACCGCGCACAGCACCAGCACGATGGCGATGACCGGACCCGAGACCTCGTCCATCGCCTTCCGCGCCGCCTGCTTCGGCGGCAGCTTCTCGGTGCGCATGATGCGCTCGACATTCTCGAGCACCACGATCGCGTCGTCGACGACGATGCCGATGGCCAGGATCAGGCCGAACAGCGTCAGCAGGTTGATCGAGAAGCCGAGGATATACATCCCGGCGAAGGTGCCGAGGATCGAGATCGGCACGGCGATCACCGGGATCAGCGTCGCCCGCAGATTCTGCAGGAAGACGAAGACCACCAGCACGACCAGGACCATCGCCTCGATGAAGGTCTTGATCACCTCGTCGATCGAGACCTGGACGAAGCGGGTGGTGTCGTAGGGGATGGCGTAGGTGATGCCGTCGGGGAAGGCCTGCTTCAGCTCCTCCATCCGCGCCTTCACCCCCTCCGCCGTCTCCAGCGCATTGGCGCCGGGCTGCAGATAGATGCCGATCGCGGCGGCCGGCTTGCCGTTGTAGTTGGCGGCGGAGTTGTAGGCCTGGGCGCCGAGCTCGACCCGCGCCACGTCCTTCAGCCGCAGCGTCGCCGCGTTGCTGTCGGATTTCAGGATGATGTTCTCGAACGCCTCGGCGTTCGGCAGGCGGCCGTCGGTGGTCGCCGAATAGGTGAAGGCGAGGCCGTTCGCATCCGGCTCCTCGCCGAAGCGGCCGGCGGCGAACTGGGCGTTCTGCTCGCGGATCGCGGCGGAGACGTCGCTGGGCGTCAGGCTGTACTGCGCCAGCTTGTCCGGCCGCAGCCAGATCCGCATCGAATAGTCCTTGCCGGCGCCGAACAGCGTGGCGTCGCCGACGCCGGGCACGCGCTTGAGGTCGTCGATGACGTTCAAGAGCGCATAGTTGTTCAGATAGATCGGGTCGTACTGGCCGCTCTCGTCATGCAGGATGACCGCCTGCAGGATCGAGCTCGACTTCTTGTCGACGCGGACGCCGGTGCGCTGAACCTCCTGCGGCAGGGTCGGCAGCACGCGCTGGACGCGGTTGTTGACGTTGATCGTCGCCTGGTCGGGATCGGTGCCGATCTTGAAGGTGACGGTCAGCGTCATGGTGCCGTCGCCGGTGTTCGTCGACCGCATGTACAGCATGTTGTCGACGCCGTTGATCTGCTGCTCCAGCGGCGCGGCGACGGTCTGGGCCACGGTCTCGGCGCTGGCGCCGGAATAGCTGGCCGAGACCGAGACCTCGGGCGGCACGATCTCCGGATACTGCGCGATCGGCAGCACCCGCATGGCCACCAGCCCGGCCAGGGTGATGACGATCGAGAGGACGGCCGCGAAGACCGGCCGGTCGATGAAGAAGCGGGAGATCACGGGGCCACCTGCGCCACCTTGGCGGCGGACGGCCGCACCAGGCTGCCCGGCCGGACCTTGATCACGCCTTCGGTGATAATCCGGTCGCCCGCCTTCAGCCCGCTCTCGACCAGCCAGCCGCCCTCGACCTCGCGGCCGAGCGCCAGCGGCCGGGCCTCGGCCTTGTCGCCCTCGCCCAGGGCATAGGCGAAGGGACCCTGCGGGCCCTGCATCACCGCCACCTGCGGCACCACGATGCCCTGCTTCAGGCTCAGGCCGCTGACCGTGACCCGCACGAACTGGTTCGGCATCAAGAGGCCCTGGCCGTTCGGCAGCACGGCGCGGGCGCGGATCGTGCCGGTCTGGTTGTCGACGATGCTGTCGGTGAAGTTGATGGTGCCGCCGTGGTCGTAGGTCCGCCCGTCGCCGAGCTTGACCGACACCGGGAAGCGGCGGTCCTTCGGCCCGTCGGCCTTGCCCTCGTCGAGCATCCGGCGGATCTCGGCGAAATCCGCGTCGCTGAAGGAGAAGCTGACATAGGCCGGGTCGAGCTGGGTGATCCGGGTCAACAGGCCATTGGCGCTGATCAGGCTGCCCTCGGGCACCTCCTCGATGCTGGTCATGCCGCCGAGCGGCGCCGTCACCGTCGTGTAGTCGAGGTTGAGCTGCGCCGTCTTCAGCTGCGCCTCGGCGGCAGCCACCGCCGCCTCGTCGGTGCGGACCTTGGCCGCGGTGTCGTCGCGGTCGCGCTCGGACCCGGCCCGGGCGGCGAGCAGCTTGGCGGCGCGGTCGGCGTTGATCCGGTCGTTGGCAAGCTGGGCCTGGGCCTGCTGCAGCTGCGCCTGGACGCGCGCCACCTCGGCCTGGTAGGTCGCGGGATCGATGCGGAACAGCTCCTGCCCCTCCGCCACCCGCTCGCCCTCGGTGTAGTCGCGCTTCAAGAGGATGCCACCGACGCGGGCGCGCACCTCGATCTCGCGGAAGGCCGAAACCCGGGCGGCATAGGTGTAGGTCAGCGGCACCGGACCGGCCGCCACCTCCTGCACCGTCACCTCCGGCGGCGGCGGCGCGGATTGCGTCTGGGCCTGGGCTTCACCGGTGTTTTCGTTGCAAGATGCAAGAATCGGCGCGGCGGCCAGGGTGACGGCCAATGCCACGGCGCGAAGTGATGACGTCTTGCTCACGGTGACCGCACCTTTGCCTGAGAGATTTTTGCACTGCACAACAAATTTGAACGACGGGCTGCAGCGCAGGATTGATATACATACGTTCCAGAATGTATGTATCAGGGATGCGGAAAATCCCTTCGACGTTTCACCCGGCCCCCACAGCGCCATATCGGCACATCCCCAGAATGCCTGCTCTCGGCCGGCGGAGCAATCGCGGAGGCCGAGTCGGCATATTAAGTTTTGTTACCGGGAGAGACGCCGCAGCCGGTCCCCGGAAAGACGGAACATCGTCGGGGAACACCCCGAATCCCGGATGGCTGAGCTCACGACAACCCCTTCCCGCTGTCGGATTCTTTTGCACCGCACACACCCCGGGGCCTCCGGGACGGCACGGTGGGATGGACTTATATACATACTTGGACGTATGTAAAGAGGAAAAAGGGGGAGAGGAGTAGAGACATGGCACGCCGCACCAAGGCCGAGGCGGAAGAGACCCGGCAGAAGATCCTGGACGCAGCGGAGCGGCTGTTCTTCGTGGACGGGGTGTCGCGCACCTCGCTGGAGCTGATCGCCAACGCCGCCGGGGTGACCCGGGGCGCGATCTATTGGCATTTCAAGAACAAGGTCGAGCTGTTCGAGGCGCTGCACGAGCGGGTGAAGCTGCCGGCGGAGGACATCGTCGAGCGGGCGATGGCCGACGGCCATCCCGACCCGCTGGGCTTGATCGAGCAGGCGATGGTCGAGAGCTTCGTCGCCCTGACCGAGGACGAGCAGCGCCAGCGGGTCTTCACCATCCTGACCTGCCGCTGCGAGTATGTCGGCGAGATGCTGGCGGCGCTGGCCCGCCAGCGCGAGGCGCATGACCACATGCGGGCGACGATGAGCCGGGCCTTCGGGATGGCCCAGGAGTCCGGCCGGCTGAGCCCGGCCTGGCCGCCCGAGGTGGCGGCAAGCACCCTGACCTGTCTGATGGTCGGGCTGATGGTCGACTGGATCCGCTTCGGCCGCCGCTTCGACCTGGTCGAGACCGGCACCCGCAGCGTCGGCGAGCTGTTCCGCGCGCTCCGCCGGGAGACCGAGCCGGCGATGTGCTGAGGACGTGCTTCCGGGCGGCCGCTATTCCCCGGCCGCCTGGGTGCGCGGGCGGCCGCGCCTGCTCCAGGTGAAGGTCGAGGTGACGCCGAAGTTCCAGACCGAGGACAGGGCGGCGCCGAGGAAGCTGGCCAGGGCCCAGGGCAGGTGCCGCTCGTACAGGAACTCGGCCACCTGCAGGTTGATCAGGGCGCCGATGGCGCAGGCGGCGTAGAAGGACAGGAGGCCGCGCAGGAAGTCGCGGCCGCGCAGCTGCTTGTCGCGGTAAGTGATGCGGTTGTTGAGGGCGAAGTTCGAGGACATCGCCGCCACGGTCGCCACCGCCTGGGACCAGTAGAAGTCCCAGTCGAAGGCGTGCAGGAACAGCCCGACCAGGGCCAGCTGCACCGCCACGCCGGACAGCCCGACCATGACGAACAGGATGAAGCGCGCCGGGATCGTGCCGCCCAGCAGCTTGTCGAAGATCAGCATCAGGAATTCCAGGCTGACGGCGAAGTCGAGCTTGCTTTCGCCGCTGAGCCGGCTGCGGAAGACGAAGGGCAGCTCGGCAAAGCGCAGCGGGCGCCCGGCCGAGGCGAAGATGTCGAGCAGGATCTTGAAGCCCTGCCCGTTCAGCCGGTCCGCGACCTCTTCGATCAGCGGCCGGCGCAGCATGAAGAAGCCGCTGAGCGGATCGGTCAGCTCCTTCGGCACCACCATGCGGGCCAAGCGGATGCCCAGGCCGGACAGGCGCTCGCGCTTCTCCGAGAAGGTGCCGAGGTCGCTGCCCGGCAGGAAGCGGCTGGCGACGATGATGTCAAGCGTGTCGGCCTTCAGCCGCTGCAGCATCTTCGGCAGCAGCGTCTCGTCATGCTGCAGGTCGGCGTCCATCACCGCGAGATAGGGCGCGCCGGTCGCCATCATGCCCTCGACCGTGGCCGAGGCCAGGCCGCGCCGGCCGATCCGCTTCAGGCAGCGGACATTGTCCCGGGTCTCGGCGATCTTGTAGACCGCCTCGGCGGTGCCGTCGGTCGAATCGTCGTCGACGAAGATCACCTCCCAGGCGATCCCGGCCAGGGCCGCGTCGAGCAGCTCGACCAGGCGCCCGACATTGCCGACCTCGTTCAGCGTCGGCACCACCACGGCGAGCTCATAGCGCATCACTTGGCAGTTTCCCACGGTGCGTTCGGCGGCAGTGGCAGCGGCCACGGCGCCTTGAAGCCGCGGGCGGTGTAGACATGCAGGGTCAGCTCGGCCCGGCCGCCGCGATGGACGATGATGTCCGGCTGCGGCTCGACCGAGGCGAAATAGGGCCGCCAGCGCTCGTCGAAATCCTTCAGGAACTCGTCCTGGCCGATGATCACCGCGTCATGGCCGGCGAAATCCATCTGGTTCCAGCCGAAGGCCAGGTTGCGCGGGTCGCGGCACAGGCACAGCACCGGCAGCCGGTCGCCGAGCTGGACGTCGATCTTGCCGGCCTGGTGCCATTGCGTGCCGACCACGAACAGGCCGGGCCGGTCGAACCAGCCGCGCTCCTGCGCCGCGGCGCGCAGATCGGTCCAGTCCAGCCCCTCCAGCGTCGGGTCCCAGATCTCGGTCGGGCCCAGCCCCGGCAGGGCCCGCATCCAGCCGGTGGCGGCGTGGCTGCCGAGGATGACGAGCACGGCGACGGTGGCGATGCCCGAGGCCTTGAGCCAGATCCGGGCGGCCCGGCTGCCGGCCTCCAGCCACCGCGCCGTGGCGGCGCCGAGCAGCGGGAACAGCATCAGGTAGCCCGGCGCCTGCCAGTGGAAATGGGCGCCGATCCTGGCCCAGGAGGCGACCGCGGTGAACAGCAGGATCGGGATGACGGCGAGGCTGACCAGGAACCAGCCGCGCAGATCCCTGGGGCCGCGGACCAGGCCGGCGCCGAACACCCAGATCATCGGCAGCCAGATCCAGGGCAGGAGCCAGATCGCCTGGCCGCCGATGTTCTGGCCCAGCCAGTCGGGCCGGAAGCGCCCGCCGGAGCTGCGGCCGCTCTGGAACAGGAACGACACCCACTGGTTGTCGGCGTTCCAGATCAGCACCGGCGAGAAGATGGCGACGGCGATGACGACCGCGATCCAGGGCGCCGGATGGGCCAGCCAGCGCCGCCGGCGCGGCGTGGTCAGCAGGAACAGCAGGAGCCCGGCCATCATCAGCACGGCGTGGTACTTCGACAGCAGCGCCAGGCCGAAGCAGATCCCGGCGCCGAGCCACCAGCCCCAGGCGGCGCGCGGCGATAGCGTCTCCGGCTCCGGCACCACAACCCTTGCCGTGCAGCAGGCAGCGGCCAGCAGGAACAGGAACAGCGGGCCGTCCGGCTGCACCCAGCTGCCGACGCTGAGGAAGAACACGGCCGACAGGTTCAGCAGCAGCGCCGCCCAGACCCCGGCCCAGACGCCGAACAGAACCGCGCCCAGCCGGTACATCAGCCAGGTCGAGACGCCGAACATCAGCACATAGGGCAGGCGCAGCCACAGCTCGGCGTCGCCGAGCCCGATCATGGCGTGGGTCAGCCACAGGAACAGCGGCGGCTGGTCGAAATAGCTGAGCGCCCAGAAGCGGGCGGTGGCGACGTAGTAGGATTCGCCGTTGCCGTAGCCGAGCGCCCAGGCCAGGGCGAGCCGCAGCAGCCCGCCCAGCAGGATCAGCCAGAACATCGCCCCCTGGGGGGTGTCGAGCCGCAGCCAGCCGGCGGATCCCGTGGATCCGGGCCGGGCGGACGCGGCGGAAAGAGCGTCGGTCATCCGCATTCCCAGCAGCCGCCCCCAAGGACGGGCTGCACCTATCGATCCCGCGGATCGGTCGATCCGGCGCGACCGCGCTTCATACCAGCACGGGCCCCGGCCGGCCAGCGCGGAAGATTGCGACGAGTTACAGCAGGGCCGCGGACGCGGCCCACCAGCTGCGCCGGGCCAGCGCCGCCTCGGCTGCCTTCGCCGCGGCCGGGGTGTCGAACAGGCCGAAGCAGGTGGCGCCGCTGCCCGACATCCGAGCCAGGCGGCAGCCCGGCTGCGCCGCCAGCGCCGCCAGCACCTCGCCGATCACCGGCACCAGCCCGGTCGCCGGCGCGGCCAGGTCGTTGCCGCGCCCGGCCAGCAGGGTGCAGAGCCGCTCCAGATCCGGCCGCGCCTCGGCGAAGCGGGCCTCGGCCGAGAAGCCGCCGCTGCGGGCCCGGAACACGTCGGGCGTCGACAGCGGCACGCCGGGATTGACCAGCAGGATCGGCACGCCGGCCAGGTCCGGCCCGGGATCGAGCCGCTCGCCGACGCCGCCGAGCCAGGCGGTGCGGCCGGCGAGGCAGACCGGCACATCGGCGCCGAGCCCGGCCGCGACCTCGATCAGGCGCGGGTCGTCCGGCGGCAGATCCCAGAGCACGGCGAGGCCGCGCAGCACCGCCGCGGCATCGGCCGAGCCGCCGCCGATGCCGGCCGCCACCGGCAGCCGCTTGTCGAGGGTGACGGCGATGCCGTCCGGCCGCCCGACCGCGGCCGCGAGCCGCCGCACCGCGCGCAGCGCCAGGTTGTCGTCGCCCGGCGGGACGGCGCCGGCGAAGGGGCCGGTGACGGTCAGGCGCGGCGCCGCCGCGACCTGCAGGGCCAGCCCGTCGCCGACATCGGCGAACACCACCAGGCTGTCGAGCAGGTGGTAGCCGTCCGCGCGCCTGCCGACGACGTGGAGATAGAGATTGACCTTGGCCGGCGCGGTGCCGGACCACACGTGCTGCGCCACGATCAGTTCGATTTGACCGGGGTCGAGGCTTCCTGGTCCGGCAGGCCGTTGGCCAGCTTGGCCTCGATCTTGTCCTTCGGCGGGTCGCCCTCGGTGGTGCGCAGCGCCGCCTCCCACTGGTAGCGGGCCTCGAGCTTGCGGCCGACCCGCCAATAGGCGTCGCCGAGATGGTCGTTGATGGTCGGGTCCTCGGGCTTCAGCGAAATCGCCTTCTCCAGCGTCTCCACCGCCTTGCCCATCTGGTTGGTGCGGTAATAGACCCAGCCCAGGCTGTCGATGATGTAGCCGTCATTCGGCGACTGGTCGACCGCCTTGCGGATCAGGTCCTCCGCCTCCTTCAGGTCCTTGCCGCGGTCGAGCAGCGAGTAGCCGAGATAGTTCAGCAGGTTGGCGTGGTCCGGGTTCAGCCCGATGGCGCGGCGCAGATCCTGCTCTGCCCGATCGAACCGGCCGCTGCGTTCGAGCGCGATGCCGCGGCGGTAGAGGAAGGTCCAGTCCACCTCCTCCAGCCGCTTCTGCCGGCGCGCCGCGTCGTCATAGGCGACGACGGCGGAGGCGAAATCCTGCTTCGCCCGGTACAGGTCGGCGAGGCGGAGATAGCCGGCCGGGCTGTCCGGCCGCTCCGACACCAGGTCCGAGGCCAGGGCGATGCCCTTGTCGAACTGCTCCAGGCTCTCATAGGCCAGGGTCTCGCGCAGCCGCGCCATCCAGCCGGCCGGGGTGCCGTCGGGCAGCGCTTCATAGGCGGCGATGGCGTTCTGGTACTGGTCCTGCCCGGTCAGCACGTCGCCCAGCAGGATCTGCGCCACCGGGAAGTCGGGCCGCAGATACAGCGCCAGGCGGGTGTAGATCAGCGCGGTGTCGCCGCCCTCGGCGTCGCGGTCCTGGCTGACGGCGCTGGCGATGTAGAACAGGGCCTCGGCCAGCCCATCACCCGGGCTGCCGATGATCGGCTGCGGCCGCTCGCCCTTGTCCAGGCGCCGGATCGCCGGCTCCAGTAGCAGGTTGTCGCCGTTCTGGTCGGTGAAGCGGCTGTACAGCTGGCGCGCCTTGTCGCGCTGGCCCTGGCGCTGGTAGACGCCGGCCAGGCCCTCGACCAACCGCACCGTGCCGCCCATATCGCCCAGCGCCTCATAGGCCGTCCGGGCGCCGTCGAGGTCGCCGAGATAGTCGAGCAGCAGCGCCTTCTGGATCGACGACAGCGCATCCGGCCGCGCCTGCTGCAGCAGCGGATCGAGGCTGGACAGCGCCGCCTTGCCGTCGCCGGCGCCGACCCGCAACCAGGCGGCGATGATCGGCGTAACCGATTTGGCGGTGCCCGCCGTCTCCATCGTCTTCAGGCGGGCCAGGGCGTCGCGCCACTTGCCGGCCTTGGCGTCGTGCAGGATCAGGGTGATGCGGACCAGCTGGTCGGCGGTGTCCGCCGTGTCCAGGCGCTGGGCCAGCTTGGCGGCGCCTTCGACGTCGCCGCCGGCGAGGGTCAGGGTGAAGCTGCGCCGCAGCAGCGCCAAATTGTCCGGATCGGTCGCCAGCACCTGACTGAAGAAGCGGCCGGCGGCGGAGAGGTCGCGCGCGGCCAGCGCATGGGCGCCGGCGAGATAGGCGCCCGAGACGGTGCGCGGATCGGTGGCGGCCTCGGCGGCCGGCGGCCGCAGCATCGCCGTCGCCGCAACGCAGGAGGCCAGAAGGGTCGTCCGCCAGACGGTCATGCGCGGGTCCAGTTTGCCGTGATCCCCCGAAGCTAGGGTGCCTGAGGATCGCAGGCAATGCCTGTTCGCCGCGACCATTGGGCCCATCTACTTCTAAGAGGCATCACCACCGCCCGACTCGCGGCTTGTGCGCCCCTGAAAAAGCGCTACAGTCGCGCGCGTCGGTGAGACCATGGAAGGCGCCAACGCGGCCGTGACCGGTAAATCGAGCTACACCTACGAAGACCTGCTGTCCTGCGCGCATGGCGAGCTGTTCGGGCCTGGCAACGCCAAGCTGCCGCTGCCGCCCATGCTGATGATGGACCGGATCACCACCATCAACGACAACGGCGGCGCCCATGGCAAGGGCGAGGCCGTGGCCGAGTTCGACATCCGCCCGGACCTGTGGTTCTTCGCCTGCCATTTCGAGAACGACCCGGTGATGCCGGGCTGCCTCGGCCTCGACGCGCTGTGGCAGTTGCTGGGCTTCTTCCTCGGCTGGACCGGGGCCCCGGGCAAGGGCCGGGCGCTGTCGACCGGCGAGGTCAAGTTCACCGGCCAGGTGCTGCCCGACGCCAAGCTGGTGACCTACCGCCTGGACCTGAAGCGGGTGATCAACCGCAAGCTGGTGCTGGGCATCGCCGACGGCAGCGTCGCCTGCGACGGCAAGATCATCTTCGAGGCCAAGGATCTGAGGGTCGGCCTGTTCACGTCGACCGAAGCGTTCTGACGAACCGCGGAGAACCATCATGCGACGCGTCGTCGTCACCGGGCTCGGCATCGTCTCGAGCATCGGCAACAACCAGGACGAGGTCACGGCCAGCCTGCGCGAGGGCCGGTCCGGCATCGTCGCCGCCCCGGAATACAAGGAGCTGGGCTTCCGCTGCCACGTCCACGGCACGGTGAAGCTGGACCCGGCCGACCATGTCGACCGGCGGATCCTGCGCTTCATGGGGCCGGGCGCCGCCTACAACCACATCGCCATGGCCCAGGCCATCGCCGATGCCGGGCTGGAGGACAGCGACGTCTCGAACGAGCGCACCGGGCTGATCATGGGCTCCGGCGGGCCGTCGACCTCGAACCAGGTCGATGCCGCCGACATCACCCGCACCAAGGGGCCGAAGCGGATCGGCCCCTACATGGTGCCGCGCTGCATGTCGTCGACCAATTCGGCGACGCTGGCGACGCCATTCAAGATCAAGGGCATCAACTACTCGATCTCCTCCGCCTGCTCGACCTCGGCGCATTGCATCGGCAACGGCGCCGAGCTGATCCAGTGGGGCAAGCAGGACATCGTCTTCGCCGGCGGCGGCGAGGAGCTGCACTGGACCCTGTCGGTGCTGTTCGATTCGATGGGCGCCTTCTCCTCACGCTTCAACGACACGCCGGAGCGCGCCAGCCGCGCCTATGACCGCGACCGCGACGGCTTCGTCATCGCCGGCGGCGGCGGCACCTTGGTGCTGGAGGAGCTGGAGCACGCGAAGGCCCGCGGCGCCAAGATCTATGGCGAGCTGGTCGGCTACGGCGCCACCTCGGACGGCTACGACATGGTCGCGCCGTCGGGCGAAGGCGCGGTGCGCTGCATGCGCCAGGCGCTGGCCACGGTGGACGGCCCGATCGACTACATCAACACCCACGGCACCTCGACCCCGGTCGGTGACGTCACCGAGCTGGGCGCGATCCGCGAGGTGTTCGGCGACACGGCGCCGAAGATCAGCTCGACCAAGTCGCTGTCGGGCCATTCGCTCGGCGCCGCCGGGGTGCATGAGGCGATCTACAGCCTGCTGATGATGAAGCACGACTTCATCGCCGCCAGCGCCAACATCGAAAATCTCGATCCGGCCGCGGAAGGCTTCCCGATCGTGCGGGAACGGATCGACAATGCCGGGCTGACCACCGTCCTTTCCAACAGCTTCGGCTTCGGCGGGACCAACGCGACGCTCGCCTTCAAGCGGTACGCTGCATGACCTCTTCTACGACCGAACGCCGCGGCACCGGCCTGATGGCCGGCAAGCGCGGCCTGATCATGGGCGTCGCCAACAACCACTCGATCGCCTGGGGCATCGCCTCGGTGCTGGCGCGCGAGGGGGCCGAGCTGGCCTTCACCTATCAGGGCGACGCCTTCCGCAAGCGGGTCGAGCCCCTGATCCAGTCGATCGGCTCCAGCTTCCTGGCGCCCTGCGACGTCGAGGACGAGGCGTCGATCGCCGCCCTGTTCGACCGGCTGGGCGCGGAATGGGGGTCGATCGACTTCCTGGTCCACGCCATCGCCTATTCCGACAAGGAAGAGCTGAAGGGCCGCTACCTCGACACCACGGCCGAGAACTTCAGCCGGACCATGCGGATCAGCTGCTACAGCTTCACCGCGCTGGCGAAGCGGGCGGCGGCGATCATGCCGGAGGGCGGCAGCCTGCTGACGCTGACCTATCTCGGCGCCGAGCGGGTGATGCCGAACTACAACGTCATGGGCGTGGCCAAGGCGGCGCTGGAGGCCAGCGTGCGCTACCTGGCGGCGGATCTGGGCCCGCAGGCGGTCCGGGTCAACGCGATCTCGGCCGGGCCGATGCGCACCCTGGCCGGCAGCGCCATCGGCGACGCGCGCTACGTGTTCCGCTTCAACCAGCAGAACAGCCCGCTGCGCAAGAACGTGACCCTGGACGAGGTCGGCGGCGCCGCCCTGTACCTGCTGGGGCCGCTGTCGACCGGCGTCACCGGCGAGGTGCACCATGTCGACGCCGGCTACCATGCCATCGGCATGCCGGCCGCGCCGCGCAACAGCGAGGCGGCGGAGGGCTGAGCCGCCTTTCCTACCAACGACCCGTCATGGCGAGCCCCGAAGGGGCGTGGCCATCGCAGCGGCACCGCCCTCTGGATGGCCACGGCGCTACGCGCCTCGCCATGACGAAGAAGGGACCGAAGAGTCGATCTCAAAGGCCGCACCGCTGATATGATGCCTCTCCGGCAAGTCATGGAACCGGCCATGAGGCATGTTGCGGCTTTGCGGATCCTGTGTGGGGCGGCCATCGCGGCCTGTCTGGTGTCCGGCGCGCCGTCCCGGGCGGCCGAGCGGCCGACGCCGGTCGACGAGATGGACTCCTACAGCATCATCTGCACCAGCACGCGCGGCCGGATCGTGTTCTCGACCTCCGACGTCTATGGCCTCTCGGTCGATCCGACCGGCACGGTCTACACCTATCGCACCGGCTGGCTGTCCGACCGCACCTACACCTATGTCCGGGGCGCCGACGTCTCCTGCGTGATCCGGCCCGGCCGGCGCTGAGGCTTTCGCGGCCGGGGTCGCGTCGGCTACGATCCCCGCCCGCGGAAGGAGGAGTCATGGCCAAGCAGTTCCCGGAGATCTCGCCGGCGCTGCAGGAGTTCATCCTGCGCCAGCGGGTGTTCTTCACCGCCTCCGCCGCCGCGACCGGGCGGGTCAATGTCTCGCCCCGCGGCACCGACATGCTGCGGGTGCTGGGGCCGAATGCGGTCGCCTATCTCGACCTGACCGGCAGCGGCAACGAGACCGCGGCGCATCTGCGGGCCACCGGCCGGCTGACCCTGATGTTCTGCGCCTTCGAGGGCGCGCCGATGATCCTGCGGCTGTACGGCGCCGGCCGGGTGCTGCGCCGCGGCGGCCCCGACTATGCCCGCCTGCTGGAAGCGGAATACGGCGGCGCGGAGCCGCTCGGCGCCCGGCAGATGGTGCGGCTGGACATCGACCTGGTGCAGACCTCCTGCGGCTTCGGCGTGCCGCTGTTCGACCATGCCGGCGAGCGGCCGACCCTGGCGCGTTGGGCCGAGGCCAAGGAGAAGCAGGAGGGGCTGGAGGCCTATCGCCGGCAGAAGAACAGCCGCAGCATCGACGGGCTGCCGACCGGCCTGTTCGAGGAAGACCCGATCCCGGCCGAGTGACGGGCTGCAGGCGCGCGGACGCGCGCACGCCCCTCCCCCACTCCCCGCGGGAGGAGTGTGGAAGGCTGCGTTCGCGTGAGGTTGGAAGTGGTGGATGGGGTGAGTGCGACGCGCTGGCGGTTCATCCCGTGTCGGGGGGCTTGGGCTTACGGCGGCCGGGGGCGGCCGAGCCGGGCTTGGGCTTGTCCTCGGGCGGATCGTCCTCGCCATCTTCCGACGGTATGAAGCCGAGATGCTCCAGGGCCTCGTCGGCCATCTCGAGCCAGCGCTCGACCTCGACCGGGAAGCCCCAGCGCCGGCACAAGGCCGCCACCGCGACCGGCGCCGGACAGGATTCGATGAACTCCGACACCTCCGGCTGCTCCACCCGCTCGCACACCTCGGTGCTGCGGCGGTCGACCTCCTCGGCGTCCTTGGACGATTCATAGGACGCCGCCAGCACCGCCAGCTTCACCCGCAGCGCGTGCCAGTCCTCCTGGGCGGCTTCCCGCTTCGCCGCGGCCTTGCGCCGCTCGGCGCGCTGCCCGGCGAATTTCTGCTCCAGCAGCAGGGTCAGCCGCAGCGATTTGGCGATGACGGAGACCCGCTGGCCGTAATCGACGCCGGGCTGCGGCGCCTCGACGGCTTCGGTCCGGGTCGCCTCCATCACCTCCATATGGATCTCGGCCGTCCGGGCCAGCATGCGCAGATGCCGCGCGGCCCGCTCCTCCTCGGGAGTGGCCGGGGGTTCTGATGTCTGATCGGTCTGCGCGGTGTTCATAGAACGTATCATGAACATGATTCGCAGATAATACTATGAACATTGCGTTTACGAATTCCCGGCCTTGCCGGCAGGGCCGAGCGGCCGGCCGCTATGTGTCGGGAGACGGGTGGTTGAGAGCGTCCTACAGGCTCTTGCGAAAGAAGACGACGCGTCTTGTCTCCTCGAAACCCAGCGCCGCATGGAACCTGTGGCTCACGACGTTGTCCAACAGGGCATCGGAGGCGAACTCGGCACAGCCGATGGATTTGCCCCATTCGGCAATTGTATCGCAGAGCAGCCGCGCCGCGCCCTTTTGCCTGTGGCCGGGCAGAACATAGATGCCTTCAAGGAACAGAACGGGAGAGGTTTTGCATCCATTGACGTAATCACTGCGCAGCGCGGCTTCAGCAAATCCGATCACGTCGCCGTCATTGGTTTCACAGATGAACGCGACAGCTCGGCCGTCTCCGGCCAGGAAAGTCCGAACCACATCGTCCCGATGGTGCTGGACAGAATAGTCCGGCCAAAGCGCAGCACGTAACCGCGCCCACGGCTCAACATGGTCCATGGTGCTCCGCTGGATCTTCATCGTCTCACCTTATGCCGCCGTTCATGTGCTTCCAATGGATCGCATGCGGTCATATCCGCTCTCCGGAGTCGAGTGCGATGGCCGCTTTCGGGCGCCTCGCTGTTGGCTTGGCTGACCGGGAAGGGCGGACAGCGGAAGTCGGCTATCCGGTTGCATCGGCTATGAAACGGATGTTTCAGGTCTCATAAATCAGCCAGGACATCGAGCTGCATTGGTCGGTCGAAATGAGTATCCGGACCACTACAAGCAACAAGCTTGTAGCAAGGCGATTCACCTCACCGGACGGCAGAATTGTAGTATCAATCGTCCAAGCTGGTGAGCTATTCCGGTTCGTCGAAGAAAGTCAAATGTACGAATCGCCATCGAACGGTCTCGACGGATACTGCTGCTATTGGTCTGCGACTTACGAGTCTGGACTGTATGGATCGCTCCATGAAGCACTGGTGGCTGCAAGAAATGCACTTTCGTGGCTGGCGGGCGAATCTTAGCAGCTCGTGAAACCGCATTGTCGGCTTCCGGTCGGGTGCGGCCATGTCCGGGCCGGGGAGCGAGGCGCGACGGCCGGTTTCGGGCGTCTCGCAACCGGCCTGGCCGTCCGGGATGGGCGGCAAGCGGTCATTCCGTCTGCAGCAGCCCTACGGCGCGAATGCGCGACGAACCGGTCATAGCGGCGCTCTCCCGATACCGGGCGTCCACCGGACCGGCGGTACTTGATCCAACGCGGACGCGGCGTCCGGAAATCAGGCAGTCACGAGCACGATCTTCCCCGGTACGGATCGTGTCTCCAGCGCGCGGTGCGCCTGCGCCGCCTCGCACAGAGGAAAGATCGCACCGACCAGCGGCGACAGCGTGCCGTCTCCCACGGAGTTCAGCACGGCGGCGAGATCCTGCTGATAGGCGGAGGGGCGCGCGTCCCGCCAGATCGGACTCGAATAGCCGACCACACCCTGGCCCTTCTGGAACAGGCGGAAGCTCGAGAATACCGAGTTGATCAGCAGGTCGGCAATCGCGAGCGGACGGACCTTGCCATCCCGCGTCAAATCATAGCCGCCGTAGAGGACGCCGATCCCACCGGGCCGCAACGTCGCCATGGAGGCATTCCTGAAGTGCTTGCCTCCGATGTGGTCGAACGCGGCCACGACCCCGCCTTGGCTTAGCGCCAGCGTTCGCGCCGCCATGTCCTCACCATGGTAGTCGATGGGTTCGCCGCCGCGGGCCCGGATGACGTCCGCCTTGCTTGGCGAAGCCGTTCCGATGGCTCGAACACCAGCGAGCCTGGCCAGGTCGAGCAACAGGCTTCCCACGCCGCCGCCGGCGCCGTGCACCAGGACCCACTCTCCCGGTGCGGGACTCGCGACCCGATGCAGCATCTGCCAAGCGGTCAGCCCGTTGAGGACGGCGGCGACGAGCTGCGCCGCGTCGGCGCTCTCGGGCGCCGGGGCCAGCCATTGCGCGTTGACGTTGCGGCGGGTCGCATAGGACCCCGTCACCGTGACCCCGGCCACGCGCTGGCCCGCTGTCACGCCGCTCACGCCCGGGCCTATGGCTTCCACCCGGCCCACGAAATCGTAGCCCGGCGTGACCGGCAGCCTTTGTCCCGGATACATGCCCTGGCGCATCATGATGTCGGCATAGGCGACACCGGCCGCTTCGATGGCGACGCGGACCTCTCCTGGTGCCGGCGGCGGCAATCGACGCTCGATCACCGTGAAGACATCCGCCGGTCCCTTTCGAGGAACATGCATTTCGAGTGCGTCATCGATCATTCGGCTCTCCTGACTCGGGCTTTGACGGTCGCGGCCGATCTAGACCGGCAGGCGCATCTGCTTGCGCAGGCTCTTGTCGAACATCTCCGCAGGCACGAACCGACGCAGCAAGCTGATCTGCCGCGCGAGCTTGCCGGCGGTGTAGCGCCGTCGCGGGCAGGCGTCGGTCGCGGCTTTAATGACCGCATCGCCGACCACCTCCGGGAGATCGGCTGTCGCCATCACGTCCTTGGTAAAGGCGCTGACATCGGCCCGGACCCGATCATAGTCCGGCAGCATCGAATCCGGCCCGAGGGCGTTCTGCTCGAAGCTGCTGCGGGTGTAGGCCGGCTCGATGAGCGAGACGCGGATGTTGAAGGCACGCACCTCGTGGTCGAGCGATTCCGAATAGCCTTCGAGCGCGTGCTTGGTCGCCGAATAGTGAGCCGAGTATGGCCCGGGAATGAGGCCCAGCACCGAGCCGATATTGATGATGCGCCCTTCGCCGCGCCGCCGCATTGACGGCAGCACCGCATTGCTCATCCGCATGACGCCGAACAGATTGACGTCGAACAGAGCCTGAACCTGGGCGATCGAAGATTCCTCGGCGCCGCCGAGCAGACCGATGCCGGCGTTGTTGACCAGAACGTCGACTTGGCCAGTCTGCGAGAGCACGGCCGCCACGAGGGCGTCGACAGCCTCGTCGTCGGTGACGTCGCAGGCCAGCATCGAGACCTGGTCCGGGCCATTGCCGGCCGTCCGGCGGCTTGTCCCGAAGACGGTGAATCCCGCCCGCGCCAAGGCCTCGGCACTGGCGCGGCCGATGCCGGAGGATGCTCCGGTCACGATCGCGGTCTTCCCCGAATGTGCGCTCATCGATGCTCCGAACCCAAGAGGTCTAGCCAGTGGCTGGCCGTTGAATTATGATCACTTAGTTGCATTATGATCATAATTCAATAGGCAGCGAAAGAGACCCCATGCGCTACGAAAAGGGTCGGAAGGACGAATCGCGCCGACGGATCGTGGAGGCCGCGGCCGAACGCTTTCGCCGCGACGGCATCGCCGCGTCCGGCCTCGCTGGCGTCATGAGTGAGGTCGGGCTGACGAACGGGGCCTTCTATCCGCACTTCCGATCGAAGGCGGAACTGGTTCGCGAGAGCGTGGCCGCGGCATTGGAGGACCAGTCGGACCAACTGCGGAAGGTCCTGGCCGCGGACGGCCTGGAGGCTGCCGTCGCGGCCTATCTGTCGGCGGAGCATCGGGACAATCCGGGAAAGGGCTGTGCATCGGCGGCGCTGTTGCCGGAGCTTGCGCGCCAGCCGCCCGAGACCCGTAGCCTCTACGCCGAGCGCTTCCTGGCGATGGCGCGCCAAGTGTCGGCGGCTCTGCCCCCGCAGACCCGGGATCCCGACGGCGTCGTGCTGGGCGTCTTCGCGACTCTCATCGGCTCGCTCCAGCTTGCCCGCGCGGTGGCAGGAACGGCCTTGTCGGATCGCATCCTGGCGGCTGGAGTAGAGGCGGCATCGACGCTGGTCCGGCACGACCAAGATCCTTCCCAGCTCTCCAGGCCCGAGCCGGATTGAAGGTCCGCAAAAGGGGACGAAGCGGCCGCTCAAGGGCGCCGGCCCGAACTTCCGCAAGGGGTCGAATCCGGCCATGTCCGCTCCCGGGAGCCCGGCGCGATCATCGCTGTTCACCCTTTGCGGACGAACGGGGAGGCGGTACCCGAGACCCAGGCGCCGTCTCAGGGCGATCGTCCAGCCATCCGAAAGCGCGCGCCCGGCCGGCGTTGCCGGAAACGCATCCGCTGCAGGATCCGTCGGGCCCGCTGCGCCTCGACGACCTCGCCGGTCAGCCGCTGATCATCTATCCCAGGCGCCGCGGCCGAGCCATGCCGACCACGTGCCGGCGCTGTTCCGCGACCGCGGCCTCGAGCCCATGGGCGTCCACGAGGAGCGTACCGCACGAGCAGCATCACCTGCGGCGTCCGGACCGCGGCACCCATGCCTTGCCCGGAAGCATCAGGCTTCCCTTGAAAGCGCCCCGAGAGGCCGCGGCTCAGGCGTGCGCCGCCCGCCAATGCGGGTGGGTGACGTAGGCGGTCACCGCACCCTCCTCGTGCGAGCGGATGGTCACCGCCTCACCCTTGGGCATATAGACGATCTCGCCGGGGCGGGCGGTGACCGTCCCGGCGTCCGTCGAAACCGAAAGCCGCCCCTCCAGGACAACCATGACATCGTGGACGGCCATCGTCTCGCTGAGACTCTGGCCAGGCGCGTACCGTCCATAGCCGATGGTGATCGGCCCGCCATGCCGTTCATCCACCAGATTGCCGACGAACACATCGGCCTCCTGCCCTGGGGAACGCTTCATCGACGCGTCTGCGATCGCGAATCTGCGGACCTTCATCGTTTCGCTCCATGCCGGGTCTGCGGCGGCAGCCCCGAAATCCGGGTCGCCAGGATGAATGACGGGTGTTCCGCCAGGAAGTTCCCGTTCTCGCGTCCCGCCACCATCGAGGGGAGCAGATCGAGCCGGCCGAGCACCGGAAGCTTGGATTGCGCTGAATCAGCCGGAGCGGATATTTGTTGGAATAGCCGAAATTTCGAGATAAATCCCTTGCAACTGCCATGAATCAAGCGATTGACTCATTCAGTTCTTGTGATAGAAGTCACATAACTGTTGTCTAACAAGAATATCTCCATACTCATCCACTAATCTATCCCGCGTGACTGGCCGGCATTGGCGATCCTGCGGCGCAGGATCTTGCCGCCAGGTGCACAGCACACGCACGTCCAGCCGGAGAGAGGCGCCGGACCGCTCAGGCCGGTCCTGATGCGGTCTCATCATGTCTCGACGAGGAAGCGTCCGGCTGGGCGCGACAGCCTTCAACCGTGACCGCCGCGCAGCGGATGCGGCGCCGCAACCATGAAAAGGGGCAGGGCAATGGCCATCATCAACGGCACGGCCGGCAACGACAACCTCGCAGGCACCAACGACGCCGATATGATCAACGGCGTCGCGGGCAACGACATTCTCGACGGCGGGTGGGGCAACGACGTCCTCAACGGCGGCGATGGCGACGATATCCTGAGCGGCGGCTGGGACTGGGACACCTTCAATGGCGGCGCCGGCATCGACACGGCGGACTATTCTTTCTACCCCGGCGGAGTGACGGTGAATCTTGCCACCGGCTGGGGCACCTTCGACGGCTACCCCGCCCAATACGAGCCGCTGTCGAGCATCGAGAACGCGCGCACCGGCGTCGGCAACGACACGATCATCGGTGACGGCGGCGCGAACGTCCTGGAGGGCGGCGACGGCATCGATACCCTCAACGGCGGTGCCGGCAACGACATCCTCGTCGGCGGGAACGGCAACGACATCCTCAACGGCGGCGACGGCGACGATATTCTGCGCGGCGACTGGGACTGGGACAGCTTCAATGGCGGCGCCGGGACCGACACGGCGGACTACACCTTCTACGGTGGCGTAACGACCGTGAATCTGACCACCGGCCAAACCACCTTCGAAGGGTATCCCGGCCAGTTCGAGCCTCTGTCGAGCATCGAGAACGTGCGCATGGGTGCCGGCAACGACGCGGTCATCGGTGACGGCGGCGCGAATGTCCTGGAGGGCGGCGACGGCAGCGATATCCTGGATGGCCGGGGCGGCGCAGACCAGCTCAATGGCGGGGCCGGGACCGACTGGGTGACCTATCAGGGCGAAACCCAGGCCGCCGTGGTCAATCTGGCCACCGGGGCAACCTCCGGGTCGGCGGCCGGGGACACGTATATCAGCATCGAGAACCTCGGCGGCACCAACTTCAACGACGTGCTCACGGGTGATGCCGGTGCGAATGCCGTTGCGGGCTATGCCGGCGATGATGTTCTGAGCGGCGGCGCCGGCGACGACGGGCTCGACGGCGGCGACGGCAACGACGTCCTCAATGGTGAGGCCGGCGCGGATGTCCTCAATGGCGGGGCCGGTACCGACTGGGCGTCCTATCTGCTCGACACCGCAGCCGCCGTGGTCAATCTGGCCACCGGGGTCAACTCCGGGTCAGCGGCCGGGGACACGTATATCAGCGTCGAGAACCTCGGCGGCTCCAATTTCGACGACCAGCTCACGGGCGACGCAGGCGCGAATGCCCTCACGGGCTTCGCCGGAAATGACCTGCTGAACGGTGGGGCCGGGGCTGACGCGCTCGACGGCGGCGACGGTGACGATATCCTGCAGGGTGAGGCTGGCGCGGACCGGCTCCTCGGCGGAGCCGGGTCCGACTGGGCGTCGTATGCGACCGACACCCAGGGCGCCTTTGTCGACCTGGCCACCGGGGCCACGTTCGGCGCCGCGGCCGGAGACACCTATTCCAGCATCGAGAACCTCGCCGGCTCCAATTTCGACGACGTGCTCACGGGCGATGCCGGCGCCAACACCCTCTCGGGCAATGCCGGAAATGACATCCTTACCGGTGGCGGCGGCAGCGATACCCTGCAGGGAGGGGCCGGCGCCGACACCCTCGATGGCGGCGCCGATATCGACACGGTCGACTATCATCTCGAGACCGGTCCAGTCGCGGTCAATCTGACGACCAATCTCAATGGCGGCCCGGCCGAGAGCGACACGCTGACCAATATCGAGAACGTCATCGGCACCAGCTTCGACGACATCCTGACCGGCAATGCGGCGGTGAACCAGCTGACCGGCGGCGACGGCAACGACACCCTCGAAGGGGCCGGGGGCGCGGACCGTCTGGTCGGCGGCAACGGCACCGATGCGGTCACCTACAGCCTCAGCGGCGCCGGCGTGAGCGTCAATCTCGCGACCGGCGCGACCAGCGGCGGCGACGCCGTCGGCGACACCTTCGACAGCATCGAGAACCTGTTCGGGTCCGCCTGGAACGACACCCTGACCGGTGATGCCGGGGCGAACCTGATCCACGGCGCCCTCGGCAATGATTTCATCGATGGCGGCGCCGGCAACGACACGCTCTTCGGCGGCGATACCGACGATATCCTGATGGGTGGCGCCGGTGCGGACCGGCTCGACGGCGGCACCGGGACCGACTGGGCGTCCTATCAGGCCGAGGCCTCGGGCGTCGGGGTCAACCTGGCCACCGGGAACGCATCCGGAGCGGCGGCCGGGGACATCTATGTCAGCATCGAGAACGTCGCCGGCTCCAACTTCGTCGACCAGCTCACCGGCGATGCCAACGCCAACACGCTCGCGGGCAATGGCGGCAATGACGAGCTCAACGGCGATGCCGGCGCCGATATCCTGCAGGGCGGCGACGGCGACGACCTGCTCCGCGGCGGGGCCGATGCCGACACGCTCGACGGCGGCGCCGGCCGTGACACCGCCGGCTACTACACCAGCGCGACCGGGGTGACGGTCGACCTGGCCGCCGGCACCGCCAGCGGCGGCGACGCCCAGGGCGACACCCTGACCGGGATCGAGGACCTCGCCGGCAGCAACACCGGCAACGATGTGCTCACCGGCGACGGCGGCTCGAACATCCTGACCGGCTGGGGCGGCGACGACATCCTTCGCGGCGGGGCCGGCGCGGACCGGCTCGACGGCGGCGCCGGCATCGACACCGTCAGCTACGACGCCGGCACCTTCACCGTGACGGTCAACCTCGCGGGCGGCGTCGGCTCGGGCGGCGACGCCCAGGGCGACAGCTATGTCGGCATCGAGAACGTCACCGGCTCGACCGCGGACGACCAGATCACCGGCGATGCCGCGGCCAACGTGTTGAACGGCTGGGCCGGCCGGGACGCGCTGACCGGCGGGGCCGGGGCCGACCGCTTCGTCTTCACCGACATCGCTCACAGCGTCGTCGGTGCGAATGCCGACCGGATCACCGATTTCAGCCGCGCCCAGGGCGACCGGGTCGACCTGTCGGCGATCGACGCCAACACCGGGGTCGCCGGCGACCAGGCTTTCACCTTCATCGGCGCGGGCCTCTTCACCGGGGTGGCCGGCCAGCTGCGTGCCGCCAACACCAGCCCGGGGGTCACCACCATCGCCGGCGACGTCAATGGCGACGGCGCCTCCGACTTCCACATCCAGCTCACCGGCAACCTGGCCCTCGTCGCCGCCGACTTCGTGCTGTAGTGGCCGGAAGGCCGCGGCGGCGCGGGCGGATCGGGTTCGCCCCCGGGCGAACCCGATCTCCGGTCACCCCGCGCTGGCGGCCAAAGCCTGGGTCAGGTCGGCGACCAGGTCCTCGACATGCTCGATGCCGATCGAGACGCGGATGGTGGCGTCGGAGATGCCGATCCGCTCCCGCGTCTCCTTCGGCACGCCGGAATGCACCGTGGTCGCCGGGTGGCAGACCAGGGATTCGGTGCCGCCCAGGCTGACCGCCAGCTTGAAGATGCGCAGCGCGTTGAGGAAGCGGAAGGCCTCGGCCTCGCCGCCCTTGATGTCGAAGGAGAAGGTGGTGCCGGCGCCGGTGCATTGCCGGTCGAACACCGCCCGCTCCGGGCTGCCTTCCGGCAGCAGCGCCGGGTAGTAGACCGCGGCGACCTGCGGATGCTCGGCCAGGAACCGGGTCACCGTCTCGGCGTTGCGGCAGGCCGCGGTCATGCGCAGCGACAGCGTCTCCAGCGACCGCGCGATCATCCAGGCCGAATGCGGGTCGAGCTGGGTGCCGATGGCGCCGCGCAGCAGCTTGACCTGGCGGATCTGGTCGCGCCGGCCCAAGACCGCGCCCGCCACCAGGTCGCTGTGGCCGCCGACATATTTGGTCAGGGAATAGACCACGATGTCGGTGCCGTGCCGGATCGGCTTCTGGAAGATCGGGCCCAGCAGGGTGTTGTCGCAGACGATCACCGGGGTGTGGCCCTGCTTGGCCCCGATCTCGTCGGCCACGACGCGCACCAACTCGAGATCGACCAGGGTGTTGAGCGGGTTCGACGGCGATTCGACCAGGATCACCGAGACCCGGCCCTTGGCCGTGGCCTCGTCGGCCGCGGCCCGGATCACGGCGCCGTCGACGCCGTCGGCGAAGCCGACCGCGCCGATCTGGAACGGGTTCAGGGTGCGGGCCACCAGCGTCTCGGTGCCGCCATAGAGCGGCTGGCTGTGCAGGATCACGTCGCCCGGCCGGGCGAAGGCCAGCAGCGTCGTCGCGATCGCCGACATGCCGCTGGAGAAGATCCCCGCCGCCTCGGCCCCCTCATAGATCGCCAGCCGGTCCTCGACGATCTCGCTGTTGGGGTGGTTGAAGCGGGTGTAGACCAGCCCGGCATCGGCACCCGGCTTCGGCTCGCGCCGGCCGGCGGTGTAGTCGAAGAAGTCGCGCCCGTCCTCGGCCGATTTGAACACGAAGGTCGAGGTCAGGAACACCGGCTGCTTGACCGCGCCCTCGGACAGGGTCGGGTCATAGCCATAGCCGAGCATCAGCGTCTCGGGATGCAGCTTGTGGTTGCCGATGCGGTCCTTGCGATAACCCGATCCGGCCATGGGGAGTCTCCTGAAAGTGTTGGCGCGGAGACTACCCCGGATCGGCCCGCGGCAACCATGACTCAGTGGTCGTAGCCCTCGCCGGCCTTCACCTTGCCGCGGAACACCCAATAGGCATAGGTGGTGTAGACCAGGATCAGCGGGATCAGGAAGGCGACGCCGATCAGCAGGAACAGCTGCGACGAGGCCGGGGCGGCGACATCCCAGATGGTCAGGTCCGGCGGCACCACCTTGGGCCACAGGCTGATGGCCAGGCCGGTGTAGCCGAGCACGAACAGCGCCATGGTGTAGAGGAACGGCCCGTAATCCGAGCCGCGCTGCAGCGACAGCCACAGCCGCCAGGCGAACAGCACCACCAGGATCGGCACCGGCGCGAACCAGAGGGTGTTCGGCCAGGTGAACCAGCGGTCGGCGATCTCCCGGTCCAGGAACGGCACCCACAGGCTGACCACCGCCATGAAGAACAGCACGCCGAGCAGCAGGCGCAGGGTGGCGTCGCGCGCCCAGCCCTGCAGCGGCCCCTCCGTCTTCATCACCAGCCAGGCGGCACCGAGCAGGCCGTAGCCCAGCACCAGGGCGATACCGGTCATCAGGCTGAAGGGCGAGACCCAGTGGAACGCCCCGCCGGTGTAGTGGCCATCCGCGACCGGAAAGCCCTGGACGAAGGTGCCCAGCACCACGCCCTGGAAGAAGGTGGCGAGCAGGCTGCCGCCGGCGAAGGCCGCGGTCCACATCCATTTGCTGGTGTGCGCCTTGAACCGGAACTCGAAGGCGACGCCGCGGAAGATCAGCCCCATCACCATGAAGGTGATCGGCAGGTACAGCGCCGGCAGGATGATCGAGAAGGCGATCGGGAACACGGCCAGGAGGACCACGCCGCCCAGCACCAGCCAGGTCTCGTTGCCGTCCCAGATCGGTGCGACCGAGTTCATCATCAGGTCGCGGTCCTCCTCCGTCCGGGCCCAGGGGAAGAGGATGCCGACGCCGAGGTCGAACCCGTCCATCAGCACATACATGAACACCCCGACGGCGGCGATCGCGGCCCAGACCAGGGGCAGGACATTGGCGATGGTCCAGACATCCGGTGTCATGGCGTCACTCCCGGGATTCGAAGGAGGCGTCGGGCAGGGAGAATGGCCGCGCCGGGGTCTTGAAGGTTTCTTCGCGGTCGGATTCCGCGGCTTCCGGCCCGATCCGCACCAGCTTGACGATGTAGTAGACGGCGGAGCCGAGCAGGATGGCGTAGACCAGGACGAACAGCACCAGCGACAGCAGCACGCTGCCGGCGCCGACCGGCGACATCGCGTCCGCGGTGCGCAGGATGCCCTCCACCACCCAGGGCTGGCGGCCGATCTCGGTGGTGAACCAGCCGGCGATCACGGCGACGAAGCCGGAGGGCAGCATGACCACCATGAAACGATGGAACCAGCGGCTGTCATAGAGCCGTCCCACCGCCCGCAGCCACAGGCCGAGCAGGGCGGCGCCGAGCATCAGGAAGCCCAGGCCCACCATGATCCGGAAGGTCCAGAACACGATCGCCACCGGCGGCCGGTCCTGTGGCGGGAACGCCTTCAGCCCCTGCACCGTGCCGTCCCAGCTGTGGGTCAGGATCAGCGAGCCGAGATGCGGGATCTCGAGCACGAAGTCGTTTTTCTCGCCGCTCTGGTCGGGCCAGGCGAACAGGATCAGCGGCACGTCGCCGCTGGTTTCCCAATGCGCCTCGATCGCCGCCAGCTTGGCCGGCTGGTGCTCGCGCACCTCCAGCCCGGCCTGGTCGCCGATGACGATCTGCACCGGCGTCAGCACCGCGATCAGCCACAGCCCCATCGAGAAGGCCTGGCGCGATTCCAGCACGCTGCGGCCGCGCAGCAGATACCAGGCCGAGACACCGGAGATGACGAAGGCCGTGGTCAGGTAGGCCGCCACCACCGTGTGCAGGAAGCGCACCGGGAAGGAGGGGCTGAAGACGATCTCGAGCCAGTCGGACGGGACCAGGACGCCGTTCGCCACCTCGTATCCCGCCGGAGTGTGCAGGAAGGAGTTCGCCGACAGGATCCAGAAGGCGGAGACCGCGGTGCCGACGGCCACGGCGGTGGTGGCGCCGAAATGGACGATCCGGGGCACCTTGTCCCAGCCGAACAGCATGATGCCGAGAAAACCGGCCTCCAGGAAGAAGGCGGTCACCACCTCGTAGCCGAGCAGCGGCCCGAGGATGCTGCCGCCGGCCCGGGTCAGGCCGGCCCAGTTGGTGCCGAACTGGTAGGTCATGACGATGCCGGTGACCACCCCGACCCCGAAGGAGACGGCGAAGATCTTGATCCAGAACTTGTAGAGGGTCCGGTATTCGGCCCGCCCGGTCTTCAGATACAGCCCTTCCAGCACCGCCAGCCAGCTGGCGATGCCGATGGTGAAGGCCGGGAACAGGAAGTGGAAGGAGATGACGAAGGCGAACTGGAATCGGGACAGGAGGACCGGATCGAGATCCATGACGATTCTCCTTCGACAACCGACTGGCACCGGTTGCCTTATTTCTTGGCTCGGAAAGAATATGCCACGATTCCATCGATCGCCCATGCACTTCCCGACGTGCCATAAGGCCCCAGCCGGGCGACGCGTCGCAGCGCAGCGAAGCGGCGGATATGCGAGGTTGGCTGTTCAGCCCGCCGGCAGGGGGATATGCTCCGCGCCATGAGCTTCACCGACGCCCAGATCAAGCGCTATGCGCGCCACATCCTGCTGCCCGAGGTCGGCGGCAAGGGTCAGGAAAAGCTGCTGGCCGCGCGGGTGCTGGTGATCGGCGCCGGCGGCCTCGGCTCGCCGCTGCTGCTGTACCTCGCCGCCGCCGGCGTGGGCACGATCGGCCTGCATGACGACGACGTCGTCGAGCTGTCCAACCTGCAGCGCCAGGTGGTGCACGACACCACCACGCTGGGCCAGCTCAAGGTCGACAGCGCCATCGCCCGGCTGCAGGCGCTGAACCCCGAGGTCAGGGTCGAGCGCTTCGCCGACCGGCTGACCGCGGCCACGGCGCTGGAGCGGGTCGCCGCCTTCGACATCGTGGTCGACGGCAGCGACAACTTCGCCACCCGCTACCTGCTGAACGACGCCTGCTATCTGGCGAAGCGGCCGCTGGTCTCGGCCGCGATGCTGCGCTTCGAGGCGCAGCTGTCGACCTTCAAGGCGCATCTCGGCGACCCGCATCCCTGCTATCGCTGCCTGTTCCCGGCGCCGCCCGACCCGGGCACGGTGCCGAGCTGCTCCGAAGCCGGGGTGTTCGGCGCCCTGCCCGGCGTGCTGGGGTCGATGCAGGCGATCGAGACGATCAAGGAGATCCTGGGCATCGGCGAGGGCCTGTCCGGCCGGCTGCTGCTGTACGACGCGCTGGAGGCCCGGCTGCGCGAGATCGCCCTGCCGCGCGACCCGGACTGCCCGCTGTGCGGCGACAACCCGACGATGACCGACCTGTCGCATCACCATGGCTGAGGGGCCGGCGGGGATCGGCGCGCTGTCGATCGTGGTGTTCGACGGCCGCTTCGACCGGGTGCACTACGCCCTGGTGCTGGCCAGCGCCGCCGCCGCGACCAACCGCCGGGCGACGCTGTTCTTCACCGGCCAGGCGCTGCGGGCGCTGCTGCCCGAGGGCTGGCGCCGGCTGGACGGCGGCGCCGAGGCGCAGGAGGCGGATTTCGCATCCCGCCGGGTGGCGACCTTCGCCGAGCTGCTGGAGGCCTGCCGGGCGCTGGGCGTCCGCTTCATCGCCTGCGAGATGGGGCTGCGCGCACTGGGCCTCGCCGTCGCCGACCTGGCCGTGCCGGCCGAGATCGCCGGCGTCGTCACCCTGCTGGCCGAATCGCCGCGCGACGGCCAGATGCTGTTCGTCTGATCCCGCTCTAAGACACCGGCACGCGGAACAGGAAAGACGGCGCCGAGGTCAGCCGGTCGCTGCGGCTGCCCGACGGGCCGTTGGTCGAGAGCTGCACCGACCGGATGTCGCCGGTGAGCGGCCCGATGAAGACGAAGTTGGCATTCACCCGCGAGCGCGGGGCGACCTGCACCTCCGGATTGTCGGTCGGCGGCACGAAAGGATGGGCGCGGCCCCTGTCGTCCACCAGGACCAGACTGTTCCCCCGATTGAGCGAGACGGCCCGGTCGGACAGGTTGGTGATGCTGGCGGAGACGATGACGCTGTCGGCCCGGTAGGTGATGCCGGTCAGCATCATCGCCACGCCGCTGGGGTGCGCCTGCTGCTGCTCGAGCCGGACGGTGCGGCCTGAATCCTGGCCGGACGGTGCCGCGGGGGCGGCCGGGAAGGCAACGGGCGCCGGCGCCATCGGCTGTTCCGGCCGCGACGGGATGCCCGGCTTGACCAGCGGCTGGGCCGGGGTGGGGGTCGACGACGTCCGGCTGGGCATCGTCAACGGGTCGTCGTTCAGCAGCGAGCTCTGGGCCTGAGCCGCAGTCGCAACCGCCGTCATGGCGAGCGCGATCAGAGTCGGCCGAAACCTCATCACAAATCCTCCCAACCCCATTGCTTGCTCAACCCACGGTCGGGCTCACTGTTCCGCTCGCGAAATATCTGCAAGATGCTTTCGCGGCAACCAAACAATGATACCGTGCATCGGATTCGGCGCCCCGCGGCGCGAAAGAACATACAAGCATAGTCTGATCAGAGCCGAGGGGGACGGGCCCATCATGTCTGGATCCTGGACCGAGCGCCGGTATCGCACCCCCGCCATCGCCTTCGGCCTCCTGCTCCTTGCCGGCTGCAACGAATCCTCCGAGAAGCAGGCCCAGGCGCCGCAGATGCCGCCGCCGGCCGTCGGCGTCGTCACCGCCGCCAAGAGGCCGGTGACCGAGGGCTACACCTTCGTCGGCCGGGTGCAGGCGGTGAACAACGTCAACCTGGTGGCCCGGGTCGAGGGCTTCCTGCAGCAGCGCAGCTACACCGAAGGCCAGGAGGTGAAGGCCGGCGACATGCTGTTCGTGCTGGAGAAGGACACCTACCAGGCATCGGTCGACCAGGCCCAGGCCAACCTCGCCAGCGCCCAGGCCACCGCCGACAACGCCAAGGTGCAGACCGAGCGCGCCCGCGAGCTGATCAAGAACCAGAACGTCTCGCAGGCCACCCTGGACGACCGCATCGCGACGGAGAAGTCGGCGGTGGCGGCGGTGCAGCAGAACCAGGCGGCGCTGGAGCAGGCGCAGATCAATCTCGGCTACACCGACATCAAGGCGCCGTTCGACGGCCGCGTCGGCATCTCCAACTTCAGTGTCGGCGGGCTGGTGGGGCCGAGCACCGGTACGCTGGCCACCATCGTCAGCCAGGACCCGATCTACGTCCTCTTCCCGGTCAGCGACCGCTTCATCCTCGACGTGCAGCAGGCGACCGGCACCGGGAGGGTGGAGCCGCAGAACGTCGCGGTGAAGCTGACCCTGGCCAACGGCTCGCAATACCCGGAGGTCGGCAAGATCGACTTCACCGACGTCAAGGTCGACCAGAACACCGACACGCTGATGGTGCGGGCGGTCTTCGCGAACCCGGAACGGGCCCTGACCGACGGCCAATACGCCCGGGTGACGGCGGAGCGCAAGGACCCGGTCGAGGCGCTGGTGATCCCGCAGCGCGCGATCCTGACCGACCAGAGCGGCAACTTCGTGCTGGTGGTCGGCGAAGGCAACAAGGTGGCCGCCAAGCACGTCACCACCGGCTCCAACCAGGGCGCCGACGTGGTGGTGCAGCAGGGGCTGAACGATGGCGACGTGGTCATCGTCGACGGCGTGCAGAAGGTGCGCCCGGGACAGGAGGTGAACCCGGCCCCGACCAGCGAGCCGAGCGTTCCCGCGGGCAGCGGCCCGGCCCCGGCCGGCGGCGGCTCGGGCCAGGGCGAGTCGGGCCAGGCGGCGCCGGCCAAGCCGGCGGGGAACTGATCCGATGCTGTCCTCGATCTTCGTCGATCGCCCCCGCTTCGCGATCGTCATCGCGATCGTCATCACCCTGGCCGGGCTGATCGCGATGCGCAGCATCCCGATCGCCCAGTTCCCCGACATCGTGCCGCCGCAGGTCTCGGTCACCGGCTCCTACCCCGGCGCCAGCGCCGCGGTGGTCGAGGCGACCGTGGCGCAGCCGATCGAGGCCCAGGTCAACGGCGTCGACAACATGCTGTACATGTCGTCGACCAGCGGCAGCGACGGCTCCTACTCGCTGATGGTCAGCTTCGCCGTCGGCACCGACCCGGACATCAACACCGTCAACGTCCAGAACCGCGTGGCGCTGGCCGAGCCGAAGCTGCCGAGCGAGGTGACCGCCCAGGGCCTGACGGTCAAGAAGCAGTCCTCGGCGATCCTGCAGCTGGTCACGGTGTACTCGCCGGACGGATCGCAGGACGCCCTCTACCTGAACAATTACGCGATCATCAACCTGATCGATTCGCTGGCCCGGGTGCGCGGTGTCGGCCAGGCCTCGCTGTTCGCGACCCAGAACTACGCGATGCGGATCTGGTACAACACCGATACGCTGAACAGCTTCAGCCTGTCCCCGAACGACATCATCACGGCGGTGCAGAGCCAGAACGTCCAGGCCGCGGTCGGCCGCCTGGGCGCCCAGCCGATGCCGGACGACCAGCAGATCCAGGTGACGCTGCAGACGCTGGGCCGGCTGACCGACGTCAAGCAGTTCGAGGACATCATCCTGCGCGCCAACCCGGACGGGTCGGTGGTGCGGCTGCGCGACGTGGCCCGGCTGGAGCTGAACAGCCAGTCCTACGACACCAATGCCCGGCTGAACGGCGCTCCGGCCGCGGTCATCGGCATCTACCAGTCGCCCGGCTCCAACGCCGTCGCCGCCGCCGAAGGCGTGCGGTCGGAGATGGAGCGGCTGAAGCAGCGCTTCCCCGCCGGCGTCGACTACAAGATCACCTACGACACCACCGTCTTCGTCAGCGAGACGATCGGCGAGGTCGAGCACACGCTGCTGGAAGCGTTCATCCTGGTGGCGATCGTGGTGTTCGTCTTCCTCGGCAACCTGCGCGCGACGCTGATCCCGATCATCGCCGTGCCGGTGTCGCTGGTCGGCACCTTCGCCGTGCTGCTGGCCTTCGGCTTCTCCGCCAACACCATCTCGCTCTTCGCCATGATCCTGGCGATCGGCATCGTCGTCGACGATGCCATCGTGGTGGTCGAGAATGTCGAGCGGGTGATGGCCGAGACCGGGCTGCCGGCGAAGGAGGCGACCAAGCTGGCGATGCGCGAGATCACCGCGCCGATCATCGCCATCACCCTGGTGCTGCTGTCGGTGTTCGTGCCGGTCGGCTTCATCCCCGGCATCACCGGCCAGCTGTACTCGCAATTCGCGGTCACCGTGTCGGTGGCGATGCTGATCTCGGCCCTGAACGCGCTGACGCTGAGCCCGGCCTTGTGCGGCGTGTTCCTGAAGCCGCACCAGCACGGCCACCGGCCCGGCCTGTACGGACGGATCATGGGCCGGGTGTCCGGCGGCATCGACAAGGTGCGCGACGGCTATGCCTGGGTGGTCTCCCGGCTGGTCCGGCTCGCGGTGCTGTCGATCCTGCTGGTCGCCGCCTTCGGCGGCCTGGCCTGGGTGCTGAACAGCGCCACCCCGACCGGTTTCCTGCCGGACGAGGACCAGGGCCTGTTCTTCGTCGAGGTCCGGCTGCCGGCCGCCGCCTCGGTCAGCCGCACCACCGAGGCGATGAACCAGGTCGAAGGGCTGGTCAAGGACGTCCCGGGCATCGCGGACATCACCGGCGTGATCGGCCGCAGCTTCATCGACGGGCTGGCGGAGCCGAATGTCGGCTTCCTGGTGGTGGCGCTGAAGCCGTTCGACGAGCGGGTCAAGGAAGGGATCACGGTGTTCAACGTGCTGCGCCAGGTCGCGGTCCGCACCGCCGGGGTGCGCGACGCGCTGGTCATCCCGCTGAACCTGCCGCCGATCATCGGCCTGGGGACCGCCGGCGGCTTCCAGTACCAGCTGGAGGACCTGGAGGGCAAAGGCCCGAACGAGCTGGCGGCGGTGGCCCAGGGGCTGGTGGTGGCCGCCAACCAGTCGCCGGACCTGACCCAGGTGTTCACCTCCTACAACGCCAACACGCCGCAGATCTATCTGAACCTGGACCGCGAGAAGGCCCAGAATCTCGGCGTCGGCGTCAGCGCCATCTTCAACGCGCTGCAGGCGACGCTGGGCGGATTCTACATCAACGACTTCAACCTGTTCGGCCGCACCTGGCAAGTGATCGCCCAGGGCGAGGCCAATGACCGGCGCACGGTCGACGACATCTACCGGATCTATGTCCGCTCCTCGAGCGGGCAGATGGTGCCGATGCGGTCGCTGGTCGATGCGCAGCAGCAGCTGGGGCCGCTGTTCATCACCCGCTACAACAACTACCGCGCGGTCAGCATCCTCGGCAGCGCCGCACCCGGCGTCAGCTCGGGCCAGTCGCTGGCGGCGATGACCCAGGTCTCCGACGCCACCCTGCCGCCCGGCTACGGCTTCGAATGGACCGGCACCGCGCTGCAGGAGCTGGAGGCGGCGGGCCAGACCGGCTTCATCCTCGGCCTCGCCGTGCTGTTCGCCTATCTGTTCCTGGTGGCGCTGTATGAGAGCTGGTCGATCCCGATCGGCGTGCTGCTGTCGGTCATCGTCGGCATCGTCGGCGGCCTGGCGGCGCTGTGGATCGCCGGCCTGGCCAACGACGTCTACGCCCAGATCGGCATCGTCGTGCTGATCGCGCTGGCCAGCAAGAACGGCATCCTGATCGTCGAATTCGCCAAGGCCAAGCGCGAGGAGGGATCGTCGATCGCCGAGGCCGCGATCGAGGGCGCCCGGCTGCGCTTCCGGCCGGTGATGATGACCAGCTTCGCCTTCATCCTCGGCCTGGTGCCGCTGGTGACGGCGGCGGGCGCGGCCGCGGCCAGCCGGCGCGGCGTCGGCACCTCGGTGTTCGGCGGCATGATCGCGGCCTCGGCGATCGGCATCTTCCTGATCCCGATGCTGTACGTCACGCTGCAGCATGTCCGCGAATGGGTGCATGAGAAGCTGCTGGGCGGCTCGATCGCGCCCAAGCCGCGGGCCGAGGCGCCGGCCGCGCCGGCCGAATGACGAAGGGCGGCTCCGGTGGGAGCCGCCCTTTCTCTTTGGCTGCTAATGCACCCAGCGGCCGCGGTCGTGGTACCAGGGGCGGCCGCGATAGTAATTGTCCCAATAAGGGCCGGCATCGAAGGTGATGACCGGCACGCCGATCACCGGCGCGGCCTCGACGATGACCCGGCGGCGATGCTGGACATCCGCCGCCAGGAAATGGCCGTCGGTCCAGCCGCGGTCGGGGCCGACACCGATGTCGCACCAGGCCCAGCCGTCGAGGCAGCCGAAGATCTGCACCGGCACGCCCGGCCGCAGCCGCGCCACCGTCGGATAGTCGGCCCCCGGACCGGCCCGCAACCGGGCCGGGGCGGTGGTGTAGCCCGGCGCGGCATCGGCCGCCGTCGCCGCCAGGGCCGTCATCGCCAGCCCGGCCAGCGCGGCGAGGGCAAGCTTCCATCTCATCATGCGAACTCCAGGGATGAGCATCCCCCTTCACCCGGCTAAACGCGGCAGGGCGGGAGTTCGGTTGCCGGGATCAGGGGGCGCGGCGTCCTGCCTCACCCCTGGGGCCGCTATGACATCCACACACTTCTTCGAAGTGACCTTTTTTAAGTCCCCCCTCCCCTTGCGGGAGGGGGCAGGGGGGAGGGGTCTGCGCGCGTCCACGCGCGAATGCGCAGGGCACCGAACTCACGGTCGGTGCCGGTTTGCGACAGTCTGGGCCGGCTCGAGCCGAGAGAACCCCCTCCCCCTACCCCCCTCCCGCGAGGGGAGGGGGGACTCAAAAGGGACCATGTGTGAAGCCGGTAGCCCCGGTCCCGCCGTCAGCCCACCCGTCTCGCAGCGTCGAGGGCGCGGGACAGGTCGCGCTCGAGGTCCTCGATCCCTTCGAGCCCGATCGACAGGCGCACCAGCCCGTCGGTGATGCCCATGGCGGCGCGGTCGGCCGCCTCCATCGCCCGGTGGGTGGTGGTGGTCGGGTGAGTGGCCAGCGACTTGGTGTCGCCGAGATTGTTCGAGATGTCGACCAGCTGCAGCGCGTCGAGGAAGGCGAAGGCCGCCGCCTTGCTGCCGAGGTCGAGCGAGACCAGCGTGCCGCCGTTCTTCATCTGGCGCTTGGCCAATTCGTGGTGCGGATGGCTCTCCAGCCAGGGGTAGCGCACCCATTTGGCCGCGGGATGCGCCTCGACCAGCTGGGCCAGCCGATGGGCGCTGGCGACCTGGCGCTCGACCCGCAGGCCCAGCGTCTCCAGCCCCTTCACCAGCACCCAGGCGTTGAACGGCGACAGGGCCGGGCCGGTGTGCCGGTAATAGGGCAGAAAATCGTCGGTCAGGAACTTCTTGTCGGCCAGCACCGCGCCGCCCAGCACCCGGCCCTGGCCGTCGATGTGCTTGGTGGCGGAATAGATCACCACATCGGCGCCGAGCTCGAGCGGCTTCTGGCCCAAGGGCGTGGCGAAGACGTTGTCGATGAACACCTTGGCGCCAGCGGCATGGGCGATCTTCGCCACCGCGGCGACGTCGACCAGGTCCAAGGTCGGGTTGGCCGGCGTCTCCAGGAACACCGCCCGGGTGTTCGGCCGCATCGCCGCCTCCCAGGCCGCGAGATCGCTGCCTTCGACGAAGGTGGTGGTGATGCCGTAGCGCGGCAGGATGGTGCCGAGGATGACGAAGCAGGAGCCGAACAGCGCCCGGCTGGCCACGACATGGTCGCCGCCGCGCAGATGGCAGAACAGGGCGGTGAACACCCCCGACATGCCGCTGGCGGTGACGTGGCAGCCCTCGGCCCCTTCCAGCAGGGCCAGGCGAGTCTCCAGCACCTCCAGCGTCGGGTTGCCGTAGCGGGAATAGACGAAGCCCGGCTCGTCGCCGGTGAAGCGCGCCTCGGCCGCCGCCGCGCTGTCATAGACGAAGCCCGAGGTCAGGAAGATCGCCTCGGAGGTCTCGCCATAGGGCGTTCGTCGGGTGCCGCCGCGGATCAGCGCGGTCTCGGGGCCGAATTCGTCTTCGCTGGGGGCTTCGTAACGATCCATCTCACCGACTCCTCGATCCGACCGGGAGGCGGTGCGTGCGGGATCTGCGCGCAACCGACCTTTTAGCGGAGTTTAACGTGGCCGCAAGCCGGTCGGCTCAAATCACCACGGCGCCGCCCGGAAGGGCGACGGAACCAAGACTTATCGGCAAAACGATGATCGGGCAATGCGTTTCGCATAATGCGGTCGCGCGCCACACCGACCTTGTCCCGAACTTCAAGCCTGCAAGGAAACCCAGAACAGGCTCGCATCGAACCGATCGGCGCTCATGGGCTCTGTTCCATGCAAGAAGCAATGTTCGATGGCACCGTCGACCTTGGCCTTCTGCTCTGGGGTCAGATCGGCGCGATAGGCGATCGCGCAGGTTCTTTCAGGGATCGCCACCCGATAGCCCGGCCCGAGTGCATCATCGAGCAGCTGTGGGAGCAGCAACCGGGACGGACCGATGCCGTCCTCGTGCAGCATCGCCTGCATGAATGGCCTTCCGCCTTCATCGACCATCTGGTGCGAGGCGGTGCGTGACCCTGTCATGCGCACAAGGTTGTCGAGGGCCCTGGCCCGCCAGTCGATCCCGGCTTTCTCCCAATAGGCGGCCAACTCGCCATTGACGTAGGTCGTCATGTTGTTTTCGCCCAACACCGCCCAAGCGGCGGCGAACGGCAACTGGCCGATTTGAGCGATCGGCCCCGGCCAGCTGAGCTGGAGAAGCTCCAGGGGCAACACGATCGGCACCAGTTGGGCCACGTCGCGCTCGGAGGGGTGGCGCGCAAGATCCACCCGAAGCGCGTCGATATCCGTCATCGGAAAACCCCACAGAAACCCTGGGAAGAATACCAGTGACAACAATAGTCAGAAATTCGATCACGGCTCTTGTGTCACAGTCAACGACCATGGCCGAAGTCCTCGGTCGCTTGCCGCCCAACAGATGACCGGAAGGCGACGGTACCGCCCTCTTGCGGCAGGGCGCCCCAGCCGGGCGAGCCGGGCTGGGGCGCGCCTGGTGCCGCCGACCTGATCCCTCGATCAGGCGACGGCGTGCAGCGTCCGGCTCTTGCCTCCAAGAATCCGGTCCGCCGCGCCGGCCCCCCAACCATAATCCAGCACCAGCTCCTGACCCGGCTCGACCGGCTGGATCGCCCGGAAGGTCAAGGTCTTGGCCGCGACGTCGATCTCGACATCGACATTCGGCGCGTCGCTGGCGTTGAACAGGCTGCCGACGCCGAGGCTGACGGCGCGCGGCCGGCCTTCCTCCGGCCACCGGTAGACATAGTCGTCGAGGATCGTGGCCTCGCAGCGCCGCCAGTCCTCCTGGTCCAGCAGCAGCACCGGGTTGTGGCAGACCACCTCGCCCCGCGTGAACCGCCTGGTGGCGAACACGCCCCTTCCCGCCGCCGCGACCCTGCGGACGGCGAACCCCTCGTCTTCGAGCTTCATTCGGCAACTTATCGATGGATCAGACATGGCGACGAGGCTGCCCGCCGCGGCGATCAAAATTCCATCAGCATGTGAGGTCAGCCGCGGTCCCCGGCCAGGGCGTAGAGCACGAAGGGCATCTCGATGCCCTCGTACAGCCGGCGATAGCTGCGGCAGAGGCGGAAGCCCCTGGCCTCGTAGAAGCCGCGGGCGAGCCGGTTGTGGGCGAAGCTCTCCAGCGTGCGGCAGCCGCGGGCCACGGCGTCGGCCAGGAGCACGGTGCCGGCCGACCGGCCCTGCGCCTTCGGATCGACGAACAGCATGTCGAGATGCGACCCGGTCATCAGCGAGAAGCCGAGCGGCGTGCCCTTGGCATCGACGGCGATGCGCAGGTCGGGCAGCCGGGCGGCGAAGCGGCGGGCGAAATCCTCCGGCCGCTTGCGGTCCAGGATCGCGGCCGGGAGGATGTGCTCGAAGGCGGCGCGGGTGCTGCGCCAGGCCACCTCCGCCACGGCCGGCAGGTCCGCCGCCACCGGCAACCGGACCGTCACCGCATCCATCGTCCTCACCTCACCCATCATCCGGCGCCCCGCAGCCTGGGATCGAGCGCGTCGCGCAACCCGTCGCCGAGCAGGTTGAAGCCGAAAGACGCCAACAGGATGGCAAGGCCGGAGAAGATCGAATCCCAGGGCGACAGCAGCAGATAGCCCCGCGCCTCGGCCAGCATGCGGCCGAGCGACGGCGTCGGCGGCTGGGTGCCGAGGCCGAGGAAGGACAGCGAGGCCTCGACCAGGATCGCGGTGGACAGCGACAGGCTGGCCTGGACCAGGATGACGCTGGCGAGGTTGGGCAGGACGTGGCGCCGCAGCACCCGCCCCTCCCCCGCCCCGATGGCGCGGGCGCCGAGCACGTACTGGCTGCCGGCCACCACCAGCGCCGGGCCGCGCAGCAGCCGGGCGAAGACCGGGATGTAGACGATGCCGATGGCCAGCGCGGTGGTGGTCGCCCCCGGCCCGAGCATGGCGACGATGCCGATCGCCAGCAGGATGATCGGGAAGGCGAACAGGATGTCCATCAGCCGCATGCCGGCGCGGTCGAGCCAGCCGCCGCGCAAGGCTGCGGCCACCCCGAGCGTTCCCCCGACCAGCAGCGCCAGCAGCACGGCGCTGGCCGAGGCGGCGAGCGAGGCGCGGTAGCCGTAGAGGATGCGCGACAGCACGTCCCGGCCGAACTGGTCGGTGCCGAGCCAGGCCGCGGCGCTGGGCGCCTTCATGCGCCGGATGACATGCTGCGCCAGCGGGTCGTCCGGCGCGATCCAGGGCGCCAGCAGCGCCGCCCCGACCTGCAGCAGCACCAGCGCCCCGCCGATCCAGACCAGCGGGTGCCGCGGCGCGGCGATGCGGCGGCGCGAGGGCGGCGCCAGGGTCTCGGGCAGCGGCGCCGTCATCGCAGGCCGATCCGGGGGTCGAGGGCGGCGTAGAGCATGTCGGTGACGAAGTTCACGACCACGAAGCCGGCGGTGACCAGCAGGATCGCCGCCTGGATCAGCGGATAGTTGCGCTCCGCGATCGCGCCCAGCATCAGCCGGCCGAGGCCCGGCAGGGCGAAGACCTGCTCGACCACGATGGCGCCGCCGAACAGGTAGCCGGCGGAGATGCCGAGCGCGGTGACGAAGGGGATCATGGCGTTGCGGAAGGCGTGGTGGAAGACGACCGACCGCTCGCTCACCCCCTTGGCCCGGGCGGTGCGGATGTAGTCCTGCCCCAGCGCGTCGAGCATGGCGGAGCGGACGATGCGCGACAGCGAGGCCAGCACCGGCACGGCCAGGGCGATGGTCGGCAGCAGCATGCGCTGCAGGTTGCCGACCGGGTCGTCGGCCAGCGCCACGAAGCCGATCGCCGGGAAGGCCGGGAACACGCCGTGGAACAGGTAGATCAGCAGCGCCCCGAGCCAGAAGGAGGGCACGGTGACGCCGGCGATGGTGACCACCCGCACCAGATAGTCCCGCGCCGAGTTGCGGAAATAGGCCATCAGGCAGCCGGCCGGCACCGCCAGCAGCACCGAGACGGCGAGCGCCAGCAGCGTGACCTCGATGGTGACGCCGATCCGGGCCCCGATCTCCTCCAAGACCGGCCGGCCGGTCCACAGGCTGGTGCCGAGATCGCCGGTCAGCAGGCCGCCGAGCCAGGCGAGATACTGGGTCACCAGCGGCTGGTCGAGGCCGAGGCGCTGGCGCAGCGCCGCGATCCGGTCGGGCGTCACCTCGCTGTTGGCGCCGAGCATGATCTGCACCGCGTCGCCCGGGATCAGCCGGATCATCAGGAAGGCGACGACCGAGACCCCGAACAGCACCACCAGCAGGTCGAGCAGCCGCCCGGTCAGGAAGCGGGGCATGACGCTTCCTCCCGAACCCGGGGATGCCTTTCTTCTTCTGTCATTGCCGGGCTTGACCCGGCAATCCAGGGGCCACGAAGAGCCGCTCTGGCCGCCCCTGGATCCTCGGGTCAAGCCCGAGGATGACAAGAGAGGGATGGTCGTCGCACGCGATCATCACTTCTCCAGCGCCGTCTGCCGCAGCGAGCGGGTGGAGCGGTTGCCGACGATCTCGTAGCCGGTCACGCCGTCGCGCACCGCGGTGAACAGCTGGCCGAAGGCCAGATGCGCGATCGGCCCGTCGCAGGCCAGTCGCTTCTGCAGGTCGGCGTAGATCGCCTTGCGCTTGGCCGGGTCCAGCGTCACCCGCCCCTCGTCCAGCAGCTTGTCGACCTCGGTATCCGAATACTTGAACACATTGGTCGAGCCGCCGGTGCGGAAGGTCCGGTACAGATAGCCGTCCGGATCGACATTGCCGCCGTTGATCGAGGCGAAGAGCTGGAAGTTGGAGTTGCGCCAGTCCTGGATGAAGGTGCCCTGCTCCTGCACGTTCAGCGCCACCTCGAAGCCGGCGGCGTTGAGCTGGGCCTGCACCACCTGGGCGACATCGACCACCAGCTGGTTCGAGCCCAGCACTTTCATCTCGGCCTTCAGCGGCAGGGCCACGCCGGCCTCGGCAAGAAGGGCCTTCGCCTTCTCCGGATCGGCGGCGTAGCAGGGGAAGTCCGAAACCGGCAGCGCCCAGTCCTTCAGGCCGGGCGACAGCGGCCCGCCCGGCTGGCCCTTGCCGAAATAGGCGGCCTCGACGACCTGGGACCGGTCGATCGCGGTGTTCAGCGCCTCGCGCACCTTCGGGTTGTCGAAGGGGGGCTTCGAGACGTTCATGCCGACCAGGGTGTAGGACAGGTCGGTGGTCTCCAGGAGGGTGACGCCGGGCGTGCCCTGCAGCGTCGCCGCCGTGGCCGGATCGACATTCGGCAGCAGCTGGTAGGTGCCGCCGGACAGGCCGACCTGCCGGGTCGAGGCCTCGGGCACGATGTTGAACTTGACCGCGTCGAGCTTCGGCAGGCCCTGCTGCCAATAGCCATCGGCCTTCGCCAGCAGCAGATAGGTATCGGGCACCCATTCCTTCAGCGTGAACGGGCCGGTGCCGTCGGTCTTGCGCTGCAGGTCGATGCCGCCGGTCGCCGCCACAGCCGGCACGATCGAGATCTGCGGCAGGTTGGCGAGGAAGGGGGCCGAGGGCGTGGTCAGCGTCACCGTCACCTGGCGGTCGCCGGTCGCCGTCACCTCCTTCACCATGTCGATGCGGCTGGCATAGGGCGAGCCGGTCTTGGGGTCGCGCACCCGGGCGAAGCTGGCGGCGACGTCAGCCGGCGTCACCGGCGACCCGTCATGGAACCTGGCACCCGGGCGCAGGGTGAAGACATAGGTCAGCCCGTCGGGCGAGATGGTCCAGGATTCGGCCAGCTCCGGCACCACCTTCAGGTCCTTGTCGACCGAGGTCAGGCCTTCATAGATCGAGCCGTTGACCAGCACCGTGGCGAAGGAGGTGGCGACATGCGGGTCCAGCCCGACCGGCGACTGGTCGGTCGCGACCTCCAGCGTCTGCGCCCATGCCATCGGCGCGGCGAGGGCCACCGCCGCTGCCGCCAGCGACGCCCGAATCATCCGTCCCATCTCCAGCCTCCCCCTGTTGATTGGGCGCCAGTAACGCGCGTTCGCCGGGCGAGGTCAATCGATCGGCGCAGGCCGGCGCTTCGTTCCGCTTTGACCGCCGCAGGCCGGTTCGTGATAACAATGTTTTCCTCAATCGAAATTTCCATGCGCGATTTTCAGGAGGCTTCATGATCAATCGGCGGACCCGGAGCGGCAACGCTCTATCAACGGCCGCGGCGCTCGCCATCTTCGCCCTGACGGCCGCCGGCCCGGCGGCGCGGGCAGCGGATGCGGGGACGCCGATGGACGCCCGGATCCAGGCGCTGGAACCCGAGCTCGACTCCTATGTGACGGCCGGGATGAAGGCATTCGACACGCCGGGCCTGGCCATCGGCATCGTCAGCGGCGACAAGCTGGTCTACGCCCAGGGCTTCGGCGTGCGCAGCAAGGCGAAGGGCGGGACGGTCGGGACCCGCACCGTGTTCCAGATCGGATCGACCACCAAGGCGTTCCTGGCCGCCACCCTGGCGATCGCCGTCGATCGCGGCAAGCTGCACTGGGACGACCGCATCGTCGACCTCGACCCGGAGTTCCAGCTGAAGGACCCCTGGGTGACGCGCGAGTTCCGGGTCTTCGACCTGCTGGCGCAACGCTCCGGCCTGCCGCCCTACGCCAATGATTCGCTCGGCATCCTGGGGCTGGACGAAGCCGCGCTGATCCGGTCGCTGCGCAACGTCGAGCCGGTGTCGAGCTTCCGCTCCACCTTCGCCTACACCAACATCACGCATCTGCTGGCCGGCCGCATCGTCGCCCGCGGCGAGGGGGCCGCGGACTGGAACGCGGTGCTGCGCCAGGACCTGCTGGAGCCGCTCGGCATGGCCGAGACCTCGACCACCGCCGAGGCGATCGAGGCCGCGCCGGACCACACCCAAGGCCATCGCTGGACCCCCAATGGCACGATCGAGGTGCCGTTCACGCCGATCTTCCCCTACGCCTTCGGCGGCGCCGGCGACATGAACTCCACCATCGAGGACATGGCGCACTGGCTGCGGCTGCAGCTGCGCGACGGCAGCTTCGACGGGCAGACCATCGTCTCGCCGGCGAATATGGCGGTCACCCGCACCGCGCGGGTGGGGATCAACGACAAGGCTGTCTACGCGATGGGCTGGGTCGGGATCTCGACCCCGAACGGCCGCATCATCTGGCACAATGGCGGCACCCCCAGCTTCGGCGCCTATGTCGGCTTCGTGCCGGACAAGGATGTCGGGGTCATCGTCCTGACCAATGCGGAGAATGTCGGGTTCCCGGACGCCGTGGGCGCCTGGGTGCTGGACCGGCTGCTGGACAATCCTCGGGTCGACCACGCCGCCGCCGCGCTCGAGGCGGCGAAAGGCCGGTTCGCCGAAGCGGCGAAGGCATTCGTGCGGCCGGAGACCCCGCAGCCGGCCCTGCCGCTGGCGCCGCTGGCCGGCAACTATGCCGAGCCGAGCCTGGGCAAGGCGGTGCTGCGCCAGGACGGCGACGGCGCGGTGCTGGAGCTGCAGGACGGCGGCGCCGCGCTGCAGCTGGAGCCGTGGGACGGCAGTGTCTTCACGATCCGGCAGAAGCCGGTGGGCCGGTTCGCCGCCATGGTCGAGGACAGCGGCCCCAACCCGGCCGGCTTCGCCCAGTTCCAGATCGACACAGACGGAACCAGGCCCCTGCTGCGCCTGACCATCGAGAACCAGTCCTACATGTTCCGGCGCGAATAGGGACTGATCGCCCGTCTCAGGCGATCGCGGCCTGCAACGCTTCCGTCGTCCCCAGCCACGCCTCCGCCAGGCCCGGGATGCAGAGCGCCCAGGCGACGAGCTGGGCCTTGATCTTGCCGACCGCCGAGACATGCACCGGCTCGAACGTGTCGAGCCAGCGGGCGAAAGCCTGATGCGGTGGCACGCCGTAGCGATCGGCCAGGACCCAGAGCCAGGTCGCGTGCGCCAGCCGGATGCTGACCGGAACGCGGTCGAGGCCGAGCGCCTGCGCGGCACAGATCCGGTGCCGCCCGGCCAGCATCCGGTAGAATTCCCCGCCCGGCCCGACCGCGACGATGATGTCGCCCTCCGTGCGTTCGCTGCGCGGGTCGCGCCCACGAGCCGGGGCGAAATCGGGGGTCAGCTGCCGCGGTGTCACGCCGTGGGTGCGGATGCTGTCGAGCAGCGATTCGCAGTAGCGGCGATAGGATTCGATCGCCTCAATGCTGTCGAGCACCAGCGGCCCGACCTGCATCGGACGGCCCGCCTCCATCAGGCGCAGCAGCCTGCGATAGCTGGGCGAGGTGGTCGGAGCGCCGCTCCAGACGAGGTCGTTGAACCACTGGTGGTGGAAGCTGTCGGCGACCGGCTTCGAGATCTCCGACCAGTCGCCGGCATCGATGAAGCGATCCCGCAGCCAGACCGGACGGCCCCGGGCATGGACCTGGGTGGCCAGAGTCCGGGTCACGAGCCGCGTCGGCACCCAGCGCAGCAGGGCGGATCCGTAGAAGATCCGCGCATCTCGAGGAGAAACCAAGGATCTCTCCGGACATTCCGATAGTTTTTTCATGTCCCGCAGCATTCTTCCTCGGAATCTCAAACGAGACTCCAGAATCGTCTGCGGTTTCGGTTTTTCTTGATTCTCAGTAATTTGCCGAACGAGAGGGATGATGGCGGCATCGGTCCGCTGATAGATCAGCATTGCTTCTCTCCCCGATCGCAACACTGCGTTTGTAATGAAACTGTCACAGTTTGACAAGAATGGGGCACGAACGGCTTTCCCGCCGGCTGGTGTCTTCGCCATAATCCCGGTGCCGGTTGCCGGTGATGAACGCGAGGAGAAGTCCCATGGCCACAGCCCGGCGGCGCACCGCGATCGGACTGATGAGCGGCACCTCGATGGACGGGGTCGACGTCGCGGTGATCGAGACCGACGGCGAGAGCGTCTTCGCCTGCGGCGCCGCCTCGACCACGCCCTACACCGACGCGGTGCGCGACGCCCTGCTGGCGGTGGCGCGCGACCCGGCCCGGGCCGAACACGAGGCGCTGGCCGAGCTGTCCGCCGCGGTCACCGACCTGAACGCCGCCGCGGTGCGCCGCCTGCTGGACGAGGCCGGGTTGGCGCCCGAGACCGTCGATGTCGTCGGCATGCACGGCCAGACCATCCTGCACCGGCCGGAGCGGCGCTTCACCCGGCAGCTCGGCGACGGCGCCCGGCTGGCGGCGGCGCTGGGCATCCCCTGCGTCAACGATTTCCGCTCCGCCGACGTCGCCGCGGGCGGCCAGGGCGCGCCCTTCGCGCCGCTGTACCACGCCGCTTTGGCCAGGGACCTGCCGCGGCCGCTGGCGGTGCTGAACCTCGGCGGCGTCGGCAATGTCACGGTCATCGAAGAGGGCACCATCACCGCCTTCGACACCGGCCCGGCCAGCGCCATGATCGACGACTGGGTGCAGCGCCACACCGGCGGCCGCTACGACGAGGGCGGGCGGATCGCCGCCAGCGGCCGCGTCGCCGAAGACCGGCTGGCGGCGCTGCTGGCCAACCCTTATTTCGACACGCCGCCGCCGAAATCGCTGGACCGCAACGACTTCCCGCTGGCGGCGGTGGACGGCCTGTCGCTGGCCGACGGCGCCGCCACCCTGGCCGCCTTCACCGTCGCCTCGGTGGCCGCGTCGCGCCGGCACTTCACTGCCGCGCCCGGGCGCTGGCTTGTGACCGGCGGCGGCCGGCACAACGGCACGCTGATGGCCGGGCTGCGCCAGGCGCTGGGCGTGCCGGTCGACCCGGTCGAGGCGGTGGGCTGGGACGGCGACGCGCTGGAGGCGCAGGCCTTCGCCTTCCTCGCCGTGCGCTCGCTGGACGGGCTGCCGCTGAGCCTGCCGACCACCACCGGCGTGCCCCGGCCGATGACCGGCGGCGTGCTGCACCCGCCCGTGTCCCGCGCGGCGTGATGGAGTCCGGCCGGCCCTCTTCTGTCATCGCCGGGCTTGACCCGGCGATCCAGGGGCCGTTATGGGCAGATCTCACCAGGAAGCCCCTGGATGCCCGGGTCGAGCCCGGGCATGACAAGAAAGTGTTGAACGACCTCTGCCTGGACTCCGTCGAATGACCCTTGCCGCCGCGGCCGATGCCGCCTTCGCCCTGGTCGATGAAGCGATCGATGCCGGCCGCATCCCGGGCGCCGTGCTGGGTCTGGTCACCCGCGACGGCGACCGCGTCCTCCGCTCCGGCGGCCAGGCCGCGCTGGTGCCGCAGCTCGTGCCCCTGGCCGAGGAGGCGCTGTTCGACCTGGCCAGCCTGACCAAGGTGATCCTGACCACGACCGAGGTGCTGCGGCTGGTCGAGCAGGGGCGGATCGACCTGTCCGACCCGCTGGCGCTGCACCTGCCGGACCTGCGCCAGTACCAGCCCGAGCACTGGGTGCGACAGGTCACGGTGCGGCAGCTGCTGTCGCACCGATCCGGCCTGCCGGCGGTGGAGCCGCTCTACACCTGGGGCAGCGACGCGGAGACGCTGAAGGCGCTGGTGCTGCAGAAGGACTGGGCGGCGGGTCCCTCGACCTATTCCGACGTCAACTACGTTCTGCTGGGCATCCTGGTCGAGCGGCTGCGGGATAAGCCGCTGCGCGACCTGCTGCCGGCCGGCGACTTCGCCGTCAGCCCCGGCCCGGCCCGCGCCGTGGCCACCGAGCGCTGCACTTGGCGCGGCCGGGTGATGCGCGGCGAGGTGCATGACGAGAACGCCTATGCGCTGGGCGGCCTGGCCGGCCATGCCGGGCTGTTCGGCAGCGCCGCCGCGGTGCTGGACTTCGCCCAGCGCTTCCTGGCCGAGGAGGTGCTGCGGCCGGCCACGGTCGCCGAGATGCTGCGCACCGAGGGCCACCCGCACGGCCTGGGCTGGCAGGTCCGGCACGAGGGCTGGCCCGGCGGGTCGCTGTGCTCGCCCGACACGATCGGCCACACCGGCTTCACCGGCACGGCGCTGTGGCTCGACCTGGAGCGCGGCCACGCCTGGACCCTGCTGACCAACCGGGTGCACCCGTCGCGCCATGTCGAGACCGGCATCCAGGCCCTGCGCCGCGGGGTGTCGAACGCCGTGTCGGCCGCCTGGCCATTCTGAAAGCAGGGCGACAGTCCTACGCGGCGATTGACAGGCGAGTCCCGGCCGCTTTTCCTGGGCGCGATCGGTCCGGCCGTGGGGAGAAGGCCGGCAATTTCTCATAAAATTCAATGCATAGGGGGACCGTCCCGATGAGATCCCGCCTGCTGGCCGCCGGCACCGCCGCGGCCGCCCTGCTGTGGGGCATCGCCGCCCCGGCCCAGACCCCGGAGGAGGCCCGCGCCTTCGTCGACAAGGCCGAGGCCGACCTGGCCGCCACCAGCGAGTATCTGAACAAGGCCTCCTGGGTGCGCGCCACCTTCATCACCGACGACACCCAGTGGCTGGAGGCCAAGGCCAATGGCGAGTGGACCGAGAAGACCAGCGCCTATGCCAAGCAGGCGTCGCGCTTCGACGGGGTCCAGCTCGACCCCGTGACGCGGCGCAAGCTGGACATCCTGAAGCGCAACCTGGTGCTGCCGGCGCCGGACCGGCCGGGCGCGGCGCGCGAGCTGGCGACGCTGAGCACCAAGCTCGATTCCACCTATTCCACCGGCGAATTCCAGCTGCAGGGCAAGACCCTGACCCTGAGCGATGCCGAGGACATCCTGGCCGCCTCGCGCGACCCGGCCGAGACCAAGGCGGTGTGGGAGGGCTGGCACAGCATCTCGCCGGTGATGAAGCCGGACTATGCCAGGCTGGTGGCGCTGGCGAACGAGGGGTCGACGGCGCTGGGCTATGCCGATACCGGCGCGCTGTGGCGCTCCGGCTACGACATGCCGGCCGACGACTTCGCCGCCGAGACCGACCGGCTGTGGGGCCAGGTCGAGCCCTTCTACAAGAACCTGCACTGCTATGTCCGCGGCCGGCTGAACGCGAAGTACGGCGACACGGTGCAGCCGAAGACCGGCCCGATCCGCGCCGACCTGCTGGGCAACATGTGGGCCCAGTCCTGGGGCAACATCTACGACCTGGTGGCGCCGAAGGACGAGGCCGAGGGCTACAGCCTGGACAAGCTGCTGGTCGCCCAGGGCTACGACGCCACGAAGATGGTCAAGACCGGCGAGGCCTTCTACACCTCGCTGGGCCTGGCGCCCTTGCCCGAGACCTTCTGGCAGCGGTCGCAGATCGTGCGGCCGGAGGGGCGCGACGTCGTCTGCCACGCCTCGGCCTGGGACCTCGACGACCGCGACGACGTCCGCATCAAGATGTGCACCAAGGTGAACGGCGAGGATTTCTACACCGTCCACCACGAGCTCGGGCACAACTACTATCAGCGCGCCTACAAGGACCAGCCCTACCTGTTCAAGAACGGGGCCAATGACGGGTTCCACGAGGCGATCGGCGATTTCGTCGGGCTGTCGGCGCTGACCCCGACCTACCTGAACCAGATCGGCCTGCTGGACAAGGTGCCGGGCGCGGAGGGCGACATCCCCTTCCTCTTGAAGATGGCGCTCGACAAGATCGCCTTCCTGCCCTTCGGCCTGCTGGTCGACCGCTGGCGCTGGGAGGTATTCGCGGGGAAGGCGACGCCGGAGACCTACAACGACGCCTGGTGGGCGCTGCGGCTGAAATACCAGGGGCTGGTGCCGCCGGGGCCGCGCCCGGCCGACGCCTTCGACCCCGGCGCCAAGTATCACATCCCCGGCAACACGCCCTACACCCGGTACTTCCTGGCCCATATCTACCAGTTCCAGTTCCACCGCGCGGCGTGCAAGCAGGCCGGCTGGACCGGGCCGCTGCACCGCTGCTCGGTCTATGGCGACAAGCAGGTCGGCGAGCGCTTCAACGCGATGCTGGAGATGGGCCAGTCCAAGCCCTGGCCGGACGAGCTGGAGGCCTTCACCGGCGAGCGCAAGACCGACGCCAGCGCCGTGGTCGCGTACTTCACGCCGCTGAACGACTGGCTGACCGAGCAGAACAAGGACCAGAGCTGCGGGTGGTGAGGGCCCGCTCCATCCTTTCCCCTTTCTGTCATTGCCGGGCTTGACCCGGCAATCCAGGGGCCACCAGGAGCGGCTCTGGAAAGCCCCTGGATCCTCGGGTCAAGCCCGAGGATGACAGAGAAGAAGGGGGGCCTTGCCCCGTCCCTCACACCACCCGGACGTACCAGTCGAAGTCGAGCGGCGGGATCTGGGCGTGGAAGCGGCGGTATTCCGCCAGCTTGATCTTGGCGAAGGCGTCGACGAAGGCGTCGCCGAGATAGTCGCGCATCAGCGCCGAGTCCCGGAAGTCGCGGATCGAATCGAGCCAGTTCGGCGGGATGTCAGAGGCCGGCGTGCCGTAGCCGTTGCCGGTCACCGGCGGGCCGGGGTCGCGCCGGTCGAGGATGCCGCGATGCATCCCGGCCAGCGCCGCCGCCAGCGCCAGGTAGGGGTTGGCATCGGCGCCGGCCACCCGGTGCTCGACATGCTTGGCCGCCGGCGGCCCGATCGGCACGCGCAGCGCCACGGTGCGGTTGTTCACGCCCCATGTCGGCGCCAGCGGCGCGTAGCTGAGGGTCTGGAACCGGCGGTAGGAGTTGGCGTTCGGCGCGAACACCAGCATGCCGTCGCGAATCGTCGCCCCCATGCCGCCGATGGCGTGGCGCAGCAGGTCGTCGCCGCCCTCGGCCGCAAAGCGGTTGCCGCCGTCGCCGTCGGCCAGGCTGATGTGCAGGTGGGTGCCGCTGCCGGTCTCGCCGGCATAGGGCTTGGCCATGAAGGTGGCCTCCATGCCATGCCGCTGCGCCACGGCACGCACCAGCCGCTTGTACATAATCGCGTCGTCGGCGGCGCGCAGCGCGTCGGCGCGGTGTTTCAGGTTGATCTCGACCTGGCCCGGCGCGTATTCGCTGATCGCCGTGTCAGCCGGCAGGCCCTGGATCTCGCAGCCGGCATAGAGATCGGCCAGGAAGTCGCCGAGCTCGTCGAGATCGGCCATGCCGTAGGCCTGCTTGCCGGTGCTGGCGCCCCGCGGCGGGATCGGCCGCCCGGTCTCGCGCCAGGATGCGTCGAAGACGTAGAACTCCAGCTCCACCGCCACCACCGGGTGCAGGCCGTCGGCGGCCAGCCGCGACACCACCCGGGACAGCACCTGGCGCGGGTCATAGGCCGACGGCGTGCCGTCGAGCTCGAACAGCGTCAACAGGAGCTGGGCCGAGGGCTCGGTCTTCCACGGCACCGGCACCAGCGTGCCGGGGATCGGGCGGGCGGTGCGGTCGGCGTCGCCGTCCTCCCAGACCAGGCCGGTCTCCTCGACATCCGCCCCGGTGATGTCGAGGCTGATGATCGAGCCGGGCATGTAGCGGCCGTTGCGCCAGATCCGCTCCAGCTCCGCCACCGGGATGCGCTTGCCGCGCTGCACGCCGCAGGCATCGGTCAAGAGGATGTCGACGAAGCGGATGTCGCGGTGCCGGGCCAGGAAATCGAGGCATTCCTGCGCGGGATCGGCGGCTTTGGTCGCGTCAGGCATGGTTCCCCTTCGGTCCGTGTCGCCGGAAGCTTAGGCGGAGGCGAAGGCAAGCGGAACCGGTCCCGGGCGCGGGACGGTCATGCCGGCGACAGATCGGCGGCGCTGCATCGGACGGCAGCAATTGTAGGAAGGCTGGAGCGGGTGAAGGGAATCGAACCCTCGTCGTAAGCTTGGGAAGCTTCTGCTCTACCATTGAGCTACACCCGCGCGCCGTCGGTTATAGGCGAAGCGGCGATGCCGTTCAAGGCACGTCGGTGCGATCGCGACGGGTGCCGTTTTGCCCGCTGTGCTAGGAAACGGCGTCGGATAGGATCGGTGCCGCGGATGGCGCCATGGGCGTGTGGCAGGAATGGAGCACGGATGAGCGGCGAGATCGCCACCATGATGGACCTGCTGGCGCGGCTGCCGGGGCTGGGGCCCCGGTCGGCGCGCCGCATCGCGCTGCATCTGCTGCGCCACCGCGACGCCGTGATGCGCCCGCTGGCCGAGGCGCTGGAGGTTGCGGCCGATGCCATCGTGCCGTGCTCGGTGTGCGGCAATCTCGACACCATCGACCCCTGCCCGATCTGCAGCGACCCGACCCGCGACGCCGGGGTGATCTGCGTGGTCGAGCAGGTGGCCGACCTGTGGGCGCTGGAGCGGGCACGCGCCTTCCGCGGCCGCTATCACGTGCTGGGCGGCACGCTGTCGGCGATCGACGGCATCGGGCCGGAGGACCTGGCGATCCCGCGCCTGATCGCCCGCGCCCGCGAGCCGGGCGTGACCGAGGTGATCCTGGCCCTGAACGCGACGGTCGACGGCCAGACCACGGCGCATTACCTGGCCGAGAAGCTGGAGGGCGCCGGCCCCAGCATCACCCGCCTGGCCCATGGCGTGCCGGTGGGCGGCGAGCTGGACTATCTCGACGACGGCACGCTGGTCGCCGCTTTGCGCTCGCGCCGCGGGCTGTAGCCGCCAGCCCCCCTATGCCGGCAGCGGCGGGTCGCGCGGCGGCACCGGAGTGGACTGGACGATCGAGGTGGTGGTCTGGCCATGCGCCAGGAAGCGGTCGAGCAGCCGGTCCAGCGTCTCGATCGCCTCGACATGCACCTTCAGGATGAAGCAGTCCTCGCCGGTGATGCGGTGGCATTCCGCCACCTGCGGCATGGCCCGCGCCAGCTCGGCGACCTTCGGCACCTGCCCCGGCATCGGCCGGATGCGGACGAAGATGGTCAGCGGATAGCCGAGCGCCGCCGGCTCCAGCTCCAGCCGCCAGCCGCGGATCACCCCCGCCTCCTCCAGCCGCAGCAGCCGCTCGCGCACCGCCGGCGCCGACATGCCGATGCGCCGCGCCAGCTCGGCCACGCCCAGCCGCGGCTCGGCCTGCAGCAGGCGGATCAGGACGAGGTTGCGCTCATCGGCGAGCAGCGGCGAGATCTGGAAGGCCAAATCGACGGATCCCCTTCGATAAGAAGGCAGATGAGAGGCATAAGGCTTCGACCGATCATGGGCCGGAACGCCGGCGCATGCAAATCTTGCGGCCATGTCGACGCCCGAGACCTCCGCCGCCGTGCCGCTGGCGCAGCAACTGCCGCCGCAGCTGTTCTTCGTGATCAGCGCCGTGTTCCACTATCTGGGGCCGGCCTGCGCCGTGCTGCTGTTCGGCGCGGTCGAGGTGCTGGGCGTCGCCTGGCTGCGCATCGCCACCGCCGCCCTGGTGTTCGCGCTGTGGCGCCGGCCCTGGCGGCTGTGGCGGCGCAGCAGCCGCGCCGACCGCTGGACGCTGGTGGGCCTCGGCCTGGTGCTGGCGGCGATGAATGGCTGCTTCTACCTGGCGATCGCCCGGCTGCCGCTGGCCACGGTCGGCGCCATCGAGTTCCTGGGGCCGATCGGCCTGGCGGCGGCCGGGCTGCGCAGCCGGCGCAACCTGGTGGCGCTGAGCCTGGCGGCGGCCGGCGTGGCGATGCTGACCCAGATCCGGCTGGAAGGCGACGCGCTGGGCTATGCCCTGGCCTTCGCCAATGCCGCGCTGTTCGTCGCCTATATCGTGCTGGCCCACCGCATCGCCGGCGCCGACGGCATCGACGGGCTGGCCACTTCGATGCTGGTGGCGCTGCTGGCGATCAGCCCGGTCGGGCTGGGCCCGGCCCTGCCAGCGCTGGCCGACCCGGCGCTGCTGCTGGCCGGGATCGGGGTCGGTATCGCGTCGTCGGTCATCCCCTATGTCTGCGACCTGCTGGCGATGGCGCGGCTGCCGCGCGCCAGCTTCGCGCTGATGCTGTCGCTGCTGCCGGCCACCGCCACCGGGATCGGAATCCTGGTGCTGGGACAGATCCCCTCGACCCGGGACCTCACCGGCGTCGCCCTGGTGATGGCCGGCGTCGCCCTGCACCGCGCCGCCCGCGCCTGACAGGCGAAGCGACAGCTCCCCATTCGGTGAATTGCCGACCGCCGAAATTTGAGACAAACTTCATATCGGGTGGGGGAGAGACATCTGCACGTCATGGACCGGGCTCGAACGCGGCCGGCCGAGGCTGCAGTTGTGCCGACGGCAGGACCGGCGACCCCATAGGAGATTGAGTTTGGGCCCACGCCTCGCATCGTGCGAAGGCGGGCGCCGCTTGGCGGATAGTCGATCGAATTGCGGGAGGGGAGAGATGGCGAATTACATCGGAACTGATGCCAGCGAGACCATCGTCGGCGGCGCCGGCGACGACCGGATCATCGGCCGCGGCGGCAACGACACGCTGACCGGAGGGGCCGGCAACGACGTCTTCGCCTACGACACGCAAGGATTTGGCGTCGACGCGATCACCGACTTCAACACCAATGGCGACAGGATCGACCTCTCCTATCTCCACGTCGCCGATTTCGCCAGCCTGCGGCCCTTCACGGCCCAGGATGGTGCGGACGTCGTCATCACCTTCTCCCCAATTTTTGGGGACGAAAGCATTCGCCTCAAGAATGTCACCCTGAGCAGTTTAAGCGACGCCGATTTCGTCTTCAACACGTCACCCGCATGGCTCAACGTTACGGGCGAAGGCGTCCTGTTTGGCGGCAAGGGCAATGACTTCATCGTAGGCAGCAGCTCATGGGACTTCCTCGTCGGCGGTGCCGGCGACGACCGCCTCATCGGCCGTCATTCTGACGACTGGCTGATGGGAGGCGCCGGAAACGACACCTTCGTCTACAGCGAGCGCGGCTTCGGCCATGACACGATCGCCGACTTCAACACCAACGGTGACAGGATCGACCTCTCTTATCTGAATGTCGCCGATATCGACAGTCTCCGGCCCTTCATGGCCCAGGACGGCAACGATGTCGTTATCGACCTTGGCACTGTCGGCCTCGATGAAAGCATTCGAATCGAAAACGTTACCCTGGCCAGCCTGAGTAACGCCGATTTCCTCTTCAACACGTCGACCAATGATCTCACCGTCAACGCCTTCTATCCAGGCGCTGTTCTGTTCGGCGGAGCCGGTAACGACCGGATCTTTGGCGGCGCCGGCAGGCTGGTTGGCGGCGCCGGGAACGACATCTTCGTTTACCAGACATATCAGTTCCGTGCCGACACGATCTTCGACTTCAACACCAACGGCGATAGGATTGATCTTTCCTCTCTTCATGTCCCCGATCTCGGCAGCCTCCTGCCCTTCATGGCCCAGGACGGCGCCGACGTCGTCATCACCCTCGGCGACGGCGAATTCGGCTATGGTGAAAGCATACGCCTCCTGAACGTCTCCCTCGGCAGCCTCAGCGCCGCCGATTTCATCTTCGATACATCGACCGGCGCCGACACCATCTACGGCAGCGTATCCGACGATGTCCTGTTCGGTGGTGCCGGCAACGACGCGCTCTTCGGCCATGTGATGTTCTGGCTCCCCTACGATGACGGGGATGACCGCCTCTTCGGAGGCGATGGCGATGACCTGCTCAGCGGCGGTAGGGGGGCCGACCGCCTCGACGGCGGCGCGGGCATCGACACCGCCCGCTATTATACAAGCTTGGCCGGGGTCACCGTGGACCTGTCCACCGGCGCGACCAGCGGCGGCGACGCCTGGGGCGACATCCTGGTCTCGATCGAGAATGTCTCCGGCAGTGGTTACAACGACATCCTCATCGGCAATGCCGGCACCAACACACTGTACGGCTCGAACGGCGATGACCTGCTCCGCGGTGGGGCCGGAGCCGACCGGCTCGACGGCGGTCTCGATATCGATACGGTCAGCTACTACACCAGCAGCATCGGGGTCACGGTGGACCTGACCGCCGGCACCGGCACCGGCAGCGGCGGCGACGCCGAGGGCGACATCCTGAACGCGATCGAGAACGTCTCCGGCAGCCAGGGCAACGACCGGATCACCGGCAGTATCGTCGCCAATGTCCTGCAGGGTTGGGGCGGCGACGATGTGCTTCAGGGTGGCTACGGTGCCGACCGCCTCGACGGCGGCAGCGGGATCGACACGGCCAACTACGCCACCAGCTGGGCCGGGATCACGGTAGATCTCGCCGTCGGCACCGGCCGCGGCGGCGACGCCGAGGGCGACATCCTGGTCTCGATCGAGAATCTCGACGGCAGCCAGAAGGCGGACACCCTGATCGGCAATGCCGGCGTCAACACGCTGCGAGGTGGGGACGGCGACGACGCGCTCCGCGGCGGCGCCGGGGCTGACCGCCTCGACGGTGGCGCTGGCATCGACACCGTCAGCTATTCCACCGGCAGCATCGCGGTTACCGTGGACCTGTCTGCCGGCACCGGCAGCGGCGGCGATGCCCACGGCGATACTTTCATCTCGGTCGAGAACGTCGACGGCAGCCAGGCCAACGATCAGTTCACCGGCAACACCGGCGCCAATGTCCTGAAAGGCTTGGGCGGCGCCGACGTGCTCCGCGGTGGGGCCGGGGCCGACCGTCTCGATGGCGGGGCCGGCATCGACACCGCCAGCTATTACACCGCCACCGCCGGCGTCTCGGTCGATCTGGGTACCTATGCCGCCAGCGGCGGCGATGCCCAGGGCGACGTCCTGATCAGCATCGAGAATCTCACCGGCGGCCAATTCAACGACACCCTCGCGGGCGACGCCGGCGCCAACATCCTGCAGGGCTGGGGCGGCGACGACACGCTTCGCGGCGGAGCCGGCGCCGACCGCCTCGACGGCGGGGCTGGCAGCGATACCGCCAGCTACTACAACAGCTGGGCCGGGGTCAGCGTGAACCTGGCCACCGGCGCGGCCGGTCTCGCCGAGGCCCAGGGCGACGTGCTGGTCTCGATCGAGAATCTCGGCGGCAGCCAGTACGCCGACACTCTGATCGGCAACGCCGGGGCCAACGTCCTGCAGGGCTGGAACGGCAACGACGTGCTTCGTGGCGGCGCGGGCAAGGACACGCTGACCGGAGGCGCCGGCGCCGACCGGTTCGTCTTCACCGCTGCCGGCGACAGCGTGGTCGGCGCCAATGCCGACCGCATCACCGACTTCAGCCGGGCTCAAGCGGACAGGATCGACCTGTCGGCGATCGACACCAATGCCGGCGCGGCAGGAGACCAGGGCTTCAGCTTCATCGGCACCGGCGCCTTCACCCGCCATGCCGGTGAGCTGCGCTTCACCGTCGGCGGGGGCGTCACCACCGTCGCCGGCGACCTCAATGGCGATGCCGTGTCGGACTTCCACATCGTGCTGGCCGGCGCCGTCGCCCTGCAGGCGTCCGACTTCGCCCTGTAACCGCAGCCTGCCCGGTGCCGGGGCATCGGCACCGGGCGCGGCCACCGGGATCGGCGTCCTGATCGCAATCCGACGATGTCGGCTAAAATGTCGGATTAGGACGACAATCTGACCCTGACGACACATTCGCGCCACCATCTGCCGATATCCAGGTTGATAAGCGCGATGACGACGCAGCCCCGATCCCGTGTCGCGGGCCGTGTCGTCAAGGGCAGCCCGCCGGCGGCATGCCGGTCCGGCCGGCCATCGGATCGAGCATCGGACGGGCCTCTGCCGATTGACCGGCAGACCCGTCGCCGGCGGATTGCCGGGATGGCGATGGCCGCGGTACAGTCCAATTTGCATCGAATTTTATATATCGGTGGGGAGCAACTTGGATGTCGTTCACGGAACCGGAGCGGGACGTGTCGCAGCGGGGGGCCTGCCGGCCATGCCCATTGCGCTGACGGCATCCCGGTCGCCGGCGACGAGCCGAAGCCAGGCTCGCGCGAGGTCCTTCCACCTCCTCCTGTGACCATTCGCGGCCGGTAGTCCCGGCCGCCGACCCAGGACAACCGAACTCGTTTCACTCCCGCCATCGGGAGGGAGCGACGGGGCGGCCTTCGCGACGGAGGGCGCCCGACGGCACCGCCATGCCCGGCGTCCGACGCCAAAGCCGCGTGGCGGGCGATCGATCGAACCGTGAAACAAGGGGAAAGAAGCAATGGCTGTTATGAATGGCACCAGTGGCGAAGACGAGATCACCGGCACCGGCAGCGACGATACGATCGACGGTCTCGGCAGCAGCGACACCCTGATCGGCGGCGGCGGCAACGACCGGCTCATCGGCGGCACCGGCGGCGACTCCCTGACCGGCGGCGCCGGCGCCGACGTCTTCGTCTACAACGCCCGGGAATTCGGCAACGATACCATCACCGACCTCCAGCCCGGCGACAAGATCGACCTGCAGGCCATCGGGGTCGGCGACCTCGCCAGCCTCCAGCCCTTCATGGAGCAGGTCGGGGATGACGTCGTCATCACCCTCGGCTACGGCTTCACCGACGAGAGCATCCGGATCAAGAACATCACCGTCGATACTCTGACCGCCGGCAATTACTTCACCTTCAACACCTCCCCGACGGTGCGCGATCTCACCGGCACCAGCGGGGCCGACCACCTGTTCGGCGCCGGCGCCAACGACAAGCTGAACGGCGGCTCCGACTTCGACACCCTGGTCGGCGGCGCCGGCGCCGACACCCTGATCGGCGGCAGCGGCGGTGACCAGCTCTACGGCGGCAGCGGCAACGACGCCTTCGTCTACAACGCCCGCGAGTTCGGCAACGACACCATCTTCGACCTGCAGAACGGCGACAAGATCGACCTGCAGGCGATCGGCGTCGGCGACCTGGCCAGCATCCTGCCCTTCATCGAGCAGGTCGGGGAGGACGTCGTCATCACCCTCGGCTACGGCTTCACCGACGAGAGCATCCGCATCAAGAACTTTACCGTGGATGCGCTGACCTCCGGCAACTACTTCACCTACAACACCTCCCTGATGGTGCGCGACCTCACCGGCACCAGCGGGGCCGACCACCTGTTCGGCGCCGGTGCCAATGACAAGCTGAACGGCGGCTCCGACTTCGACACCTTGGTCGGCGGCGCCGGCGCCGACACCCTGATCGGCGGCACCGGCGGCGACCGGCTGTATGGCGGCACCGGCAACGACGCCTTCGTCTACAACGCCCGCGAGTTCGGCAACGACACCATCTTCGACCTGCAACCCGGCGACAAGATCGACCTGCAGGCCATCGGCGTCGGTGACCTGGCCAGCATCCGGCCTTTCATGGAGCAGGTCGGCGAGGACGTCGTCATCACCCTCGGCTACGGCTTCACCGACGAGAGCATCCGGATCAAGAACATCACCGTCGATGCTCTGACCGCCGGCAACTACTTCACCTTCAACACCTCCCCGACGGTGCGCGACCTCACCGGCACCAGCGGGGCCGACCACCTGTTCGGCGCCGGCGCCAACGACAAGCTGAACGGCGGCTCCGACTTCGACACCCTGGTCGGCGGCGCCGGCGCCGACACCCTGATCGGCGGCACCGGCGGTGACCAGCTCTACGGCGGCAGCGGCAGCGACGCCTTCGTCTACAACGCCCGCGAGTTCGGCAACGACACCATCTTCGACCTGCAGAGCGGCGACAAGATCGACCTGCAGGCCATCGGCGTCGGCGACCTGGCCAGCATCCTGCCCTTCATGGAGCAGGTCGGCACGGATGTCGTCATCACCCTCGGCTACGGCTTCACCGACGAGAGCATCCGCATCAAGGACATCACCGTGGATGCGCTGCGCACCGGCAACTACTTCACCTTCAACACCTCCGCCACGCCGCGCGATCTCACCGGCACCAGCGGGGCCGACCACCTGTTCGGCGGCAGCGCCAACGACAAGCTGAGCGGCGGCTCCGACTACGACACGCTGGTCGGCGGCGCCGGCAACGACACGCTCCGCGGCGGCACCGGCGGCGACCGGCTCATCGGCGGCAGCGGCAGCGACACCGTCACCTATTCCGGCACCACCGGGCCGGTGACCGTGAACCTGGCCAGCGGCGTCGGCAGCGGCGGCGAGGCGCAGGGCGACACCTATAACGGCATCGAGAACGCTATCGGCAGCTCGGGCGGCGACAGCCTGGTCGGCAGCGCCTTCGCCAACACGCTGCAGGGGCTGGAGGGCAATGACGTGCTCCGCGGCGGCGCCGGGGCCGACATCATCGACGGCGGCGCCGGCATCGACACCGCCAGCTACTACTACGCCACCACCGGCGTCTCGATTGATCTGGGCGCCCACACCGCCAGCGGCGGCGAAGCCCAGGGCGACGTGCTGACCGGCGTCGAGAACCTCACTGGCGGCCAGGGCAACGACATCCTTGCCGGTGACGCCGGGGCCAACACGCTGGCGGGCTGGGGCGGCGACGACGTGCTTCGCGGCGGTGCGGGGGCCGACCGCCTGGATGGCGGCGGCGGCACCGACACGGCCAGCTACTACAGCGCCACCACCGGCGTCGTGGTCAGCCTGGCCAGCGGCCTCGGCAGCGGCGGCGAGGCCCAGGGCGACGTCCTGGTCGCGATCGAGAACCTCTCCGGCGGCCAGGGCTGGGACAGCCTGTACGGCAATGCCGGCGCCAATGTCCTGCAGGGGTGGAACGGCAACGATCTTCTCGTCGGCCGCGGCGGCAAGGACACCCTCACCGGCGGTGCCGGGGCGGACCGGTTCCAGTTCACCGCCATCGGCGACAGCGTGGTCGGGACCAATGCCGACCGGATCACCGATTTCAGCCATGCCCAGGGCGACAAGATCGACCTGGCGGGGATCGACGCCAACACCGGTGTGGCGGGCGACCAGGCCTTCAGCTTCATCGGCAGCGGCGCCTTCACCCACCATGCCGGCGAGCTGCGCGCCGCGGTCACCAGCCCGGGCGTCACCACCATCGCCGGCGACATCAACGGCGACGGCGTCTCCGACTTCCACATCCAGCTGACCGGCGCCTTTGCACTGCAGGCGTCCGACTTCGTACTGTAGCGGTCAGGAAACCGGTGCCGGCCTTGCCGGCACCGGCCCCCCACAGCAAACAGGAGAGGAAGCATGCCAGGACGCATCGACGGGGACGATTTCGGCAACACCATCCACGGATCGGACGATGCCGAGCAGATCTATGGCCATGGAGGATTCGACGATCTGTACGGTTATGGGGGCAACGATATCCTCGACGGCGGCGACGGCTACGATGACCTGTACGGAGGAGACGGGAACGACACCCTTTCCGGCGGCGCCGGCTACGATCGCCTCTATGGCGGAGCCGGAGCCGACGCGCTGTCCGGTGGCGCCGAGGTCGACACGGTCTCGTATCAGGAGAGCGCCGCAGGCGTCACCGTGACCGTCGGCGGCACCGGCTCCGGCGGCGATGCGCAAGGCGATCTCATCGCCGGTGACATCGAAATCGTGATCGGCTCGAACTATGCCGACATCCTCACCGGCAACGAGGCGAACAACGAGCTGCAGGGTCTCAATGGCAACGACACACTCTCGGGCAGCGGTGGGGACGACCGGCTGACGGGCCTCGAAGGCGACGATACGCTATCGGGCGGCAGCGGGAACGACTGGCTGGTCGGCGGAGCCGGCGCCGACACCTTCTCGGGCGGCGACGGGGTGGATACCGTCAGCTACGCAGACGGCTTCATCGGAGTCATCGCGACCCTCGGCGGGTCGGTGTGGAGCGGTGCGGCCCAGGGCGATATCCTTGCCGGCGATATCGAAAATCTGGAAGGGTCCAAGGGTGCCGACAGGCTGACCGGCGACGCCGGCGACAATCAGCTCTATGGCGGCGACGGCTACGACATCCTTCGCGGCGAGGGCGGGGCCGACCGCCTCGACGGCGGCGCCGATATCGACCTGGTCACCTATTGGAGGTCAGCCGTCGCCGTCACGGTCGATCTCGGGACCGCGACGGGTGGCGGGGGCGCCACGGGCGACACCTTCGTCTCGATCGAGAATGTCAATGGCGGCATCGTCGGCGACACCATCTCCGGCGACCTCACGCAGAATACGCTGAACGGCTACGAGGGCGACGACGTGCTGAGCGGCGGGGGCGGCAGCGACGTGCTCATCGGCGACACCGGCGCCGACACGCTGAGCGGCGGCGGCGACAGGGACACGCTGATCGGCGGCGCCGGGGCCGACACGCTGGCCGGCGACGACAACAAGGACACTCTGACCGGCGGCACCGGGGCCGATCGCTTCGTCTACAATTTCTACTTCGACAACTTTGCCAATGCCGACCGGATCACCGACTTCAATCGATCCCAGGGCGACAAGATCGACCTGTCGCAGATGGATGCCGATCAGTCGACATTGGCAAATGACGCCTTCACCTTCATCGGCACCGGCCTCTATTCGGGCGTCGCCGGCCAGCTGCGCTACCATTCCGACGGCACCGTCACCACCATCGCCGGCGACGTCAACGGCGACAGCATCTCCGACTTCTACATCCAGCTCACCGGCGCCATCGGCCTCGTCGCCGGCGACTTCGTGCTGTAGCGGCGGGTCGCGACGGGGCCGGTTCTCGCCGGCCCCGCCGCGTCCGTGCCTACTTGCCCATGCCCTTGTCCCAGGCGGCGTGGGTCCAGGCCGCGTCGCCCGGGTCCTTGGTGATCACCGGGTCGCTCTTGCTCGACAGCAGCACCTGCACCGTACGCTTGTACGCTTCGGGGTCGAGCCAGCCGATCTTGTCGTCCGACACGGTGATCAGCTTGGCGATGTTCTCGGCCTGCCGGATCTGCACCGCATCGGTGGTGGCACCCGAGGCGTCGGCCTCGGCCACGATCTTGCCGGCCTCGTCCGGATGCGCCTTGGCATAGGCCCAGCCCTTGACCGAGGCCTTGAGGAAGCGGCCCAGCTTGTCGACATAGGCCGGGTCCTTGAGCTTGGAGTCGAGGGCGTAGAGCCCGTCCTCCAAGGTCGCCACGCCCTGGTCCTCGTAATAGAAGGTGATCAGGTCGCTCTCCGGCACGCCGGCGTCGATCACCTGCCAGTACTCGTTGTAGATCATGGTCGAGATGCAGGCGGCCTGGTTCTGCAGCAGCGGGTCGACGTTGAAGCCCTGACGCAGCACCTTGACGTCCGGGTTCGAGCCCGAGGTCGACAGGCCCAGCTTGCCCATCCAGGACAGGAACGGATATTCGTTGCCGGCGAACCAGACGCCGAGGGTCTTGCCCTTGAAGTCGGCCGGCGACTTGATTCCGCTCTCCTTCTTGCAGGTCAGCATCATGCCGGAGCGGTTGAAGATCTGCGCCACATTGACCAGCGGCACGCCCTTCTCGCGCGCCGCCAGCGCCGCCGGCATCCATTCGACGATGACGTCGGCGCCGCCGGCCGCGATCACCTGCGGCGGCGCGATGTCCGGCCCGCCCGGCTTGATCGTGACCTCCAGCCCCTCATCGGCGTAGTAGCCCTTTTCCGCGGCGACGTAGTAGCCGCCGAACTGTGCCTGGGTGACCCATTTCAGCTGGATGGTGAAGGGATCCGCCGCCTGCGCCGGGCCGAAGCCCAAAGCTGCGATCGCGGCCAGTCCCAGAATGATTTTTTTCATGTGAAGCCTCTCCCGTTCGTCAGATCTTGTTCAGCGTTCCGCTTCCCGCATCGAAGGGTGCCAGAAGGTGGTCGCCCGCTCCACCAGCGCGAGCAGCCCGTAGGAGGCGGAGCCGGCGACGGCCGCGACCAGGATGGTGGCCCAGACCATGTCGACATTGAGCCGCGCCACCTCGGTCGAGATGCGGAAGCCCATGCCGTAGATCGGGGTGCCGAAGAACTCGGCGACGATGGCGCCGATCAGGGCCAGGGTGGCGTTCAGCTTCAGCGCGTTGAAGATGAAGGGCAGCGCCCCCGGCAGCCGCAGCTTCAGCAGCGTCTGCCAATAGCTGGCGGCGTAGGAGCGCATCAGGTCGCGCTCCATCGTTCCCGCAGCCTCCAGCCCTGCCAGCGCGTTCACCAGCATCGGGAAGAAGGTCATGACCACGACCACGGCGGCCTTGGAGTGCCAGTCGAAGCCGAACCACATGATCATCACCGGCGCGATGCCGACGATCGGCATGGCCGAGACGGCGGACCCGAGCGGCAGCAGGCCGCGCTGCAGGAAGGGCGACCGGTCGATCGCCACCGCGGTCAGGAAGCCGGCGCCGGAGCCGATCAGGAAGCCGGGGATGGCCGAGCGGATGAAGGTCTGGACGAAATCGACCCACAGCGTGTCGGTGCTGGCGGCGAAGCGCGCCCCGATCTGCGACGGCGCCGGCAGCAGGATCTGCGGCACCTGGAAGCCGGTGACCAGCACCTGCCACAGCCACAGCAGCACGGCGCCGAACAGGATCGGCACAGCGATGCCCGCGGCGCGGCCGGGCACCGGTGACAGGCCGTGCAGCGCCGCCCAGGACCCGGCCACCGCCGCGACGATCGGCAGGGCGATCCAGGCGGTGCCGGACGCGAACACGCCGCCGGCGGCGATCCACTGGAGCACGAAGCCCGCGAGGATCACCGCCAGGAGCAGCCAGCCGAGGCTGCGGAGCACCCGCGGGCTCATCCCCGGCCCCCGCGGCTGGCGATCACGGCGCGCTCGGTGAGAGTGACGGCGAGGACGCAGAGCAGGGCCAGGACCGCCGCCATCACCAGCGCCGACCACAGCTGGATCATCTGGCCGAAATAGGAGCCGGTCAGCAGCCGGGCGCCGATGCCCGCCTGGGCGCCGGTCGGCAGCTCGCCGACGATGGCGCCGACCAGGGCCAGCGAGATGCCGATCTTCAGGCTGGGGAACAGGAACGGCACCGCCGCCGGCCAGCGCAGCTTCCAGAACACCTGGGCGCCCCTGGCGGAGTAGGTGCGCATCAAGTCGAGCTGCAGCGGGTCGGGCGAGCGCAGGCCCTTGACCATGCCGATGGTGACCGGGAAGAAGCTGAGATAGGCGGAGATGATCGATTTCGGCACCACGCCGGTGAGGCCGATATTGCCGAGCACGACCACGATCATCGGCGCGATCGCCAGGATCGGCACGGTCTGGCTGGCGATCACCCAGGGCATCAACGACCGGTCGAGCGTCGGCACATGGACGATGCCGACGGCGAGCAGGATGCCCAACAGGGTGCCGAGGACGAAGCCGAGCAGGGTCGAGCTCATCGTCACCCAGGCGTGGTAGACGAGGCTGCGGTTGCTGGTGACCGGCCGGCCGACGGTGCTGCCCCACAGGTCCGTCGCGACCTGGTCCGGCGTCGGCAGCAGCGGCCGGTCCAGCTTCCAGACCGCGTCGAAGAACTGCGCATTGGTCCAATCCGGCCCGGCGCGGTTCAGCCGCTCGATCGCCGCCGGCGCATTCAGCCAGAACGAGCCGAGATACCAGAGGATCAGGAAAGCGCCGAGCACGGTCGCCAGCGGCAGCGCCCGCCCGCCCTTGAGCCGCGCCCAGGTGCCTGGGCGAGCCGGGAGGGATGCGGCGAGGGCGGTCATGGGCGCCGGGCCCTCATTCGTAGGAATGCCCGGCGCGCAGGCCTTCGCGGACCTGCTGGGCGATGGCGAGGAATTCAGGCGTCTCGCGGATGTCGAGGTCGCGCTGGCGCGGCAGGTCGCTGTCGATCACGTCGAGGATCCGGCCCGGCCGCGGCGACATCACCACGATCTTGGAGGACAGGAACACCGCCTCCGGGATCGAATGGGTGACGAAGATCACCGTCAGGCTGGTGCGGTTCCACAGGTCCAGCAGATGGACGTTGAGGTTGTCGCGGGTGATCTCGTCGAGCGCCCCGAAGGGCTCGTCCATCAGCAGCAGCTTCGGCTGGAAGCCGAGGGCGCGGGCGATCGACACGCGCTGCTGCATGCCGCCGGACAGCTGCCAGGGGAACTTCTTCTCGAACTGGCCGAGCCCGACGGTGCCGAGCGCGGCCCGCGCCCGCTCCTGCCGCTCCGCCGCCGGCACGCCCATGATCTCCAGCGGCAGCTCGACATTGCGGCGGACATTGCGCCAGGGGTAGAGGGCCGGCGCCTGGAACACATAGCCATAGGCCCGGGCCAGCCGCGCCTGCTCCGGCGTCATCCCGTTCACCGTGACCGAGCCGGCGGTCGGCCGCACCAGGTCGGCCACCACCCGCATCAGCGTGGTCTTGCCGCAGCCGGACGGTCCGATCAGCGACACGAACTCGCCCTCGCCGATGGTGAGGTCGACATCCTGCAGCGCCACCACCGGCGCATCGGCGGTCTGGAAGGTCAGGCCGAGGCGCTTGGCCTCGACCACCGGCGGCGCGGCGGATGCCGCCTGCGGGGATTGACGGACCGCCGACACCGCCATGCCTCAGCCCGCCTTCTGTTCGAGCGAGCGGTCGTAGTCGAGCACGGCGCGCAGCAGCACATTGGCCCCGGCGGCGGCGTGGTCGAACTCGATGCTCTCTTCCTCGTTGTGGCTGATGCCCTCGCGGCACGGCACGAAGATCATTGCGGTCGGCGCCACCCGGGCGATATAGGCCGAATCGTGCCCGGGGCCGGAGACGATGCGACGATGGCTGAAGCCGTTCGACTGCGCCGCCGCCTCGACCGCGTCGATGCAGGCCGGATCGAACTTCACCGCCGGCGAGTCCCAGATCGCCTCGACCTTGACCTCGAGCTTCAGCTCCGTCGCGATGCGGTCGATCGCCGCCTTCGCCGCGGTCTCCATCACCCCGATCTTCGCATCGTCGGGATGGCGATAGTCGATGGTGAAGAACACCTCGCCCGGGATGACGTTGCGGCTGTTCGGCCGGACCTCGACCAGGCCGACCGTGGCGACCGCATCGGCGGTGGCGTCGCCGACCGCGATCACCGCCTCGATCATCCGGGCGGCGCCGCGCAGCGCGTCGCGGCGCAGCCGCATCGGGGTCGACCCGGCATGGCTCTCGCGGCCGGTCACCGTGACCTCGTACCAGCGCATGCCCTGCACGCCGGTGACGACGCCGATCACCTTCTCCTCATTCTCGAGGATCGGCCCCTGCTCGATATGCAGCTCGAAATGCGCGCCGAGCTTGCGCTGGCCGACCGGGACCGGCCCGCGATAGCCGATCCGGTCCAGCTCGTCGCCGAAGCGCTGGCCGTCGCGGTCCTCGCGGCTGTAGGCGTACTCCTTGGTGAACACCCCGGCGAACACACCCGAGCACAGCATCGCCGGGGCGAAGCGGGACCCCTCTTCATTGGTCCAGTTGATCACCTCGATCGGCGCGTTGGTCTCGTAGCCGGTGTCGTGCAGGGTGCGCAGCAGCTCCAGCCCCGACAGCACCCCGAGAATGCCGTCGAACTTGCCGCCCGTCGGCTGGGTGTCGAGATGGCTGCCGACGCAGATCGGCGGCAGCGACTCATCCCGGCCCGGCCGGCGGGCGAACATGTTGCCGACCTCGTCGACGGTGACGGTGCAGCCGACCGCCTCACATTGCTGCCGGAACCAGTCCCGCACCTGCTTGTCGAGGTCGGTCAGGGTCAGGCGCTTGACCCCGCCCTTGGCGGTCTTGCCGAACTCGGCGGTCTCCATGATCGCGTCCCAGAGGCGCTGCGGATCGATCTGGATATTCTGCTGCATCGTCAATTCCTCGAACGACCGTCCGCAAATGCTACTGGGGCGGCCGTCTGATGGCGGTTTCTGCGCTTCCGGTGCTCACGGACTATAACGTCCGCTGCGCTCCGGTTCTCGAAACCACCACCAGTCGACTCACACCAGCGCATTTCCAAACGGTCTCCTAAAACGTCCCGTCTCCGGATCAGGCCGGCTTGCGGATGAACTCGGCCTCGATGGTGGAGGCCGGCTGGCCCGCAACCTCGCGGGTATAGGCCAGCTTCAGATGGGTGGTGTCGACCAGGGTGCGGCGGTAGAGCTGGCGCTCGACCTTGCCTTCCTTGGTGGCGCCGACGACCTCGACCGTCAGGGTCGGACCCGACAGGCTGGCGGTGGCATAGGCGCGGTCGGCCGGGACCGTGGCGGTCCAGAAGTTCGGCCGGGTCGAGGGCTGGAAGACCAGCTCACGCTCCCGGAACTCCAGCCCGTCGGTGCCGTCGCCCGCCTGGACGTTGCGCCAGAACAGCCGGAAGCCGCCATCGGTCCGCGGCTCGACGATCACCGCCGAGGCGCGCTGCACCTCCTCCTGGCTCGAGCCGATCCAGGAGCCGGCGAAATCGTCGATCTTCGCCTCCGCCACCGGTCCGGATGCCGGCTTGGTGCCGGCACATCCGGCGAGCGCCGCGGCCACGATCCCCACCAGCACCGCGCGTCGCATCACAGCCATTGTTCCCCTCGCTTCTTTTCGTATCGAATGATCGGAAGGGCGCCATCATGACCGATCACTTCCGAGCCGACGATGCCAAATCGCATCAAAATAAGGGCTTATTCGGCGGCGTCCTTGCGCATCGGGTTGTTGGGGTGGTGCTGCCAGTTCAGATAGGGCCGGCCGGTGTCGACCGTCTCCATGGTGATGCAGTTGTCGACCGGGCAGACATGCATGCACAGGTTGCAGCCGACGCACTCCGCCTCGTTGATCTCGTAGCGCCGCCCGCCCTCCGGCGTGCGCAGCTTGAAGATCGACTGGTGCGAGGTGTCCTCGCAGGCGATGTAGCACTTGCCGCACTGGATGCAGGCGTCCTGGTTGATGTTGGCGATCGACTTGAAGTTGATGTTCAGGTCCTGCCATTCGACGAAGTTCGGCACCGCCAGGCCCTGGAAGGCGCGGGTGTCGGCATAGCCCTTGCCGTCCATCCAGTTGGCCAGGCCGGACGCCATGTCCTCGACGATCTTGAAGCCATGGGTCATCGCCGCGGTGCAGATCTGGACGTTGGTGGCGCCCAGCGCCATGAACTCCGCCGCGTCGCGCCAGGTCGAGATGCCGCCGATCGCCGAGATCGCCATGCCGCGGCATTCCGGGTCGCGCGCGATCTGGCCGACCATGCGCAGCGCGATCGGCTTCACCGCCGGGCCGCAATAGCCGCCATGGGTGCCGAGGCCGTCGACCGTCGGCGTCGGCGCCATCACATCGAGGTCGATCGACACGATCGACTGGATGGTGTTGATCAGCGACACCGCGTCGGCGCCGCCGCGCCTGGCCGCCCGGGCCGGGCCGAGGATGTTGGTGATGTTCGGCGTCAGCTTCACGATCACCGGCATGCGCGTGTACTGCTTGCACCAGCGCGCGACCATCTCGACATATTCCGGAACCTGGCCGACGGCGGAGCCCATGCCGCGCTCCGACATGCCGTGTGGGCAGCCGAAGTTCAGCTCGATGCCGTCGGCGCCGGTGTCCTCGACCAAGGGCAGGATCGCCTTCCAGCTCTGCTCCTCGCAGGGCACCATCAGCGACACGATCATCGCCCGGTCCGGCCAGTCGCGCTTGACCTGCTTGATCTCGCGCAGGTTGAGCTCCAGCGGCCGGTCAGTGATCAGCTCGATGTTGTTCAGGCCGGCGACCCGGGTGCCGTTGTAGCTGACGGCGCCGTAGCGCGAGGAGACGTTGACCACCGGCGGGTCCTCGCCCAGCGTCTTCCACACCACCCCGCCCCAGCCGGCGCGGAAGGCGCGGACGACGTTGTACTCCTTGTCCGTCGGCGGCGCCGAGGCCAGCCAGTACGGGTTCGGGGAGCGGATCCCCAGGAAGTCGTTGCTCAGATCGGCCATCAAAGCCTCCTGCCAAAATCCAACGGCTCTGCGGCCGCTTGTTTTCTCGTCCGACCGGCGGCGCCGGCCGGGTCAAACCGTCAACAGCGCCTCGATCTCGTCCGGCAGCCGGTCGCCCCGGAACGGGTTGCGCACGGTGACGCCGCCCAGAACCGCCCCGTCCGCCATGTCCTCGCTCAGCAGCGTGGCGCAGCCGTGGCTGTCGGCGGTCGACAGCAGCATCGCGTCCCAGTAGCCGAACCGTGTTGCGGCGGGTTCCCGCGCGGCGGTCACCACATTCGCCTCGGCTGCTGCCATGGTCGCGAACAGCTCCACCCAATCGGCGACCTGGGCCGCGGCATCGGCTGCCGGCAACAGGCGGCGGCGCTGTGAGGTGACGTAGAACTCGCCCAGCGCCTGGATCGCGAGGACACAATCCGCCTGCGCCGCACGCTCGACAATGTCCTTCGCCCGGCGGTGCTTCTCGCCCTCGGCCGCGTCGATCGCATAGACCAGCACATTGGTGTCCAAGGTGAACCGCCTATCGGTCATGCAGCGCGTCGCGGTCGAAAGGCTCCGCCGATTCGCTGCGATAGCCATGCACCATGCGCGCCCGCGTCCGCTCCAGCGCCGCCTGCTGCGACGGGGTCAGGACGCGCCGGTGCGATACCGGCACCACCCGGGCCACCGGTTCGCCGCGGCGGGTGATGACGAATTCCTGGCCGGATTCGACCGCGCGGATCATCTCGGCGAAGCCCTGATTGGCCTCGCGCAGGGTGATGGTGGTGCTGGATCCGTCGCTCATGGCCTCAACCTCCTGAATGCACTACTTATGTAGCACATTCAGCGCCGCAGCGCCCGGTCGATCGACAGCGCCGCCAGCTTGCCGTCCTGCACGGCGCTGACCGTCAGGTCCTGGCCCGGCACGCAGTCGCCGCCGGCCCAAACGCCGGACAGCGAGGTCTGCCGCTCCTCGTTCACGGCGATGCGGTTGCCGGCCATGTCCAAAGTCTCGGCCTCGTTGGCAAAGGCCGAAGGCACGAGATACTGGCCGATGGCGGTGAACACCTGGTCGGCGAGCAGGGTAAAATGGTCGCCGGTCCCGGTCAGGCGGCCCTGGGCGTCGAGCTGGGTGTGCTCGAACTCGACCTCCTTCACCGACGGGCCGCGGCCGCTGGCCGGCCAGCCCAGGATGCGGCGCGGCTGGGCCCAGTGCCGGACGGTGACGCCGTTGACCTGGGTCCAGTCCTGCTCCTTCCAGGTGGCGGACATCTGCTCGGCGCCGCGGCGATAGACCAGAGTCACCTCCGCCGCCCCCAGCTTCTTGGCCTGGGTCGCGGCGTCGATTGCGGTGTTGCCGCCGCCGATCACCACCACGCGGCGGCCGACCGGCACCGCCCCCTTGTCGGGGGCCTGACGCAGCCGGGCGATGAAGTCGACCGCGCTTTCCACCCCGGCCAGGGCCTCGCCGTCGCAGCCCAGCGCATTGACCGCGTTGTGGCCGAGGCCAAGGAACACGGCGTCGTAGTCGCGGCGCAGCTCGCTCAAGGGCACGTCGCGGCCCAGCGCCAGGCCGGTGCGGATCTCGATGCCGCCGATCTCCAGGATATAGGCCAGCTCGGCCTGGGCGAAGCCGTCCGCCATCTTGTAGGCGGCGAGGCCGTATTCGTTCAGCCCGCCGCCCTTCGCATTGGCCTCGAACACCACGACGTCGTGGCCGAGCACGGCGAGGCGGTGGGCGCAGGCCAGGCCGGCCGGACCGGCGCCGACCACGGCGATGCGCTTGCCGGTCGACGGGGCGCGGCTGAACAGCTGCTCGCCGCCCAGGAAGACATGGTCGGTGGCGTAGCGCTGCAGGGCGCTGATCGCCACCGGCTTCTCCTCCTGGTGGTTGCGGACGCAGGCGTCCTCGCACAGCTCCTCGACCGGGCAGACCCGGGCGCACATGCCGCCCATGATGTTGGCGGTCAGGATGGTCTGGGCCGCGCCTTTCACATTGTCGGTGGCGATGCCCTTGATGAAGGCCGGGATGTCGATCCCGGTCGGGCAGGCCTCGATGCAGGGCGCGTCGTAGCAAAAATAGCAGCGGCTGGATTCGATCAGCGCGGTGCGCCGGTCGAGCGGCGGATGGATCTCCGCGAAGTCCTCGGCGATGCGGTCGGCGCCCAGGCGCCCGGCCGCGATGTCGGATCCCGTCGTCATTCCCAGCCTCCGATGGCCGGCCCGACCGGCGCTGCGCCTGTCGATCCCGACCGCCTGTCCTGGCGCCGCGCCCGGATTCTCCGGTTCTCGCCCGCGGCACCGCCTCTCCTGAGCGAGACGGTATCGAGAACCTGACCAAATGGTCAACTCTATTTTGAATTGAGAATCAGTATCAATCTCGTTTGTTTTCCGGAACCGAATCATGCTAGGAACGTTTCAGGAACGATCAAGCAGGCGCACGGGAGACGGCGCATGGACCGACATATCCGGTGGGCCCCGGCGCAAGGCATCGGTTTGGAGCATCTGCGGCTGCACCGCAGCGGCGCCTGGATCCAGGCCGACAGCGTGGTGATCGGCGGCGATGAGGGCATGGAGTGGGCGCTGAGCTACACCATGGTGACGGACGCCGAATGGCGGGTGCGGTCGGTGGCGGTGACCGACCATGCCGGGGACCGGCGGCTGCGGCTCCTGGCCGATGGCGGCGGCGCCTGGACCACCGGCGACGGCACGCCGCTGCCGCAGCTGGACGGCTGCATCGATGTCGATCTGGTGGCGACGCCCTTCACCAACACGCTGCCGATCCGGCGGCTGGGGCTGGAGCCCGGCGAGGCGGCCGAGATCAGGGTGGCGTATCTGCCGCTGCCGGACCTGGTGCCCTTCGCCGCGTCGCAGCGCTACACCGCGCTGGCGCTGCGGCGCTGGCGCTTCGAATCGCTGGACGGCAGCGGCTTCACCGCCGAGATCAGCACCGACGCCAACGAGCTGGTGCTGGATTACCCGGGCCTGTATCGCCGGGTGGCATAGCCGATCTCAGGCCCCCGATCGCTGCCGCTGGCGGAAGCGGCGGACCTTGTCGGCGGTGCCGCAATCGGCCATCAGGCACCAGCGGCGGCTGGCGTTCTTGCTGCGGTCGTAGAACAGCCAGGCGCAGTCATGGCCGGCGCAGCGCTTCAGCCGCGCCGGCTCGCCCCTGAGCAGCAGGTCGAGCGCATCCATCGCCAGGCGATGCCGCACCGCCGCCCCGTCCGAGGGCGGCGCGTCCTGCCAGGCGCCGCCGGCCGAGGTGACGGTCAGCCGACGCCGGGCGGCCGCCTCCGCCACCTCCTGCTGCAGCAGGGCCGCCGCCTCCGCGGGCGGCTCGACCTGGACCGCGATGGCGTCGAAGACCGCGTGCAACGCCGCGCGCAGCCGGATCAGCCGCGACCATTCCTCCCGGTCGATCCGTGGTGTCTCGCCGAAGACGCACGCGCACCAGGCGGCCAGCGCGGCGGGATCGCCGGCCCGCTCCCGCGGCCCCGGCCCGCCCCAGCCGGACAGGGTGTTGCAGAAGTCCAGGCAGGCGAAGCCGCCGACCAGCTGCGGCTCGGACGGGGAGGGCTGCTCGGGTGACATGAAACCAGTGTAGCCCCTTTGACAGGTTTCAGCGAGACCTATATCGTTACCAGCAAACGCCAGAAAGGTGGTTACGATGCGCTGGAACGCCCTCGGCCGGCTCTATGCCGGCGTCGGCCTGTCGGGGATCGGCCCGATCCTGGTCCGCATGAGCCCGGTCGACCCCGCCGCCACCGCCTTCTGGCGCCTGGCGCTGAGCTGCATCCCGGCTGCCACGCTGGCCTGGCGGTCGCCCGGCATGCCGGCACGGGACTTCGGCCTGGCCCTGCTGGCCGGGGCGATGCTGGCCGCCGACCTGGTGCTGTGGAACGCCTCGATCGTCCGCACCAGCGTGCTGGAAGCGACGCTGCTGGTGATGATCTACCCGCTGCTGGTGGCGCTGCTGCCGGCGCTGTGGCTGCGCCGACGGCCGGACGGACGGGTGGTCGGCGGCGGCCTGGTCGCCTTCCTCGGCATCGCCGTCCTGGCCGGGGCCCGCGGCGCCGCCGGCGGCAACCTGCTGGGCAACGGCATGGCGCTGCTGGCCGCCCTGTTCTACGCCGTCTGCTTCCTGATCTCGGCGGCGCTGTGCCGGCGGCAGAGCGCCACCACCGTCACCTTCTGGACCCTCATCGGCGCCGCGCTGGGCGCCCTGCCGGCGGCGCTGCTGCAGGACCGAATCCTGCCGGACGATCCGTCCGGCTGGCTGAACCTGGCGGCGCAGGCGCTGATCGCCTTCGCCTCGCAGATCCTGATCGCCAAGGCGCTGCGCACGCTCGACGCCGGCTTCTCCGCCATCGCCGGCTACGGCCAGCCGGTGGTGGCGACGCTGCTGGCCTGGCCGATCCTGGGCCAGGTGCCGCAGGCCGCGGCCCTGATCGGCAGCGTCTTCATCATCGCCGGCATCGCCCTGGCCGGGCGGGGCGAGGCCAGGCCGGCCGAACCGACCGCGCCGGCCCGACCGGGGGCCGCGGAGCCGGCACGCTGAGCTATCGACGGCGCCGGTCTTCCGGCCGATGATGCCGGCATGACCGATGCCGAGATGCTGGAATCGCCGGACGACACCGGCCTGGACACGCCGCGGCCGGGCGCCGGCAGCCGCCTGCGCCGGGCCCGTGAGGCGCAGATCCTGGACGCCGCCGAGGGCGTGTTCGCGGAGGCCGGCTTCTCCGGCGCCACCATGCAGGGCATCGCCGAGCGCGCCGGCCTGCCCAAGGCCAACGTCCACTATTATTTCGGCACCAAGGAGGCGCTGTACCGCGCCGTGCTGGCCCGCATCCTCGACCTGTGGGTCGACGCCTTCGACCATCTGGTGCCGGAGCGCGACCCGGCCGAGGCGCTGGCCGCCTATATCCGCGACAAGATGCGCTGGTCGCGCAGCCGGCCGCTGGCGTCGAAGGTGTTCGCCAACGAGATCATCCACGGTGCGCCGCAGGTCGCCGACTACCTGTCGGGCAAGCTGAAGCGGACGATCGACGAGAAGGCGCGGGTGATCGAGGGCTGGATCGCCGCCGGCCGGATGGCGCCGGTCGACCCCCGGCACCTGGTGTTCACCCTGTGGGCCGTGACCCAGACCTATGCCGATTTCGAGGCCCAGATCCGGGCCGTGCTGGGCCGCGAGACGATGGATGACGACGTCTTCCTGGTCGCCGGCCGGCATGTCACCGGGCTGATCCTGCGCGGCTGCGGCCTGAAGCCGCCGCGCGGCGTCTGACCCGTCGCCGCCGCGATGCCTCCATGGCGGCGCGCGCCGGTTTGCGCTAAAGGATGGACCATGATTCTGCGCCTCCTCACCCCGCTGGCCCTGTTCGCCCTCGCCGCCTGCGCCGCCGAGCCGTATCAGCCGGCGCTGCCGCCGACGGTGCTGCAAAGCGGCGCCGTCCAGGGCGAAGCCGCCTTCGACCAGAGCCAGGGCGAGGCGCTGCTGGCCCAGGCCAAGGCCGCCGAGGCCCGCAACCCCGGCGAGGCCAAGAGCCTGTACCGCCAGGCCGGGATGGCCTGGCCCGATCTGGCCGATGCCTGGGACGGGCTGAAGCGGGTGTCGGCGAAGCAGAACGACGCCGCGGAGGCCAAGGCCGCCGGCTTCATGGCCGAGCGGGTGAAGCTGTATCCCGGCACGGCCATCGCCTCGCAGCGCGAGGTCAATGTCGCGCTGCAGAGCTACATCCAGGCGCAGTCGAAGCAGCCGACCGACGGGCCGGAGCAGCTGGCCTATGCCAAGCGGCTGGGCGAATACTACGACGCCCAATATGCCCGCGGCGGCTTCTACACCCGCGAGAAGGACATCGGGAACATCGGGGCGCACGACATCCCGGCGGTGGTGATTGCCGGCGGCGGCATCATCGGCTACGGCGCCAGCATGGCGACCAAGTTCGAGTAGCCGCCGCCATCGGACTCAGCCCGCCCGCTCGCGCGGCGTCACCGACACCTCCCGCGCGCCGCCATCGCGCAGCAGGCGCAGGGCGGTCGCCATACCGACCCGCTCGGCCCCGAGCAGCCGGTGCAGCGCGTCGACGCCGTCGACCGGGTGGCCGTCGATCGCCAGGATCACGTCGCCGACGCGCAGCGCCGCGGCCCCGGCGCCGCCGGGCAGCAGCTCCGCCACCCGCACACCGCCAGGGGCCGGCAGGCCGAGCGCCAGCTGCGTCGGCCGCGGCAGCCGGATGGTCTGCGCGGCGATGCCGAGCGAGGCGCGCCGCACCCGGCCGTGGCGGATGATCTCCGACGCCACCACCAGGGCGGTGTCGCTGCCGATGGCGAAGCACAGCCCCTGGGCGCCGGCGATCATCGCGGTGTTGATGCCGACCACCCGGCCGAGCGCGTCGACCAGCGGCCCGCCGCTGTTGCCGGGGTTCAGCGCCGCATCGGTCTGCAGAACACCGTCGATCAGCCGGCCGGACCGGCCGCGCAGCGACCGGCCGAGGGCGCTGACCACGCCGGCCGTCACCGTCGCTTCGAAGCCGAGCGGGTTGCCGATGGCGACCACCAGCTGGCCGACCTGCAGCGCGGCGGAGGAGCCGAGCGGCGCCCAGCCCGGCACGCTGTCATGCAGGCGCAGCACCGCCAGGTCGGTGTCCGGGTCCTCGCCGACCGGCCAGGCGACGACGCTGCGGCCGTCGCTGAGCGTGGCGGTGATCGACACGGCACCATGCACCACATGGCTGTTGGTCAGGACGAAGCCGTCCGGGGTGAAGATGACGCCGGACCCGCTGCCCTGCGGCACCACGGCGCCGTCCGGTCCCTTGCCGGAGACGCGGAGATGCACGACCGAGGGCGCGGCCGCACGCACGGCGTCGATCACGGTGCGGGAATAGGCGTCGAGCGCGTCGCCGCCGGTGGAAGCAGCGGACGGGGTCGAGGCCTCGGGCCCCGGCGCCGAGGCGTCGAGGAGGAAGCGGGTTTCGTAGCCGGGCATGGCAGGACCTTGGGAGCGGAAGGGGCGACGCCGGGTCGGCGCGTCCCGTTTCCGAAGATGTAGGCATGCCGCAAGGAGAACCCAAGGGGAACATCGCCAGGCCGAGCCGCCGGGCTGACGGGGCCTGTGGCCGGGCGTATGGTCCGGCATGCGCGATTCGCGCATCGGTCATGGCAAGGATGCCCGGAGATGGCGACGGAAACGCTGGATGGCTTCGACTGGCGGATCCTCGCGGCGCTGCAGGACGACGCCCGAATGAGCAACATCGCCCTGGCCGAACGCGTCCTGCTGTCGCCGTCGCAATGCGCCCGCCGGCTGCAGCGGCTGGAGGAGGCCGGGGTCATCCGCGGCTATGCGGCATTGCTCGACCCCGACCGCATCGGCCTGTCGGTGGCCGCCTACATCTCGATCACGCTGGAGAAGCACGGCGCCTTCACGGCGGAGGCCTTCCGCGAGGCGGTGCAGCGTCATCCGGAAATCGTCGAATGCTGCGCCGTGACCGGCGACGCCGATTACGAGCTGCGGGTGGTGGCGCCCGACCTGAAGGATCTGTCGCGCTTCATCATGGACAGCCTGATGCGGATCGACGGCGTCTCGGCCATCCGCTCGCGCATCGTGCTCGACACCATCAAGGACAGCCGCCGCCTGCCGCTGCCGCCCACGCCCTGAGTGCGAGAGACGGTGCCTCGGATCTCGCCGACTATCGGGTCCGCATGCCGCACCGGGTTGCCCCGGAGCGCGACCCGTGCTTGTGTCTCGCCACTTCTCGCGACCCGTCCGGAGCGCCCAGCGCATGACGCGTTTCTTGCAACTTCTCGGGAGTCTTCTCCTCGCCATGGCCATCACCCAGGGGGCTTCGGCCCGCGACCTCGAAAACACGCTCTATCTCGACCTGACCTATGGGCGGGTGGTGATCGAGCTGCGCCCCGACCTGGCGCCGAACCATGTCAAACGGATCAAGGAGCTGGTGCGGCAGGGCTTCTACAACGGCATCAAGTTCCACCGCGTGATCGAGGGCTTCATGGCCCAGACCGGCGACCCGACCGGCACCGGCATGGGCGGCTCCGGCCAGAAGATCGACGCCGAGTTCAGCCAGGAGCCGTTCAAGCGCGGCACCCTCGGCATGGCCCGGGCGCAGAGCCCGAACAGCGCCGACAGCCAGTTCTTCATCATGTTCGCCGACGGCAGCTTCCTGAACGGCCAGTACACCGTCTGGGGCAAGGTGGTCGAGGGCATGGAGTTCGTCGACAAGATCAAGCGCGGCGAGCCGCCGGCCAACCCGGACATCATCGTCAAGCTGCAGGTCGCGGCCGACGCCCAGTAAAAGGTCGCTCGTCGATCAACGCTTTAAACGAAGTCTTTCTCTCTCTTGTCATTGCCGGGCTTGACCCGGCAATCCAGAAGGCCTCGACAGTCTCTGGATGCCTGGGTCAAGCCCGGGCATGACAATTTGAGGTAACTGAGCCAGATCGAGAAGAAGCCCGGCCCTGCGGCCGGGCTTCTGCGTTTCAGCGGAAGCGAAAGGCGATCAGCGGCATCTTGTAGGTCTCGCGCACCTCGGAGATCGGCTTGCCGTCCTGGCGCAGCACGATGGCGCGGTTCTCGAACAGCGAGGCGCTCGGATCATAGGCCGGGGCCGGCGCCGCGGCGGCCCAGCCGGCCAGCTGCGCCGACGGCATCCGCTCCCACCCGTCCGGCAGCGCCTGCCACAGCACCGTCGAGGACAGGGTCCGGCGCGACGGGCCGAGCGGCCGGATGGCGCGGCCGAAGGGCGTGTCGGTCCCGGTCAGCGTCGCGTTGATCTCCGGCGTCAGCCGGTTCGGCAGGTACCAGTTGTCGGCCTCGGACAGCACCTGGTCGCCACAGACCAGCTGGACCCGGCGATAGACCACCGGCTCGGCGGCGTCGGCGATCTCCAGCTCCTGGCGCTGCTGGTCGCTCAGCTTCACCTCGCCGGGCACGCGCTTCGCCACGATCTTGGCCGTCGGCGCCAGGCCGTAGCGGCCGCACCAATCCTCCAGGAACAGGGTGGCGCTGTCGGTGGCGCCGAGCCCGGCGCGCAGCGACTGCACCAGGGCGGTCAACGCCAGCCGGTCGGACAGGGCGGCGGCGCCGGCCTCCTGGTTGCTCGCCACCTCGGCCCGGGCCAAGGCGAGCGGCGCGGTCAGCACCAGGGCGGCAGCGGCGGCGACGATCGGCAGGCGGCGCACCATCGGTCTCCTCATCCTCCGGCCGGCCGGGGCCGGCACGGCGCAGGATGGCTGCATAGCCGGCGGAAGGCGCCACGGCAATCCGCCGCAGGGGGACTTGACCGCGGCGGCGGCGCGGGCTGGGCTGGAGCGAACGGTCCGACCGGGAGATCCGCCATGCCCACCCTGTACGACCGCGCCCTGGTCTGGGACGCGCATAGCTGCCTGCCGCTGGTGCCCGATGCCGACGTGTCGCTGCTCGCCCGGCATAGGGCGGCGGGGATCGATTACGTCTCGATCAACATCGGCATGGACATGACCCCGCTGGAGACGGTGATCCGCACCACAGCCCATTTCCGCGACTGGATCCGCCGCCATCCCGAGGACTATGTGCTGGCGGGCAGCGCTGCCGAGATCCGCGCCGCCAAGGCCGCCGGGCGCCTGGCCGTCAGCTTCGACCTGGAGGGCGCACTGCCGCTGATGGGCGACCTGGCCATGGTCGGCCTGTACCACGACCTCGGCGTGCGCCAGATCCACTTCGCCTATAACCGCAACAACCCGGCCGCTGGCGGCTGCCACGACCGGGACATCCCGCTGCCCGGCTTCGGCCGCGACCTGGTGGCGGAGGCCAACCGCGTCGGCATGCTGCTGGATTGCTCGCACACCGGGCGCCGCAGCAGCCTGGACATCATGGCGGCCTCGACCCGGCCGGTGGTGTTCAGCCATGCCAATCCACGTGCCCTGGTCGACCATCCCCGCAACATCACCGACGAGCAGATCCGCGCCTGCGCCGCCACCGGCGGGGTGGTCGGCATCAACGGCATCAGCCTGTTCCTGGGCGACGCCGGCAGCGAGACCGTGGCCCGGCATGTCGATTACGTCGCCCAGCTGGCCGGCGCCGGGCATGCCGGCATCGGCCTCGACTTCCTGTTCGCGCCCGACGTCGACGATTCGCCGCCCGGCCGCGACCGCGACTATTGGTGGCCGCCCGAGGCCGGCTACGGCAGCGCCCACAGCGCCATCGCCCTGGTGCAGCCGGAGCAGCTGCCGGAGGTGGCGGAGATCCTGCTGCGCCGCGGCTACGGCGAGGCCGACGTACTGGGCATCCTCGGCGGCAATTTCTTGCGCGCGGCCGAGGCGGCTTGGAGCTGACGCCCGATCAGGCTGCGTGGTCGCAGCAGTTGACCTCGACGGTGACATGCGACAGGCCGGGCAGGCCGCCGAGGCGAGCCTTGTACTGCGCCGGCGGTTCGGGCCGGTCGCTGACCACGGACACGATCGCGGCGGCGTGGCCGGGGCCGACGCGCCAGAGATGCAGGTCGGCGATGCGGTCGCCCCCGGCCTCGAGCCGGTCGCGGATCGATTCGGCCAGGGCCGGATCCGGAACGGTGTCGAGCAGCACCGCCCCCGAATCGCGCAGCAGGCCCCAGGACCAGCGCGCGATCATGATGCCGCCGACGATGCCCATCACCGCATCCATCCAGGCCCAGCCGTAGAACCGGCCCGCGAACAGGCCGAGGATGGCGCCGACCGAGGTCACGGCATCGGCCAGCACATGGAAATAGGCCGCCCGCAGATTGTGGTCGCGGTCGTGGTGGCCGTGGTGGTGGTGATGCCCGTGATCGTGGGCATGGTCGTGGTGATCGTGATCGTGGCCGTGGTGATCGCCGTCATGCAGCAGCCAGGCGCTGGCGATGTTGACGGCAAGGCCAACGACCGCGATGACGATCGCCTCGTTGTAGGCGATGGCGACCGGGTTCAAGAGGCGCACAACCGATTCCCAGCCGATGCCGACCGACACCACCGCCAGAACCAGGGCGCTGGCGAAGCCGGCGAGGTCGCCGAGCTTGCCGGTGCCGAAGGCGAAGCGCGGGTCGCGGGCGTGGCGGCGGGCGTAGCGATAGGCCAGCGCGGCGACGCCGAGCGCCCCGGCATGGGTCGCCATGTGCAACCCGTCGGCGAGCAGCGCCATCGAGCCGAAGGTGAGGCCGCCCAGGATCTCGACCGCCATCATCGCCGCCGTCAGCGCCACCACCCAGCGGGTGCGGCGCTCGTTGCGGGCGTGGTCGACGCCGAGGAACAGGTGGTCGTGCCGCCAGTCGTCGAGGGAATGGCTGTGCATCGCCGCCTCCCGGGTGATCAGTGGAGAAGAAGCTGGGCCGGATGGCCGGTCCAATCGCAGACGTCCTTCGTCGCCACCGCGACCGGCACGTCCGGGTGGTTGTGGCGGTACAGGGTCAGGGCCGCGTCGAAGGCCCATTCCGGCGGTTCGGCCCGGGCGCAGAGCTCGCGATAGACCCGTTCGACGGCGACGCGGCAGCACATGGTCTCGATGCCTTACAGATACTTGGTGATCTCGCGCAGCGAGGCGAGCCGGGCCTCCCGGCCGTCGGACGCGCCGTTCGCCAGATGCGCGACGCAATGGTCGACATGGTCGAGGATCAGCATGGTCTTCGCCTTCTCCACCGCCTTGACCACGGCCTGGAGCTGCTGGGCGATGGCGAGGCCGTCCTCGCCGGCCTCGACCATGCGCAGCGTGGCGGCGAGATGTCCCTGGGCCCGCTTCAGCCGGCCGAGGATCTCAGGGTTGTTGGCATGGCTCATGGGCATAACCTATCCCCCTGGAGGGGATACGGCAAGAGACGAGGAGTCGCAGGGGTTTGCCTCGCCGCGGTCCTGTGCACCCATGAATTGCCTCTCCCGCGTTGCGGGAGAGGCAACGCGACGTCAGGCCGCCGTCGCCTCGCGCACCGCCTTCAGCCGGGTGGTGCTGCGGCGGCCGTCGATGGCGGCCGGGATGTCGCCGGCGATGGTGGCGCGGCGCACCACGCGGCGTTGGTCGCCATAGTCGTTGACCGCATAGTGCTGGGTGGCGCGGTTGTCCCAGATCGCCACGTCGCCCGCCCGCCACTGCCAGCGCACCGTGTTCTCCGGCCGCGTCACATAGGCCTGCAGCGTGGTGAACAGCTGCGCCGATTCGTTCGCGGAGAGGCCGAGGAAGCGGCGGACGAAATGGCCCAGCACCAAAGTGCGCTCGCCGGTCGCCGGATGCACCCGCACCACCGGATGCTCGGTCTCGTACACGGTCGAGGCGAACACCTCGCGGTGGTAGCGCAGCCGCTCCGGCGTCGCCTCCGGATGCGACGCGGCATAGTCGTAGTCGTTGCTGTGTAGGGCGCAGAGCTGGTCGGCCAGGCCGCGCAGCGGCGCCGGCAGGTCGAGATAGGCGGTCGCCGTGTTGGCCCAGATGGTGTCGCCGCCGTAGTCCGGCACCACCACCGCGCGCAGGATCGAGGCCTGGGGGTAGGCGTCGACGAAGGTGACATCGGTGTGCCAGGAGTTGGCGCGCTGGCCACGGGCGGAATCGAGCTCAAGCAGGAAATCGGCGCCCGTCGCCACCGGCTGGGTCGGGTGCGCCACCGGGTCGCCCAGCGCCCCGGCGAAGGCCTCCTGCCCGGCATCGTCGAGATCCTGACCTCGCAGAAAGATCACCTTGTGCCGGTGCAGCGCCGCGCGCAGCCGGTCGAGGGTCGTCAGATCGAGCTCGCCGGACAGGTGGAGGCCGCGGATCTCGGCGCCGATGCGGCCCGCGATCGGTCGGAGGTCGAGGCCGGCCGCGCCGTCCCGATGAGAGTCGCCCATGCTGTGTTCCAGTCCATTCACGGCGCGGCGTCGGGCATCATTTAGATATACATTTTTTATTAGATCAATACTTATGAATCACAACAACTGTCAGAGGTTACAGAACCGGGACCCTCGGATGCCCGGAATGACGTTTCTGGAGGCCGCGGTTCCGTCGTAAACGACGGACATATCCGGAGGGGCAGTGGGTCGATCGGAGAACATCGCGGCGTCGAAACGCGGCCTGGCGGGCCGGCCGGTGCTGGCCAGCGGGCTTGCCGTCGCCATGCTGTGCCTGCTGCTGGTCGCCTTCGCCGACCGGCCGGCGGCGCTGTGGTTCGAGGCGCATCGCGGCTCCGGCGTCATCGCCGCGGTCAAGGTCTTCACCGATATCGGCCTCGGCATCTGGTGGTATGCGCTGGCGATCCTGGGCTGGCTCGGCTTCCGCTTCGCCGCCTTCCTGGCCGCCTATGGCGATGTCCGGGCGCAACGCCTGAAGCGGGCCCGCGGCTTCGGCTTCATGCTGGCGGCACTCGTGGCAACAACGCTGACCAACTGGCTGCTGAAGGCGGCGATCGGCCGGCCGCGGCCGCGCCACCTGTTCCGCCAGGACGCCTTCGCGCCGCACCCCTTCGGCTGGGACCTGTTCTCGAACAGCTTCCCCTCCGGCCACGCCCAGACCATGGCCACGGCAATGACGGCGCTGTGGATCCTGTTCCCGCGCTGGGGCTGGGCCTTCGCCCTGCTGGGCGGGCTGGTGGCGCTGAGCCGGGTCGTCGTCACCTCGCACTACCCGGCCGATATCGTCGCCGGCGCCTGGCTGGGCGTGATCGTGGCGCTGGCCGTGCGCCGCTGTGTCGAGGCCACGGGCGGGCCGGTGACGGTGACCCGATGATCGCCCTGATCGCCGCTTTGATCCCGGTGCTGGCGCCAGTGGTTGCCGCGGCCGGGGTCGGCTATGTCTGGGCCCGGTCGCGCCACCCTTTCGACCTCGGCTTCGTCACCCGGCTGGTGACCTATGTCGGATCGCCCTGCCTGGTGTTCTCGACCCTGACGAAGTTCCACGTCCCGGCCGGCGAGATCGTCGGCCAGGCCGGGCTCGCCATGCTGTCGGTGTTCGCCTGCGGGCTGATCGGAGGGCTGGCGCTGCATCTCTCCGGCCGGAAAGTGCGGCCGCTGCTGCCGACGGTGATGCTGCCGAACGCCGGCAATCTCGGCCTGCCGATCGCCTATTTCGCCTTCGGCGACGAGGGGCTGGCGCTGGCCCTGCCCTTCTCCGCCGCCATGACGCTGTTGCAGTTCACCGTCGGCGTCTCCTGCGCCTCCGGCCACAGCCGCTGGACCGAGATCGTCAAGACGCCGACGATCTACGCCATCCTGCTGGCGATCGCCTTTGCCGCCGGCGGCATCGACACGCCGCGCTGGCTGGCCAATGCGACCGAGCTCCTGGGCGGCGTCACCCTGCCCTTGATGCTGATCGCGCTCGGCGTGTCGCTGGCCAGCCTGCGCATCGCCAATCTGGGCCATGCGCTGTGGCTGGCGGGGCTGCGCCTGGCCCTCGGCCTCGCCGCCGGATACGGGGTGGTCTGGCTGTTCGCCATCCCGCACCCGACCGCGGCGATCCTGATCCTGCAATCGGCGATGCCGCCCGCGGTGTTCAACTACCTGTTCGCCGCCCGCTACGGCGGCCCGGTGCAGGAGGTGGCCGGCGCCGTCGTGGTCGGCACCATCATCAGCCTGCTGACCCTGCCGGTGCTGCTGGCCGTGCTGATGGCGTAGACTGCTCGATCTCGCGCTTGCGCGCCTCGTAGGTGGCCGGGTCGATCAGGCCGCGCCGGCGCATGATCTCCAGCGCCACCAGGGCCCGGCCGCGGTTGTCGTCGCCGACCGAGCCGCTTTCCGCATCGGCATCGCTGCCGGCCGCGCCCGGCTGCGTCCTGTCCGCCATGATATCGCCCGTCCGTTCTGCGACGCCGCGCGCGCTTCCACCGGAAGAACGCAGGCCCTATGACGGAGGACAATGACTCACGGAGGAAGGCCGGTCGAGATGTGGACGAAGCGGATCCTGCGGATCCTGGCGCTGGCGGTGCCGGCGATCGCCATCGCGGCGGCCGTGGCCTTCTGGCTGGGGCCCCCCGGCAGCCGCGGCGTCGTCGGCCAGGGCTTCGGCTCGGTCGGCGGACCGATCGCGCTGGTCGACCAGGCCGGCAAGCCGGTCACCGAGAAGGATTTCGCCGGCAAGGACGCGCTGGTCTTCTTCGGCTTCACCAACTGTCCCGACGTCTGCCCGACCGAGCTGACGACCATGGCGGCGGCGCTGGACACGCTGGGGCCGAAGGCCGAAGGGGTGGTGCCGGTCTTCGTCACCGTCGACCCGGAGCGCGACACGCCCGAGGTGGTCGGACTGTACGCCCAGGCCTTCCACCCCCGCATGGTCGGGCTGACCGGCTCGGCCGAGCAGATCGCCCAGGCGGCCAAGGCCTTCCGCGTCTACTACAAGAAGGCGCCGCAGAAGGATGGCGCCTATTCGATGGACCATTCAGCCTTCGTCTACATGATGGGGCCGGACTGGCAGGTGCTGGACATCCTGCCGCCGCAGATGTCGCCGCAGGACATGGCCCAGCGAATCTCGAAGCAACTCTGACGAGGCCACGAACGGGGTTGCGATCCTGCGTGGCGTGCTATCGTGGCCGAAACCTTGCTCTCGGGAGTCGCCTCATGACCCTTCGCCACGCCGCCCTGGCCGGGATCGCCTTCCTCGTCCTCAACGGCTGCTCCGAGCGCGAGGCCCGGCAGCAGCAGGCGCTGACGGCCCAGAACGACCTGGTCGGGCTAAGTGAGGCCCGGCTGCTGTCCTGCGCCGGCACGCCCGCCCGCAGCCGCAGCACCGGCAACACCCAGTACCTGACCTATCAGAGCGCCGGGATGGCCGCGGACGAGGCCGCCAGCATCGGCGCCTTCGGCGGCAGCTCGGCCGGAAGCGGCATGGGCATCGAACCGGTCAATGCCGGCGTCGGCCAGAAAATCGGCACCAGCGCACTGGACCCGAATTATTGCGAGGCGACCTTCACCCTGGTCGACGGCCGCGTCGCCGAGGTCCGCTACCGCACCTCGGGCGGCTATCTCCGCACCGCCCAATGCTCCGACATCGTCGCGCCCTGCATGGGTGGGCCGACCTTCGATCCCGGCCAGCCGAAGCCCTAAGCGCATCGCCGTCGGCGGCGGAGCACAAACCGTCGCGGATCGGATGGACCCGGGGCCCGGAAATCGGGCCTCTGTTCGCTATCCGCCCCTGGCCGGTTGCCGATCCTGTCCGCGGGCACTAAAAGCGTCCTTCTGCAGCGCAAAAAGCGCGGTCCATGGAGTGCGAGCCGATGAAGATCCTGGTCCCGGTGAAACGGGTGATCGACTTCAACGTCAAGGTCCGGGTCAAGGCCGACGGGTCGGGCGTCGACATGGCCAACGTCAAGATGTCGATGAACCCCTTCGACGAGATCTCGGTCGAGGAGGCGATCCGCGCCAAGGAGGCGGGCAAGGCGACCGAGGTCATCGCCGTGTCGATCGGGCCGGCCCAGGCGCAGGAGACGATCCGCACCGCGCTGGCGATGGGCGCCGACCGCGGCATCCTGGTGCAGACCGATGTCGAGCTGCAGCCGCTGGCCGTGGCCAAGCTGCTGAAGGCGCTGGTCGAGAAGGAGCAGCCGCAGCTGGTGATCCTGGGCAAGCAGGCGATCGACGATGACGCCAACCAGACCGGCCAGGCTCTGGCGGCCCTCCTGGGCTGGGGCCAGGCGACCTTCGCCTCGAAGCTGGTGCTGGAGGACGGCGCCGCGCTGGTGACCCGCGAGGTCGACGGCGGGCTGGAGACCATCCGGGTCAAGCTGCCTGCGATCGTCACCACTGATCTGCGCCTCAACGAGCCACGCTACGCCTCGCTGCCGAACATCATGAAGGCGAAGAAGAAGCAGCTGGACACCGTCAGCCCGGCCGATCTCGGCGTCGACCCGGCGCCGCGGCTGAAGACGCTGAAGGTGGTCGAGCCGCCGAAGCGCAAGGGCGGCGTCAAGGTCGCCAGCGTCCAGGAGCTGGTGGCCAAGCTGAAGACCGAAGCGCGCGTGATCTGAGGGCGGGGACAAAGACATGTCGATCCTGATCGTTGCCGACCACGACAACGCCACGCTGAAAGCCGCCACGCTGCACGCCGTCACCGCGGCGCAGAAGATCGGCGGCGACATCCATGTCCTGGTCGCCGGCGCCGGCGCCCGCCCGGCCGCCGAGGCCGCGGCCAAGGTGGCCGGCGTCGCCAAGGTGCTGCTGGCCGAGGCCCCGGCGCTGGAGCACCAGCTGGCCGAGACCGCGGCGCCGCTGGTGGCCGACCTGGCCAAGGGCTACAGCCATGTGCTGGCGACCGCGACCAGCGCTGGCAAGAACCTGATGCCGCGCGTCGCCGCCCTGCTCGACGTGCAGCAGATCTCCGAGATCACCGCTGTCGATTCGCCCGACACCTTCGAGCGGCCGATCTATGCCGGCAACGCCATCGCCACGGTGCAGTCGTCCGACCCGGTCAAGGTGATCACGGTGCGCGGCACCGCCTTCGAGGCAGCCGCCGCCGAGGGCGGCACGGCCGCGATCGAGGCGGTCGAGGCCAAGCCCGATGCCGGCCTGTCGAGCTTCGTCGGCCAGGAGCTGAGCAAGTCCGAGCGGCCGGAGCTGACCTCGGCCCGGATCATCATTTCCGGCGGCCGCGCCATGGGGTCGTCCGAGAACTTCAAGATCCTCGAGGGCATCGCCGACCATCTCGGCGCCGCTATCGGCGCCAGCCGCGCCGCGGTCGATGCCGGCTACGTGCCGAATGACTACCAGGTCGGCCAGACCGGCAAGGTGGTGGCGCCTGACCTGTACATCGCCGTCGGCATCTCCGGCGCGATCCAGCACCTGGCGGGCATGAAGGATTCGAAGGTCATCGTCGCCATCAACAAGGACGAGGAGGCGCCGATCTTCCAGGTCGCCGATTACGGCCTGGTCGGCGACCTGTTCAAGCTGATTCCGGAGCTCGAAGCCGAGCTGAAGAAGGCCTGAGCGGCGGCCCTTGGCGACGCGACAAGGCGCATCCTTCGGATGCGCCTTTTTGCTGCCGGCGGGCCGATCCCGGCCGCCGTCTTCCCCTTGACAGGACCAGCGGGTTGTTCGCTGCTGTATGGGGCAGCAGCAGGGGGATGCGTCCGGATGGGGGATGAGGCGCCGCGCTATTCTGTCTTCATCGCAGGCGAGACCGTCGATCTCTGCGTGCCGTCCGAGGCGGCGATCGAGGACGGCTGGGCCGACTGGTTCAACGACGCCCGGACGACGCGCTGGCTGTCCCAGGGCATCTATCCGAACCATGTCGAGGACCAGCGCAGCTTCCTGGACTCGATCCGCAAGCGCGACCGCTTCGCCGTGCTGATCTGCGGCAAGGGCGGCGGGCCGCTGTACGGCATCATCTCGCTGTCGGCGATCGACTGGGTCGCCCGCTCGGCCCAGATCTCGCTGGTGGTCGGCAAGCCGCCGCCGGGACGCCAGCTGATCCAGCTGGAGGCCATGGCGCGGGTGACCGAGCACGCCTTCCAGCGCATGGGGCTGGACCGGGTCTGGGCCGGCCAGGCCCATCCGGGCCTGGCACGCTGGAACCAGTGGCTGGAGCTGTTGGGCTATTTCACCGACGGGGTGCTGCGGCGCGGCTTCGTCAAGGGCCGCGAGACCGTCGACAATGCCGTCATGATCGGCTGCCTGGTCGAGGATTACGAGGCGCTGAAGGCCCGGCGCGGCGGCCAGTTCTGGCCCGGCAACGACGTCATGCTGCGCCTGGTCAAGGCGATGCCGAAGCACGGCTTCGCCAGCCGGCTCGCCGAGTTCCTGGAGCGCGAGCTGCCCCGGTACAAGGCCGAGATCGAGGCGGTCGAGCGCCGCGTCCGGGACGTCGAGGATGAAGAGGCCGCGCCGAGACGCCGCCTGGCCGGATCTTGAGCGTCTCGCCGCCATGGCGCGGCGCCGCGGCGCTGGGCCTCGGCACCGCCCAGTTCGGGCTCGACTACGGCATCGCCAACGACCGCGGCCTCTGCCCGCCCGAGGATGTGGCGGCGATCCTGGAGACGGCCGCCGCTGCCGGGATCGGCGTGCTGGACACCGCCCCCGCCTACGGCACCGCCGAGCAGGTGCTGGGCGAGGTGCTGCCGGCGGCGCACCGCTTCCGCATCGTCACCAAGACGCCGCATCTGGGCGGGCTGCGCGACGAAAGCCAGATCCGTCGCGCCGTGCGGGACGCCTTCGCGGCGTCGCGGGCGAAGTTGCGCCGCGGCCGCCTGGCCGGCCTCTTGACCCACAACGCCAATGACCTGCTGCGGCCCGGCGGCCCGGCGCTGTGGGCGGTGATGACGGAGCTGAAACGGGCCGGCGAGGTCGAGCGCATCGGCGCGTCGGTCTACAGCGCCGGGCAGCTCGACGCCGTGCTGGCGCGCTACCCGCTCGACATCGTGCAGCTGCCCTGGAACGCGGTGGACGGGCGCATCGGCCCGCCGCTTCTGGCGGCGATGGCGCAGCGGGGGATCGAGCTGCACGCCCGGTCGGTGTTCCTGCAGGGGCTGCTGCTGGCCCCGCCCGGCCGTGCCGCCGGCGTCTCGCCGCAGGCCGCGGCTCTGGTCGGACGCTGGCGCGACGCCGTCGCCGCGGCGAGCGCCGACCCGCTGGCCGCGGCGCTGGGCGCCGTGATCGGGCGGCCGGAGATCGGCACCGCCCTGGTCGGCGTGACCCGGCCGGAGGAGCTGGCCGGCATCCTGCGGGCCGTCGCCGCGGCGCCGCCGCCGGTGGCGCCAGTGCAGTCGACCGACGACCTGGTGCTGAACCCGGCGCTGTGGCCGTCCGGCGACCGGCCGGCCGCGATCCTGACCGGCACCGCCGCGGCGCTGCGGCCGACGGCGTCCGGCGACACCATGGTGCTGGCCGTGCAGGCCAAGGAGGGCGGCGCCCCCCTCGGCACCGTACGGATCGGCCCGATCGACCGTGCCGCCGGCGAGGCAAACCTGGCCCTGCAGAATGCGGAGGGGCTGCCCGCCGCCTGGCAGGACGAGGCGGTGGCGCTGGTCGCACGGCTTGCCTTCGAGCAGCTCGGGCTGCGCCGGCTGATCGCCCCTTGCGCCCGCGCCGGCTGGACCAGCGCCGGGGGGCGCTTCATCCTGGACGACAAGAGCTACTGGGAGCGGACATGACGGTGCTGGCGATCCTGCAGGCGCGGATGTCGTCGTCGCGGCTGCCCGGCAAGGTGATGGCCGATCTGCTCGGCGAGCCGATGCTGGCGCGGCAGGTCGAGCGGCTGCGGCGCTGCCGGACGATCGACCGGCTGCTGCTGGCGACCAGCACCGACGCCGCCGACGACGCGCTCGCCGATCTGGCCGGCCGGATCGGCATCGACTGCTTCCGCGGCAGCCTGGACGATGTGCTGGACCGGTTCCACGCCGCCGCGTCCGGCCGCGGCGCCGACCAGATCGTGCGGCTGACCGGCGACTGCCCGCTGGCCGACCCGGAGCTGATCGACCGGCTGGTCGAGCTGCATGTCGCCGGCGGCTACGACCATTCCTGCAACACGCTGACACCGCGCTGGCCCGACGGGCTGGACGCCGAGGTGATGCGCGCCGAGGTGCTGGAGACGGCCTGGCGCGAGGCGGTGCTGCCGTCGGACCGCGAGCACGTCACCCGCTTCATCTACACTCGGCCGGAACGGTTCCGGCTGGGCAGCCTGGTCGGCGACACCGATCTGTCCGACCGGCGCTGGACCGTCGACACGCCGGAGGACCTGGCCATGGTGCGGGCGGTGTATGCCGCGCTGTACCCGGCCAACCCGGCCTTCGGCACAGAGGACATCCTGGCTTTCCTGACGGCGCATCCGGAGATCGCCGCGCTCAACCGCGCCCACCGGCGGAACGAGGGCCTGGAGCGCTCGCTCGCCCGGGACGCCGCCAAACCGTGAGGACCACAGTGGCAGAACGCTATGCGGCATCCGAGGCGATGCTCGACCGGGCCCGGCAGACCATCCCGCTGGGTGCCCAGACCTTCAGCAAGAGCATCACGCAGTATCCGCTCGGCGTGTCGCCCTATTTCGCCGCCCGCGGCCAGGGCAGCCGGCTGTGGGATGTCGACGGCAACGAGTATATCGACTTCATCAACGGCCTGGCCTCGGTGACGCTGGGCTACAACGACCCGGACGTGACCGCCGCGGTCAAGGCGCAGGTCGACCACGGCACCATCTTCAGCCTGTCGAGCCCGCTGGAGGCAGAGGTGGCGGAGCGCCTGGTGGCGATCGTGCCTTCGGCCGAGATGGTGCGCTTCGGCAAGAACGGGTCGGATGCCACCGCCGGCGCCGTGCGCGTCGCCCGCGCTTATACCGGCCGCGACCATGTGCTGGTCTGCGGCTATCACGGCTGGCAGGACTGGTATATCGGCGCCACCGCCCGCAACCGCGGCGTGCCGGAGGCGACCCGGGCTCTGACTCACACCTTCCCCTACAACGACCTGGCGGCGCTGGACCGGCTGCTGGACGAGCATGCCGTGGCCGCGATCGTGATGGAGCCGATGAATGTCGCCTTCCCGGCCGCGGGTTATCTGGAGGGGGTGCGCGAGCGGGCAACCAGGCACGGCGCGGTGCTGGTGTTCGACGAAACCATCACCGGCTTCCGCGTCGCCAATGGCGGGGCGCAGGAGCTGTTCGGCGTCATCCCCGACCTGACCACCCTGGGCAAGGGCATCGCCAACGGCTATCCGCTATCGGCGGTGTGCGGCCGGCGCGAGCTGATGATGGAGATGGAGGAGATCTTCTTCTCCTTCACCATGGGCGGCGAGACGCTGTCTCTGGCCGCGGCCCGGGCGACGCTGGACAAGGTGGTGCGCGAGCCGGTGACCCGGCACATGGCCGAGTTGGGCACCAGCCTGCGCAACGGCACCGCGGCGCTGATCGAGCGGCACAAGCTGGGCGAGGTGCTGTCCCTGTCCGGCCACCCGTCGTGGACCTTCCTCCTGATCAAGGACCAGCCGGACGCCAGCGCCTTCGAGATCAAGACGCTGTGGCTGCAGGAGATTTTCGCCCGTGGCCTGCTTTCGCTCGGCAGCCACAATATGAGCTATGCCCACAGCCCGGCCGATGTCGACCGTGTGCTGACGGTCTATGACGAGGTCTTCGCCCTGATTTCGGCAGCGATCGGCCAGCAGCGAGTGCGGGCGGAGCTGCGCTGCGAGCCCTTGGTGCCGCTGTTCCGCGTCCGGTAGCAGACCGCGCTCCAAAACGACACCACCCCGCCCGGCCAGGGTGTCCCGGCCGGACGAGGTGGGTCTTTCGCCGCCCCTGCCGGCGGCGAATCAGCCGGGCGTGCTAGCCGCCCGAACCGGTGGTGCTGCCCGTCGTGCCGGTGGCCGGCGCCGCCGGCGGCGGCTCCTCGGCCTTGCGGCCCTCGAAGGCCGGCAGAGCTTCCAGCTGCTCCTTGGTCATGGCCGTTTTCACGCCCTCATCGGGCCGGGCGCCGATGGTCAGCTTGTCGAGCGGAATGGCCACGGATTTTGAGCCGATGCCGAGGAAGCCCCCGACATCGATGACCACGGCGTCGACCGTCTTGCTGCTCTTGTCGACCAGCACATCCGAGGTCTTGCCGATCGAATCGCCATTGGCGTTGGTGACGGCGGCGCCGATCAGGTCCGAGCCGAGGATATGCGATTCCGGAAGCTGCTGCTGACCCTCCGGAACCGTCGTGGCGGGTGCAGCTGCCGACGGAGCGGTCGTGGCCGGGGCGGTGGTGTCGGCGGGAGGCTGCTGCGTCGTTGTCTGCGCCAATGCCGGCAGGGCCAGCAGGGCGACGGCGGAAGCGGCGGCCATCAAGGTCTTGCGCATGATCGGTCCTCCTTTCGTCGAGGATCCCATGGAGATACCTGAGCAACAGGAGGTTCGACGGCGCGGTTCCGCCGAAACGACGAAAGCCCGGCGCAGGGCCGGGCTTTCGGTTGGATCGGAATTTTACTCGCCGCTCGAAGGCTCGGCGGGGCTGTCCTCCACCTTCACCTTGCGCGGCCGGCCGGGCCGGCGCTTCGGCGGAGCGGCCGGGGCCTCTTCCGCCGCGACGCCGGGCAAACCGGGCTGCGCCGAGGCCTCAGGCTGAGGAGCGGGTTGAGGTGGCTGGGGCGGCTGCACCGGCACCACAGCCGGTGCGGCGGGAGCCGGCTGCTCCGACGGCACGGCCTCGGCCGGAGCGGCCGTCCGCGGCGGACGGCCACGGCGCGGCCGGGCGACGATCGAGGCCGGCAGAGCGAGCTCGGTGTCGAGACCGCTGTCCTCCTGATCCCGCGGATCGGCGCCGAAGCTGGCCGCGGCGGCCAGATCGGCCGGCGCCGGATCGAGCGGGCTCGGGATATGCGGCTGCGGCGCGTTCAGGTCCGGCGGCTGCGGCCGGTCGCCACGATAGTCCGGACGGCCGTCGCGCGGACCGCGGAACCGGTCGCGCTGCCCTTCATCGCGGCCCTGGCCCTGATCGCGATTCTGGTCGCGGAAGCCCTGGTCGCGGTCGCGCGGCGGGCGCCCCTCGCGGAATCCCTGGTCCCGGTTCCGGAAGCCCTGGTCGCGGTTCTGACGGTCGCCGCCTTCGCCGCGTCCCTCGAACTCCCGGCGCTGCGGGCGGTCGCCCTCGTTGCGCGGCTCGAAATCGCGGCCCTGCTGACGGTCGCCGCCGTCGTTGCGCGGCTCGAACTCCCGCCGCTGCTGGCGGTCGCCGCCGTCATTGCGCGGCTCGAACTCGCGGCGCTGCTGCTGCGGCGGCGGGCTGGTCAGCGGGTCGTAGTCGGCATCGACGCCCGGCTGATCGCGGCCGCTGTCCTGGCCCGGCTGGTGCTGCGGCCCGCCATAGGCCTCGTTCATGGCGTTGATGATGCGGACATAGTGTTCCGCATGCTGCTGGTAGTTCTCCGCCATGACGCGGTCGCCCGACGCCTGGGCGTCGCGCGCCAGCCCCATGTACTTGTCGTAGACCTGGAAGACGTTGCCGCGGATGCGGATGTCCGGTCCGTTACTGTCGATGGTCTGGTTGCGGTTGGGCAGAGCGTTCGGCCGGCGCTGCTGCTGGCCGCCACCGCCGCCACCACCGCTACCGCCGCCGTTCCTGCCGCGCGCACGCCGCGAATTCGGTCCTGGTCTCATCAGCCTTGCTTCTGCAGATCGCTGTTTCCGCGCTGCCGTCCCTCGCCGCCGCCTGACGCGACCGGGCCCAGCGTCATCGTCGCTTCCAGCGCCGGAATGGCGGCCGCCTCAAGCGGTCAAGCCCGGAAATGACGGAATAAGGGACCCTAACGGCAATCCCGCGTCGGGCCAATGCTTTTTTTCGTCCCCGACGTCGCGACCACGCAACGCGGCATGCCTGCCAGATCGTGCGGCGTGCCGGCGATGTCAAGGCCGGCGCCGCGGAACAGCGCCGACACGTCGGCCGCCTGGCCGATGCCGAGCTCGACCACCGCGGTGCCGCCCGGCGCCAGCAGGTCCGGCAGCGCCGCGGCCAAGGCGCGATAGGCGTCGAGCCCGTCGGTGCCGCCGGACAGGGCCAGGCGCGGATCGTGGTCGCGCACCTCGGGCTCCAGCGCCGTGATATCGGCCTCCGGGATATAGGGCGGGTTGGACAGGACGAGGTCGAAGCGGCCGGCCAGCGCCGTGGCCCAATCGCCGACCAGGATGGCGGCGCGATCCGCCAGGCCCAGCGCCCTTGCGTTGTCGCGCGCGACTCGCGCCGCGGCCTCGCTGCGGTCGACACCGATGCCGAAGGCGGAAGGCCGGTCGTGCAGCACGGCGAGCAGCAGGCAACCGGTGCCGGTGCCGAGGTCGAGCACGCGCAGGGGCCGGTCCGGCACGGCTGCCAGCGCCGCCTCGACCAGGGTCTCGCTGTCCGGCCGTGGGTCCAGCGTCGCCGGGCCGAGCGCAAAATCGAGGCTCCAGAACTCGCGGTGCCCGAGGATGCGCGACACCGGCTCATGTGCGGCGCGGCGGGCGAGATATCCGGCAAAGCGCGCGGCTGCGTCCGGCGGCATCGCCTCGCCACCACGCGACAGCAGGCCGGTGCGGTCGATGCCGAGCGCGTGCATCAGCAGGATGCGGGCGTCGGTGAGCGCGCTGTCGACGCCGGCAGCGGCCAGCCGCGCGGTGCCGTCGCGCAAGGCTTCGGCGATTTTGGGGGGGCGGGGGGTCATGAGGCAACCGTCCGACCACAACCCAACCGAGTCCCCCGCAAGGGGAGGGGGGACTCAAAGGTGCAAGGGCCGGGGAAACCCGGACTCACGGCTGGTCGGCGAGGGCGGCGAGGCGGGCGGCTTCGTCTTCGGCGATCAGGGCCTCGACCAGCTCGTCCAGCGCCTCGCCCGCCAGCACCTTGTCGATCTTGTAGAGGGTCAGGTTGATGCGGTGATCGGTGACCCGCCCTTGCGGGAAGTTGTAGGTGCGGATCCGCTCCGACCGGTCGCCCGAGCCGACCTGGCTGCGCCGGTCGGCCGCCCGCGCCGCGTCCTTGGCCGCCCGCTCGGCCTCGTACAGGCGCGCGCGCAGGATCTTCATCGCCTTGGCGCGGTTCTTGTGCTGGGACTTCTCGTCCTGCATCACCACCACGATGCCGGTCGGCAGATGGGTGATGCGGACCGCGCTCTCGGTCTTGTTGACGTGCTGGCCGCCGGCGCCCTGGGCCCGGAACACGTCGACCCGCAGGTCCTTGTCGTCGACCTGGATGTCGACCTCTTCCGCCTCCGGCAGCACCGCCACCGTGGCCGCCGAGGTGTGAATGCGGCCCTGGGTCTCGGTCTCCGGCACCCGCTGCACACGGTGGGCGCCGCTCTCGAATTTCAGCCGGGCGAAGACGCCGCGGCCGCTGATCTCGGCCGAGGCCTCCTTGTAGCCGCCGAGCGGGGTGTCGGCGATGTCCATCACCTCGAAACGCCAGCCGCGGATCGCTGCGTAGCGCTGATACATGCGGAACAGGTCGGCGGCGAACAGCGCCGCCTCGTCGCCGCCGGTGCCGGCGCGAACTTCGAGGATGGCGTTGCGGTCGTCGGCCTCGTCCTTCGGCAGCAGCTGCACCTGCACCCGCCGCTCCAGCGCCGGCAGGCTGTCGCGCAGGGCGAACAGCTCCTCCTGCGCCAGGGCCCGCATCTCGGGATCGGATTCGGCCGCGGCCATGGCTTCGAGCTGGGCCAGCTCGGCCCGGCCGCGATGCAGCGCCGCGATCTCTTCGGCCAGCGGCTCGAGCTCGGAATATTCCTTGGAATAGGCGGTGAACTGGTCCGGCGACAGCTTGCCGGAGCCCATGCCGTCGCGCAACTCGGCCACGCGGGACAGGACACGGTTCAGGTTTTCGTCGAGTTGCACGGAAGGCTCAAATCAAGGGAACGGGCCGGTCGGATGAGGCGACGGGCCCGCTAGCGGCCGGACAGGCGGGTCATTCCGCCGCCTGGGCCGCGGCGGCCTCAGCCTCGGCGCGTTCCGCATCGATCTGTTTGGCCTTGTCCTCGACCAGGGAGACCAGGTGGTCGACGATGCCCTCGTCCTTCAGCCGGTGGTCCGGCAGGCCGTTGATGTAGACCTGATGCGTGCCCTTGCCGCCGCCGGTGAAGCCGATGTCGGTCATCGTCGCCTCGCCCGGGCCGTTGACCACGCAGCCGATCACCGAGACTGTCATCGGCGTGGTGATATGGGCCAGGCGCTGCTCCAGCACCTCGACGGTCTTGATCACGTCGAATTGCTGCCGGGCGCAGGACGGGCAGGAGATGATGTTGACGCCGCGGTGGCGCAGGCCGAGCGACTTCAGCATGTCGAAGCCGACCTTGACCTCCTCCACCGGATCGGCGGAGAGCGAGACGCGAACGGTGTCGCCGATGCCGGACCACAGCAGCATGCCGAGGCCGATCGACGACTTCACCGTGCCGGTGCGCAGTCCGCCGGCCTCGGTGACGCCGATGTGCAGCGGGTAGTCGCAGGCCTCGGCCAGCGCCTGGTAGGCGGCGACGGCCAGGAACACGTCCGACGCCTTGCACGAGATCTTGAAGTTGAAGAAGTCGTGGTCCTCAAGGATGCGGATGTGGTTGAGCGCCGACTCGACCATCGCCTCCGGGCAGGGCTCGCCGTACTTCTCCAGGAGCTCGCGCTCCAGCGAGCCGGCATTGACGCCGATCCGCATCGAGCAGCCATGGTCCTTGGCCGCCTTCACCACCTCGGCCACCCGCTCCTTCGAGCCGATGTTGCCGGGGTTGATCCGCAGGCAGGCGGCGCCGTTCTGGGCCGCCTCGATGCCGCGCTTGTAGTGGAAATGGATGTCCGCGACGATCGGCACGGTCACTTCCGGCACGATGTGCTTCAGCGCCGCGCTCGACTCCTCATCCGGGCACGACACGCGGACGATGTCGGCGCCGGCGATCTCGAGCTGCCGGATCTGATCGATCGTGCCCTGGATGTCCGTCGTCCGGGTGTTGGTCATCGACTGGACGGTGATCGGCGAATCGCCGCCGACCGGAACCTTGCCGACATGGATCAGGCGGGACTTCCGGCGTTGAATCTGGCGATAGGCGCGGACGGCGCTCATGACGGGACCTTAGGTGATGCGGCGTTCGTTGCGCGACAACATGGCCCTTTCGCGCCGATCCCGCAATCCGGCAGGCGGCAATGCGACCATGTGCAGCCGGCGCCGCTCACGCTCAATTGGTTGCGGCCGGCGCGCCCCGCAGCTTCTGCGGGTCGAGCGCGATGTTGCGCACGACCTGGCCGGGGCCGCCGAGCGCCGCCACCGCCTGGCCGTCGACCTCGATCTGCAGCCCCCCGGCATTGCCGGTGGTCAGGCGCTGGCCCTCCTGCGACGGCACGGCGTAGGTCTCGCCCGCCGCCATCACCCGGGTCATCACCAGGCCGCCCTGGCGGTCGCGGATCTGGACCCAGCTGTCGGCGCTGGCGCGCAGCATGATCCGGCTGTCGCCGGGTCCCGGCACCTGCGACGCCGGCGGCTCGTTCGCCAGGGCGGCGCCGAGCGGGCGGTCGGCCAGGGCCATGGTGGCCGGCAGCTGGGGGGCCGGCGCGGGCTGGGATTGCGGCGCCGCCGCGATCTGGGGTGCGGCGGGGGCGGGGGCGGCAGCAGCGGGCGGTGCCGCCGCGGTCTGGGCCGGCGCGGCCGGGGCTGCGGGCAGCGGCAGGGCCGGGGTGCCGGCGGGCGCGGTCGGGCCTGGCACGATCGGGCCGGCGGTCATCCGCTCGCCCGGGCCGGGTTCGGCCGTGGGAGCCGCCGTCTGCAGGCTGGGCCCGCTGTTCGGGGCGGCCGGCTGCACCACCGGGCCGGGATTCGGCTCGGTCTGCGTGCCGCCGTCGAGCAGCGCCGCGAAACGCCCCGGCAGCGCCGCGATCTCGGCCGCCACGTCGCGGTTGGCGGAGGACAGATAGTACCAGCCGGCATAAGCCAGGCCGCCGATCAGCACCGCGATCATCAGGATCGCGCCGCCGGGAATGCGGCTGCCTTCCGGCACCGGCGCCGGGAAGATCAGATCGGGCTTCTTCTCGACCGCGGTGGATTCGCGCTTGAAGCGCGCCACCACCTGGTCGCCGTCGAAGCCGAGGAACTCGGCATAGGTGCGGACGAAGCCGATGGCGTAGACCGGGCCGGGCAGATCCTGGTGGCGCCCGTCCTCGATCGCCTGCAGCAGCCCATGCCGGATCCGCAGCGCCGCGGCCACGTCGTACAGGCTGTAGCCGGCGATCTCGCGCGCCTGGGCGAGGATGCGGCCGACCGGTGCGTTCATGTCGATCACGTGATCCACCGCCCCGGCATCGACAGGGTTGTCTGGGGAGTCCGCGGCCTCATGCACCACGGCGAGGTGTTTCCGATTGCTCTGGGCCATGTCGTTCGAGCCGCTTTTGCTGAGCGAATTGTTACAGATGAAAGCCGGCACGTCGCCCTGTCATGATGTCGAGGCCCACTCCCCCACGACCGAGACGACAATCTTTATTAAGACGATTCCGGCGGCACAGCAAAACGAATCCGAGACTCGCCGCACTATATTGCGACGTCATGATCGCGAGCATAGGCGCGGATGGCGGGACGCAGCGAGCCGCGAGCATTGGCACGGACTTTGGACAACCAGCGCGAGAAATGGCCGAGATCCAGGCTGCGGACCATAGTCCTGACAGCGCCGATCGCCGTGGCCGGCATCGACAAGGTGCGAAATCCCAGGCCGAGGAGAGTCATCGCCTCGATCGGTCGTGACGCCATCTCGCCGCACAGGCTGACCCGGCGGCCGGCGGCGTCGCTGCGGGCCACCACCTCGGCCAGGGCCGCGACCAGCCCGGGCGACAGCGTGTCGAAGCGCTGCGCCACCCGGGTGTTGGTGCGGTCGGCGGCATAGAGGTACTGCATCAGGTCGTTCGAGCCGACGGAGACGAAATCGGCGGTGCGCAGCACCTGGTCGAGCTGCCACAGCAGCGACGGCACCTCGAGCATCACCCCGACGCGGATCTCGTCCGACACCGGCGCACCCAGGGCCGCGGCGCGCGCCACCTCGCGGTCGAACAGCGCCCGGGCGGCGTCCAGCTCGGCGACCTCGGACACCATCGGGAACATCACCCCGAAGGGCCGCCCGGCGGCGCCCTGGACCAGGGCGCGCAGCTGCTGGCGCAGCATCGCCGGCCGGTCGAGGCCGATGCGGATGGCGCGCCAGCCCAGCGCCGGGTTGTCCTCGTCGATCTCGGCGAAATACGGCAGCCGCTTGTCGCCGCCGACATCGAGGGTGCGGAACACCACCGGCCGGCCCTCGGCCAGATCGATCACCCGGGCGTAGAGGTCGGTCTGGGTGGCGACGCTGGGATATTCCGAGCGCACCATGAACGGGATCTCGGTGCGGTACAGGCCGATGCCGTCGGCCCCGACCGCATCGAGATGCGGCATGTCGGAGAGCAGGCCGGCATTCAGCATCAGCGACACGGCGGTGCCGTCGCGCGTCACCGCCGGCAGCCGCGCTTCCTCGGCATAGACCTTGCGCTGCCCGGCCTGGACCTGGATCGCCTTGGTGATGGTCTCGATCACGTCCTCGGACGGGCGGACGAAGACGTTGCCGTGGTCACCGTCGACCACGATCGGGTCGAGCGGCTCGATCAGCCGCATCGCCTCGACGCAGCGGCCCACCACCGGGATGTCGAGGGCGCGGGCGATGATCGCGACATGGCTGGTCGCCGACCCCTCCTCCAGCACCAGGCCGCGCAGCTTGCGCCGGTCGTAGTCGAGCAGCTCGGCCGGGCCGATGGCGCGGGCGACCAGCACCATGTCGTCCGGCAGGGTGCCCAGCGCCGCGGCCGAGGTGCGGCCGGCGAGGTGCAGCAGCAGGCGGTTGGCGAGGTCGTCGAAATCGACCAGGCGCTCGCGCAGATAGGGGTCGGTGACCCGGGCCATGCGCGCCGCCATGTCGTTCTGCACGCGCTGCACCGCGGCCTCGGCCGACAGGCCGGTGTCGATCGCCTCGTGGATCCGGCTGAGCCAGCCGCGATCCTCGGCGAACATGCGGTAGGTCTCGAGGATCTCGCCGCCCTCGCCGATGCCGCCGGCCCGGTGGTCCGCCACCAGGTCGTCGATCGAGCGGTGCATGTGCTCGACCGCGTCGCGGAAACGCTCCAGCTCCACCACCGGGTCGTCGGCGACCATCTGGCGGACCGTGATCTGGGTCCGGTGCAGCACCGCCAGCCCCTGGGCGAGGCCGCCGCTGAGGGCGACGCCGTGCAGCCGGGCCGGCAGCGACACGGCGGTCGGGCTGGCCACCTCGCCCGGCCGCGCGATCTCGCCGCCGACGATCAGCTCGGCCACCACCATGGCGATGGTCTCGAGCGTCTCGACCTCGTCCTCGGAATAGTTGCGCTTCATCTGGTTCTGGATGACCAGCACGCCACGCACCTTGCCGCCGCGCAGGATCGGCACGCCCATCAGCGATTCGTAAGGGTCCTCGCCGGTCTCCGGGCGGTAGGCGAATTTCGGATGGGTCGGGGCGTTGGCGATGGCCACCGGCCGCGCCGTCGCCGCGATCTCGCCGACCAGGCCCTCGCCGACCCGCAGGCGGGTGTGGTGCACCGCGTCGGGGTTGAGGCCGATGGTGGCGAACAGCTCCAGCACGTCGCCCGGGCGGGAGACGTAGCAGGAGCAGACCTCGGCCACCACCTCGGCGGCGATCAGCTTGACGATCTTGTCGAGGCGGGACTGCGCCGTGCCCGACCCCGCCATGACGTCGCGCAGGCGGGCGAGGAGGCGACGCGACGGCCCGATGCCCGGGGCGGGCCCGCCCGCCGGCCGGGTCATCAGGCCCGCTCCATCAGGCCTTGTCCAGGCCGTAGGCGGTGTGCAGCGCGCGAACCGCCAGCTCGGTGTACTGCTCGGCCACCAGGACGCTGATCTTGATCTCCGAGGTCGAGATCACCTGGATGTTGATGCCGTTCTCGGCCAGCGCCTTGAACATGCGCTGGGCCACGCCGGCATGGCTGCGCATGCCGACGCCGATGACCGAGATCTTGACCACGTTCTCGTCCGGGATCAGGTGGCTGTAGCCCAGCCCATCCTTGTGCTGGGACAGCACCTTGACCGCACGCTCCAGATCCGCCTTGCCGACGGTGAAGGTGAGATCCGTCGCCTGGCCGTCCTCGGAGATGTTCTGGACGATCATATCGACATTGATGTTGGCATCGGTCAGCGGCCCGAAGATCGCCGCCGCCACGCCCGGCCGGTCCGGCACGCGGACCACGGTGATCTTCGCCTCGTCCCGGCTGTACGCGATCCCGCTGACGACCTCTTTCTCCACGATCTCGTCCTCGTCCACCACCAGGGTTCCCGGCACATCTTCGAAGCTGGACAGCACCTGGACCCGGACCCGATGGTTCATCGCCATCTCGACCGAGCGGGTCTGCAGCACCTTGGCGCCGAGCGACGCCATCTCCAGCATCTCTTCGTAAGTGATCTTATCGAGCTTCCGCGCCTTGCGCACGATCCGCGGATCGCAGGTATAGACGCCGTCGACATCGGTGTAGATGTCGCAGCGATCCGCCTTCAGCGCCGCCGCCAGCGCCACCGCCGAGGTGTCGGACCCGCCGCGGCCGAGCGTGGTGATGCGGCCGGATTCGGCGACGCCCTGGAAGCCGGCCACCACCGCGACCTCGCCGCGCGCCAGCGACGCCTCGAGCTGGTCCGCGTCGATGTTGAGGATCCGCGCCTTGGCGTGCGCGCCGTCGGTGCGCACCGCGACCTGCCAGCCCTGGAACGACCGCGCCGGCAGGCCGATCTCCTGCAGTGCCAGCGCCAGGAGGCCTGAGGTGACCTGCTCGCCCGAGGCGACCACGGCATCGTATTCGCGCGGATCATGCAGCGGCGCGATGTCGTTGCAGTACTTCACCAGCTGGTTGGTGACGCCGGTCATCGCCGACACCACGACCGAGACCTGGTTGCCGCGCGCGACCTCCGCCTGCACCCGACGGGCGACGTTCTTGATCCGCTCGACATCGGCGACCGACGTGCCGCCAAACTTCTGAACAATGCGCGCCATCGGCCGCCGCGGGTTTGTGGTGACAGGGGCGCCCCGGGCCGGAATGCCAGCATTGCGGCCGCGAGGCCCGCTACCCATACTGCGTCGCCGAGACCGACGCAACGTCCCCCGTGCTGCGTGGCGCTCGCGCGGCCCGAGGTTTGGCGCAACCGCAAGACGAGGACCCTTCTTCATGGCGCAAAGCCCGGCGGCGACGATCGATTCCGCCGAGATCGCCCGCTTCGAATCGATGGCGGCGGACTGGTGGGACCCGGACGGCAAGTTCCGCCCGCTGCACCGGATGAATCCGCTGCGCATCGGCTATATCCGCGACCGGATCTGCGTCCGGCTGGGCCGCGACCCGCTGGCGCCGAAGCCGCTGTCCGGCCTCAGCATCCTCGACATCGGCTGCGGCGGCGGCCTGCTGTCCGAGCCGATGGCCCGGCTCGGCGCCACGGTCACCGGGGTCGATGCCGGGGCCGAGGCGATCGGCATCGCCCGCGCCCATGCGGCGGAATCGGGCCTGGCCATCGACTACCGTTGCAGCAGCGCCGAGGACCTCGCCGCCTCCGGCGCGCGCTTCGATGCGGTGCTGGCGCTCGAGATCGTCGAGCATGTCGCCGATGTCGACGCCTTCTGCCACGCCCTGGCAGCGCTGCTGCGGCCGGACGGCACACTGGTGATGTCGACCTTGAACCGCACCCGGAGGAGCTGGGCCGTCGCCATCCTCGGCGCCGAGCACCTGTTGCGGATCATCCCGCGCGGCACCCATGAATGGCGCAAATTCCTGAAGCCGCACGAGCTGGCGGCAGCGCTGCGCCGGGCCGGGCTGGAGGTCGGCGACGTCGCCGGCATGCTGCCGGACCCGCGCGGCGGCTGGCGGCTGGCGCCGCACCGACTGGGGGTCAACTACATCCTGGCGGCGGCCAGGCCGGGATGATCGTCGTCACCGGCAGCGCCGGCTATCTGGGCTCCCGCATCGCCGCCTCGCTGCTGTGCGGCGGGCCCGTGGCCGGGGTCGACCGGGTCGAGGCGCCGACCGTGACCCATCGCGCCGACATCCTGGACGGCGTCACGCTGCGCCGCGCCTTCCGGCGGGCCCGCGTCGTGATCCACACCGCCGGGTTGAACGGCTGCCGGGGGGTGCCGTCCGCGGCCGGGGAGTTCCAGCGGATCAATGTCGGCGGCACCGAGGCGGTGATCGCGGCCGCGCGCGAGGCCGGGGTGCGGCGGCTGGTGCTGACCAGCACCACCGCGCTCTACGGCGGCGCGATCCGGTCCGCCGACGCCGCGGTCTGGGTGACCGAGGACCTGCCGGCGATGCCGGAGACGCCGTATGAGGAGAGCAAGCGCGCCGCCGAGGCTCTGGTCCTGGCGGCCGCCGGGTCGTTCCCCGACGGCTGCCTGATCCTGCGCTGCGGCCGGTTCTTCCCGGCGCCGCCGAACGAGACGGTGAACGACCGGCTGTATCGCGGCGTCGACCCGCGTGATGTCGCGGCGGCGCATATCCTGGCGGCGGAATCGCCGGGCGGCGGCGCCCGGGTGCTGAACATCGCCGCTGCCAGCCCGTTCACGGCCGAGGATTGCGGGCGGCTGCGCCGGGACCCGCTGCCGGCGCTGCGCCGGCAGCACCCCTTCGTCGAGGGCGCCTACCGGCAGCTCGGCTGGCGGCTGCCGGCCACGATCGACCGCGTCACGTCGATCGACGCGGCGCGGCAGGCGATCGGCTATGCCCCGCAGCATAATTTCCGCGAGGCCCTGGCCGAGCAGCTCTGGCTCGACGCCTGGCCGCGCCGGTCCGAAGCCATGCCGGACGGGGGTTGAAGGCCGGTCCGCCAGGCGGTTTGCGGCAGAATTTGTTCTTGCCGGCGGTCCGACCGTGCTATCTAATTCTTGTTACCGGTTACGACAACATTAGCGCATGATATTTTATGCGCACCTGCTGGTGAGTTGGGATGAATATCGGGATTTTTACCGAGTTGTATCCTCCGAGCATTGGCGGGCAGGAAATTCGCTTTGCCGAACTCGCGCAAGTGTTTCGAGAGCGCGGCCACAGTGTCTCGGTATATTGCATCGCGCACAGGCGCGATTTGCTGAAACAGGAAACCCTGGGCGGCGTCGAGGTCCACCGCTTTCCCGTGGATGAGCATTATCAACGGCCGCAATCCCGCCTATTACCTCGGAACCCGGTAACCATACTAAAATATGCAGCCTGGGTGCGCGGGGTGCTGAAGGCGCGCAGCTTCGACCTCAGCCTGTTCAACCAATGGCCCCTGGCCCATATCGCATTTGCGCCGCGCCGCGCCCGGCAGGGCGCCGTGCTCGATTGGTGCGAGGTGCGCGACGCCCGCTTCTACCGTTTCATGCAGTGGATGCTGCCCCGCCTGAGCGGGCAGAACATGGGTGTCGGCCCGGCGGTGTGCGACCGCATCGGCGCCGCATCGGGCCGGCCGGTGTTCTACCTGCCGAGCGGCATCCGCCGATCGGCCTATCGCAGCCTGCCGGCCGCGGAGCGCCGCGATATCCTGTATCTCGGCCGCATCACGGCGCACAAGAACCTGACCTTCCTGATCGACGCCTTCGCCCGGCTGAAGGCGGCCGGCCACAACCGGGTCGGGTCGCTGGGCGACGACGAGCTGGTGATCGCCGGGGACGGTCCGGCGCTGCCGGCGCTGCGCGCCCATGCGGCGGCCTCGCCGGCAGCGGCGCAGATCCGGATCCTGGGCCCTGTCAGCGAGCAGCAGAAGATCGACCTGCTGGGAGGGGCCAGGCTGCTGGCGATCCCGAGCCGGCGCGAGGGCTTTCCCCGCATCGTCGCCGAGGCCATGGCCAGCGGCCTGCCGACGGTGACCGCGCGCTTCCCGGAGAACGGCACCAGCGACGTCGTCGACCATTACGCCTGCGGCATCGTCACCGAGCCGGAGGTCGTGGCCTTCACCGGCGGGCTGATCACCGCCGCCGACCGATGGGAGGAGCTGTCCCGGCGTGGCCTGGGCCGTGCCGACGAGCTGGATTGGCAGGCGCTCGCGGAACAGCTCGAGGGCCGGGCCGTGGGCGGAATTGCAACCGTGAAGGTCCAGGATTCATGCGCATTCTGATCACGGGCGCGGCCGGGTTCATCGGCAGCCAGATCACCCGGCGCCTGGCGCGTGACGGCCACGAGATTCTGGCCGTCGACAATCTGTCCTTCGGCCGGGAAAGCTCGCTGCCCGCGGAGGCGGCGCTCGAGCGCCTCGACCTCGCCACCTGCAGCAGCACCGAACTTCTGGAGGTGGTCGAGGGATTCCAGCCGGACGGCGCCATCCATTTCGCCGCGATCCACTTCATTCCCTATTGCATGAGCCATCCGGACGAGACCTTCGCCACCAATGTCCGGGGCACCGAGCTGGTGCTGCGGGCGCTGGAGCGGACTCCGGCGCGCAAGGTCGTCTTCGCCTCCACCATGGATGTCTACGCCGCGGAAGACCGGGTCCATCGCGAGACCGACCAGCCCGCCCCGGTCAACCCCTACGGCCTGTCGAAGCTGCTGGGCGAGACCCTGCTGGCCTACGCCACCCGCACCAACGATCGGCTGTCCGGCGTGGCCCTGCGCTTCGCCAACGCCTTCGGCCCTGGCGAGACCAACCCGCATCTGATCCCCGACGCCCTGAGCCGGATGCGCGACCGGTCGCAGCCGGAGATCCGCATGGGCTATCTCGGCGCCACCCGCGACTTTATCCATGTCGCCGACATCGCCGATGCCGCGGTCGCCGCGCTGTTCCAGGACACCGGGCGGTTCGAGGTGTTCAACGTCGCCTCCGCGGTGCCGACGCCGGTGCGCGATGTGGTCGAGACCATCCGGCGCCTGGTCGGCGACCCCCGGCCGGTGATCGAGGACCAGAAGCAGTTCCGGAAATTCGACCGCCCGTCGCTCTCCGCCGACACCGGCAAGATCCGCTCGGCGCTCGGCTGGACCCCGAAATGGTCGCTCGAGGAGGGCTTGCGCGACCTGGTGCAGCGGACCGTCGCATCCGAGCCGCGCCCCTTGAGCAGGATCGCCTGATCCCGAAGCCTGCCGCCGCTCTCAGGCCCGGCGCCGCCTGCGGTCGATGCGGTGGGCGACGAAGGTGCCCAGCGCGAGGCCGAGCAGCCCGGCCAGGGCCAGGATGCGGCTCTTCTTCGGCGAGGTCGGCTCCGACAGCACCTCCGGCGGCTCCAGCGCCTCGGCGGCGAAGGGCAGGTTCGGCTGGATCAGCATCAGGATCTTCTCCTGGTCCAGGATCAGGCCGATCAGGGTCTGCCGATAGTCGTTGACGGTGACGTTCTGCAGCCGCCGCTGCAGGTATTCGAGCTTGCTCTGGGTCTGCTGGTAGATCGCCTGCTTGATCCGGTCGTCACTGTACTGGTGCAGATAGCGCAGGGTCTGGCGCGCCACCTCGGCGTCGGTCGCGTCGAGCGACAGGGTGGTGATCGGCGAATCGCGGTCCTGCTCCTGGTTGACATTCTTGCGCAGGAATTCGGCGACCGCCTGGGCGCTGGTGTCGACGTCGGTGTCGAGGCCGAGATAGCCCTTGACCGGGGTCAGGACCGAATCGCTTTCCCAGATCTTCTTCTGGTCGTTCCAGCGCAGGCTCATCAGGCTCTCGACCAGCCCGGCATGGTCCTTCAGCGCCGACGCCGTGTTCACCGAGGTCAGCTGCTTGGAGAAGCGGTCGAAATAGGTGACCTGCTCGGTGCCGGTCAGGCCGCCGAGTGAATTGGCGATCGCCGAGGCACCGGCGTTGCGCAGCAGGTCGGACAGCTGCTGCGACGCCTCGGTCGGCATGACGACGAGCCGCGAGGTGTAGCGCTTCGGCGAGATCAGGATCCAGCCGACCCCGAGGCCGATCGCCACCAGCGTGATGAAAGCGACCAGCAATTTGTGGCGCCAGGCCGAGCCGATCAGCTCCTGGGCGATGGTTTCGGTCGAACGGGCAGGCTCGCGGTCGGGCGCGGCGTCGGCCGCCTGCGGCACGGGGCCGAGGCGATGATGGTCGGCGGCGACGGTCATGCCGCACTCGCATTCGGTTGCCGGCGCGCTTCCACGCCCTCGAGCAGCGTCATGAAGCCATCGACCACGATCGCCACATTCTCCTCGGTCATGCTGCCCGGATCGTGGACCGGGTCGCCGACCCGGCCGGGGAAGGACTGGGCGTAGAGCCAGGCCAGGAAGGCGACCGGTTCGGCCCGGGCGTCGCGATCGTCATGCTGCAGCAGGCGCTCGAAACCGGCGCGGGTCAACGCCGACAGGTCGATCGTGCCGGGCGACATCACCGGGGCGAAGTACATCGGCGCGAAGGTCCCGGCCTTCAGGCCGAGCAGGCCGGCCTCGAGGCATACGGTGCCGGAGGGCGACAGCACCAGCTGCGCCGCCTCCATCAGCCGGAAGGTGTCGGCATGGGGATCGATCAGGCGAACGCCCGGGACCCGTCGCAACTCGTCATAGAAGCGCGGCGCGCGGAAGCCGAGCGCGTTCGAATGCTCCTTGACGTAGATCTCCCAGCCATGCGGGATCACCCGCGACAGGGCCCGGATATTCTCGATCTGGTTCGCCTTGCGGTGGACGACGACGTCGATCGACGCCTCCGGCTGCATGTGCAGCGTCACCAGCACGAAGGGGCGCGTCCCCGGAATGCCGTCGCGCTGGAACGGCTTCTGCCAGCGGACGCGGTAGGTGTTGACGATCCGGCTGAAACGCCAGCGCGAGCGGTGCGCCAGGGTCGGCAGGGTCTCGTCGCCGTCGGTGGCCTTGGAGAAGGCCTGCACCACGGATTCGCCGAGCCAGTGGCTGCGGAAGAACCGGATCTTGTTGTTGATGTGGAAATAATAGGGCCGGTAGGCGCGGCTGCGCAGCGCCTGGACGACGGCCTCGGCGGCCTCGCGGTCCGACCGGTCCGGCTTGCGGACCTCGTGGATCCCGGTCTGGCTGTGGTCGGTAAAGAAGCCGAAGCGGTCGGACGGCACCCGCACCGTGGCCGGGACGAAGTAGCCCCGCCCCTGGGCCTTGCACAGCCGTGCCGTGGCCAGCTCGAAGGCCCAGGTCTGCTCGCCGAAGGCGGCGCGGATGTCGTGGGCCTGCAGGAAGCGCGAGATTTCCCGCGCGACCACGGCCAGATAGGCCTTGCCGTAGGGCCGCTTGCACAGCTCCCGGTCCATCAGGACGATTTCGTTGGCGGCCAGCCCGCCGGTCTCCAGCTCGGTCAGTCCGGGATCGTCCGGGTTCGACGGTGGGGCCGTGCGCCATTCATCCTTGAAATCGGCGAGGCAGAGGATCCGGTCGCGGCGCCAGCCTTGCTTGATCAGCGCATCGGCCCAGCGCCGGCTGGCCGCGATCCAGAAGACCCCGACCCCCTTCCGCTCGAGGCCACGCCCGATCCTTTCGAAGAACATCGTCCGATAATTGTTGGACAAAAGACATATATTCATTATTCCGCGCCATGGATCAGGGGCACGCCACCGGCCCATAATCCACTAACCCGTAAGCGAAGGCGGTGACAAGGGACGACGCACGGCCGCGAGAAGAATCGCCGTGCCGATCAAATCAAAGTGGTGATGGCGGGCCGCTCCGGCTGGCGCCGGTCAGGAATCGGTGCGCGACACCCAAGGAATACGGGCAACCCCGATTCCTTCTTCCTCCAGCTCACGCGCCTCGGCCTCGGTCGCCTCGCCGTAGATGTCGCGATGCTCCGATTCCTCATGATGGATCTTGCGCGCTTCCTCGGCGAAACGGTCGCCGACATACTCGCAGTTTTCCTCGATCCGGCGGCGCAAGCCTTCCAGCTCACGGCGGGCCTCGGCCATGGTGGTGTGGGTGCGGTGCCCGTCTTCCGGCGAGCGCTTGGCCGACGACCGCTTGCCGATCGCCGGCGCCATCAGCGCCTTCTCGACCGAGCCGCTGCCGCAGATCGGGCAGTTGACCTCACCCGCCGCAACCTGCGCGTCATAGGTGTCGCTGTTGCGGAACCACGCCTCGAAGCCGTGGCCGCCCTCACATCGCAATTCGTACAGGATCATCGCATTCCATGCTCCGCTTTTGTCATACGATGGTCTGTCCCGGGCCGCAAAGAAAATGACGTCTCAAATCCCGCCGATGCCGCATATCCCCCCTGTGTCCGCCTGGGTCGCGCGCTTCGCGCCGCTGGTGCCGAAGACCGGCCCGCTGCTCGACCTCGCCTGCGGCAGCGGCCGCCATCTGCGGCATTTCCGGGACCGCGGCCACGCCGTGGCCGGCGTCGACATCGATCTGCAGGGGGTGGCGGACCTGGCCGGCGCCGAGGGCGTCGAGATCCTGCGCGCGGATATCGAGGCCGGCCCCTGGCCGTTCCCCGGGCGCCGCTTCGCCGGCATCGTCGTCGCCAACTACCTGCACCGGCCGCTGCTGCCGGTCATCGTCGAGGCGCTGGCCCCTGGCGGGGTGCTGATCTACGAGACCTTCGCCCAGGGCAACCAGCGCTTCGGACGCCCGTCCACCGCCGCCTATCTGCTCAAGGCCGGGGAGCTGCTGGACGCCGTGGCCGGGCGGCTGCAGGTCGTGGCCTTTGAGCATGGCGAAGTCGCCTCGCCACGCGCCGCGGTGGTGCAGCGGATCTGCGCCATTGCCGACCGGGCGCCGGTGCCGGCGCTGGACGGGTCGCCCGAACCGCATCCCCTGCCCGCGCCCTGAACGCTCCTCATCGCATTGCGGAGCGGCTAGGATCGCCTGGATCTGCGAAAACGTCGGGCATTTGCAGCCAGGAGGAGACAGGCGTGGCCGAAGGAACGATCGTCTGGGGCGTGCTGGGCGCCGCCAAGATCAACGACAAGGTCGTCCCGCCGATGACCACGGCCCGGCACTGCCGGGTCAAGGCGATCGCCTCGCGCTCGGCGGAGAAATCCGCGGCCGCGGCGGCGAAATATGGGCTGCCGGTGGCCTATGACAGCTACGAGGCGCTGCTGGCCGACCCGGAGATCGACGCGGTCTACATACCGCTGCCGAACCACCTGCATGTCGAATGGACGATCAAGGCGGTCGAGGCCGGCAAGCACGTGCTGTGCGAGAAGCCGATCGGGCTGAACGCCGAGGAGACGCGCCGGCTGATCGCGGCGCGCGACAAGAGCGGCCGGCGCATCCAGGAAGCCTTCATGGTGCGCACCCACCCGCAGTGGCTGAAGGTGCGGGAGCTGGTGCAGGAGGGCGCGATCGGCGAACTGCGCGCCGTGACCGGCGCCTTCACCTACCGCAACATCGACCCCAACAACATCCGCAACAAGGCCGATGTCGGCGGCGGCGGCCTCCTGGACATCGGCTGCTACCCGATCACCACCTCGCGCTTCGTCACCGGGCGCGAGCCGCGCCGGGTGGTGTCGCTGCTGGACCGCGACCCGGTGTTCAAGGTCGACCGGCTGGGCAGCGTCCTCCTGGACTATGACGGGATCCAGGCCAGCTTCGTCTACTCGACCCAGATCCCCGGCTACCAGCGCATGCAGTTCCTGGGCACCAAGGGGCGGCTCGAGGTCGAGATCCCGTTCAACGCGCCGGCCGACCGGCCCTGCCGCCTGTTCCTGGACGACGGGTCCAGCCTGTTCGGGGACGGCATCAAGCCAGTCGAGATCCCGGCCTGCGACCAGTATGGCGTCGCCGCCGCCGCCTTCGCCGAGGCGATCCTGAAGCGCGGCGAGCAGCCGGTGCCGCTGGAGAACACGCTGGCCAACATGCAGGTGATCGACGCCGTCTTCCGCTCGGCCCACACCGGCCGATGGGAGACGCCGTGAGCGAAGTGCCGACGGTCGCCGAGCCGACCGCCATCACCCGCGAATCGCTGAAGAGCGGCGTGCTGCAGCGCATGATCGCGGTCGGCGACCCGACCGCGGAGGTGCTGTCCTTCGAGGCGCTGGCCGAATCGCGCCGGTCGATCCTGGCGGCCGAGGGCGCGGCCGGCGGCGACGTCTGGGTGTTCGCCTATGGCTCGCTGATCTGGAACCCGGCCTTCCACTTCGTCGAGCGGCGGACCGGGCTGATCCATGGCTGGCACCGCCGCTTCTGCCTGTGGACCTCACTGGGCCGCGGCACGCCGGACCGGCCGGGGCTGGTGCTGGGCCTCGACCGCGGCGGCACCTGCCGCGGCGTGGTGTTTCGCATCGCCGCCGCGGCGGTGGAGGAGGAGCTGGACCTGATCTGGCGGCGCGAGATGGTGACCGCCTCCTACACCCCGCGCTGGGTGACCGCGGCGACGCCGGAGGGCCCGGTGCGGGCGATTGCCTTCACCATCAACCGGACCCAGCCGCGCTATGCCGGCCGGCTGAGCGAGGAGGAGACGGCACAGGTCCTGGCCCGCGCCTGCGGCCAGCTCGGCACCTGCCAGGAGTATTTCCGCTCGACCCACGACCATCTGGTCGCGCTCGGCATCCGCGATCATGGGCTGGAGGCGCTGCGGCGCCGCATCGCAGCGCTCGGGCTGGGCTGACCGGTCTAGACTTGCCGCCGGAAGGGATGAACGCGGAGATTTCCATGGCGTTCGTCATCAACGGCCTGTGGGGAGCCTGGATCGTCTACTGGTATGTCGCCGCGGTCGGCACCAAGCCGGTGCGACGGCGCGAATCGGTCGCCTCGCGCGTGTCGCACATCCTGCCGCTGGTCCTGGCCGTGGCGCTGCTCCTCCGGCCGGGGATGGCCGGACCCGGGCTGGCAGCACCGATCGTTTCATATCAACCCAGCTTCCCTGTTATCGGCGCCGTGCTGACCGCCGCCGGCCTCGGCTTCGCCGTCTGGGCCCGCGTGCACCTGGCCGGCAACTGGAGCGGCACGGTGACGCTGAAGCAGGACCACGAGCTGGTCCGCAGCGGGCCTTACGCCGTGGTGCGGCACCCGATCTACACCGGCATTCTGCTCGCCGTGATCGGCGCCGTCGTCGCCAACGACCGCTGGAGCGCCGTGCTGGCCCTGGCGCTGATGGCCGCCGCGTTCCTGCGCAAGATCGCGACCGAGGAGCGCTTCATGGCCGAGGCCTTCGGCCCGGCCTATGCCGAGTACCGCCGCGCCACCGCCCGGCTGGTGCCGTATCTGTGGTGACGACTGCGCCGGACGAATTGGGAATATTCGCGCGTCTCGATCGTCCTGGGTTGTGAGCCGGGCGGCCTGCCGCCCGCATCACAACCCGGAGATCCCCATGCGCCATTCCCCGCGCGCGACGCTTCCCTTCGCCCTGGCCCTCGGTCTGCTCTACGCATCCGGCGCGACCGCGGCGACCTGGACCCTGGCCGGCCCGTCGGCGGGGGACCCGATGTTCATCACCGTCAAGGACGGGAATGGCGGCGGGCACGGCGGCGGCAACGGAGGTGGGAACGGCGGCGGCAATGGAGGCGGCAACGGCGGCGGCAATGCCGGCGGTGATGGCGGGGGCAAGAGCGACGCCGGAACCGGCCGCGGCAAGAGTGCCGACAGCTCCGCGGGGCGGGCATCCGCCGCCACGGCCGACACCGCCCTCGACGACGACACCGATGTCGCCGTGAGCCGACCGGGCCAGGCCCATAAGGGCGAGACCAGGGCGTTCCCGAACCATGGCGCCCGGGTTTCCACCTCGGTCGCGCTGTCGAAGGAGCTGGGCTATGGCGCGCGGGTCGGCGCCATGCAGGCGAATTTCGGCACGCCGCAGGAAACCGGCATCCGGGCCCTGGAGGACCGGATCGCAGATCTCAAGGCGGACCCGACCACCGATCCGCGCGTCATCGATGCCCTGGAGGCCGAGCTTGCCGAACGGATCGCGGCGGTGAAGCCCGGCACCGGCCCGACCGGAAGCTGGGAGTCGACCAATCTGGACGTCGATGGCAATGGCGTGGTCGACGAGCACGACCTCTCTCTCGCCCGGCAGGGCTTCCGCCCGTTCGATTGAGCGCAGGCAGCAGGCTCGATTTGTGGCGGAACGGGGCGCGACGGCATCGTCGCGCCCCGATGCTCTTCTAGAAGCTGGCCTGCACCCGGTACAGGCCGGCATAGGCGCCGCCGGCGGCCAGCAGCTGCTCATGCGTGCCCTGCTCGGCAATGCCCTGGTCGGTCAGGACCAGGATCCGGTCGGCGTGCCGCACGGTCGACAGCCGGTGGGCGATCACCAGCGTCGTGCGGTCGCGCGCCAGGTCCAGGAGCGCCTCCTGCACCGCCCGCTCGCTCTCATTGTCGAGCGCGCTGGTGGCCTCGTCGAAGATCAGCACCGCCGGGTCCTTCAGGAAGGCGCGGGCGATGGTCAGGCGCTGCTTCTGGCCGCCGGACAGCTTGACCCCGCGCTGGCCGACATCGGTGTCGTAGCCGTCCGGCAGCGCCATGATGAAGTCATGCGCATTGGCCGCCTTCGCCGCCGCGACGATCTCCGCCTCGGTCGCGTCCGGGCTTCCGTAGCGCAGATTCTCCGCCACCGTGCCGGCGAACAGGTAGACATCCTGCTGCACCACCCCGACGGCGCGCCGCAGCGACGCCAGGGTGACGTCGCGGATGTCGGTGCCGTCGATCAGGATCCGGCCCTCGGTCGCCTCGTAGAAGCGCGGGATCAGGGCGCAGAGCGTGCTCTTGCCGCCGCCCGAGGCGCCGACCAAGGCGACGAACTCCCCCGGCCGGATGTCGAGCGACAGGTTGCGGAACACCAGCGGCCGATCGTCCTCGTAGCGGAAGCCGACGTCGCGGAAGGCGATCGCGCCGCGCGGCCGGGCCAGCTCCACGGCGCCGGGCCGGTCCTGGATGTCGGGCTCGACCTCCAGGATCTCCATCATCCGGGTGAAGCCGGTATAGCCCTCCTGCCAGAGCCGGGCGAAGTTCGCCAGCCGCTTCACCGGGTCGACCAGCGCCGCGACGCAGAGCAGGAAGGTCAGCATGTCGGCGACGGCGAGCTGCCCCTCGGCGACCCGGACCGCACCGGCGACGATGATGATCACCGTGATCAGCTGCGGAAAGGTCTCCGTCCCCAGCGAGAAGAACGCCTCGCTGCGATAGCCGGCGCGGCGGCTGTCCAGGAAGGCGGCGTTCTGCGCCTCGAAGCGGCGGTTCTCGACATCCTCATTGGCGAAGGACTGCACCACCCGGATGCCGGCGAGCGAGTCCTCCACCCGCTCGTTGACGGCGGCGATCCGCTCGCGGCTGAGCAGCAGCGCCCGGTTCATGCGGCGGTTGAAGTGCAGCGCATAGGCCACCGCGAAGGGCAGCACCGCCAGGATCATCAGCGCCAGCGGCAGGTCGAGCCAGGCCAGGATGGCGATGGCGCCGGCGAATTTCAGCACCGCGATCGCCAAGTCCTCCGGGCCGTGGTGGTACAGCTCGCCCAGCGAGAACAGGTCGTTGGTGATCCGGCTCATCAGCTGGCCGGTGCGCTGGCGGTCGTAGAAGCTGAAGGACAGCTTCTGCAGATGCTCGAACAGCTCGCGGCGCAGGGCGCGTTCCATCTTCGCGCCCATGACATGGCCCTGATAGTCGACGAACAGGTTGCTGAGCGCCTGCAGCAGGACCACGGCGAGCATGGCCGCGCCGAGGACATAGACCTCGCCAAGCGCGGCGGACGCGTCGCCCAGGCCGGTGAGCCGCGTGGTGACGATGTTGGCGCCGAGCGGCAGGATCAGCGCCGTGGCCGAGACCACGACGGCGCAGAACAGGTCGGCCGCCAGCAGCGGGATGTGCGGCCGGTACGCGGACAGAAACTTGCGCAGCCGCGCCCGGGCCACGGCGCGCGGAACGTCGCGACCTGACTGCGGGGTCGGCGGGGAAACAGGTTGGGCGCTGGAGGTATCGACCGCGGCAGCCGGGCTGCGCGGCCGGAGAGCGAGGCGGCTAGGTGCGGCGTCTCGAGGCGCCGGCGACCTCCGAATTCGGGACAACATGAAGCGTCATGTCCTTGCGAGGGGCGGGAACTCCTTTCTGCTGGGACATGAACGTCGTCATCTTGCTCTCCTGGGATCGGTCGGCGGCGCACCATAAAGCAGCCGCTCCTCTCAGGCAACCCGCCGCCGAAGGTCAGGCCTGCATCCGCCGCCGCCTGGCCTGCACCGGCTGGCGGGGGTGGCCGGTGGCGTCGTCGGTCTGCCAGGACTGGGACTGGAATTTCAGGAACAGCGCCGCCCAGCGCCCCTGCGGGACGGCGATCAGCAGGGCGCCGTCCTGGCCGACGCCGTTGTCGCCGCGGAACCGCTCCTCCGGGCTGCCCTGGTTCATGTGGATGTTGTGCATGCCGCGCGACGGGGCGAAGCCGAAGCCGTGATCGGCCACCGGGTCCGGCCCGAAGGGCTCGCCGAAGGCGTAGAGCATGGCGTCCGGCTCATTGATCGCCCGGGCGACGATACGGTCGATCTTTTCGTTCAGGTCGTTGTCCGGCCCCGGCCGCGTCGCCGCCAGCGGCCGCATGTGAGAACGGTCGAACAGCCCGTCGCGGACATAGTCCAGCCCCTGCCCCCTGGGAATCGCGGTCAGGCCCGGAGACAGCGCCGCCAGCCGCGCGGTCACCGGATGGTCGAAATCGGGGTCCAGCACATATTCCACCGCCGATGGCCAGGCAGATCCCTGGACATTGACCGCCACCCGGTGGTCGCGGCCGCCGGCATCGACGCGGATCTGGTAGTGGGTCGCCCCCTCGGCGGCGAGGCGGCGGTCGGTCGGGCGGCCTTTCAGCACCGCGTAGCGCTCGATCGCCATCCTTTGCGGGCTATTCCCCGGCCGCGCGCAGCGGCGGGCCGGGCGGGGCGACGCGGCGGTCGTGGCGCAGCGCCGGCACGGCGGTGCGCGCCTCCGCCACCCGCGCCAGGTCGATCTCGGCGGTGACGATGCCGACCTCCTCGCCGGCGTCGGCCAGGATCTCGCCCCAGGGCGCCACGATCAGCGAATGGCCGTAGGTCTGGCGGCCCCTGTCATGGGTGCCGGTCTGGGCCGGGGCGATGACGAAGCTGCCGGTCTCGATCGCCCGGGCGCGCAGCAGCACGTGCCAATGCGCCTGCCCGGTCTTGCGGGTGAAGGCGGCCGGCACGCTGAGGATGTCGGCGCCGGCCTGGGCCAGGGCCCGGTACAGATAGGCGAAGCGCAGGTCATAGCAGACGGTCAGGCCCAGCACGCCGCCGGTGGGCAGCGGCGCCACCACCGCCTGGTCGCCCGGGCCGAAGGTGGCGCTCTCGCGGTAGCGCTCGCCGCCGGCCAGGTCGACGTCGAACATGTGGATCTTGTCGTAGCGCGCCAGGATCTCGCCCGACGGCGCGAACAGGTAGGAGCGGTTGGCGGCCTTGCCGTCCGGGAGCCCGATCGAGAGCGACCCGATCAGCAGCGTCGCGCCGGTCTCGCGCGCCAGGTCGGCGAAGAAGGGCAGGCCGGGATGCCGGTCCTCCGGCAGAGCGCGCTCGAGCACGGAATCGCGGCCCTGGACGATGAAGCCGGTGTTCTCCGGCGTCGCGATCAGCGTCGCCCCGGCGTCGCGGGCCCGCCGGATCAGCGCCCCCGCGTCCCTCAGGTTCGGCTCGATCTCGGTGCCGACATTGAGCTGGACGCAGGCGGCGGTGAAGCGGGTCATCCTTCGCCTCGAAGCGGACTCAGGCGGGCGCGGATTCGGCCAGGAGCGGGTCGAGCCTGCCGGCGCGCTCCAGCGCCTGGAGGTCGTCATTGCCGCCGACATGGGTGGCGCCGATGAAGATCTGCGGCACGGTGTGGCGGCCATTGGCGCGCTGCCGCATCTCGTCCCGCCGCGACGGCTCGGCCACCACATCGATCTCCTCGAAGCTGACGCCCTTCTGGGTCAGCAGCTTCTTGGCCATGTAGCAGTAAGGGCAGAACGGGCTGGAATAGACGGTAACCGGTGGCATGAAGATCCTCCGAAGAGTTCCTCGAATATGAGGTCATTCGGCCGAGGATGCCAGGGGTCTGCGCCCGGAGAATGGCGCCCATGCCCTGGGCGCGCCTCAGCCTCCGGGCGGCGGGACCCTGGCCAGGGTGACGACATCGACCCCGGCCGCCCCCTTGCGCCGCAGCGCCCGGGCGCATTCGTCGATGGTGGCGCCGGTGGTCAGCACGTCGTCGACCAGCAGCACGCGCCGGCCCTCGACCAGCGCCTCGCGGCCGGGCCGCACGGCGAAGGCGCCGGCGACGTTGCGGCGCCGCGCCCGGCGGTCCTGGCCGCCCTGGCTGGGCGTCGGCCGGCGCCGCACCAGCAGGTCCGGCGCCACCGGCCGGCCGGCTTCGCGGCCGAGCGCGAGGGCCAGCAGCGCCGCCTGGTTGTAGCGCCGGCGCAGCAGGCGCCAGCGGTGCAGCGGCACCGGCGCGATCACGTCGGCCTCGCCCAGGAACGGCGCCGCCGCCCGTTGCAGCAGGCGGCCGAAGGCCGGCGCCGCATGGGTCTGGTCGCCATGCTTGAAGGCCAGGATCAGCTTGCGGCTGAGATCGTCGTAGAGGAAGGCGGCACGGGCCCGGTCCCACAGCGGCGGAAAGGCGAGGCAGTTGCCGCAGACCGGGTCGTCGCCCGCCCCCTCCGCCGCCGCATGGTCGAAGGGCAGGCCGCAGCGCCGGCATTGCGGCGGGCCGAGGAAGGCGAGTTGCCCCCAGCAGGCGGCGCACAGCGCCCCGGGCGCCACGATCTCGGCGCCGCAGGACAGGCAGCGCTGCGGCAGCACGGCGTCGAGCAGGGCGGTGCCGGCGCGGCCGAGCCAGGGGGCGAGGGTTGCGCGCATCGAGGCCGGCTACCGGCCGACGGCGACGCCCCCGCGCCGCGGGTCGGAGCCGCCGACCAGCCCGTCCGGGCCGATCTGGATGCCCTGCAGCCCGCTGGGCTGCTCCATCACCACCACGTCGTGGCCGCGCGCCGCCAGGGCGTCTTTCAACGCCTCGGCGGCCGTTCCGGCCTCCAGCTCGGTCCGGCCGTTGAGGTTGACGACATGGCCCAGATCGATCGCCTGCTGCACGTCCAGCCCCCAGTCCAATACGCCGATGATAGCCTGGGCGACATAAGGGATGATACGGGCGCCGCCTGGAGTCCCGATCACCAGCACCGGCCGGCCGGCCTGGTCCAGCACGATGGTCGGGGCCATCGAGGTGCGCGGCCGCTTGCCGGGCTCGACCCGGTTCGCCACCGCACGACCGCCGGCATAGGGCGCGAAGGAGAAGTCGGCCAGCCCGTTGTTGAGCAGGAAGCCGCGCACCATCAGATGCGAGCCGAAGGCGCCCTCGATCGAGGTGGTCAGCGACACGACGCTGCCGTCCGCGTCGACGATCGAGATGTGGCTGGTGTTGGACGGCTCGGTCGAGGTGTCGACGCTCCGTTCCTGTCCCACGCGCCGCGGCGGGTTGCCCGGCGGCGTCGGCACGGGCGCCGCCTTGTCAGCCGAGATCATCCGCGCCCGCGCGGTCGTGTAGGTGCCGTCGATCAGGCTCGATGTCGGGACCGGGATGAAATCCGGATCGGCGACATAGCGGTCGCGATCGGCCGTGGCCAGCTTGCCGGCCTCGGCGAACAGGTGCCAGGCATCGCCGGACGCGGGGTCGGTCGTGGGCATCCTCAGATGTTCGAGCATGCCGAGGATCTGGCCGACCCCGATGCCGCCGGCGCTCGGCGGCCCCATGCCGCAGACTCGCCAGACGCGGTAGGGGACGCAGACGGGCTGGCGTTCGACCACCCGGTAGACCTCGAGGTCGATCGGCGCCAGCCGGCCGGCATTGCCGGGCGCGCCCTGGGCCGCGCCGACGATGTCGGCGCCGATCGGGCCGAGATAGAAGGGCCCGTCGCCGGCGCCCAGGATGAAGCGCAGAGTGTCGGCGAAGGACGGGTTGCGCAGCGTCTGGCCGGCCCGCAGCGCCCGGCCGCCGGGGAAGAAATAGTCGCGCGCCCGCGGATCCCGCTTCAGGCGCTCCGCCGTATCGCCGGTCAGCAGGCCGGCCAGCCGCGGCGACACGGTGAAGCCCTTCTCCGCCAGATCGATCGCCGGCCGGAACAGCCGGGCCAACGGCAGCCGGCCCCAGCGCTGATGCGCCTGGAACAGCAGCTTCAGCGTGCCGGGCGCGCCGACCGAGCGGCCGCCGATCGCCGCAGCGGCCAAGGAGATCGGCTGGCCGTCCGGGCCGAGGAACATGTTGGCATCCGCGCCCCGCGGCGCGGCTTCGAGCCCGTCGAGCGAGGTCAGCCGGCCCGACCGCCCGTCGAAATACAGCAGCAGCGCCCCGCCGCCGATGCCGCCCGACTGCGGCTCGACCAGGTTGAGCACCAACTGCACCGCGATCATGGCGTCGACGGCGGTGCCGTTCTCGGCCAGCACGTCATAGCCGGCCCGGGCCGCCACCGGATCGGCGGCCGCCACCATGAACCGCTTGGCGCGGACCGCGGGTTCGACGGGACGGACGGCCGCAGCCGGGCTGGCAACGACGGGGACCGCGCCGGCCGGCGGCGACGGATCCGGCCGGACCGCGGGTTCGGCGGGGCGGGCGCCCACATCCTGGCTCGCGACGACGGGGGCCGCGCCGGTGGGCGGCGACGGGTCCGACCAGAGCGCGTCGACGGCAACGAACAGCAGGCCGGTGCCGACCGCGCCGCACAGAAGCACGACCCACCAACCGGTCCGCCGCATCCTCTCCCTCGCCGATCGCGTCACGTCCGCATAAGGGAGTATTCCACGACGGCGGCCAGTTCCCAATCCCCCGTGTGGGGCAGGCCGGTCAGGTCAGGCTGAGACCGCCGTCCAGCATCACGATCTCGCCGGTCACGTAGTCCGAGCGGATCAGGCCGAAGACCACTTCGGCCACATCCGCCGGCTGCGCCGGGCGACGCATCGGCGCGGTGGTGGCCCAGAGCTGCTGCGCCTCGGTCCAATCGGCGGTCATCGGCGTGTCGACCAGGCCGGGGGCGACGGCATTGACCCGGATCGCCGGCGCCAGCGACTTGGCCAGGAGGCGGGTGACGTGGTGCAGCGCCGCCTTGGAGACGGCATAGGGCACCGAGGCGCCGCGCGGCCGGGCCCCGGCATGGGAGCCGATATTGACCACCGCGGCAGGGCGGCCCCGCGCCGCCGCCGACTGGCGCAACGCGTCCTCGGCCTCGGCCACCAGCAGCCAGGGGGCGATGACGTTGACCTGGTGCAGCCGGCGCCAGAGATCGGGCGTCGCCGCCTTCAGCTCGGCATGCGGCACCGTGGCGGTGATGCCGGCGCTGTTGACCAGCGCGTCGAGCCGGCCATGCCGCGCCAGAACCGCCCGGACCAGGGCCGGCGGCCCGTCATCGGTCGCCAGGTCCGCCGCGGTGTAGCTGCCGCCGAGCTCCGCCGCCAGCGCCTCGCCGGCCGCGATCGAGCCGCGCGAATGCAGCGCCACGGCCCAGCCTTCGGCGGCCAGCCGCCGGGCGACGGCCGCGCCGATCCCCGAGGTCGATCCCGTCACCAGCGCCGCCGGCCGGTCCGCTGCGGTCATGATCCGGTTCCTTCGCTGTCGTCCTGTCGCGCCACCAAAGGGCCGTGCGGCGGTCCTCCGCAACCCCTATAGTGCGCGCCATGACACAATCCGACGGCATGATGGTGTTCGACCGGGCGCTGGTGCGCCGGCGGCGCGACCGCGCGGCGCCGGGCCTGGCCGGGCACAATTTCCTGTTCGAGCATGTGGCGGCGATGCTGGCCGACCGGCTGCTCGACGTCACCCACCGCTTCCCGGTGGCGCTCGACCTCGGCTGCCATGACGGCGCGCTGGCCCGGGCGCTGGCGGATACGGACAGGATCGACACGCTGGTCCAGGCCGACCTGTCGCCGGCCCTGGCCCGAAGTGCTGCCGCGAATGGCCGGCCGACCCTGGCCTGCGACGAGGAGCTGCTGCCCTTCGGCGAGGGCACGCTGGACCTGGTGCTGAGCAACCTGTCGCTGCACTGGGTCAACGACCTGCCCGGGACGCTGCTGCAGATCCGCCGGGCGCTGCGGCCGAATGGGTTGTTCCTGGCGGCGATGCTGGGCGCCGGCACGCTGGCCGAGCTGCGCACCGCCCTGGTCGAGGCCGAGACCGAGCTGACCGGCGGCGCCAGCCCGCGCCTGTCGCCCTTCGCCGATCTGCGCGACGCCGCCGGCCTGCTGCAGCGCGCCGGCTTCGCCCTGCCGGTGGCGGATGCCGAGACGGTGACGGTCAGCTACGAGAACGCCTTCCGCCTGGTCGCCGACCTGCGCGGCATGGGCGAGACCAATGCCGGGCTGAACCGCAACCCGGCGCCGCCGCCGCGCGCCTTCTGGCCGACCGTCGCCGCCCGCTACGCCGAGCGCTTCGCCGAGCCGGACGGGCGCATCCCGGCCAGCTTCGAGGTGCTGTTCCTGGCCGGCTGGGCGCCGCATGACAGCCAGCAGCAGCCGCGCCCACGCGGCAGCGCCAACCGCTCGCTGGCCGAGGCGCTGGGCACGGTGGAGCGACCGGTGCGGCAGTAACCGGCGCCTACGCCGCGCCCAGCGCCCGCTTCATGACGATGGCGTCGACCACCGTGGCGCCGACCTTGTAGTAGCCCTTGCGGACGCCCGCCTCGCGAAAGCCGGAGCCGCGGTAAAGCGCCAGCGCCGCGGCGTTGTCGGTCGCGACCTCGAGGAACAGCGTTTCCGCCCCGGCCGCCGCACAGCGGTCGATCAGCGCGCCGAGCAGCAGGCGGCCACCGCCCCGGCGGCGCCGGCCGGGCAGGAGCGCGATCGACAGCAGCTCCGCCTCGTCCGCCGCCACCCGGCCCAAGGCATAGCCGGCCGGCTCTCCGGCGTCGTCGAGGGCGACCAGCGCGAAGACACCGGGGCCGGCGAGCAGCTGCACCAGCTGATCGGGCGCCCAGGCCTCGGCGAAGGCGGTTTCGTACAGGGCCGACAGCACCGCGGCCTCGGCCGGGCCGGCCTCGACGATGCGCATCACGGCTTCGGGGCCCGCTCGGCCAGCGGCACCGCGTCGGGCGGGCGGACATAGAGCGGCGGCGGCGGGCCCTCGCGCGCTTCGTCCGCGCGCTCCTCCACCAGCCGGGCCACGGTGGCGGGGTCGATCGCCGACCGGCCGGCATGGCGCACATCCGCCCGGCCGGCCAGGGCCGGCAGCAGCAGATGCACGCCGTCGCCGGCGACGGTCAGGGGACCGGACGGGATCAACGCGGCGAGATCGGCCGCCGGCAGGCACAGCGGCTCGCCCAGCGGCGCGCCGGCGGCGTCGAACAGCCGGGCGAAGGGTTCCACCCGCCGCCCATCCAGGGCCACGAGGATGGTGCCGGCGGCGACCGGGCCGAGATCGGCCAGCACGGGGTCGAAGCTGGGGATGCCGACGATCTTCCGGCCCGCGCCGAGCGCCAGCCCGCCGACCGCGGCCAGCCCGACCCGGAGCCCGGTGAAGGAGCCGGGGCCGGTGGTGACGCCGAACAGGTCGATGTCGCCGGGCGCGACCCCGGCCTCGGCCAGCACCTCCAGCACCAGCGGCATCAGCCGCACGGCATGGCCCTGGGCCATTGCCTCGGTCCGCGCGGCCACGACCTCGCCGTCGCGCCGCACCGCCACGCCGCAGCCGGCGCCGGCCGCATCGAGCCCGAGCACGATCATGCGCCGGCTCCCGCACATGCAGCGGACATCCGGTCGCCGTTCATAGGGAAATTCGTTCCGTACACACGCTCACACGATCCGGCAGGCTTCCTCGAAGGCCAAGCGCGGGCGGCGGGGGAATTCCTTGCTGCGGTCGACATAGCCGATATCGACCAGGAGGCTTGAGCGCCAGCGGGTGCCGGAGAGGAAGGCGGCGTCGACCTTGGCCCGGTCGAACTCGCCCACCAGCCAGCAGCCGAGGCCGAGGCCGCGCGCCGCCATGATCAGATAGGCTGCCTGCATCGCCGCGTCGCGATGCGCCGTCTCCTGCGCCAGATCGGGCCGGGCGGCGAAGCGGATCGCCGTCTCCGGCTCGTCCGGCAGCAGTCGCGGCAGATGCTCGTGGAAGGCCGAGTCATAGGCCACGATCGCGGTCACCGGCGCCTGCAGCGTCGCGCCAAGCACCTCCGGGTCGACCGACGGCCGCAGCGCCGCCCTGCCCTCCTCGGAGGTGACGAAGACGATCCGCGCCGGACAGGAATTGGCGCTGGTCGGCCCCCGCTTCATCAGATCGTAGATCGCACGGAGCGTCGCCTCCGGGATCGCCTCGTCGAGGAACACGCATCGGGCGCGCGCCTCGCGGAACAGCGTGTCGAGCGCGATCTTGTCGAGCGCCATGGCCATTTGTCGCAGAAAGTCTCAGCTCGCGGCAGGTAAGCCCAACCCGCGATCCGCGGCAAGCCGCGCGGAATCGAGCTCGACGAGATCGTTCCCACGGATCATGGCCCGGACATCGCGGATATAGGCCGTTCCGCGTGTCGAATAGCGCAGGAGGGTCGACGCCAGATCATAGCCGTCAAGCTCCAGCCGCGCAGCTCGGAGCGCCGCGCGGCGCGTGCGGAAGCCGGCATAGGCCGGATGGGTGTTGAGATTGCGGGCGTAGGAGGCGACGCCGTCGATCAGCCGGTCGAAGGCGGCGTAGCGCGCCGCCGACCCTGCGGTCTGGCCGAACAGGGCGTTGCGGCGCTGGGCGCTGTAGGAGGTGCCCCAGCCCGATTCGACGGCGGCCTGCGCCAGGGCCAGGGAGACCGGAATAACGTCGACCCGCAGCAGCAGCGCGTCGAGGTCGCCGTCGGCGACGCCGTAGCGCTCGCCGAGCTCCGCCAGCCAGGCCCGCGAGTCTGCCGAGGGCGCCAGGCCGAGATGTTGCAGCCCCTGCAGCGCCAGCAGCCGGTCGCGGTCGTGGCCGATGTCCTCGTTGACCCGCAGCACCAGCGGCAGCAGGGCGTTGAAGAACACGTCCTTGCGCAGATCGGTCGAATCGAGCCGGCGGAGGTCGGCCGGCATCGCCTCGACCAGCAGGCGCGGCACGTCGGCCTCGCCGTCGCGCACATCGGCGAGGGTGTAGTCGGCGCTGTCGAAGATCTCGCTGAGCTTGCCGGCGCTGTCGACCTTGAGGACGAGGTCCGAGGTCTTGTCGATCGGCGGCACCGCCGAGGCCGGCAGCGCCAGGTCTTGCGGCGGCAGGTCGGCGACCTGCAGCTCAGCCGGGGATTGATCGGTGGGGGCCGCCGGCTCAGCCAGGGCGGCAAGGGGCACGATCAGCAAAAGGCCGGCCAAGGCGGCGGCCGGTCGAAACACACGAAACTGCATGGACCTCGTTCTTGGTTGCGCCCGGGCCAGCGATCCCGGGCGCCCCGCCTATCGGCACGACCGGGTCCGCGGACGCCCCTGATAATCAGAGGCGCCGCCGGGGGGAGCGCAGCCCGCCGTCAGGCGACGGCGCGCACCTCCGTCACTTCGGGGATGTAGTGGCGCAGCATGTTCTCGATGCCGGCCTTCAGCGTCATGGTCGAGCTGGGGCAGCCGGAGCAGGAGCCCTGCATGTGCAGGTACACCACGCCGTGCTCGTAGCCCTGGAAGATGATGTCGCCCCCGTCCTGGGCCACGGCGGGCCGGACGCGGGTGTCGATCAGCTCCCGGATCTGGGCTTCGATCTCGGAGTCCTCGGCCGACTGCGAGCCCTCCGCCGCCGCCTCGGCCATGATGACCGGCCGGCCAGCGGTGAAATGCTCCATGATCACGCCGAGGATCGAAGGCTTCAGCACGTACCAGTCGAGGGTATCGGCCTTGCTCACGGTCACGAAATCGGTGCCGAGAAACACGCCGGTGACGCCCTCGATCTCGAACAGGCGCTGCGCCAAAGGCGACCGCGCCGCCGTGTCGGGCGACGGGAAGTTGGCGGTGCCCGCATCCATCACCGCGCGGCCCGGCAGGAACTTCAGGCTCGCCGGGTTGGGTGTCTGCTCGGTCTGGATGAACATGGACACGGTTCCTTCGATATGCCCGGCCTCGGGGCCGGGCGCCGGCAGGGTGAAGACGACGGCCCGGAAGATCAAGACGAAACCTGGCGCCACAGAGTCGCACGCCAATCGCCGCTGACCGTCCCGGACCGGTTATTTGCGCAACCTCACCGTCCCGAGGAGGTCGGATAGAGGGCGGTGATTAGGGCTGATTTGTGGCGCCAACCCCGGTCATTCAAGATGTCGCAGGGCATGGCGGGCGATCTTCCACATCGCTGTCGGCAGCCCGGCCTCGCCCAGCTGGTCCGGCGACATCAGGACTCCGCCCTCGACCGGCGCCTTGAGCCGGCCGGCCGCCACCGTCAGCTCGAAGTCGAAATGGGTGAAGCCGTGCCGCACCAGGCCTGGCAGCAGCCGCCAGCCGCTGCCGCCCGGCGCCTCGGCCAGCACCGCGGTGAGGTCCGGCATCGGCTGCTCGATCCAGGCGGAGGACGGGAACTCCATCATCCCGCCCAGCATGCCCTTGGGCGGCCGGCGGCGCAGCAGCACATGGCCGCGTGCATCGGTCAGCCAGAAGGCCACCGCCCGGCGGGTCGGCTTCGCCGCCTTGGCCAGCTTGGCCGGCAGGTCTTCGGCGATGCCGCGCTTCCGGGCCCGGCACGGGGCGGACCAGGGGCAGAGGATGCATTTCGGGCTGCGCGGGGTGCAGATGGTGGCGCCGAGATCCATTACCGCCTGGGCATAATCGCCCGGCCGCCGGCGCGGGGTCAGGGTGGTGGCGTGGGTCTTCAGGATCGGCTTCGCCGTGGGCAGCGGCGTCTCGACGGCGAAGATCCGGGCCATCACCCGCTCGACATTGCCGTCCATCACCGCCGCCGGCCGGTCGAAGGCGATCGCCGCGATCGCCGCCGCGGTGTAGTCGCCGATCCCCGGCAGCTGCCGCAATTCCGCCTCCTGCGACGGGAACACTCCGCCATGGCGTTCCACCACCAGCACGGCGCAGCGATGCATGTTCCGGGCCCGGGCGTAGTAGCCGAGCCCAGCCCAGGCGCGCAGCACGTCCTCCACCGGCGCCGCGGCCAGGTCGGCCACGGTCGGCCAGCGCCGGGTGAAGTCGAGGAAATAGTCCTTCACCGCCGCCACGGTGGTCTGCTGCAGCATGATCTCGCTGAGCCAGACCCGGTACGGGTCCGCGCGTTTGCCCGGCGGCGCCCGCCATGGCAGGACGCGGCGGTGCCGGTCGTACCAAGCCAGCAACGCCGGGGCGAAGTCGGCAGCGGCAAAATCGGCGGACGTAGCTGTATCGGGCATGGCTCGCGTTGCCGCTCGGGGGTGCATTGGGCCACTATAGGGGCGCGAGTCCCGCAATTCGATCATGCAGTCGCGTTCCCGCTGATGAGCTATCCGCGATCCATGGCCGCCCTGGTTCCCGCCCTGGCTCGCAAGGCGCTGGGCGGCGGGCGCAGTGCCATCGGCAGCCTGTTCGCCGACTGGCCGTCGGTGGTCGGCGACCACTGGGCCGACCGGGCCGTGCCGGAGAAGCTCAGCTTCCCGGCCGGCAAGCGCGACGGCGGCACCCTGGCGCTCAGGGTCGACCCGGCCGACGCCATCCTGCTGCAGCACGACCAGGACCGGCTGATCGAGCGGATCAACGGCCATTTCGGCTATGCCGCGATCATCCGGATCAAGCTGCTGCAGGCGCCGCTGGCCCGCCGGCCCGCGACACCGCGCCGCCGTTCCCTGACCCCGGCGGAAGAGGCGATGCTGGAGGGGCCGCTCGAATCGGTCGACGACCCCGAGTGGAAATCCCGACTTGCGGCCTTCGGCCGGGCGCTCTATGCCCGGACGCCACCGCGATGACACTTGGGCACGAGGCCCGGACCCATGGAGACCATCGGATGCTGAAGACCCTCCTCGCCGGCCTGGCCCTGGCCGCCGCCACATTTATGGCCGGATCGGCCTCGGCCCAGGCCTGGGATCCGAAGATCACGGACACCGACTATGTGATGGGCAAGGCCGACGCGCCGGTGACGATGCTGGAATTCGCGTCCTTCACCTGCCCGCATTGCGCCGCCTTCACCAACGACGTGCTGCCGCAGCTCGAGAAGGCCTATGTCGACACCGGCAAGGTCAAGATCGTGTTCCGCCAGTTCCCGCTGAACGGGCTGGACCTGCGGGCCGGGATGATGGCGCGCTGCGCCCCGCGCGAGCAGTATTTCAACATCGCCAAGGTGCTGTTCCAGACCCAGCAGAGCTGGGCCACCGCCGGCGACCCGATCGGCGCCCTGGCGCAGATCGGCGGCATGGCCGGGCTGCCGAAGGACAAGTTCGACGCCTGCCTGGCCGACAACGCCGTCGCCGACGCCATCATCAAGCTGGGCCAGGAGGCGCAGGCCGACTACAAGGTCAACGCCACCCCGACCTTCGTCGTCGAGGGCGAGAAGCTCGAGGGCGAGGCCAGCTTCGACACCTTCAAGGCGCTCTTCGACAAGAAGCTCGCCGAGAAGGGCGTCGCCACCAACTGACGGGCAGGAGCCGCCGCCGTGCATTTCGCCCGGCTCCGCCTGTCGGGCTTCAAATCCTTCGTCGATGCGACGGACGTGGCGATCGAGCCCGGCCTGACCGGCGTGGTCGGGCCGAATGGCTGCGGCAAGTCGAACCTGGTCGAGGCGCTGCGCTGGGCGATGGGCGAGAACTCCGCCCGGCGCATGCGCGGCCAGGAGATGGACGACGTCATCTTCGGGGGCACGACCGGGCGCGCCGCGAGAAACCTGGCCGAGGTGACGATCACGCTGGACAACAGCGACCGCACCGCGCCCGGCTGGGACCACGCCGACAGCATCGAGATCGTCCGCCGGATCGAGCGCGGCACCGGCTCCGAATACCGCGTCAACGGCAAGCCGGTGCGCGCTCGCGACGTGCAGCTGCTGTTCCAGGACAACGCGTCCGGCCCCGCCTCCCCCGCCCTGGTCAGCCAGGGCCGGATCGCGGCGATGATCTCCGCCCGGCCGGCGGAGCGGCGGCAGATCCTGGAGGAGGCGGCCGGCATCACCGGCCTGCACAGCCGCCGGCACGAGGCCGAGCTGCGGCTGCGCTCGGCCGATGAGAACCTGGTCCGCCTCGACGACGTGCTGGTGCAGCTCGACGCCCAGCTCGGCGGCCTGCGCAAGCAGGCGCGGCAGGCGGTGCGCTACCGCACCGTCTCGGAGCAGATCCGCCAGGTCGAGGCGACGCTCTTGCACCTGCAATGGAGCGCGGCGGGCACCGCCCTGGCCGAGGCCCGGCGCGCCTATGACGCCAATGAGCAGGTGGTGCGCGAGCGCATGATCGCGGCGACCCGCGGCACCACCGAGCAGGCCGAGGCCGCCGCCGCCCTGCCGGCCTTGCGCAAGGCCGATGCCGAATCCGCCGCGGCGCTGCAGCGCTACCTCGTCGAGCGCGAGACGCTGGAGGCCGAGGCCGGCCGGCTGAGCCAGTCGATCCTCGACACCAACCGGCGGCTGGAGCAGGTCACGGGCGACCTGGTGCGCGAGCGCTCGCTGGGCGCCGACGCCGCCCAGGCCCTGGCCAAGCTGCAGGAGGAGCGCGAACGGATCGAGCGCCAGAGCGCCGGCGAGGCCGATGCCGAGGACGGCGCGCGTCGGTTGATCGACACCCAGCGCGAGATCGTCGACGGGCTGGACGGCAAGCTGACCGCGCTGACCGAGGCCGCGGCCGGCGACGAGGCCCGGCGCCAGAGCCTGGCCAAGCGCCAGCGCGAGCTGGAAGGCCGGCTGCTGGACCTCGCCCGCCGGCACGAGGATGCGCTGCGCCAGATCGCCCAGGTCGAGACCGAGCTGGCCGGCGCCGATGGCGCCGAGGCCGCCGCCCTCGCTCTGGCCGAGGCCGAGGCGCGGCTGGAGGCGGCGCAGGAGGCGGTCGAGGCGGCGGAAAGCCGCCGCCAGGCCGCCGATTCCGCCTTCTCAAGCGCCCGCGAGACCGCCCAGGCCGCCGAGGGCACCGCCACCCGGCTGAAGGCCGAGGCCGATGGCCTGCGCGCCGCGCTGGGCAGCGGCAAGGGCGATGCCGCCCGCGCCCCGATCCTGGACCAGTTGCGGGTCGCGCCCGGCTGGGAGGCGGCGCTGGGCGCGGCGCTCGGCGACGAGGCCTCGGTGCCGGCCGACCGCTCGGCGCCGCTGCATTGGGCCGAGCTGCCCGGCTATGACGACGCGGCCCCGCTGCCGGCCGGGGCCGAGCCCCTCGCGGCGCATGTCACTGCCCCACCGGCCCTGGCACGCCGGCTGGCCCATATCGGCGTGGTCGCGGACGCGGCGGCGGCCGAGGCGCTGCAGCCGGCGCTGCGGCCCGGCCAGGCGCTGGTGACCAGGGCCGGTGGCCGCTGGCGCTGGGACGGGCTGGTGGCCCGGCCGGGCGCCCCCTCCCCCGCCGCGGCGCGGCTGCAGCAGCGCAACCGGCTGGAGCAGCTGGAGGCCCAGCTTTCGACCGCTGCCGAGGCCGCCGAGACCGCGCGGCGGGCGGCGGATGCGGGGCGCCAGGCGGCCCAGGCGGCGCAGGATGCCGACCGCGCGGCACGGCGTGGCCAGCAGGATGCCGTCTCCGCCGTCGGCCGGGCTCGCGAAGCGCAGAGCAAGGCGGCCCAGGCCGAGGCGGCACGGCGCAGCCGGCTGGCGGCGCTGGTTGCCCAGGGCGAACGCCTGGCCGCCGACCGCGACGAGTCGATGCGCGAGCGCGAGGAGGTGGCGGCCGAGATCGCGGCGCTGCCCGACGGCGAGGCCCAGCGCCGCGCCGTGAGCGAGATCCGCTCCGCGCTGGCTGAGGCGCGGTCGGGGCTGGGTGCCCGGCAGTCGGCGCTGGAGCGGCTGCAGCGCGAGGCCGGCGGCCGGCGCGGCCGGCTGCGCGCGATCGAGAGCGAGGTCCAGGGCTGGGACAGCCGCGCCCGTGGCAGCGCCGACCGGCTGGCCGAGCTGGAGGCGCGCCTCGAGGAATCGCAGGCGACGCTGCTGGAGCTGGACGCCCGGCCGGCCGAGATCGCCGCCCGGCGCGAGACGCTGATCGGCCGGATCGACGAGGCCGAGCGCCGCCGCCGCATGGCCGCCGACGCGCTGGCGGTGGGCGAGCAGCGCCAGGAGGCCGCGGACCGCGCCCTGCGCGCCGCCGAATCCGCCTTGGCCGAATCGCGCGAGGCCCGGGTGCGCGGCGAGGCGGCGGTGGTCGCAGGCCAGACCGCGGTCGAAGGCCTGCGCACCCGCATCGCCGAGCGGCTGGACTGCGCGCCGGAGGCGGTGGCCGGCCTGGCCGGGCTGGACCCGGAGGCGCCGCTGCCCGATCAGGAGGACATCACCCGCAAGCTCGACCGGCTGAACCGCGAGCGCGAGGGCATGGGCCCGGTCAACCTGCGGGCCGAGGTCGAGATCGTCGAGATCGAGTCCCAGCACACGCGGCTGTCGGCGGAGAAGGAGGACCTGACCGCCGCCATCGCCAAGCTGCGCCAGGGCATCGCCTCGCTGAACCGCGAGGCGCGGGAGCGGCTGGTGGCCAGCTTCGACGTGGTCGACGGTCATTTCCGGGCGCTGTTCACCCGGCTGTTCGGCGGCGGCAAGGCGCAGCTGGCCCTGACCGACACCGAGGATCCGCTGGAGGCGGGGCTGGAGATCTTCGCCAGCCCGCCGGGCAAGAAGCTGCAGCACCTGTCGCTGCTGTCGGGCGGCGAGCAGGCGCTGACGGCGGCGGCGCTGATCTTCGCCGTGTTCCTGACCAACCCGGCGCCGATCTGCGTGCTGGACGAGGTCGACGCGCCGCTCGACGACGCCAATGTCGACCGCCTGTGCACGCTTCTGACGGAGTTGGCGGAGGGCGGCCGCACCCGCTTCCTGATCATCACCCACCACCGCATGACCATGGCCCGGGTGAACCGGCTCTACGGCGTCACCATGATCGAGCGCGGGGTGAGCCAGCTGGTCTCGGTCGACCTCGAAGCAGCCATCCGCCACGCCCAGCCGCACCAGCAGGAGCTGGCGGTTTAGAGACACCGGCTTCGAGCCATGGAGATCCGCTCTCCGTCACCTTCCCTGTCATGGCGAGGCGCGCAGCGCCGTGGCCATCCAGGGCCGGTGCGAGCCGCCATGGATGGCCACGCCCCTTCGGGGCTCGCCATGACGGGTGAATATGGTCAACCCCGAGCCTTACGGCTCCGTCTGGTCCACCCGCACCAGCACCTTGTCGATGCGGTTGCCGTCGAGGTCGATGACCTCGTAGCGCACGCCGTTCTCGGTGAAGCTCTCCGCCACCTTCGGCAGGTGGCCGAGATGCCAGAGCACGAAGCCGGCCAACGTCTGGTAGTCACCGTCCTCCGAGCGCAGGCCGCGCAGGCGCAGCAGGCGCTCGACCTCGTCGATCGGGATCATGGCATCGACCAGCCAGCTGCCGTCGTCGCGCCGGACGATCGAGTAGCCGCCGGCGATGTCGGTCAGGTCGGCCACCTCGCCGGCGATCGCCGCCAGGATGTCGCTCGGCGTCACCAGCCCTTCGACGCTGCCGTATTCGTCGACCACCACGGCGAGGTGGATCGGCGCGCTGCGGAAGGTGGTCAGCAGCTTCAGCGCCGGGGTGCCGTCCGGCACCACCAGCGGCGGCCGCATGGTCTCGGCCACGTCGAACGGGCCGCCCCCGAGCATGCGGTCGAGCAGGTCCTTGGTCTGGATCACGCCCTCGAGCTCGTCCAGCGAGCCGCGTGCCACCGGGAAGCGGCTGCAGCCGCTTTCGGCGATGGTCCTGCGGATCTCGTCCGGGCTGTCCTCGAGGTCGACCCAGACCATCTCGTGCCGCGGCGTCATGATCGACCGCACCGACCGGTCGGCCAGGCGCAGCACGCCGTCGATCATCTCGCGCTCGGCCTCGACGAAGACGCCGGCCTCGGTGCCCTCGGCGATCAGTGTTTTCACCTCCTCCTCCGTCACCGTCTGGGCGGGGACGGAGGAGACGCCGAGCAGGCGCAGCACCAGCTCGGTCGAGCGCTGCAGCAGCCAGACGATCGGGGCGCCGACCGCCGCCACCATCTGCATCGGCCGGGCGACGCGGGCGGCGATGGCTTCGGCATGGTTCAGCGCGATCCGCTTCGGCACCAGCTCGCCGATGATCAGCGAGAAATAGGTGATGGCGACCACCACCAGCGCGAAGGACAGCTCGTCGGCCCAGGGGGCCATCCCGGGCAGGGTGACGAGCCAGTCGCGCAGCGGCACCGACAGGGTGGCGCCGCCGAAGGCGCCGGCGAAGATGCCGATCAGGGTGATGCCGACCTGCACGGTCGACAGCAGGCGATTGGGGTCCTCGGCCAAGGCGAGGGCGGCGCGGGCGCCGCGATGGCCCTGCTCGGCCATGCCTTGCAGCCGGGCGCGGCGGGCGGAGACCAAGGCCAGTTCCGACATCGCGAAAAAGGCGTTGATCAGGATGAGAGCCACGACGATGACGAGTTCGACGATCATCGGCGGCCGCTAGACGGAGGTTCGTCCGTCTCTTCGCTGTGGGAAGCAGGCATAATGCCGGCTGAGATACAGGGTCGAGCGCCCCCGCGTCCACCGTCATGCCGATAATATTCAGCGGAGCGATGGTCGGCGGGGGGCAAATCTGCCCGGATCAGCGCGGTTACACCGGCATCCCGATCATCATCTGGAACTCGCGGCGCAGCTGGGAATCGTCGCGGAAGGCGCCGGTCATGTAGCTGGTCACCATCTGGGTGCCGTGCTTGTGCACGCCGCGCGTGGTCATGCAGTGGTGCTGCGACGACACCATCACCGCCACGCCGCGCGGCTTCAGCACCTGGTCGATCGCGCCGGCGATCTGCGCCGTCAGCCGCTCCTGGATCTGCAGCCGCTTGGCGTAGGCGTCGACCACCCGCGCCAGCTTGGAGATGCCGATCACCCGCCGGTCCGGCAGATAGGCGACATGCGCCTTGCCGATGATCGGCACCATGTGGTGCTCGCAATGCGACTCGAAGTCGATGTCGCGCAGCAGCACCATCTCGTCATAGCCCTCGACCTCCTCGAAGGTGCGGGACAACAGCTCGACCGGATCCTGGTCGTAGCCGCGGAAGAATTCCTCATAGGCCTTCACCACCCGCTTCGGCGTGTCGCGCAGCCCCTCGCGCGCGATGTCCTCGCCGGCCCAGCGCAGCAGCACGCGCACCGCGTCCTCGGCCTCGGACCGGCTCGGGCGATGCACGACCGCGCGCGCGGGCTGGGTTGCGACGTTGGCCGCCACTGGGGTGAAGGGGTTGCGGGTCATGATGCCGGCTTCTCCGGGCGGTTGTCGTTGACGGTGCTGGTCCAGGTTGCGGCCGGGAGCCGTCCGGGATCTAGGACTTTGGTCTGCCACGTCAGTTCAATCGGATCGTCCGATGCGGGCTGTCCAGCGAAAAGGCGGGGATCGCCACGTCGAAGCGCTCGCCCGACGCGGTCTCCATCTGATAGGTGCCGACCATGATGCCGGACGGCGTCGCGATCGGCGCACCGCTCGTGTACTGGAACGCCTTGCCCGGCTCGATCACCGGCTCGACTCCGACGACGCCGGGGCCGCGAACCTCCTGCACCCGGCCGAATTCATCGGTGATCCGCCAGTAGCGGCTGCGCAGCTGCACCCGCTCGAGCCCGTGATTGACGATGCGGACGTGATAGGCCCAGACGTAGTGATGCTCGTCGGGCGAGGATTGGTCCTCGAGATAGGTCGGCTCGACCGACACCTCGATCGCCCGTGTTTCCGCAGTGTACATCTCGTCGATCCGCTGGCGGGCGCTGTCGCGCCGTGGACATCAGACTATATGGGACGCTGCGGCGTCGCGTCCAATCGCGACACGGCCTGCGATTCGAATCCGATCTCGACCCGGTCATTGGCCGGCTCCGCCTGCCCCGGGGGGGCGGGCAGCAGCGGATCGGCCGCGCCGGCGCCGGCGACCGTGATCCGCCCCGGCGCGATCCCGGCCGCCCGCAGCCGCGCCGCCACCAGCCTGGCCCGCCGCAGGGACAAGCGCTGCGCCGCCACCGGGTCGCCGCCGGCATCGACATGGCCGGTGACGATCAGGCGCGGCGCCGGCCCCTTGGCTCGGCGCCGGGCGTCCTCGACCACCGCGGCGGCGACGGCGGCGGTGCCGTCCGGAGCCAGCCCGACCTTGCCGGGCAGGAAGAAGACATAGTGGATATCGGCCGACAGCGCCCGGTCCACCGGCACCGAATCGGGCAGCTCGACCGTCTCGCGCGACGGCACGCACCCCGCCGCCAGGCCTGCCAGGGCCGCGCACATCAGCACCGCAACGATCCGCATCGTCCCCTTCGTCCCATCCTCGTCCCGCCGGCAGCATAAGGCCGCACGATGGCGGCGGCGAGGCGGCATCACCGGCTCGCTTCGATCCGGCGGTGGCCGGAGCGGATCGAGGTGGCTACCATGCCCGCCGTCGAAGCAGCGCCAAGGGGATCATGCGCATCGCCATCATCGGGGCCGGGTTCACCGGCTGCCTGCTCGCGGTCCAGCTCCTGCGCCGCTCGGCCGGGGCGGCGAAGGTCGTGCTGATCGAGCGGGGCGGCCCGCCCGGCCGCGGCATGGCCTATGGCACGCCGCATCCGGCGCATCTGCTGAACGTCCGCACCGCCAATATGAGCGCCTTCCCCGACCAGCCGGAGGATTTCCAGAGCTGGGCCCGGGCGCATGGCGCCGGCGACCAGCCCTATCTGCCGCGCCGCTTCTATGGCGACTATCTCGGCGAGACGCTGGCCGCCGCCGGGCGCGACTTTCCCGGCGGGCTGACCATGCTGGCGGACGCCGCGGTGGGGCTGGACCGCGACGCCAACGGGGTGACGGTGCGCCTCGCCTCCGGCCGGACCGAGCCGGCTGACATCGCGGCGCTGTGCACCGGCAACGCGCCGCCCTCGGCCCCGGTGGCGCTGCCGGATGCGCCCGGGCGGATCCTGGTCGGGCCGGAGGATGCCTGCCTGCCATCGATCCTGCCGGACGAGACGGTGCTGATCCTCGGCACCGGCCTGACCATGATCGACATCGCCGCTGGCCTAGCGGCGCAGGAGCATCGCGGCCGCGTCCTGGCGCTGTCACGGCGTGGCCTCCTGCCCCGGCCGCATCGCGACGTCGCCAGCAAGCCGGCGGCGCTCGATCCGGCGGAGTTCGTCGGCCGGCCGACGCTGACGGTGCTGCGCCGGATCCGCGCCCTGTGCCGAGAGGCGGAGGCGGCGGGCGGCGACTGGCGCGCCGTGATCGACGGGCTGCGGCCCTTCACCCAGGCGCTGTGGCGGGGCTGGGACGAAGCGGAGGCGGGGCGCTTCCTGCGCCATCTGCGGCCCTGGTGGGACGTGCACCGGCACCGCGTGGCACCGGCCATCGCCGACCGGGTCGGGGCGATGATCGCCTCGGGCCAGCTACAGGTGCTGGCCGGGCGGCTGCGCACCGTCACGCCGATGGCGGATGGGCTGTCGGTGACGCTGCGCCGCCGTGGCGCCGCGGCCGACGAGACCCGGGACATCTGCCGGCTGGTCCTGGCCAGCGGGCCGGAGACCGACCTGGCGCGGACCGACGACCCCTTGCTGCGCTCGCTGATCGCCGGCGGCGCGGTGCGGCCGGACCGGCTGCGCCTCGGCCTGGACGTCGACGCCGGCGGCCGGCTGATCGGCCATGACGGCCAGCCCTCGCCGCGGCTCTATGCCCTCGGCCCGCCGACCCGCGGCGCCTTCTGGGAGATCACGGCGGTGCCGGACATCCGCAAGCAATGCGCCGAGGTGGCGGCGGCAATCCTGGTCGGCGACACCGTCCCGCCTCCGGCGAAGCCCGGATTCGACCCGGGGATTTAGGAGGGCCTCCCCTAAAACTGTCATGCCCGGGCTTGACCCGGGCATCCAGAGGATCTCGACGATTCCTGGATTGCCGGGTCAAGCCCGGCAATGACAGTGAAAGGGGAAGACGGCGGTTCCTTACCGGACCTTTCCTTCCTTCCAGGCCTGCAGCAGGCTGTCATAGGCCACGGTCTGGCCCTTCTCCTTCTCGTTCTCCAGCTTCGGCTTCGGCGCGCCGGCGGCGTCGAACCATTCCTGGGCGGTCTTCTCCTCGTTCAGCTTCGGCCCGCAATCGCCGAGATTGCCGGCCCGCTCCAGCCGCGCCAGCACCTGGTCCTGCTGCTTGGCCAGATTGTCCATCGCCTGCTGCGGCGTGACCTCGCCGGTCACCGCCTCGGCCACGTTCTGCCACCACAGCTGCGCCAGCCGCGGATAGTCGGGGACGTTGGTGCCGGTGGGAGTCCACGCCACCCGCGCGGGGCTGCGGTAGAACTCGACCAGCCCGCCCAGTTTCGGCGCCATCTCGTCCATCGCCTTGGAGCGGATGTCGCTGTCGCGGATCGGGGTCAGGCCGACCTGCAGCTTCTTCAGCGAGGTCGATTTACAGATGCAGAACTGGGCGTACAGCCAGGCCGCCTGCTGCCGCTCCTTCGGGGTGCTCTTCATCAGGGTCCAGGAACCGCAATCCTGGTAGCCCAGCTTCATCCCCTCTTCCCAGTACGGGCCGTGCGGCGAGGGCGCCATGCGCCATTTCGGCGTGCCGTCCTCGTTCACCACCGGCAGGCCGGGCTTGGCCAGGTCGGCGGTGAAGGCGGTGTACCAGAAGATCTGCTGGGCGATGTTGCCCTGGCCCGGCACCGGGCCGGCCTCGGAGAAGGTCATGCCGCCTGCCTCGGGCGGGGCGTACTTCTTCAGCCACTCGATGTACTTGGTCAGCGCGTACACCGCGGCCGGGCCGTTGGTGTCGCCGCCGCGGGTGACGCTGGAGCCGGCGGGGCGGCAGCCTTCCACCCGGAGACCCCATTCGTCGACCGGCAGGCCGTTCGGGATGCCCTTGTCGCCGGCGCCGGCCATCGACAGCCAGGCGTCGGTGAAGCGCCAGCCCAGCGACGGGTCCTTCTTGCCGTAATCCATATGGCCCCAGACGCGGACGCCGTTGATCTCCTTCACCTTGTTGGTGAAGAAATCGGCGATGTCCTCATAGGCCGACCAGTTCACCGGCACGCCCAGGTCGTAGCCATAGGCCGCCTTGAACTGCTCCTGCAGCTTCGGGTCGGTGAACCAGTCGTAGCGGAACCAGTACAGGTTCGCGAATTGCTGGTCCGGGATCTGGTACAGCTTGCCGTCCGGGCCGGTGGTGAAGCTCTTGCCCATGAAGTCGTCGACGTCAAGCGTCGGCAGGGTGAAATCCTTGCCGTCGCCGGACATGAAGTCGGACAGCGGCACGGCCTGGCCGTAGCGGAAATGGGTGCCGATCAGGTCGCTGTCGTTGACGTAGGCGTCGTAGATGTTCTGGCCCGACTGCATCTGCGTCTGCAGCTTCTCGATCACGTCGCCTTCCTGAATCAGGTCGTGCTTCAGGTTGATGCCGGTGATCTCGGAGAAGGCGCGGGCCAGCGTCTTTGACTCGTATTCATGAGTGGTGATCGTCTCCGACACCACATTGATGTCCATGCCGCGGAACGGCTCGGCCGCCTTGATGAAGAACTCCATCTCCTTCAGCTGCTCGTCCTTGGACAAGGTCGAAGGCTGGAACTCGGTGTCGATCCATTTCTTGGCGTTGGCCGTCAGCTGTTCGGCGCCCTGGGCGAAGGCCCGGCGGGCGAATCCAGGCACCGCGATGGCGGCGCCGAGCGCGGAGGCGCCGCGCAGCAGGTCACGGCGATGGACCGGGAACCCGCCCGGCCCGTGCAGCATCTTGGTCATGATCTCTCCCCGTCTCTACATCTGTTGAAACCAGCACTTCCTGCCCCGGAGGCCGGGGCCGGCCCGGACAAAATCATCCGAACCGCATCACCGCGATCATCCACACCACGGCGATCGCGAAACCGTACCAGAGGCTGCCCGCGGCCAGCCCGACCCAGGCGAGATGGATGTAGGCGGCGCCGAGCAGGCCGATGAACAGCCGGTCGCCGCGGGTGGTGGTCAGGGGCAGCAGGCCGCGCCGCGGCACCGAGGGCGACACGAACTGCCAAACCGTCATCGCCGCCAAGAGGGCCGCGATGCCGCAGAAGAACCAGGCGGTGGGCGGCGTCCAGGCCATCCAATCGAGAGTCATGGCGCTGCCTCCTCACACCCGGCCCAGGGCGAAGCCCTTGGCGATGTAGTTGCGGACGAACCAGATCACGATCGCGCCGGGCACGATGGTCAGCACGCCGGCGGCGGCCAGCAGCGACCAGTCCATGCCGGCGGCGCTGACCGTTCGGGTCATGGTGGCGGCGATCGGCTTGGCCTCGACCGAGGTCAGGGTCCGGGCCAAGAGCAGCTCGACCCAGGAGAACATGAAGCAGAAGAAGGCGGTGACGCCGATGCCGCCGCGGATCAGCGGCACGAAGATGGTCAGGAAGAAGCGCGGGAAGGAGTAGCCGTCGATATAGGCGGTCTCGTCGATCTCCTTCGGCACGCCGGACATGAAGCCTTCCAGGATCCACACCGCCAGCGGCACGTTGAACAGGCAATGCGCCAGCGCCACGGCATAGGGCGTGTCGATCAGCCCGAAGGCGGAATAGAGCTGGAAGAACGGCAGCAGGAACACCGCCGGCGGCGACATCCGGTTCGACAGCAGCCAGAAGAACATGTGCCGGTCGCCGACGAAGCGGTAGCGGCTGAAGGCATAGGCCGCCGGCAGCGCCACCAGCACCGAGATCACCATGTTCATCAGCACATAGGTGATCGAGTGGATGTAGCCCGAATACCAGGACTGGTCGGTGAAGATGGTGACGTAGTTGGCGAAGGTCAGGGTCTGCGGGAACAGCGTGAACCCGGACAGGATCTCGCGGTTCTCCTTCAGCGACATGCTGACCAGCCAATAGATCGGCAGCAGCAGGAACAGCATGTACAGGATCAGGATGACGGCGCGGGTGCGCGGGCTCATGACGCGTCGGCTTTCCCGATGTTGGTGATGACCGTGTAGAACAGCCAGGAGAACAGCAGGATGATCAGGAAGTAGATGAGCGAGAACGCCGCCGCCGGCCCCAGGTCGAACTGGCCGACCGCCATCTTGGTCAGCTCCTGGCTCAGGAAGGTGGTGGCGTTGCCAGGGCCGCCGCCGGTCAGGACGAAGGGCTCGGTGTAGATCATGAAGCTGTCCATGAAGCGCAGCAGCACCGCGATCAGCAGCACGCCCGTCATCTTCGGCAGCTGGATGTAGCGGAACACCGCCCAGCGCGAGGCGCCATCGATCCGCGCCGCCTGGTAGAAGGCGTCCGGGATCGAGCGCAGGCCGGCATAGCCCAGCAGCGCGACCAGCGAGGTCCAGTGCCAGATGTCCATCACCAGCACGGTGATCCAGGCGTCGAACGGGTCGCCGGTGTAGTTGTAGTCGAGGCCGAGGCGGTTGATCAGCACGCCGGCCAGGCCGATGTCGGGCCGGGCGAAGATCTGCCAGATGGTGCCGACCACGTTCCAGGGAATCAGCAGCGGCAGCGCCAGCACGACGAGGGTGACCGAGACCGTCCAGCCGCGGGCCGGCATGCATAGCGCCACCAGCACGCCGAGCGGGATCTCGATCGCGAGCACGCAGAAGCTGAAGATCAACTGCCGGCCCAGCGCCGCCTGCAGCCGGTCGTCCTGCAGCACCTGCTCGAACCATTCGGTGCCGACGAAGACGCCCTGGCCGGGGCCGAAGATGTCCTGCACCGAATAGTTCACGACCGTCATCAGCGGGATGATGGCGCTGAACGCGACCAGCAGCACGACCGGGACGACCAGGAACCAAGCGGCGTTGTTCGGGGTCTTGTCCATGGGTCAGCCCACCAGCCTGCCATCGGCATAGAGAAGGGTGCGGTCCGGCGGGAAGCGCAGATGCGCGGTGTCGGCCGGTACGCCACGGCCCTCGGCCAGCTTGGCCTTCACCGTCGCGGCGCCGAGCCGGAGCGTGACGATCAGATGGGTGCCGAGGTCCTCGACCCCGGTCACCGCCGCCGGGATGCCGCTGTCGGCGAGCTCCAGGAACTCCGGCCGGATGCCGAGCTCGAGCTTGCCGGCGCCGCCGGCGAGGAATGCCGCCGCCCCCTGCCGGGCCGAGTCCGACAGCGGGATGCGGGCGCTGTCGATCACCGCATCGCCCCCGTCGACGACGCAGGGCAAGAGGTTGATGCCGGGGCTGCCGATGAAATAGCCGACGAAGGTGTGGGCCGGGCGCTCGAACAGCGCCTGCGGGGTGCCGAGCTGCACCACCTGGCCGTCATACATCACGATCACCTCGTCGGCGAAGGTCAGCGCCTCGAGCTGGTCATGGGTGACGTAGATCAGGCTGGTTCGCACCTGCTCATGCACCTCCTTCAGCTTGCGCCGAAGCTGCCACTTCAGGTGCGGGTCGATCACCGTCAGCGGCTCGTCGAACAGGATGGCGGCAACGTCCTTGCGCACCAGGCCGCGGCCGAGCGAGATCTTCTGCTTCTGGTCGGCGTCCAGGCCGCGGGCCCGGCGCTTCAGCACCGGCGTCAGCTCCAGCATCGCCGCGACCTCGGCCACCCGGGCCTCGATCTCCGGCTTCGGCAGCTTGCGGTTGCGCAAGGGGAAAGCCAGGTTCTCGGCCACCGTCATGGTGTCGTAGACCACCGGGAACTGGAACACCTGGGCGATGTTGCGCTTCTCCGGCGACGCCTGGGTGACGTCGCGGCCGTCGAACAGGATCTGGCCTTGGCTCGGCGTCACCAGGCCGGAGATGATGTTGAGCAGCGTGGTCTTGCCGCAGCCCGAGGGGCCGAGCAGGGCATAGGCGCGGCCGCTCTGCCAGACCATGTCCATCGGCCGCAGCGCATAGTCCGCCGGATCCGTCGGGTTCGGCTTGTAGCTGTGCGCCAGGGCCTTGAGGTCGATGCGGGCCATAATTCACCTGGTCCGGGCCGGCGCGGCGGCGAGCCGCCCGGCCGGGTCGAAGACGTAGATCCGGGCGGGATCGATCGCGACGATCAGCGGCTCGCCCAGCGGGTGCTTGTGTACCCCGGTCTGCTGCGCCACCCAGGGCCGGTCGCCGAAATGGAAATGGACATAGGTCTCGGAGCCGCTGATCTCGGCCAGCTCGACCCGGGTCGTCACCGAGGCCTCGCCCGGCCCCCCGGCGCCGAGGCGGAGATGGCCCGGCCGCACGCCCACGGTGCAGGGCCCGGCCGTCAACCCGGCCAGGTGCCCGGCCAGCGGCACGGCGACGCCCTCGGTCAGGCGCAAGGTCCCGTCCGCCACCTCGGCGGGGCCGAGATTCATCGGCGGGTCGCTGAACGCCTCGGCCACCCGGGTCGAGGCCGGGTACTGGAACACCTCGACCGTCGGCCCGGCCTGCAGCAGTCGGCCTTCGTCGAGCACCGCGGTGCGGCCGCCCAGGATCAGCGCCTCGGCCGGCTCGGTGGTGGCGTAGACCACGATCGCCTTGCCGCGGCGGAAGATCTCCGACAGCTCGGCCCGCAGCTCCTCACGCAGCTTGTAGTCGAGATTGACCAGCGGCTCGTCCAGCAGCAGCAGCCCGGCGTCCTTGACCAGGGCGCGGGCGATCGCGGTGCGCTGCTGCTGGCCGCCCGACAGCTCGCCCGGCAGCCGGGTCAGGAACCGGTCGATCCGCAGCATCGAAGCGGTCTCGCGCACGCGGCGGTCGATCTCGGCCCGGCCGAGGCCCTTGAGCCGCAGCGGCGAGGCGATGTTGTCGTACACCGTCTTCGACGGGTAGTTGATGAACTGCTGGTAGACCATGGCGACGTCGCGATTCCGCACCGAGGTGCCGGTGACGTCGCGGCCGTCGACCAGGACGCGGCCGCGGCTCGGCCGCTCCAGCCCCGCCATCAGCCGCATCAGCGTGGTCTTGCCGGCCTGGGTGCGGCCCAGCAGCACGGTCAGCGTGCCGGGCTCCAGCGCCAGGTCGAGCGGATGGATGTGGGTCTCCGCCCCGACCTCCCGGGTCACGCTTTCGAGCACGAGCGTCACGATGCGGCCCTTTCCTCGGGACGGGAGTTGCGGGCCCTGAACCAGTCGTCGATCAAGCCATGCGCCTCGGCCGGAATGTGCAGCCCCAGCTTCGACCGGCGCCACAGCACGTCGGCGGCGGTGCGCGCCCATTCCTGGTCGACCAGGTAGTCGAGCTCGGCCTCGGTCAGCCCGGCGCCGAAGTCGCGGCCGAGATCCTCCAGGCTCCCGGCCTCCCCCAGCAGCCGGTCGACCCGGGTGCCGTAGGCGCGGGCCAGGCGGCGGGCCAGCGGCTCCGGCAGCCAGGGCCGGGCGGCGCGCAGCTTGGCCAGGAAGCCCTCGAAATCGGCGTCCGGGATGTCGCCGCCGGGCAGCCACGCCGCGGCGGTCCAGGGCGCGCCCTTGATGCCCATGACCGGCGCCAGCTTCTCCAGCGCATGCTCGGACAGGCGGCGGAAGGTGGTGATCTTGCCGCCGAACACCGACAGGGCCGGCGCCTCGCCTTCCGGCGCATCCAGCTCCAGCACGTAGTCGCGCGTCGCCTCGGAGGCGCTGGAGGACCCGTCGTCATAGAGCGGCCGCACGCCGGCATAGCTCCAGACCACGTCGTCCGGGGTCGGGCCGGCGGCGAAGCAGCGGCCGACCGCCTCGCACAGATAGGCCGTCTCCTCCGGCGTGATGCCGACACCGGCGGGGTCGCCCTGATAGTCGAGGTCGGTGGTGCCGATCAGCGAGAACCTGCCCTCATACGGGATGACGAAAACGATGCGCCGGTCGGCATTCTGCAGGATGAAGGCCTCGGGCCCGTCATACAGCCGCGGCACCACGATGTGGCTGCCCTTGACCAGCCGCACGCTGGAGGCGCCGGGCAGGCCGACCGTGTCGTTCAGCACATGCTTGACCCAGGGGCCGCCGGCATTGACCAGGCCGCGGGCCGCGACCTGGCGCTCCGTCCCGTCGGCGGCGCGCAGCGTCACCGACCAGCGGCCGTCTTCGCGCTTCGCCGCGACGCATTCGGTGCGGGTCAGGATCTCGGCGCCGCGCTCCTTCGCGTCCAGCGCCGCCAGCGCCACCATGCGGGCGTCGTCGACCCAGCAGTCGGAATATTCGAAACCGCGCGTCAGATGCGGCCGCAGCACCCGGCCGATGGCGCCGCCGCGCAGCTTCAGCCCGTGGCTGGCCGGCAGCAGCTTGCGGCCGCCGAGATGGTCGTACAGGAACAGGCCGAGCCGCACCATCCAGGCCGGCCGCATCGACCGGTCATGCGGCAGCACGAATCGCAGCGGCCAGATGATGTGCGGCGCCGCGCGCAGCAGCACCTCGCGCTCCATCAGCGCCTCGCGGACCAGGCGGAACTCGTAATATTCGAGATAGCGCAGCCCGCCATGGATCAGCTTGGTCGAGGCCGAGGAGGTGGCGCCGGCCAGGTCGGCCTTCTCGCACAGCAGGACGGACAGGCCGCGCCCGGCCGCATCGCGGGCGATGCCGACGCCGTTGACGCCGCCGCCGATGACCAGGAGGTCGTACAGCACCTCAGCCACGTTTCCTGCCTTTGTTTGCGGCTGCGCCGCTTTCGATCTTCGCAAACGAAAATCTGCCTGCGCTCCCGTTCCGATGCAATCGGAATTCGTGACGAACACGCAGTATCTTATCCAACTAAGTGTTCGCATGTGCGAAAGCGAAGGCAGACGCCCATTGTATTATCTCATATTGCCATGTAAAATGCGCGAGTTTGATGATATTTTATGTGAAATAGAGATTGCGTTCGTCGAGGTTCCCCGCCTTACTGTGCGCGACGCCGCCACACCACCAACCAACCGAACATCGGAGGTCGAGTCATGCGGATCATGACCACTCGGCTGCTGGCCGCGGCGGCCATCGCGCTGGCTGCGGCCACGGCGCATGCGGCCGACATCAAGCTGCTCAACGTCTCCTACGACCCGACGCGCGAGCTGTACAAGCAGGTCAACGCCGCCTTCGCCGAGCAGTGGAAGGCGAAGTCCGGCGACACCCTGACCATCGAAGCCTCGCATGGCGGCTCGGGCGCCCAGGCGCGCTCGGTGATCGACGGGCTGCAGGCCGACGTCGTCACCCTGGCGCTGGCCTACGACGTCGACGCGATCGCCAACAAGGGGCTGATCGACAAGGCCTGGCAGACGCGGCTGCCGGACAACAGCGCGCCCTACACCTCCACCATCGTGTTCCTGGTGCGCAAGGGCAACCCGCTGGGGATCAAGGACTGGCCGGACCTGGCCAAGGAGGGCGTCCAGGTGATCACCCCGAACCCGAAGACCTCGGGCGGGGCGCGCTGGAACTACCTCGCCGCCTGGGGCTATGCGCTGAAGCAGCCCGGCGGCAACGACCAGACGGCCCAGGACTTCGTGCAGAAGATCTACGCCAACGTCCCGGTGCTGGACACCGGCGCCCGCGGCTCGACCACCACCTTCGTCCAGCGCGGCATCGGCGACGTGCTGATCGCCTGGGAGAACGAGGCCTTCCTGGCGGTCAAGGAGCTGGGTCCCGACGAGTTCGACATCGTCGTGCCGTCGGTCTCGATCCTGGCCGAGCCCACCGTCGCGGTGGTCGACAAGGTGGTCGACGCCCGCGGCACCCGCGCCGTGGCCCAGGCCTATCTCGAGTTCCTGTACTCGCCCGAGGGACAGGAGCTCGCCGCCAAGAACTTCTACCGGCCGCGGTCGCCGGAGGTGGCGGCGAAATACAAGGATAGCTTCCCGGCCGTGAACCTGTTCACCATCGACGATCTCTTCGGTGGCTGGCAGAAGGCCCAACAGGCACACTTCTCGGATGGCGGCACCTTCGATCAGATCTACCGAAAGGGCTAGGGAAAGCCCGCCACCGGCGGCGCGCCATGTCGGCGTGCTGCCGGGATTCGGGCTGACCCTCGGCTTTTCCCTCACCTATCTGGCGCTGCTGGTGCTGCTGCCGCTGGCGGCGCTGGTGATCCGGCCATGGGAGCTCGGGGTCGAGGGCGTCTGGCGCGTGGTGTCGTCGCCGCGCACGCTGGCGGCGCTGAAGGTCAGCTTCGGCCTGGCGCTGGTGGCGGCGGCGGTGAATGTCGTGTTCGGCACGCTGGTCGCCTGGGTGGTGACGCGCTATCGCTTCTGGGGCCGGCCGCTGATGAACGCGCTGATCGACCTGCCCTTCGCCCTGCCGACGGCGGTGGCGGGCATCGCGCTGGCCGCGCTGTACTCGCCCAAGGGCTGGCTCGGCGGGCCGCTGATGCAGCTCGGCATCAAGGCCGCCTTCGGCCCGCCCGGCATCTTCATCGCCCTGGTCTTCATCGGCCTGCCCTTCGTGGTGCGCACGGTCGAGCCGGTGCTGGAAGACCTCGACCGCGAGATCGAGGAGGCGGCCGCCACGCTCGGCGCCCGGCGCTGGCAGGTGGTGTGGCGGGTGGTGCTGCCGCTCTTGTCGCCGGCGATCCTGACCGGCTTCATCCTGGCCTTCGCCCGCGCGGTCGGCGAATACGGCTCGGTCATCTTCATCGCCGGCAACATCCCGGGCATATCGGAGATCGCGCCGCTGCTGATCGTGATCCGGCTGGAGGAGTACGACTATGCCGGCGCCGCGACGATCGGCGCGGTGATGCTGGCCGCCTCCTTCGTCATCATCCTGGTGATCAACCTGCTGCAGCGCTGGAGCCGCAAATGGGCGGACTGACCCGCACGCTCGCGGCCGCGCGCACCCGGCTGAAGCCCACCGAGCGGCCGTGGGAGGAGCCGGCCGGCATCCGCCTGGCGCTGATCGCCATCGCCGTGATCTTCCTCGGCGTGTTCCTGGTGCTGCCGCTGGCGGTGGTGCTGACCGAGGCGATGCGCAGGGGCATCGACGCCTATCTCGAGGGCATCGGCAGCGACGATTCGCTGGCGGCGATCCGCCTGACCCTGACCGTCGCCGCCATCGCCGTGCCGCTGAACACGGTGTTCGGCCTGGCCACCGCCTGGGCGATCGCCAAATTCGAGTTCCCGGGCAAGAGCCTGCTGACCACCTTCGTCGACCTGCCGTTCTCGGTCTCGCCGGTGATCTCCGGCCTGATCTACGTGCTGCTGTTCGGCGCGAATGGCTGGTTCGGGCCGTTCCTGGAGGCACACGGCATCCGGGTGATCTTCACCGTCACCGGCCTGGTGATCGCCACCATCTTCGTCACCCTGCCCTTCGTGGCGCGCGAGCTGATCCCGCTGATGCAGGAGCAGGGCACCGACGAGGAGGAGGCGGCGGTGCTGCTGGGCGCCACCGGCTGGCAGACCTTCCTGCGGGTGACGCTGCCCAACGTCAAATGGGCGCTGCTGTATGGCGTGCTGCTGTGCAACGCCCGGGCGATGGGCGAGTTCGGCGCCGTCTCGGTCGTCTCCGGCCATATCCGCGGCCAGACCAACACCATGCCGCTGCAGGTCGAGATCCTCTACAACGAGTATAATTTCGTCGGCGCCTTCGCCGTGGCCTCGCTGCTGGCCGGGCTGGCGCTGGTGACGCTGGTGCTGAAGACCCTGCTCGAATGGCGGTTCCGGTCGGACCGCACGGAGTCCGCGGAGAGCTGATGCCGATCGCCATCCAAGGCCTGACCAAGCGCTTCGGCCCGGTCTATGCGCTCAACGGCATCGAGCTGGAGGTGCCGGACCGCGCCTTCGTCGCCCTGCTCGGCCCGTCCGGCTCGGGCAAGACCACGTTGCTGCGCATCGTGGCGGGGCTGGAGCGGGCGGATGAGGGGCACATCCTGGTCGACGGCGCCGACATCGCCGCGGTCAAGCCGCGCCAGCGCCGCATCGGCTTCGTGTTCCAGCACTACGCCCTGTTCCGGCACATGACCGTGTTCGGCAACATCGCCTTCGGCCTGCAGGTGCGGCCCGGCGCCACCCGCCCGGCCAAGACCGAGATCCAGCGCCGGGTCGAGGAGCTGCTGGAGCTGGTGCAGCTGCCGGGCCTCGGCCGGCGCTATCCGCGCCAGCTGTCCGGCGGCCAGCGCCAACGCGTGGCCCTGGCCCGGGCGCTGGCGATCGAGCCCAAGCTGCTGCTGCTCGACGAGCCGTTCGGCGCGCTCGACGCCAAGGTGCGGAAGGAGCTGCGGGTGTGGCTGCGCGAGCTGCACGACCGCACCGGCCTGACCAGCCTGTTCGTCACCCATGACCAGGAGGAGGCGCTGGAGCTGGCCGACCAGGTGGTGGTGATGCGCGACGGGCGGATCGAGCAGCAGGGCGACCCGGCGGCGCTGGTCGACGCCCCGGCCACCGCCTTCGTCTCCAGCTTCCTCGGCGACGTCAACCGCCTGCCCTGCACGGTGACGGAAGCGAATGTGGTGGAGGTCGCCGGACTGCGCCTGCCGGCCGACACCAACGGCCTCGCGGTCGGCAGCAGGGCCGTCGCCGACATCCGGCCGCGCGCCATCCGGCTGCTGCCGGCCGGCACGTCGGGCGATGGTCTGGTCGCCGGCACCGCCCGGCGGGTGTTGCACAGCGCCACCACGGTGACGGTGGAGGCGGAGACGCCGCTGTCGTCCGACCCGATCCGGATCGAGGCCGACCGCTACAGCCCGGACCTGCCGGCGCTTTCGGTCGGCGACCCGCTGGCGCTGCGCCTGCCGCCGCCCTTTGTATTCGCGGCGGAGCGGTAGGACCAGCGCACAACCGGCGTCACAATTGATAGTCGGACCGGCTTATCAGCCGCGACCGGATCCCGAAGACGAATCGATGCTCTTTTTGAGCACGCCGACAGTAGGCGCCGGAGTGCGCGGCGGAACCGGCGCCAGGGGTTGCTGTGCGGGCTGTTGACTGGAGGAGGAACTCGTCCCCGGCTTGTCAGCCATGAGCCTTCTCCAAGACATCTTCGGGACGGACGCCCTTCAGCTTGGTCTCGTCCACCCAAGGCAGACGGGGGCCGTAGATGAAGAACTGCACACCGGGTGCAGGCGTTCGCGGTGGAGGCTGTTTCGCTTCCTCCTGGATCACGCCTTCCTGGTCGTGCCGCAGCAGTCGCTCGTTGGCCGTCATGATCCGTCTCCTGCCCTACAGCTAGGCAGCCAGAGCCCTCACGACAAGATACATCAAGGATGCGAAGGTCGCCACCAACGCACCACACCCGTGGACAATGGCATCCGAACGTGCGGTGGTTCGCCTCGCGTTCACGGCCCTATTGGTTTTGATCATCACGGCGTAAGCGTCGAGGTACAGTTTGCCGATGTACCTCTCCAGCCGCTGCTTGGCTTCCGCTTCACCAAGCTCGAGCTCATGCATGAGGTGGTATTCTTCGCCGACGATGTGCTCGATCATCCTCTCTTCATCCGGCGGCGTCGCATATTCCGTGGCTCGGATGGCCACGATGATGCGTTCCAATGACATCGCCATGAATGATAGGGAGACAATGAAAATTGCCAGCAAGACAATGACGTAGAAATCGCGGGGCGTGTCCTTTAGGAGCCCGACCATGAAACCAAACAGCACGCCATTCAAAGCCAGGACTGCTATCGGAGCGCTGATGGTCTTAGCCGCATCCTCTTCGGCGCTTGCTTCCTTTTTAACCCATTCCAGAAAATGCTTACCTAGTGTTTCATGCGCAAGCATAGGCTTGCCTCGGTAGCCAAACGAATCGCCGACACCGATGGTAACCCAACATCGTCACCTCGACGATGAGATCGATCGGACCACTGGATATTCCCTGCTCTACAAGGTCACCGCGGCTCCACCCGCTGCGGCCGGCGGCTGGGGTCGTCATGCATCAGGCGCAGGAAGCTGGCGATGCTGGCCAGGCCGGCGAAGCCGGCGCCCACCGCCAGGCCCAGCAACGGGCCGCCGGTGCCGGCCAGGCTGAAGCACAGCGCCACCAGCGCGGCGCCGACGGTCTGGCCCAGCAGGCGGGCCTGGGCGACGATGCCGCTGGCGCCGCCGGCGCGGTGCGGCGGTGCCGCGGCCAGCAGCGCCTTCTGGTTCGGCGCCTGGAAGAAGCCGAAGCCCCAGCCGCACAGCGCCATGCGCCAGCAGATGTCCAGCACGCTCGGGTCCGGCGGCAGCAGCGCCAGCAGCACCATGCCGGCACACAGGATGGCCAGGCCGATGCCGCCCAGGCTGCCGGCGGAGTAGCGGTCCGACAGCCGGCCGGCGATCGGCGCCATCACCGCCACCACCAGCGGCCAGGGCGTCATCAAGAGGCCGGTCTCGACCTCGCTGCGGCCCAGCACGGTCTGGAAGTAGAAGGGCAGCGCCACGAAGGCCAGGCCCTGGGTGGCGAAGGAGCAGGCGGCGGTCAGCGCCGACAGGGCGAAGATCGGCCGCCGGAACAGGTCGAGCGGCAGCATCGGCGCCGGATGCGCCGCCTGCCGGCGCAGCAGCAGCCCGCCAAAGGCCAGGGCGGCGGCGAGCTCCAGCCCGACCTCCAGCACCGAGGCCCGATGCGCGGCCTCGCCGACGGCGATGATCAAGAGGCCGAAGGCGCCGGCGTTCAGCAGCGCGCTGACCGCGTCGAAGCGATGGCCCGAATGCGCGGTGTGCGGCAGGGTCGGCAGCGCCACGGCCAGGGCGATCAAGCCGAGCGGCAGGTTGATCGCGAACAGCCATTGCCAGGAGGCCACGGCCAGGATGCCGGCCGCGACCGTCGGACCGAGGGCCGAGAAGATGGCGACGATCAGCGTGTTGAAGCCGATGCCGCGGCCCAGCAGCCGGGTCGGGTAGATGAAGCGGATCAGCGCCGCGTTCACGCTCATGATGCCGCTGGCGCCGAAGCCCTGCAGCACGCGGGCCGCGGTCAGGCTGGGCAGTGACCAAGCCATGGCGCAGACCACCGAGGCGACGGTGAACAGCACCAGCCCGCCGATATAGATGGTGCGGTAGCCGATGATCTCGCCCAGCGCCGCCAGCGGCAGCAGCGAGATCACCAGCGCCAGCTGATAGGCGTTGACCACCCAGACCGAGGCGGCCGGGCTGGCCTGCAGGTCGGCGGCGATGGTCGGCAGGGCGGTGTTGGCGATGGCGATGTCCAGCACCGACATGGCGATGGCGATCGACATGGTCAGCATCGCGCCGTAGCGGCGCGGCACCGGCAGCCCGTCCGGGTGCACCACCGGCGCGGCGCGCGCGGGCTTCGTCATTGTCGCATCCATGTCGGCACCTTCCGGATCGGCGGCAGCCCCCTCCGGCGGGCGCATCATCGTGGGCGGCGGCGGCGGCGACCAATGCCGTAACGGCGTATCAGCCGGGACGATGCAATCGGTCGCAGCCATGATCCGGGCGCGGGTGGTCCGGCCGGGCCCTGACGGAACCGCCGGGCCGGCCAGGCCCCGCCGGCGTTACACTGGCGGCGGGACGGATCCCGGGGAGGGCACGATGCATCCGAACGAGATGCTGGTCCGCCGCTGGTTCCAGGAGGTCTGGAACGAGCGGCGGCTGGAGGTGGCGGACGAGATCCTGTGCGAGGGCTGCGACGCGACCGACCTGCACAGCGGCGCCGGCCGGTCGCGGGACGAGATGAAGCAGCTCGTCGCCAAGCTGCAGCAGGCGATTCCGGACATCGCCTTCTCGGTCGAGGAGGTGCTGGCCAACGACGACCGCGTGGCCCTGCGCTGGCGGGCCCGGGGGTCCGCGGTCGGCCCCGAGGGGCCGCTGCCGGTCGATATCGGCGGCCTGTCCTTCGCCCATATCGAAGGCGGCCGGGCGACGCGGATCTGGGACGCCTGGGACAAGCTCGGCCTGCTGCAGCAGCTGGGCCACATCCCGCGCGAGCTGGACCCGGCGGCGATGCTTTAGAAACATTGAGCCGTCATGGCGAGCCCCGAAGGGGCGTGGCCATCCATATGTGGACGGCCCCCTGCCTGCAAGGCATTCGGGCAGGGTTTGGGAGCGGATCGCTTGCATCCATATGTCCGGCCTGTTGAGTGCGGTCGGGTGGACCGCTGGCCAAG